>Ga0302242_1000009_pt1 | contig 391376 bp, 371 predicted proteins | sample AAG_UR_Lys_MG_FD_193510 | JGI IMG/M metagenome (GOLD analysis project Ga0302242, IMG submission 193510) | Enriched activated sludge microbial communities from anaerobic digester in WTTP, New Holstein, Wisconsin, United States - AAG_UR_Lys | ecosystem: Engineered > Bioreactor > Anaerobic >...
AAGTGTCAAGTCTGTATTGAGTAATGCGGGGGGACGGACCATGAAGCCTTTTATCAGGTCATTAGAAAATTCTCATAGTAAAATCCAGCGCCATATTGAAAACTGGAACTTAGAAAAATATTCAAGTGATAAAAATAAGCGAAAACAATCGAAATATTTATTGCTTGACAGATTTGTTCTTTGGTGGTAACATTAGCGTCAATTAAATAGCTTGTTAAACCGTTGAAGCGGAGATAAAAACAATTCGTGCACTTACAGAGAGCCGGGATGATGAGAAGCCGGCAGAACGCAGACTGTTAAATGGACCGCGGAGGGCGCAGTCAAAGGCTTTTGCCGAGTATTCTGCGACGTCAGGCACACGTCAGTTGCCGGGGATATGATGGTATCCTGAAAGAGCGCAGCATAGGGGATTTTATATATCCTGCTGCGAAGCAAGGTGGCACCGCGGATTATGTATTAACCCGTCCTTGATAATATATTTTATCAATGATGGGTTTTTTGTTTTTCAAAAGGAGTGTTAAAAATGGTCAAACCTGATTTAGAAAAAGCCAGAGAGCTGGCTGTGGGATATAAAACGCTTCCGATCAGCTGCGCGATTTATTCCGATGTCAGAACCCCGATCGAAGTCATGAGACTGTTAAAAAATATCAGCAATCATTGCTATATACTGGAAAGCCTTGAAGATACATCCAAGTGGGGTAGATATACTTTCCTCGGCTACGATCCACAGATGGAAATCACTTGTAAAGACGGCGTTGTGAATATCAATGCGGGAACAAAAATTACGATTAAAAGCGACGAGCCGATGCAGTATATAAAGCAGATACTCGACGATAACAGAAGCCCGTATTTTGATGATCTACCACCCTTTGCAGGCGGCCTGGTCGGTTATTTTTCCTACGATTCTATCAAATACAGCGAGCCTTCGCTAAAACTTGATGCGGAGGATCAGGAAAACTTTCGGGACTTCGACCTGATGCTGTTTGACAAGGTGATCGCTTTTGATCATCTCAAGCAGCAGATCATCCTGATCATCAATATAAAAACCGATGCGCTGGATGAAAACTATCGAAAGGCACTTCTCGAACTTCAAAGCATGATCGAACTCATTCAAAGAGGAGAACCTGCGGTGATACCGCCGATCAGGATCAGGAGCGATTTCAAACCGTTGTTCGACGAAGCAACGTTTTGCGGAATGGTAGAAAGGGCGAAAAGATACATTTATGAGGGCGACATATTTCAGGTAGTGCTATCCAATCGTCTGGAAGCCGAGGCCGAAGGAAGCCTTTTTGACACCTATCGGGTGCTGAGAACGATCAATCCGTCTCCGTATATGTTTTATCTTTCGGGGGAGGATATCGAAATCGCAGGGGCATCTCCTGAAACACTGGTCAAACTGGTCGGAAAAGAACTATACACCTTCCCTCTAGCCGGGACCAGGCCGCGAGGAGAGACCTTCGAGGAAGATATCCGATTCGAGGAAGAACTGCTGAATGATCCTAAAGAACTGGCGGAGCATAACATGCTGGTAGATCTGGGCCGCAACGACATAGGCAAAATCAGCGAATTCGGCTCGGTCCAAGTTGAAAAATATCTTTCCATCCAACGATTTTCACATGTCATGCACATCGGCTCAACAGTCAGGGGCCGCCTTCGTGAAGGCAAAACAGCCCTTGATGCGATCAGCGCGGTCCTGCCTGCGGGAACTTTGTCCGGAGCGCCCAAGATCCGGGCATGCGAAATCATCAATGAGCTGGAGAACAACAAGCGGGGCATTTACGGAGGCGCAATCGGATACATCGCATTCAGCGGCAACATGGATACCTGCATTGCCATCCGCATCGCTTATAAAAAGAACGGAAAAGTATTCGTACGATCCGGCGCAGGCATCGTAGCCGACAGCGTTCCGGAAATGGAATATAGGGAATGCATCAACAAAGCGCAGGCAGTTGTCAGCGCATTGAAGATGGCGGAAGGAGGAATCGACAAATGATATTGCTTATTGATAATTATGACAGCTTTTCATACAACCTGTACCAGTATATCGGCGAAATCTGTCCGGATATCCGGGTGATCCGGAATGATGAAATGACGGTTGAAGAGATAGAGCAGCTCAGTCCGGAATACATCATCCTGTCACCGGGCCCCGGAAGACCTTCGGATGCAGGGATTTGTGAAGCAGCGATCCGCCATTTTGCGGGAAAAATCCCGATGCTGGGCGTTTGTCTCGGCCATCAGGCAATATGTGAAACCTTTGGAGCGAAGGTTTCCTACGCCAAGGCGCTGATGCATGGAAAAACATCGGATGTTCGTCTAGATCTTGACGATCCGATTTTCAAAGGGATGCCTGAGAACATCCAATGCGCCCGGTACCATTCTTTGGCGGCTGTAGAGGAAACCATGCCGGAGGAGCTGCTCATTACGGCTAAGACAGCTGATGGAGAGATCATGGCTGTCAAACACAAGGACTATGAAATATATGGTCTGCAATTCCATCCGGAATCCATATTGACGCAAGAAGGGAAACGAATATTAAGAAATTTTTTGGGGAGGGAGAAGAAAAATGATTAAAGAAGCTTTGGTAGAATTGTATCAAAAACACGATTTAAGCTATGAAATGGCTGCCGGCGTCATTGACGAAATCATGAACGGCGAAGCAAGTCAGAGCCTTACAGCGGCGTTTTTAACAGCTCTTGCCATGAAAGGCGAGACGGTCACTGAAATCACAGCCTGTGCAGCGGCGATGAGAGCGCATGCTCTGCCGTTCGACTGTCAGGGAGACCTGTTTGAGATAGTAGGAACAGGCGGCGACAGATCCAATTCCTTCAATATTTCCACAACAGCGGCAATCATTATTGCTTCCTCGGGAGTGAAGGTTGCTAAACATGGCAACCGTGCAGCTTCCTCCAAAAGCGGAGCGACGGACTGCCTTGAGGCCCTTGGAGTAAATACGGATCTGGAACCGGAAAAATGCGCAGAACTCTATAATACGATCGGTATTTGCTACTTCCACGCACAAAAATACCACACATCTATGAAATATGTGGGACCGGTGAGGAAGGAACTGGGGATACGGACGGTATTCAATATTCTTGGACCGCTTACAAATCCGGGACATGCCAATATGCAGGTCATGGGGGTCTATGACGGATCCCTTGTAGAACCTATGGCCGAAGTGCTGAGCAAGCTTGGCGTCCGCAGAGGCATGGTGGTGTACGGAACGGATGTATTGGATGAGATTTCCTTAAGCGCTCCTACGAAGGTCTGTGAGTTCACAGGAGACACCAGAGCGGTTTATACCATCAGACCGGAGGATTTTGGCTTGAAGACCTGCAGCAAGTTCGAACTGGAAGGAGGCACTCCGAAAGAAAATGCTCAAATCACAAGGGCGATATTGCGCGGAGAAAGGGGACCTCATCGTGACATCGTACTCTTGAACGCAGGTGCCGGTCTTTATATAGCGGGAAAGGCAGCTTCCATGACGGATGGCATCCGGCTGGCGGCTGAACTGATCGATAGCGGCACCGCGCAGAAAAAACTTGAAGAATTTATAAAGTGTTCCAACCATTGATCAGGGGAGGTGGTATGATGATTCTTGATGAATTAGCGAATTATGCAAGGATCCGTGTTGAAGAAGCAAAGAAATCAGCTCCGGCGGGTCTCGTTATTGAAAGAGCTTTGGAACTCCCTAAGGGTACGCAACGGTTTGAAGCAGCATTGAGGAAAAAAGGGCTTTCTTTTATCTGCGAGGTTAAAAAAGCGTCTCCTTCAAGAGGCTTGATTTCCAATGAGTTTCCCTATCTTGAAATCGCCCTGGATTATGCTAAAGGCGGAGCTGATTGCATTTCCTGCCTGACAGAGCCTAAATGGTTTTTAGGATCGGACAGGATTTTCAAGGATATTAGGGAAAGCGTTTCACTGCCCATGATAAGAAAGGATTTCACCGTTGATCCGTATCAAATCTATGAAGCAAAATTGCTTGGTGCGGATGCTGTTCTGCTGATCTGTTCCTTGTTGGATACCAGGACGATTTCTTTCATGCTGGAAATATGCGACATGCTGGGACTAGCAGCGGTAGTTGAAGCTCATAACGAAAGCGAAATAAAGTCAGCGATTTCGGCAGGTGCCGGAATTATCGGGGTAAATAATAGAAATTTAAAAGATTTTACTGTTGATATAAAAAATGCGCTGCTATTAAGGGAACTGATACCTGACGAGGTGATTTATATAGCGGAGAGCGGTGTCAGGAACGCTGCCGATATATCGGCACTGGCAAGCATCCAAGCCGATGCCGTGCTGATCGGTGAAGCATTGATGCGCGCCGGCAATAAAATCGATCTGTTGAGGGAATTGAAGGAGGCGTCGAAGAATGCCGGGAAAAGCGAAAATTAAAATCTGCGGGCTATTTCGCGAGGAAGATATTACATATGTAAACGAAGCCAAGCCGGATTATGCGGGCTTCGTGATCAATTTTCCCAATAGCCGCCGCAGCATAACGGAAGACCGCCTTAGCCAGCTGAGCGGAAGACTGGACAAGAGAATTGAGCCGGTAGGAGTATTTGTGGATGAGAAAATCGAAGTGGTTGCAGGACTATTAAACTCCGGTGCCATTTCCACCGCACAGCTTCATGGCACGGAAGACAATGAATATATAAGGCAGCTGAGAGCCCGGGCTCCGGGCAAAAAAATCATCAAAGCATTAAAAATCGAGTCAGCATTGGATATAGCCGCCGCAGAAAATTCAGAAGCGGACATGATCCTGCTGGATAACGGGTACGGCACCGGCAAATGCTTTGATTGGAGTCTGATCGGCAGCATAGCCCGGCCGTTTATTCTGGCTGGAGGACTCACTCCGGGAAACATACCGGAGGCGATAGAAAAATTCCAACCTTATGCCGTGGATATCAGCAGCGGTGTGGAAACTGAAAAAATGAAAGACAGGATGAAAATAATGGAAGCTGTGAGAGCAGCCCATGGGGAGGTTCAAGAATGATGAAAGGTCGATATGGTATTCATGGAGGTCAGTATATCCCTGAAACGCTTATGAACGCTATACTGGAGCTGGAAGAGGCGTATTACAGATACAAGGATGATCCGGAGTTCAACGAAGAGTTGACAAAACTGCTCAATGAGTATGCCGGCAGGCCGAGCAGACTGTACTATGCCGAACATATGACAGAAGATCTGGGCGGCGCGAAAGTTTACCTGAAAAGGGAAGATCTGAACCATACCGGTTCCCATAAGATCAATAATGTCATCGGCCAGCTTCTGCTTGCCGCCAGAATGGGCAAGACCCGGATCATTGCAGAGACCGGCGCCGGCCAGCATGGTGTGGCAACAGCTACGGTTGCCGCTATGATGGGTATGGATTGTGAAATCTTCATGGGAGAAGAAGATACAAAACGTCAGGCGCTGAATGTATACCGTATGAGGCTTCTGGGCGCTAAAGTAAACGAGGTGACATCCGGAACGGCCACATTGAAGGATGCCGTTTCCGAAACCTTCCGCGAGTGGACCTCGCGAATCGATGACACCCATTACTGCCTGGGTTCCGTCATGGGGCCGCATCCATTTCCGGAAATCGTGCGTAATTTTCAGGCCGTCATCGGAAAAGAAATCAAAGCTCAGCTCATGGAAAAGGAAGGCCGGCTGCCGGACGCGGTCATTGCCTGCGTTGGCGGAGGTTCAAATGCGATAGGAGCCTTTTACGATTTCATTGCCGATGAAAAGGTGCAGCTTATAGGATGCGAGGCTGCCGGACGCGGGATCGACACCCAGGAAACTGCCGCCACCATCAACATCGGCAGACCCGGCATCTTCCATGGCATGAAATCTTACTTCTGCCAGGATGAATATGGGCAGATCTCACCGGTATACTCCATATCGGCGGGACTGGACTACCCTGGCATCGGCCCTGAACATGCCTATCTTCACGACATCCGTCGTGCCGAGTATGTGCCGATAACGGATAACGAGGCTGTAGAGGCTTTTGAATATCTTTCACGCGTAGAGGGCATCATCCCTGCAATAGAAAGCGCCCACGCTGTAGCCTATGCGATGAAAAAGGTTCCGGAAATGGAAAGGGATCAGATCGTTGTGATCAATATTTCAGGGCGAGGGGACAAGGACTGCGCGGCAATAGCCCGCTACAGAGGGGAGGATCTCCATGAGTAATATCAGAAAAGCGTTTGAAAAGGGCAAAGCGTTCATCCCGTTTATCACCTGCGGCGATCCATCGCTGGAAATCACAGAAAAAATCGTCTATGCCATGGAGCGCGCCGGCGCCGATCTCATCGAGCTTGGCATACCGTTTTCTGATCCCACAGCAGAAGGCCAGGTCATCAGCGAGGCGAATCTCAGGGCTCTTTCCGCGGGAGCAACGACAGATAAAATCTTCGATCTTGTTCGAACGCTGCGTAGAACTGTCAAAGTCCCGATGGTTTTTATGACCTACGCCAATGTGGTGTTTTCCTATGGTGCAGAACGGTTTATAAAAACCTGCGGCGAGATCGGCATAGACGGATTGATATTGCCTGATATACCTTATGAAGAGAAAGGCGAATTCGACAATATCTGCAAACAATACGGTCTGGATCTTATTTCCATGGTGGCGCCTACCTCTCATGAAAGGATCAGCCGCATCGCCGCCGAAGCAAGAGGTTTTCTCTATTGCGTGTCTTCTCTGGGTGTCACCGGGACCCGAAGGGATATTACAACGGATATCGGCGGGATGGTGGAGTTGGCAAAAGCGGCGAATAATATACCTTGCGCTGTGGGATTCGGCATATCCACACCGGAACAGGCAAGACATATCGCTCAATTTGCAGACGGGATCATCGTGGGTTCCGCCATTGTCAAGCTATGTGCAAGGTATGGAACGGAATGTGTGCCGCATATCGAAGCCTATGTCAGCATGATGAAACAGGCGATCAAGGAGTTGTCCTGAAGGGCATTTCTCTGAAACTCCGGCAAAGAGCGCTGGCGATCAATCGGTGGCCTTCTTCATTCGGATGCATGCCGTCTTCGCAAAGATATGCTCCCAGATCATGATTTAATAAGAATTCGCGGCGGATGTCGATGAGGATGACGTTTTTTTTGATGGCGACTTCGCTCACCGCCAGATTGTAAAGCTCCTGCCATCTATAGATATGCTCTATGTCTTTCAGCCAGAGGAGAATGGCGTCGCGGTCCAGACCTTTTGATATCCAGTCGAAAAAGCGCCGGGCCAGAAGGGGCGGCAATGTCGTCATGACAGGAGTTCCGCCCAGAACTCTGATGCTGTCGATGATCTCGCAATACTTTTTTTTGAACTCATCCAGGGGAACGTTTGGGAAATGCAGACCATCAGGTCTGGCGGCTATTTCAGACCAATTATGATCGCAGTCGTTGCCGCCGAATTCCAGGACGATCTCGTCATAATCGGCGATTTCATCACAATGGCGCTCAATAAGGGTTCCCCCCCGTAGGATAGTGGAGCCAAAATGTGAAAGGTTCCGAACGCTGCTTCCAGTGACGGATTTAAACAACTCCACACAATTATCCTTTGTTGTCTTGTATTTCTTGCTGACTGTATCGAAAATCACACCTTTAGCTACGGAATCCCCGAACACACAAAAAGATTTCATGCTGCACCTCCTGAATTGAAATGGTATATATTTTATGTGCTTTTGTTATTTGTCAGATGTTCTTAATTGCCTTTGCTTTTCTCAAGGCTTTGAGTAGCGCCGGAAAATTTTGATCAGGATAAAAAGCAAAATGCCTCCAAAGGCCCATCCCATAATCACGTCTGTAACATAGTGAACTCCCAGATAAAGCCGTGAAACACCAAGAAGAAAAATAAGCAATACCAAGATAATAGTAAATATTTTTGTCGATCTCCTGCCAGGGAATTTTTTGTGGATCAAGAAAATCGCAAACCCATAAAAAACCAGCCCTGTCATAGAATGTCCGCTGGGGAAGCTATAGCCGCTTTGCTCGATAAGGAACATATCCATATCGGGTCGCGGCCTTTTTACGATATATTTCAACAATCTCTGCAATAGCGCGGGAGTTACGGCTCCCGCAACCAGGGGCCATGTAAATCCTTTGTTTCGGGTATACGGCATCAGGATCAGAATAAAGCAGAGAGCTGTTATGAACCAGACATCTCCAAAATGTGTAATGAATGTGAATGCCGAAGTCAAATAATCATTCCGTATGGAATAGAACCATTCAGCCGCTGCAAGATCAAATCCGTTTCCCAAGCATACACCCCATTTTGCAATCTGCCACAGCAGTAATAAAATCCAGTATCAGTATACACGGTTTGAGTAGCATAAACCACAGTATTTATGCTATATTATACATATGAAAATCATAGGAAATATCATACCATTATTAAAATTGAAAATCGTTCTCGGACGTTTAAAGGACTACGAGAACAGGATGCGCGAGGCCAGAGCGTCCGGAGACAATGAAGCGGAAAGACAAGCGATCAAAGAATGCACCAAGATCTGGAGCTCAACGATACTTGCCATGTTTAAAGCCAGGGTGGATGTGCTCGGGCATGAAAACATCCCCGAGCAGGGGCCGGTGGTATTTGTGGCAAATCACCAGGGATATGGCGACATTCTGATGTGTCTGTACGCTCTTGACAAGTTTCAGATCGGATTCGTGGCCAAGTCCGATCTGGAGAAATTGCCGTGGTATGGAGAGTGGATCAGGAACATCCGAAGCGTGTATATCAAGCGGGAAAGTCCGCGGGCATCTCTGGATGCCATCAACGAAGGCATTGAGCTCCTTGAAAAAGGATTTTCGCTGGTGCTGTTTCCTGAGGGAACCAGAAGCAAGGGGCCTGAAATGGGGGATTTCAACAAGGGGTCCCTTCGACTTGCCACTAAGCCCGAGGTCCCCATTGTTCCGGTTACATTGAGCGGAAGCTATAAATTCTTCGAAGAGACGGGAAAAGTTCAGAAGAATGTGGTTATGAAGGTGATCGTTCACCCCGCCATAGAAACAAAAGGCATGACCAGAGAAGAAATCAAAGCTCTCGACAGCAGGATTGCTGATATCATCGCCAGCGGACTATAAAAGCCATCTGCGGCAGCGCAGATGGCTTTGGCTTACCCCCTCCTAGATGCGCCGTTCAATCAATCAGAATCGACACTGAAGATATAAATGTTTATTCACCATTTGAAGGGAGCAGCAAAATGTATTTTGTTATCAAGGAACGATTGACAGGTATAGATTACATGCCCGGTCCGGGAGAAAATATCTGCATCGGTGCGGTATTCACTCCTGCTGAGTGGGAACTCCAGAAGCGCAAATTTGAAATTTTTTCAGGAGTCACCACGGACTTTGAAATCATAAGGAACTGCAAGCTGGAGGATTTCGGTGATTGCGTGGCCGGAACCTTCAGCATCCCGGACAAGAAAAATATGGAAACCGGATTTCATCGTTTCGGCTATTGCTTCAATGAAAATGTAATCGTCTTCATTGATAAAAGCGGTATATGCAAAGAGATCATTGATAAACTCAAAGACACAAAAAAATGGAAGGACCCGTCCGTCGGGAAATTTTTCTACACCTTCCTGGAGTCCATCGTGGAAAAAGATTTGATGTTTCTGGAGGAGATAGGCGATAACCTTTCAAGCATGGAGGAGGAAGTACTGCAAGACGAGGTTATGGATTTCAACCAGCGCATGCTCAGATTCCGGAAAAACCTGATGAAGCTCAGCGCATATTATGAGCAGTTGACTGATCTGGGCGAGGAGCTGTTGGAGAACCCGGGGACTATCTTTACAGAGGAGACTCTCAGGCTTTTCAAACTCTTTACAAATAGAGTTGCCAGATTCGGGGGGAATGTCCATATGCTGCAGGAATATTCCATGCAATTAAGTGAAATCTACGAAACCCAGGTCGATATCAAGCTCAACAGCGTCATGAAGACCCTTACGGTGATAACGTCGGTTTTTCTACCGCTGACACTGCTGGTGGGGTGGTATGGTATGAATTTCAGGCACATGCCGGAGCTGGAATGGTGGTTCGGATACCCCATGGTGTTTGTGATCAGCATTTTGGTTGCCGCATTTTGCATCTGGATCTTTAAAAAGAAAAAACTGCTCTAAGTTCCTGATTGGAACAAGAGAGAGTGCTTGAGGCTTCTTTCGCCGCCTCCGTCAGGGTTGAACCGGAGCGGGATATGGGTTACAATAAAAAAGCTGTGGACGCATACCCGCGATTTGCGGCTAAAACCTTGCAGGAGGAAATAAAATTGAAAGAACCAACATTGATAATCATGGCGGCAGGCATGGGCAGCCGATATGGCGGACTGAAGCAGATGGATCCGATCACCGACAAAGGCGAGATCATTCTGGATTTCTCATTATACGATGCGGTCATGTCAGGCTTTAAAAAAGCCATATTCATCATTAAAAAGGAAACGGAAGAAGACTTCCGCGCGCTGATCGAAGGAAAGGCCGACAAGCATATTGAAGTATCCTATGCTTTTCAGGAGCTGGAGGATCTTCCCGAGGGCTACCAAGTGCCGGATGGACGGGTCAAGCCATGGGGTACAAGCCATGCGGTTTTATCAGCAAGGCATCTGATCAGCGGCCCTTTTTGCGTGATCAACGCGGATGATTATTATGGGCCCAGCGTATTTCAGACAGCATATGATTATTTGACCCAGGCAGCAGACGATGATAAATACCGTTATGCCATGATCGGATATGAAATTGAAAACACTTTAACAGAGCACGGATCGGTGGCCAGAGGGGTTTGCGAAGTCGATGGCGCAGGGCACTTGGTGCATATTGAGGAGCGCACCAAAATCATGTGGAGAAACGGAGACATTGCTTTTACAGAGGATGATGGCGCAAGCTGGACTTCTGTGCCTCGCGGAACACCGGTTTCGATGAATTTCTGGTGCTTTACAGAAAGCTTTATGCGGGAACTGGAGAATCGTTTCACGAGGTTTTTAAAAGATAATATTCAGGACAACCCGTTAAAATGCGAATGGCTGCTGCCAAAGACCGTGGATGAGTTGGTTAAAGAGGGAAAAGCGTCGGTGCGTGTGCTTAAATCCTATGATCAGTGGCATGGTGTGACGTACAAGGAAGATAAGGTGCCTGTTTCCAAAGCGCTGCAGCGTATGAAGGACAAGAGCATTTATCCTGAAACACTCTGGACCTAAAATCTTCCGGAACTGAAACATTTGGATCAAATGGATCTTTTTTAAGAGCGGACCGCATTTGGGTAGGATAATTGAGGAGCCTGCTATGCTGCTAAAAAATGGCTTGGTGTTGGATGAAAATTTTCAGTTTAAGAGGCTGGATATATCCATTAAAGAAGGGCGCATCCATGAAATCGCAACTGAGATCCGTCCCGATAAAGAGCGAAGGGCGGCTGATGTTCTGGATCTGGTTGGTTTTGTTGTAGTTCCGGGGCTGGTGGATATCCATGTACATGGAGCAGGCGGAGAAGATTATTCCAATGCGGATATGGAAGGGATCGAAAAAATCGCTCGGCAGCTTGCCCGAAGCGGCGTGACGTCTTTCCTGGCGGCATCTCTGTCTTTGCCCCATGAAAGCTTGGATCAGCTTTACAGGGTGACGGAGCGATATATAGGAATTCAGAAATTCCAAAAGGGAGCGGCATCCCTCCTGGGCATCTACATGGAGGGACCTTATTTTTCTGTCAACAATAAGGGATCCCAGGATGAAGCTTGTCTAAGGCTGCCTGATTACGAGGAATATGAAAAGCTGCAAATACTTTCGGGAAATAATATTAAAATAGTCAGCGTAGCCCCGGAACTTCCCGGGGCTGTGGATTTCATAGAAAAGGCGACCAAGGCAACCGCCGGAGCGACTCCTGTCCTTTCGATCGGACATTCAGCTTGCAGCTATGATGAAGCAAGGGAAGCTTTTGCAGCCGGTGCCGGACATATCACACATCTGTATAACGGGATGCTGCCGTTCCACCACAGGAAACCCGGGATCCCCGGCGCCTTTTTTGATGATCAAAATGCAACGGCAGAACTGATTTGCGATGGGTTGCACGTTCATCCCGCGGCAATCAGAATGGCTTTCCGCCTGGTGAAACAGGACAGGATCATACTGATCAGCGATGGACTATCCCCAATGGGCTGCAGACAGGATTTGGGCAGCGCTGCCGATTTTAAATTCGGCCGTAAGAAAGTGTATGTAAAAAATGGCATCGCAACATTAGAAGACGGCACGCCGGCCGGCAGTGTCACCGGACTCTTAAGCTGTGTCAGGAAAGCCATAGAATTCGGCATCGAAAAGGAGTCTGCCATTAAAGCGGCCACCATCAATCCGGCAAGACGTATTGGGATGGACAAAGAAATCGGCTCCATTGCTGTCGGCAAAAGAGCAGATCTGTTGATACTTGATCGTGATTTAAATTTAAATTCAGTATACATCAACGGCAGGCAGATATAGCGAGGGAAGTCAGTCGTGACTGTCGACGCCATTGCCGACGATGGGAATTGAAGAGCCCAGATAAGTTGGTTCGGGTTTTGTCAGCATCTGTATGAAGTCTTTGTTCCGTGCAAGCAATTCCCTGAAATCCCTGGACTCCTGACCGGAATAGATCTGCTGATTCGATGAGATGCCATAAGCATCGATGCCAAAGCCCCGGGCTGTAAAAAGGGAGCGATATTGGTGATATCCCTGAGTGACGATGATCATCCTCTCGACACCGAAAATAACCTTTGCCCGGTACATGGATTCATAGGTCGAGAAACCGGCATAATCAAGAAAAAGGTCTTCCGGAGGGACTCCGGCTTCCAAAGCATACTTTTTCATCGCATTGACTTCGTCATAGTATTTTTTCCCGTGATCGCCCGATAGCAGAAGCTTTGGGGCTGCCCCGGACCAGTACAGAAAAAGTCCGGTATCGAGTCTGTCCTTCAGCATGGGGCTTGGAGTCCCGTCGGATTTCAATCCGGCGCCGAGGACCATGATGCATTGGGGCTTCAGCGACTTCAATCTTTCTATCGCTTCATCATCCAAATATTTATCGCCTTCCACCGCACCGACGATATATTCTTCCATGGAAGCAGTCACATACTCGCTGATGCCAAGGGGGATCGCCGCGGCCAGACATAGGGTTATTATAATTGCAAGGATGATATTACGCATTTCAGGAACTCTTTCATAGGATTTTCAAAGTGATGGATCCGGCCGAAGCCGGCAAATATATATAGTACTACAGGATCAGGAAAAAAACAAGGAGGGGCCCTTATGCTGCATGCCGGGATAGATATTGGCGGGACGACCATTAAAGCCGGATTGGTAGATTCCCAAAACAGGGAAATCGTTATTGAGCGGAGTACAGCGTTCCCGAAAAGCGGATATAAAAATGTCTGCCTTACAGTCGGCAATATGATCAAGGATATGGCGGAAGAAAGGGGGATCCGCTTGGAAGGCCTGGGCTCCATCGGCATAGCAGTACCGGGAAGCATCGATCCAGCTGGAAATCGCGTCATCCATGCTTATAATCTTGATTTTCATAATGCTCCGATCAAAGAGGAAATCATGTTGGGATTTCCTGGAACTACTGTTTTTTTAGCTAATGATGCGGATGCAGCAGCTCTGGCGGAATTACAGGGAGGTGTATTTACAGGAGCGAAAACCGCAGTATTGATAACCATAGGCACCGGAGTCGGCGGCGGATTGATCCTGAATGGCAAAATGTTCAGGGGCGGCAATGGGCAGGGTGTAGAGCTTGGCCATATGATGCTGATTTATGGCGGCGAGCCTTGCAGCTGCGGCAACAACGGCTGTGTTGAAGCCTATTGTTCTGCGACCTGGATTGCGGAACAAGGGAAACGGATCCTTCGTAGCGGCAGCAGTATTTTACTGCACCGAATGGCAGAGGGTCAGGAGGGCCATGTTGATGCAAAACTTGTGATCGAAGCGGCAAAGCAGGGGGACCCTTTAGCAAAAGGCATTTTTGAAACATTTATTGATAATCTTAGTGCGGCCATTACTTCTATTACGTCTCTTCTTGACCCTGAAATCATTGCCATCGGAGGCGGTGTGGGAGAGTCCGGCGACTTCCTTTACGGACCCCTCAACAAGGCGGTACAGGAAAAATCTTTTTTCAAGTCGAATTATAAAATTGTTCCTGCATCCTTTGGGAATAAAGCCGGCATGGTAGGGGCTGCGTTGCTGTACAGAAATGAACTTTGATCGAACAGGGGACATTTTATGAAATCTTTACGCTTTGCTCTAAGGCAAATTGTACCCATAATCTTTTCATATGCGTTTGTTGGTCTGGCTTTTGGCATATTAATGCACAAGGCCGGATTTTCGCCACTATGGACCATTTTCTCCAGCGTTATTATTTATGCGGGCTCCATGCAAATCGTGATTGTGTCCTTGCTGGACGGCGGAGCGTCCCTTCTGACCGTGGCGCTGATGACACTATTTGTCAATGGACGGCATGTATTTTATGGAATAGGATTCGTCGAGAAATTCCGAAAAATGGGATGGAAATATCCTTATATGGTTTTTACTATGACGGATGAAACCTATTCAATTCTTTGCTCGTTGAAGTATCCGGCAGGTACAAAGGAAGAAAAAGTCGATTTCTATATAATGCTGTCATGCCACCTTCTTTGGATAGTAAGTACGGCTGCCGGCGCCCTGGCCGGAGAAATGATCCCTTATGATATGACCGGCATCGACTTTTCGGCCACGGCTTTTTTTGTGACCGTCGTCGTCAGCCAGTGGAGAAGTTTCGGATCTCACATTCCTGCAATCACAGGCCTTGTAACGGCAGTTCTTTTCTATCTGCTGCTAGGCCCCGATAAATTCATTATGCCTGCGCTGTCTGTCAGCATGGTGGTGCTGGCCTTTATGAGAGACCGGCTCGCAATAAATAAGGAGGGCGATGACTATGCAGGCTGAAGTATTATTCACTGCAGGGACCATCGGGGTGGTGGCAGCGGTGACCTGGTTCATCAGAGGGATCCCATACTTGATGTTCGGAGGCAAAAAAAAGATACCGGAAACAGCATTGTATCTTGGTTCTGTGCTTCCGGCGGCAATCATGATCATTCTGGTCGTCTATTGCCTCAGGAATATCGATTTTCAAAGCTTTCCTCACGGATTAGCGGAATTGCTTTCTGTTTTTCTTGTGGCGGGGTTCCATATATGGAAGAAAAACCCCTTCCTCAGTATCTTTTTAGGTACAGCCTGCTATATGGTTCTTATTCGTACCATTTTTGCTTAATAAGTCTGCTTCAAAAATGTTATTATGTTGCCCACTTTTATAACACATAAGGCTTAATGGAGCTTCCGCGCCGTAGTATGCGGGAGCTCCATTATTTTAGGCAGAAGCTAAAACCCTTGAATTTGCTCGATCCAAGGAATAGAAAACCTCTTGTGAGAGGCCCTTCAAAAGGCAAGATTTCTATTTCAAATGAAATATTCAGAGTAAACCCAATTTTGAGTATATTAATTGACTTTTAAAATCTTTTATGGAAAAATGAAGTTCAAAGTTTTATACGAAAACAAGGAGGCATATTTATGTTAGAAGACAACAAAATGACAGCTGTTGAAGAGCCCGTGCAGGAAGAAGTGACCTTGCGGCGCGACATCAAGGGCTGGCAGGTCGGGATGATTGCCCTAGGCGGTGTTATTGGATCCTGCTATTTCCTGGGAGTAGGCTGGACCATCAGTGTCATGGGACCAGCAGTAATTCTTGCCTTTGCTTTGGTAGGATTTATTGTATACGGTTTGATGATCGCCTATGGTGAATTGCTGGTAAACCTGCCCCGTAAAGGCTCCTTCATTGCATACACGAATGAATTTCTGGGAGGGCCTATATCGGTAGGCTTTGGTTGGGCGTTCTGGTTCAACTGGGTTGCCTATGTTCCATCTGAAGCCATTGCTGTATCCATTGTACTTAATTCGTTGATTCCGGGAAACATGTTCATGTACTCTATCGGAGCGCTGGCTGGGATCACGATTCTTAATTCGCTTCCAGTCAAATTGTTTGCCAGGGTAGAATCCACTCTCGCCATGATCAAGGTTATTACAATCGTATTATTCATCCTGCTGGCTTTTGGCATATGGGTCGGATTATGGGGAAACAGCGGATTTTTGGGAAGCCAGAATATCATCAGCGACCCGATGGCTGGAATATTTGACAATCTGTTCCCGTTTGGAGGATTGATTATCATTACCTTGATGGTGACCGTATTAGTATCCTTTCAGGGAACGGAAATTGTCGGACTGGCTGCTTCTGAAGCCCAGAACCCTGACAAGGCTATTCCTAGTGCATGCAAGAGCGTAACTTATCGTATCATTGGTCTTTATCTGATACCGATACTTTTGGTGATCCTGCTGGTTCCTTATAAGGAAGCGGACCTCGAAAACGGTTCTATCTTTGCCTATGCACTGAATATGTATGGTCTGCAATGGGCTGGAGGAATATTGTCCGCAGTTGTCATGGTCGCAGCCTTCAGCTGTGCTAATGCCGGATTATATGGAACTGTACGATGCATGTACGGCCTGTCCGTCGAAGGTCTGGCACCTAAGTTCCTGCTGAAACTGTCCGATAAGGGAACTCCGAGAAGGTGTGTATATTTTACAATCATACCAATGTGGGCAGTTCTGATGCTGGGATATTTTTTACCTGATTCCAACTTCTATGCGTATCTGTTGACCATGTCCGGATTCACCGGGACCTTGGCTTGGATAGGCATTATCGGATCCCAGATCGTTTTCCGCAAGAGGCTGAGAAAAAGAGGCTATGACGTGAATCAATTGAAAGCCAGAGTCAAGCATCAATGGATCCCATGGTTTGCCATGATTGCTCAATTGATCGGATTAGGCGCACTGGCCTTTGACGCTGAAATGGCTCCGGTATTCCCGCTGGCTGTTTCCGCAGTAATCGGGCCTATGGTTGTTTATGTCATACTGAAAAAAATGGGTATGACAAGGAAGATTATCACTTATGATTCATCGGAAAAGACCTTTGACGAAGCATTCCCGGATTTGAACAGAGAAGAAAACAAAAATATAATCAGCGCATAGTTGCAACACAACGTCGGATGTTGTGATAGAAAAAGTAAATTCCACTTCCAATAATCATAATCTATTAAAAAGCGGATGGCTCAAATGGCCATCCGCTTTTTAATAGGTTTAAACTTTTTACGATGTCGTCTTGTTGTAAAAGTGTCCGTTTCTATTTACCCAAGAATCTTTTTAAGGTCTTCTTCAGCGGTGCTGATCGGAGTGATATTGAAATTCTCTACCAGGAAGTTCAGGACATTTGGAGATACAAAGGCAGGAAGCGTTGGTCCCAGATAGATATTCTTGATCCCCAGATAAAGAAGCGTCAGCAGGATGCATACAGCCTTCTGTTCGTACCAGGACAGGACCAGGGTGAGAGGCAGTTCATTGACTGTGCAGCCAAAAGCTTCAGCAAGAGCCACGGCCACTTTGATCGCGCTGTAGGCGTCATTGCACTGGCCCATATCCATGATCCTTGGAAGTCCGCCGATGGTGCCAAGATCCAGATCGTTGAAGCGGTATTTGCCACAGGCAAGAGTCAAGATAACCGTATCTGCCGGCGATTTTTCAACAAACTCGGTGTAGTAGTTGCGCCCGGTCTTTGCGCCGTCGCAGCCGCCTACCAGGAAGAAATGCTTGATCGCCCCGGCTTTTACAGCATCGATCACTGTTCCTGCGACAGAAAGGACTGTTCCATGGCCAAAGCCTGTGGTGACCTGAGTCCCGCCGTTGATACCCGTGAAAGCGGTATCCTCTTTATTTCCTCCGAGCTCGAGAGCCTTGTTGATGACTGGTGTGAAGTCTTTGTCCTCGCCGATATGGACCATCTCAGGATAGTATACGACCTCTGTGGTGAAAATCCTGTCCGCATAGCTTGGTTTAGGAGGCATCAGGCAGTTTGTTGTAAACAGGACAGGAGCGGGGATGTTCTCGAATTCCTTTTGCTGGTTCTGCCATGCTGTACCGAAATTACCTTTCAAATGCGGATATGCCTTCAGCTTAGGATAAGCATGTGCAGGGAGCATTTCCCCATGGGTGTAAATGTTGATGCCCTTATCCTTTGTCTGTTCGAGAAGGAGCTGGAGATCCTTGAGATCATGACCGGTAATGACGATGAAAGGACCCTTTTCCACGGTTAAAGGCACGGTAGTAGGAACCGGTGTGCCGTATGTTTCTGTATTTGCCCTGTCAAGAAGCTCCATGCATTTGAAGTTGATTTCGCCAACCTTCATAACCAGCGGCAGCAGCTGATCCATGCTGTAATCCTCGCCGATGGCATACATCCCTTCATAGAGAAAGTCGTTTACAGCTTCATCCGTGTACCCAAGGACCATAGCATGATAAGCATAAGCGCCGACTCCGCGAAGGCCGAATAGGATCAGGGATTTGAGGGAGCGTATATCTTCGTTGTCATTCCAAAGCTGATTCATGTCGTAATCATCCGTGCCGCCACAGGAACCGCAGCAGCTGCAGCCGCTGGTTATTGCGGCTTTTTCCGCTTCGACGGCCTTGATCAGAGCCTTGATGGACTCGTCATCAAAATTCACGTTCGTTACGGTAGTGAATAAGCCTTCGATCATCAATTTGTCAGTGCGTTCATTCGGGGAATTTTTAATGGCCGCTCTTGCCAGGCCGATCAGTGCGCCTGTCAATTGATCCTGCAGATCGGACGTGGCTTCCTTCTTTCCACAAACTCCGGCTTTGCCTGTACAGCTTTTCCCCCCTGCTGTCTGTTCGCATTGAAAACAAAACATGTTCATAATCTTACCTCCGTGATAATTATATTTAAATTTTAACGTTAACAACTAAGTGCTTCTTATAGGTTGCCGCATTTCTTTTTGTCTGCCGGACAGCACTCACACTCTATGGATCAAAAGGCATTAGTCCTCGATGATTTCCCCGCTGGTCGATATGGTCACAACCTGCCAAGGGATCATTTTTCCACTGTTTTGCAGCGCCGTTTTCGCGGCCTGTTCCAGACCTCCGCAGCAAGGAACTTCCATTCTCACGATGGTCAGGCTCTTAATATTATTGCTTCTGAGGATTTCTGCAAGCTTTTCGCTGTAATCTCCACTGTCGAGCTTAGGGCAGCCTACAAGGGTCACCCGGTTTTTAATAAATTTGTTGTGGAAATCTCCATAGGCAAATGCCGTGCAGTCTGCAGCCACAAGAAGGTGGGCGTTGTTGAAATATGGCGCGTTGATAGGCACCAGTTTGATCTGTACGGGCCACTGGCTCAACTGGCTTTCGCAGGAACATGTTGATCCGGCAGCTTCGTATCTGACCGGCTCCGGTCTGCGCTGGATCGTCTTCGACTGGGTTCCCGGACAACCGCACGGAAGGGCCTCGCCCTGCAGGTTCATCGTGACCGGGTGATTAAGCTTATTCATCTGGACGGCCTGCTCATCATAGGCCGGCGCTTCTCTTTCCTCGAAAGTGATGGCTCCTGTCGGACATGCCGGTAGACAGTCGCCCAATCCGTCACAGTAATCTTCTCTCAGGAGCTTCGCTTTTCCGGCCACCATGCCGATGGCGCCTTCATGACAGGCGACTGCACACAGACCGCAGCCGTTGCATTTCTCTTCATCGATTTTTATAATTTTTCTGATCATTTTTTCTCCCTCTTTGCTTCCGCATATATTACTTCTACACTGATATTCATTGTTCAATCATTCAAGGTTGATTTCATGACTTGAGTATAATATAATCGGATGCGAAGTTATGTTGTATATACAACAAAAAGGAGAATGTTTTAAAAAATGAAGAAATATTTTGAAGCGCTCAAAGCCTGCACCCTATTCCGTGAAATCGATGAAGCAGAAATGACCGCCATGCTGGAATGCCTGGGAGCGACGATAAAATCCTACAGCAAAGGCACTTACATCTGGGCAGCCGAAAGCAAAGCCATTCAGGTCGGCATCGTACTTTCCGGCAGTGCAAATATCGTCAAGGAGGATTATTGGGGCAACCGGACGATATTGGCGAAAGCCGAAAAGGGAGAAATGTTCGGAGAAGCTTTTTCCTGCGCCAATATGGAAAGATTGCCTGTAGGTGTGGTGGCTGCGGAAAATACCGAAATTATGTTGATCGACTGCAAACGTATCATCACCACCTGTTCTTCAGCCTGTCTGTTCCATACGGCGCTGATCCGGAATATGATGAAAACCCTTGCAGAAAAGAATATTATGATGACTCAGAAAATGGATCACATGGGTAGACGCACCACAAGGGAAAAACTGCTTTCTTATCTCTCAAGCCAGGCGATAAAAGCCAGGAGCAACAGTTTTTACATTCCATTTGACCGGCAGGAGCTGGCGGATTATCTGTCCGTCGACAGAAGCGCCATGTCCAATGAATTGAGCAAAATGAGGGACGAAGGGATACTTTCGTACAAAAAGAATTATTTTATTCTGGAAAAGGACAATCTGGATCTTCATTAATAGTAGAAAATTTTGTCGGTTTAAAGATTTTCTGTTGACAACTGTTCAAAGTGTAGTAGTATTAATATGATATCAAAATGATATATACATTAAAAGGGATACATGTGGGTAGCGGAAAAAGAATAGTGGAGCTATGTGTTCAGAAAAGAGGAGAATATGAATACTACAGACAAAGAAATTATGAAAGCAGGACCTCAGAACGAAGAGAAAAATGCCTGGAGCATCAGCGGCATGGCGGTTCTTATTATCAACAGCCTGATGGAAATTTTCGCGGTCCTTGCATTTCTGGCAGGCATGGCGTTCTACAACGGCGGTCTGGCGGTGATAGCCGGTCTCTATGCATTTATCATCGGCCCTTTTATTTATGTGGGGCTGAAAATATTAAAACCCAACGAAGCATATGCTCTGACTTTGTTCGGCAAGTACTACGGCAGCCTGAAAGGTGCGGGATTTTATTGGGTGAACCCTTTCTGCACCGCTGCCAATCCGGTGGCGGAAGCCGAGAAGCAATCCCTGCTGACCGTTCTCACTGATAGTGCAAAAACTAAGAAATCCCAGACCGCAACCGTTGCAAACAAGAAAATTTCTTTGAAAGCCATGACATTGTCCAATGAAAAACAAAAGATCAACGATGAACTGGGCAATCCCATCGAAATAGGCATCGTCGTGATCTGGAGAGTCGTGAATACCGCCAAAGCGGTTTTCAATGTTGAAAACTATAAAGAATATTTGTCGATGCAGAGCGATTCGGCTCTGAGGAGCATCGTCAGATTGTATCCTTATGATACAGCGGAAGGCGGAGATGAAAAATCCCTCAGGGGCAGCAGCCAGGAAGTGGCGGAAAAAATCAAAGTGGCGATTCAAGACAAAGTGAACATGGCCGGGCTGGAGGTCGTAGAGGCCCGGATCACGCATTTGGCTTATGCACCGGAAATTGCAGCGGCGATGCTTCAAAGACAGCAGGCGGCTGCCATCATCGATGCAAGAAAGATGATCGTAGACGGAGCCGTTGGGATGGTGGAAATGGCGCTGGCCAAATTAAGCGAGAATGAAGTGGTGCAGCTCGATGAAGAAAGAAAAGCGGCGATGGTCAGCAATTTGCTGGTAGTCCTATGCGGAAACAAGGATGCGCAGCCCATAGTGAACAGCGGATCTCTATATTAATGGAAGAAACAGGGTTGAAGATCCGAAGGAAAAGGCGGAAGCATGGATAATAAAGATAAAGAAAAAGAGAAAGAAAAAAAACAAATACTTCTTCGCCTTTCGCCGTCTATATATAAGGAAATAGCTGCATGGGCGGAGGATGATTTCCGCTCGATAAACGGACAGATCGAGTATCTGCTGAGCGAATGCCTGAAGCGGAGGAAAAATCGCGACACAAAGGATTAACTCCGGGAAAAAATCAAAGTATAAAGGATGAAGTGAAAGCAATCCGATCACAAAAATAAATCCTTGCAATTGCAAGGATTTGTTGTATAATAAATAGGCATGCGACTCGCAAACAGCGAGATGGCATAATCTCTGCGACGGGATAGGCCGTCGCCATTTAGTCCATAGGGAGGTGAATAATATGATAAATTATGAAATCATGTTCATTTTGGATCCTACACTTGAAGACGAAAAGAAGAATGCAACCGTTGAAACCGTAAAAGGGATCATCGAAGCAGACGGACAGGTCGGCAAGGTAGATGTATGGGGAATGAGAAAACTCGCATACCCGATCCAGAAAAAGAACGAAGGCTACTATGTAGTTGTTGAATTCTCAGGTAATCCGGAATTGCCTAAAGAACTAGACAGAAGAATGAGAATCATGGATGCCGTTATCAGACATTTGATCATCAATAAAGACGAAAGGTAAAGCGGAGGGCGAAATGAATAGTGTGGTTTTAATTGGAAGACTGACTAAAGACCCCGAAGTGAGATATGTGCCCGAGACCCAGCTGGCCGTTGCCACCTTTACTGTTGCCATCGACAGGCCTGTCAGAGACGGCAAAGAGAAACAGACGGATTTTCCACGAGTGACCGTATTTGGAAAACAAGCGGAAAATTGCGAGAAGTTCCTTGCCAAAGGCAGACTGGTAGGCGTTCAGGGGAGGATCCAAACCGGAAGCTATAAAAACAAAGAGGGTGCAACCGTATATACCACAGACGTTGTTGCTGACAGAGTTGAGTTTTTAGAATGGGGAGACAAAAAGGACTCCGATTCCCCAAAACAAAGCTTCGGTGTACCGGAAGGGTTCCAGGCTCTGGAGGATGACGATATACCATTCTAAGATTATTAAATGATTAACGGAGGAATAAAATGATAGATAGGAAAAGGAACACCGGCGGCATGAGAAGGAAAAAGATCTGCCAGTTCTGCGCCGACAAAGCAGAATCAATCGATTACAAGGATGTTGACAAACTCAAAAAGTATGTAACAGACAGAGGCAAGATATTGCCGAAGAGAATTACCGGCACTTGTGCTATGCACCAGAGAGAAGTTACAACGGCCATCAAGAGAGCAAGGATCGTCGCATTGCTTCCATATGTTGCCGACTAGCACAAAAATAAGCACTAAGGAACAAAAGCTGATAGAACGGGCCTTTGGCGGCCCGTTTTTTGTTGCCTGCCTGACCATGCATCGACATCCCCCGGGTGAACATTCGGGCATAGATATTTGCGGACAACGAAAGGAATATATGGTATAATACCATGGTGAATCTTCAAATAGTTGGTCATTAGAAGACAAGCCCGATCAGAGCAGGCGAGGCGGAGGGACAAGGATGTACGGTCTGGGAATCATATTAATAATCTTATTCGTCCCTGCGGCGATCATGTTGAAATATATCCCTATGAGGGAACGGCCTTATAAGGTTTTAACGGAATCGACAGCGGCAGCTGCACTGGGCATCCTATTTGTTTTTGTGCTTGCTTCGTCCACGGGTGTCAGCCTGGGAGAAAGACTGGGCGAAATGTCGGACCAGGCTATCGAAATATTGCTGGCAAACGAATCTTTCATGAACAATTCGGCCCTGGCGGAAATGTCCGCCGAGGAGATCGAAAAAGCCCTTTCGGCATTTTATACCTTGCTGATCAACAGCCTCCCGGGAATTTTGCTGATCATAGCAAGCAGCATTTCATATATTGAGTACATCCTGATAGCGAAGGCCCTGGCAAGAAAGGCAGACAACGTACGGAAATTGCCGGAGTTTAAAAATTTCACTCTGCCCAAATCAGCATTATGGGGCTGGCTGACGGTGTTTGGGGCAGCCTGGCTCGTCAGCAGGGGCTTGGATTTCGGAGAAATGGTGCTTATCAACATAGGCTTATTGATGGAGTTTTCATTTGTGGTCCAGGGCGCGGCAGTGATATTTTATTTTATGGACAGCAGGAGGATCCCTAAGCCCGTTGCAGCGATCATTATTGTCCTGTTTATGAGTACAAGAATGACTCAGACATTGCTATTCATGTTTGGCGTCGTAGATCTTGTTTTCAATTTTAGAAGCAGAATGAACCGTAAATCCTTATAAATTAACGAGGGTGATATGAGAGACCGAAACATGCTAAAGAAATTAATTGGATATTCACCTATGCCATCCTGTGCTATTGATGAAAAGGGTGTCATTATTGCTGCAGACGAGAGATTTTCTAAAATATTCAATATCGAGGATGCAGAGGGACTCGATGTTCAGTGCCTTTTGAATCTAAAACTCAAGCAAATACAGATGGATGATCCTGAGAAGGGCTTAAAGTTTGTATGCAATAATAATTTCTATAAAGTACTCGTAACGAAGATGGCAGAGGAAGACGGCGCATATATCATTGTATCCATGAAGGATGTTACTGCATTCAAGAATCTAAAGGATCTTTACAATGATGGCCGGGATGTGATCGCTATCGTAAATATTGACAACTATGAAGAGCTTTATCAAGGCACTTCGGAAGAAAACCGTGCGGTTCTATTCTCCACCATCGACAAGGTCATCAGAAACTGGGGCATAAAAATAGAAGCCTCAGTGACAAAATATACAAACAGCAGATATTTGATGGTTTTTTCTCATCAGCAGCTCGAGTGCCTGACCGAATCTAAATTTGCCATTTTGGACGAGGTCCGGGCCATTGAGACAGAAACGGATTTTCCCGTCACTCTTTCCATCGGAGTGGGAGTCGGCGGCAAAACACCGGCACAAACCGACGGTTACGCTGTGGAAGTTCTGGACCTTGCACTGGGTCGCGGCGGAGATCAGGCGGTCGTAAAAAGAATCAATAAAATCGAATATTATGGCGGAAAGACCCAGGCTGTGGAAAAAACCAACAAGGGGAAATCCCGGGTGGTTGCCCATGCGCTATTAACGCTGGTAAATCAGTCGTCGAAAGTCTTCATCATGGGGCACAAAAATCCCGACATGGATTCCTTTGGAGCCTCTCTGGGCATTTTCAGATATTGCGACAGCAGATATAGCGAAGCCTATATAATCATCAATGATTATAATGAAACCTTGGAGGATATGGTCAATCTGGCAAAGAAGTCAGGCAGCTATAATTTCCTGACCAATGAAGAGGCCCTGGCCATCGCGGACAAGGATACACTGGTCATCATTGTTGACTTTCACAGGCCGGCTTTGGCAGATTGTCCGGAGCTTCTCACGAAAACAGACAGGATAGCCATCATCGACCATCACAGAAGGGCGGCGGATTGTGTCGAAAACCCTGTGCTCATGTACCTCGAACCGTATGCGTCTTCGACAGCGGAGCTCGTATCGGAGATCCTGAGGTATACGGGCGACAGAAAAAATGTTGACAAGCTGGAAGCTGAAGCCATGCTTGCGGGTATCACCATGGATACAAACCGGTTTTCCGTTAAAACCGGAGTTCGGACCTTTGAAGCAGCTTCCTGGCTGAGAAGGCAGGGAGCGGACACCACCGAGGTCAAGAGATTTTTCCAGACGGACATGAAACTTTTCAAGCTGAAGGCCAAATGCATTTCAGAAGCCGACATAACCGAAAGCGGCGAAGCTCTTTCGGTTTGCGAAGGTGAACACAGCAATGCTCAGATCCTCACGTCCCAGATCGCCGATGAACTCTTGTCCATCAAAGGGGTGAAGGCAAGCTTTGTTGCAGGTAGAGACAATTTCGGCTGCACCATGGTCAGCGCCAGATCCCTGGGAGAAGTGAATGTACAGTCGATCATGGAGAAAGTAGGCGGTGGCGGACATCTTACCACTGCCGGAGCTCAATTGAAAATATCTCCGGAAGAAGCCATTTTCAAACTCAACGAAATATTGAAGGAGGAAAAAATATGATCGTAATACTGCTTAAGGATTTAAAGGGGACCGGCCGCGCCGGCGACGTTGTCAAGGTCAGTGACGGGTATGCCAGGAATATGCTGATTCCTAAGGGAATCGCCAAAGAAGCTACGGAAGGCAACATCAGAAGTCTGGAAAAAGCCAAAGCTGTACAGGCGGAGAAAGTGGCGGCGGACAAGGATGCTGCCCGCCAATTGGCCGATAAAATAAATGAGCTGACTGTCAATATAGCGACGAAAGGCGGGGAAGGCGGACGGCTGTTCGGATCCATCACATCGAAGGATATCACGGAAGCCTTAAAGGAACAGCACGGCATCGATATTGACAAAAAGAAAATGATTTTAGATAGCCCGATCAAACATACTGGCGATTTCAATGTGGAAATCAAATTGTTCTCTGAGGTGACGGCAATACTAAAGGTGAAAGTTACCGCATAGAAGTTTGAGCAGCAATTTGGAGAAATAGAATGGTTGAGAGAATACCTCCTCATAATACTGAAGCTGAAATGTCTGTTCTTGGAGCTGCCATGCTTTCCAAAGACGCACTTTTTGAAATCATGGAAGTCGTAAGGGCAAATGATTTTTACAGCGGGATGCATCAGGAAATTTTTCATGTGATCACTGAATTATACAGATCATCAAGGCCCGTTGACACGGTCACCGTTGTGGAAGAACTGAAGAAAAGGAACGCTCTCGAGATGGTTGGCGGCCGCGGGTACGTGTTTTCCCTGGCCTCAGGTGTCCCTTCAACGGCAAATGCCCGGGAATACGGAAAAATCGTAGCGGAGAAGGCGGGTCTGAGAAAACTGATCGAAGTGTCCTCGGAGATCATCGATTTGGGGTACCAGGAAAAAGTCGAAGCAAAAAATGCTATTGATATTGCTGAGCAGAAGATATTCGAAATAACACAATCCCGTCAGTCAAAAGAAATTGCTTCTATCCGGGACGTCCTGGACGAAAACCTCAATATGATAGATGAGAATTCGAAGCTTGAAGGGCAGGTCACCGGTGTGCCATCCGGCTTCATTGATTTCGATAGAAAATTCGGCGGCTTTCAGAAATCGGACCTGATCATTCTCGCTGCCAGGCCTTCCATGGGAAAGACTGCCTTTGCGCTGAATATAGCACAGCAGGCAGCTTTAAAATCAGGGGCGAAGGTCTTGATTTTTTCTTTGGAAATGTCCAAGGAGCAGCTGGGTCTGAGACTGCTTGCCATGGAATCCAGAATCGAATCTCAAAAACTTAAAATGGGAGATTTGCAAGGCCGGGAATGGGAACAGCTCAGCACAGCCATCGACGCTTTGTCAAAAGGCTCGATATTTATTGATGACACACCAGGTATTACCGTTTCAGAAATAAAGAATAAGTGCAGACGCCTAAAGGCAGAAAAAGGATTGGATATGATCCTCATCGACTACCTCCAGCTAATGAGCTATGAAGGGCGTACAGAAAGCCGACAGCAAGAGATCACTGCTTTGTCCAGATATCTGAAGCAGCTGGCAAGAGAGGTCAATTGCCCGGTCATCGTGCTTTCACAGCTATCCAGAGCGCCGGAGCAAAGAGCGGACCATATTCCGGTGCTTTCTGATTTGAGAGAATCGGGCTCCATAGAGCAGGATGCCGATATCGTCATATTTTTGTATAGGGATGAATATTACACACGAGAAAACACTTCAAAACCGGGAGTCTGCGATGTTATTGTAGCAAAAAACAGGAGCGGTCCTACAGCAGCCATTGAACTGACATGGCTCAGCAATTACACAAAATTTGTTGACAAGAGCAATATCGGAGGAGAATTTTAGTGAAACTGACTCCCGCCAGCTGGGGCGATCCATGTTTTAAGGACACCCATATAAACAACACGTTTATCAATAATTATATGCCTGACGCACCGGGAGACTTTGTCAAGGTTTACCTCTATTTTTTAATGCAGACAGAGCTTGATGCTGAAGTGGACATTGCAATTGTGGCAAAAGCCTTGAAGACCGATGAAAGCAGGGTCAGAGAGGCCTTTGCCTATTGGAGCAGGCTGGGCGTAGTCAGCGAAGCTCCGGAAATTCATAAAGCTGAAAACACTTCTGTCAGCTGTCCGCTGAACGATCAGGATCTGGCAGACCTTTTTTCCATGATACAGCGAGTAGTGGGAAGACCTTTGGGAGGCTCGGAACCTGCAGAAATAGTATCGTGGCTGTCCGACTATAACGCCACACCGGAAATGATCATGTACGCATTCACTTATTCTTCAAAAAACAGACACAATACAAGTATAAAATATATTAGCGCCATTGTGAAAGATTGGGCTGAAAAGAATCTGATGGACGCTGAAAAAATAGAACAGCATCTGGAGCAATGCGATGTTTTGAATCAGAAGCATAGACGAGTTTTCAGGGCGTTGGGTTTTTTAAGGAATCCCACCGAGGCTGAAAGGGAACTGATGGACAGCTGGTTTGAAGAAAGGGGCTTTACAGTGGAAAAAGTGCTGGAGGCCTGCAGCAAAACCACAGGGATATCAAATCCGAATCTGAATTATATCGATAAAATATTGAATGACTGGCAGAAAAACCGCGCAAGCGAATTAAAAGGATTTGGTTCGCCAGGCTTGGGCGGCGGGGGTGTGGAACTCCGGTATGCGCGCATGAGGGATGCTTCAAGAGCAGCAATGGAGGAAAGAAAACGAGAAGTGTACAGGCAGATCCCCGATGTAAAAAAGCTGGATGAGGAAATGACTGAAATCAGCCTCAATATGACCCGGGCAGCCCTCAAGGGAAGCCAAGGAGGCTCGGAAGTACGACAGGACCTGAAAGCAAGGTTAAGCAAAGCCATGGAAGAAAGAGCATTTTTGCTGACAGAAGCGGGATTTCCTGCGGATTATACAGAAGTAAGGCACCATTGTCCCATTTGCAAAGATACGGGCATGACCCCGGAGGGCTTGCGATGCGCCTGCTACGACGATGTAAAAAAAGAAGCGGGGATCGACAAAACGTAAACGGCACGAAAGGTATGATCAATGGCATTATTCGATTCCGATAAAAATAAGAAAACAAACGAAGGAAAACTGAGATCGAAAAACGATTCCGAAACCAATAACCAGGGTTTTGGGAATTTGTTGTCTCAATATCCCGACTATGAGAATCTTACTCGTGAAGAAGCCAAAGAGCTTCTTCAGAAAAGGATCTCAGAAAAAATAAACAGCATAGCCGAAATCGACTATGAAAAGGCTTTCAGCAAAGCGGTAAAAACAGGCATAGGCGAAAAGGAACTCACCACCGAGGATGTGGACAAGAGGATGGAAGAGCGCCGGATGAGGCGTGCACAAACTATTGCCATGCAGGCCATTACGCAAAGCCAGATAGACGCGGCTCTTGCTGAAAAGGCGGAAGCCCGCAAAAAAGCGGAACCGGTGGTTCCTCGCTGGGCAAAGGATGAGGAAAAGATTGCGAAAATCCCGGGGCACACGATGGATCTTACCAGAGTGGTTGAAAAGGTCCGTGATGCTGAAAAGCTTTCCAGAAAAGAAGCGCTGGTTTTCGCAAGAGAAGAAAAGGCTGTGGCAAAGGCCAGTGCTATTGCTGAAAAAGTTGCCATCAAGGAAGAGGCCTCCACTGAACGACACGCTAAATCAATTGAGAATTACGCAGCCCGGGAAGAAAAGGATGTCCGCAAAGCGCAAAGGGAAGCGGAAGAAATAGCGCAAAAGCAAAAGGCCGATATAGAAAGAATCCATCATAGGGCTTTACAAGAAGAAGAAAAAGAACTGACCAAAGAGGAAAAACAAAAGCAGAAACAGGCCGCCAGGGAAGCCAGATGGCAGGCTTGGCAGCAGGCTTTCGAAAATAAATTCAGCCCGGGTGCAGAAACCATAACTAAAAATCTGCCAGCCTTTTGGATCAAATTTCTTGAAGCAAGAGAATTGATGTTTGCCCGGTCCGAAGAAAAGGCAGAGGAATCCGACAGGCAGCATGAACTACGGAAGCTTCTTGCGATCGAAGAGGAGAAAAAGAGAGAAAGACGCTATAGTATCGAAAACAAAACAGCAAGACGGATCTACGAGGACGAGATCGAACAGAGAAAAACAGGCATCATCGAGCGCGAGCAGCAGCGTGCAAGAGATATGGCAAAACGCAGGGAGCAGAAAATTGCGGATGCCGTGGCTAGAAGAAATGCCAGAAATATAGAAATGGTGGAAAGAGAAAGGGCTTATGTCTTTTCTGTTGCAGCCAGAGAAAACATGCTCAGGGAAAGAGCCGAAAAATTGCTTGAACGGAAGCATCAAAAGGCAAAGTTGAAAAACCTGCCTAGAGATGAACGAAAAGCCGGTTTGGAAGCATTAAAAAGGACTTCCGCTGCAGAGCGGCTGGCAGCTGCCAGGATCAGAGAAGAACTTATCATAGCGAACAGATCTCTTCCTGACGATCAAATAACGGATGCGCCTCCAGAAAATCCGGGCGGAGTTTTGGACCGGCTCGATCATCTTTTCAGAGTCAATTTCAATAAAAATATGATGACTCTGACAAAGTTCAAGCACAGACTAATCGATAAGGGAGCTGTATTAACCAATAAGCTGGTTGCAGCCATCGACAGGATCGATCGTCGCGGAGACCAGATTGAAGATATCATCCTTTCCGTAGCCGGCGCCGCAGACTGGCGTATCGACAGGATCAAGATTTATTGCGACAGGCATAAGAAGGGCCTCCTTGAGGCCATGGCAGGAGCGTTGATCATATCGATGCTGGCCATCAGTTTCTATAATTTCGTCACTGGGTATGAGTATGCCTACAACGGCAGAACTCTGGGCATCGTCAAGGAACAGGAAAATGTTACCCTTCTTGTTGATATTGTCAACGAACAGTTATCTATAGAGCACGATACAGAGATTACAATAGATAAAACAGAAGACATCACCTTTAATAGAGTGTTTATCATGGGCAAGGAAGTCGACGACCAGGAACAGGTCCTGCGAAGGCTGACATACATGAGAGATCTCTCTGCCCAAGGCTATGCAGTCTATGTGGACGATGTGCGCGCAGGCATCCTGAACAGCGAGGAGAACGCGCAGCGCTCTTTGGATAATGTGATCAATTCCTTCCTCACAGCCAGTCCGGATGTTCAATACGAGAGCGTCGGGTTTGCGGAGGTTGTGGAAATACGGCAAATCGAAACCAAACTGGGACAGATCAGCAGCGTTGATGACATGGTGGAAAAGCTGCTTACGGGAGGACGTAAAACGGCGACCCATCTCGTGCAGGCAGGTGAAACTTTTGCCGACGTAGCCGAAACATACGGTATCAGCCAGGAGCAGCTTCGGGCATCCAACCCGGAAGTCAATGTAGCCCAACTGGAGATCGGACAGACACTTAATCTGACAGAAAAAACGCCGATGATCAAAGTGCAGACAGTGGAAACCAAGTCATATACCGAGTATCTGAAACATGCCACGACTTACCAGGACGATCCGAAGAACTGGAAAGGCGAAGAGACAGTCAAAGTGAAAGGCATGGATGGAGAACGCAAGGTCGTCGCCAAGATCGTCCGGAATAATGGCGTGGAAGTCGCGAAGATGATCCTTCAGGAAGAAGTCATCTCGGAACCGGTTGCAGCGGTTATCCTGGTCGGAACTAAACAGCCTCCGCCTCTCAAGGGTACGGGAACATTCGTCTACCCGGTTTCAAAATATAAATTGACTTCCAAGTTCGGGATGAGATGGGGCCGCATGCACAATGGAATAGATTTAGCTGCGCCTACCGGGACAAAAATAAGGGCATCCGACGGCGGAACCGTTACCATGGCAGGCTATAACGGCGAACTGGGCTATTGCATAACCATCGACCATGGCGGCAATCTTTCCTCTGTGTACGGACACTGCAGCAAGCTGTTCGTTTCGGTGGGGGAAAAGGTTTACCAGGGACAATATATTGCAAATGTTGGGAATACAGGCAGAAGCACCGGGTCTCATCTGCATTTTGAGATCCGCTATCTGGGAGACGCCAGAAATCCGCTCAATTATTTATAGGGAAGCAGTACGATTATTCATTACAAGCTCCGCTAAGAAGGAGGGGAAAAATGGACTTGAAAAAAGTTCTGATCATCGAAGACGAAAAGCCAATATCGGATATTATCAGATTCAATCTCGAGAAGGACGGCTTTCAGGTGGAGTCGGCATTTGACGGTCAGGAAGGTTTGACAAAAGCCCTGAGCGTCAATCCCGATGTGGTGCTGCTTGACGTGATGCTGCCGGGTATAGACGGATTTGAAGTGCTGAAAAGGGTTCGGGAGAAAAGCAGGGTTCCAATTCTGATGCTGACGGCGAAAGAAGAGGAAGTGGATAAAGTGCTGGGCCTTGAGCTGGGGGCAGATGATTATATCACCAAACCCTTCGGCATGCGGGAGCTGATCGCACGGATCAAAGCGAATATTCGCAGGACGGACAATAACGATCCATCAACGGAAGAGCCTTCCAACCTGAAAGCTTTCGGAAATCTTGAAGTCGATATGAACAGGTATGAGGTCCGCAAGGGCGGACGCCCACTGGAACTCACACTTCGTGAATTTGAACTGCTGAAATATCTGGCGGAAAGAGAAAACAAAGTTTTCTCGAGAGAGCAGCTTCTGGAAGAGGTTTGGGGCTACGAGTATTACGGGGATATCCGTACTGTTGACGTTACGGTAAGGAGGCTTCGAGAAAAGCTTGAAGACGATGCAGGTGAACCAAAATACATCGTGACCAAAAGAGGGATCGGTTACTATTTTGCAAGGCCGTAAAACCGGAAGGAATATGAATATTAAAAGAAGAAGCCGGGGAATACGGTTAAAAATTGTACTTATATATTGCCTGCTGGTGTTTATTGCAACCACCATAATCGGCGCATTTATCATGTCTCAGACTGAGGACTATCTTCGAGGAGTCACCCGTGAGAATATGAGCAATGCGATCCGGGAAGGAACGCTGCTGACTTCCCTACAGGGCTATACCAGCTTGAGGGAAAACAGAGATGAGATCCAAGCCAGTGTGGATGCCTGGGGAGGCAGCCTCGAGGAAGAGCTGTTCGTGGTGGACAGCAACTTCAATATCATAGCTGCCAATAACACCAATGCCGGAAAGAGTGCTTTGGGCATACTGGATGAAGCCCTGATCCTCGAAGGGCTGGCAGGGCAAGATACCGAAAGCGAAACATCCCTGATCACAGCAGGGGGCACTATTCCTGTATTGAATATGGTTTTTCCTGTTGAAAGCGTAGGGAAAATCACAGGTGTCGTTTACTTAAGGGCGGATTTGAGTTCCATCAGCGATGCCGTCAGCAATTCCCGAAATATATTCACGAAAGCGATGGCCATTGCTTTATTCGTCACGGTGGTGCTTGGCTACTTGATCGCGAAGAGCATAACAGAGCCCATCAATCATGTAACTGAGAAAGCCCAGCTGATGGCAGCTGGCGACTTCAGCCAGGAGGTCAGGGTCAAATCCAACGATGAGATCGGCCAACTGGCAGAGATGTTTAACCTGTTAAGGCTGGAGCTTAACAAAACCCTTTCCCAGATATCCAATGAAAAAAGCAAACTTGAAACGGTTCTTCGGCATATGGCTGATGGACTGATCGCTATCGATACGCAAGGCAGGATCATCCATGCCAATCAGGCCGCCATGGATATTTTGAGAACCACCCATGAGCAGGTTGAAAAGCAGGATTATGACAGCCTGATAGAAGGCGTGCTGAAGGAAGGGATGTCACTGGCAAACCTGAGAGAAAAGTGCAGCAAAGACTCCTGCACGGAAACCTTCGAGAGAGATGGCTATTTTTACAATGTACGCTATGACAAATTTGATTATGAGAGCGGAAAAGAGGCCGGGCTCATTATGATCATCCAGGATATAACAGAGCGTCATAAGCTGGAAAATATGCAGATGGATTTCGTAGCAAACGTCTCCCATGAGCTAAAAACACCGTTGACCACGATCAAGAGCTATACAGAAACACTTCTGGATGGACATGTCGACGATTTGGCAACAACACAAGAATTTTTGGAAATCATTGATTCCGAAGCGGATCGCATGACCCGGCTCGTCAGAGATCTTCTGCAATTGTCCAGACTGGAGCATAAGCAGGAGCAGATGCACAAACAGGATGCCAATCTTACGGAGCTGGTCAAAACCGCCATTACCAAGGTGATGCTTCAGGCTAAAGGACGAAACCAGCAGTTGAACAGCATTTTCGATGAAAACATCGTTGCCGGCGTTTTTATTGATAAGGACCGTATTGAGCAGGTGCTGCTCAACGTTCTGATCAACGCCATCAAATATACTGAAGATGGGGGGCGAATCGATATCGACCTTCAAATCCTTAGTAACGAAGCCTATTTGACAGTGAAAGACAATGGGATAGGGATACCGCCGGAGGATATCTCCCGTGTATTTGAAAGATTTTTCAGAGTTGACAAGGCCCGTTCAAGAGCTTTTGGAGGCACTGGATTGGGACTGGCGATATCAAAGCAGATCATCGAGGAACATGACGGAAAAATAAGCGTCGAAAGCAAAGAGGGGCAGGGCACGAAGGTCACCATCATGCTGCCGCTTGTATCGTATCGCGGAAGGCGCAACATCGAATAGATTTCAGGAGTTTCAAAATGCCAAGGAAAAGATTGAGCCGAAGCCAGGAATATGTTAAAAACAGCATGAAAAAACCGGTGGAAGCAGCGGCTGTTAAAGCTCGTCAGGAAAAAAGGCAGGAGGAGCTCGCCAAAAGGAAAGCAAAAGTCAAGGCACCAGCCAGAATATCCGGCAGGCAAAAGTCCAAGCATCTGAGGCGTAAAACAGTCTATATGATGATCATCCTCATGATCATCGCTGTAGTCGCTATGCAGGTTTTCCATATTGTATCGCTGAATAAAGAAAAGAAAGAGCTCGAGCTTGCCCGGCAGGATCTGCAGAAGGAGCAAGCCAGACTGGAAGAGGAACTCAATAATGTAAACAGCCGGGAATATGTTGAACAACAGGCAAGACAGCAATTGAAGCTGATCATGCCAGGAGAGATCCTTTACGTTTTCCCCGAACTCACCGGCAGCGCCATCAAAAGCAGCGGAAACGAAAGTGAAGATATCAGTGAACAGGAAAGTGATTAAAGAAATAATTGTTGTGGAGGGCAAGGATGACACCTCTGCCATAAAACGGGCTTGCACCTGCTCCACCATTGAAACCCACGGATTTGGGATTTCGGCCGCAACCTTTGCATTGCTGGACAAGGCCTACGAGGAAACTGGCCTGGTCATTTTTACCGATCCGGATCATGCCGGCGAGTACCTTCGGAAGAGGCTGGCTGTGAGGTATCCCAGGGCCAAGCATGCTTTTTTATCCAGGCAGGATGCTGAGGCAGCTGGAGACATCGGTGTGGAAAATGCTGAGCCTGAAGCGGTCCTCAAAGCTCTTGAGCTCGCAAAGTGCATGTTTGAAGAGCCTTCTGCCAAATCTGAATTCACCAGGCTGGATTTGTTCGAGTCCGGACTGGACGGAGAGCCTGGAGCCGGGAGAAGAAGGCAGGAAGTCGGTAAAATTCTGGGAATCGGCTATGGAAACAGCCGGGCTTTTCTGGACAAGCTGAATAAGTTCAAGATTACGAGGGAGGAATTCAATGAAGCTTTACGCACCCTCAACGATTAGAGAAATACAAGCGAGACATGACCTCAGACTTTCTAAAAGCCTGGGGCAAAACTTTTTGGCTGATAAAAATATCATCGATGGCATCATCGAACAGTCCTATATCGGCGGCGAGGATCACGTGATCGAGATAGGACCGGGAATAGGCGTCATCACCAGGGAGCTATGCCAAACAGCCGGCATGGTGACCGCCATCGAAATTGACAGCAGGCTCATGCCGGTGCTTTCCGAAACACTGTCCGATTTTGACAATGTCAAAGTTATCAACCAGGACATATTAAAAACAGATCTGCATGAAATCATCAACAGCGCCAGGTTGCCCAATGGAGAGAAACCCAAGAGCGCGAAAGTGATCGGAAATCTGCCTTATTACATAACCACGCCTATTATTATGAAGCTTCTTGAAGATAAAATACCTGTGGAAAGTATAACCATCATGATGCAAAAAGAAGTGGCTGAGCGAATTGCCGCATCCCCGGGTTCGAAAACATACGGGGCGATAACTGTTGCTGTGGCTTATTATTGCAAAGCCGTTAAAATAGCCCAGGTCCCTAAAGAGGTTTTTATTCCAAGACCCAAGGTGGATTCAACCGTGCTCAGGCTGGATATGAGAAAGGAGCCCCCTGTCAATCTGCTGGATGAAGAGGTTTTTTTCGATTGCATCAAGGCTGGCTTCGGTCAGAGAAGGAAAACACTGCTCAATTCCCTGTCCGGGAACATGGGGCTGGACAAGGAAACTGCAGCCCTGGCTTTGAATGAGGCGGATATCGACCCGGTTCGTAGAGCGGAAACTTTGTCCATTGAAGAATTTGCCCGTTTGGCAAACAGTATAACGAAGGTAAGATCATGAATTTCAGCAATATAAGAAATAAATTAACAGACAGCGTCAAAAAAAGGCTCAAACAAAAGAGAGTCAAGCCCGCAAAAAAAATCCGCGAAAAGACACGAATAGAAAAGTTTCATGCCAGATATGTCAGGGACACGCTATGGGTGCCGGCTATTTTGGCGGTATTGATCAATTTTGCTATCGAGTCGATGGCGCGTCAGTCTTTGGGCGGAGGCTTCGGTTACATGGCAGGAAGTCCCCTTGTTTTTTTGTATAATGCCCTGATCCTTTTCTCCACCATGTGCCTGGGTCTTCTATTCAGGCGAAAGGTTCTGATTTATCTATTCATCAGTATAGTATGGCTGGGCCTTGGCATTACCAACGGGATCATCCTTACAAAAAGGATGACTCCCTTTACAACGAAGGACTTGGCAAACATCGAAGACGGGCTGACCATCGCTACCAATTATTTGTCGACCACGATGCTGGTTGCAGTGGGAGTGATTGTTGCGGCAGCTTTTACCGGAATCGTCCTGTTCTGGTTCAAAGGCCCGAAAAGCGGCGCCCTCAACTATCGGAAGATCGTAGCCATCGTCCTTTCTATCGGGCTGATAACTTCTGGTGTCACAGGCATTGCTACCCGCACGGGTCTTGTCGACACCTATTTCGGAAACCTGGCCTATGCCTATCGGGACAACGGTTTTCCTTATTGTTTTATCAACACCTGGCTCAATACTGGAATAAACAAGCCTCTGGATTATACTCCTTCGGCAACCAAGAATCTTTTTACGGAAGAAGAGCTGGGGGATGACGGTGTCATGGATTTGGAAATAGGTGATGACGGCTTGAAACATGCGAACATCATCTTTCTCCAGCTGGAATCCTTTGCCGATCCAAATTGGTTTTCAAAAGTTTCATTCTCTGAAGATCCGATTCCTAATTTCAGGAGTCTTGCCGAAAAGTATTCCACAGGCCTTCTGACGGTGCCATCGGTGGGTGCGGGCACCGCAAACACAGAATTTGAAGCCCTCTGCGGAATCAGCATAAAATCCTTCGGCCCGGGAGAGTATCCTTACAAATCCATATTGTTGAAGCAACCGGTAGAAAGTGTCGCGGTGGATCTAAAGAGCATCGGGTACACTGCCCATGCCATCCATAATCATCGGGGCGTATTTTATGGGCGAAACAAGGTCTTTGCAAACATGGGATTTGATACCTTCACCAGCCTTGAATACATGAACAATGTCATTAAAACACCAAAGAACTGGGCAAGAGACGGAGTTCTCACAGATTACATCATGGCCGCTCTTCAATCTTCGGAGAAGGAGGACTATATTTATACCATCAGCGTCGAGGGGCATGGAGCATATCCATCTGAAGAAGTGCTGGCCAATCCCGAAATTAAGGTTCTGGATGCACCTAGTGATGAACTGAAGTGGCAATATGAATACTATGCCAACCTTTTAAAAAGCATGGACAACTTTATTCTAGAACTGACAGAAGCTCTCAAGGATTATGACGAGAGAGTCATACTGGTGATGTACGGAGACCACCTGCCGGCTATCGATATGACAGAGGAGGAGTTGACTACAGGGAACCTCTACCAGACCAGATATGTCATATGGTCGAACTACTGGATGCCGAAAAAAGAACAGGACCTTCCTGTATACCAGCTGTCGGCAGAGGTTCTTGACAGGCTGAACATCCATGTCGGGACCATGATCAAATATCACCAAAATTATCAGAATAGCGAATCTTATATTGAGGGTATGGAGTTTCTGGGTTATGATATGCTATACGGAAAGCATTACATCTATGGCGGATACAATCCATTTATCGCCACGGGCATACAGATGGGCATAAATCCCGTTAAAATCAACGAAGTGGTTCAGGTTGGCGGGGATTATTATATTAAAGGCGAGAATTTTACCCAATACAGCAAAATTTCGCTGGATGGGGAAATATTGAAGACCATCTACCTGGGGCCAACGGTTCTCGGCCTCCTGGAGGGGATCGACCCGGACGATGTGGTCAACATGCGCGTCAGCCAGGTGGAAAAAAACAAGGAGATACTTAGCACCACAGAATAGGAGACCTGTTATGTCATATGGACTGGTAGGGAAGAAATTAAGCCACAGCTATTCGAAGTTGATACATGATGCCATCGGAGGCTATGAATTCAAAATGTATGAAGTGGCTGAAGAAGATTTTGACAAATTTATCACCGATAGGCAATACCAGGGTCTGACCGTGACCATCCCCTACAAGGTCAGGGCGATGCAGTTGGCTGATGAGATCAGCGAACTGGCATCTGTGGCGGGTTGCGTTAATGTGCTGTATTTTTCGGGAAAGGATAAAAAGGTCCTGATGGGGGATAATACAGATTATAAAGGATTTCTCTATATGGCGGAAAGAGCCGGTATCCGGTTCACCGGCAGGAAAGTTCTTATTCTGGGAGATGGCGGCGTCAGCCTTACCCTGCGAAAAGCGGTGAAGGACCAGGATCCGGCGCAGATAAAAATAGCAACCAGGAAGTTTGAAGCATATTCCCCGGAGGAGCGTTGCAATGCAGCCATGTCGGGGTATGAATATATCAAATATGAAGATATTCCGGAGCATTACGATGCGGAAATCCTCATCAATGCCACCTCAGTGGGCACTTATCCCCGCAATTATGACAAATTGATCAGTATTCACGGATTTTTCCAATGCTGCGGCGTTCTGGATGTTGTATATAACCCCTTTGCTACGGACTTGATTTTGCAGGCCAGAGATCGAGGGATCCCTCACAGCAATGGTCTGCCAATGCTGGTGGCCCAGGCTACCGCCGCCGCCAAATTGTTCACAGGCGGAAAACTACCCGACGGACGGGATCCGGAAGACTTGAACGAAAAGCTGATTGCTGCTCTGGAAGAAAGCCTGACCAACATCGTATTGATCGGAATGCCCGGAGCCGGCAAAACCACACTGGGCCGGGTATATGCCAAGGCTTTGGGGCGAAGCTTTCTTGATATGGACCGTTTGTGCGAGGAGGGAGCCAAGATGCCGGTGCCCGAAATCATCGAAAAGTATGGCGAAGCTGCATTCAGGGACCTGGAGACAGTGGTGGCGAAAGGCATCGGAAAAGAACATTCCCAGGTCATTGCCACTGGAGGCGGAGCCATACTCAGAAAAGAGACCATGGACGCTCTCCGGCAAAACGGAAAAATTCTTTGGCTGGACGTTCCGTTAGAAAATCTGGCACTGGAGGGCCGGCCGCTTTCCAAAGACCGAGAAACGGTCAGGAAACTATATGAAGAAAGAAAGCCGCTTTATGAGAAATATGCGGATGAAAAAATAGGGTTATCTCAGGACAGGAAAACGGATAAATAGGGCCGATCCTTCAAGTTGGCTGGTTACAGTATTAAAGAGGGGACGAGAAGATGATCATTATATTGAAAAACAATCCCGACATGGAAAAGCTGGACAGGCTGCTGAGCATGCTTACAGAAAAAGGCTTCACCTATCATTTCAGCCAGGGTCAGAAAATCACGATCCTCGGTGTCGTCGGGGATACGGTGGGGCTGGATCCCAACCAGTTCAAGGCGTTGGATATCGTCGAAGGGGTTAAAAGGATACAGGAACCTTATAAGCTTGCAAACAGAAGATTCTGCCCTCAGGATACGGTCATCGATGTAGCCGGCGTTAAAATAGGGGGAGGGAACTTCCAGGTAATAGCGGGCCCGTGCTCGGTAGAGTCTCAGGACCAGATATGCAGCATAGCCCAGGAAGTCCAAAGGTCCGGAGCCTCCATATTAAGGGGCGGCGCTTTTAAACCCAGGACTTCACCTTATACATTTCAAGGCCTTAGAAAAGAGGGTATCGATCTCCTCCTCAAGGCGAAAATAGCTACTGGTATGCCGGTCGTCACGGAAGTCATGGATGTCAACCATCTATTCATGTTTGACAAAGTCGATATGATACAGGTTGGAGCCAGAAACATGCAAAACTATGAGCTTCTAAAAGAACTTGGCGGGATCAAAAAGCCCATACTTCTGAAACGGGGCACGGCGGCTACTCTTGAGGATCTGCTGATGAGTGCCGAGTACATCATGGCAGCCGGAAACAGCAAAGTGATTCTATGTGAACGAGGCATCAAGACTTTTGAAACGGCAACAGTCAACACCCTGGATCTTTCTGCTGTACCTTTATTGAAGGAACTAAGCCATTTACCTGTCATAGTGGATCCAAGCCATGCAACAGGCATCGCCAGGATCGTCAAGCCGATGGCGCTGGCAGCGGCAGCTGCGGGAGCCGACGGTGTTATGATAGAGGTCCATAACCAGCCGGAGGCTGCATTGTGCGATGGCGCCCAGTCCTTGGATCCGCAACGATTCAAAGATCTGATGATAAGCTTGAAAAGGTTGAGGGAGGCATTATAACAGAGAATTTGCAAAGGGGAGGAAATCCGTTATCATTATGAAAACAATCAAACTGGAGCTTCCGGGGCAGAAGACCGGAACGTCTTACAATATCATTATCGGCGCCGGGATCATCGATTCTTTGGGGGAAAGGATCCTGGAAGCCTGCGAAGGGGATAAGCCCATTAGAGCCGGCATTGTAACGGATTCCAATGTGGCGGCAATATATCTGGAAAAAACGAAGGACGCCTTACATAACCAGGGCTTCGAGGTGTGGTCTTATGTTTTTGAGCCAGGCGATACATCGAAAAATATGGAGACTCTCAACGACATATTGTGCGGACTTGCGGAGGGGGGCTTTAACCGGGGAGATGTGCTTGTCGCCCTTGGGGGCGGTGTGACCGGCGATATCACGGGTTTTGCTGCGGCTGTCTATATGAGAGGAATGGATTATATCCAGGTTCCTACGACGCTGCTGGCCGCCATCGATTCCTCTGTTGGAGGGAAAACCGCCGTCAACCTCAAAGCAGGTAAAAATATGGCTGGAGCGTTTTGGCAGCCATCCATGGTTCTTTGCGATGTGGAAACATTAAAAACACTGCCCGCGGGGGTCTTTAGGGAGGGTCTGGCGGAAGCAGTCAAGTATGGATTCATCAAAGATCGCAGCATCCTGGATACGATTGGTGAACTGGACTCCGGCAACATACCCCTACTGGAAGAAATCGCTGCAAAATGCATCGGGATCAAATGTGCCATCGTCCAGGCGGATGAGCGGGATCTCGGAGAACGGATGCTTCTCAACTTCGGCCATACCATCGGCCATGCTATCGAAAAGCTTTCGAAATATAGGATCACCCATGGAGAAGCAGTGGCAATAGGCATGGTGGCAGAAGCCCGGGGAGCCTATAAAATGGGTTACAGCACCCGGGATTTCAGCATTGAATTGGATCGGCTGCTGGGACAACTGGGTTTTGATACCGATCTCAAAGCCTTTGATAAAATCCAGCTTCGCGAAGCTGTTCTGAAGGACAAAAAATGGATGAGCAGAGAAATCACCCTGATCGTCCCTGAAGAAATCGGCACTTGCCGTCTGCAAAAAATCGATACCGATGAATTGACGAAATATATAGACTGCATCTTTAATTGAATGTGAATGAACATGAAGCTAAATCCGGATATATAAACAAATAAGGAGCGGCATAATGAAGGCGAAAATAACACCCAAAATATTGTCAGGAACTGTAAAGGCACCGGCATCCAAATCCATGGAGCAGAGGTTTCTCTTAGCAGCAGCGTTGTCTGAAGCAACAGGGGATGATCCGGGCAGGCACGGTTCCGCACCCGTTGTGGTAATCAATGATTATACTTGTGCGGATACCAGATATATGTCTGAGGCTGTGAAGCAGCTGGCAGATATAAAGAATGGAAAGGATGCCGTCGTTCAGTGCGGCGAAAGCGCGACCTGCCTCAGGTTTCTGCTGCCCGTGGTGGCTGCATTGAAAACCAAGGATAGCAAGGTGACTTTCAAAGGAAAAGGCTCCATATTCGGGAGGCCTATCGGCGTTATTAAAGAAAAACTGTCTGCTCACGGCTGTGGCTTCGAAACATCTTTGGAGCCGGATACTATCTGCGTTATGACCGGCAAACTCAAGGCAGGCGTATTTAAATTTCCGGGGGATATGACCTCCCAATATATTTCGGGCATGCTTTTTGCCATGACGCTTCTATCCGAAAGAAGCAAACTGATCGTGACCATGCCGTTGGTTTCGGAGGGCTATATCGGGCTCACCCTGCAGACCATGGTTGCGTTCAGGGTGGATATCGATGGCGCTGAAAAGGACGGATATTTTGAATTCAGCTCTTCAGGCAATCAAAAATATATCATGCCTTCGGGCGAGGTGTTCGATATAGAAGGCGACTGGTCCGCCGGTGCCTTTTGGCTTGGGGCAGGCGCCCTGGCTGTTGCTTCGGGAGGGCATTTTTGCGAGCATCCGGAGATAAAGGTGGAGGGCCTTTTCCCGATGTCCATGCAGCCCGACCGTGAAATATTCATCGGTATATCAGCTTTTGGCGCAAGACTGACGCAGCTTTACAACGGGATATCCGTAAAAGCCATTGCAAACAAGCCGATCGATATCAGCGTGGCGAATATTCCCGATCTGATGCCGGTTCTGGCGGTATTGGGATCCGTCGCAGCGGGCCGCTCTGTGATCAGAGATGCCGGCCGTTTGAAAACCAAAGAATCCGACAGGCTGGCCGTCATGGCGGAGGGATTGACCAAACTGGGGGCTCATGTTCAAGTGACGGAGGACGGCATGATACTGGAGGGTGTGGAGATCCTGAACGGCGGAGAAGTCAATGGCTATGGAGATCATCGTATCGTCATGGCTTTTGCCATCGCTTCTATCGCCTGTAAAGAGCCGGTTATTATCAATACAGCGGAAAGTGTATCAAAATCATATCCGGGCTTTTGGGAAGACTTCAAAGCCCTTGGCGGGGAGGTGGAATTTTATGAAGGCTAAACTGGGACAACGATTGGAATTGACCTTTGTTGGAGGAACTCACGATCCCGAAGTCGGGATCGCCATAACAGGGCTGCCTCAAGGCATGGATATTGATCTGGATGAGCTTCAAAAATTTGTAGACCGGCGCGCACCGGGCGGTTCAAGAGTGAGCAGAAGGCAGGAACCGGACAAGCTGATAGTGGAGCAGGGGATGGACGGCGGGAAAACAAATGGGCAACCTTTGAAAATCGTGGTTAAGAACCTTGACTATATCGACAATGATTATGATGAATTTAAAGATGTTCCCAGGCCGGGGCATGCAGACTATACGGCATTCTTGAAATATGGGAAATCCGTTAGCATGATAGGTGGCGGACCCTTCTCCGGCAGAATGACTCTTCCTCTCTGCATCGCCGGGGGAATCGCCCTCCAGGTGTTAGAGAAGGAAGGTGTTGCAATCAGCACGAAAGTCGTGGCGGGAGGTTCCATTGAGGAAGCCATCCTGGAAGGCGACTCTATCGGAGGCACAGTATATTGCAAAGCTCTTGGCGTCCCGGCGGGTCTGGGAGGTCCGCTGTTTGAAGGAGTGGAAGGCCGCCTGGCTTATGCTATTTTCGGCATACCCGGTGTCAAAGGGCTGGATTTTGGCAAAGGCTTTGAATCCGTAAGCATGAAAGGTTCCCAGCATAACGATGCGTTCATAGTAGACCCCGATGGCATCAGGACCTTGACGAACAATGCGGGAGGCATATTGGGCGGAATCACAAACGGAATGCCGCTGGAACTCAGAGTGGCCTTTAAACCGACCCCTTCCATAGCAAAAGAACAGAACAGTGTGAACATGGCCACCATGCAGCCGGCGAAGATTTCTGTGAGGGGAAGGCATGATCCTTGTATAGCCATAAGAGGAGCAGTTGCTGTCGAGGCTGCAGTGGCACTGGTACTGTATGAATTGATTATGGAATCCAGACAATAGCAATATTAAAAGGGTCTTAGTTTATAAATAGCCTTGGATGATGCGGTCAAAGAGAGATCGAATCACCCAAGGCTTTATTTTGTGCTGTTCTGCTAGTACTGGGCGTAAAAGAAAGATAAATGAAGGTTATAAAAATCGGGCTATTGACATCTTGAAAGTATAATTGTATTATTTAGCAAGAAAGTTATTTACTAAATTACTAAATTACTAAATTATAAACATACTAACATGCTAAAAGCCGACGCTAGATGAAGGATCGTCTGAAGAAAGGAACGACTTGGATGGACAGGAAAAAAGAATTAAAGGAAGCCTATAAAAACATGAAATTCGACATGGGCGTTTTCATGCTGAAATGCAACGCCTCCGGAAAAGTATATCTTGGAGCGGATAATAATATTAAGGCCGCATTGAACGGTATTTTATTCCAACTGAATATGGGGTCCTATCCCGCAAACCGGAGGCTTCAGAATGATTGGAATGAATGGGGCGAGAAGGGATTTACCGTAGAGACTCTGGAAATACTCAAATACGACGAGGATCAAAGCAAAACCGACTATACCGAGGAACTGGCCATTTTAAAATTCATTTGGAAAGAACGATTTGAGAATGTGGAGGACATAAAAAAATGAGCATTCCAACTACATTAAAACACAAGCCGGTGATCGTGGCAGACAATTATGAGAATGTTGACGGCCGAAATTCCGGAAAATCCGAAGCGAAAGGACTTTCAGTGGGCTTGGCACAGTGGAACGAGAGAGGCCGGGTAGACGCTTCAGCAAAGGTTTGGCGTTACACCGGGAACAAGTGGTCGAGACAGTCGGAAGAGCTGCCTATACATCGGGTGCTGGATCTTGCCATTTTGATAGCAAAAACCCAAGGATATATGAGAGATTGTTATCGGATACCAAACCTATACGACCCGGAAAATCCGATCATTGACCGGGTAGGCCTTCAGGGCGATGCCATGACCGTACAGGTTTGCACCGAAAACCCCATGATCGATGAAGATATCAAGTTGTTGCGTGACGCACTTTTGAGAGATGATGAGATCATCGGGGAGCGTCTGGCAGTCCTTGCCCGGATTTTGAAGGAGCTCGGATACTGATACGGGTCGGGGCATTATTTTAATTGAAATATAGGGAAGCTTGTGATAATATTATTTAGTCTATGGAAAAATACATGAGAGAAGCTCTCAAAGAGGCGGAGATCGCCAGGAATTTGGGAGAAGTGCCGGTGGGCTGCGTCATCGTAAAAAATGGCGAGATCGTCGGTCGTGGACACAACTTAACAGAGACTGAAAAAGATCCTACAGCCCATGCCGAAATGCTTGCGATAAAGCAGGCCGCTAATATTTTGGGGGGATGGAGGCTTCCGGATACAACAATGTATGTCACCTGCGAACCGTGTGCGATGTGCGCAGGCGCTATTGTGTGGGCAAGAATCGGGAAAGTTGTTATAGGCACAATGGATCCAAAAGCCGGAGCGGCAGGCTCAGTATTCAATATATTGCAGGAACAGAAACTGAATCACCGTGCGGAGGTCGTCACAGGACTCTTGTCTGACGAATGCCGGGCTATATTGAAAGACTTTTTCAGAGATCTTAGAAATAAGAAATTGGAGGACACATCGTTATGAGAAGAATAGGCGTGTTATTGAGCCTAGTATCTATTTTAGTTTTACTGACCACATCTTTATCTTTTGGCGCATTGGAGCTTGAAAGCAGCTATCCGGAAGACGGCGGCACGGACTATCAGTCCATGAACTTTGCAGTGAAGCTTTATTTTAATCAGGACGTTAAGGCGGAAGAAAATTCAGATGCAGTCCACATGTATGACAGCCAGAATAAAAAGGTGGCTAGCAGGCTGGCATATAGCAATAAAGAACCGGGTCTGGCTCTGGTGATCGTCGAGGGCGATCTGAAACAAAACGAGGAATACCGGCTGGTTGTTGACGGCGAATTCCAGTCAGCCAGCGGAGAGATGCTGGGCGTAGACAAGCAGATCAGCTTCAAGACCCGTGACATGTCCAAGGATGCGACGATCAATATGATCATGATGGGCGCCATGATGGTGGCGATCATCGTGTTGACCACGCGCACGATGAAAAAGGACCAGCAAAAAGCAGCAAAAGAAAAGAAAGATGAAGGCAAAGTCAATCCATATAAAGTAGCCAAAGAAAAAGGGAAATCCGTTGAAGAAATCGTGGCAGCGGATCAAAAGGCCAAAGAAAAAGCCGCTTTGGCCGCAGCTAAAGAAAAAGCCTTAAAAGAAAAAGAGATAGCCAAAATCCTGCAAGAAGAAAAAAAGGGCGTCAAAACCGTCAGAAGCGACTGGAAAAGAGTAAAGTCGCCGCGACCGGTCAGCGCAGGAGGAAGCACTTATAAATCCGGCACAAAGGCAAAAGCAGAAGCGGAAGCAAAGGCGGCTGCCGCCAAAAAAGCCGCGGGTACTACAAATCCCAAAAAAGGGAAAAGCAAGGTCAAGAATAAAAATAAATAATTGAAAAAGGGATGAGTGTAAAACTCATCCCTTTTAATAGAGGGAAGCAAGCTCCTTGACGGATTGCTTCCCTTGCAAGGAGAAATGCCATGAAAGAAACCAGTATTGAGTTGAAATCCTATGCCAAAATCAATTTGTCCCTGGATGTTCTCGGCATAAATGACGATGGATATCATCGGGTCGAGATGATCATGCACCAGGTCGATCTTCATGATGATGTCACTGTCAAATGGGAGCCTCAGGACAGCGGCATAAAAGTTATGACCAACCGCAAATATCTGCCGGTTGATGAAAGAAATCTAGCCTGGAAAGCCGCCGGCCTAATGCTAGACCGCTTTAAAACATCAGGAAAAGTAACCATAGATATAAAAAAACGAATACCGGTGGCTGCGGGGCTGGCCGGGGGCAGTGCCAATGCCGCCTCTGTAATGCTGGCGCTGTCACGCCTATGGGAGTTGGATATTTCAGTGAAGGAACTATGCGGCATCGGCGCAGCCTTGGGGGCGGATATCCCCTTTTGCATCAGAGGGCAGGCGGCATCCAATAAAATTCTTGGAGAAAAATTCAATAAGGACCCGGAGGCAGGCACATGCGCTCTGGCTGAGGGGATCGGGACGGATCTGACAATGCTTCCGCCTGTCAGCTGCTATATTGTCTTAGCCAAACCACCGGTCAGCTGTTCGACCAGGGAAATCTATAAAGCGGTCGACCATGTCACAATCCCCGTCCGACCGGATACGAAGGAATTGGTCTTGGCAATCAAGCAAAAAAACTGGCCGATCATCATAAAAAATATGGTCAATACACTTGAAAATGTAACGTTAAGAAGGTATCCTATTGTAGTGTATACAAAGAACAAGATGAACAGCGGCTGTGGAGCGCAGGCTGTTTTGATGAGCGGAAGCGGCCCGACGGTTTTCGGGGTGTTTCTTGATAAAAACGATGCAAAAGCCTGCTATCTCATGATGAAAGAAGAATTCAGGGATAGCTTTATGAGTCATACTACGTTGATAGTTCAGAGGAGATTCAAGCAATGATAAACTTTGATATTCAAAACCATAAACCTCTTCGTGAGATCGTATATGAAGAGTTGAAAATGCAGATTTTGACCGGGAAAATCACTCCCGGCACAAGGATGATGGAGGTTGAGCTGGCAGAGGACATGGGCGTATCGCGTACGCCGGTGAGGGAAGCTATCAGAAAACTTGAAAAAGAGGGACTGGTGGTGATCGAACCAAGACGGGGAGCCTATGCTTCACAGATTTCAACAAAGGACATGGTGGACATCCTTGAGGTCCGGCAAACGATCGAAGGACTGGCGGCATCCTTTGCAGCCAGCCGTATGAATGATGAACAAAAGCGGGAAATGGTGAAAGTCTACGATGAATTCAACGATGCCGTTGAAAGCGGCAACATGAAGCAAATGATTGCAACGGATGCCCGATTCCACCATCTCATCGTTGAAGCCAGCGGCAACAAGCTTCTGATCTCCATGGTCCAGCAACTGCAGGAACTGGTTCTTCGATTCAGGTATCTTTATTATGACGATTTCAGAAGAGCTGAAAAAATGCCCGATGAGCACAAGCACATCATGGAAGCCATCATCAAAGGTGAAGAGGAAAAAGCCCGCGCTGCTGCAGACGCGCATATCGACGGACTCAAACAGCTTGTTCTCTCAGAGGAAGTTTAAAGGATCCGCGAACAATGGCAGAGAGACATAAGAAATGATTCAAAGAATAAGGGATCGGCTTCTTGCGGAAGCAGATCAGAAATATAAGGAATTCAGCGGTAAAATTACCCCGGGTGCTGAAAATATCCTGGGTGTCAGGGTGCCGGGTTTAAGGAGGATCGCCAAAGAGATAGCCAATGATGACTGGAAAAGCTATCTGACTGAACTTGAAGCAGGTTTCGAAAAGAAAATCCCTCTGTATTTTGAAGAAAAAATGCTTTGGGGCCTGGTGATCGGCAATGCTGCAATGGAGCCTGAGACCAGGATCAATTTTTTAAAAGCCTTTATACCGGCTATAGACAACTGGGCAGTATGCGACATCTGCGAGGGTGATCTGAAGTTCGCTAGAAAAGAACCAGCCAGGACGATGATTTGGCAGTTCCTTCAGCCTCGATTTCATTCGTCGAAAGAATTTGAAGTAAGGTTTGCCGTCACAATGGCCATGAGCCACTATGTAACTGAGGAATACCTGGAGAGGGTCCTGACACTGCTCCAGACGATCAGCCATGAAGGGTACTATGCAAAAATGGCTGTGGCATGGGCCATAGCAGAGTGCTACGTCAAATATCCCGCCAGGACACTTCCGCTGCTTTCCGAACATAAATTGAAGGATCAATGGTCCCACAATAAGGCTATTCAAAAAATCAGAGAATCCTACAGAGTAAGCCCTGAAGAAAAAGAGCTTTTGAACAGGTTTAAATATACGAAACATTAAAGAATAAGGATGCACAACCGTTATCGAAGCTTGTGCGACATCACTTCCCAGCGGCTGGAGGCGCCGAATTTCCGATACAGGTTCTGCATATGCTTCTTCAATGTATTAGGGCTGATGCATAACTTGTCGGCAATTTCTTCGTTGGACATATCGTTAAATATCAGCTGAAGAACCTCCGCTTCTCTTCCTGTCAATCCGTATTCCTTTATCAGCTGCAACAGAAAATCATTGTCTTCATGCCGCCCCTCTTTGTAAAGCTCTTTATAAAAACGCGCGTTCATATGATCTCCGAGAAGATGGAGCATGAATAGCTCTTCGTCGCTAAAATCACCCATTTCTCTGGCTCTATAAAGACTGAGCGTTCCTAGAAGCTGATTGTTTTCGGCCAAACTGAGGGTGACGCCATAGTGGAGATTATAAGGCAGAAAACATTTCTTGTAGAACTCGGTATTCACACGTTCTTCGTCCGGGAAGAGATCCGTGTCTCTCGTAAGGACGGATTTGTTGCTGAAAAGCATCCATCGGCTGTAGTCAAGAGCTTCCAGGGAAAGATAATCGCTTTCCATGGACACATATTCCTTGGGGATGCAAATAGGATCGCAGAGCAAATTCGGAGAATCCGTCAGATCCGCCATTAGGATGCTAGCGCAGGTGTTAGGGATCAGATTCCCCAATATATTTAGAAATGTGATCCTCATCTCGCGAAAATCGGAGATATTATAAATCTGATAAATGAGATTGTTGATACACAGGAAGTCGTTCTTTTTCATAAGTCCTTTCCGATTATCCTTTCTATTAGCTACTATATAATGCGCAACCTTGATACTTCTTGAAAAACCTTATTATCATTATAACGTATTGTTCCATAAAAAGCCAGTGGTAGATACTCCTTTTGGATTAATTTAGAGTAGTAATTTGTATTATATGATAAAAAGTTCATACTCCCGGGTGATTGTTATAAAAATATCAATCCATTACAATAGACTTGAAAGATACCAAAGGGTATCTGATTGTAAACACAACTTTGGGAGGGAACTTAAAATGAGAAATGATATCAATAAAGTGATTATGGCAAAACTGGAAAGCAGATTGTTCAATGAAAATTCCAATAGCGTATTAAGAAGAGGAAACACCAGCGCTAGAGTGGAAATGCTAAAAAATTCAAGGCCTGCTCAGGAGACCGCTTCAAGAAAGAACAGCGTAAAAGCCGGGAGAAATCAAGTGTCCGGAACCCCGCTTCATCAAGCATAAAAACCTTGGGACCATCCATATTCATAAAGAAGCGAAGGGCTATCGAATTCAATTTCGATAGCCCTTCGCTTCTTTGATCTATTTTATCAGGCTGTTCGATGGGTCGGATTTTCTCCCGCCTCGCCAAAGCAGCGCTTCAATTTCACGGACATCAGTTCCCAACGGCTGGAGGCGCCAAGCTTTCGATATAAGTTTTGCATATGCTTCTTTAAAGTGTTGTAGCTGATGCAAAGCCTTTCTGCGATCTCTTCGTTGTTCATATCATGGAAAACCAGACGCAGCACTTCGACTTCCCTTCCGGTCAGACCATAATCGCTGACCAGACCTAATATCAATTCATCACTGTCATTTCCGCTTTCGCGCTTTGAATATTCACGATAGAATCTTGCGTTCAGGTGATCCCCGATCATTTCCAGCATGAAGAGCTCCTCCTCTGAGAAGTCGCCCATATCCGGCGAACGGTATAAACTAAGAGCTCCAAGCAACTGGTTATTGTCGGCAATGCTCATGTCCAGACCGTAGTGCAGTTTGTAGGGCAGGTAGCATTTTCTATATCGCGGGGTTTTTACCCGCTCCTCTTCTGCCAGAAGATCAGTGTCCCGGACCAGGACGGACTTATTGTTGAACAGCATCCATCTGCTGTAATCCGTCTCTTCGATAGACAGATAGTCTCTTTCCATGGAAGTATAGGAAGGAGGGCTGCATATTGGGTCGCAAAGGAGGTTTTGAGAATCCGAATGATCTGCCAGAAGAAAACTTGCGCAATTATTGGGAATCAGACTGTTGATCAGACTTAGGACGATGGTCCGCATTTCCCGAAAGTCGCTAATATTGTAGATCTGATAGATAATATTGTTGATGCAAAGATTGTCGTTCCTTTTCATATATCGTACCTCTTTCAAATCGATGGCGTTCGCAACGCCGATGCCAACCTTAAACAACTATAAGGTTAGCATCGGCATTTTATTTTGTCCATTACCATAAAATACTCAATTCATACTCCTAACATGAAGCAAAAAAGATATTACTGGCCCAAAAGCAGTAAAGATGAGGCCCAAATGCTCCAAAGTTCATGCATCCAGGTCATTGTTGGCCAAATGCTGGAAAGTTAGAATGGGATCAAACAGAAAGGGAGAATAAAAATGAAAAGTGAAATAAACAGTATTATTCTAGCGAAGATCGAGAGCAGACTTTATAAAAACAACTGCGGCAATAACGTCCTGGCAAGAGGGAATGCCGGCGCCAGAGCCAGGATGATGACAGAAGAAGCAAAGCTTGGCTTGGAGCTCCGGGAAATGGACAGGAGCAGCGTGAAGCGAAATCGTCTGCCGGTGCTGCCGGTCAACCAAGAATAAGGAATAAGAAATAAGAAAAAAGAGGAATAACTATGCACGATTCAGTCGTCATGCTTCGCCGCGATGCGGTCTCTCTGTGCTTTTTCAGTTGCCTTCCTTTCGCAGGACTTTGGTCGACTATTGTTTATCACAAAATAGAAACAATAGGAACGAACACCATAGCCCTGCTGCTGGACACCTTTTTTACAGTAATGGCATTGTGCCTGTGCTCATCGGTGTTTACGGGGTTGCTGATCAAACGGACCTATCGGGGCTTGCGAGCGCCCTCGATACGAAAGGATGAAAACTTCTGGAGACTGTTTCCGGAAAGCCCGTGGGCGATGGGCTTCATAACCGGCGTTTATGCTTTTATTGCTTTAAGCGTGACCTTTGATATTACCTATGGAGCCTTCAACTGGGCAGAAATCACTTTAACGCAGTTTGTGCTGGTCAAGATGTCCTATTCCGGTGTTCTCGGAGCTTTGACCGCTTTTATGACTATTCAAAAAATAATGCCCGGTGAATCGGCATCTGATCGAATTCAGATTTAGAAATGGAGAGATAAGTATATGGAAGTGGTGAATTACGGGGTCATCAGCCTGATCCCTTGTGCCATTCTGATAACAATGGCATTGATTACAAAAAGAACTTTTGAGCCATTAGTGGTGGGAACGCTGGTAGCATTGCTGATCAGCTCCAGGGAAGATTGGTTTGTGGATTTTGTACAAAGCGCTTTGGATGTGGTGGCCAGGGAAACGTGGGTCATCATGGTGGTGGGACTGATGGGGAGCCTTCTTTTTGTTCTGGAAAGCTCGAAAGCCACCACGAGCTTTGCCGGACTGTTATCTCGTTTTGCGACCACAAGACGAAGAGCGCTGATAGCCGAATGGATCCTCAGCCTATGCCTTTTCATCGATGATTACCTTAACATTTTGACTACGGGCAATACCGTCAAGAAAATAACTGACAGGTTCAAGATATCCCGGACTTTAGCTGCCTATGCCCTGGGCTCGACTTCTGCGCCCATTGTTGTGCTTGCGCCGTTGTCTACATGGGCAGTGTTTTTTTCCTCCCTTATCGCCAACACCGGTATCGTGCCTGAAAACGGAAGCTCTCTGGGGGCATACATTTCGTGTCTTCCATATATGTTCTATCCTATGATCGGTATCGTCATCGTATTGCTTGTGATCCTGGGCATTTTCCCGCTGATCGGCCCCCTTAGAAAACTCGAGCGCAAGGCAAGGGAAACCGGCGATCTTTACCCTGATGGCCTTTCAGCGCCCATTATTCCTGAAGAGACCCAGGATGAGAAAGATGCAAAACACGGATCACTGATGGACTTTCTGATGCCTTTGGCTGTCTTGCTGGTAGTGACCATCCTAATGGACATCGATGTCCTGATGGGTGTGACGGCTGCCTTGTTTTTTACGGCCATTCTATACGTCGCAAAAAAAATTATGACCGTTTCGCAATTTGTGGATAATATTTGGGCGGGTTTCAATTCGATGATGACTGTGCTTGCTCTTCTGGTCGCTGCATTCATGTTCAAGGAGGCTTGCGATGATCTGGGAATGGCGCCATATGTGATTTCCATCGTCCAGCCATTGATGCAGAGCGGATATCTGCCCGCTGTTGTATTTATCGTGTCAGCGCTGATGACCTTTGCTCTGGCCAATGCCTGGGGCCTGGCGGCCATTATGGTGCCGATCGTCGTCCCCCTTGCCCAGGGAATGGACGTCAACGTCTATTTGACACTGGCTGCGGTTTTCTCGGGAGCCACCTTGGGCACACAAGCCTGCTTTTATTCTGACAACGCCATATTGATAGGTCAGTCCTTCAATATCAGGCCATATGATCATGCGATCACACAATTGCCCTTTGCCCTGGTAGCTGCCGCACTATCGGTTTTACTGTATCTCACATTTGGATTCATGCTGAGCTAAACCCTCCCCAAATGCGTATGAAGCTTTCAGCAGATCAACAAAAAACTGCCGATGTTGTATCGGCAGTTTTTGTTGATCTGTTTAGTTTTTCCTTTCTCCCAGCTTGAGATCCAGAACATGGGTCTTGCTGTCACGAACGATCGTAACTTCCACCTTGTCTCCTGCTGAGTAATTCTGCAGCGTGGAGATGACATCCGCATAGGAGGATATGACCTGATCCTCAATGGCATAAAGGAGATCGCCGCTTTGGAAACCTGCAGATTGGGAGCTGTCGGTATCCGCCGATACGATATAGACACCGGTTCTTGAAACGCCATATCTGGCGGCATCCATAGCGTCTGATAGGTCCAGCAGAGTCAAGCCCATTGCCGCCCGGCCGGTCACATAGCCATATTCCATAATTTCGCTGGCTACTTGACTTGCCGTATTGATCGGTATGGCGAATCCGAGGCCTTCAACGCCGGAACCGGAGGATTTAGCAACTACAAGGCCGACCAATTGACCATATTGGTTGAATAGGCCGCCGCCGGAATTTCCCGGATTGATAGAAGCATCGGTTTGAAGGAGGGACATATTCTTGCCGTCAATAGTAAGCTCCCTGTCAAGAGCGCTGATGATCCCGGCTGTCGCTGTGCCGCCCAGCTCTCCAAGGGGATTTCCGATGGCAACTGCCAAATCGCCAACCACCAGGTCCTTGCTGTTTCCAAACACCGCAGCTGTAAGGCCGGAAGCATTGATCTTGACCACAGCAACATCCGTCAGGGAATCCGTTCCCACCAGTTCCGCATCATAGCTGGTGCCGTCTTTCAGCGTCACAGTGATTTTGCTGGCATTTTCGATGACATGATTGTTGGTCATGATATATCCGTCGGATTTGAATATGACGCCGGATCCCGCTCCTTCGGTTATATATTGGCCCATCCAGATATCCGTCGTGACCGATTCGGTCCTTATTTCCACAACGGCGCCAGCTGCTGCGCTGATGATTTCCTGGATCGTCATTTCACTTCCGGTGGCTGCTTCGAGATTGAATCCGGTCTTAGAATTTTCAGCAGTGGCTCTATCAGGAAGCATAGCGCCTATCGTCTGGGAAAGCGAAGCACTGTTTGCCAGGCTGGTGGCGGCAAGCGCGCCGCCAAAGCCTATAATTGATGAAAGCAGCAGGCAGCAGCAAATGATCACGGCCAAAGCTTTTTTGGAAACAGCATAAGTTCGTTTTGTTTCAGTATCGACGGTTGGCAGTGCGGCTTGAGCGCTGGCTTTGAACTCCTTTTCATACTCGCTGCCAGAACCGTTGTCCAAGCTGCTATTTAATTCGTTTTCTTCATTCATCAGTTGTACCTCCTAAATTATTATATATCAGCACCCCTTTTGAAAAGCGCAAAAAAGCCCTGAAATCGATTGAATAATGTATACGAAAATTACTTACCCCCTACAAAAACAATATAATCATAGAATATGAAGATTAAGTGTAGAAAAAGTGTCAAAATAGACAGTTGGCGGTGTAGAATTATACCTTTATGAAAAATAAAACTTATGGTATAATCCATAAGTTAAGTATTCAAATGGAGCCCGATGGCTGGAATGGCAAAAAGTCTTTCGCCAGCCGTCAAGTCGTATGCAACCACATACAAACAAGGCAGATAAAGGTGTTTTGAGATGGAAATCAATACAGAAAAAAAATTGAAGGCATGGCTTGACAGGGAGGACCTGGATAAAGCCCTGAAGGATGAACTTATAGAATTAGCAGAAGCCCGTGCAAATCAGCTGGGACAGGCAGAGGAGGAACTCTCCGACAGATTTTACAGGGAGCTTTCCTTCGGTACGGGTGGACTTCGGGGCAAGCTTGGTGCGGGAACCAACCGAATGAATATCTATACAGTAGGAAAAACTACCCAGGGGTTAATAAACTACATTCTCGCAAACAAACTCGGCACTTCCATCGCCATTGGCTACGACAGCCGCATCAACTCCGATGTTTTTGCCGCTTATACGTCGGAGATCGCAAGAGCAAATGGATTGGATGCTTTCATTTATGATACGCTGATGCCGGCACCGGCACTGAGCTTTGCTGTGAGGCATCACAATTGCGCTATGGGCGTTATGATCACGGCAAGCCATAATCCATGCGAGTACAACGGATACAAGGTCTACAACGGCAGAGGCTGCCAGGTAACGGATAAAGAAGCCAACGCCATTCTCGAGGAAATTGAAAAGCTCGACATATTCAAGGATGTAAAATCCTTGACTGCGGAGACCCAAAAACCCGGGATTTTAAAGACGATGTCCGAGGAAACAAAATCGGCCTACTACGAAGCCGTCATGGGAGAAAGCCTCGGCATAGACTGCCATGATCTTTCTGTCGTCTACACACCGCTGAACGGAGCGGGACTTGCTCCTGTAACAGAAATATTGAAAAGAGCGGGAGTCGGGCAGGTGACGCTGGTGCCGGAGCAGACGGGATGCGATGGCAATTTTCCGACATGTCCTTACCCGAATCCAGAAAAGAAAGACGCGCTGGAGCTGGGGCTTGCGCTCAGCCGCTCGGTCAAACCGGACCTGCTTCTGGCCACGGATCCCGATTGCGACAGAGTCGGCATAGCAGTCAGACATCATGATGATTATCAGTTGCTATCCGGAAATGAAGTCGGCGTACTGCTGACAGATTTCATATGCCGGGCAAGAAGCGCCGAGGACACAGTCAAAGCCATGCCGAAAGATCCTTATATGGTCCGGACCATCGTGACCACGAAAATGGCAGATGCCATTTGCAGAGAGTTTGGCGTCAAAGTGATCACAACCCTGACGGGGTTTAAATATATCGGTGAAATAATCGGCATGCATGAAGACAAGGGCAGGGAAGAGGACTATATTTTTGGATTCGAAGAGAGCTACGGATACCTTTCCGGCACATACGTGAGAGACAAGGACGCTGTCAATGCAATCTTGCTGATCTGCCAGATGACCGCTTTGTATAAAGAGTCCGGCAAGACCCTTATCGATAGGATGGAGGACCTTTACAACGAATACGGCTATAGCAGGAACGAACTTCTGGATTTTCAGTTTCCCGGTGAAAGGGGCATGGAAGAAATGGCGGCTATTATGGCTTCCTTCAGGAAAGACCAAACCCCGGAATACGCCGACAAAAAAGTTTTAAAAATAATAGATTTTCTGAAGGGCGGAGAACTGCCGCCTGCCGACGTTGTGGAATTCAGCCTGGAAGACGGCTGCGGGTTTACCGTAAGGCCTTCCGGCACTGAACCAAAGCTAAAAATCTATCTTTTCGGCAATGGGAAGACCGAGAAGGATGTCGAAGAATATCTGGAGAAAGTCGGCAGGGAACTAACCGGCAGAATCAAATCAATGGAATAAGCCTTGGGAAAAGGAGAAGCTATGGAAAAAATCAGATTGGGCATCATATTTGGAAGCCGTTCAGGAGAACATGAGGTTTCTCTCATGTCCGCCACTTCGGTGATCAAAGCCGCCCAGAGTTTAAATAAATACGAAATCGTCACCATCGGGATCAGCCGTACCGGGGAATGGCGATTATATAAAGGAGATCCGGATCGCATCGAGCAGGACACCTGGTTCGATGCAGCAGAGCCTCTCAACCCAGGCGATCTGAAAAGCGTGGCGGATTTCGCCCTTCCGATATTGCACGGCCCATACGGAGAAGACGGCACGATCCAGGGACTTTTCGAAATGCTGGACATCCCTTATGGAGGCTGTGGAGTCCTTGCATCCTCTGTGGCCATGGACAAAGGCGTTGCCAAGGATGTATACAAGACCGCCGGTCTGCCGATCTGCCGTCACATACTGATTTATAGCGAGGATTTCATGGATTCCCGTGAAAAAACTCTTTGTGATATAGAGAAGTGTCTTGGCTGGCCGGTATTCGTCAAGCCGGCCAATATGGGATCCAGCGTTGGCGTAACGAAAGCAAAGGATGCCGCCGCACTGGAAAAAGCCATCCTGACTGCGATGGAATACGACAGGAGGATCCTCATCGAAGAAGGTCTTGAAGTGAGGGAGCTGGAGACCTCCGTCATCGGAAACCATAGCGGCAATATTGCAGTAGCGGCAGTGGGAGAGATCCTGCCGTCTGATGAATTCTATGACTATCATGCAAAATATCAGGCGGGGGGCGCATCCAAGCTGATGATCCCGGCGGACATTACGGAGGAGCAGAGAGAGAACATAAAGGAAATGGCAAAGACTGCCTTTAAGGCTGTTGACTGCAAAGGATTTGCCAGAATCGACTTTTTTATGGACAGAAACACGAATAAGATATATATCAATGAGATCAACACGATTCCGGGTTTCACCAAGTTCAGCATGATGCCCCTTCTATGGGCTGAAGCAGGTGTGCCTTACCCGGAATTGATCGATAGAATAGTGGGGTTTGGGTATGAGAGATATTATACTAAAAATCGTCGGTAGACAAATCTTTTCAGAAAAGGAAGAGGACAAGATCGAACTGGTCACCGAGGGAAAGCTCTATAAAAGCGGGGATTCCGTTTTTATAGAATATGAAGAAAGCGAGTTTTCCGGAATGCCGGGCTGCAAGACAAACCTTCAGCTGACGGGTGACAAAGTGAAAATGAAAAGGATCGGAGATCCTATGGACAACACGGTAATCGAGTTCGAAAAGGGAAAACGGTATACAGGGAAATACGAAACGCCTTACGGGACTTTCGAAATAGAGGTGCTTACCAACGCCATTGAAAACAATCTGACAGAAAACGGTGCCGGCACCCTGGATATCGATTACAACATCAGCTTGCGCGGATTGGCTGAAAGCCGGAACAGACTCAAAATAGAAGTCATGTAGGCAGAACTTCAACAAGGAAACAACAGAGGGATATTTCAATGAAACAGAAAACGGTTAGAGTGATAGCGTTGATCATCGTACTTGCAATGGTGATCACATCGGTGGCCTTTGTATTTTTCTCCACCGGCGCTTATGCCGCCGAGGCAGCGCAGCCATCCGCCGTCAGCGACGAGGAACTGCAAGAGCTGGAACAAAGACTTGACAGCCTGGAAGAATATATGCTCTTCATCAAGAAATTTTTTAAAGATGATGTGAGTCTCGATAAATTGATAAACGGAGCCTTCGACGGAACCACGGATATTCTTGGAGACCCTTACAGCATCTACTATGAAGATGCACAGACAGCCAGTAATTATCAGCAGGACGTAAGCGGAAATTATGAAGGAGTCGGCGTCACCATACAAAGAAGCGGCGGGCAATGCGTCATAACAGATCTCGCCTTTGGAGGGCCGGCAGCCGGGGCGGGGATCCAGCCGGGAGATGTCATTATTGAAATCGACGGCGTCGATATTTCCCAAAAGACTCTCGCTGAAATATCCTCCATGCTTAGGGGAGAGGCCGGTACCAGAGTCAAAATAAAGATCCTTAGAAATGGCGCTTCGTATGAGATCGATGTGACGCGGGCATTGATTGCCGCAACCTCCGTGAAGTATGAACTGCTGGAAAATGATATCGGGTATATCAAAATTTCCAGCTTTGACAATGATTCCGATTTTGAATTGAGAAAGGCACGCGTTGCGCTGGTCGATTCCGGCGCCAAGCGTCTGATCCTTGACATCCGGGATAATGGCGGAGGGCTGATCAATGTCGCTATTAGAATAGCGGACCAGTTTATTGAGGAAGGCCCCATCACTCACTTATTCAGGCAGGGCGAATTGGTGGATACCATTGGAGCCAGCCGGACAAACGAGATCGCCATGCCGATGACCGTGCTGGTCAACTCAAAAAGCGCCAGCGCATCGGAGTTGTTGGCCGGAGCGCTTCAGGATTCTGAAAAGGCAACGATAGTGGGAACTCAAACCTATGGCAAGGGTATCGCTCAAGCTTTGGGGACACTGGAAGATCAGGGTGGGTATAAGCTTTCCGTTTGCTATTTTCTTACTCCGGATCAAAGGGACATAGACGGTGTGGGAATAACGCCCGATGTGGAAGTTCGAAACCATGTAGCCGAGGATATGATAGCCGCCCAGGCCTTCTATGCGGGATTTGCTCCGATGAACGAAAAAGTCAAGGCTTCCCAGGGGATGACGGGGCTGAATATCTATGGGGCGCAGCAGCGGCTGCAGATGATGGGATATAACGTAAAGATCACCGGCGTGATGGATGCCGGCACCGTGGCGGCTGTCAGGAGCTTTCAGGCCGGTGCGGGGCTCTGGGGCTATGGCGTTTTGGACTATACGACCATGAAAAGCCTGGATACAGCCGCATATAATTATGCATATGGCATAGCGGCGGAGGATGAGCAGTTGGATGAGGCGATCAGAATCCTCAAGCAATTATAGAGCCAAACCAATATTTAAAAATAAATAGTAGGCAATAGCATAATAGTGAACAATACTAAAAGAACGCATCAAACAGCATATCAAACAGCATATCAAACAATATATAAATTAATATTAAAGACTGGTCGAGAAAGAGGTGAGATCATGGATAAAATAGGATTTGACGCTAATATTTACATGGAAGAACAAGCAAAATATATTCAGGAAAGGCTAAAGAGCGGAGCCGGCAAAAGATTATATCTGGAATTTGGCGGCAAGCTGGTCCATGACAAGCATGCCATGCGAGTCTTGCCCGGCTTCGATGAGAACGCCAAGATCAAGCTGCTGCAAAGGCTGAAGGATCAGGCGGAGATCATCATATGCATCTATGCCGGGGACATTACCACGAACAAGACCAGACAGGATTTCGGAATAACCTATGATCTGGAAGTCCTCCGACTGATCGATATGTTCCGAAAGTATCAGCTTCACATCAACAGTGTTGTTGTGACCAGGTACGAGGATGCGCCGGCTGTCAATATGTTTATCAACAAACTGGAAAGACGGGGCATCAGAACTTACAAACACCAATTCACAAAAGGATATCCGACAGAGGTGGACACCATCGTTTCCGAAGAAGGCTATGGAGCGAACCCTTATATCGAGGTCACGCAGCCCCTTGTTGTTGTAACTGGACCGGGAGGCGGATCCGGCAAACTGGCCACATGTTTGTCCCAGCTGTATCATGACAATAAGAGAGGCACAAAGGCCAGATATGCCAAATTTGAAACCTTCCCGATCTGGAACCTGCCGCTCAAGCATCCTGTCAACGTGGCTTATGAAGCGGCTACTGCCGATTTAAAGGACGTGAATATGATCGACAATTTCCACCTGGAGGCCTATGGAGAAACGGTTGTTAATTACAACCGCGATCTGGAAGTGTTCCCGGTGGTCAAGAGGATCATCGAAAAAATAACGAACGAGGAATCCGAATATAAATCTCCTACGGATATGGGTGTCAACCGCGCTGGATTTGGCATCATAGATGACGATATTTGCAAGGCTGCGGCTAGACAGGAAATCATCCGCCGCTATATCATCGCAGAATGCGACTATAAGAAGGGCAAGATATCCGAAGAAGCGCTGAACCGGTCCAAACTGCTGATGGACGAAATGGGTCTGCGCGTCGAGGACAGGATCGTTGTCACCCCGGCTCGGGAGTATGCAGAGCATAAGCGGAACTGCGATCCTCGGTATGAAAACGTTGTCGTCATGGCTTTGGAAATGCCCGATGGATCCATCGTCACAGGAAGAAGCTCAAGACGAATGGTGGCAGCTGCTGCATGCGTGCTGAATGCAATCAAAAAATTGGCGAATATCGGAGACGATATCCCACTGATATCATCCAGCGTGCTGAAGTCCATTCAGGACTTGAAGACTGATATTTTGAGGCAGGACAGAAGCAGCCTGAACTGCGAGGAGATCCTCAGCGCACTGATCATATCCTCAACCACCAATCCGGCAGCGGAAATGGCAGCGGAAAAATTGGAGTGCATCAGAGGATGCAAAGCGCATTGTACCGCGATCCTGAGCGATCGGGATGAGCAGACCGTGAGATCTCTCGGCATCGACGTGACCTGTGATCCGGAATATGTGACCACCAACCTGTATTACAGCTAGACCGGGCAAAAGAGGAACAAAATGAACAAGAAATTGAAGCTCGTATGCATAGGAAACAGCATCACCAATGGATTCCCTTATCCAAGAAGCCGAAGCTTCCCAAGCATAATCAGAGAGGCCACGGGCTTTGAGGTCATCAATAAAGGCAATAACGGAGAATCCACGGCGGATGTTCTGGCAAGGTTCAGGCATGATGTGCTGGACCATCATCCGGATGTTGTGACCATCATGTCGGGCACCAATGATTTTATATACAATACAGACACTCCAAAGGGCGCCATGGAAAAAGTAAGCACCATGTGCCAATGGGCGACCGACGCCGGGATCCGAGTGATCCTCATGACCTCGCTGCTCACCGATGCGCCTAGAGCCCGCAGAGAATGGATCGATGCGGAAGATATCGATTATGAAGAAGTAAACAGAAAAATTCTGGAATATGACGGCCTGATGAAGGAGTATGGTGAATCAGCAAACATCACCTTGCTGGATACACGAAAAGCATATATGGAGTTCACGGACCGGATAGGCCTGGAGGCAGCTTACCATGACGGTCTGCATCCGACTCCGGGAGGCTACGAATTCCTGGCGAAGCTTATACTGGAAGTCTTGCGAAAATAAAAAAAATAGCCGGCGAAAGCCGGCTATTGCAATTCCAGATATTCATCAAAAGGCATCTCTTTATCCAGCACGCCTTCGGGCAGAAGTTCGATGACCCTGTTGGATATGGTGCTGATAAAGTTGTGATCATGGGAAGAAAAAAGTATGGTCCCGGGGAAAGCGATCAGTCCATTGTTGACCGCTGTAATGGATTCCAGATCCAGATGATTGGTGGGTTCATCCAGCAGCAGCACATTGGCGCTGGAAAGCATCATCTTGGAGAACATGCATCTCACTCTTTCCCCCCCGGAAAGAACCTTGCAGCTTTTCAGCGCATCCTCCCCTGAAAACAGCATTCTGCCCAGAAAACCCCTTAAAAATGTTTCAGTTTTATCTGTGGAATACTCACGGAGCCATTCAATAAGATTCGCGTCCACCCCCTCGAAATAACGGGTATAATCCTTTGGCATGTAAGCAAAGGAAGTGGTGACTCCCCATCTGAAGGACCCCTCATCGGGCTCCAGTTCCCCTGCCAGGATTTGAAAAAGAGCAGTCCTCGAAGCTTCGTTCTTGCTCATGATGACGATCTTGTCGCCCTTGTTGACGGTGAAGGATACATTGTTCAACAGCTTTTCGCCGTTGATCGTCTTGGATATCCCTTGCACAAAAAGGATGTCCTTGCCGGCTTCCCGTTCAGGGCTGAAACCCACGTAGGGATAGCGGCGGGATGAGGAAGGCAGATCATCGATGGTTATTTTATCCAGCAGCTTCTTTCGAGAAGTAGCCTGTTTTGCTTTTGAAGCATTTGAACTGAAACGGGCGATAAAATCCTGGAGTTCCTTGATTTTCTCTTCCTTCTTGCGGTTCTGATCCTTCAGAAGGCGCTGGGTCAGCTGGCTTGATTCATACCAGAAATCATAGTTGCCCAGATAGATGGTTATCTTGCCGAAATCGATATCCAGCATATGGGTGCAGACTTTATTCAAAAAATGCCTGTCGTGGGATACGACGATGATGGTGTTCTGATAATCCATAAGGAAATCCTCCAGCCACCCGATGGCCTTGAAATCCAGATGGTTTGTAGGCTCGTCCAGCAACAGGATATCCGGGTCATTAAAGAGCGCCTGAGCCAGCAGGACCTTGACTTTCTCATCCCCCGTCAGCTCCTTCATCTCCTGGCCGTGAAGATCCTTCGCTATCCCCAGGCCCATCAGCAGCTTCTCCGCGTTGCTTTCAGCCTCCCAGCCGTTCAACTCCGCAAATTCCTGCTCCAGCTCCGAGGCCAGGATCCCGTCTTCGTCGGTGAAATCCGCCTTGCAGTACAACGCCTCTTTCTGATGCATGATGTCGTACAGCCTTTTATGCCCCATGATGACTGTATCCAGCACGGTGTAGGAATCAAAGGCAAAATGGTTCTGGCTGAGAGTAGCCAGACGTTGCCCCGGCTGTATGGAAACCTCTCCGGTGGTTGGCTCCAATGCTCCTGACAGGATCTTGAGGAGCGTAGACTTACCGGCTCCGTTCGCGCCTATGACGCCGTAGCAGTTCCCTGGTGTGAATTTTACATTAACATCCTTGAAAAGATATTTATCTGAAAATCCCAGACTTAAATTATTAACTGATAACATGAAATACTTCCTCCTGCAAATCTCGATATAACTAAAAAAGCGCACGATTTGTGCACTTTAAGAATCCACCTTGCTATTATAAAGGATTCTTGCAAAAATAGCAAGAAAAGGACTTTGGCTACAGCCATTCAAAATGCTTGCAGGCATACTCGATGCCGTTATCGTCAGCATTTCTGGTAACGAAGTCCGCTTTGGATTTTAGCTCCGACCAGGCGTTGCCCATAGCGATGGATGTCCATTCGCCGTTGAACATTTTTAAATCATTGGTGCCATCCCCGAACACGACCACATCCTTATAAGGCGCCTTCAGATAGTCCATCATCCTTTTAATGCCCACGGATTTGTCATCGGGCTCGATGAACAGGCACCTTGAACTGTATCTTACTACAGGCAGACTTGCCAGAGAGCGGATTTCCTTTTCCTGTTCCATTCTGCAGCCGATATAGATTTTAATAAATTGCGTGATATTTTCATAGTCGAGACCCGGACTGATGGTGGTCTCCATATAATCATCTGCAACTTCCCGGATAAAATCCATGGAACGGGTGTATCTTATGCAGGAGTTTTCTGTCGTCACTGCCCAGCTGAAGCCCTTCTCATCCAATTCTTTGAGAAGCTCGATGGAATTTTGCCTGTGCAATGGAAGCAGATCCAATAGCTGCCAATCTATTGTTATCCCATTGCCGCCATCGCTGACAAGGTTGCCGATCTGCAGTTTCCTGCATATTTGTATGGCATCCGCTTGAAGACGGCCTGTGGCAATGGCTAAAGAATGGCCCTTTTCCTTCAGCTTTCTTAAAGCGTCTATATTGGATTCAGGGATGACACGGGTTTTCCCCACAGCGAGGGTCCCGTCAAAATCAAAAAAGAAATATTTCATATCAGAATGGTGAACCTCCTTGAATAGTATCATGATAACAGAATAACAGAGGAATGTGAAGAATTTGTGAAAATTAGCACTCAGCACTTGACAGTGCTAACAAGCCATATTATAAATATGCTATGGGAACAAACAAGGCTCCCGAAGGAGCCGGAATATAACCAATGAATGGAGGGAAAAGATATGTTGTTGCCAAGCCTTTTCAGAAACAATTTTGTAGACGATTTCATCAATGATGTGTTTTCGACACCGGTCAATTATGGTAAAGAAACTTACACGCCGAAGCTTCTGAACACGGATGTCCGCGAGTTTGATGACAAATTCCAACTGGATATCGAACTCCCCGGATATAAAAAGGAAGATATCCATGCAGAACTGAGAAACGGATATCTGACTATAGACGCTTCCCGCAATGAGGAAACCGGAGAAAAGGATGCCGCCGGAAAGTATATCCGCAGGGAAAGATACATGGGCCGCTGCCAGAGAAGCTTTTATGTCGGCGATCAGATCGTCGAAGAAGACGTCAATGCGAAATTTGAAAACGGGATCCTTAGGATAGAGATACCGAAAAAGAAAGAAACCCCAGAAGTGGAACAGAAAAAAACTATCCAGATCGAAGGATAGTTTGGAATGTATCGAAACCAAATAAAATTTTGAAGAAAAAGGATAAATTGATTTGACGAGGAGAATCCGAGGGATTAATGTAAATATTAATTGCTCGGATTTTTTATTAAGACAGGAGATGACCCATGGATATCATACAGGTTAAAGATAATACGTACTTGATCGATACAGGCATGACCTACATTCCTTTTTACAAGGTCAGTGAAAAAGAAATCATCATGCTGGATACCGGCTGGGCCGCGGGAGAAAGAAAAGGCATCCAGGAAGCCCTGGACAGAGAGGCGCTGAATATCGCAGGGATCATATGCAGCCATGCTCATGTGGATCATATCGGCAACAATTCCTATTTTAAAGAGAAATACAATTGTGTCATCGCCATGCACGAGGTGGAAGCCGCCCTGTGCAGTTCCATATACAACCTCAAGTTCTTCTTCAGCGGTCATCCGCTGGATGAAGTCAAAAGACACTATGGCAATATGGAGTGCCAGACAGATATTCTGATTCGCGGCGGGCAGCGCTCCGTTGCCGTTTGCGACGTGGATTTTGGAGTATTTCATAACCCGGGCCATAGCCCCGCACACATCTGCATCATCACTCCGGACAATGTGGCGTACTTGGGGGATGGGCTGGTCAGCCACGATGTCATGGAAGGCTCGAAGATGCCATACGCCAATGTGCTTTCGGAGGATTTGGCCAGCAAGGCAAGTCTCCGGGAACTTGACTGTTCGCGCTACATTGTTGCTCATAAGGGCATTTATGACGATATCCGTCTTTTAATAGAGGACAATCTTGATTTTTATAAAGCCTGCGCCCAAAGGGTCCGGGAAATCATAACCCGGCCCATGACCATGGAGGAAATAACAAAGGCCGTCATGAATGAACTTGGAATTGTCGTAAAATCCGTCAACAAATATATGGCCATCGAAAAAATGCTGCGTTCGAATATCGAATACCTCCAGGAAACTGGAATTATAGAGCTAAGGGTGGATGATGGCCTGTTAAAGTACTTCAATTGCAGTTAACATAAAATTTACATATTTAACATGCATTTAACTTTTCTCTGCCTTTGCATTTAACATTTCCGGGGTAAAATCAGTTTGTAAACCAAACGAATCTAAAAAAATGAAAATACCAGAAGGAGAAAAGTACGAATGAAAACAAAGAAAATTTTAGGCTTAATGCTGGCAGGAGTCCTGGTCATGTCGTCTTTCGTTGCATGCGGCGGCGGTGGTGAAGAAGCTGAAGCCCCGACTTTAGCAGGGATATCTGTAGTTTCCAGAGAAGATGGTTCCGGAACAAGAGGAGCTTTCATCGAACTCTTCGGTGTTGAAGAAAAACTGGCAGATGGCACGAAGGTAGACAATACCACCATAGACGCTGAAATCGCCAACAGCACATCCATCGTTCTGTCAACAGTCGCCGGCAATCCGAGTGCCATCGGATACATATCCCTTGGATCGATGAATGATACCGTCAAAGCGCTCAAGATAGACGGAGCCGAAGCAACAGTGGACAATATCAAAAGCGGCACCTATAAAATTTCCAGACCGTTCAATATCGCAACAAAAGCCGAGATCAGCCCGGTAGCACAGGATTTCATCAACTTCATCCTCAGTGCCGATGGACAGGCGGTCGTGGAAGATAAAGGCTACATCTCAGCAGTTGACGGACAACCATACGCATCAGCAAATCTTACCGGTAAAGTGACAGTAGCAGGATCCTCCTCCGTTACCCCTGTAATGGAAGCGCTGAAAGAGGCTTACTTGGCAATCAATCCAAATGTTACCATCGAAGTGCAGCAGAGTGACTCAACCACCGGTATGACTTCGACGATAGAAGGCATTTGCGACATCGGCATGGCATCCCGTGAACTGAAGGACAGTGAACTTGAAAAAGGCATCGCGCCTACAGTCATCGCATTGGACGGAATAGCAGTGATCGTCAATACTGAGAACCCTGCCGAAGAGCTTGCTGCAGAGACAGTAAAGGCGATATTTACAGGGGAGATCACAGACTGGTCGGCAATATAAGATTCAATAAGGAGCACGAATGAAAGCAATCAAAGAAAAATCAATGTATGTGGTCTTTCTGATCGCAGCATGTGCGTCCATCCTGGCCGTTGCATTGATTTGCCTGTTTCTTTTCGCCAACGGAATACCCGGCATGATGAAAATCGGCGTCGCAGACTTCCTCCTGGGGCAAACCTGGAAGCCGGGTAATAATATTTACGGAATACTCCCTATGATCATAGGGAGTATCTATGTTACTGCAGGAGCCATTGTGATCGGTGTGCCGATCGGCGTGCTTACGGCTATATTCATGGCCAGATTCTGTCCTGACAAACTGCACAGGATCATGAAGCCGGCGGTGGATCTTCTGGCCGGGATCCCTTCGATCGTATACGGCTTTTTCGGCCTTGTGGTGCTGGTGCCGTTTATGCTGAACACCTTCGGCGGAAGCGGCAAAACCGTCCTGACCGCATCCATCATCCTTGGCATCATGATACTGCCGACCATCATATCTGTTTCCGAAGCGGCTTTGAGAGCGGTTCCGGAAAGCTACTATGAAGGAGCGCTGGCCCTGGGAGCCACACATGAAAGAAGCGTATTTGCAGCCTGCGTTCCCGCGGCAAAATCAGGCATTCTGGCGGCTGTCATCCTTGGCATCGGCCGTGCCATCGGCGAAACCATGGCGGTGATCATGGTGGCAGGAAACCAGGCGAAAATCCCGGACGGGCTTTTCAGCGGAGTCCGGACGATGACGGCGAATATCGTTCTTGAAATGGGATATGCGGCGGATCTTCACCGGGAAGCATTGATTTCAACGGGCGTGGTACTTTTTGTGTTCATCCTGATCATCAACCTCGTCTTTTCGATCATCAAAAGGAGGGTATACTGATGGAACAAATCAACAAACATACTTTATCTCAGAAGGTAAGAGGATACCGGAACAAACCATTTTCTTTTTTTCTGTTTCTGCTGGTCTGCCTGGCAGCGGCTGCAACCATAACAGTTTTAGTATTTCTGATCGGGTATATCCTGATAAAAGGCGTTCCATACCTGTCCCTGGATTTATTCGCATGGGAATACAATAGCGAAAACGTATCGATGATGCCGGCGATAGTCAATACCGTAACCATGACTGCAATGTCGCTGCTGATCGCCATACCTTTTGGCATCGGCGCAGCGATCTACCTTGTTGAGTATGCGAAGCGCGGCAACAAACTGGTGAATATCGTAAGGGTGACGGCAGAGACACTTTCGGGGATACCTTCCATAGTCTACGGGCTATTCGGCTTTCTGCTGTTTGTAATATACCTCGGGTGGGGCTTTTCACTACTGGCTGGAGCTTTTACCCTGGCGATCATGATCCTTCCGCTGATCATGCGAACCACAGAGGAAGCGCTGCTGGCTGTACCGGATATTTACAGAGAAGGCAGCTTCGGACTAGGCGCAGGCAAGCTGCGGACAGTCTTCCGAATCGTACTTCCTTCCGCTATACCCGGCATTCTGGCCGGGGTCATCCTGGGCATAGGGAGAATTACAGGCGAGACTGCTGCATTGATCTACACAGCAGGTACCGTGACGGGTATCCCCCAGGATGTGCTGGGTTCGGGCAGGACCTTGTCGATCCATATGTATGCGCTCCTGAGCGAGGGCTTATATACAGAACAAGCTCATGCCACTGCAGTTGTCCTATTAATTCTAGTCATTGGCATTAATGCATTGTCCTCTGCTTGCGCAAAAAGACTAACCAAGGTATAAGGTGTATAGAATATGAACAAATTTACTATTAACGATTTAAATCTATTTTACGGTGACTTTCAGGCGTTGAAGAACGTTGATCTTGAGATTCCCGAGAAAGTGATCACGGCTTTTATCGGTCCTTCAGGTTGTGGCAAATCAACGCTTCTCAAAACCCTGAACAGGATGAATGACCTTGTGGAAGGCTGCCGGATAACGGGGAAAGTGCTGCTTGATGGTCAGGATATCTATGGAGATGTGGACATCAATCATCTTAGAAAAAGAGTGGGCATGGTCTTCCAAAAGCCGAACCCGTTTCCAATGAGTGTTTATGACAATATCGCTTTTGGTCCCAGGACCCATGGCATCAAGAAAAAAAATGAACTGGATGAGATCGTTGAAAAATCTCTTCGTGACGCAGCGATATGGGATGAAGTCAAGGACAGGCTGAAAAAGAGCGCTCTGGGTTTGTCCGGAGGGCAGCAGCAAAGAGTCTGCATTGCACGGGCCTTGGCCGTAGAACCTGAAGTTTTGTTGATGGACGAGCCCACAAGCGCCTTGGATCCGATATCCACCTTGAAAATAGAGGATCTTGCCGCAAAACTGAAGAACGATTATACCATCATCATGGTCACCCACAACATGCAGCAGGCAGCTAGAATATCCGACAATACCGCCTTCTTCCTATTGGGAGAAATCATAGAATACGCCCCTACCGAGACTCTCTTCTCATTGCCTGCAGATAAGAGGACGGAGGATTACATCACAGGAAGGTTTGGATGATGAGAAACAAATTCGATGAGCAGTTGGAACAGTTGAATCAGGAAATAATACATATGGGATTCCTTTGCGAAGTAGCTATCACCGCAGCCGTGGAATCTCTTCTGGATGGCGGCGACGATGTTTTAGTGAGAAAAGCCATCGAAGCGGATTGCGAAGTGGATCAAAAGGAAAGGGACATTGAAGAGCTCTGCATGAAGCTTCTGATGCAGCAGCAGCCCGTAGCCAGAGATTTGAGACAAATATCCTCAGCGCTGAAAATGATTTCAGATATGGAGAGGATCGGCGATCAGGCGGCCGATATCAGCCGGCTTGCAAAATTCATCGGAAATAACCAGACAAAAAGACTGACCGATATTGATAGTATGGCCAAGGCCACTATCAAAATGGTCAGCGATGCAGTGGACTCCTTTGTCAACAAAGATCTGGAACTGGCGAAAGCGGTGGTGGCATACGACGATGTGGTAGATGACCTGTTCGTCAAAGTCAAAGACAAGCTGGTGGCTCTGGTCAAGGAAAACCCTGAAGAGGGCGCGCAATGTCTGGATATCCTCATGGCGGCCAAATACTTTGAGCGGATCGGAGACCATGCGGAAAATATCGCCGAGTGGGTGCAGTATTCCATCACAGGCATCCAAAACGACCATATTGATTGATCCACTCTATCCACTCTTTTGAAGAAGGCTATCCGTTGGCAATATCGCCCACGCTTGGAAGGATAAGTCTTGGCTTGTAGGGATAGTTCAGCATACTGTCCATGGAGGTCACACCGGACAAGACGAGGACCGTATCCAAGCCGCTTTCAATACCGGCAATTATATCGGTATCCATTCTATCGCCGATCATGGCGGTCTCGCTGGAATGTATGCCAAGCATCTGAAGCCCGGTCCGCATCATCAGCGGATTGGGTTTTCCTACATAGTAAGCGCTTTTTCCCGTGGTCAGCTCCACCGGAGCTACAAGGGCCCGGCAAGCCGGGATCATGCCCGTTTCAGAAGGCCCGGTCAGATCGCTGTTGGTGCCGATCAGTTTTGCCCCGTTCATAACAAGCCTCATCGCTCTGCAGATGCATTCATAATTATAATTTTTTGTCTCTCCGATGATGACATAATCCGGATCCGTCTCGTTGACGGTGATGCCGGCATCGTGAAGAGCATTGAACAATCCGGGCTCGCCGATCACATAAGCGCTGCCTCCGGGCTTTTGTTTGCTGATAAATTTGGCTGTGGCTAAAGCGCTGGTATAAAAATGGCTCTCATCGATATCAAGCCCCAGGCGCCAAAGCTTCTGCTGAAGCTCTTTCGGGGTCCTGCCGCTGCCGTTTGTGAGGAACAGATACTTTTTGTCCTCCCGGTAAAGCCAGTCCACGAATTCCTTTACACCGGGCAGCAGTCTGTCGCCATGGTAGATCACGCCGTCCATATCGCAGATGAATCCTTTTTTCTCTTTAAGCGATTCCATGTTTACCCCTTTCTTTATCCTCGAATTAATTTTATTATAGCGCATCCACGCAGCTTTCATACACCATTTTTGTAAAATTGAAATTAAATCCAAGTTAAAATGGGCTCATTTTAAACCTGTCATTATCAGAAAATATTGACAATAAATTGTGTATAAAATTAAATAATTAGAACATTTTGTAAAGCTATGTTTTTACAAAAAAACATGTTGACACATAATGCGCCGTCACTTATTCTTAACTCACTCAAGAACACAGAAGAAAAACGGATTTTGTGCAGGCCAAGTTGTTAAGAGCAGCTTGACTATTTTTTTACAAAAATCCGTTAAATGTTTCACCATAAAATGGTTGCTGCTGACAGGGAAGCGTATCGCAGGCATCCTCCTCCAAAGCTGTTTGCTGGAGTCATGCCTTAATAATAAGTTAAAAAAAGGTAAAAGGAGGATCCACATGAAAGAAAAGCAAATTAATCGGTGGCGAGTTGTTGCCGGAGGAGTTATCGTTCAGTTCTGCATGGGCGCGCTATACACCTGGAGCGTATTCCGCAACCCGATACAGGAAATGTTCGGATGGGATACGACAGAAGTGTCCCTTGCTTATACGATCAATCTTGCCATGATCCCGGTCATGATGATCGTAGCAGGAAGATTCGTACCAAAGTTCGGACCAACCAAAATGGCTATTTTGGGCGGCGCGGTATTATCGGCTGGACTTATTATCGCCAGCCAGACAACTTCATTAATGATGCTGTATATTGGTTATGGATTACTGGGCGGTTCAGGTATAGGGATCGCGTATGGCGTTCCGATCGCCACATGTGTCAAATGGTTCCCTGACAAGCGCGGCATGATCACAGGGCTTGCTGTTGCAGGCTTTGGTCTGGGCTCGGTATTCTGGGCTCCGGTTGCTGTCATTCTGGTGGGCAAGTACGGTCCGTTGGACACCTTCTTCATCCAGGCTATTTATACTATTATCGGAATCGTGATCGGCGGAAGCTTGATGAAAGCTGCTCCGGAAGGATACAAGCCTGCCGGATGGAATCCTCCTGCTGTGAAAGCCGGTCAAATCGGACCAAGCAAATATGATTTCACATCAAGAGAAATGCTGAAAACGTTCAACTACTACTACCTGCTTGTCATGTATGCCTTCGCCAATGTTGCAGGACTCATGATCATCGCCCATGCATCCCCGATCGGTCAGCAGGTTGCAGGCCTGACGGCGATGGAAGCAGGCTCCATCGTGAGCTTATTGGCGATATTCAATACCTTCGGCCGTCTGTTCTGGGGCACAATTTCGGACAAGATCGGACGTACAAGAGTCGTCTTCATCATGTACGTATTAAGCGCCGCCGCCATGTTCGGCATGAACGCGCTGAACACTTTCTGGCTCTATGGCCTGGGCGTTGCAGTCATAGCATTCTGCTTCGGCGGTGCCATGGGAACTTTCCCTTCCATCGCTGCGGACTTCTATGGACCTAAGCACGTTGGAACGAACTATGGATTCATATTCCTGGCCTACAGTATCGGAGCCATCGTAGGACCAAGACTTGCTGCTGTCATCGTTGAGACAAACAGTGGCGATTATCAACTGGCCTTCATGATCACCGGCGTGCTCTGCTCTATCGGAGCGGTTATGGCGCTGATGGCAAGAGCCCCGAAAGAACCGGCTCAGAGCAAAGTCGAAATCAATGCGACAAGCGAGTTCAGCAAATAAGGATCGCACTAAACAGACTGAAGAGACTGACATCAAGATAAAATAGCAAGATGGCCCCGGCATGCCGGGGCCATCTGTCGTTTCGGTATGTTTCTGGATTTGTTGAACAGGTATATTCCTATTTAAAAGGCAGCCAGCAAACTCGCGGCCTTGATTTTATTCCTTCGTAGATATTTTTCCCTTCTTCGTATTTTGCTTTATCCATCTCGTCATTCAGCTCCAGCTGAGGGATTTTTGCCGCTTTTCCGTTCTTGTCAATGGCGACCATTACAAAATATGCCGTCAAAGCGCAGTTTTCTTCCTGCTTTTCCAGATCCTCCACATTGATCGTTACGCTGATCAGCATGGAGGAGTTGGAGGTGTATATGAGTTCTCCGTAGCTCGTGATCAGATTGCCCACATAAGCCGGGTTGTGAAAAGTGATCTGGTCCACCGCTGCTGTGACATTGTTCATATGGCAATGCTTCTGGGCCACCACATATGCCGTATTGTCCATGATTTTCATCATTTCTCCGCCATGGACATTGCCGGCAGGATTCGCCTGGTCTGGAAGAGCCATTTGAGCCATGACTGTTCTTGAGTGTGCCGCAGGAATTTTTTCGTTCATATTATATAGGCCTCCTTATAAATTATATTCTTTCTTATATATAATAGAATGCAGTTCTATTATAGACTATTTTTCCTCTTCGGTCCACGGCTGCTCGCCGTCAAAATCCGGCGGGATGCATGCCTTAACACAAAGGAGGATGAATTGCTGGAAAGAAAGCGCATGGGTCTTGATTTGCTTCGATTGGGAATAGCCGACGTGATCCCTCTAGACGAACAACAAAAGATGTTCGATCAACGAAGGTGCCGGGAGCGGGCTGTCGATAACAGAAAATTGAGACATGTTCGTTGTGCCTGCGCACAATAAAAAGCTTTGGAATATCAGCATTTTTGTCTGTCGATACATATATAGTACGTTGTTTGCCAACACAAATTTTACATACAGAAATTGGTTGACACAGACATGATAAAAAAGTATCATAAATTGACGAAAATAAAAAAAGGTGGTGTATTATGAAAACAAGAAAATTTTTAGTACTGTTACTTACACTCGTATTAGTAGTGGGAGCCTTTGCCGGATGCGGCGGAGGAACAGAGGAAGAAGCGGCAACTGAAGTTAAAATCGGCGTGAACTACGAACTGTCAGGAGCGGTTGCTTCCTACGGGGAAGCTTCTGTCAACGGCATTCAGATGGCATTTGACGAAATCAACGCAGCAGGCGGCATCAACGGCATGCAGATCGTACCTGTGATCGTTGATAACAAATCCGATGCAGCAGAAGCCACTACATTGGCTACAAGACTTATGACTCAGGAAGGCGTAGTCGCTTGTCTCGGACCTGCAACATCCGGAGATTTCATGGCTACGATCCCTGTGGCAATGGGCAACTCCATTCCGGTCATCTCAAACTCTGCAACAGCTGATGAAGGGATCACCACAGATGCTGACGGAAACGTGAATGATTTCGTGTTCCGTATCTGCTTCAACGATTCGTTCCAGGGAATAACTATGGCTAACTTCGCTTCAAAGAATCTGAGCGCAACCAAAGCCGTTATTATTCAGGATAATTCCAGCGATTATGCCAAAGGCCTCGCAAAGAACTTTGTAACGACCTTTGAAGCCAGCGGCGGGACCATTGTAGCCCAGGAAGGCTATGTAGCAAAGGATAAGGACTTCAATGCCATCCTGACAAGCATCAAGGGCCAGGAATTCGACGTTATATTCCTGCCGGGATATTATCAGGAAGCAGGACTGATCATCAAGCAGGCCCGCGACCTGGGCATCACTGCTCCGATCCTTGGAGCCGATGGGTTTGATTCCCCGGTACTACTGGAGCTGGCCGGCGCAACAGCGCTGAACGATGTATATTTCTCCAACCATTACTCATCCCTGGATGAAAGCCCTATCGTTCAGGACTTCATCAAGGCTTACACTGAAAAGTACGGAGTCGAGCCAAATGCATTCAACGCACTGGGCTACGACCTGGGCATGTTCATCGCGGACGCTATTGAAAGAGCCGGATCCACAGATCCTGTAGCCATAAAGGACGCTCTGGCAGCAACAGAGAATTTCGAAGGCATAACCGGATCCTTCAGCATGGGCGAAGATCATAACCCGATCAAGTCCATCGTTGTTATCGGCCTTGTTGACGGAGTTCAGGCAACGACCGTAAGAGTAGACGCAGAATAAGCCGGAACAATAAGTATTATTATCAAAATGATATTTCAATTAAGTTAGGGCATTGGGTTGCTCTAACTTAATTGTTTTAGTGCTAAATCGCGCTAATGCGTTAAGGCAACAAAATAAGCCATATTAAAACGGAGGTGCAAACCTTGGATCAATTTTTGCAACAAATGGTAAACGGCATATCGCTGGGCAGCATTTATGCGCTGATAGCTCTGGGATATACGATGGTTTACGGTATTATTAAACTTATAAACTTCGCCCACGGAGATGTTTATATGGTGGGTGCTTATGTCGGGTTTGCAGTTACCACCTATGCGCAGATGGGATTCTTCCCGGCGCTCATCATCTCGATATTATCATGCGCCCTGCTGGGTGTTATTATTGAAAGAGTCGCATACAAGCCCCTGAGAGGATCCACCAGGATCGCGGTACTTATAACAGCTATAGGAATGTCGTTTCTGCTGGAATACGTTATGATGTTTTTTGTGGGAGCGGAAGTCAGATCCTATCCCAAAGTCCTTTCAGACAAGTCCTTCCGCATGGGCGAAATCGTGCTGAATATGCAGCAGATCTATATTATTGCAACGGCCATAGTGCTTATGGTATTGCTTCAGTTTATTGTGCATAAAACTAAAATGGGTAAAGCTATGCGAGCTGTTTCCATCGATCAGGATGCGGCTCAGCTGATGGGGATCAAGGTCGACAGGACCATCTCCTTTACCTTTGCCCTGGGCTCCGGGCTCGCAGGCGCGGCGGGGGTTTTAGTGGGTATATATTACAATTCCATCGATCCGCTCATGGGGATGATGCCGGGATTGAAGGCCTTTGTCGCAGCCGTTTTCGGAGGGATCGGAAGCATCCCTGGGGCCATGATCGGCGGCCTGGGCATCGGCGTCATGGAGACTCTGGTTTCCGGCTACGGCAATTCTATGTATCGTGATGCGGCGGTCTTTGCATTCCTGATCGTCATTCTGATCGTGAAACCGACGGGGATCCTCGGGAAAAATACGAAGGAGAAGGTGTGATATATGAGAGCATTGACGAAAAAGAATTTCATGATTCTGGGTTCGATTATATTGACCTTTGCGATTGTTCAGGGTCTGCTGGCCACGGGCATACTCAGCAGCTTCTATGAAATCACCCTGGCAACGATCTGCATCAACATCATTCTCGCAGTGAGCCTGAATCTTGTTACAGGCTTCACCGGCCAGTTTTCGCTGGGGCATGCGGGATTTATGTCTATCGGGGCGTATGTATGCGCCATCATCAATATGAACATGAAGTCCACGGGCGGCTTTCTTTTAGGACTTTTTGCAGGAGCCGTCGCGGCTGCCTTCGTGGGTGTCCTGATCGGCATTCCGACTCTGCGGTTAAAAGGCGATTACCTTGCTATCGCCACTCTTGGCATGGCTGAAATCATCCGGGTCATTTTTTTGAATATGGAAATCACCAATGGAGCCGCCGGCCTCAATGGGATCCCGCGGTTCGCCAACTGGTGGTGGCTGTTTTTCTTCACCGTGATCAGCCTTGTTTTCATCAACAACTTCATCAAATCGTCCCATGGCAGAGCCTGCATTTCGATACGCGAGGATGAAATAGCCGCGGAATCCATGGGCATCAATACAACGAAGTATAAGGTCATGGCTTTTGCCATCGGCGCATTCTTCGCAGGCATTGCCGGAGCTCTGTATTCATCCTATTTCTATTTCCTGAAGCCTGACCTGTTCGGATTCATGAAATCTGTGGACATCCTGGTCATCGTCGTTCTTGGAGGCCTTGGAAGCCTCACAGGCTCAGTTGTTGCTGCGGTGCTGCTGGCGGTGATGACCACCTTCCTGCAATCCTTTACCGCAGTGAGAATGATCGTCTATGCAGCATTGCTTGTGCTGATCATGATATTCAGGCCGAAAGGGCTTATGGGGGATAAGGAGATCAACGATCTGCTAAAATTCGGACAAAAAAATGAGAAGATCGAGTAAAGGAGGAGAAGCATATGTCACTTTTGACCATCAATAAATTAACAAAATCCTTTGGCGGATTGACAGCTGTCTCCAACGTAAGCATGTACGTCGACAAAGGCGAGCTTGTGGGGCTCATTGGACCCAACGGCGCAGGGAAGACTACGCTGTTCAATCTTCTCACAGGCGTATACGTTCCATCGTCCGGCAGCATCAAGCTGGATAAGGACGGAACTGAAAAAGAGCTCGGAGGGCTGAAGCCTTATAATATTACTAAAACCGGCGTTGCACGGACCTTCCAGAATATCAGGCTTTTTAAAGACCTGTCAGTTCTTGATAATGTCAGGATCGCCATGCATCGAAATGTCCGTTATCAATTGCCTTCGGCCTTTTTCCATCTCAACAGGTTCCATAACGAAGAGGACCGGCTGATGGAGGAAGCAGATAAGCTGCTGGATATTTTCCACCTTGCAGACAAGAAAAACGAACTGGCCAAGAACCTCCCATATGGAGAACAGCGGCATCTTGAGATAGCAAGAGCCCTGGCCACTGAACCGACCCTGCTCCTTCTGGATGAGCCTGCGGCGGGGATGAATCCAAACGAAACGGCGAGACTGACGGAAACCATTTCCTGGATCAGGGAAAAATTCAATCTTACAATCCTGCTCATAGAGCACGATATGTCCCTGGTCATGAAAATCTGTGAAAGGATCTACGTTTTGGACTACGGAACGCTGCTTGCAGCCGGTAAACCAGAGGAGATCAGATCGAATAAGCGTGTCATAGAAGCATACTTGGGGGAGGATGTCAGCAATGCTTGAGATAAAAAATCTTAATGTTCATTATGGCGTGATCCATGCCCTAAAAGATATTTCGTTGGCTGTAAACGAAGGAGAGATCGTCACTCTGATCGGAGCCAACGGCGCTGGGAAGACGACTACGCTCAGGACGATTTCCGGTTTGATCAAGGCCACCAGCGGGCAGATATTGCTCCACGGAGAAGACCTTGCCAACGTCAATGCTCAGCGGAGAGTTGAGCTTGGGATTTCGCAGGTTCCGGAAGGCCGGAGGATATTCCCGCCTATGAGCGTACTGGAAAATCTGGAGCTCGGCGCTTTTTTGAGAAACGACAAGGCGCAGATCAAAAAAGACATGGACAATGTCTTCGACCGTTTTCCCATTCTCGGACAAAGAAAAAAACAATTGGCGGGCACCCTGTCCGGTGGAGAGCAGCAGATGCTGGCTATGGGAAGAGCCTTGATGTCAAAACCGAAAATCCTTTTATTGGACGAGCCTTCCATGGGTCTGGCACCGCTGCTGGTGCGGGAGATCTTTGAAATAGTAAAAGATATCAATAAAAGCGGCACCACCGTATTGCTTGTGGAGCAAAATGCCAACATGGCGCTTTCCATAGCGGACAGGGCATACGTCATTGAAACCGGCACCATCGTTATCAGCGGGACCGGTGAAGAGCTGGCCAAGAGCGATCAAATTAAAAATGCTTATTTAGGAGGTGAGTAGTATGTATGTTAAAAACAGAATGACAGCAAACCCATTCACTATAGCTTCTGATGCATCAATAAGCGAGGTGGTCGAGCTGATGCGCGAGAAGAATCTGAAAAGAGTCCCGGTGGTGGACGGCGAAAAGGTCGTTGGCCTGATCACCCAGAACGACCTTCAGAAGGTAACTCCGACAAAAGCCACCACTCTCAGCATTTTTGAATTGAACTATCTATTATCGAAAGCCAAAGTCAAAGATGCCATGACGAAGAATGTCATTGGCATTGCTCCGGACGCCTTGCTGGAAGAGGCTGCTGTGCTGATGAGGGACAACAAAGTCGGGGCGCTGGTGGTAATAAAGGATGGCAAACTGGTGGGCATCATCACGGAAAGTGATATATTTGAGGCGTTTATTGAAATCCTGGGCTTCAGAGACGTCGGCAGCAGGATCACGGTACAGGCAAACGATGTGCCAGGCGCCCTTGCGGATATCGCTGAAGTGTTTGAATCCTTCGACTCAAATATTACTCATATTGCGGTATATAGGGGGAGCGATGGAAGAAGCGATGTAGTGATCAGAACCAATACCCTCAATACTGAACCCATTGAAAAAAAGCTCATCGAGCACAATTACACAATTGAAAGCGTGCTGAGGAACGAAGGCTGACGGGCTGCGCATAATCTTACGATGAACCCGTCAAAAAAACAATTAGAGAGGCTCTGCAATCATCAGATTGCAGAGCCTTTTCAGTCATATAAAGGATTGCGGGGAGAAGCATATGTAAAAAATCGGATTTTCATTATTATTTTAAATTGAATTCAATAATATAATACTTGAAAATTATTGAGATATATAATACAATTCAATGCAATATATAAATGTATTTTTTAAAGTACAATACTTTAAGGTTTTAAAAAAGTAATTCGCAAACGCACAAAGAAGGAGTTGTCTTGCATGAAAGTTGAAGAAGGGATCGTAATCGAAACTGCAGGGAATAAAGCGATGATAAAACCCGGGAAGCATGATGAATGTGTTTGTTGCGGCGTTTGTCCCGGGACAGATTCTCCTATCTTTGAAGCGGATAATAGAATAGGAGCAAAGGTCGGGCAAAGAGTGCTGTATGAAGTGGTCGACACCTATAAAATAAAAAGTGCGCTGATCATATTTGCCGCTCCGCTTATAGCAGCTTTTTTGGGCGTAGTTGCAGGCGGGGAAATCGCGGAAGCACTGACAAAGGATATACTAACAGGCAGGATCGCGGGGGGAGCAGCTGCTTTTCTCATCACAGTGATCATCATAAAAATATATGACAGTTATATTGGAAAGAAGAAAAATTCTTTGCCGGAAATAAAAAGCATTGTAAGATAATGCAAAAAGATATACCCGCTCATATAATAAAGGTTTATTATAGTATATATTTATTATAGTACTGCAAACGCAATTATAGTTCTTATCAATTGAAGGAGGTGATTCTAGTGCTTAAAAGTTTTCGTGGCGGAGTGCATCCACCGGGAAATAAAAGCTATTCCGAAAATGCCCCTATTGTGAAAGGTCCTCTTCCGGAGAAGGTTGTCATACCTGTCAGCCAGCATATCGGAGCGCCGGGCGTACCAACGGTGCAGGTAGGGGATATGGTCAAGAAGGGACAGCTTATTGCCAGATCTGATGCCGCCATGACCAGTTTTGTACATGCTTCGATATCAGGAAAGGTGATCGACATTGGGGAATACCCAAGTTCGTATCGTGATAGAAGCATTGCAATTGTTATTGAAAGTGATGGATTGGATGAGTGGGCACCCGGTCTCCCTATGGAAAGGGATTGGGAGAAACTTGATATAGAGGAGCTCCATTCCATAATCAAACAGGCCGGTCTGGTTGGAATGGGGGGCGCAAATTTTCCTTCAGCTACAAAATTGACCTATGGTCCGGACAAAAAGATCGATACAGTGCTGCTGAACGGTTCCGAATGCGAACCTTATTTGACTTGCGACTACCGGCTCATGGTGGAAAGATCAAAAGAGATCGCCATTGGGTTCCAGATCGCATTGAAGTCATTGAACGTCAACCGCGGGATCGTGGGCATCGAAGACAACAAGCCGCAGGCGATTGAAATCATGACCAAAGCCTTTGCAGGCACAGGCGTAGAAGTAGTGCCGCTGGAAACAAAATACCCTCAGGGAGCTGAGAGAATGTTCATCAAAGCTTTGACAGGCCGTGAAATCCCGGCCGGAGGCAGGCATTTCAACATCGGTATCGTGGGCTTGAACGTGGGGACTGTGAATTCTCTCTATGAAGCTGTTGTGCATGGCCTCCCGGTCATTGAAAAAGTCGTCACCGTTACCGGAGATGCCATCAGCGAGCCTAAAAATGTCATGACCAGGATCGGGACCAGTTTCAAGGATCTCATCGATTTCTGCGGAGGGTTCAGCAAGACGCCTGAAAAAATCATCAACGGCGGACCTATGATGGGCTACGCTCAGTCTGCTTTGGATATTCCTGTAGTAAAGGGCGTTGCCGGGATAACAGTACTCAGCAAGGAAGCTTTAAGCTATGGCGAAGAATTGCCTTGCATCCGCTGCGGAAGATGCGTAGAGGCATGCCCGATCGGGTTGGTGCCAAGCATGCTGAGCATTCTTGGGGAGCGTCATAAATTCAAGGAAGCCAAAGACGAATTCGGTTTACTGAGCTGTATCGAATGCGGCAGCTGCGCATTCATATGCCCGTCTAAACGTAATATTGTACAATACATCCGGCATGCCAAGTCGCAGGTTCCGGCTGCACATCACTAGGAGGGGGGATATAAAAAATGAGTTCACAAACAAGTGTACAGGAAAATATATATTCCGTATCCACATCACCTCACATCAAAGCAGACGACACAGTACAGAAAATCATGTGGCGAGTCGTCATGGCGTTGATACCGGCAGCGGCATTCGGAGTATTCTATTTTGGATTATCAGCATTCATTAATATAGCGGTCAGCATCGCTGCGGCTGTTGTATCCGAATATCTGGTCCAGAAAGTAAGAAAAGTAAAAGTGACCATCACCGATGGAAGCGCAGTGATAACAGGCCTTCTTCTCGCCATGTGCCTTCCGCCGGACCTTCCTTATTATATGACTGCTCTGGGCGCAGCTTTTGCAATCGTGGTAGCGAAGCATTCCATGGGAGGCCTCGGATTCAACATTTTCAACCCGGCGCATATCGGCAGAGCAGCCCTGATGGTTTCCTGGCCTGTAGCAATGACTACCTGGAGAGCCACGGAAATCAGCGTAGACGCAGTATCAACGGCCACGCCTTTATCCGTATTGAAGCTGGAGGGCTATGACACTTTGGTCGAACTGTTCGGAGGCAAAACTGAGCTGTACAAAGCCATGCTGCTGGGGACCAGAAGCGGAAGCATCGGCGAAACCTGCACGGTACTTCTTGTGCTTGGCGGTGTGTATTTGATGTACAAGCACATCATCAGCTGGCACATACCGGTTTGCATGATTGGAACAGTTGCGGTCATTACCTGGGTATTCGGGCCGGAAGGCCTTTTCACGGGAGATCCGATTTTCCATATGATGGCAGGAGGACTCATCATAGGCGCATTTTTCATGGCAACGGACATGGTCACTGCCCCGATAACAAAAAAAGGACAGATCATTTTCGCCGTGGGAGCCGGGTTGCTGGTGTCTCTGATCAGACTGAAGGGCGGTTATCCTGAAGGCGTCTGTTATTCCATCCTGCTGATGAACTGCGTAACACCTTTGATTGACAGATATGTCAAACCTAGAATTTATGGTACAGGAGGTGGGAAATAATGTCTGACATGCATCATGAAGAAAAGAAATACTCCATCTTTCAAATAGCGATAAATCTGACCATAGCTTGTTTGATTTCCGGAGTGATCATCTCCGGCGTATATTATTTCACACACCCGTTGGCAGTCAAGAACGCCGAAATGCTGCTCAAACAATCCATGCGCGAGCTGGTTGCCGATGCCGACGACTTCAAACCTGTTGAAGGACATGAAGACTGGTACGCTGCCGAAAAAGGCGGTGAGACCGTCGCGTATCTGGTGCCAGGCGAGGCAAAAGGATATGGCGGCGCCGTGAAAGTGCTGGTCGCTGTTTCGAACGATGGCGGCATCATTGATTTTAGCGTAACAAAAGCCAATGAAACACCGGGTCTTGGAACAAAAGCCTTTGAGGACGATTTCCGAAGCCAGTACTGGGGCAAGTCATCCGACGCCCTGATCGTTACCAAGGATCCAAAAAACACTGAAAATATTCAAGCCATCACCGGTGCGACCATCACCAGTAGAGCCGTAACGGCAGCAGTCAAAGAAGCCGTAGACGCAGTCCTGGAATTTACGGGGGGTGAATAAGATGAAGAATAGTCTTTGGAAGATATTCTCCAAGGGGATAATTGAAGAAAATCCAATACTGGTGCTGGCCCTCAGCCTTTGTCCCGCTTTGGCAGTTACTTCGGGCGTTGATACAGGATTGACGATGGGGCTCACCGTATTGTTTGTAATTACCGCAAACAATGTGGTCGTTTCATTGATCCGGCATCTGGTCAATCCAAAAGTCCGTGTGGCGGTATATGTTACATCCATAGCCACGATCGTTACACTGGCGGAATTGACCTTGGAGGCATTCGCTCCAATGCTGTATAAGGCGCTGGGGATATATCTTGCTCTGGTCGTTGTATTTGCGATCATTCTTGCCAGAGCCGAAGTGTTTGCATCCAAAAATAAAATATTTCCTTCTTTCCTGGATGGATTGGGCATGGGTGTAGGCTTCACTTTAGCCATGGTGGCCATCAGCGTTATCCGCGAAATTTTGGGAACTGGAGCAATTCTGGGATTTCAGATTTTCGGCGAGGGCTACAATGCTCCATTGATCATGATTTTACCAGCCGGAGCTTTTGTCCTGATTGGATATATGGTAGGAGCGGTGAATCTGCATCTCGAACGAAAAGAAAGAAAAATGAAGGAGCGTGATGCATAATGGAAGCATATTTGACATTATTTGTAAGCGCGGCTATAGTTAACAACTTCGTTTTAACAAGATTTTTAGGATTGTGCATCTTCTTCGGAGTATCCAAAAAGCTGGATGCTTCAGCAGGAATGGGTGTGGCGGTTACCGCGGTCATTACATTAAGTTCCATGCTGGCATGGGCCGTGTATAATTTCATACTGGTTCCTTTCGAACTGGTATTCCTGAAAACCATCGTCTTTGTTATTCTTATAGCGAGCTTTGTACAGCTGCTCGAAATTGTAATCAAAAAAATGGCTCCTGCGTTGTATGGAATGTGGGGAATATATTTGCTGCTTATTGCAACGAACTGCGTCGTTTTAGGCGTGCCTCTCATCAATGCTGAATCCGAATTCACATTTATGTACAGTGTAGTTAATGCTTTGGGCTCCGGTACCGGATTCGCTCTCGCACTGGTTATTATGGCGAGCCTCCGCGAAAAACTGGATTATGCTGATGTGCCGAAATCGCTTCGGGGACTGGGAGTGGCGTTTATACTGGCCGGCATGCTGGCTTTGTCCTTCCTTGGTTTTTCCGGAATGATTAGCATGTAGGGAGGATTGTGAATATGGAAATATCAATATTGATCATAGCTGTAATGGTAGGAGTGGGGCTGCTGTTTGGATTTACCCTCGCTATAGCCAATAAAAAACTGGGCATAGAAGTCAACCCGCTGATCCATATAGTAGAAGATGTACTGCCGAAAGGCCAGTGCGGTGCATGCGGCTATCCGGGCTGTATGGCCTATGCTGAAGCGGTAGTGCTGAATCCGGATGTGGCTCCGAACCTTTGCATTCCAGGTAAAGCAGCAGTTGCTGACAGAGTGGCTGAGCTGACGGGAAAAGCGGCAGAAGCGGTAGAGCCGCGGTTAGCCCATATTGGGTGCGCCGGAGGAACCGGAAAAGCTGTGATGAGCTTCAACTACTCGGGAATTAAGGATTGCGTTGCTGCTAGCCTTGTGAACCAAGGGCCAAAAGGATGCAAATACGGATGTCTCGGCTTTGGGACATGCGTTACGGTTTGTGCTTTTGACGCTTTATCCATGGGCGAGGACGGGCTTCCAATTGTAAATGCTAAAAAGTGCACCGGTTGTGGCGCCTGCGAAAAGGCCTGCCCGAAACATGTAATAAGGATGCTGCCTCTGGATGCCCATGTCAAAGTAGACTGCAATTCCAAGGACAAAGGCGCTGTTGCAAGAAAACTTTGCACCGCTGCCTGCATCGCATGCGGGTTATGCGCGAAAAACTGCCCTTATGACGCAATCAAAATCGAAAACAATCTGGCCGTCGTGGATTCAAGGATCTGTGTCGAAAAATGTTCCGATCCGACTTGCGTCGTCAAATGCCCGACAAAGGCGATCAACATCGCAAGAGAGCTATAGTGTATAGTGGTGTATAAAGAGTGTATTAAAAAACCTTGGGTTCTGGATCCAAGGTTTTTTAATATTGCTATGCTCACAGGGAATTTGTCGTTTCAAGTTTCAACAAATAATAGGCATGACAGATATATCAGATATATCAGATATATCAGATATGTTTTGTATGTTTGATATTGATCAAAGCCCTGTAAGTGAAATTAACAAAGATATAACATAGCCCTAATATGCAATTAACAAAAGTGCTATATAATTAACCTGTAAAATGAAAAAAATATGAAGAAAGGAGGGGAACGTATGCAGAACCATTATTATTTTGAAGGCAGTGAAACATTCTACGCAAATTGCATGTACGATTTGGAAGCTTCGACTGAAGAAAACATTGAAATTGCTCTTTGGACCAGCCAAAGGTAATAGTCTCTCAAAACATCTCAATCAAAATGAAGAAAAAAGGCAAATGAAAGCGGTCCTCAGGGGGCTTTTTTTATTTGCCTGAAAATGCTACACTCGTATATATTGAGAGCTCGAAGGTCGCTTCTTAAAATATTGGAATAGGTGCAATGAGATGATTTACAGTTTGATCATATTAGGAGCCGGTGCTGCGGGACTGTATGCCGGCGCAAGCCTGCCATCTGCGAAGGATGTACTCATCCTTGAAAAGGGAAGCCATGCAGGGAGAAAATTGCTTCTCACCGGAAACGGCCAGTGCAATCTTACCCATGGCGGAAGCATCAAAGATTTTATCCCACATTACGGGCAGAACGGCGGCAGGATCCGTACCGCTCTGTATCAGCACAGCAACCGGGCTGTGATCGATTTTTTCGAAAGCATCGGCATAAAAACCTTGGAAAGGGAAGACGGCAAAGTTTTTCCGGCCTCTCTGGATGCCGGAGAAGTTGTTGACAGCCTTGTAAATAAATGCAGCCAAAACGGGATCACGATCCACTATTCTTCCCCTGTGATCGCCCTGGAAAAATCGCGAGACTATTTTACCGTCGTTTGCCCGGATCATCGCTATCAATGCAAAAAAGTCCTGGTGGCCACAGGAGGGTGCTCTTATCCTTCCACCGGATCCGACGGAGGGATTTTCCCGATGCTGGAAGATCTCGGAATCGCGTTAATAGATCGACGCCCGGCATTGGTGCCGGTCTTCGTTCGCGAGTACCCCTATGCATCCTGTGCCGGCATCACCTTTAAAACCGCTAAGCTGTCGATATTGAAAAAGACGAAAGGCGCTGAAGCGAAAGCAAAAATCTTTGAAACGCGAGGCTCTTTGCTGCTTACACATAACGGGTTTTCCGGCCCCCTGGTGCTGGATAATTCCAGATATTTATCGTCAGGCGACCGGATCCGGATCAATTATTTCCCTGAGAAGGCTGAAGACTGCCTGGCAGACGAATTCAAGAGAGCGGCGGCACAAAGCAAAAAACAGCTGATAACCTTGCTGGCGGAATTTTTCAGGGAGAGCGGAGCAGGATCCACCGCTGAACTGCCCAGGAGGTTCCTGGAAACCTTATGCGTCTGCTGCAAGATCGATCCTTCCATAAAAGCGGCCCAAACGCCGAGGCAGGATCTTGATAAGCTGCTCAAGAGGATCCTGAGAGATGAATTCACCGTTGAAAGGCTTGGCTCCTTGGGATCCGCCATGGTCACCGCCGGAGGCGTCGACCTGGATGAAGTGGATCTGAAAACCATGGGATCCAAGCGGGTGCCCAACCTCTGTTTTGCAGGAGAGGTGCTGGATATCGACGGCGATACGGGGGGATATAACCTTCAGTTCGCCTTTTCATCTGCTTATATTGCAGTCAACAGCTGAGCATGGATGCCATTTAGAGGCTGAACCTGCGGATCCAATACTGGAGGAGCTATGAGAAAACGTTACTATGGTCTGGATTTCTTAAGGGGAACAGGAGTATTGGTGGTGATTATATTCCACTCCGCCTTTTATCATTATCACGATTTGTACGACATCGATTTCAACGATCCTCCGGCAGCAGTGACGGTCATCGGGCTGTTGCTCATGTTTGCGGGACTGTTCGGCATGATCAGCGGCGCATCCCATACCGTACAGTCTCTGATCAAGGTGGAAAAACAGGGGTTCACTCCCGCAAGACTGCTGAAATACCGTTTAGCATCAGGTTTTTTTATACTGCTCATCGCCTACCTATACTTTCTTTTCACAGGGCCGGGCATCGTCAACTTTTCTGAACGCTCCATGGATCGAAGCCTTTTGATACAGATCATTCAGGGCACGGGGATCACCGGGCTTTCTCTTCAGAGGATATTGTATGTAGACAGTCTGGTCATGATCGGCCTCAATGTTATACTTCTGGGACTTTTCACAAACTGTCTGCTGCGTTTGACGTTGCGGCGGCACCCGCTGGATGGGAATATTTCCGACAGACTCGAAAAAACATTCTTTTGGGCCGGGATTATGTTCTTTATCATATCCTATGGCAGGATCCCTCTCTATGACGTCTACATCCAGGCAATGGATCAAGGCCAATGGAGTCTGGCCATCGCCCTCAACTGGCTTGTGAATAAAAATAATCCGGTGATGCCGTTCTTTTCATTTGCGCTTCTGGGAGGCTGGATAGGCTGCCTGGTAGCGAAAAATGATTTCCGCTATATGGCGAGGAGGATCGTTCCTGCTGGGCTGATATTATTGGCAATAGGGATCGCTGCTTACATTAACCTGCCTGATACCATGCTGGAACGCTCCATCGACCCGAAATGGTACAGCATCATGACCGCCCAGCTGGGACTGTTCCTGTTGCTTACTGTCCTCGCTCTCCGCATTCTGGATTTTGGGCCGAAAAGCGCCTTGGTCAGAGAAAATGCTTTCAGTAAATTTGTCATACGGTTCGGCGTGGCAGGTCTGACGCCATTCTTTCTGGAATCCGTGATCAGCGAGCTACTATTTTCGGGGCTCAACCATTTCATGAAATTATCCTTCAACATAGGGGCGGCATTGATCTACGGCACTGTATTGGCGCTTCTTTGGGGCGTTGTACTCATAGTATGGGAAAAAAGGGAATACCGATTCTCCCTCGAATATTACTACGGGAAATTGATGAAGAGATTCGGAGGGAGTGAAAAAGAATTCAAACTGAAGGGGGACGGAAGATGGGTCTGATCCAAGGCATTTGGGATTTTCTCAAACTTCGCCGAAACCGCTCAAGGCTTGACCAAAGAGGCATAACTCAATACCAGCTGAGGGAAATAAAAAGACTACTTGCTTATTCTATGGAATACAGCTCTTTTTATAGAAACCTCTATAAAGGGCTTCCAGTCGAGTCCATGGAGGATTTTTTTGCCCTGCCCACCATCAACAAACAAATCATGATGGACCATTTCAACGAACTCAACACCTGCGGACTCGATAAGGACAGGGTTCTTGACTTTGCTCTGGAAAAGGAAAAGAATAAGGAATATGAAGGCTACTATCTGGACCGGTATGTGATTGGCCTGTCCAGTGGAACCAGCGGCAATAAAGGGGTTTATATCACTCCCAGAACCTTGACGGAACGGCTTCCATTCGTGTTTCTGGCTAGAAGCGGCCTCAGTCTTAAACATCTTCCGTTTCGGATATTGTTTCTGCTGAGGGTCTTTTCGCAAGGATTCAAGGATATCAATTCACCATTCATAAAACTGGATTATATGAGTACCATGACCGATCCGGAGATGATCGTTGCAGCCTTGAATGAAAAACACATCAACATCATTATGGCGCCTCCAAGCCTGCTGAGGCTGCTGATCCCATTAGAACCGAAGATCGCCACAAAGCTTAAACAGATCGTATGCTACGCTGAAGTCCTGGAAACAGAGGAAAAGGAACGGCTTTCCGCTATATTTGGCGCCCCGGTGGTCGAGATCTATCAGGCCAGCGAAGGCCAGATAGCCAGCGCTTGCAAATGTGGGAATCTTCATATCAACGAAGATCTGGTATATGTCGAAATCTATGATGAAGACGGACGACCCGTGGATCGGCCGGGAGTGGCTGGAAGCCGCATGCTGGTTACAAATCTGGTGAACTATGCCCAGCCTCTTATCCGGTATGAAATGAATGATATGATCGTTCTGGGGGAAGGATGTCCCTGCGGGTCCCAGTTCCGGGTGGTAAAAAGGATCATCGGAAGAAACGATGACATTCCTGTTTTTAGAACAAATGAGGGGCATTGCAGGCAGGTTTTTCCCGATTTGTTTGCCCGGTGGATCATAACGGCATCGGATCGCATCCGGGAGTTCAAGGTGGTGCAGCAAAGGGAGGATGAAGTCACGATCCTTGTAGATCTTTTAAAAGGTGAAGATCCCGAAGAAGAGCAAAACGAAGACCGGATCGTGATCGAAGGGCTAAAAGCGAAAATCGCGGCGGAGCTGGCAGAATTTGATTTGCATCCAGCTATTCATATAGTGAAAACCGAAATAGAATTGCCTCAGGACCGAAGCAAATATAAGCGATTCGAGTGTATTAATATTAATAAATATATTGATATGAAAGAAAGGGTGGAATATCGGAATGAAAAGAGTTAAAAGCCTGATCGACAAGTTCATCAACAGCAAAATCGCCATCTCGATCCTTCTGGCGCTGTGTCTGCTTGTAGCAACAGCAAGCCTGCAGGGTTGAACCGTCTCTCTGAATGCCGAAATTACTTATCTGAATGCAGCAAAAGAGGGCATCTTGATTGCGGAAGCCCGCACGATCAAAAACGGTTCAAGCACATGTTCCTTGCTGACGATGATCCATGATGAAGGCGGCGTCGCAATCGCATCCATCTCCTCGACAAGTTTCAGACTAACCGGCAGTCGTGCCGATATAAAATAATTAAGCCAGAGGATCATTCCTTCTCAATAATTTGCCATTCATGGTCTTTGTATTGAATGACAAAACGGCCTTCCCGCTCGATCAGATGCTGGCACAGGTCGCTGTAGGAAGAACGGGACAGTTTTGTGTCGTTAGACCAAAATAGTGAAATATAGGGCATCTGGTTTTTTATCACGATAGGACCTGACGGCATTGGAATTTCACGGCCGTCGTAAAGCTGCAGCATGAACCCGGCATCGGTTTCGGCCACAGACTGTACAAAGAAAGGAACATCTTCTACCTTGACAGGATGGGTTTTGTTTTGCCAGTCGATCTGGTACCTGTCCGCCTCGATTTTCTTTAGATGGGTCGAAAACAAATTGACGATTTCCTTTCTAGTCATAAGCATTCCGTCAGAAAACCATCGTCCTTCTTTGTCGATGGTGATTTCAGGGGTTTGTACATTTTCCATTGGATGACCTCCTGGTTTATTAAATTTTTGAAAGGGAGCAGATATTTATCAAGTTCCGGTTTGAATTTCTTTAATCGAATCAATTATTGGTTAATTTAATAGTAAACGATATTAATTCAATAAATCAAGGGGTAAAAGTATATTGATAAGACGTTTCAATAAACATGAGGGGTGTTAGATGAATGAGATACAAAAAGGAAGAAATGATTTCAGCATCGTGGACGACAACGGAGAGGTCCTGGCTGAGATAACCTTTTATTCGACAGGGATCGATAAAATAACCATCGACCATACTTACGTCTGCAATCCGATGAGAGGCCAGGGAGTCGGGGAAGCGCTGGTCTCTAAAGTGGTGGAGTATGCCCGGGAAGAAAATAAAAAAATACTGCCAGTATGCCCCTATGCGAAAAAAATCATGCTCAAAAACGTGGATTGCCACGACGTTTTGATCAAACTTTAGGGACTTGAGTCAAAGAGATTTATATGTAAAAAGACGAAAGCGAAAAACAAATAGAGAAGAATAGAATCCAGGAATTCCTGGATTCTATACTATTTTAAGGGTCCAATCCTCGATGTTGACGATATCTGTGACCCAGTCCTGATAAAATTCCGGTTCATGGCAAACCAGCAGGATCGTGCCCTTGAATTTGATCAGGGCGTTCTTCAATTCCTCCTTCGCATCCACGTCCAGATGGTTTGTGGGCTCGTCCAGAATGAGCCAGTTGGTTTCGCGCTGCATCAGTTTGCATAATCTGACCTTGGCGTTTTCTCCTCCGCTCAGCACCTTCATCTGGCTGGTGATATGCTCGTTGGTCAAACCGCATTTTGCCAGCGCAGCGCGGACTTCCCCGTTGGTATAGGAGGGAAATTCATGCCACAGACTTTCAAGCGCGGTTTCGGAACTGTCTCTGTCCGCTTCCTGCGCATAATAGCCTGGAACGAGAAAGTCTCCCAACTCCAGGTTGCCGGATATCAGCGGGATTTCACCCAATATGGTTCTTAATAATGTTGTTTTCCCCAAACCGTTGGTGCCGACGATGGCGACCTTCTGACCTCTCTCCAGCGTGAAATCCACCGGTTTCGTCAGGGGTTCATGATATCCGATCACGATGTCCTTCGCTTCCACGATAAAACGGCTTGGCGTTCTGGCCATCCTGAATGCAAAGTATGCCTTCGGCTTTTCCCTGGGTTTTTCAAGCACGGTCATTTTGTCCAGCATTTTCTGCCGGCTGTTTGCCATGCCCCGGGTAGCTACCCGGGCTTTGTTCCTGGCGATCAGATCTTCCATGCGCTCGATTTCCTGCTGCTGCTTTTCATAAGCCTTTGCTTCCTGATTCTTCTTCACAGAATACATCTGAAGAAACTTTTCATAGTCGCCGGTATAGCGGGTCAGCTCTCCGTCATTGACATGGTAAATGACATTGACGACTGAATTCAGGAACTCCATATCATGGGAGACGAGAATAAAACTGTTTTCGTACTCCTGAAGGTATTTCCTGAGCCATTCGATATGCTCGAAATCCAGATAGTTTGTAGGCTCATCCAATATCAAAATAGAAGGGTCTTCCAGAAGGAGCTTGGTCAGAAGCACCTTGGTACGCTGTCCTCCGCTTAAAGCTGAAACATCCGTTTCAAGACCTATGCTGCCGAGCCCCAATCCATTGGCGAATTCTTCGATTTTCGCATCCAGCGTATAGAAGCCGCTGTGCTCCAGCATATGCTGGATCTCGCCCGCATCCTCCATCATCACTTCTACATCCGAATCGTTCTCTGCAGAAGCCATTGCCTCGTAGATAGCGAGCATCTCCTTCTCCAGGTCGAACATCCCACGAAAAGCATCCCTCAGAACCTCTCTGATGGTGCTGCCTTTTTTAAGGGAGGAATGCTGATCCAGATATCCCACCGTGGCCCGCTTTGACCATTCGATGAGGCCTTCATCTGGCGACAATTGGCCCGTAATAATATTTAAAAAGGTCGTTTTCCCTTCACCGTTAGCGCCGATCAGTCCGATATGCTCGCCCTTCAACAACTTGAAAGAGGCATTTTCCAATATTCTTCTATTCCCAAAACCATGGGTTACATTTTCTACATTTAATAAACTCATTTTACTCCTTATCGGTCGCCGTTCGAATAAGACAATTCAACTACGGACCCTTGAAATGACATACCAAGTTATTTTATCTGCATTATTTCTGGATGTCAAATCACATTTTTCGGCTTTTTAGGTTGCCCGCAGTTTTAAATGAAACTGGATGTGTTATAATTATTCCATTGATCAATAAACCAATACTGAAGACTATCAGACAAATCAGGGGGTATTATAAAATGATTACAGATCCAGTGCGCACGTCGCATTTCGGCTCCAGAGCCATGACAGAGGATGAAGTCCAGGCATTTTTAAAACGTATTCGATACGGAACGATGAGCTATGTCGGCGCTGAAGGCTGGCCGGATTCCAGAGTGCTCAATTTCGGCATTTTTGAAGGGGATTTCTATTTTCATTCGAACAAAGCAAAAGGCGAAAAACTGCCGTTCATATCAGATGGACAAAAGGCATGCATCAGTTTTTTTGAACCCTCGCCGGATGTGGGGCTCATGCGTTACTGCCAGCACAACAGCGTACATGTCTATGGGAACGTAACAAGGCTGGATAACAAACCTGAACTTCTTGAAGAAGCCTACGCCGGCCTTGCTAATATGTGCGATTATGGCGGCACTCCCTGGAAGGCTTATCCGGATAAGTTCGAACAGATCAAAAGAACCTGCAGCATTTTCAGAGTCAAGCCCGTCTACATCGTGGGAAAGCTGACGATGTTTACTTCGCTGCCGGAGATGTCCTATCTCGAAGAGCAGCATTGCAGACTAGGAGGAAAGACAACGCCGAATTTTTAATCTGAAAGATTGATTGCGGACGCTAAAATACGACCTCTTTAAGCCATACTCAGACCGGGTATGGCTTTATTGTACTTACTGGTGAAGTGCCCGCAACTATCCGAACCAGGCGAAGTTTAGCAGCTTTAGCCCTTCAACGATATCCGCTTCGGACAGACCGCTGTAACCGATCAGAACCATATTATCCGAATAATTCGCCGGATTTGAAAAATAATTGGAGACCGGGTACACCGTAACACCAGCGTGACAGGCTTTTTCAATCAATTCTTTTTCATTTAGACCATTCTTAACTTCGAGCAAAATATGGAGACCTCCGTTTTCGCCATAGATCTTGATCTTTTCGCCCATTAGGCCGTTTATAGTCTCAACAAGGATATCATGCTTTTTCTTATTGGATAGACAGACTTTGCGAAGATGCTTTTTCCAAAAGCCCTGACGCATGAACTCGCACAACACTGCCTGTTCAAGCCATGGGACTCCGCAATTATATTTGCTCATGACCGAATGATATCTTTCAAGCAATGTCTGAGGCAAAACGATGAAGCTTGTCCGAAGCCCCGGCGCGAAAGCCTTCGAAAAGGTATTCAGGTATATGACACGGCCCTTCTTGTCCAGGGACTGCATGGAAGGGATCGGCCGGCTGTTATACCGCAATTCGCTGTCATAATCATCTTCAATAATATAAGCGTCGTTTTTGTCCGCCCAATCGAGAAGATTCAGACGTTTATTTATTTTGGTCACACAACCTGAAGGAAACTGGTGGGAAGGCGTCAGGTATAAAAGCCTCGCGGAGGTTTTTTCAAGAGCATCCATATCAACGCCGTCTTCCTGAAGACCCAAAGGGATGATGTCAAAACCATGATTGATGAAAACCGTTCGCGCACTGTCATAAGAGGGCTCTTCGACAGCTATTGCGCTGACCTCCCCCATCAGCAATTCAGACACAAGGTTCAAACAGGAAAGGGTGCCGGAGCATAGGATGATCTGGTCTGGCCGACAAACCACGCCTCTGGAATCGAAAAGATATCGCATGATCTCCAAACGAAGTTCCTGAAGGCCTTTCCGGTCGTTATATGCGGCTATAGAGTCGACATTTTCTGAAAGGAGAGCTTGGTTGACCAGTTTTCTCCAGATATGGACCGGAAAATCCGCAATGCTTAACCGCCCATACTGAAAATTATACTTTCTCCCTTTGGAGGCACCTTGCTCGTGAGCTGTTTCCAGCGGAGTCTTATTGGCTCCATGGGATTCTCTTATATATTTATTATAAAGATCCGATTCGATTTCACGAACTTTGAAACCGCTGCACATTTTGCTGGATATATATCCTTCTGAGCTTAGCTGCTGATAGGCGTTTTCTACGGTGTTTCTGCTGACCTGAAGGTCGCTTGCCAAAGACCTGATGGGCGGAAGCATCATTCCGCTTTTAATTTTGCCGGTTGCGATCTGCTCACGATAATAAGAGTAGATCTGCATATACAAGGGATTTCCTGAATTCTTGTCCAATAGCAGCATCCTGTCGATCCTCCTCAATTGTACCCATTGATATCAACGATATTGACCCTTTTCATACAGCCATGCCAATTATATAATAACTGAAAACGAGATTCAAATAAATTTGAAACGGAGGGGTTTTTATGTTCAAAGAAATGAGAAGAAGCGACAAAATGCTCACCAACGAGGAAATGCTCGATATCATGAATACAGCAGAATACGGGATATTGTCTACGATTGGGGAGAATGGATATCCTTATGGTGTTCCGGTCAATTATATTTATCTGGATGGCAATATTTATTTCCACTCGGCACTCACGGGACATAAGCTGGACAATATAGCGTTCAGCGACAAAGTATCCTTTTGCGTTGTGAAAGATGTTGAACTGATCCCGGATGACTTCAACACGAAATACAAAAGCGTGATCGCTTTTGGGGAAATAACGGAGGTCGAAGAAACTGAAAAGCAGGACCTTTATGTGGCGTTCCTTCATAAATTTTCCGGCAACTATATGGAATCCGGCATGGAGTATATAAGGAAAGCCGGAGAGAAAGCAAGGATTTTCAAAATATCCGTCAAGCACATGACCGCAAAAGGTAAAAAATAGCCGCATACTTAAGTTTTCTATCACGTAAGGATAAAAGCCTGAGAGATATCACGAGGATATCTTTCAGGCTTTTTTTTATGCTAAGATGCTGAAATTCACTTCTGCCGGATTCAGATATTGAGCGATTGTGCTATTATAATTATAGTATTAAATGGGAGGAATATCTGTGTTCAGGAAAATGATGAGAAGCAAGAACTAATGGTTGCCATCGACGTTGAGCATATCACCGGCAAAGAAGCGATTGAATTCGTCAAGGCAAAGAACGTATAATGACGATATGCAATCGAAAATAGAAAATGTGCATTAGATAATAGAATCAGACGGGAAGGGGGATCAGGATCGGAGATTCCTTGACAGATCTGAAAGCAGCGTATCAAGAAGGATTTTTTGGCATCATAATATAGGTCGACAAACCTGTTTTAAGCGAGGTAATGAGGATGAAAGTTGATTTTGATGAAATAATTGAAAGAAGGGGAACCGATTCTATCAAATGGTCTAAAAAACTGCTGAAAGAAAACTTCGGAGAAGAAGAATGCATCCCGATGTGGATCGCAGATATGGATTTTTTGGCAGCAAAGCCCATCCGCGATGCCATAATAGCGCGCGCGCATCACGGCATATTTGGCTATGGCCATAAAAGTGAAGAATTCCTGGAGGCTGCGGTAAATTGGCAGAAAAAAAGAAATGGATGGGATATCGAACCGGAGTGGCTCTTGTTCACCCCGGGGATCATCCCCGCTCTTAGCTTTATTGTTGAAACCTTCTGCAACCGTGGAGACAAAGTGATCATTCAAAGCCCGGTTTATTATCCGTTTGCTAATATCATCAAGGACAACGGCTGCCATGTTGTCAATAATCCGTTGATCCTTAACAATGGGAAATATGAAATGAACTTTTCCGAACTGGAAGAATTGGCGCAAGACCGCAGAGCGAAGCTTATGATACTGTGCAGCCCCCACAATCCGGTTGGGCGCGTATGGACAGAGAATGAACTGAAACAGCTGGGAGAGATCTGTATAAGAAATAATGTGCTGGTGGTGGCAGATGAGATCCATTCGGATTTAATCTATAAGCCAAATCGTCATATCCCATTTGGAAAAATATCCGAGGAATTTAAAATGAACTCCATCGTCTGCACGTCTCCTTCCAAGACGTTCAATCTCGCCGGACTGCAGGTTTCCAACATCATCATCCCGAATAAAAGGATCAGGCGAGAGCTGAACAATAAGTTGATGACCATCGATATCGATCCGGGTTCCTTTGCATCTGTGGCTCAGATTGCAGCCTACAACCATGGAGAAGAATGGCTTGAACAGCTGATGGTATATTTGCAGGACAACCTTGATTTCATCGATCAATATGTCAAAAAATATATGCCGGGAGTGAGACTGATCAAACCGGAAGCGACCTATCTTGCATGGCTTGATTTCAGCAGCTATGGACTCACATATCACGAACTACAGAAACTAATGCAGAAAAAAGCAAAAGTCGCACTGGACGATGGAACGATTTTCGGTGCCGGCGGAGAGCAGTTCCAGAGGATCAATTTTGCCTGTCCTAGATCCATCCTGGAAAAAGCGTTGGAAAGCATGGCAAAATGCTTGAATGAAATATAATAATAAATAAGGAAGAGTGCCTTTTAAGCGCAAGGGGATGCAAGGATCAACTGATCCACGCATTCCCTTGCTTCACTATTTCCCATTTACTGTTTTTATACTTAACGATCAAACCGTCATAGCCGATCGCACCAAGTCCGGAACGCCATTTTGAGATATCCATAGTGATGGAAGTGCCTTGCATCGTTTCATCGTCGATTTCGAAAAGGATGCCTTCTACAAAGAATAAATTCTTGATATACCCTTCTTCTTCAAGTTCCCCCATTGTCATATCTAAAACTGTGAAGCCATAACTTTCGAGTTCATGCAAAAGCTCTTGCTTTTCCGATTCATCCAAATTTATAATCGACGACGTATCTATTGCGATGTATTTGATATCGCCATTCAGACCACTGTCTTCCTGATATAATTTGTCGATCACTGTTTTATAAGCGTCTACTTTATCGATTTCACCAGGTTGCGTACAGCCTATCGAAAATATAGTGATCGATAAAAGGAAAAGTAAAAACATTGTTTTTGCAACAGACACTACCCTCATCTTATCTCCTCTCAAACCATGTCACAGAATGGCCTATTAAATTAGACGGCGATCATTTCGTTATGTTCGTTACGATACCCTTGCGTTTATCCTGAAATTAATAAGGGCCTCTGAATTTCAAAGGCCCTTTAATGTTGATACCAAATCGAACCGGATCTTTCCGTTATTTACAGTTGCTTTTCGGCTACTGCCGTTTCCACACTAGTGCTACGCTTCATATTCACAGAGACAATAGCACCAAGCCCCGTGACTACCAAAATCAGCCAGACCAACAATTTCAAGATTGGGATCATGCCTAAAAGCGTCAGTATTACAAGACCAAGCAAAACCATCCAGACACCCTTATGAATTTCGACCCATCCAAAACGTGTTGACATCCAGGAACCGATAAAGACTGCCACGATCAATTTTGACAGATACAGTGAGATTGCAAAGGCAATACCAAGCAGGACTCCAATAGGTATCCCAATGATGGTAATCATCAGCAGAATCGATAATATCGGAGTCACGATTAAAGCAATCGTCCCGATCCCCAATGTTTTGGCAGGATGCAGGGTGATCGTCTCGGAAGTCTTTTTCCAAATTTCCGGCTTCCAGATCCTTATGATGAACCATAGCAGTAGGGCGCTTGCTATATTCAAAAGTGCTACCCCTAACGCCATGATCGGTTTATTCACTTTTTTCTCAGGTGTGCGGTCTACACGGTCTACATATTCCCAATCAGTCTGCCCGACTATTTTCGAGCTGGAATTTATGACTGCCTCTTTATCGCTCTTGTAAAATAGATTGCCATTGATCACTGCCTGGTCCAGAATCATAATATTGCCACCTTCCAGCTTGGCATCTCTGCCGACTGTTCCATTAATCGAAACATCTCCCCCGCCGGCATGAAAATCACGTTGTACGGAGCCGTTCAGCATTATGGTCGCCCCGCCGGCAAATAGATCGCGCCCAAATCGGGATCCTTTTTCGAGGTTTATACTCTGCCCCCCAAGAAACACATCTCCAGTGCTCTGTCCATTCAGCGCCAGCGACTGTCCGGCGCAATAAATGTTTCCGGAAACAGTTCCATTCACTGAAATCGTTTGGGCAGCCACAAATAGATCACCATTAATAGACCCATTGATCGTGACATCCTGCCCTGTAACGAATGTTGTTCCTTCTACATTCCCGTCTACACGAATTTGATTTCCTGCGAAGAATCCAAAACCATCGATCGTTTTTCCCGCTTCCAGGATCGATATATTTGATGGTGGGACAACGACCGCCGCAAATACAATGGCTGGCAGCGCCACAAAACAAAAGAGCATGACGAGAAGTATCATTTTTGTGCCTTTGCGAAAGTATTTTAGTTTCATCTTTTGCATTATAAAACCTCCTTCCTTTGTTGTATCAACATATAGAAAAAATCAATTTCTTTCCATGAAAGTTTCCCCTGAGCTTATGAATCCTGTTACTATGCATTCTAAAATAGTTATACCATCTTCATATTTTTCTAAACAATGAAGGAGGAAGATGGGCTTTAATATACTGGGGAATATGTTGTTGAACCCAAAAATAAAAAGCTCCGCAACTTTCTAATTGCAGAGCTTTTTCATGTGGTACACCATCAGGGGCTCGAACCCTGGACACCCTGATTAAGAGTCAGGTGCTCTACCAGCTGAGCTAATGGTGCTTATTGGAGGTGATTTATGCATTTTTCAACGCAATAATGAGTTTACCACTGCAACTTTTCATTGTCAATAAAAATTCGACAAATCAAGGACAAGGGCGGCTGCAAACAAAATCCCGACATGTCGTCAGGGTATAATTCACGCCCTATCATATGGATAGGTGGGTCATCTGTCCACTGCTTCTGCCTTCCACTACAGAGGAGGCCTGACATCCACAGCCGGAACGCGAAATCCCAAGGAATTAGTGTAGGTTGAATTATAATTCCTAACGAGCATTTCAGGATAGTTGTATTATAGCACAGGTAAAATTTCATATCAACAGATACAAAAATATTGTATACGGTTCACCTTCACGCCGAGTCCGACGGCGGAATTATGGACGCGGAATTGCCTGAATTTAATTGCTATTGGATATTTATAGTAGTATAATAAAACGGATAATAAGCTAGCATATGTATGCCGACAACGTGCAATTACAATGGCTTGAGAGCTGAGGTTAGGAAAAGATGACAAACCTTGACGTGACACAGGACCTTTTAATAGTATCGGTGGTCATTCTGACCGCCGCTTTGATTGCTTTGGTGCTGCTCTCTATTTATAGGGGACAAAGACGCTGCAATAAGAGGATCGATATCCAGGCCGGAGCTATAGAAAAAATCGATGGCCGTGTGGACCTCATCAATTCAGAAATCAATGATATCAAAATCAAACAGGCTGTTGCAGAAGCAACGGCAGCGGCTACAGCAGCGGCAAATGCCGCGTCGGAAAAGCGCTTCAGACTTGAGCCTCAGGTCCAAAACCCGGTCTACACCGCGCCGCCCCAAACGCCGGCTCAGCCGCCTGTTCAGGTCATTACTCAGCCACCGGTCCAGCTGATCCAGACTCAGCCGACACCGGCCCCGGTGCAAGTCATACAGCCTCAGCCAGTTGTGCAACCTCTTGTACAGCCGGTTATGCCGCCGGTCCAATATGTTCAGGTCCAACCCGAACCTCAGCCGGCACCGCAGCCCGCCCCGCAATATGTGCACCCTGCCCAGAAGCCGCAGCCACCGGCAAGACCGCCTGAGAGGCAGCCTTCAGCTGTGGATCTGATTTATTCCCATTTGGCCGAAAATCAGGATTATGGCAGGCCGTTGGATCATAGCAGGCCTAAGGCAGCGCCGCTGACGGAATACAGGCTTCCGGACTACGACGATGTTTGTTATACATCTCAAAGAACCGTTCCGGAGCAGACCCAGGATTACAAATACCAGAAAGAATCCCAGCTCCCCGGCAAATACAGATCTCTGCATGACAACGTTTCCCGAACCGGGCGAGTATATTCGGAAGAAGAATTATACAATAAAATTCTGGAATAGAAGAGGGAGGAATCTTAATGTATTGCAGCAATTGTGGAAAAGCAATCAAGGATACAGATTTATATTGCAGTATTTGCGGACATAAAGTCGGAAATGACGAGAAACATCACGAGCCGGTGAATGAAGAAGTCATCTACAATCCCCCCCCGACCGATAAGGAGACCATTATATTTGGAAGGCGGGAACAGCCTCCATATAACATTTCCGATCCGTCGGCAGGCAAGCCTAAAACCTGCGATGACGATTTCGACTTCGTATGGAATGTTCATAAATTTCCTGCAGCCGGTCCAAGAGAGATAGAGGATATCAGCTTCGACTGGAACCCGAAACAGGAAGAAGACTATACGTCGCAATATGCTGCCGGCGAAGACACCAGCATAGCCGGATTCTCAAATCTCACGTCTGATCAACGCAAAGAAAAGTTCAACACCTATAATAAGAGCCGGGAAGAGTTTCAGAAGCTTCTGGACAGGGAGTATGTAAGGCTCAACCAGAGGCCGTCTGTTCATGAACCCGCTCAATATGAACCCGCTCAGAATGAACCAGCCCAAAAGCCTCCAATCCCAAGAGAAGCAATACAAAGGGAACCCGTGCAGCCAGTTCAAATGGAACCTATAAAAATGGAATCGGCCCCGGCTTTCGATCCGATCAGGCATCTGCAGGAAATGGAGCTGGAAAGAAAGCGGGAAAGGGATCTTTTTTACGCCGAACTCGAACAGCAGGAGCATATACTGGAAGAAGAAAACCGACCTGACGACGGCAGGAAATTTGATACAAGAGAACTTCAAAAAGACATGCTTCAGGTCGAGATGGATGAAGCAGCAAAAACCCAGATCATTGAAAGAATTAAATATGGGACAGCGGACCTTGAGGGTCCAGGCGATTTTGACATCAAAAAAACCCAGTATTATCAGAAGCCGGAATATTTAAGCCAGGCTGCGGAGCCGCAGTTCTGGACCCAGACCGGATACCAAACTGATCAGCAGCCGGGGGCCCGGCCGGAGATACAATTCGAATTGCAGCCGGAACCAAAAACCGCTGAGATGCCGGTCTTCACGCAGGAGACGAATGTCACTGCCGAAGCACCCGTATATCCGGAGGCTGACGCAACAATGCAGCAGGCGATGCCGCCGCAGCCGACAACTCAGCCTCAGCCGCCGCAGATCGGCATGAAGGATGATGTCAATATGCAGGAGAGGCTGAAGCAGCTATGGGACAGCAACACAGCACCCATCCCGGTGCAGTCTATTCCGGCTCAGGCAGCTGCGGCTTATGGCGAAGACAAATCTGAAAAGACTCAGGGCCAGATTGCCGCTTCAAAAAAAGAAAAGGGCGGCGGCACGAAGGTGATCCGATTCTTCATCGTCCTGATCATACTCGTACTGATCGTCGAAGGAACCGTCCTGGGCTTAAGATATTTTGCACCGGACAGCGAGGCTACGAAGAGGATCAATTATAGCATCACGCAGATCCAGGACTGGATGAAAGACAAATTTACCGGAGCGGCGGACAATACAGCGGCCAACTAGCACAGGAGGAACACCAAATGGCAACCAGGTCGAATTATCCCAGAGAAGAAATAACCAGGGGAAACCGCGCTTTTTCAGCGTCCAGGACGACCATCGAGACCACTTTCTATGGGAATAATGTCGAGGTCATACTGGACTTGCAAAGAGCATATGACAAAGCCAGAAATTGCCCCGGGACTATCGAAACGGACATGCCGGTTTTCGAACCCCTCAAACTGGGGCTGCAGGAAGAAGCCAAGGTGCTCCTGTTCAATGACGGTGCATCAACTGCGAGATTTGCAGGAGCCCGGGTTATTCTGGGACACCCGGAGGTCGACGAGGAAGAGATCAACAAAGCGATCCGGGAGGTGGCTTTCGAGGCCAGGTACAAAAAAATGTATCATACCAGCAGCTATATCGGACTGGACAGGGATTTTATGGTCAAAGCCCATCTGCTGATCCCCGAAGGCTATGAGGACACCTTGTACAACTGGCTGCTGAATTTCCAATATATCAATGATGAATATGATGATTTATACAGGAAGTCCGTGTTATTGGGAGATGAACCGGACATTTTCATTCTTGCGGACCCGGACTATAGCCATCCGGATTTCCCGGAAGGACTAGCTTATTTTGATCCGGAACACAATTGCGCCTGCATTTTGGGTATGCGTTATTTCGGGGAGTTCAAAAAGGCCACCCTTACGCTGGCCTGGAGCATCGCTGGCAGAAACGGCTATGCAGCCTGTCACGGCGGTCTCAAACGCTGCCTGAAGAGTGACGGCAGCGCTTATGTCATGGCGGTTTTCGGACTTTCGGGTTCCGGCAAATCCACCCTGACCCACGCGAAGCATAACGGGAAATATGAAGTCACCATCCTTCATGACGACGCATACATCATTTCCAGCGAAACGGGATGCTCCATCGCACTGGAGCCGTCCTATTTCGACACTACCGAAGACTACCCACTGGTCTCGCCGGACAACAGATATCTGATATCCGTTCAAAACACAGGGGCGACCATCGACTCTGAGGGCAAAATCGTCATCGTTACGGAGGATATCAGGAATAAAAACGGCCGCGCCATCAAATCCAGGCTCTGGACTGAAAACCGGGTGGACAAGATGGAGGAGCGCACAAATGCCATCGTTTGGCTCATGAAGGACACCACGCTTCCCCCGGTGCTAAAAGTCGAGGATCCGATCCTGGCCTCCGTCATGGGAGCCTGCCTCGCATCCAAACGATCCAGCGCGGAAAAACTGGCAGATGGAGCAGATCCGGAGGCGCTGGTGTTCGAACCTTACGCCAACCCGTTCAGAACCTACGAACTGGGGCAGGATTATGAAAAGTTCGAATACCTTTTTGAGCATCGAGGCATCGAAAACTATATTATCAACACAGGGTATTTCCGGGATAAAAAGATCCCGAAGGAGGTATCCATAGGAATTATAGAGTCGATCATCGATGGTACGACTTCCTTCAAAGCTTTCGGACCTTTGACGGAACTGAAAACCATGGATATCGAAGGATACATCCCGGACTTCGATGACAAGAATTATGTGGAAGAATTGCGGACATCCATGGATAAAAGAGCGTATTTTCTGGATAGCCTGCAGCATATTGCAGGTGGACGGGACGCACTGCCTCAGGAGGCAAAAGAAAGAATTGAAGGTATAATCAGCAAGCTTTAGTTAAGGAGGGTAAAAATTGAAAGAGAAGAAAAAGATAGGCATGAAGGGGATAGTGATTCTTCTGTTCGTTTTGATATCGCTGTTCCTGGCGCTGATCGGATTCTTGACGGACCTTTTGTGGTTCAAAGAATTGGGTTATCTAAGCGTGTTCTTCAAGCAGCTGCTGACCCAGATCGAGATCGGGATCCCGCTGTTTGTGATACTGACAGTTATAACCTTTGTATTCCTCAAGATGCTAAAGAGAGGATACTATAAAAAAGTTGAGTCCGCTGAGATCGTCAATGAAAAGCGGCTTACGCAGATCACATTCCTGATTTCCGTGCTGTTTGCCGGAGTGGTGTCTTTTCTGACAGCGAAGGCTCTGTGGTTTGAAGCGCTGAAATTCATGAATTCAACGGATTTCAACATAGCGGATCCATTGTTCAATTTGGACATTTCTTTCTATGTTTTCAAGCTGCAGTTCGTTGACATGCTGAACACCCTCGTGATCGGCGTTGTTATCGGGTATGTGATCCTGACAGTGATCTACTATTCGATCCTGCTGAGCATGCGGACTCCGCGTATTTTCGAAACTGTAGGCGGCGAGGATTTTAACGACGAAGAACGTTTCACCGGCGGAGAAAACATCCCTCCGGGCGGCGGCAGAGGCAACTTTGACTTCAGCGGCATGGGCGGTTTAGGCGATCTTTTTGAAAACATGAGCAAGCAGTTCAAAGGTGCCGGCAACATAAGAAGCCGCAGAAAGCCAAGGAAACAGTTCGATGATCAGAATTTCAACCAGCTATTGCATATCGCGGCCAGGGAGTTGATCGTTTTAGGCATTATCTTCTTTGTGATGCTGGCGATACACTTCGTCCTGAAGCAGTTCGACCTGCTGTATTCTCCGCTAGGCGTCGTATATGGCGCCGGCTTCACGGATATCAACATCACCCTGTGGATGTACAGGATTTTGATTGCGCTCTCTCTTGTATCGGCAGTCACTTTTGTCATAGGAGTTTTAAACAAAAAAATCAGGACGATTTTCCTCCTGCCCGTGATCATGATCATTGTTGGCGCAGCAGGTATGGGGGCGGCGAATCTGGTCCAGGGACTTATCGTATCTCCGGACGAGATCAACAAAGAGAGCCAGTACCTGGAGAGAAACATCCAATATACGCAGTTTGCCTATGGACTGGACGAGGTCGACATCAAAGCCTTCCCGGCTAATAACACCTTGACCAAGGAGGACATCGCCAACAATCAGGAGACGATTTCCAATATCCGTATCAACGACTATGAACCGGCTAAGAAATTCTATAATCAAACTCAGGCCATCAGATTGTATTACACATTCAACGATGTCGATGTGGACCGTTATATCGTCAATGGCGAGTACACACAGACATTCCTGTCGGCTCGTGAGATCGATGAAAGCCTGATCAGCGAAACCTGGCTGAATCAGCACATCAAATACACCCACGGCTATGGCATCACTTTGTCCAGAGTCGACAAGGTCACCGCCTCGGGGCAGCCGGATATGCTGATCGACAATATTCCGCCGGTTTCGGATGTGGAAGAGATCAAGATCACCAGACCGGAGATCTACTTCGGCGAAATGACCAACAACTACATCCTTGTTGGGACAGACGAAGAGGAATTCGACTATCCGAGCGGAGACACCAACGTCTATTCCATGTATGAGGGAGACGCGGGCATCAAGCTCGGCCTCATCAACAAGGCCATGTTCGCCATCCGGGAGGGCAGCTTGAAGCTTTTGGTTTCAACCAACATCAACTCGGATTCCAGGATCGTGATCAACCGGAACATCATGAAGAGAGTGCAGACCATCATGCCTTATCTCTCCTATGATACGGATCCTTATATCGTGACCATCGACGGAAAGCTTTACTGGATCATCGATGCATACACCACCAGCTCCTATTATCCATATTCGGAGCCATATGCGGCCAATACCCGGATCAACTATATCAGAAACTCCGTGAAGGTCGTGATCGACGCTTATAACGGCACCACCACCTACTATCTGGTGGATGACCAGGATCCGATCGCCAACACGTTCATGAGCATTTACCCTGCTTTGTTCAAGCCTTTTAACGAAATGCCTGATTCCGTTCGCGCCCATATCAGGTACCCGAACGCCATGCTGGACATCCAGGCCAACGTCTATAAGCGCTACCACATGAGCAATGTCAAGGTATTCTATCAGGGCGAGGACCTTTGGGACATCGGAAAGGAAATCCTGGGCACTACAGAAACCGTCATGGAGCCTAATTACTACATCATGAGGCTGCCGGGTGAAGAGAAGGCCGAGTTTGTGAACACCATCGCATACACGCCGAAAGACAAGAAGAACATGATGAGTTTGCTGGTGGCCAGAAACGATGGCGATTATTACGGGAAGCTGGTGCTGTACCAATTCCCGAAGGACAAGCTGATTTACGGCCCGATGCAGATCGAGGCCCAGATCGACCAGAACACAGAGATCTCGAAGGAATTTTCACTGTGGAACTCCTCGGGCTCCAGCTATATCCGCGGAAACCTCTTCATCGTTCCGATAGAGCAATCTCTGATCTATGTGGAGCCGGTGTACCTGGAGGCTACAAACTCATCGCTGCCGGAAGTCAAGAGAGTCATCGTGGCCTACGGCGATCGCATCGCATATGAGGAAACGCTGGATGAAGCCCTTGAGTCTCTGTTCGGCGCTACCGGAGACGGAGACACCGATGGCGGCACCACCGATGGAGACGGCACATCAGTGGATCTCACGCAGGCCCAGCTGATCATGAGAGCCGCAGAAGCCTACAACAAGGCGCTGGAAGCTCAAAAGGAAGGAAGATGGGCGGATTACGGCACGTATATGCAGGATCTTCAGAAGTATCTTGAACTTTTGAACAGCATGACGCAAAACACCGCTGCAAACGAAGCGGCTGCTTTGGAATCAGGTGTGCCGGAGGTGCCGGATGAGGCAGTGGATGAGACCGCTGCCGAATAATGGCAAGAAACGAATTAAACTATTGATCAACACATATTAAAGAGAGGCGGCGGGCGCTGAAATGCGCCCGCCTGCCGATTAAACCAGGAAGGGATTTAAACAATGCTGGAGTTCGATTTCAACAAAATTCTATTTAATATACCGGCGGACAGCCATAGCAAGGGGGAAATTGTCAATATCCTTAAGATCCACCCGGAAATACAGTTCGTTTCCCTGGTGGGGATCGATATCGGGGGACATGATACCGACGAAAAAATACCGGTGCAGTATTTTCTCAAGGATATTGACAAGGTTCTGACTTCGGGAGTCCAGACAGATGGATCCAGCGTCCATTTGCCGGGCATTGCGGACCTTCAAAATGCCAAGGTGGATATCATTCCGGATCTCTCCGTCAATTGGTATGTGGACTATAATTACACCAACAAGGACGTAGCCACGGGCCTCCCTGTAGGGACCCTGAGGATACCGTCCTTCCTGAAGCACAACGACACTGCCGAGGTAGGCTCCCGGGTGATCCTGCGGGATATGGTGAAGAACTTCAAGGAAGATCTTCTGACCCTTATGAAAGAGAATCCATATGTTCTCGAATATGTGGACATCGAAAGCGCCGACGACATCGACGATATCATCCTGACCTGCGCAACGGAGCTGGAGTTCTGGGTCAAGACACCGGATGACAAGGCGGACAGGGAACAGCTCACCACCGCCCAGTCCATGAAAGAACAATACTGGAAAAGAACCATCGGACCCGTTAGGACTGCGCTGGAAAGATCTCTGATCATCCTGGATAAATACGGCTTCGAAGTTGAAATGGGCCACAAGGAAGTGGGCGGAGTAAAAGCCAAGATGGGCAACACCGGCCAGTATGACCATATCATGGAGCAGCTGGAAATCGACTGGCGCTATGCGGATGCCCTGCAGGCTGCCGACAACGAAAACCAGGTGAAATATATCATCAAGGATGTGTTCAGACTCCACGGCCTGGACGTGACCTTCATGGCCAAGCCTATTGAAGGAGTGGCAGGATCCGGGGAGCATACCCACATGGGTATCGCGGCAAAGCTGAAAGACGGCCGCACCGTAAGCCTGTTCGCCCCTAAAAATATAGAGAGGGACTATTTGAGCCCGATCGGATTCGGCGCTCTGATGGGCGTCCTCAAAAACTACGAGGTGGTCAATCCATTTATCAGCGCCTCCAATGATGCCTTCAACCGACTGAAACCGGGCTATGAAGCTCCGGTCTGCATCGCCGGATCCTTGGGGCATGCCGTCACATCGCCTTCCAGAAACCGGACGGTCCTCATCGGCCTGGTCAGGGATCTGAACAACCCTCTCAGCACCCGCTTTGAATTGAGATCTCCGAACCCGAAAAGCAATACATACCTGGTCATTTCCGCTGCGTTCATGGCCATGCTGGATGGCATCAAAGCCTGTCTGGAAAACGGAAAAACCCCATCGGAGCTGGAAGCCTCGCTGTCCAAAGAATACGGCACAGAGGATTTCTATCTCGAAACCGACAGAGAGTACAGAAGCGAGAAGGACCTGTTCGACGAATATACCCAGGAGCAGAGGGATAAGCTTTTCGGCCAAGCCCCGAGAACCGTCTGGGAAAATGCCAGAGCCTTTGAAAAGTATCCTGAAAAGCTCAAGATCTTCACCCTGGACAGCGTCATGCCGAAATCCACACTGGATTCCTACAAGCAGGCGATCCTGGAGGTCTGGGCCACAGAGCTTCACAACCGCATCATACCGGGCAATATGGATGTTGTCAGGGAATGCAAAAAGCTCCACGACGACAGCAACTGCGTTGATTTCGACACCGCCAACTGGAAGTCCATCCAGAGCCTCCGGGTGTATCTGGGCCAGGACACGCTGTCTGACCGGTGCCTGCTGACGAGGATCAAGGACGCGCTGGATACCGGGGATTACCAGAAAGCCAGCGACCTGCAGATCGAAATGCAGGAAACCATGGAAGAACTGATCAACAAATACATTGTATATAAAAAGAATCTATTAGAGCTATAGTTTAGGAGATGAAATATGTTAGACATCAGAAGAATCAGGGAAGACTATGAAGGGGTGAAACAAGCCGTGGAATCCAGAATGCAGGGGAGCTATGGCATCGAAAGGATCCCGGAGCTGGATGAAAAGCGCCGCAGCGTTCTGTCCAAAGTGGAAGCCATGAAGTTCCAGCAGGGGCAGGACAGCAAGAACATACCGCTGCTCAAAAAGGAAGGAAAGGATGTTTCCGCCCTCATGACGGAAATGAAGGAGCTTTCCTCCCAGATCAAGGTCCTGGACCAGGAAGTTGCCGCGCTGGAGGAGGAGTTGAAGAATGCCCTCCTGAACGTGCCGAACACTCCGAACCCACGAGTACCTGTCGGCAAAGACGACTCGGATAATGTCGAGATTCGAAAATGGGGAGAGCCGAGAGAATTCGATTTCGAGCTGAAAGCCCATTGGGATGTGGGAGCGGGTCTGGATGTCCTGGACTTTGAAAGAGCCGCTAAAATCGCCGGCACGAGATTCACCGTGTATAAAGGTCTGGGAGCCAGGCTGGAACGGTCGGTAATCAATTTCATGCTGAACCTGCATACCGAAGAACATGGCTATAAGGAGATATTGCCGCCGTTTATGGTGAACAGAGACGCCATGACCGGCACCGGACAGCTTCCGAAATTCGAGGAAGACATGTTCTGGATACCGGCTAAGGATTTCTTCCTGATACCGACAGCCGAAGTGCCGGTGACAAATCTGCTGATGAATGAGATCCTGGAAGAAAGCGATCTTCCGGTCTATTATACCGCTTACACTCCATGCTTCAGAAAAGAAGCGGGTTCCGCCGGCCGCGACACCAGAGGCCTGATCCGCCAGCATCAGTTCAACAAAGTGGAGCTGGTCAAATTCTCCCACCCGGAGACCTCCTACGAAGAGCTGGAGACCCTGACGGCAGCCGCTGAAGAAGTCCTGAAGAGACTGGAAATCCCTTACAGAGTGGTCAGATTGTCTACAGGCGATATGGGGTTCTCCTCCGCCATGACCTACGATATCGAAGTCTGGATGCCGAGCTACGGCCGGTATGTGGAGATATCCTCCTGCTCCAACTTCGAAAGCTATCAGGCTCGCCGGGCCAACATCAGATTCAGGCCTGCCGGGGGCGGAAAGCCGGAGTTTGTCCATACCCTCAATGGGTCCGGACTGGCCGTGGGAAGAACTGTTGCAGCCATCCTGGAAAACTGCCAGCAGGCAGACGGATCGGTAATCATCCCAAAAGAGCTTCGCAGCTATATGGGGACGGACAGGATCACTAAATGAGAAAAGACTGTCTGGAAAGCGCTGAGCAAACAGTAGAAAAATTGATGAAGATCAGGGGGTGTTCTCCTGTCCCCCGAAGGTCCGCGGAGATTGTAGGCAACAGTCCCGAGGACCGCATAAACTGAGCCGCACTTTGCGGCATGAAACGGAAGCAATCTGATTTGGCAAAGAAAAAGACAGCCGGATCGAGCAATTGAAAATAAAAGAAATATACAAATAAGGAGAGAAATCAAATTGCTTATCATTGGAATAATATTTGCCCTGTATCTTGGGCTGATGGTATTAATAGGATTCAAGTACTACAATAAAACATCGAATATGTCCGACTATATTCTTGGCGGACGCAGCCTCGGGAGTTGGGTGACAGCCATGTCTGCCCAGGCTTCGGACATGTCCGGCTGGCTCCTTCTGGGCCTTCCGGGAACCGCTTACATTCTCTATACCGGCACGTCGGAAGCCATTTGGACTGCCATCGGCTTATGGCTTGGGACTTATCTGAATTGGCTGTTCGTTGCCAAAAGACTGAGAAAATATACCCAGGTGGCAGGAGACGCGCTGACACTGCCGGACTTCTTTGAAAAACGTTTTAGAGACGATAAACACATCATACGCTCCATATCGGCGCTGTTCATCGTCATATTCTTTCTGGTCTATACTTCCAGCCAGTTTGCCGCTGGCGGCAAACTCTTCGCCACCATATTCGACATGCCTTATGTTTGGGGCATGATCATCGGTGCGGTCATCATCCTGGCATATACCGCTCTGGGCGGATTCATGGCTGTCTGCTGGACGGACACGATACAAGGCGCCATCATGTTTGTCGCTTTAGCAGTGGTTCCGGTCATCGCTGTAGGCAGTATGGACGGGTGGGATGCCGTGCAGCTCAGACTCTCAGAACTGACACCGGAATCCCTTGGGTTCTTCCCGGAAGTTGACGGACGCATCAACACCATGCTGCTGGCTTCCTGCCTGGGCTGGGGACTGGGATATTTCGGACAGCCTCATATACTGGTCCGCTTCATGGGGATCCAGTCTCCGGACGCCATCAGAAAATCCAGGATAATCGCTATGGTCTGGGTCACCGTGACTCTGGGCTGCGCCATTTTGATCGGGATCTTAGGGAAAGCCATGATGCCGGACCTTGCAGATCCTGAGACCGTTTTCATGAAAATGCTGACCACCATGTTCAACCCGGTCATTGCCGGCCTGCTGATGACATCCATCCTTGCGGCCATCATGAGCACTGCCTCATCGCAGTTGCTGGTAACGGCGTCATCGGTTTCCCGTGACATCTTTGCGCTTTGGCTCAAAATGGATGAAAACAATCCAAGACTCGTATGGATATCCAGACTGACAGTTTCGGCAGTTGCTGTAGTCGCCATCATCATCGCCATAGATCCGGCAAGCTCTGTGTTCGGACTCGTCTCCAGCGCTTGGGGAGGCTTCGGCGCCGCCTTCGGACCGATCATCCTGTTCTCTCTCTTCTGGAGAAGGATGACCCGTCAGGGAGCCATCGCCGGCATGCTGGCGGGTGGAATATCCGATATTTTCTGGTTCCTGAAAAGCGGCGGCATTTTCGACATCTATGAAATAATACCGGGATTCCTCATCGGATGCGCAGTTTTGATCCTGGTGAGCCTGGCTACAAAGCCGTCCCAGGAAATCATGGACGAGTTTGACTCTGTAAAAACGATGAAGTTCTAGCAGTTCTAATGTAAGCGGGATTAACCTCCCGCTTTTTTATAGAAAGTTTAGGAAGAAACCAAAGAATAAACCAAAGAAGAAACAAAACAGGTTTAACAAGCGGCCTATCAGGTTTGAATACAAATCGGATACAATGGAACATATTGAAAGGCATTACAGTTAGAGAGGTAAAACGTATGAAGATTGGAGAGCTGACGGATTTTCTTATTCAGCACGCGGACAAGGATCCGGTTTCTTTCCATATGCCTGGCCATAAAGGGGCCGCGCTGTACAAAGAACTGGGGTACTCTGAATTTCTGCAAAAGATTATGGATTGCGACGTAACGGAAATACCCGGAGCTGACAATCTGTTTCAGGCGGAGGGCGTCCTGAAAGCAGTCATGGATCGCTACACCGGCCTTTATGGCGTGAGGAGATCGTATGTACTGATCAACGGCACCAGTTGCGGGATCATTGCATCGATCCTTGCGGCGGTTCCCAGGGGCGGGAAACTCATCATGGCCAGGAACTGCCACAAATCGGTTTTCAATGCGCTCTCCCTTGGCGCAATAAACCCCGTTTACGCCTACACGGAATCAATTCCGGAGCACAATATCGCCGGCCCGGTTTCGGCCGGGGAGATCGAAAGACTCCTGGATGCACATCCCGATGCGGCGGCAGTGATCCTGCCAAGCCCAAATTATTACGGTATCTGTTCGGATATCGGAAAAATCAGCGAAGCCGTCCACGGCCGGGGCAAGATCCTCATCATGGACCAGGCTCATGGCGCCCACCTGAAATTCTTCAGCAAATTCGCTCCGGATATAGAAATCGACGGGCATAAGCTGCCGAAACCGGCAGAAGAACAGGGGGCAGACATCGTCATCAACAGCACCCACAAGACCCTGGGATCATTCACTCAGAGCGCGGTGCTGAACGTGGTGACGGACCGGATCGACTGCGAACTTCTGGAAGACCGTCTTCAGGCGCTGGAAAGCAGCAGCCCTTCCTATCTGTTGATGGCCTCGATGGATATCAATGCCGACATCCTGGAAAAGCGCGGAAAAGAAAAAATCCGCTCCTGGGCAGAGGAGCTTCAAGGATTTTACCGCCGGGCGAAAGACATACCCGGCTTGAAGATGATCCGGCCTGACGGCGCTTTTGATTTCACCAAAATAGATGTGGACATGAGCGTTTACGGATTGTCGGGAGCGGCCTTGGAGGAACTGCTCATAGAAGAAAACATATTCCCGGAGCTGCACGCAGGGAAGATACTCATGCTGATGACGGGCATCGGCAACACGTCGAAGCACTATGCAAGGCTGCTGGATGCTTTGCTGTCGATCGCAGAAAAATCAAGACAGGAAGCTGCGGGGCCGGAGTCTTGCCCAACCTTGTCCTCCGGCACTGGATACGCAAAACCGGAGACAAACGCGGAGCTGAGAGATGCCCCGGACACTTCAAAACCTCTTGAGCTCTGTCCTGTTCCTGAAAAAAGCAGAAAAGTAAAGCTGGAGGATGCAGCGGGACTGGTCTGCGGGTCCGCCATCATTCCATATCCTCCGGGGATCCCCATCGTATGCCCGGGAGAGAGACTGACAGAAGAAATGCTCGTATACATCAAAAAAATGCGAATGGCAGGGGAAAAAGTGATCGGCGTCAATGAAGATGGCGAAATCACAGCAGGTTAATAAAAATGGGAAACACCAAAACGATCACAATTTCACATCAAAACAGAGTCAACGATATGCTGGCAGAGGTGGTACGAGATGTATGGCGGCTGGGGATACCCGTTTCGAAACGGATCCAGAAAGATGTCGTGATCAATCAAAGAGCCCGGACGCGCTTCGGGTGCTGCAAACGATTGAAGACCGGCTTGACAGGCAGTGAGTTCATCATCGAGGTTTCCGAAATGCTGCTTTACGCGCCGGAAGCATCCCTTAGGCAGACTCTGGCTCATGAGGCGCTCCACACCTGCCCGGGCTGCGGCAACCACAGCAGTGGGTGGAAGGCCTATGCAGAAAAGGTCAATGCAGCCTATGGGTATGACATAAAAAGAGTGTCAGATCCTGCAGCCTTAGGCATCGAACCGACGGAGATACTGAAACGCCGGAAGAAGGTGAATCATGTGCTGGTCTGCGAAAACTGCGGTGCGCGGATAGAGAGGACCCGGGCGACCAAGGTCACCAAGTATCCTCAGCTATATAGATGCAGATGCGGCGGCAGATTGGCAAAAATCAAGCTTTAGCAGCAGCTTACAGTAATCGGAGGTATATCAGGCATGAAAGGAAAAGGAGAATACTTTGGTACCCATCGTGTTATCAGTCCGGAGGGTCTGCTGCCCCAGGCGGCGGATAAAATCGACAACACGCCGGAAATATGGTCGAATGAAATCCTGATCGATGTGATAGCGCTTCAGCCAACATCCAGCGCATTCCATAACATCAAGGAAAAGTGCGGCGCTGATATGGAGAAAATCAAGCAGGAATTCCTCGCCATCGTTGAAGACAGGGGGAAGTTCCAGGATCCGGTGACAAGATCCGGAGGCATGCTCATCGGCAGGATCAAGGAGATAGGAGCCGACCTGGAGGGCAAGATAGACGGGCAGGTAGGAGACAAAATCGCCACGCTGGTATCATTGTCGCTGACTCCCTTGAAGATATATGAAATAACAGATATCGATCCTGATACAGAGCAGGTGGTCTGCAAGGCTGACGCAGTGCTCTTCGAAAGCGGCATTTTCACTAGAATACCCGATGACCTGGGCCAGGAATTGAGCTTGGCTGTCATGGACATCGCCGGAGCTCCGGCACAGGTGGCCATGAATGCAAAACCGGGAGATATCGTTGCCGTCATGGGCGCGGGTAAAGCCGGCCTTCTCTGTCTGGCAGAAGCGAAAAAACGTGTGGCTCCCCACGGCAAGGTGGTCTGCCTTGAGTATTCGGAGAGCCAATGCGAAGCGGTGAGAAATCTAGGCATCGCCGACATCATCCTGAATGTCAACGGGCAAAAGCCTCTCGAAACCTACAACAAATATATGGAGGCCATGAATGGCGAGCTGGCGGATTTTTCTGTCAGCACAGTTAACGTCAACAATACTGAATTATCCACCATCCTCATCACCAAAGACACCGGGAAAATATATTTCTTCTCAATGAGTACGGACTTTGTCAAGGCGTCTCTTGGAGCCGAGGGGGTCAAAAAATATGTCACCATGGTCCTGGGCGCGGGCTATTATCCGGGCCATGCAGCCATAACCTTCAACATCGTCAGGGAAAACGAGAAACTGAAAGAGTACCTTGTCAACCGCTATTGTAAATAATTTTGCGATGCTAATTTAGCACGATGCCGCTTTCAAGCTAAAAAGTCATAAAATACGAAACGTTTCAAATGAAACTTATGCGACAAAATTTGTCGACCCTGCACATCATCAGATAAATATGAAGTTTAAAACCTAATCAATAATAATGTTTTATACGGAAACGGCAGAGAAGCATAGGGCTCTCTGCCGTTTTTGTCTATGCCCGAGGCAAAAATCCTTGATGGAACAATAAGGTATAGAATAATCCCACTATATATTTTTGGAATATTATGACAAGCTAATAGCAAAAAAATAAGCTGAGCAAAGCTGATTAATCAACATTTTTAGCAAAAATAACGGCAGAAAAAAGAATCAGAAAGTTTAATCCTTAAAAAAAGTTTGTCTTGTTGACAGTCTCAATCCCTAAAGTTATAATAAGGTTACAAAAGAATAAGATGACTCCGAGTTTCGCATGACACACGTTTGCCGGCGAAACCGTTTAAGGTAATAGGAGCGATCTTATTGCCCGCCATTTTGCAAAGGAGATCAACGCCGTCAGGGTGTGGTCTTGTCTTTGCTTTTTATCTGAGCGACAGGCTTCATCCTGCAACCAGACTGGAAAGCAATTTGTAAAAAGGAGGGCTGTAAAATTATGAAAAGATTGAAGTTCGAAAAAGCAAAATGCATTGGCTGTCAGCTTTGCGCCCAGATATGCTCCGCCAAAAAGGAAGGAGTGATCTGCCCGTCGAAAGCCAGGATAGATATCGAGACTTCATATGACGATGGTAAATTAGTTTACCACGACAACTATTGTATCCTCTGCGGAATTTGCGTAAAGAATTGCCCCACCGGAGCGATCAAGATGGGTGAGTACATCGAAGTTGATCCGGCCCTGTGCACCTCCTGCGGCATCTGTGTTGAAAAGTGCCCGAAGCATGTGGTGAAGATCAGAGATGAAGTGGCCGTGATCTGCGACACTTGCAAGGGCGATCCGAATTGCGTCAAGGTATGTCCGCAACACGCACTGACGTTTCAGTAGAGAGGAGGCGATAGTTATGACAATGACAGGTTATCAAAACAATGTTTTAAGAGTGGATCTATCTGCGGGGAAGTCATCTGCTGAACCTCTCCGTATGGACTTTGCAGAAAAATATATCGGCCAGAAGGGTTTGGCGATCAGATACCTCTATGAAGAACTGAAGCCTGGAACAGACCCGCTGGGCCCTGAAAACAAGCTTCTGTTCACCACCGGCCCATTCACAGGGACAGGCGTGCCATGTTCCGGAAAGCTGTCCGTTGCGGCAAAATCTCCGGCGACAGGCACCATCAATGATTGTTCCATCGGCGGGCATACTGCGCTCAAGATCAAATACGCAGGATATGACATGCTGATTTTCGAAGGGAAGGCGGCAGAGCCCTCCATCGTTGTCATCGACAATGACAAAGTCACCATCGAACCTGCCGGCGAACTCTGGGGCAAAGGCGCCCATGTGGCTGAGAGCCTGCTGCAGAAGAGATTCGGAAGAGAGTACGGATTCCTGGTGATCGGCCCTGCAGGTGAAAACCTTGTGACTATGGCCTGCATCAATTCCGACTATTACAGACAGGCCGGCCGGGGAGGCATCGGCGCCGTCATGGGGTCCAAGAACCTCAAAGCGGTCTGCATCCGCGGTACAGGCTGCGTCAAAGTGGCGAATATCGATACCTTCTCCGAAAAGCTCATCAGCTACCTGCAGGAAAATGTGCTTCTGGATGACAATACCTATGTATTCGACACCGGGACCACCGCATTCCTGGAAGCATGCAATGACGGAGGCATCCTGCCGAAAAGGAATTTCAGCGATACCACCGATGAAAAGTGGACCGAGTATAACGGCGAAGTGCTGCTGAGCAAGCTTGCCGGCAAACGTGGATGCGGGAGCTGCGGCCTGGGCTGCGGCAACTTCATCAAATGGGAAGATGCCATCGTCGAAGGGCCTGAGTACGAATCCATCGCCGTAGCCGGCCCGAACGCCGACGTCAGCGACCCATATGCCATACTAAAATACAACGAGGTCGCCGATGACATGGGCCTCGATACCATAAGCGCCGGGGACGTGATCATCTGGGCCATGGAAATGACCGAAAAAGGCATCCATGATTTCGGCATCCGGTTCGGAGAAGCCGAAAAGATGAGAGAGTATCTCGGGCTGATCGCCCGTCGTGAAGGCGTGGGAGCAGACCTTGCACTCGGAGTCAAGAAAGCTTCCGAGAAATTCGGAGGCACCGACTTTGCGATGCATTGCAAGGGCCTGGAGTATCCGCAATATGAGCCGCGGGGCTCCTGGGGCATGTCCATGGCCTATGCTGTTTCCGACAGAGGCGCCTGCCATATGAGGGCTTACGCTCCGAATGAAGAAGTGTTCGCTGCTTCCATCCCTCCTTATACTTCAGAGGGAAAAGGGGAAATGGTCTACGGCCTTGCGGAGTACAATGCAGTGAAATTTTCCCTGTGCGTCTGCGACTTCTGGGCTACCCTCAACTACGATATCATGGCGGATCTGATGACAGAGGTCACAGGCAAGGAATGGACTGCTGACGATATGGCCGCAGTAGGACGCCGTGTTATAAATATCGCCCGTGCGTTCAACCAGAGAGAAGGATTCAACAGAAAGGACGATACTGTTCCTAAGAGGATCGTCAAAGAAGCTTTGAAGAGCGGCCCGGCTGCCGGCCAGGTCATCCCTGAAGAAGCCTTCAATGACATGCTGGATCAATATTATTCGGTAATGTGTTGGGACAATAATGGCATGATGCCTCAAGACTTGATTGAAAGCCTGCTGTAGGCGGTATAAGTGGAGAGAACGTGAGAATCAAAATCTTGTTAAGAGGCACACTGCCAAAATATTGGAATGGTGAAAAGGAACGGATCACCGAGGTGGCCGAGGGCTCGACTTGTGCTGAGACTCTCAAGGCTGAAGGTCTTGACTACCTCGAAATACCTCGTTTCGGATTCGTCGCCGTCAATGGGAAGAAGGCCATGATGGACCAGATTCTGCAGGACGGGGATGAACTGAAAGCATATTCCAAAATATCCGGTGGCTGAGAACCCGGATAACAGTAATACTCCCAATTTTATCCCCCTAAAGAGACCGCACCAAAACGCGTTGGTACGGTCTCTTTTTACGTAGAAATCATAAAGGCAGGCTATTCTTGGGGAAAGCCTGCCTTCAGTTCAAAAAGCAATATGGATCTGCGCTATTGTGATCAGGTCCGTCCGAATCCGCAATTCGGGAAGGTGCAGACTTCACAATTCAGACAGAGGCCGCCGTGGGCCAATTTCTTGATTTCTCCCCTGGAAGGGACTTCACCCGCCAGGATCCGCGGAACGATCAGATCAAACACGCTGGCGCGGCTGTACATCACGCAGCCCGGGAGGCCCACAACAGGGATATCTCCGATATAGGCCAGCATGAACATAGCGCCCGGGAGCACCGGCGCGCCATAGGTGACGATATGCCCCCCTGCCTTTCGTATGCCGGAAGGCGTCCGGTCATCCGGATCGACGGACATTCCGCCGGTAACACCGACGATGTCAACGCCATCATCGATAAGGGTCTTGATGCAGTCAGCAATCATATCCTCGTCGTCGTCTGCAAACAGCTGCTTCACTACCGTACTGCCAAGCTCCCCGAATTTTCTCACCAGAACCGGGCCGAACGCATCCTTGATTTTACCGGAATACACTTCACTGCCGGTGGTTACCACGCCGACTTTCATATTCTTCAGCGGCTTCACCTGGATCAGCACACCTTCCTGGCAAACCGCCTCGGCGCCCTTGACGACAGCTTCGTTGACGAAAAGAGGAATGACACGGGTGCCCGCCAGCTTGTCGCCAGCCTTGACAAGGCGATTTTCATGGATCGATGCAAACATGATCTCGTCCTGATCGATCAATCTGGCCAGCAGCTCGGTGTTGACTTTTAAAAGTCCGTCGTTGGCAGCAAAGATTTCTACCTTTCCTTCTCCCGGGGCAACCAAAGTAACGCCCGGTCCGGAAGCTGCAACGGCGATCCGCATGGCTGCGTCATCCTCATGCACATCGGTATCATCCTTCTCCACCACATAGAGGTGTTTTTTCCCCATGGACAACAGCAAAGGGATATCTTCTTCACGGATGACATGGCCTTTCTTGAATTTCGGACCCTTGTATTCCCCCGGGATGATCTGAGTCAGGTCGTGCGCCAGGACTGTGCCTATCGCTTTTTCCACTTCGATTTCTTTCATTAGTTGCTTACCTCTCCATCTTATAAATTCTTATCACTGTTTGCCTGCCTATAATCCAGGTTGGTGACGGAGCCCCTTGGCACATCGAAGGTTTCCATGGCCTCCAGCCCATAACCCAGCAGATTGCATATGATCACTTTGATGACGCCCCTATGGGCTACAATAATGATATCCGTGTCGTTTCTGCCTTCCAGGCATGCAGCCCGAACCAGCTGTTTCAGCTTTTTCATGACGCGGTATTGGAGATCATAAAAATTTTCGCCGTCATGCCCGCGTTTGTAAAGGAGCTTGTTCCTGCCGCGCTTTTCGTATTCCTCCGGGAATTCCGCCTTGATTTCCGATATGAATCTTCCGTCCCAGTCTCCCAGATTCATTTCCCGGAACTCGGGAACAGGGATGATTTCAAATCCGGCACTTGCAGAGGCATTGCGGCCGGGAGCGCGATTTCCGGCGGCATGGCCGTCAGCCGCCAGACCAAGAGTCGTCCTGATGATTTCCGCGGATGCCGAGGCTCTGTCCAGATCGCTGGTGTAGATCAGGCTGGTATTGAGCTTCAGGTCCGCCAACTCCTGCCCCGCCATAAAAGCATCATGCCGGCCTTCGGGACTAAGAGGCACGTCTGTCTGTCCGAGGAAAATCTTTTCCGCATGCTGCTCCGTTCGACCGTGCCGGACCAGCAGGATCCTGCCTTTGAAATTCCTGGCAATGTCCCCGCTGCTCTCCGCAGCGTTCTCCGGGTCCTTCAGATGATCCAGGCAACTCAGATAATCCAGCACCTCCTGATAGCCGGCAGGCGTATCCATGTCCAGCACCACGGCTTCGTCATCCAGCTCCAGCCTGTCCAGAAGTCCCGAATCGTCATATTTGGAGGTGATGGCTTTGAGTCCGCCTTCCCCTTGGTAATCCATGATTTCCTGCCAATAGGTTTCGGGGATCCAGATGGGATGCCCTTTTTTGCCCATGTAGCAAGGGGTGATAAAGGATGAAGGGCTTCGGCGGCTCTCTTCGAAAATCAGCCGCAGATGCTCCGGCCTGACAAGAGGGTAGTCCACGGGCAAAAGGAAAAGGCCATAGCCGGAATCCCCGGTGGCATCGATCCTGCACATGTCCATCACTGCCCGGACTCCTGCCTGGATGGAAGTAAACATCCCCCGATCAAAATCAGGATTATAGGCCTCTATGATCACAGGGTCATCAGGAAGAACCCCTCCGGACCTGCTATCGCCGGCAGCAGCACGCTTGGCGGCCAGTTCATCCAGAAGCTTTTTAACAGGCTCCCGGTTATAACCGGTGACCACCGCGATCCGCCGGACTCCGGCAGCCAAAAATGAGTCTATCATCGTCTCGACGGCGCATTTCTCTCCGATGGGCATCAGGGGCTTGAAATCTCCCATGCGGGAGGAGTATCCCGCAGCCAGGATGACAGCCGCTCCGGGCATGTAAATATTTGAAATCCTACTTTCCATAACCGGCTCTCACCTTGATCATTTCCGCTGCAATGCTGACAGCGATCTCTTCCGGCGTCTCTGCATGGATCGGCAGGCCTATCGGGGAATAGATCTTATCCAATTCCTCCCGGGAGAAGCCTTCCTGTTCTTCCAGCAGCTTCATTCCGGCAGCGACTTTCTTTTGGCTGCCGATCATGCCGATATAGGCATGGGGCACTCTAAGGGCCTGCTTCAGCACATCATAGTCTCCGGCATGGCCTCTGGTCATGATGACGATGTAACTGTCCAGGTCCGTTTCAATGCCGTCAAAGGCCTGCTGAAAGCTGTTCAGCACGACCACATCATCGGCTTCCGGGAAGCGTTCTCTGTTGGCGTATTCCACCCGGTCGTCCAGCACCACGGTTTTAAAACCCACATGGCGGAGGACTGGCTCCAGGGCAAGGCCCACATGGCCGGCACCGAATATGTATGCGGTGGTGCGAAGATTGAATTCAAATAAAAAGCTTCCGGGATTGGCGGCATCGATATACTCGATGCTGATGTCCACATCCCCGCCGCACCGCATGTCCAGACTGTTTTCATCTCCGGGCTGCAGCCGGAAGTGATAAATGAACGACTGCCTGGTGTCAAAGGCAGTCAGGGCCAGCTTCTCCGTCTCCAGCTCCAGAGCGCCGCCACCCACGGTGCCGGCCTTGGTCCCGTCCTTCATCATCAGAAGCCAGGCGCCTTTTTTCCTGGGAGCGGAGCCTGAAGTGTCCACCACTTTTGCGATCACAAAATCCTCTCCCTTTTCGATCAGATCCTTGGCATAGTAGACTGCTTTGCTCATTTGTAATCCTCCAATAGTTGTTTCATATGCTTTAAAATATGATCCTTCCTTCCTTCATCCGGATGACGAAATCGCCGAACATGCGGCTTTCCTCCTCGCTATGAGTGATCAGGATCGTCGGTATGCGGAAATTTTTCTTGAAGGCCCGGAATTCTTCATAGACGACTTCTTTGGTATCCCGGTCCAATGCCGAGAAGGGCTCATCCAGCAGAAGGAGCTTGGGCTGGGTGACGATGGCACGGGCCAGAGCTACCCGCTGTTTCTCGCCTCCGGAGATTTCCCGGGGACGTTTCGATTTCAGATGGCTGATGCCGAAGGTTTCCATTATATAATCGGCGTAGCCGATAAGCTCCCGGGAGGATTCCTTGTCGTGATATTCAGCCTTGTTCCGTATGCCGTAGACGATGTTTTCCCAGACGGTCATATTCGGGAAAAGCACATAATGCTGGAACACGTATCCCAGATTCCGGCTTTTGACGGGAACGTCGATCCGGGCGGGCGGGTTTTTACCGGGCCTGTTGCCATCCGTGGAAGCACTGCGTTCAAAAAGCGTTCTGCCATCAATAACGATCTCTCCCGAATCGGGCATTACAAGGCCTGCGATACAGTTGATCAGAGTAGTTTTGCCGGCGCCGGATTCTCCCTGGACTACCAGCGTTCCCTGATCAAGACCGTAGGCGACATCTATAGTAAACCTATCCAGTTTTTTTACGATTTTAAAGTTTGTTGTCATACGTCGTATTGTAGTTTTTCTTCTTAAGCCATAGATTCAGCCCAAATATGAGTATAAAGCTGAAAAGAGTAAGTATCAAGACCAATGTGTTGGCAAGCTCGTTTTTTCCGGCCTGCACCGCGTAGTATATAGCGGTGGACATGGTCTGTGTCTTGTGGGGGATATTGCCCGCCAGCATCAGTGTGGCGCCGAATTCCCCCAGGGCCCGGGCGAAGGTCAGGGCGATGCCGCTAATGATGCCCGGCCAACCCAGGGGAAGGGTCACGGTGAAAAAGATTTTGAATTCTCCGCTGCCCAGGGTCCTTGCAGCCTGTTCATAGACAGGATCGACAGATACAAAAGCCGCTTTTGCATTCTGATACATAAGCGGCAAAGAAACCACACAGGCCGCGATCACGCAGGCGACCCACGTGAACACGACCTGAAGATCGAACTGATCCAATAGAAAGCTTCCGATAAACCCTCTCTTGCCGAAAGCAACCAGCAAAACATAGCCCAATACCGAAGGGGGCAGCACCATGGGCAAAATGAGGAGGGTTTCCCACATATTTTTGCCGGGGATGGTCTTTTTGTTCAGAAAGTAGGCAAAGAAAAGGCCTAAGATAAAGGCAAATGCTGTAGCTATAGCCGCCACCTTCAGCGACAAAATGATCGGTTCCCACATTTCCGGTGCTGCACTCCCAACTGTTTAAATTTTAATCACTTTATAGAACGGTAAAGCCATATTTCTCGAAAATCGCTTTTGCAGCGTCCGAACCGATATATTCGTAAAATGCCGCTGCGGCTTCAGGCTGAGCAGCGCTGGCGGTAAGGGCAGCCGGGTAAACGATCGGATCGTGCTTGTCAGCAGGGACATCGGAGACCATGACACCTGTTGTGAGCAAAAGGGCGTCGGTTTTGTAGACAAAGCCGCAATCCACGTTGCCGGTGTCCACGTAATCAAGGACCGCTTTGACATCCTTGGCATAAATGAGCTTCGGCGTCACGGCGTCCGTGATCCCCATCGCATCAAAGGCCTGTACGGCGTACTGGCCTGCAGGAACCGTCTCCGGTTCTCCAACCGCAATGCTTTCAACGGCATCTGTGGTCAGGGCGTCCAATGTGACCGCATCCGCTTTTTCTGCTGCAGCGATCAAGGTAAGGGTATTCGCCAGCAGATCCGTCCTGGAATCTGCTGCAAGCAGGCCGGCTTCATCCAATGCATCCATATGATTTTCGGCTGCGGAAATGAAGAGGTCGCAAGGCGCGCCTTCCTCGATCTGGGTCCTTAAAGCGCCGGAGCTCCCAAAATTGAATTCGATGATGTCGCTGGACTCCTTCGCATATTCCGCCGCAATTTCATTCATCGCATCGGTCAGGCTTGCCGCAGCAGAAACACTGATGGTAACGGGTTCCGCTGGCTCTTCCGCTGCTCCGCCGCAGGCGGTCATTCCAAACATGAGAAGAAAAGCCATCAACAAAACTAGAATTTTTTTCATGATTTCCTCCAAGTATAATGTATTTAAGAAAACTTATGGTGATTTATTTGCAAAACGGAGCATTTTTAATGCAACCTAACACTATCGCATACTCTAAAAAGCAAATAAACCAAACCAAACCAAACTCAAACACATTATACCCAGTGCAAATACCCTTGTCAAGGCGGAGGATATGCTTTATATTAGTATAAAGAACTTAGTACAAAAATCTAAGGTGAATGATCTTAATATAAGGAGGTCAACTCAACATGGCGGAAGAAATCCTGTACACACCGGAAGAACTGGCTCAGAAATTGAAGCTCTCCAAGTACACTATATACGAAATGATCAAGAGGGGGGATATCCCGGCTCATCATATCGGGCGCAGCATCCGGATCTCGGAATCCCAACTGGCCAGCTATCTCATGAATGCCAACAAAATCGAAAATGTCTTTGATGGGATCATCCTTCAAGAGGGAGGGGATATCTTCGCCGTCCATAATGGCGTGAAGGTAAGCGTCAATACAGAGCTGGAAGGCCGAGTCAAATTCTCCGTGAGGCCCGAAGACATCATATTGAGCACGGGTAAATTCGTCAGCAGCGCCAGGAATGCATTTGAAGGCACCGTCGTGGACATGATGCATGACGACAGAAAGGCCAAGCTGGTGCTGGATATAGGTTTCCCTCTTGTGGTCCTCATCACCAGGCGATCCATGATCGAAATGGACATCAAAATAGGAGACCGCCTGTACGCGGTGTTCAAGACCATGGCGGTGCGGGTCACCAAATAACAGAACGATAACGGAGCCTTCAAGGATCCGTTAAGAAGACTTCCAGGATCCGTTAAGAATACTCCGAGCAAGAAAAGCCGGCTGCACAGCGCAACCGGCTTTTCTGTATTTTTACACGTAGTCGATCCGGATGGTCTGGGCGCCTTCCCAGAGCACCTTATGACCCAGGGCTTCGAGATTTTCAGCCCCTTCGGTGATGGTCATAAAATGGTTGCCCGCCAGCTGGCCCACCTCGCTGGAGAAGAGGCACCTGCCGTAGGACAGGATCAGCTCCATTTCCGTGATCCCGCCGGGGTACAATAGAAATTCGCCCTTCGCCGGATGGCTGGTCTGATTTTCGTAGTCAAGACCCAGTCTCGTATCCCCGTAAGGGATCCACATGGCCTGGCCGCTCCAGCGGCCGTGGATCAGTTTGTCCTCCAAAGGAAGCAGCTGCCTGAAAGCGCAGCAGGTTTCAGGAGCTTTTCGCTCCTCCAGCTCCCCGATAAAATCATAGCCTCCGACAGAAATTTTCAGCTTTGTCACAGTGTCACCTCCGTTTTCGATAGGACCCTTCCGGGCCCGACGCGATCCAATGTCCGCACCTGCTCCTTTACCAATCCAGCATCTCGCAGATTTTCGCAAAAGTGGCCTCGATGATCATCGGGCAGGTCTCGGCCTTCGCCAAAGGGTTGCCGCTGATCAAATCGCTGCATTCGGTGCTTCCAAAAGAATCCTCAAACCATTCAGTCAGTTCTGATATATGAGTTTTTCCAGCCTCCTCCGCATCGGCCAGACATAACAGACAAACGGCAGAAGAGAGGGTTCCGCAGATTTTCTCCTGCCAGACGCCGTTGCAAAGCCCGGCCATGGCCTGGATGAGATCCGGATTTTCCTTCCCCAGCTTATCAAGGCCCATAGCCATAATGATCTGGCTGCAGCAATATCCCTTGAGCTTGTATTGCAATATCTCCTGATTCATGCTCTAAATCCTTTCCGGCATATAGCCCTATATCCTCTCAGTCTTACAGACTAATATTCAAATATCCCAATTTCCCAATATTCCAATATCCTTATAGTTTTGTGGCCACCATCAAGAAATAGCCCGTGTGCTTGTTTCTGGCCTCCCGGCAAATGGCGCCCTCCAGGGACCCTTTTTCCATGATGATCTCCGCAGCATAGCTTGCAAGATCGGCGGACCGGTCCTCCCATGTATTGATGTCGAAGCCCATGTTTTCCATTTCATCGGAAAGAGGCTGGATCAGAAGCAGGTTGTTGACTCGATATTCCGAAGGCCTCTCCTTGCGTGTCTCATCGCATTCCCCGTGATGCTTCGGCCTTTGGCTGGAACGGTCGGCATTGATTTTAGCCGCAGTGATCAGGCCCTGGTCCGCGTCCTTTCTGTAAAGATCCGTCAGGATCAGTTTTCCGCCCTTCTTCAGGACGCAATAGGCTTCATGAAGTGCCTCCTCCGGGATATTCGTCAGTGACAAAACGCATTCCATCAGGACCCCGTCAAAGGAGGCCGAGGAAAAATCCTCCAGAAATTCTCCGTCACCGACCCTTAGATCCAAACCAGGGTGGCGCTTCAGACCCTCTTCTATGACTATCGGGCTCGTATCAATGCCCGTCACCTGAAAACCGTATTTTTCCTGAAGGTGTATACAGGCGTCGCCTTCGCCGCATCCGATATCCAATATCCTGGCACCTTCCTGGAATTTGCAGAGCTGCACAGCCTGGTCCGTGAGTTCCAGACCGCCGGGTCTTTTTATACTCATAGTTCTGATCCTTTCGATTCAATTCATATCCGTTATATTTCAATGCTTATATGTATGCTTATATTTATGCTTCAATCTAAACTTCCTTCGATTCCCTGTAAATGCTGTTGTACGCGCAAAACGGTATCAGCCGGTTGTCATCGGAAAGCACCTGGACCCGGCATCTCTTGAGCCTTTCGGCATCCAGATTGCTCAGATCCTGAAACGCCATACCGGAAAGAGTGAACATGCGGCTCCTGATATACCGGAGGAAGGAATCAAAGTCCATGACGTTTTCTTCGCCCCTGCCGGATCCTCCGGCGGCCTTGCCGGGATCACCACAGCCGGCAGGATCGCTGGACCCCGGAAGATTCCACTTGTTCACCACAAAGTCTCTGTCTTTCCTGATTATATCCATCGGCGAAGCAGCATCGCAACAACTGATGCCTCCTGCCCGCTTCTGCTGTCCCACGGTGCTGGTGATCTTACCGCTCAGCTCCTTGATGTAAGAGCCGTAGAAACAGCAAAGGGGATGCCCGGTGCTGATGGGCAGCAAATCACTGTATTGGAAGCGGCCTGCGGTCTGCTCCTGGATGGCGTGCATCACATCGAACATGGTGACCCTGCCGGCTCCCGCGCCATTGTCTGCGCCGCCAGAGGCGTCTTCGCCATAGGCCTTGCCGGATCCGAACGGTTTCGGGTATCTGCCGAAATAGCTCACCGGCTGGAAATGGATGCCCTTCACTACATCCAGATTGTCCAGCATGAAGTCGATCATGGATCCGATATTGGATAAATTGACATCCTGCACGATCGTGGGCACCAGGGTCACCGGCAGCCCGGCCTCGCGGCAATTCTGGATCGCCGCTTTCTTGAGATCAAGCAGCGCCTCGTTTCGCATCGCCAGGTTGATTACATCATCCGTCCCGTCAAACTGCATAAAAATGACGGAGGCCCCGGCTTCCCGGAGGGTCTTTGCATAGTTCTTCTCCAGTCCCAGCCGTTTTCCGTTGCTGTTGATCTGGATGTAGTCGAAACCCTTTTTAGCCCCCATGCGGATGATTTCCGGAAGATCCTCCCGGACCGTGGGTTCGCCGCCTGAAAGCTGGATATTGAAAGGACGCTCCTCGCCAAGTTCCAGCAGAAGGTCGTATTTTTTCCCGATCTCATCAAGAGAAGGCTCGCCGCCGGGGCTGCCCGCCTCGGCAAAGCAGTATGGGCAGTGCTGATTGCAGCGATCGGTGATATCGATGAGGACGCAGCAGGCTGTCTGGAGGTGATTCTCACAGGTTCCGCAATAAAGAGGGCAGCTGCTTCCCGAAGTCCGTTCGTCAGCGCCTTTGGTGATGGGATGTTTAGGAGGCACGTTAAGCACCGGATTTTTGATCCAGGCCTTATAATCTTCCGGAATCCTGGCGGCCAGCGTTCTGAACTCGCCGTGCTCCGGGCACTTTTGAATAAAATACACCTCGCCCGTATCAACTTCAGCATAATATGCCTCGACGGCCCGCTGACACATGGGGCAAAGGCTTTGAGTTTCGTTAAGAATGTGCATTTCTCCTCCAATAGTTTTCAAACAGAAGACAAAAGGGACAGACCCGTGTCTGCCCCCCTTGCCATTAAGCTTATGAAACTTAGTTTCTCGCTTCTCTATAGCAATAAAAAATGCAAAGAAAAGCGAATCCTTAAAGGAAGGATCTTCGCGGCCCCTTTGCACACTGGCAGGCAGTAGAATCGCTTCTGCTACCCTAACGTTTCCACCGGCACAAAGTGTCATGTGAAAATCGGAGACACATATTTATATTCTAACAAAAAAATTATACTATCAGGCGCTTTGTTTGTCAAATCATTGGGAGGAGATTTCGGATTTCATCCACCGAATATTTTGGCCGTCTTTTCATCAGACTTCAAATAGGATATAATGCTCAAGGAGATAAGATCGAAGCACTATCGAAACGGTATCCGGTTTGACGAAGATACCGTTTTTAATATGGCTGCAGCCTTGGCTGCAGTTGAGAACGTGAGGCAAAACGGTCGTCGGATTCATTTTACAAGGGGGAAGGTCATGGCAAGTTATTTTAAGAGGTTGGGCGATTTGCTCCTCGGCATTTTTTTGTTTTCTGTAGGGATCGTTTTTACTATGAAAGCAAACCTGGGATATGGTCCGTGGGAGGTTTTCCATCAAGGGCTGGGTGAAACCATAGGTTTATCCATTGGCAAGGCATCCATCCTCACGGGGCTGGTCATTTGCGTCATCGTTGCGCTTATGGGAGAAAAACTCGGGCTGGGGACCATCCTGAACATGGTGCTGATCGGATTTTTCATAGACGTCTTATTGGCATTGGATTTCATCCCGCAAATGACCGGGTTATGGACAGGAGTCCTAGAGATCACGATCGGATTCTTTATCATAGCGTTCGGATCCTATTTCTATATCCGCTCCGGATTCGGTGCGGGGCCGAGGGATAGCCTGATGGTTCTATTGGAAAGAAAAAGCGGGCGATCCGTTGGCGTATGCAGGATCATCATTGAAGCGTCTGCCGTTCTGATAGGATGGATACTAGGTGGACCCGTGGGGCTTGGGACCGGCCTTGCTGTCTTTGGGATCGGTTTTTGCGTGCAGATCGTATTCGCCCTGATGAAATTCAAAACCACTGCCGTGAAGCATGAAACCCTGGATGTGACTTTCAGGAACATCAAGGCGCTGACTTAAACCTTTAAAAACCGCAATATCGGTCAAGATTCCTTCTCTTGTTTATGATACTCTTTAATCACGGAAAAGAGGTGCCCCTGATGGACGAAATGAATTCATGCATGACTGTGCAGAAAATCCAGGAATACATTGAAGAAAATCTGCAAAATCCCATCACCTTAAAAGAGCTGGCGGATTTCGCGGGTTATTCGCCACGGCGTGTTGGGCGGATTTTCAGGGCAAACACAGGAAAAAGCCCCTTTGAATATATCCGGCTCCGAAGGCTCAGCAAGGCTGCCATGGTTTTGCGGGACGAAAACAAGAAAGTGATCGACGTCGCACTGGATTTTGTTTTCGACAGCCAGGAAGGGTTTACCCGGGCATTCACCAGAGAATTCGGCATCTCACCCTACAAATATCACAAGGAGGCCCCGCCCATCAGATTGTTTCTTCCGGAGAAGGTGTACGATACCTGCCGGGCGATGGCCCATGTTTGCTACAGGAGGATGGAAGATATGAAAACTGTATTTGTGCAAATCATAGAAAGACCGGAAAGGAAATGCCTGATTCAAAGAGGGATCAAGGCAAAGGGTTATTTCGAGTATTGCGAGGAGGCAGGATGCGATGTCTGGAATGTCCTCAGCAGCGTAAAAGAAGCGCTCTATGAACCTATCGGCATGTGGATGCCGGAGGACTTGAGAAACGGCGGTTCTGAATATATCCAGGGCGTGGAGCTGCCGATGGATTACGACAAGAAGATCCCGGAAGGCTTCGAACTGATCACCCTGCCGCCGTGCACCATGATGGTATTCCAGGGGGAACCGTACGAGGATGAACATTTTATGGACGCCATCGGCGAGATCTGGAAGCATATCGAAAAATTCAATCCGGAAATTTACGGCTACAAGTGGGCGCCGGAAGATGCGCCGAGGTTTCAACTGGCCCCCATGGGATATCGGGGCTATATCGAGGCCTGGCCGGTACGGAAATGCTAAAATTCCAACGTGCCGGAATTGACTTAAAACAAAATTATGGATATAATAAAACTTCATGGAGGTGATAGTAATGGACGATAGTTGCGGCCATAGTAGATGCTGCGAACAACAGAACAACAAAATAACATCGTGCCGGGCAAGTTCCTATACCTTTATTCGAATCGTATACGGAGGATCGGTTTGCCCTGCATAGAAGAGGGGGGCAAAATTGAGAAAAATATACAAAACCATTAACAGAAAAATCGTCGAAATGGACTCTTTTGACGAAGCAAATCTCTGGATCGATCTGGTGGATCCGAACGTTCAGGAAATGCAGTCCGTCTGCAACCGTTATAAAATCGATATCGATATGCTGAAGGCGCCTTTGGATGAAGAGGAAAGGCCGAGAATCGAGGCGTACGACGGGCAGGTGCTCATACTGATCAGCATGCCGAATCTGTCCTCGCAGGACTCGCCGGTAATTTACGACACGATCCCGCTGGGCATCGTGGTGACAGAGCAGGTCATCGTCACGGTGGCCCTCAAAAACAGCATGCTCATCGATCAGGTCCTTCAGTCCAAGGCTTCGCCCACGACTGCGAAACGGACTAGATTCGTATTGCAGATGCTTTACAACAATGCCAGGCTGTTCCTGAGATGCCTGAAGGAAATCGACAAGAAATCCACGGAAATGGAACAGTACCTGAATAAATCCCTGAAGAATAAAGAGCTGGTCAGGCTCCTGGACCTTCAAAAGAGCCTCGTTTATTTCACGACAGCGCTGCGATCCAATGAAAGCGTGCTGGAAAAGCTGCTGCGGACTTATTTGAGAAAAGTGCACGACGAGGAAAGCGAGATCACCGTAAGGGTGCTGAAAAAATACGAAGAGGACGAGGACCTTCTGGAAGACGTCATTACAGAGAACAAGCAGGCCATCGACATGGCGGATATCTTCACCCGCATACTGGGAGGGACGATGGAGGCCTTCGCGTCGATCATATCCAACAACCTCAATATCGTGATGAAATTTCTCGCCAGCATTACCATCGTCATGGCCATTCCGACAGTCATCACGAGCTTCTTCGGAATGAATGTAGCACTGCCGTTCCAAAATTCGCCACTGGCATATGCCGGGATCATCGGCGGAACGGTCTTGCTGATGATGATCGGGGCATTCCTCATCACCAAAAAGAAAATGTATTAGCGCCTCAGGGCAGGAATTCAGAAACAGCAATCAGGCTTCACCAGCTGAGATGCTGTTTTTTTTCTTTTTATAAAACCATCATAACCCTTCCGGCATCGGGTGCTTTTCCTTTTTGGGGCAAAGCAACATAATTACGAATTTTCAGCATACACGTAATTGCCCGAAACCGGCCAAAAATGATATAAATAAGAAGACATTTCAATTGTCCGCAGTGATCCAATATTCTAACAGACAGCACTGCAGCAGTTCTGTAAGAAGTTCTGCAAAAGCCAAAAAAAACAGTTCTAACACAAGCTTTTGAAACAAACATAGGGAGGAAACAAAGCTTATGAAACTGAAGAAACTGACACTCAACATCAACGGCGCCGACCGCATGTTCATCTGCGATCCGGAAACGGATACGCTGGCAACGGTCCTGAGGCGTCTGGGCCTGACAGGGACCAAGGTTGGATGCGGCACCGGCGTGTGCGGCTCCTGCTCCGTCATCCTGAACGGCAAGGTGATCCGGTCCTGCACCAGGAAGATTACCGCTATTGAAGAGTACAGCACCGTTACCACTATCGAGGGGATCGGAACGCCGACCCACCTTCATCCGCTGCAGCTGGCCTTCATGCATGCCGGCGCGGTGCAGTGCGGATTCTGCTCGCCGGGATTCATCGTATCGGCCTATGGCCTATTAAAGGCCAACCCGGATCCGACCAGAGAAGAGGTCCGCGACTGGTTCCAGAAAAACCGGAACATCTGCCGCTGCACCGGCTACAAGCAGATCGTGGACGCCGTCATGGCCGCCGCGAAAGTGGTGCGGGGAGAATGCAAGGCGGAGGACATCATGGTCAAGCTGCCTGAAAACAGGGAATACTATGGGCTGCCATTGGTTCGCCCGGCCGCGCTGGCCAAGGTCTGCGGAGTCTGCGACTACGGCGACGACATCGAACTGAAGATGCCGGAAAATGTCCTGCATGCCGTCATGGTCCAGCCAAAAGTCGCCCATCATGCAAAGGTCTTGAAAATCAATACCGAAGAAGCGGAAAAAATGCCGGGCGTCTACAAGATCGTCACCCACAAAGATGTCAAGGGCGCCAACCGCCTCAACTTCTTCCAGTTCTCGCCGAGGACCCTGGCCACGGAAGCCTCTCATGTGCTTCTGGTGGAGGACACCATCTACAATTACGGGGATGTGGTAGCCCTGGTGGCAGCCGACACGAAGGCCCATGCCAGAGCGGCGGCGGCGAAGGTCACGGTGGAAATCGAGCAGCTGCCGGAATATCTCAGCTATCTGGAGGCAGCCATGCCGGATGCCATGCGCATCCACAGCGACCATCCGAACGTATGGTCCCAGCAACCGACGCTTAAAGGCGCTGAAAATGTACCGGAACTGATCGACCGGGCGCCGTATTCCGTATCCGGAAGCTTCCATTCCACCAGGGAGCCGCATATGCCGATCGAAGGCGATACCGTTCAGGCCTACTGGGGCGACGACGGCCTTTTGACGGTCCACTGCAAAGCCATGTGCATCTATGCCAACATCGGCGACATCGCGGAAGCCACCGGCGTTCCGGCTGAGCAGATCCGCGTCATACAAAATCCGACCGGCGCCACCTTCGGCTGGGGCATTGCCGGGGCGACCTACTCCCTGGCGGCCATCGCCTGCATCGCCTGCGACGACATGCCGGTGGCCTTGTCCATGACTTATCAGGAATTTATGGCCTTCAGCGGCAAGCGGGCGCCTTCCTACACCAACGCGCGGATGGCCTGCGATCAGGACGGGAAGATCCTTGCGGCGGAATGGGACTGCGGCCTGGATCACGGTGCCTACAACGAACTGGGCGACGACCTGACCTGGCGACCGGCCCGATTCATGTTCTTCCCGTACTATGTTCCGAACGTCATGGGACTGACCCGGGTGGCCTGCACCAACCACGCCTACGGCACCGCATACAGGGGGTATGGATCCCCGCAGGCATATACCGCATCCGAAGCACTCATCGACATGATGGCTGAAAAGATGGGCATGGATCCGTTTGAATTCAGGTGGAGGAACATCGCGCGGGAAGGCCAGACCAACGTCAACAGCTACCCGTTCGTGGACTACCCGATGGAAAAGATCATGGAAACCATGAGGCCTTATTATGAAAAGGCCGTAGCCAGGGCGAAGGCCGAAGACACGCCGGAAAAGAGAAGGGGCGTCGGCATCGCATGGGGCGGCTACAATGTCACGGAAGGTACGGCGGACCAGTGCACCGTAGCGCTGGAACTGACGCCGGAAGGCAAATTCATCAAATACGATACCTGGCAGGACCAGGGGCAGGGAGGCGACGTGGGCGCCCTGCAGACGACGCTGGAAGCCCTGAAGCCGCTGGGCGTCTCCGTGGAGGATGTCATCCTGATCCAGAACGACAGCAAATACTGCCCGGATTCCGGCGCCACCGCCTCCAGCCGCCAGCACTATATGAACAGCAAAGCCGTGACCCTGGCTGCCAACAGGCTGATCAACGCCATGAAAAAGCCCGACGGGACCTACAGGACCTACGAAGAAATGATGGCGGAAGGCATTCCGGTGAAATATGAGGCTCAGTACGAAAATCCGTCCGACCCGGATCTGTGCGACCTGGATCCGAATACCGGCGTGGGCAACCCGACCCCGGACTATACCTACGCCCTGTTCCTGGCGGAGGTGGAAGTGGACGTCAAAACCGGCAAGGCCACGGTGATCGGCTACACCAGCGTGGATGACGTGGGCGTCATCGGCAACATCGCATCGGTGAACGGCCAGGCCTTCGGCGGGCTTTCCCACTGCATCGGCTTCGCCCTCTCAGAGAATTATGATGATGTGAAGAAGCACAACAACATTCTGGGCGCGGGGATCCCGGCCATCAAAGACATCCCGGACGATTTCAACCTGATCCATGTGGTGACGCCGAGAAAGAAGAATCCGTTCGGCTCGTCCGGCGCATCCGAAGCCTACCAGTCCGCCGGCCATGTGGCGGTGATCAACGCCATTTACAACGCCTGCGGCGTGCGTATCTTCGAGCTTCCAGCCACGCCGGACAAAATCAAAGCCGGCCTGGACGTCCTGGCAAAGGGCGGGAAAGTGGAGCCGCCGCAGAAGTATTTCCTGGGGTCCGACCTCTATGAGGAGATCGAGCAGATCAGGGCGAACCCGGTATGAGGGTCCTGCCCTTAAAAGAAAAGGATGCAGGCTCCGGCCGAATTCGGCAGAAACTCTCATGGTACTATAGAGTTTGGTTAGCGCCAACTAACTAATGGATTTTACGGAATTCCATATAATAATCCAACAATTGATTTTTTTCACAAGCCATGAGTTGTGCCGCTTATGGCTTGTTTTCACAGAATTCTAAAAATAAAAAACAGCAAATAAATACCAGTAAAAAGACACTTTAATCCACAATTAAATCGCTTAAAACGGTTGCCTAATGGAAAAAACTATGATATAAGTATAGTGTTTATATTCTAACACATATGAACGCCCCCAAAAACAATTTCATAAAATGTTACGTATGGAGGAAAAAAGCTTATGAAACTAAGAAAACTCACTCTCAACATCAACGGCGCAGACCGGATGTTCATTTGTGATCCCGAAACGGACACATTGGCAACGGTATTGAGACGCCTTGGCCTGACCGGAACCAAAATCGGATGTGGCAAAGGTCTTTGCGGATCCTGCTCTGTGATCCTGAACGGAAAAGTCATCCGTTCCTGCGTCAAGAAGATCACCACTGTGGACGAATACAGCACCGTGACCACCATCGAAGGCATCGGAGCCCCGAACTTCCTGCACCCGCTGCAGGTGGCATTCATGCATCTTGGCGCGGTACAGTGCGGTTTCTGCTCCCCGGGCTTCATCGTATCGGCCTACGGCCTGTTACAGGAGAACCAGAACCCGACCAGAGAAGAGGTCCGCGACTGGTTCCAGAAAAACAGGAACATCTGCCGCTGCACCGGCTACAAGCAGATCGTCGATGCCGTCATGGCAGCAGCCAGAGTCGTACGCGGGGAATGCACCGTGGAAGACATCATGGTGAAGCTTCCTGAAAACAAAGAATACTACGGACTTCCGCTGGTACGTCCTGCAGCCCTTGCGAAGGTTTGCGGAACAGCCGACTACGGCGACGACATCGAACTGAAGATGCCGGAAAACACTCTGCACGTCGTCATGGTGCAGCCGAAAATCACCCACCACGCGAAGATCCTCAAGATCAATACCGAAGAAGCCGAAAAGATGCCGGGCGTCTACAAAGTCATCACGGCCAAGGATGTCCAGGGCTCCAACAAGCTTTGCTTCTACCAGCTCATCCCGAGGTGCATCGCCACCGAACCGAGCCACGTGCTCATTCATGGCGAAACCATCGACAACTACGGAGACGTTATCGCCATGGTCGCTGCGGACACCAAAGCCCATGCAAGGGCCGCCGCCAAGAAGGTCACCATGGAATACGAACAGCTCCCTGAATACCTGAATTATTTCGAAGCCTGCATGCCGGACGCCCAGCGCATCCATGATGACCATCCGAACGTTTGGGCATGGCAGCCGACCCTCAAGGGCGACGACGAAAAAGTTCCTGAACTCATCGAAAACGCGCCTTTCTACGCGGAAGGAAGCTTTTCATCCTCCAGAGAACCGCATATGCCGATCGAAGGCGATACCGTTCAGGCTTACTGGGGCGATGACGGCATGCTGACCGTGCAGTGCAAGGCCATGGCCATCTACTGCAACATCGGAGACATCGCCGAAGCCACCGGAATCGACGCAGAAAAGATCCGTGTCATCCAGAACCCTACCGGCGGAACCTTCGGCTGGGGCATCGCCGGCGGAACCTATTCCCTGGCAGCCATCGCCTGCCTGGCCTGCGACGGAATGCCTGTTGCATTCTCCATGGAATATGAAGAATTCATGGCCTTCAGCGGCAAGAGATCTCCTGCCCACACCAACGCCCGTCTGGCCTGCGACAAGGACGGCAAGTTCATCGCGGCGGAGTGGGATCTCGGCTTCGACCACGGCGCATACGACGAACTGGGCGACGACATCCTCTGCAGAACGGCAAGATTCATGTTCTTCCCGTACTATGTACCGAACGTAACGGGCCTTTCCAGAGCCTGCACCACCAACCATTCCTACGGAACAGCCTACAGAGGCTACGGTTCTCCACAGGCCTATACGGCTTCGGAAGCCATCGTGGATATGCTGGCGGAAAAAGTCGGCCTGGATCCATTTGAGATCAGATGGAGAAACATCGCCCGCGAAGGCCAGACCAACGTAAACAGCTACAAGTTCGTCAACTATCCGATGGAAAAGATCATGGAGACCATGAAGCCTTACTATTACGCGGCGGTTGAAAAAGCCAAGGCGGAAGACACCCCGGATAAGAGAAGAGGCGTAGGCCTTGCCTGGGGCGGATATAACGTAACAGACGGAACGGCAGACGCCGGCACCGTTGCCATAGAGCTTCGTGAAGACGGCAAATTCGTGAAATACGACACCTGGCAGGACGTAGGCCAGGGCGGCGACGTCGGTTCCCTGCAGAACACCCTGGAAGCCCTGAAGCCTCTGGGCGTCTCCGTGGACGACATCGTGCTGATCCAGAACGACAGCAAATACTGCCCGGATACCGGCGCATCCGCCGCATCCCGTCAGCACTATACCAACGGCAAGGCCTCCAAGAAGGCTGCGGACCAGCTGATCAACGCCATGAAGAAGCCGGACGGCACCTTCAGAACGTATGCTGAAATGGTCGCCGAAGGCATCCCGACCAAATATGAAGGCTACACCGGAAATCCGGAAGATCCGGATCTGTGCGATCTCGACCCGAACACCGGCGTCGGAAACCCTACACCGGACTTCACCTATGCGCTGTTCATGTCCGAAGTGGAAGTAGACCCTAAGACCGGCAAGACCACTGTTCTCAGCATGACCTCTGTGGATGACGTCGGCGTCATCGGCAACCCGGCATCGGTAGACGGACAGGCTTACGGCGGACTTTCCCACTGCATCGGCTTTGCGCTCTCCGAGAACTATGACGATGTGAAGAAGCATGCCAACATCGCCGGAGCAGGCATCCCGGCCATCAAGGACATCCCGGATGGAGAAGACTTCAGACTGATCCACCTTTGCACACCGCGCGACAAGAACCCTTGGGGTTCCGCAGGGGCATCCGAGGCGTTCCAGTCCGGAGGCCACATGGCTGTCATCAACGGCATCTACCATGCCTGCGGCGTCAGAGTCCATCAGATCCCGGCTACTCCTGACAAGGTCAAGGCGGGTCTTGAAGCCATCGCAAAGGGCGAAGTATCCCCGACGGTTCCGAAGAAATACTTCCTGGGCTCCGAGCTCTACGACGAAATCGCCCACATCAAGGCAAACCCGATGTAAGCAAGCTTAATAAGCTCCTTGTGTTAAATCCATACATAATTGAACCAATCGGTCTGCAGCTTTTTAGCTGCAGACCGATTGGTCTATCAGGAACTTTGCGGACAGCGGCGTGATTATACAAGAATGCAGGAATACGATTTCACAAGAATACGAGAATGCAGGAATACCAAAATACAATGAAATCCTTACAGGCGCCAATAAACGCCTATAGAGTCTTTTGTATTCACATAGAATGTTTAACATTCTTGTAGATTCTTAATATTCTTATAGATTCTTTAATATTCTTTAATATTCATATCTTTGATCTTTGTATATAATAGAAGCGTAGCGAGTGACTTGAGCGTCTAAAAAATGCATCTGCGCCCAGACGGGATAAAAGGGAAAAAATCCATGGACAAGAACCATAAAATCGAGGAAGTAGACAGAACAGACAAAATGGACCAAATAGACAAAACAGACAAACCGGAAAATTATGTGGAAAACTTCAAGAATTGCCTGGAAAAAGAAAAACCCTTCTGCCAGGCGGCTTGTCCTTTTCACATCGACATAATCGGCTTCATCGACAAGATGAAGCGAGGCGCCTACAAGGCGGCGTATAAGACCTACAGGGATTCGACAGGATTTCCCGGGATCGTCTCCCGGCTTTGCCATGAGCCCTGCAAAGCCGTGTGCCCGAGAAAAACCACGGACAGCGCCATCGAGCTGAGGCTGCTGGAACGAGCGGCGGTGGAATACGCGGGGGACACCAATCCGACAGCCTACAATCTGCCCCACCGGAATAAGAAAATCGCCGTGATCGGCGCCGGGATCAGCGGCCTTGCCTGCGCGCTGAGGCTGGCCGCAAAAAAATTCGATGTGACGATCTATGAAAAATCCGGCCGGATCGGCGGGGAACTCTGGAATCTTCTGCCCGACGGAGGATTCATGGCGGAAATAGAGCATCAACTGCAGCATGAGGAATACACGCTGCATCTTAATACGGAGATCAAATCGCTGGAAGAGCTGGGGGAAGTGGATGCGGTGTACATCGCCACCGGCAGGGGCGGCAACGACTTCGACATGGGCCGGAGCCACCCTGACGGGATATTCACCGGGGGCATGCTGCTGAATAAGAACCTGATGGAAGCTTTGGCGGACGGCCTCAACACCGCCACCGCCATCGACAATCTCCTGAAGACGGGAAGGGCCCTCTACCCCGAGGACAAAAGGGAAACGGGAACCGTCCTGGCCCCTTCTTTGCTCTACAAGGTGGAGCCAGCGCCGGGATCCCTGCCGGGAGGCGAATACACCGGGGAAGAAGCCATCGCCGAGGCGGAGCGATGCATCCAGTGCAAATGCAGCGCCTGCTACCTGAACGTCGATCTCATCCAATACACCAACAAATGGCCCCTCCGGATGCGTGACGAAATCGCGGCTACCACGCTGCCGGGCTGGTCCGAGGTCAAGGCCACACCGGCCAAGAGGCTGCTCAATACCTGCAACCTAAGCGGCATCTGCGTGGACGTCTGCCCCAAGGAAATCGATCTGGACCGGCTGTTCCTGGACGGACGCCGGAGCATGCACCGTCAGGACAAGACGCCATGGGTGTTTTATGATTTCTGGATCCGGGACATGGACTTCGCCAACGGGGAACACTGCGCCATCCGGCGCATGCCTAAAGGCATGAAGGAAGGAACCGATCAAAGCCGGTATGCTTTCTTCCCGGGCTGCCAGCTGGGGGCCAGCCGACCAAAATTGGTGGAGCAGGTTTACGGCTATCTTACCGAGAAGCTGCCGGACACCGGGCTGATCCTGCAGTGCTGCGGCGCGCCGGCGGAGTGGGCCGGCATCGTGGAGAAACATCAGGAGTCCATCGATTCGATCCGAAACGCCTGGGAGTCCATGGGCAGACCCGTCCTGATCCTGGCCTGCCCGACCTGCGGACGGAAATTCCAGGACTACCTGCCGGAGATCCCGACCGTTTTCATCTACGAACTGATGGAACAGCTGGGCTATCAGGAGGATCCGGATCAGATCAGAAACCTTCTGGGCGATGAAATGATCGACGGAGGCCTGTCCGTATTCGACCCTTGCGCCAGCAGGAAGATGCCAGCCCTTCAAAAGAGCGTGCGGAAATACGCCGGCGAAATCGGCTGCAAGATTGTACCGCTTGCCCAGAACGGCCCCAACGCCAATTGCTGCGGCTACGGAGGCCAGCCGGGCATCACGGACCCGGCTTACGAGAAATTCGTGCGGGACAGAAGGATCGCCGAAGGGGACAAGCCGTACATCACCTACTGTGTCAACTGCCGGGACGCCTTTTTGGATGCGGGCAAGCCAGCGGTCCATCTGCTGGACATCCTGTTTCCTTGGGAGGAAGAAAGTCTGTACCGTCTCCCGACCGTCACCGAGAGAAGACGATACCGAGAAGCGCTGAAAAAGAAACTCCTGGAAAAATATTGGGGGGAAGAAATGAACGAAGAGATCAAAGAAGCGATGAATGAAGAGGGGAACAAAGGCGCCGCCATGGAACTGGTCATGACGGAAGAATTGAGACAGAAGATCAGCCGGGAGCGGATCCTGGAGGAGGATCTCAAGGAAGTCATTGATTTCTGCCAGAGGACGAACCGGAGAATCTATAACCAGGAGACCGGCACCTACAGCGGATACCGCCAGATCGGCCACATGACCTACTGGGTGGAATACATCCCGGAGACGGAGGAACGGATCCGGCTGGCCAATGCCTATTCCCACAGAATGAAGATAGAATTGGAGGCGGTCTGGAATGGACGAAAAGTCGAAATGGATCTGTGATAAGTGCCAGGTGGAGATGACCCTGGTGGAAGCCACCTTCAGCTACCTGAAGCGATCCTTCCACCATAAGGTCTTAAGGTGCCCGGAATGCGGTCAGGTCTACATCCCGGAGGATCTGGCGAAGGGCCGCATGAAGGAAGTGGAGACCCTGCTGGAAGACAAATAGATATCAGTACCGGTAGAGAGAGGAGATTTTCGTGTACAGGATGGTATGCGGAGACCTCCTCTATTTTTCGTTTCCGTGTCGAATTTGAAGTCCCTGCCGGCTTTTCCGCCGATAAGGCGCTGTTAAATAGGCGGGATGCCATAAGATTATTCAACTATAAGGTTAATAAGTTGTAGCGAACAATCGAAAATGCACGAACAAAAGCGGTAATGGAGGCTTTACGTCACATGGAAAAGAAGCTGTAATGCTTGAAATATGAAGAACATATCGATATGCGACGAGCGATAAAATAAACAAGCGATTGTAGAATAAAAGCCTTAAAAAATTCTTGCTTAATGCAATGAACTATGATATAACTATAACGTTAATATTGCAAACAAAGCCCCGCAATCATTTATTTTGCTCCTTATGTTATATCCATACATAATTGAACCAAACAGCCTGCAGCCACCATACGCTACAGGCTGTTTGGCTTATCATTAACTTTGCAGATAACAGCATGAAAGTTCCTTTTATTTAGTATATAATGGAAGTGCGGCGATTGTCCAAAAACCCTGCCGGAGCACAAGCAGCGTCAAGACCGCTGCAAATGATAGAATGTGCACAAAATCGTTACACGGAAATTTGTATACAAAGTACAGCTCATGCAAGATGTTACATTTAAGGTGCATTATTTTACATTGACATAAATTCTACTATCATAAATGATACAATTGACATTAGCGTATCACGAGAAGTATGTCAGCGAAATTGCAAAAACCCAAAGTTGGAAGGGGAGAGTGATCCGAGATGCTGAATGTGATCATAGGCGACGATAATCCTGATTTTTCCAAGGCTCTGAGGGACCAGATCATCAAATCCTTCGGAGCAAAAATCAGCACGGTCGCATATTTCAAGAAGGAAGAAGCCTTGAAGCTGGCCCTTGAGCAGGGCACAAATAATTTAATCGTATTCATGGATGCCGCATTCAATGGGGACGGCGTCGCTGTAGCGAAAATCGTCAAAGAAAGGTACCCGCTGGTACAGATCATATTCATGTCGGATAGCCTTAAATGCTGCACAGAGCTTTATGAAGTGGAGCATATTTATTTTCTGAAAAAGCCCATCGATGACGCCAGGCTCGTATCCGCACTGGATACCGCATGGTCAAAGATGGACCGTTCCAGAGAAGATGTCCTTCCCATCGTGACGAAGGAGTCTTCCTACTGCGTCCCCATCCATGACATCGAGTATCTGGAAAAAGAGCGCCGGCGCATCAACGTCTTTGAAAACGGCAACAAGCACAGCTTCTATGGCAAGTATGAGGACCTGGAAAAATACCGGAAAGGAAACCACACCTTCTGGAGATGCCACAACAGTTATGTCGTAAACTTCAAATATGTCACGGCTCTGAAAGACAAGTGCTTCCACATGAAGTGCGGCGCCATCATCCCCGTGAGCAGGAATTACAGCAAAAAAATCCGGGAAGAATACCGAAAGTTCCTGGAGAAAATGATTTAGATACCAATTAACGATATAGAAAAAGATTTAGATCAAGAAATCGATGAAACCATTGACACAAAAACCAAGGAGGTAGGCAGATGAAAGGCAGAAAGGTATTAGCAATCGTGTTGACGATGGTCATGGTCCTCGGATCATTCTCCATGGCCTTTGGGCAGACAGCGGCAGAGGCATTCCCGGATGTGGAGGGCCACTGGGCGAAGACAGCCCTGGTGAACGCCGTGGACAACGGACTTCTCAAGGGAGACAACGGCTATATCCTGGCGGACAGCAACCTCACCAGAGCCCAGATGGCCGCCGTGGTGAACCGTGCCTTCGGAGCGACCCAGAAGGCTTCCCTAACCGGATTCACCGATGTGCCTTCAGGTGCCTGGTATTATGAAGACATGGCCAAGGCGGTAGCGATGAAGACCTTCATAGGCAGCGACGGCAAACTGAATCCGGATGCCAACATCACCCGGGAGCAGGCCTTCGTGGTTCTGGCCCGTGGAATCGCCAGAACCGGCGCGCCTTTATCAAATCTGGATAAATTCTCCGATGCCGCACTGATCAGCGACTGGGCCAAGGACGGCATAGCATCCCTGGTAGCCGGCGGCTATGTGAACGGCTCGAACGGGATGCTCCATCCTCAGCAAAATATCACGAGAGCGGAATTCGCTCAGATCATGGATAACATCCTCAAAAACTACATCAAGAATCCTGACACCTATACCATGGACTTTCTCGGCAACCTGGCCATCAACGTGCCGGAAGTCACCCTCAAGAACGCCGTCATCAACGGCGGACTTCTGATCGGTGATGGCGTGGGCACCGGCTCCGTCACGCTGGATAGCGTCACCGTGACCGGCAGGATGGTCGTCAGAGGCGGAGGAGAAAACTCCATCAAGATCCTCGGCGACTCTAATATCACCAGCATCACCATCGCCCATGTGGGCGACACCGTCAGGGTATTTGCAGCAAACGGCGCAGAGATCCCGGTGATCTACGTCATGGGTGAAGCGGATGTCATCATCGAAGGCCATGTCGGAACCATTCAGGTACTTTCGGACAACATCACCGTGACGGCCACCAATGCCACCATCGGCACGGCCATCGTCAGCGGCGAAAATTCCAAGGTCATTGTAGACGATAAATCCAAAATCGGCAGCATCACCGTCACCGGCGAAGGCACCACGATCAGCGGAGAAGGCGAAGTCAAGACCGTACTGGCCAACGCCAACGACGTCATCGTCAACACCGTCGACACTGAAGTCACCGCAGGAGCCGGGACTACCGGCGTCATGGCCGGAAGCACGGCTGTCAAGGCCGGCACCACCGAGACCGTGGTCCAGGAGATCGTCTTCGGCGGAGGTGGAGGAGTGATCCTGCCTACTACCCCTAAGGCCCCTTCCATGACCATCGCAGGAGTGACTGTTGACGACGTAGCCGTCAGCCCGTCAGGAAATCCTAGCCTCTATATCATCGGAGCAGACGCGGATAAAACCACCGCTGCGGTGGATGTCACCATCACCAATACAGACAATGTCACCTATACGGCTGAAATGTCCATCAAGAACGGCATCAATGAAGTGGCTTATGCCTCCACCAGCGGCATTACAAAGGCGAATGTTGACTCCCTAAGCGACTACGGCAGCGTCACCATCGGCAATCTGGCGGCAATCCTGGACGCTCTGGGCGGATCCGCAACGGGTTGGTACAAGGTGGATGGCGTCACACAGAACCAGACTGTTAACAATACGCATCTGTTCGAGAATGTCATCGACAGCATGTTTGCGGAAATGGATATGGACACCTTTACCGTCACCCTGAAGCTCACACCGGCGGGCGGCACAGCCGGCACACTGACATTCCAGCTCAGGAGAGCGGATGTTTAGAAGCAAGTAAAGCTCCTATAAATTTTAAAAACCAATAATCTACCATATTTGCTAAATCCGTGTGATGTGGGCGGATCAACATCCGCCCGTGTTGCGCGAAACATTCGGAGTGACCATGATCAGAAGGAAGGTTAAGTCTGAGAAACGAAAAAAAAGAACACTTGCCGCGATAGGTTTTTCACTGTTGAGCATCTTCATTATCCTGGCAGGGTTTTTTATTGCCGGTTTTAATTCCGAAGACGTGAAGGAATATGAAGCCAAGACCTTGAAGACGACCCAGGCCTTCACCCAGCAGCTGGTTACGGAGATCGAAAGCACCGATACATCGGACACGAGCCTTATGGCCGAAAATCCGCCGGCGGCAGCCCCGGCAGGGCTGATCACGGAAGGGGAGAAGCAGGTGATCTCTCAGGAACTCTCTAAACTGGAGGATGAAAGAAAGCAGCGGGTGCTGCAGACCCTGTCCGTTACCTACAGCCAGGCGCTGAACCAGCAGAAGAACCAGGCCTTCGCCATGGTGGACGGACTCCTTGGCGAGGCGAAGGCGGAATATCTGACACTGACTGCAAGCGGCGAAGCCACCGCGGTCAACAAGGGCAAGCTGGCAACGGAATTCCTGGCCAAGGCCAACGTGATGGAAGGGCAGATGGACGCCAGCTTCGATTCCCTCGTTGGAACCATGGAGCAGCAGCTATTATCAGAAGGCATCGAACCGGATATCATCATAGCGAAATACCGGGCAGAATATAACAGCATCAAGGAAGCAAACCGCAGCGCCCTGATGGCAAAGGCGATGGCGGCATTAAAAGAATAACAGCTATCCCCTTCGTAAAAAGGTGGTACAAATGGTAAGCGAAAACACGACAACGCAAAAAATGCATGGCAAGATTTTCAGGATCCAGCTTTTGGAATGCTTCCTGGTCTTTCTTATTTTTGTGTTGGCCTATGCCCTTGCCGGTAAATATATCTATAACCATTACCTGCCTTTTGGAAGACTGGATGGCATCGTTGTTTATTTCAGCATGGCCGCCACAGCGTTGATCATCCTCGGCATACAGAAATTCTTTGGCTTCCTGGACAAGCCGGTGGTGGAAACCGCAAGCAAGATTCTGGGTATTGCCTTCGTGATCAATGCCGTCATGATAGCGGTGCTGTACTTCAGCCGAAGTATCAGCCTCTCGCTTTACTATTTTATTGTAGCCGGTGCCTTCCAGGTCATGCTTCTTGTTCTTCTGAAAAGATTCTCAGCACTACTCAAAAAAGATGTCCTGCGGAACAGGATTTCTCTGGTGATCGGCAATGACCCGCAAAAAAGCCATCTGCTCAGCTCCGTAAAGAAAAATGAAAACGGAAGGGTCGCATTCATTCCATTCCATGATGACAAACTGAAGGATCATGTGGACCAGGCGGACAATATCTACCTGTCCCAATCCGTACCAAAGAAACTCAAAGAAAAGATTATCAACTACTGTGTGCTGAGAGAAAAGAAGATCTTCATCGTTCCGGAAACCTATGAAATCGCCATCAGAAGCTCCATGATGACCCAGGCCGGAGATGTGCCGTTGTTTTCTGTGGAGAGCTTCCGGTTGACGGAATCTCAGAACATCATCAAAAGAGCCATGGATATCGGAATCGCTCTTGTCGGGATAGTGCTCTTATCCCCGCTGATGCTGATCACAGCGATCTTCATAAAGAGAGAGGACGGTGGTCCGATCTTTTACAAGCAACTCCGGTCAGGCCGGAATGGCAGCCAGTTCCAAGTGATCAAATTCCGCAGCATGGTGATGGATGCCGAAAGGTTTACCGGCGCCGTATTTGCCGCTGAAAACGATCCGAGGATCACACGGGCCGGGCGCTTTATCAGAGCAACAAGGATCGACGAAATCCCGCAATTCTTCAATGTGCTCAAAGGCGAGATGTCCGTGGTGGGCCCGAGACCGGAGCGGCCAATGTTTGTAGAAGAGTTCAGCAGAGAACTGCCGGAATACACCAGCAGGCTAGCGGTCAAGCCGGGCATCACAGGACTGGCCCAGGTGATGGGCAACTATACCACGACTCCGGAAAACAAGGTCAAGTTCGACCTTGTCTATATACGAAACTATTCCCTGCTATTAGATATCAAGATTCTTTTCAGGACCATCAAGGTGGTCTTCAAGAAAGAGCAGGCGGAAGGATTCGCCAAGAAGGATAACACATTCGATCTTCAGAATTTCATATCCAATGGAGCGGTAAGGCTTGATCAAAATAGGATCCATACAAATAGGTATCGAGTCGCGAAGGCGTTTCTGATATTTTTATGCTGCTTACTTGTGGTCACCGGTAGCACATTCATGCGGTATACGGCGTTGGCCAGCACCGTCATGGAAGCAACAGCCCATCCAACGGATACCGAGGAACGGAGCTATGTGGAGGACAAACCGGGACGTCAAACCGAAAGCGCGTTTCTCAGGACCACACCAATTCTGCAAGCTCAGGAAGAAATTGTGATCACCAATGAAGAAATCGATAATGCCATTCATAGCATGACTCTGGATGAAAAGGCGCAGATCGTCTTGAAGCTCATATCGAAGCTTGATTCCAAAGAGCTTATGAAGCTCGAACAAATGGCGGATGGCGGGCTCACTGAAAACGAAAAGACAATAGCCAAAGAGATGGTATATAAGAGATTTGACGATGCTGAAGTTGAGTTCATCAAGGAAATGTATAGGGAGTATTTGAAGTAGAAGCACAGGATATTAAAAAGAATTAAGACCTAAAAGCTTTTATTGGTTATGGGTTCGTCTGTTTCAAAGTGATACGAGATTTTTTCTAAAGTGATTTAGCGAATTTAAGACAGGGTCGATACTGTAAATAAATAGTAATTTCTGATTGTCCTTTTTACACTAATAAGGTGACATAACACCTTATTAGATTTATGAGGCCTTTCTAAGATAAAAAACGCAAAGAAATTACGCCAAGGGGGAAAACAAAAGAGAAGGTCTTAGTAACAGGCGACGCTGGATTTATCGGATCATATATGGATGGATAAGGGGCTTCGGTTCGTGAGCTGCACGGAGCCCTTTACTTATATAGGAGTAGTCGTAAATGAATTATGATAAGACATTAAATTGCAAGCCACTCGTATCGGTTGTGATGCCAAATTACAACGGAACCAGATTCGTTGGGCAGGCTATTGAAAGTGTTATTTCCCAGGCTTATACAAATTTAGAACTGATTGTTGTTGACGATTGTTCAACAGATCAATCTACTGATTTGATTCAAGCATATTGTGATTGTGATGCTCGTGTTAAACTAGTTAAAATGCGAAAAAATCAGGGAGTGGCTATAACTCGAAATATTGGTATTCAAATGGCTACTGGAGAATATATTGCTTTGTTAGACAATGATGATCTCTGGGAGCAGGATAAGTTGGAAAGACAGATTGCTTTGGCTTTACATGGAGCTGATATAGTTTATTGTTCTTACGATTTTATTGATGAAAACAATAATAATATAAAGAAGCCTTTTGTTGTGCCTGAATCAACTGATTATAATAAGATGCTTATCTCTAGCGTGATTAGTTGCTCTACGGCGTTTATAAAATCAAGACTCCTAAAAGCCCATCCATTTAAACCGGAATTTTACCATGAAGACTACGTCCTTTGGATGGAGCTATTGAGTACGCAAGTTTCGGCGTCAGGAGATTCTAAGGTTTTGATGCACTATAGGCAAGTTACAGGTTCCCGTTCTAATAGAAAAGGGAATGCTGCAAAAGAACGCTGGAATACGTATCGTAAAGCGCTTAAGCTAAATATTATTAAGAGTGGATGGGTGTTTGTAAGGTATGCATTTAAAGGTGTACTAAAATACAATTTTTAAGAAAAGGTTCGGAAATATTTTATGAAATATTTATCTTTTACATTTGATGATGGCAGAAGAGATAATTTTAATTATGCTTTACCGATTTTAGATAAGCATAATTTCCCCGCAACTATTTTTTGTACAACAGGGTATATTGATGGCTCTTGGCAGAAATCACCTGATTGGTATAGTGCAAATGAGGCGATAACCTTTGAAGAGTTGAAAACTCTTCAAAGTAAGGGGTGGGAAGTAGCACTTCATGGTGATAAGCACACAACTGCAGCCCATGATCTTGAAATAGCAAATGAAAAATTTTTAAATTGGGGATTCGAGCAAAGGCCGCTGGGATTTTCAATGCCCGATTCCAACATAAGCCGTGATAAGCTTGATGCCTTTATAGATAAACATTATGGAACTACACTGAAGTATATTCGAAAAGGCCGTAGAAGAAGTACGGGAACGATAGAATCTAAAATCCTATTTGGCTTATACACTTACCTAAATTCGCAATGGGCATATAATAAATTTAATAATGTGAACTTAAATGAAATTTCAAAGATGGATATGCGCCAAATTTATTCAATCGTTATCCGTTTTACAGATAATCAGGAAATGATATCAAGATTCATCGACCAAATGCCTGAAAACAGCTGGGCGGTTTTTATGCTTCATAGTATATTGCCGGAAGATAATACTCTTTATGGGGCTGATGCGTGGAATTGGGGATACAAGAAGTTTGAGAGATTGTGTGATCAAGTTGAGCGTAGTGCGAAAAGTGGTTTAGTAAAGGTTAATACGATGAATAAGATAATTGATTTGATTGAGTGTAGATAAATGTTTGAGTTTGAAAGAGTTGACATAGATACTGTTAGCAAAGAGGCCGATTTCTATGAAGACAGGTTGATTTTTCATACGAAAGAATGGATTGAATTGATAAATAACACTCATAATGTTGAGCCAATTTTCCTGAAAATTTTTGCCGATGGCAAGCATATTGGCTTTTTTACGGGATTTTTATTTTCTAAATTTGGGATTCGTATAGTTGGAAGCCCTTTTAGAGGATGGACGACACTCTACATGGGATTTAATTTAAAAAATAATATTGAAGTGAAGAGAGCCGAAATAGTAAATCCATTATGGGCATACTTGAAAAAAACATATCATTGCGTTTATTGTGAAATAATAGACCGCTTTATTACAGAAGACGATGCAAAGCAATATGGATTAGAGTATACACTTCAGGGGTCATATGGAATCGATATAAGTGGGACTGAAGATGAATTGCTAGCTCGGTTTGGAAAACATTGTCGTAAACAAATTAGGCAATTTGAAAGAAATGATGCTACAATCGAAATTGCCGAAATTGATGAACGCTTTGCGGAAAACTATTACAAACAGTTGAAAATGGTTTTTGGATATCAGAATCTCGTTCCATCCTATGACTTGAAACGTGTAAAAGAGTTATTAAATGCTTTAAAGCAAAGGGATATGGTCCTGTGTTTAAAAGTGAAAAATCCAGAGGGGGATTGTATTGGATCGTCAATCAGTTTTGGGTTTAATGGACGTTGCTATACATGGGGAAGTACGAGTATTAGAGAAGGTAAGGATTATCTTCAAAGCGAAGGCTTGAGATGGCACATGATGCAATATTGGCGTTCAAAGAATTGCTTTGATTATGATATGGTTGGAATTAGAGAATATAAAATAAAATTTAACCCATACGAAATCCAAGTGCCACGAATTATACTTACTAGTACAAAGATTCTTATTTGGGGAAGAAATTCGGCTGAAAAACTGTATTGGGTTCTTAACAGGATTAAAAGAAGAATGAGAGGAAATAAGTAAATGAACGTTCAGCGGTTAGTATGGATTGGAAGCATTGTTCCGGATGAATACTATATGCAATTATGTTCCATGGGATACAAAAACCAGCAGGCTTCCAGAATTGCACAGCTGAATATTGTTCAAGGGCTGGAAGATCATTATAAAGCACACTTTGACTATGTTAGTGGCCCCGCTTTATCAGCATATCCCCGATTTCCCCTATTGAAAGTTCCAAGTTACTCATGGAATAGCGAGAATGGGAGTCATGGCGAATGTGCTTCGTATCTAAATGTAGAATATATTAATAGATTGTCTAAAGCGAATGCAATGCGTCGTTCGGCACGAAATTTAATAAATATATATTCAAAGAATGATGAAATAACTGTATTTGTAAATTCACCGCATACACCTTTCATCAAAGCAGGAATAGAGATTAAGAAAAAATTCCCAAAAGCACAGCTCATTATGATTATCCCTGATTTACCCCAGTACATGGAATCAAATGTGTCATTATTAAAGAAGTTCCTTAAGTCGATTGATATCTCTTTTATGATGAAGCAGATGCAAAGATTTAATTATTACGTTCTATACTCATCCAAAATGCAGGAGTTCCTTGGACTTGCGCCAGAAAAGTGCGTAACGATGGAAGGCTGTGTATCTAAAGATAAATTAAAATTCAGTAAGAATACAGATAAACACTCTTTTACGTTCATGTATTCAGGTACAACAGATGAAAAGTTCGGATTAAAGTTGCTTGCGGATGCCTTTATGTCTATTCAAGAGAGAGATTGCCGTTTAGTGATTACGGGAAAAGGAGATGCCGCAAATTACTTGGAGGAATGCATGCAAAGGGACAGCAGAATTTCATATCTGGGATTTGTGGATGATTACTATATGGTCAAGCAAATGCAGGCAGACGCAGATGTACTGATGAACATGCGCTTACCTAGTGAACCAGCAAGCAATTATTGTTTTCCATCTAAACTGTTTGAGTATATGAAAACAGGAAACCCAGTGATGTCATTCAAAATAGGCGGTATTCCAGAAGAGTACTATGAGCATTTATTAATGGTTGGCGAGGAAACCACTGAATCTTTAAAAGAAGCTATGAAGAAGGCTATGACAATGTCTGCTGAATTTAGAAGTTCCTTTGGGGAAAGTGCTAAGAAATTTATTTTAGAAAGTAAAGATGTTAGCATACAGACTGAACACATTTTAAATTTGATTAAGGGAAACTAGTGTATGAAGGAAATATTGATTGTATATGATAGTATGATGACGGGCGGGACGACTACAGCACTGTTATCACTACTTAATGAGATAGACTACAATAAATACTCAGTTGACTTATTACTGTTTAGCAATTCTGGACTATTTTTAAATGAAATTCCAAAAGAAGTTAATGTGCTAAAACCAGCATATGTTGAGCGCAAATATGCTTTCCTTACGTGTTCCAAGAAGAAGATACTCCTTACATTGCTTAACGGAAATGCAATTAAATCTGTTATTTCTTATGTTAAATACCAAAACACTAAAAAAGGGAATCTCCGAAATATTTTGATGCATTACGGATTAAAATCTCAGGTGACCATATCACGGCCAGTAAAAAAGGAGTACGAGGTTGCAATTGGATTTATTGAAGGCTGGGCAGATCAATATGTTCTCTCAAAAAAAATTAAAGCAAGAAAAAGAATAGTTTGGATTCACCCGGACTATAAGGCAAGCTATTTAATTCCTGAAATTGATAAAAAAATACTGAAAAAGGCGTCAAGAGTAATTCTAGTTTCAGAAAGTTGTTATAAGAATTTTTGCGAAGTTCTCCCGGAATATTCTGATATAGCACTTACAATAGAGAATATCACATCAGAAAAATTAATTAAAAGAAGGGCTGAAGAAGAAACTCCCCCAATTAGCCGTGGGAGATTAAATTTTTGTACCATTGCCAGATGTGATATGGACGTTAAGGGCCTAGATCGATCATTAAATGCATTTAGAAAATTAAAAGACGAAGGATTTCTTGATGAAGTAAAATGGCATTATATTGGTGATGGGAAAGACTTTGAGAGATTGAAGGAAATGATTGATAATTATGATTTGAAGGATCATGTGATTTGCTATGGTCAAAGGAAAAATCCACTAACATATCTTAAACAGATGAATTATTTTTTGTTGCCTTCAAGATATGAAGGAAAACCGGTTTCAGTTGATGAGGCTCTGGTGTTAAATATTCCGTGTATCGTAACTAGTTATGCATCAGCTCACGAGCAAGTGTGTAATAAAGTTTCCGGAATTATTGCAGATAATAGTGAAGAAGGAGTATACGAGGCAATTAAGTTTGTCCTTTTACATGAAGATTTATACGTTGCATTTAGGAATAATATAAAGAATCGATTAATATCGAACTCGGGGGAAATAAAAAAGCTGTATGAAATAATATAGGAGATTTTTGTGCGAATAGTTTTTAACAAAAGAATTAAAAATATATCCGTTTATGGATTAATTCTTTTCTATTTTTTATTGCCATTTGAGTACCCATTAGCTTCGCTAGGAACGGAAAGCTTACTGAAATATGTTGGTGTACTAACAATGGGGTTGGCTTTAATTGATGTAGCATCCAATCAGCAATTCAAAATAAAAAAAGATTATAGGTCAGCTTTGATGGTGATTTGGATACTATATGCGGGGCTAACAGTGATTTGGTGTATCAGTAACTCTGCATTTGCAACATACTATCCGATGTATGCGAGAAATGCATTAATGTTTGTTTTTATTGCTGTTGTTGAATACACTGAAAAAGAATCGAAAGTTATAAGGAATGCATTTGTATTGGGAATAGGAATGCTGCTTTTTTATATGACGTTCATTCCAGAAGCCGTTCAATATAGTGCATTTCAATCAAGATTGGAATTAGTGGCTGGATCCTCTCATTTAGATGAAAACTATTTGGCTGCATTAATGTTAGTTCCGTATGGATTTGTTGTGTATGGATTAGTGTCACAACCCGAAAGTAGAATCAAAAAAATAATTAGGGCCATCTATTGCTTTGGGTGTATTTTTTACATTTTTGCAACTGGTTCAAGAAGCGGATTAATTGCTGTTTGCATGATAACGTTTTTTACTTTAGCTCAGAATTCCAAAAAAAGAGCTTTATATATCGCTTTTATAGTAACGATACTTGTATGTGCAATGCTGTACATAATACCCTTGCTTCCAGATAATCTTTTACAAAGATACTCTCTTGCAGCAATGACTGGTAATACTAGTGAGAGTAATGATAGGATTCAAATCTGGGAAATAGCATTGAATAGTTTAAAAGATAAAGGTTTATTGTTCGGATACGGAACTGGTGCGGCCGAGACAATAATTCAGGCAAGCTTCGAGCGAAAGGCTGCTGTCCACAACTTTTATATTGCACATGTACTAGAGTTGGGCCTCTTCGGTTTTTCTTTGTTTATGACTATCGTTGTAAAAATGGGGAAAGAGCTATTTCAGAATAGAAGGTATGCTATTTTGTTTGGTTATTTAGGAATTCTTATTATGGGATTGTTTTTGGACATGTTGACCACGAAGTTTTTCTGGTCAACGATGATGATGACATCAGTGTATGTTTCGGCAGGAAGATTTGATTCAAAATTTAAGAGGTATGATTTTAATGGTAGATGTAATTATTAGGAAATTGGGTAGATTATTTATATTGATTAGACGAGGATATGAGAAAATAATCTCTTTATATCAACTTTATAATATTCCACATGGAGTTGGTTGTGAGATTAGAGGAGGGCAGAGTTCTTTCCAAGGAAATATTACTTTTGGCAATTATGTAACAATTGGAACTAACTCAAACTTTATGTCAACAGGAGCCAAATTAATTATTGGGAATAAGGTTTTATTTGGCCCGCACGTTCATATTGTCACAGGCGATCATCAAATTAATCGAATAGGTAAATTTATTACCGATGTAAAAGAAAAAACCGAGCAATGTGATGCAGATGTTATAATTGAAGATGATGTTTGGATCGGAGCCGGATGCATTATTTTAAAAGGCGTCACTATAGGAAAAGGAAGCGTTATTGGTGCGGGGAGTGTGGTTACAAGAAGTATTAGACCATACACTATTAACGCAGGTAATCCTTGTAGAGAAATTAAGATGAGATTTAGCGAAACTGAAATCATTGAACATGAGAAAAAGCTAATATTGATCAACAATGATGGAGGATAGTATGACACATCAAGAGTTTGTAAAATTACAAAATTGTCAGCTTGAAATAACGGATGAAATTCACCGCATTTGCACAAAAAATGGAATTTCATACTACATGGTTGGAGAAACCGGTATAGGTGCGGTAAGGCATAGAGGTTTTATTCGTTGGGATGTGGATGTAGATATCTCTATACTGCTAAGGGAATATGATAAACTTTTAGAAGTATGTAAGACTGATTTGAATAATAAATAGATTTGTTCGCAAATTGAAATAATAACTTGAACTATATTTTCAGGGATGAGGTCAATTTCGGGGACTCTCAAAATTCAATTAGAACTTGAATTGAGCATATTCGGAGCTATTTTAAAAAAAACTGATAAAAAAATTAAAGGTACGATTGGAAATGAAACTTAGTATAATAATCCCTGCATACAATTTAGAAAATTATATTGAAAGAACTCTTCATTCTCTCAGAGATCAAACAGTAAGAAATCTATTCGAGATTATTATTGTTGACGATGGGTCAATAGATTCCACAAAATCTGTAGTTGAAAGGACTCTCTCAAATAGCGACATAATAAACTATAGAATTATTTCAAAGGTAAATGGTGGCGTTGGCTCAGCTAGAAACGTAGGATTAAATGAAGCTTCTGGCGAATTTGTAATGTTTCTTGATGGCGACGACTATTTATCGGCGGATATGGTTGAGAAACTAAATGAATATTGCTTTGATAAAGAAATTGATGCAATTTGCTGGGGGTATGACAAAGTTGATGAAAATGGCGCAACTATTTCTAAATATTTTGATCAATATAGCCATATATATAACAGGGAATCCGGCGCTCAGTTTCTTTACAATATGATGGTTGAAAAATCAATGTGGATCTGGACTGGTAGCATCGCATATAGAAGAAATATATTAAATGAATTTGATCTAAGATATTTTGAGGGATGCTCTAATGGAGAGGACCAGGAATTTAATATTAAAGCACTTTCAAGAGTAAACAGAGTAATATTTATTAATGAAACACTTGCATTTTATGTTGATAGACAAGGTTCAATAACAAACAGCTTTAAAATCCAAAAATTCGACGTCATAAATGCTTTATTAAGGTCTTATGAATATCTGAATAACTTTGGAAACGATAAATTGAGATATATATCAGAGTTTCTGTTATATGAACATACCATATCAAATTATTTTTACTGTTTGCAATCCTGTATTTATAATATGAATTATTATTCTTTAAAAACAATATTTGACCTTATAGACGAAGAATATCCAAGCATGAATAGAAAAATGATTAATATTATGAGGAATTATAAAGGCCTAGATTTTAAATTAAAAATCAAAACAAAAATGTTTATATTGAATCCTAATTTATACAATAAAGTCATTTATTTTAAACGCAAGTTTATTGATCAAATATAACTAAAGAAACATTATAAAACAACTCAATATTGAAAGGTTCCCAATGAAAAGAGTATCTATTTTAACATTCCATTGTGCAGATAATTTCGGAGCATTTTTACAAGCATATGCGTTACAAAATACAATTAAAGACTTAGATATTGATGTTGAAATAATTGATTTTAGACCAGATGAATTAATATTGCCGTATGCAAACATTATCAAACTTAACGAGTTATTAAATGAAGAAGGAAAAACTAAGGCTATACGATTACTGCTGAGTAAGATTTATAATTATAAAAACATTCATAAGCGAATGCAAAATTTTTCTCGCTCAAGAGAGAAATATCTTAGCCTCTCTAAAGAAAAATTCAATACTGCCGAACAATTAAAACAATATCCGCCCAATTATGATTATTATATAGTTGGTAGTGATCAAGTTTGGAATCCCTACTTTGTTAACAAAATTGGAGATTCCTATTTTTTGGATTTTATTAAAAACGAGGCTACAAGAATTTCATATGCTGCAAGTATATCTGAAACAGTTCCACCTAAGTTAATTAGTAAATATTCAGAAAGGCTTAATAAGTTTCAAAATATATCTGTTCGAGAGACCTCAGCAAAAGCGTATTTGAGCAGCATAATAGATAAAGATATATCGGTTCACCTAGACCCCGCATTTCTTCTTGAAAAAGAACAATGGGACGAAATGGCAATCAAGTTTCATAATAAATTTAAGTATATTCTTGTATATGATTTGCAGCATAACGAGGAGATTATTAAGCTTGCAAATAGAATAGCAGCGGAGAAAGGATATAAAGTTATCAGTTATTCAAAAGTCAAAAATTATAATAATGCAATCAAATCTTTTAGATATGCTAGCCCAGAAGAGTTTTTGGGCCTTATTAGAAATTCTGAATTTATTTTGTCAACATCTTTTCACGGAGTGGCATTTGCCTTAATTTATAATAAACCCTTTTACGCAGTGCCTCATACTACACGTGGAACTAGAGTAATCGATTTGTTAAACATGTTTAATCTTGGAGAGAGAATCGTTTATACCAGTTCTGAGGTTAATGAAGTTTTATACGCAGTCGATTATTCAGAAGTGAATGAAATCATTCGTGAAAGCAAAGAGCTTTCAATTAAATATTTGAAAAATGCACTAAATATAGGAATATAGAAAGATTATATAAATAGGTGGAAATGTTTTATATTCATCAGATAGAGGTGATATGACTAGAACAAAAAAGTTTCTTGTTAATTCGCTAACAACTGCATTTTATCAGATAATCGTCATGATCGCTGGCTTCATAACTCCACGGGTGATGTTGGTGTTCTATGGATCAGAGATAAACGGATTGATTTCATCTATAAGTCAGTTTATAGCGTATTTTAATCTTGTAGAAGCCGGTTTATCAGGGGCTGCAGTTTATGCATTATATAAGCCCCTTGCCGATAATGACAGCAAAGCTATTAATGGTGTCGTATCTGCTACAAATAAATTCTATATCCAAGCAGGATACATATTTGTATCAATGACAATTGGTCTGGCCTTTTTATATCCTGTTTTAATTGAAGCGAAAGCTCTTTCACCAATAAGCATTGGAATCCTTGTATTAATACTCGGCGTGAATGGAGCACTGGAATTCTTCACAATGGCAAAGTATAGGGTTCTCTTAACTGCCGATCAAAAGGTTTATGTTGTTTCTATAGCTTCGATCGTACATATAGTTATCAATACACTAATTATAGTTGTTTTTGCTAATTTGAAAGTCGATATCGTGATATTACGCCTTATAGCTTTGCTATCAATTTTCCTAAGATCTTTTATTCTCATAATCTATGTAAAGCGGAAATACAAATTTATAAACTATAAGGGAGAACCGAACAAAGAAGCCTTAAATAAACGCTGGGATGCATTATATCTTCAACTACTTGGTGCTGTACAAAGCGGAGCCCCAATTATTATCCTCACAGTACTGGTAAAGAATCTAAAACTGGTCAGTGTATATGCAATTTATAATATGGTGATGATGGGGGTCAACGGCATTTTAAGTATCTTTATTAGTGGGTTATCGGCATCTTTTGGAGATGTTATTGCGAAAAGTGAGCATAAGACTTTACAGAGTTCGTACAGCATCTTTGAGTTTGCTTATTATGCACTAGTCACAGCAGTATATTCAATTACTTTTATAACAATTATGCCCTTTATCCGGATATATACTTCAGGTATTACTGATGCCGATTACGATGTTTCGATGATTGGCTTTTTATTTGTATTGAATGGTCTTTTGTACAACCTTAAAACGCCACAAGGGATGCTCGTTATCTCTGCAGGAATGTACCGTGAGACAAAAGTCCAGTCAACGATTCAAGCTTTGATAATCGTCATTGTCGGAATAGTATTAGCTTCAAACTTTGGAATTGAAGGGACCTTGGTTGCTTCTATACTATCGAATCTATATAGAGATATCGACTTGTTATATTTTGTTCCAAAGAATTTGACGAAGCTCCCTATTAAAACAACCTTTTTTAGAATCATTCGGGTTTTTCTTAGTGTTGGAATCATATGCCTTCCTTTCAAGTGGATAAATCCTTCTCCTGGCAACTATTTTGAATGGAGCGGAATAGCTATTGGTGTAGCTATTTATTCGGTTATCATTGTTGTAGCAATGAATTTTATCTTTGATCGAGAAGAGTTTAGCAATACGACCGAGAAAATTAAATTTATGTTGAGCGTGAACAAATGATTAAACTATTTAAAAGAAAAGAAGAATGTTGCGCATGTACAGCATGCAAAAGTATCTGCCCTGTAGATGCAATCAAAATGATTGCGGATGAAGAAGGATTTCTATATCCTCAAATTAATTCTTTATTATGCACAGAGTGTGGATTCTGTAAAAAAGTATGCGCTTTTCAAAATGGCTATGACATTGCAAACAACTTTAGCGAACCGATAGTTTATGCAATGAAACATAAATCGGATGAAGTGAGGATGAATAGCTCTTCTGGCGGCGCTTTCACGGCGATTTCGGACTATATTCTAAAGGATAAGAAGGGCGTAGTCTATGGGGCTGCATATAGTGAAAATTTCAGTGTCATACATCAGCGTACCGAAACCGCTGATAACAGAGATCGATTTCGTGGCTCAAAGTATGTTCAGAGTGATTTGATGGACACTTTCAAGGATATAAATACAGACCTTAATAAGGGTAAATATGTTTTATTCTCTGGAACCGGTTGCCAGGTGGCAGGATTGAATAGCTATTTGGCGGAGCAAGGGGCAGATGTTTCAAGACTGTTGACTGTGGACCTGATATGCCATGGGACGCCGAGCCCGTTATTATGGCAAGATTATCTCTCCTATATTCAAAAGAAAAGCAGACTTAATTATTATACATTTCGATCAAAAGAATGCGGATGGCGCGGTTATAATGTTCTGGCAAAATTTGAAGATGGAAAACAAATAATTAACACGCCCAAAATCAAACTATTTGCAAATCTTTTCGGCTCAAATTTAGCTTTGCGACCTGCATGCTATGAATGTAAATATGCAAACACCAAGCGACCAGGAGATATAACAATAGGCGACTTTTGGGGCATTGAAAAATCGCTACCTGAATTAGATGATAATAAGGGAATTTCTCTGTTGTACATAAATAACGATAAATGTACGGAATTACTTAAGTACACAAGAATTAATGCTGATATAGTGATAAGCAACGTCAATGAAAGCCTTCAATACAATTTGATTCAACCTACTGTATGCCCTATAAATAGAAAGAATTTCTGGCAGGATTATTATCGCCATGGATTTAGTTGCATTGCAAAAATATATGGCGGAATTAGTCTTAAGACGTATATCAAAAGAGTGGCTGCATGGCTTTTGAGAAGATTAAACTTATACGATAATGTAAAAAAAATATTCGGAAAATCATAGCTTCATACTCGCTGTGTTGATAATTGTGTTTGTGCCCTTAAATCTTTAAAGGTATTAATTGATCAAATAAGAGGAATTGATATCGCATAAAATTAATGGTTAATATAGTTCATTTATTGAGTTTGGAGGTTTTGTCATGAACTTGTATGAAGTTTTTACTAATAATGATTTTTATAAAAGTTCAATATACTACCTTTCGTCAGGCATTGCAAATCCAATATTGGAACTAACCTCCGCAAATTGTTACTCATTTATCGAAAAGTATTTTAGCACAGGCAGAAAAAAAGCCGCTTTCGATGTAAATTTTAAAGCAGATTATAGAGCAGAAGGAAAGCATATTCATACAGTTATGCTGTATATGTTAGGGTATCATTTACGTGAAATCGTGGAGAACGTAAATAATTATTTAAGAAATTTTGTAGAGGCTAATATTGTAGATAGTAATGAATCATCATGGTATGATTTTCGATATACTTGGTTCTTAACTTGCTTATACCATGACATTGCTAGCGTAGCTGAAATGAATTTCGCTATTAGTGTAAATAATAAAGATATGGACCTTGAGTATTATTTGAAGGAAAACAATGTTCTTTACAATGTGTATAAGCATAAATCTCTAAAATTTAACGCCCCACTTTTTACATATTCAGAAGATTTAGTTAGAAATTATTTTTTTTATAGAACTGATCATTGTAAAAAAATAGACCATGGAATAATTGGGGGATATATTTTATTTGATAGACTTATAAAGAATTATAATAAAGCCTGGATAAATCTTAAAAGAAAAAATTTACGCGATAATGACAAATTTTCATACAATAATTTTGAATATGCAAACTTGTCTTGGCGGAAAGAGCACCAGGACCATTTTGCATTAATTGCTGATAGCATCATTGCACATAACATATGGCATAGTGATAATTGGCCCCTCTATATCAACTATGAAATAGAGGAACTTGTAGTTAAACCAGGCAATAAAATTTCAATTTCGGATAGACCCTTGTTGTTTTTCTTGTCTTTGCTGGATACAATTGAGCCCACGAAATTCTTTGAGGATATCGATCCAATTATTGTATTGAAATCTATTGAAATGCAATATAATGAAATTTCACAAAAACTTTGTATTGAAGTCTTAAATCCAATATTTAATTATATGCAGTGGTTTGATAAGATTAAAACACTTAAAGACTGGTTGAATGTTGAAATTTCAACAATGGGAACCATAATAATAATAGAAATTATTTAGTAATCTTCGGCTTGAAAGTATTATAAGGAAGATTCGTTCACCGTAATGAATGCCTTCAATTAGCTATTGCCGATGGGATATATGAGGAAAAACTGTTTGCTTAGCTTATTTGGAGAGAATCAGAAAAAAATCATAATGTGGCTTGCAGTCGTCCTCTGGATGATTTTGATCTTCACGCTGTCAGCCCAGCCCACTGAGCAAACTAACAAGCTCAGCCTGGGCGTGACCGAGCGGATCATGAACACAGAGGCTGCTATCGATATTGACACTATGGACACTTCTAATCCAATTGTGCATCTCAATGCCGTTCTCCGCAAAGTCGCCCATTTTTCGCTATTTCTTGTTTTGGGCGTGCTGGCCAGCCTCGCATTGAGAATCAGTGGAGTCAAAGGATATAAGGTATATGTGTTCGCCGCTTTGCTTTTCATTCTATATGCCGGAAGCGATGAGTTGCACCAGATGTCTGTGCCTGGAAGGGATGCGACTTTCATGGATGGCCGATCGATATGGCGGGAGCTTTTGTGGGAACCGGAATCGTCAGATCGATGGTGTGGATGAAAAACAGAAAACAGTCTTGGCAGCTCGAGGTGTTCTGGAAGCCAGTCAGGGTATAATAGAAATAAAAAGTTAGAAGGTGAAAGAAGGCTGCTCCGATGGGAAGAAAAGAAGAATTCAATGAGCTCTTGAGAACGAGAAGGAGCATCCGAAAATATAAGGATAAAGAAGTGGAAAAGGAAAAAATCCATGCGATGTGGAACAGATCATTGTGCATCTGAGAGAAGTTGAACCCCTTTGCAGCCAAGGCAAAACCATTGGTGAAACATCTATGAATAATCATATAAAGAGGTGATAATTATGGCAATCGAACAGGCAGCTTATCAGGTATTAATCAAAGAAGGTGACTTTGAAATTCGTCAGTACGAACCAATGATTGTAGCAGTCAGTAATGAAGAGGATTTGAGGGGGGGAGGAGGCTTTGATAAACTGTTTGGTTACATCAGCGGAAAAAATCAGGAGAAAAAGAAGATCGAAATGACTACCCCTGTTTTGAATGATCTTGATCAGAAAAAGGGGACCATCGCTTTTGTAATGCCTAAAGAGTATAGCATGCACAGTATCCCAAAACCACTTAATTCAGAGGTGCAGTTGAAAGAACTGCCTGGACGTAAAGTTGCTGTAATAATATTCTCAGGCAATGTTAACCCAGTTAAAATTGATGAAAAGAAGAATGAACTATTAGATTGGTTAAAAGAAAAGCAGATCAGTGTCACAGGCTTAGTGGAGTTGGCCCGATATAATCCTCCTTTTATTCCAGGATTCATCAAGCATAATGAAATATTGATGGAAGTAAAACTATAATCAAATAATGAGTACAGAACGTCCAGCGGTATCAAATAAGAGGTATGTATACAAAAAGCAAGGCCGAGAGGCATTAAACGTGCCCTCGGCCATCAGTCATTTCTTGTTATTTTGCATCAATTTAAGAGTTTACAAAGATTTCGGTATGCTCGCCGGATACCATCTCAGGAAGCACATGATTGATCCTGGGTAGGGAAATGCCCAATGTTTCTTTCATTACATTTTCGACCGTCTCTACGGGAATGATTGTAAGCTGCTTCATCACTTCTTCCGGCACGTCATTCAGATCAACGACGTTGTCCTTTGGAATCAATACCTTGGTGATGCCCGCTCTTTGAGCTCCTAATAATTTTTCCTTTAGACCTCCAATTGGCAATACGGCACCTCTTAAGGTTATTTCCCCGGTCATTGCAACCTTTGAGTCAACCTTAAACCCTGTGATCAAGGAGGCAAGGGCGGTAAATAACGCAATCCCTGCGGATGGACCATCCTTCGGGACCGAACCCGATGGAACATGAATGTGTAAATCTCTTTCCTTAAAATTGATCGAATTCACAGGTAATCTTGATTTCAATAAGCTTAGGGATATTTTAGCTGATTCTTTCATCACATCACCTAATTGGCCTGTCAGGACGACTTCTCCGCTTCCCGGCATATCCGTTGCCTCAATGAAAAGGATCTCTCCTCCAACGGGTGTCCATGCCAGGCCGGTAACCACTCCCGGTGGATTATCCAGCTGTGCTTTATCATGTCTCGAAACCTGTCTCCCTAGGAGTTCCTCCAGCTGTTCTATTTTAATCGTATATGGCAACTCTATTTTCTTTGATACTATTTTCTCGGAGGTTACTCTGGCAAGACTGGCCAATTGCTTTTTCAACCCTCTGACTCCCGCTTCCGAGGTATATTCACTGATTATTTTCTGTAACACATCGTCTTCAATAACCAGTTGCTCCGGTATCAGCCCATGCTCCTCTAAAATTTCAGGAACCAAATGATTTCTTCCGATATGGAATTTTTCATTGGTTGTATAGCTGGAAATCTGGATGACTTCCATTCTATCCAGTAATGGTGCCGGAATGCTTTCGATTGAATTCGCAGTAGCAATAAAGAAAACATCGGACAGGTCATAAGGCAAATCCAAGTAATGATCCGTAAAGCTATTGTTTTGTTCCGGATCAAGCACTTCCAACAGTGCGCTGGCCGGATCGCCGCTATAACCGCCGGTCATCAATTTATCCACTTCATCTAAGACCATAACCGGATTGCTTTCCCCTGCCTTTTTGATGCTTTGAATAATTCGCCCCGGCATAGCTCCGACATAAGTCCTGCGGTGCCCTCTGATCTCTGCTTCATCTCGAATCCCGCCTAAACTTAATCGTATATACTTTCGATCAAGCGCTTCTGCAATGCTCTTACCCAGACTGGTTTTACCTGTTCCGGGAGGCCCCACAAGCAGGAGAATGGAACCTTTTTTATCTTTTTTCAGCTGCATGACTGCTAGATGCTGTATGATTCGATCCTTGACCTTGTCCAGCCCATAGTGCTGTTCATCTAAAATCCGTCTTGCTTCCGCCAAATTGATCGGCTTAGCTTCGATTTTTTTCCAAGGCAGCTGAACCAACAGGTCTAAGTAATTGCGTATGACATGATGCTCGGGGCTGTTAGGCCCTTGTGCCTCCAACTTATCTAATTCTTCAAGCGCAGCATTCTTGATATCGATCGGCATCTGTGCTTCTTCGATTTTACTTAAATAATCTTTATCCTTTTTCGAAACTTCTTCGTTCCCCTCGTTTAATTCCGCTTGAATGGCTTTTAATTGTTCCCTGAGTACAGACTCTCGATAGTGTTTGTTTGCCTTTTCAGAGAATTTTTCTGCCATCTGGATCTGCAGTTCAATGGATTCCTTTTGCTTCAGCATGTGGTCCATAAAACGCAAGCCTCTTTCTCTCAAGGACTGTGTTTCAAGCAATTCATACTTTTCTTCGTTTGATAACGGCATGAATTGCGACAGGTACACAATGAGTGAATTTAAGTCCTTAAACTTATCAAGGATCCTGCTGTATTGCTCGCCGTCTGAGAATTTTTTGCTGATTTCATTCACAACCTTTTTAAAGTATCCCAGCATATCTTCCTGGTTTTTCTCGTTCATATCCAACTCATCAGGACTGATAGAATATTCAGCAAGGATAAAATCGTTGTCGATGATTTTAAGTGATTTCGTCTCAACTCTGTCTAAAGCTTTGATCGTTAGATGGTAGCCCTTTTCGGTTTCCTCCACTTCGTCGACTTTAAAGGATACCCCGATCCGATAAAAATCTTCTTCTTTTAATATTTTTTGACGGAAGTTTTGCTTCAACGGCAAGGCAATATTTGCGGTACCGCCCTTTTCTAAATAACTAAGCTGTTTCTCACTAAGCCTGGTTACCCGAAGCATAGTCGTTACCCCTGGCAGTAATACGGTATTGGATATCGGAACAACCAACCCTTCTCGATTGTTTACATCAAAATTCTGCATGGTATCATCCTTTCTGAGCATTTATAAATGAATGCTCGTTTAATTAATGTTTTAATAATAGCGGGATCTCTTTGTAATGGATTTCACAAAATCATCCCGCTGTAAGCTTCATCCTTATATCAGCAAAGCATCCTGTATGATTCTAATCATTTCTTGAAGCAAATCCGATTTTTCTGCTTCGCTTTTGCGGTTATTCAGTGCTATTGCTTTCACCGGATAAAACATAATTGCAATCAAATTATCATTGCTGTAATCCTTGATCAACTGATTGCTTTTCATCTCAAGGATCAAATGGTTAATGTTTTTAATGCCTTTTGTTTCTTCGCAATTGCTGGCTAATGAGGGACAGGTTGAAAACTGTTCTACAAAGCTGAAAATTTCTTTATTTTCCCGAATATAGTTATAGTAGCTTCTGACAAGCACTTCGATCAGCTGCTGCCCTCGCATTTCCCGATGCACTCGATTCAGGAGATACTCAAAAATTTCTTCTGAATACTCACTATAAATATCCTGCAGCATGACCTCTTTGTTTTCAAAATAGATATACACCGTGGCCGGAGAAACTCCTGCCGCTTTTGCAATTTTTGAGATCGAAGTACCATGAAAACCTTCTTGGAGTATGAGCTGTATTACTGCAGCTTTTATACTTTTCTCTTTTTCATCATCTTTTTTTCTCATTCTGCCACCTCTATACATTTTTAGAATAAACGACCGTTCATTTATTGTCAACAGGAATTATTGAAAAAGTCGATCCCGCTGAGAAGAGAAATCGCCTCAGCAAAAATGCTGACCTTCTGCCTTTAAATATAGTTCACTCTAAATGTTAGAAATATGATAAAATTTTCCTGATAACGAGAGGTGGAACGAAGCAGGATGGTCAGGCTTTTCTAAGGATGAGAATCAAAGAAATAGCCTACGTTTTATAGCATCATAGGTGAAAGGACAGAAACCATGGTTAGGAAGATCAGAATTATGAAGGACGGCCCTTATTTGGTGTCCGGAGGGGTTCCCCTGTTAGAAAAAATCATCGTTCCCGATGGGAACGCCTACAAATATGAAGAAGGACGGACTCTGCCGCAAGCCGAGGAATATGCGTTGTGCCGCTGCGGGAAGTCCAAGAATCCTCCCTTCTGCGACGGAACCCATCTGGAAATCCACTTTAATGGAACAGAAACAGCTTCCCGGGATCCGTATGAAGATCGGGCAGAGATCTTTCAGGGGCCGACCTTGGATATGATGGATGACCACCGTTGTTCCCTGGCTCGTTTCTGCCATCAGCGGGACGGCGATGCCTGGCATCTGGTCCCACATTCGGACATTGACAAGTACCGGGAACAGGCTATCCAGGCAGCCAGCGAATGCCCTTCCGGCAGGCTGACGGCCACGGAGAAAAATGGAGATCTGATGGAACCCGAGCTTTCCCCGGCCATCATCGTAGCCCAGGATCCGGAAAGGAACGCCAGCGGAGGCCTGTTCATTCAGGGAGGGATTCCTGTCGAAGCGGCAGATGGCGAGTTTTATGAGGTACGGAATCGGATCGCCTTATGCCGTTGCGGACATTCCACGAATAAGCCCTTCTGCGATGTCGACCATATCCGAATCGGATTTGATGACGGGCATTTGAAATAAGGAAGATTATGAAAGAATGATCGAACTCGTGAGAAAGTAATAGGGCTTGTGTAACATTACTGAACTTGGAGTAAAAAACAATTATCGGGTTTGGGATTTTAAATACTACCTAAAAATTAAATATAGAGCACGCGTCACTTTTAAATATTTTACCTGCCAACTTGACGAGGAGCACACCATAAATTAAAGGATAGATAATTAATCTGTCCTTTTTCGATTTATCAGGGTATATATAAAATACACGCGATTATTATAGTATGCTTCGGATTCTCCACCGCTCTCGGTCAATCTAATGAGATAAATTGGGCCATTGATGTGGGGAAAGCGACGCAGAATCTTAGAGACGAACATAAATCCATATTACATGTTTTAAGAATTTTGGGCAAAATGATGTTAACAGATACCAAAGAGGAACTTGTCAAGCTGAAGTAATATGGACCAGCATTTGTTCTAGATTACAGAAACGGGGTGTTAATATGAATGATTTTAAATTTGCTATAGATATGGAGCATGACGGAGAAAAATACTACAGGCAACAAGCAGAAATCAATAAGAACAACAGCCTCCACCCAGTATGCCTGATGTTGGCCGATGATGAAAAAAAACATGCCCGGATATTGACCGATAAGATGAACGAAAACCCTTGCCAATTAATAGATACGAACACACTAACAAGGGCTATAAATATTTTTGAAGGTATTGGTGATATCAAAATTGAAGGTATAGAAACAGCCAGTCAGCTGGACTTCTATAGAATAGCATCCGATAAAGAAAAACAAAGCATCGAACTGTATACGAAGTATTTGTTTCAAGCTGAAGATAGCAGAGAAAAGGAATTGTTTGAATATCTTATCGGGCAGGAAGAACAGCATTTTGCAGTGCTCAACGAACTGGCTACGATGCTAAGACATACGGAAGATTGGGTTGAAAATGCCGAATTTGGATTAAGAAAAGAATATTGATACATGGAAATTAAGATCCCATTATTAGATTGATCGCTCAAGGAGCAAGGCGAAGCTGGGGCAGCACCGTGCGAACACTGATGAAAGAGGATTATTATGCTAAAATTCGACATGTCAGATTTATACAAAGGAACTGGAGTGTCCAGAGGCCTTGACAGGGGGCTTTTGGTCTACGATGATGACGTCCAGCTATTGGAGGAAGGAATGGGCCTTGGTGCTTGTGCGCTCCAAACAGGCGGACGTACATATTTTGCATCCATAAAGGACATTAAAATGGTTGGAAATTTATTTGATGTGAAATATAGCATAGATATGAAACTTGAATTAGAGATATTAAGAATCAAAAGTCAACTAATTACTTTGGCTCAAGAATATCTGATCACGAATATATATATGCGCCATGCAAAACGCCAAGAACAACTTCTTAAGTTTGGGGCTGTCTTAAGAAAACTTTTCAATTTAAAGACCTGCTTTGTTAAAGTCCCATCTTTGGGAGAGGTTAGAATTAGGTATGAATTAGGCAATGGTGATATCTTGGTGGGTTTATGCTGTGAATTAGAAAAAATCGGCGGAAAGTTATTTGTGATGAATGAACTGGGAGGAAGCATATTTGATAAAAGTATTGTGAACGGTAAGCTTTCTAACGCTCCTTCGGGGTGGCAGAAAATGAAGAATCCCTGCAAACTTTACAGCAGTACCCACTCGCTGTCATTTAGTATCGATGAAAGATATGTCCCGGACAATGTTAAAAGTGAACTTTACTGGGGCAGGGAGCAAGTCACCAATCATTGCTGCTGGGCAGGATTTGAAATTGAAATCCTGTGCGAGTCAGGAAAATTTAACAATTACATCTATTCGATCACATTAAAAGGGGACAATGAGGAAGTAGAATCATTATAAAACAAAGCAAATGAGTTAATAAAATCAGGGAGAAATAAAAAGATGAACACGAAAAAAGTTCTTTTTGTGTATCCTTACTTTTATACAGGGGTAAATAAGGACCAGCTTTTTCCACCGATTGGTATAGGCATGCTTTCTGCTGTGCTTAAAAAAAACGGAATTGATGTGATGACTATTGACTGTACTTTTATGTCGATGGAGGAGGCAATAAAAATAGCGGCAAAGTATAAGCCGGACATTACCGGCATATATATCATGACGACATTTGCGAAAAATGCAGTGAGAATGTTGGAAAAGCTGCGGGAAGTCAATCCGGAAAGTATTTATGCAACAGGAGGCCCTCTGCCTACTTCATACCCTTATAAATTTGCTGAAATATTCGACTTTGTATTTAAAGGGGAAGCGCTCAAGAGTTTCCCTGATTTTTGCTGTGACTACTTAAATGCCTTTAAAAGAATTGAGTTTTTGAAAAATATGGAGCCTTCGATTTATTCCGGCATACTCAGCCTCAAAATGGGCTTTATGGATTCTCCGGAAGTCCACCTCACAAAGCATGAAATTGATGAAAGCCCGATACCAGACAGAACGGGATTCGAGCATAACAAGTATCAGGAATTATGCTATAAATACACCGGCAAGAAAACGGCAACCATTATGACTACTTATGGCTGTCCGTTTTCATGTGACTTCTGCTCAAAACCTATCTTCGGTAATGAACTCAGATTCAGAAATATGGAAAAGGTGTTTGAAGAAATAAAAGATATAGTTTCCTATGGCTATGATTCGCTTTGGATTGCGGATGATCTTTTTACTTATAATACACAATTCCTGAAAAGCTTTTGCAGCAGGTTTATTAAAGAAGGGCTGCAAATTTCATGGAGCTGTCTTTCAAGAGCGGACAGTGTTCCCGACGAAATCGCCAAGATGATGAAAAGCGCTGGATGCAGCAGGGTATACCTTGGTATAGAGTCCGGGAATGATTTTGTTTTGAAGCTTATGAACAAGAATCTTGATACAGCGCAAGTAAGGAGGGGAGTTGAAATATTCAAGAAAAACGGAATAGAGTGTGCCGGGTTCTTTCTTGTAGGATATCCAGGAGAAACGGTAGAAACGATAGAAGAGACATTTGATTTTGCACTATCCCTTGGTCTTGATAAAATTTCATTTAATGTCCCTTATCCGTTGCCAGGCTCTAAGCTGTACGAAAGAGTAACCGGTATAAGCGAAGATGATTGGATTTTTGAAAACGAAACAAGATTCCTGTATAAAAGCGAATTCGATGAAAAATGGATGGAAAGAAGAATCCAAGATACATATGAGATGTTTAGGTGTAAAAAAGCGGATTTTATAAAATAATACTGCAAGTTATGAAAAATTTATCTTGGCAAATCGGCCTTAGTTATTAGGAAAGGAGGTTGTATTTATGGCGAATTTACAAGTTGATGTTCGAGGAGAAACATGTCCGGTACCACTTGTTGAAATGCGCAAGGCTTTAAGAAAAGCTAATGAGGGAGATACCATCGAAATACTCGGCACTCATCCTGCATCTAAGAAAGAAATTCCGATGGCTGCGGATGCGTTAGCGGTAAAGATTATAAGCAATGAACAGATTGGGAACGAGTGGAAAATCGTTCTTCAGAAGTGATTACAGAATAAGTCTTAACATGGAAGGGGGCATTAAAAATGAGCGAAAAGGCGACAATAGTTGTTCACAGCGGAGATCTGGACAAAATATACAGTGCTCTAATCATCGGAAACGGAGCCTTATCCATGGGTATGGATGTTTCGTTGTACTTTACTTTCTTTGGATTATTGCGTTTGAAAAAAGGAGGATTAAATAAAGGAGCTTTATCAAAAATGCATATGTTTGGTCTCGGGAAATTCATGATCAATAGCAGAATGAAGAAGGCGAAAGTAGCACCATTAGAAAGGCTACTGGCGGATTTCAAAGAACTGGGAGGTAAAATCATCGCCTGTGAGATGACGATGGAAATCATGGGAGTAAAATCAAGCGATTTGAATGAAGGGGTAATTGATATGTACGGCGCAGTTGGCACTTATGTTAAGGAAGCGCGCGAGTCTGCCATAACGTTATTTATATAGGGGTGAAATTTATGATAGTAAAACAGATTTATATGGATAATGCGGCGACTACGAGACTTGATGAGGCAGTATTTGAAAAGATGAAGCCTTGCTATTTTGAAAACTATGCTGTCGCAACTTCAGAGTTTGGTTATTCACAAGGTATTGAAGCAAGAGAGACATTGTCAGAGGCCAGGGCTGCTATTGCCGCTTCTTTGGGTGCTGAACCGGAAGAGTTCATATTCACCTCCGGAGACACAGAATCCAGCAATTTAGCATTAAAGGGAGTTGCCAGGATACAAAGCATGAAAAAAGGCAACCACATCATTGTATCTAAAATTGAAGATTTCCCGGTTCTGCAAAGCGCTAAAATTTTGGAAAAGCAGGGATTTCAAGTAGATTATCTTGATGTTGATGAATATGGCTTTGTGAATATGAAACAATTGGAAGAATTGCTGAGCCACGAAACGATTTTGGTTTCGATTCAGCACGGAAATCAGGAGATTGGAACAATACAGGATATCGCTGCCATAGGCAATCTGTGCAGGGCTAATAATGTGCTCTTCCACACGGACGCAACCCATACCTTTACCAGAGTTCCTATCGATGTTAAGAGAATGAATGTCGATTTGATTACCGTATCTGCCCATACAATTCATGGCCCGAAGGGGATAGGCGGACTTTATGTGCGCAAGGGCACGCCTATTGTAAAAATCATGGATGGCGGGTTTCAGGAATTTGATCTAAGAGCGGGGGTTGAAAATATCCCGGGCGCCGTGGGTTTTGCAAGAGCTGTAGAATTGGTTACATCTGAAGAAAATATCCGGCTAAAAGAAATGCGCGATCGTATCATTGGGCAGGTAATTGAAAAAATACCCTTGGTTACTTTAAACGGCCATCCTGATAAAAGGCTGCCGCAAAACGCGAACATAACTTTTCATCGCGTGGAAGGGGAGTCAATCACGCTACATCTGGATATGTATGGAATTGCTGTAAGCACAGGGTCTGCATGTTTCAGCAGGTCCTTAGAAGCCAGCCATGTGATGATGGCCATCGGCGGTGATCACGAGAGAGCCCATGGATCAATCCGCTTTACTTTTGGGCGGTATAATACTATTGAAGAAATAGATTACGTTGTTGATAAATTGGCCAAGATCATAGATGATTTGAGAAGAATCAGTCCTTTAGGCAAAACCGGAGGTGAGTAAAATGCCATTCCCTTATAATGATATTGTATTAGAACATTTTCGTAATCCGCGAAATGTCGGGAGCATCGATAATCCGGATGGAAAAGCTACAGAAGGAAGTCCTGCATGCGGTGATATGGTTTCAGTCTATATAAACGTCGATTCTGAAACTAAAAAAATTACGGATATCAAATTTGAATCCTATGGTTGTGCTTCAAACATTGCCACCGGCTCAATCATTACTGAACTGGCAAAAGGTAAAACTCTGGAAGAAGCGAAAAAGATAACATGGAAAGAGGCTTCAGATGCATTGGGAGGCCTCCCGCCAATAAAAGCTCATTGTTCAGTGTTGGCGGTAGAAGGCTTAAGGGCTGCAATTCAGAATTATGAAGAAAAGCATGGCCTGGTAACCAACAAGGAAGAAACTACGGAAGAGGTTGTGCGTAAAAGACTGAAAAGGGTAATGAATCCGATGAAAGGTCTCGACATGGTTGTAACAAATCTGGTCAAAGAAATAGAAATCAAAGACGGGATTATTCATGTTGTAGTTGATCTGCCCGAGAACCATCAGTTTGCTGCCACAATAAAAGAAGAGGCTAAGGAAAGGCTCGAAAATTTGTGGGATGTGAAAGAGGTGATTATCGAATTCGCACAACAATAATAATTTTGAAAGGAGATAATTGTTATGGAAACACAAAAATTATACGTTTTACCGGATCTGGAATTTGAATATAACGCTCTGGAACCGTACATCTCGGAGGAGCTTCTGAGGCTGCATCATGATAAGCATCATGCAGCCTATGTAAAGGCAGCAAATGATATTCTGGAAAGAATGGACAAGGCCCGGGGAGATAATGCTGATTTTGATACAAAGGCTACATTTAAGGAACTGTCATTTCACGTCGGTGGCCATGTGCTTCACTCAATATTTTGGAAAAACCTCGCGCCGGCAGGCAAAGGCGGTGGCGGTGATCCAACCGGGATCATTGCAGATTATATCAATCAAGAGTATGGTTCATTTGAAAGGTTTAAGAAAATTTTCTCCCAGACTGCAAAAAGCGTCGAGGGGTCTGGATGGGCCGCGTTGACTTTCTGTACGAAAACGAATAGGCCTATAATAATGCAGGTTGAGAAGCACAATTTCAATATCTATCCAACCTTCAGGATCCTATTTGTACTCGATGTCTGGGAGCACGCCTATTACGTTGATTACAAAAATGACAGAGCTAAATTCGTTGATGGGTTCTGGGACGTGATCAATTGGGCTGAAGTAAATCAGAGGCTCGACTATATCCTAAATAACTGATAAGTAAAGAACTGAACAAGCATGCCAATAGCTATAGAGCTATTGGCATGTTTGCTGAACTATAGGATTGGCAGATCGGTGGTGATCCAAATGATCTTTGAGCAACTGAATAAAAGCGCATGTAAAACATACCTCATCATGAACGGAAAAGACAAGAAAGCGATACTTGTTGATCCGGTTATTGTTATTGCTTCAGATTATCTAAAACTCATTAAGGAAAAAGGCTGGGAACTGACTCACGTAATCGATACCCACACTCATGCTGACCATATTTCTGCCGGGCCATTACTGAAAGCCGCTACCGGGTGTGAATATATCATGCACCGGAATGCCCCGGCCGATTGTGTAACGATGCGGGTTGAGGACGGAGATGTACTGAAATTAAATGATATTGAATTCGAGATTATACATACTCCGGGGCATACGAAAGATTCCATAACCCTTGTTGTCGATGGCAAAATCCTAACGGGTGATGTTTTGTTTCTCGATGATGGCGGTGGTGGAAGAGATGATTTGCCGGGCGGAGATCCATCTGATCATTGGGAGAGTCTGCAAAAAATTAAAAACCTCTCAGACAGTTTTATCGTTTTTCCTGCTCATGATTATGCGGATCGCCAACCATCTTCTCTTGGGAAACAGCGAACGAGCAATCCACATCTGATGGAAAGGGACAAGCAGGAATTTGTTCAATATCTTAAAACCCTTCAATTGGAGCCTGAAGAATGGATGAAGGATGTTCTTAAGGTCAACTATGACTGCACAAAAGATCCTGAGGCCGCATGGATTCCTGAGAATAACAAAGCTTGCGAAATAAAGGGGTTGACCGGACAGGATAAAGAGAAGATTGAGATTATATATATTGACCCTGAAGAGCTTAGGGTGGAGATACTATCACAGAAAAACAATTTGGTATTACTGGACGTAAGGGAAGAAAAGGAACTGACGGAGAGCTTTGGACATATTGAAGGAATTGTTCATATACCACTTGGCAGTTTGGGAAATAGAATAAAAGAATTAGAGCAATACCGAAGCAGTGAGATTGTGGTAATTTGCCTTTCTGGTGCGAGATCTGTTGTTGGGGCCAGGATTCTGATGAAAGCGGGATTTAATAACGTTAAAGTGCTTAAAGGTGGGATGATGAGCTGGCGAAAAACCGAAAAATAAGCAATCATTGAAACACAAGGTATTAAAAGGAACCATACTGCTTTGATCGTTGAATTTTGGAAAGAGGTAGGGTGTAAAAGCCATTTATCTATGGGGCTAAAGCGGAACGAATGAAAGTGCCTGCGATGATGACCTTAATTGCGCTTGCCATCTCAATTGCATATATATAGTTCGCTTACTGTGCTTTTTCTCAAAATAATTTAGAGGATCATTTTCATCCCTTCACAAAAGAGTATACATGATCCTATCAGAAGAAACCCTGATCAGGGCAATTGATCCCAAGAAAGGAAAGGTTAACATGATTAATTCCCCTTTGATTTCCACCAGCCTCCCCGATTTTTTCTTGCGCAAGGCACAGCCAAACAAGAAGGACTGCGATCTGGTTGTGGAGTATCTGCGTCTGCTTGGCATCCACCAGAAGACCCAGATGACGAAGGACCCCGATGCGATCCGCGAACTCATCCTCGCCGACAAGTGCGAACTCTATTTTGCGGTTTATCAGGGCGCCGAAATCGGGATGAACTGTGTCAGTGAAATCACAGCTCTCTGCTCCGGCTTCACAGGGTTCTATATGGAAGCGTTCTATATTGAGGAAGCTTTTCGCGGGAAAGGATTTGGAACCGTCATTATGGCGTTTCTGGCGAAACTGACTTTAGAGCGGGGGCACAAGCGCCTGCAATGGCTCTTGATGGACAATAACGAGTCCGGAGCCCGCTTTTACGAAAGCATCGGCAGCCATGCCGTACCTGCCATGAGCACCTTCCGCATGAATGAAGAAGCCCTGAAGCGGATGGCGGCACAGTTTCCAGGCACGCTAGAATAACGATTACTGATGTTACTTGAAATTCATAAAACTTTCAAAGTGAAATCATAACAGACACTTTGAAATGTATGGCAGAGAGGGGGTAGCAGTATGAAAATAGAAAACCTGGATTTGTATTATGAAGATGTTGAAGTAGGTGACGAATTTGTAACAGCGACCCGAACGATCAGCGAATCGGATGTCATGCTTTTTGCGGGGTTGACTGGAGACAACAATGAGCTGCATACGAGTGCAAGTTTCGCACAGGAAACTTCGCACGGCCAGCGGATCGCCCACGGTTTACTGACACTGGCTATGGCGAACGGATTGTATACTCGTTTAAATTATTTCAGCAAAAGCATGATGTCAAACCTGGAAATCAGGGATTGGAAATTTAAAAAGGTGGTCAAGCTGGGTGACACGATCCATGTCCGCATGGTTCTTGCCGAAAAGCATCTGACATCCAATAATGAACGAGGGATATTCAACTGGCATGTTGATGTGTTCAACCAGAAAAATGAAATTGTCGCAACTGGAACATGGATAAAAATGATTGCTAATAAGCAAAACTAACGTGACCGAATATGGATAAACGCCATCTACGAACCTTCAAACAGGTCAACTATTTGAGCCGCCTATTTTGAGGTTCCCTTATGCTGGTGATAAAATTCTTTCAAGGACTTCTTCGTGTCGTCATCCAGATAGTGCCAACGAATACCCTGAATGGCTCCTTCTAATGCAGAAAGCCTCATAATACAAGCGGAGGGGTCATTGGCAAGAATGCGAAGCCACGCTTCGCGGCTGCCCACATTTTTTAATTCTTCAACGGTAGTAATGCCGACCGCAGCAAGCTGCGCTTCCAGCTTCGATGCAATATTAGGCAATTTTGTTAATTCACCCATTTGGTTGATTTCCTTTCTTATTTCTATGTTTTGTTTATGGGAGACGGTGTGCCGCTTGTTTAATCCAAAAGCATATAGATTAAGATGCTTTCAATTATTATATCTTTAATATGAAAATTCATGACTTCTGAATAATGATCAAGCGCATATCGAAGATCATCTTCATTCTTCATAAATACTATAACTTACAACGATTTGGAAGGCAATGTATAAGGAAATAGGTATTTATCTTGATATAAACATCAGAGAGGCATAATATTAATTATATAAATCTATATAATTATATAAATCTATATAATTATATAGAGAATGGTCGGGGGCAGTTGCAATCTGACTAACTGAAAGGGAGGAATCCTTAACCAGTGCAAAACCTGAATGCCAATCTCGACAAACTGCATACAACAGATTTAGGAGCGGCGCGAATCAAGCGCAACCTTGATCTGCAGGTCGACAAGGTTTGTTTTGTGGTGCAAGGAATCCGTGAAACAGGCGGACATTATCATTGGCCTGGGAAAGAAATGGTATGTGTATGGAAGCGGCGTGGTTATCACCATAAACGCTCAAAGCGATACGATCATAACGGCGCATCCGGTGCAACCCGAAGTCGTAAGGATAAAATGGATGGGCAAAATCACTGATTATGTGATTTCACGCATATCCGAAACATGGATCAGGAGGTCCCTTGATGAAGAAAACCAAAAAAACCGCGCTACTTGTAATTTTTTTAGCATTGTCTTCAATTTTTGTTTACGGGATGCAGATCCTCATTTTTGAGGATCCTGCCAATACGAAGTTCTACCTGCTGCAGGACATCGGTTTTCTGCCGATACAGGTCATTCTGGTCACTCTTTTCTTGAACAAACTTCTGAATATGCTTGATAATCAGCAGAAAATGAAGAAGCTCAATGTAATCATCAGCGCATTTTTCTCTGAAATGGGAATCGAAATATTAGAAGAGATGTCAAAAGGAACCGAGGGCTGTGACACTCTGGGCAGCCGGATAAAGGAAACCGAATTTAGCAAAAGCAATACGAAAGATATGAAGAACATGATCCGAAACTTTGAATTTAAGATTACACTGACTCCGGAAAAACTCAAGCGATTCAAAGCGATCCTGGGCGAAAGGAGATCATTGATGCTGCGGATGCTTGAAAATCCCAATCTGATGGAGCACGATTCATTCACCGATATGCTGTGGTCGGTTTTTCATTTTGCGGATGAACTACAGACCAGGACCAGCTTGGATAACCTGTCGCAAAGCGACATGAATCATCTTAAGACTGATACAATCCGGGCATACAAGGCTTTAGTGCTGGAGTGGGTTGATTATATGAAATATCTTCATGATGAGTACCCCTATCTGTATTCTCTTGCCATCAGAAAAAATCCGATTCAACAAGAACGGGAAAATTTGTATGACAATGGGAAACAGTAAAAAAATCATCGCCTGGATCGCCGGCATCCTTTGGATGCTCCTGATCTTCGCATTATCCGTCCAGCCCACAGAGGTGTTGGAGTTCCGGACAAGAACGTGTGTAGAAAGGAGAACGTATAAGCTATTGCATTATACGAAAGAGAAATCATATGGAAAAAAGAGATTTAGCACAGTATCTGGATCAGCATGCGGAGGAGCTCTTTTCGATTGCGCAAGATCTGTTTGACCATCCGGAAATTTCCGGGAATGAAAAGGAATCCTCGGAAAAGCTCAAAAGGCTGCTTAAAGAAAATGGATTTTCTATACACGAATTTGAACAAGAAGAACTCAAGTATGCTTTCTATGCCGAGTATGGCAGTGGATACCCTGTGGTTGCTCTGTTGGGAGAATACGATGCACTGCCGGGATTATCTCAGGCAGGTGGTCATAATGAAAGAAAAGCCGTAATAGAGGGCGCTCCAGGCCACGCATGCGGACATAATCTGATTGGCGCATGCACATTTGGCGGAGCGATCGCCGCAAAGAAATATTTAGAAGAAAGTGGTCTGGCAGGAACCATCAGGTTTTATGGCTGCCCTCAGGAAGAAGTGCTGGGTGGAAAAGTAATCATGGCAAAACACCATGCTTTTGAAGGTTGCGATACAGCCCTGGCTTTCCACCCGTGGGATGCGAATATGCCTGTTTATCAGGGGTTCCTTGCCCTTAATAGCATGAGGTTCCGATTCGCAGGAATTTCTTCTCACGCAGGTCAGGCCCCGGAGCAGGGCCGCAGCGCATTAGATGCGGTGGAACTTGCCGACATGGGCGTAAACGTATTGCGTGAACATGTCATCAGTTCTGCGAAGATTCATTACATCATCACAAATGGAGGAGAAGCACCTAATATTGTACCGAAAGAGGCGTCCTCCTGGTATTATGTCAGGGCACCTCATCGCAGGGATGTTGCCGACATTACCAATCGTGTCATCAACTGCCAAAGAGGGGCTGCGCTGATGACAGATACGACGCTTGAATATCAGATTGAAGGAGGATGTTACGAGATATTACCCAATGAAGTGATGTATGATTTGGCTAGAAAAAATTATGAAGAGATGGAGATGTGTGAGTACAAAGAGGAGGAAAAAGCACTCGCCAAAGCTCTTTCATTATCGACTCCTCCGGGGCAAGTGGAAAAAGAACGCGAGAACATCGGATTTCAAGATGAAAAAAGCTATATCCACAATGAAGTTGTTTCTAAAGCGGCTACTAAGGCATACTCCATTACAGGCTCCTCCGATATCGGTGATGTGAGCTGGATCATGCCCTTCAGCATGCTGTTCACTGCGACTTGGCCAATCGGAGTGAATGCCCATACCTGGCAGTCCGCTTCAGCTTCCGGGAGTGTGCTGGGGCAAAAGGGAATGCTTTATGCGTCGAAAATCATGGCCGGCATGTTCTTTGATATGATCAACAATTCTGAGATCCTTGAGAAAGCGACAGAAGAATTCAAACTCCGCACAGAAAACAAGCCATATGTAAGCCCGCTATAATCCGGCAGTACGGTTATATATGCGGTTGGGATATAGAATCACGGAAGAGAAACTGGATCATGTGGGGAACGAAGATTATGTCATGATCAGAGACTTGAGGTGAAGCGGTGGAATCTGAACTAATAAAAATCCCGGGCATCGGAATCAATATGGCGGAGCATTTGATTCGAGCAGGCTTTCCGACGATCGAATCATTGCGCGGTCAAAGTCCGGATGACGTATACGCAGCTGACTGCAGGTCGCAAGGCATACCTGTGGACAAATGCGCTTTGTACTGTTATCGACTGGCGGTGTATTACGCTGACCATAACGGACAATTACCGGAGGGGAAACAACACTGGTGGGACTGGAAAGATTGATACGATGAGTACGATGAGAATCGGCAGCCGGTTGTTCAATAAAGGAAGTGCTGCCATCGGGAAAAGGCGATATGTGAAAAACGAAGAGGAAGACAGGCTCATGAAGATGATCGAAGGGGAAGGAAGATACCTGACAAAATCCAGATTCCAGCTGGCCATGCAATGTCCGGCCAAGTTGTACTTTGACGGCAAGCCGGAATACGCCAACCGGCGGCTGGAGGACGAGTTCCTTGCGTCACTGGCGGATGGCGGTTTTCAGGTGGGCGCATTGGCCCGGTGCTATTTCCCTGGTGGGATAATGGTCGAGGCCAAAGACCCGGAAGAGGCGCTGCTGGCGACCGCCGAGCTTTTGAAGCAGGAGAACGCGACCATTTTTGAAGCTGCTTTCCGTTTCCAAAATCTCTTGATCCGGGCGGATATCCTGGTCAAGCAAGGGGACTATTTGGAACTGATCGAGGTGAAGGCCAAATCCTTTGATCCCAACGGGGACAGCTTTTTAACCCGAAGCGGACTCATATCAAGCGGCTGGAGCGAATATCTTTATGATGTGGCCTTCCAGAAACATGTGATCCGTTCGGCTTTTTCGGAATTCAACGTGTCCGCTCATTTGATGATGGCGGATAAAAGCGCCAAGTGCCCCACGGACGGACTGAATCAGAAGTTCCGCATCATCAAGGATGATCGGGGGCGCAAGAAGGTTGCCGTATCTTCGAGTCTGACCGAGGAGGACCTTACTCCTCCGATCCTGGCCAAGGTCTGCGCGGACGACTGCTGCAGCCTGATCTACGGAGAGGAGTTCGCGACAGGGGAAGAGACGATGTCTTTTGCCGAATTTGCGGATTTCCTCGCGGATCGCTACGTCCGGGACGAAAAGATCCAATGCAGCCCTTCCACGGCCTGCGGCAGCTGCGAATACACGGCTACGGAAGAAGAACTCAAGAAAGGGCTGAAAAGCGGCTTTCGCGAATGCTGGAGCGAAAGCCTCGGATGGCAGGAAGAGGATTTCGATGAACCGACGGTGTTGGAAATCTGGAACTGCAGAAAGAAGAATCGCTTCCTGGAGGATGGACGAGTACAAATGAAGGCTCTGTGCGAGGAAGACATCCTGCCAAAATGGGATGGCAAACCGGGGATCTCAGCCAGTGAGCGGCAATGGCTCCAGATTGAAAAAAGCCGCAGACATGACAATAGTTACTGGATCGATCGGGAGAACCTGGCACGGGAGATGAGTGCCTGGGTTTATCCGCTCCACTTCATCGACTTCGAGACCTCCATGGCGGCGATTCCGTTCAACAAGGGGAGACATCCCTACGAGGGTGTGGCGTTTCAGTTTTCCCATCATGTGGTTGATATGGACGGCCGAATTGAGCATAAAGGGCAGTATCTGAATGCGGAGCCGGGAGTATTCCCGAACTACGAGTTTGTGAGGAGGCTTAAAGAGGAGCTGGAACAGGACAAAGGCAGCGTCTTCCGGTACGCCGCCCACGAGAATACCTATCTGAATATGATCTACAGGCAACTGCTGGGCGACGAGTCGGATATTCTCGACAGAGAGGCACTCTGCGCGTTCATCCGGACGATCACGAAATCCGATAACGGCAGCCTGGAAAAATGGGAAGGCCCGCGCAGCATGATCGACATGTGCGAGCTGGTGAAAAGGTATTACTACGATCCCGCCACGAAAGGTTCGAATTCCATCAAGTATATTCTGCCCGCCATCCTGAACAGTTCGGAATTCCTTCAGGAGAAATACTCGGCGCCCATCTATGGCGCGGAGGGAGGCATTGTCAGCCTGAACTACCGGAATTGGAAATGGATCGAGTATCAGGACGGCAAGGTCCTTGATCCGTATAAGCTGCTTCCGAAGATGTTTCGCGATGTGACCGAAAAAGAATTCGAGCTTTTGAGTGAAAACGAAGAGATCCGGAACGGCGGCGCCGCGCTGACCGCCTATGCGAGGATGCAGTTTGAGGAGATGTCGGATTACGAGTGCGCTGAGCTCAGGAAAGCGCTTCTAAAATACTGCGAACTGGACACGATGGCGATGGTCATGATTTACGAAGGATGGCGGGATTTTGTCCGGTAATAGGATCTAGATGAACTGCTAAAGAGATAGGTCATCAAGGAGAGATTATCAAGGGAGGTTAGGGATGCCGCTGGAGATCATACGGAACGACATCACGAAAGTGCAGGCTGACGCAATCGTCAATGCAGCGGACCCATCGCTTCTTGGAGGCGGAGGCGTAGACGGCGCGATCCACAAGGCTGCCGGACCTGAGCTGCTGGCTGAATGCCGGAAGCTCGGCGGTTGCGGGTATGGTCAGGCCAAAATCACCAACGGATATAATCTGCCGGCCCAATATGTGATCCATACGGTCGGACCGGTTTGGCATGGCGGTAATGATAACGAAGAACAGCTGCTGGCCGACTGCTACAGAAATTCACTTGAGCTGGCTAAAAAGCATCATCTTGAAAGCATCGCCTTTCCGTTGATTGCATCCGGGGCTTTCGGCTATCCGAAAGACAAGGCGCTGAAAATCGCCATATCGGTCATTGGCGATTTTCTTTTAGATAATGAAATGACCGTTTATCTGGTGGTGTTTGATAAAACGGCATTCGCGCTTTCAGAGAAGCTGTTCTCGTCCATCAAACAGTATATCGATGACCAGTATCTCCAGGAGCATCCGGGCGAACGAACCAATCGGCGCATGGGACAGCTGGCATATGTAGAAGAAGATCGGTACGAATACAAGCTTTCGTCACCCATGGAAGCAGCATTGCCGGTTTCAAAGAAAAAACGGAGCCTGGATGATGTCGTCAATCATCTGGGCGAAACCTTCTCCCAGATGCTGCTTCGCCTGATCGATGAAAGGGGCATGACCGATGCGGAGACCTATAAAAAGGCGAACATCGACCGGAAGCTGTTTTCCAAAATCCGAAACGATGTGAATTACAAGCCGAGCAAGCACACGGCGATCGCTTTCTCCATAGCGCTGAAGCTTAGCTTCGATGAGACAAAAGATCTACTTTTAAAGGCCGGTTATGCGCTTTCTCAAAGCAGCAAATTCGACCTCATTATCCGTTATTTCATCGAAGAGGGGAACTATAACATTTTCGAGATCAACGAGGCACTTTTTGCTTTCGACCAGAATCTTCTAGGGCTTTGATCCTTCAGATGAAATTTGTCGCCTGACATGCGACCAACGGAAATGCTGAAAGTGCTATCCTACAATCACAAAATACGATTGGAGGATAAAACAATGAAAAACGGATTAACAGAACTGGTCTTTATACTCGACAGAAGCGGGTCCATGAGCGGCCTCGAAAGTGACACCATCGGCGGATACAATGCCCTGTTGGAAAAGCAGAAGAAGGAAACAGGGGAAGCTGTTGTCAGCACCGTCTTGTTTGACGACAGTTATGAACTACTGCATGACAGGATCAACATCCGGGGGATCGCGCCGATCACGGACAAGGAATATTATGTGCGCGGCTCAACCGCGCTGCTGGATGCGATCGGTTTGACCATCAACAAGATTGGCAATGCGCAGAAGCATACCGCTGAAGAGGAACGCGCCGAGCATGTCATGTTCGTGATCACCACGGACGGAATGGAAAACGCAAGCTGTGAATTCAGCTATGAAAAGGTGCGCCGGATGATCGAGCATCAGAAAAGCAAGTACGGCTGGGAGTTTATCTTTCTGGGTGCAAACATCGATGCGGCTGAAACGGCGGAACGGTTCGGGATCGCTCGCGACAGGGCCGCCAATTACTGTGCGGACAGCGAGGGAACTTCCCTGAATTATCAAGTGATCAGCGAAACGGTCAGCAGTATACGTGCCGGCCGGGCGATATCGAAAAACTGGAAAGAGCGCATCGATGAGGATTACAAGAAGCGCGGCGGCAGGAGGTAGCCGTCCTAAATCGAGGAATGCCCTACGTTACCCCCTAGCCTGAAGGGCCCTTCGATCGACTCGAATTATTATACTTGAAATTATAATAATCTATAGTATAATAATATAAAGAGGTGATGGGAATGCGCAAATTTATTGACCGTGAAAATGAAACGGAATTTCTGCAAAGTGAATATGATAGAAACAGCTCGTCTCTTGTCATACTATACGGTAGACGCCGGGTCGGCAAGACGGCTCTCGCCAGCGAATTCGCAAAAGGCAAAGACGCGCTGTATTTTCTTGCAACTGAAGAGAGCGAAGCGCAGAACCGCAGCGCTTTTAAAGACATAGTGGCGGATTTCACTGGAAATGAACTCTTGAAGAATGCTGGCATCGACAGTTGGGAACTGATTTTCAAATCCCTGGTGGAATACCGTACTGATAGTAAAAAAGTGATGATCATCGATGAGTTTCAATATCTGGGCAGATCCAACGCCGCATTCCCTTCAGTTTTCCAGAAGATATGGGATACACTTCTGAAAGACAGGAATATCATGGTTATTTTAGCGGGTTCCCTCATATCCATGATGGAAAGCCAGACCCTCTCCTATTCAAGTCCTCTATACGGAAGGAGGACAGGACAGATCAGACTGAAACAGATCGATTTCCGGTTTTACAAGGAGTTTTTTCCCGGGAAGAGCCGCAAGGAGCTTATTGAAAGCTATGCCGTCACGGGAGGAGTGCCGAAATATATTGAACTATTCAACGGGGGTGGAGATATCTATGCCGCTATAGAGAAAAATATTCTATCAAAATCCAGCTACCTGTATGATGAACCGGCATTCCTGCTCCAGAAGGAAGTGGGCGAAGTCGGCAGTTATTTCAGCATTATCAAGACCATTGCCGCAGGAAACTGGAAGCTTTCGAAAATTGCTGCCAGCCTTCAGATGAAACAGACGGGGCTTACGAAATATCTGAAGACCCTGATCGATCTTGATATACTGGAACGGGAAGTCCCTATAACGGAGGAGAATCCCGAAAAGAGTAAGCGGGGGCTCTACAGGATCAAGGACAATTTCATATTGTTCTGGTTCAGATTCGTCTTCCCGAACCTCAGCTATATAGAATCCGGAAACGAAATGATCGCGATGCAGAAAATAAGGAAAAATTTTCTGGATAGCCATGTCAGCTACGTTTACGAAAACATCTGTATCGAGGAAATGTGGCGGCTGAACGCAGAAGGTGCATGGGATTTCCATTTTGACAAAGTGGGGCGCTGGTGGGATGGCGCTATAGAAATAGACATTGTAGCTCTGGATAATTCAGGAAACAATATCATTTTTGGAGAATGTAAATATTGGAAAGACATAGTCGGTGTCAATGTTTTGGCCGCTCTTGAGGAAAAATCAAAAAAATTGAGCTGGAGAGAAAACTGCAGCAGATACTTCGTGCTCTTTGCCATAAACGGCTTTACAGATGAACTGATGCGGGTAGCCGAACTCCGAGGCGATGTCCTGCTCCTGAATTAGGGTAGACACTGCTGTTGGAGCAATTTTGATGATTATCTGAAACCGGACAAACTGCATTTTGAACAGTGGTGAGAATGATCAATAGTTTGACTCATCCAGTACAGCAAGATGAAAGCGCATTTTCTCGAATGCGCTTTTTTCGTGTTTTTGTAACAATGTTACGGAGAAACCGGTTGTATGGAGGGTATATTCTACATATGCGCCTTGGTTATAGGGGTTGCTAAGGACTAAAAGGGGTAAAAAAACATATAAAGGATTGAACTGAGGGTGTCAAATTCAGGATCAATGAGACTCTACTTTGCTTATTTCAACCTTCATGGTTATGGAAAACAGAGTACGAGGGATAAAAGAATTTGATGTATCAGCCAAAGAAGCGAGTAAAGCGGCAATTTCTTTTTTGGAGAAACGGAAAGGGGCATCCATGAAATTTACCATAAGAACGGCAGTACAGATTTTCTTCTTTCTTCTGATTGGCGTGGTGGCTGTGACCAGTGCGACATCCCTCCATGCCTTATGTCCATTTGGCGGCGTCGTAACGCTGTATCACCTGCTGAGCTTCGGCACCCTTGTTCAGAAGATCCACATGTCATCGGTGGTACTTATGGTACTGGTCCTGATTCTGACCATCCTGTTCGGGCCGGTATTCTGCGGATGGGTATGCCCTCTGGGGTCCATCCAGGAATGGATCGGGAGGCTAGGAAAGAGACTGTTCCGTCATAGATATAATCATTTTATGCCGGAGAAGGCCGACCGGATTTTGGGGTTATTCCGATATGTGGTGCTCATCGGGGTCGTCTATATGACAGCAGCAACAGGATATCTCCTGTTCGCAAACATCGATCCATATAATGCCCTTTTTAAATTCTGGTCGGAAGAGGTGGCTCTGCCGGCACTGATCATACTGGCCATTACCCTTTTGGCCGCTCTGTTCATGCAGCGACCGTGGTGCCGGTATACTTGCCCTTATGGCGCATTGCTGGGGCTATTCAATAAATTTCGCATCTTTAAAATCAGAAGAAATCCGGACACCTGCATCCAATGCGGCAACTGCGACAGCACATGTCCGATGGGTATCAAAGTGTCGGAGCAAGAAAAAATAACCGATACCCGCTGTGTCAGCTGTTTTGAGTGCAGTTCTGAGAGGCATTGCCCTAAAGCCGAAACCGTGGTAATGGGGAAGATTCCGCAAAGAAGCTCAAATGATCATGGGTGGATTGCACGCAAAATAAACATCAAAATGAGTGCCATGGCCATCATCGTTCTTTTTGTGATCTTCGGCGGCATCGGCGCATCCATGGCGATGGATATCTGGTCCACACAGCATGACAGAAATCAGCGAGGCGTTCAGACCGTTCAATCCGAAGAATCGATAAGAGGTTCCACCACCTTCGGAGATGTTCTCGCGATGGGGATCACCCAGGAAGATATCGAAGCGGTGATTGGTGGTGAAATGCCGTCATCGAATTTGAGGGTGAAAGATTATTGTGATGCAGCGGGACTATCATTCACGGTAATAAAAGAGCAGCTGCTGCTGTACCTGGATTAGCAGGACTGCTGTTTTGAGCATAGAAATCACACAGAAAAAATATAAATAAAAAAATGCATTTTGTTGAACAGATTCGGACCGCAGGTTCGTTGTTATAGTATAGGGGAGGGAAGGCATTGGATAGGCAGTTTGTCGATGACGAAGTGATTTCGGCGGCAATTGAAAAATATGCGGACATGGTCCGAAGAATATGCTTTCTCTATCTTAGGAGCGGGGCGGATGTTGAAGATGTCTTTCAGGAGGTATTTCTGAAGTATTTTCAGCATTACACTTCGTTGAATGACGAGGAGCATCATAAAGCTTGGCTGTGCCGAGTCACCATTAATAAATGCAAGGATCTGAACAGAAGTTTCTGGAGGAGGAAAGTCCTCAGCATCGAAGAGATGGAAGGGTTTGATATCCCCTATGAAACCCCGGAGCAGAGTGAACTGATGGAAGCGGTTTTAAAACTTCCATCGAATTTAAAGGAACTGATCTATTTGCATTATTATGAAGGATTTCCCGTTCCAAAGATTGCGGAGATGCTTCATAAAAATCCGAATACCGTATACACGCAACTCCGGCGTGCGAGAGAGTTGCTCAAAAAGAAAGCAGAGGGCATTTGAAGATGGATTCATTTTCAAAATTCATGGATCAGATCAAGGCTGAGGATGATCTAAAGGAACGGACAAAAGCATATGTGAAAAAAGAACTGGTGCAGCGGGATAGCATAGGGCGTACCGCAAGGAGAAAAGTTCTAGCGGCTGCTTTCACCTTTACGTTCTTTGCGGTTTTTACCGTCAGTGGATATGCATTATACCAGCATCCGGTCAATTACATCTGCCTTGATATCAATCCCAGTGTTGAGCTGAAGGTGAATATATTTGATGTTGTGATTGAAGCCCAGGGCGTCAATGATGACGGTAAGGCGCTGATTGCTGACAAAAAAATCAGAAGGATGTCCATTCAGGATGCAGCCGGAACTTTGGTAAAAGAAGCTTCGGACCGCAAATATATCGCTGATGACGGCTCTACGGTGATCGCTGTGACAGCGGAATCAAAGGATGCAGAGAAAGCGCTGGCGCTAAAAGATAAAAGTGTGAACGGCATAAGAGATGCCCTTAAGAGTTGCAAAATGGAAGCGATTGTTTATGCTGACAGCATGGATCTTGAGATGAGAGCAAAGGCCATAGAGCTTGACCTTTCGCCGGGGAAATACAAAATCCTTCGGATCCTTCAAACCTTAAATCAGGATATGGATATCACCCGGTATAAGGATGCCCGTGTATCGGAGATCATTGTAAAAGCAAAGGGGATGCTGGATACAGGAGGTTATTCTAAAGGCGACGGCATCTACGAGGAAAACTTTGATCAGATCAGAAACATCGGTTTAAGACTGCAGGAGATCAGCGGCACAGATCAACAAACAACGAATACGAATATGATAAGAAATAATGGCGAAGAAGAGCAGATGAACGAAAAGCAGCAGGAACAGGAGCAAAATACGCAACGGGCTGGTCAAACGTCAAATGGTGGCCAGACAACCGATTCCGGAGCAACAACAGCCGGCGGTGATTCCGGCAAAACGGCGGAAACATCCGGAAGCGGCATGACATCCGGGCCGGAAAGCACCGGCGGTCAGGGATCAAATTCCGGCAATGGCCCATGACCCGGTTCCACAAGTTAATTATTACAGGTGGCAGTAAATTTCAGTTTGTATTTCAGGAAAGGATAAGAGGTGGTTTAGGTGAAAAAAATAATAATAACGATACTGTTGACTTTTGCATTGATGATGGGCATGACATCCATGTCCTTCGCGTCGACATCGGCCGGAACAGTGCAGGACGAGACACAGGATCAGATCCAGGCCATGATCCAGGATCAGACACAGGATCAGGATCAACTCAGAGAGCAGGATCGGCAACGATTGAGAGACCGGTTATGCATAACTGACAGCGCGATCCAGCTATATCAGGAAAGAACCCGGACACAAGCGCAAATCCGGTTCTCTGATATCGAGAACAACTGGGCGAGGGAACAGATCAGAAATGCATGGGCATACAGATTGTTTGATGGCTATCCCGATGGGACATTTCGCCCGAATGCGACAATATCGGGGACTGAATGCCTGTTAGTGGCCAACCGGCTGATGAACTGTCTGGGCGGCCTGGATCCAGGGAATATCACACCAGGAGCAGTTGATTGGAACGGAGTGCCTGTTTGGGCAAGAGAGCAGTTGCAGGAACAGAATGCTCAGCGACTGATGGCAGAAACGAATTATTATCAGGATGCCTTGATGAACCGGGCCCATGTTGCAGTAATGCTGGCAAAAGCCCTCCAGATCGACCCGATTGATGAACCTGCTTTAGTCCAGACCAGGTTCAGGGATCAGAATCGGATTGCGGAGACTGACCTTGGATACATTTTAGCCCTTCAAAATATGGGCATTCTGAACGGCTATACCGATGGGACCTATCAGCCCGAAAGATCAGTGACCAGAGCAGAATTCTCTGTAATGATGACCAGGATCCTGGATATTCTAGAGTAGGAATCACATTAAGGCCTGCAGCCGATGAAGCCGCAGGTCTTATTATATGCAAAATAATCCGATACTGCCAAATAGACTATAATACCCAATACAAGAGGATATATTAGACTGTCCTGTTATAGTATCCCTGGAATCAACAGCTTGACAACTTTGAATTTGTCTTTCGAAGGAGAGAAATAAGATGGATTGGCTTACCGAAGTGCAAAATAGAATAAAAAGAAAGAATCAGATTCTATTTGCTAAAAACAGTGAATTCTTAGCCGATTTAGCAGCATTGATTCAAGAACAAAATCATCGGACAATGGTTTTATGGGCATTTGAATTTGCCGATGAAGCGGTTCAAAAGCTACTCGATCATTATCCGAACGAAAAGCGACTTGAAACGGCTGTGCTGCTATCAAAAGATTGGGCTGCCGGCAAAGTGAAAATGCCCATTGCGCAGCACGCAATTTTGCAGGCCCACGCAGTAGCAAAAGAAATCGAATCTCTTGAGGATATCGCTTTGTGCCATGCCATCGGTCAAGCTTGCGGAGTAGTTCATGCAAAAGGACATGCTCTCGGATTTCCAATCTATGATTTAACAGCTATTATTCGACATTATGGTGTACCGGAATGTAAAAGGGTTGTCGAGGAACGCAAGCGACAATATATTGAGCGGATATATTATTGGCGGGAACATTATGAAGACTACCCGTGTGAATGGGCAGATTTTATATTGAAGGACTGATTTTAGAAGTTTAAGTGATTGCTATGGCGCAAAGTATTCTTCTAAAAACCTTGAATACATGGGATCAGAAATCAACGAAACATATGGATGATTTTTTATAAGAGGCTGGATGGTTTTTTCGTAAGGAAGGATGGGCATACAATGAGCAAGTACAATTCTTTGTGGGAATATATAAAGCGAAATGGAAGTCCTTCATTGAAACTGACTTTTGATGAAATAGAAGATATCGCCGGAGTACCCATCGACCATTCTTTTTTGAATGTTAAAAAAGAATTAATGGAATACGGTTATCAGGTGGGTAAAATATCTTTGAAAGAAAAGACCATTGTTTTCAACAAGTTTGATGGATGACTAGAAGACATGAAGGGAGGATGTCTATGAATTTTCAAGGATTGATCATTGGAATAGCTGCTTTCGCGATTATCGGTATATTTCATCCAATTGTTATTAAGACGGAATACTATGTCGGGAAAAAGGCATGGCCGATTTTCCTTATTACGGGACTATTGCTGATTGTGTTATCTGTTACCATTGAAAGTATAACCGTTTCTGCAATTGTTGGGATTACAGGTTTTACTTTATTATGGAGTATACACGAAATCATTGAACAAGAGGAACGCGTAAAAAAGGGATGGTTTCCGAGCAATCCGAATAAACGGAGATCCTAATCCCTGTTTCCTTATCGTAGTTTTAAGCATAATCATACAACAGCAGGATTCATTCCATATTGACAATTGCCGATATATTGTTTATGGAACAATCACCACCGGACAAGGAGTCTCGTGAAGCACATGGGTGGCAACACTCCCCATGATGGTCCGCTTGATAGCGCCCAGTCCTCTGTAGCCCATGACGATGAAATCGACGGCGCTTTCCTTTGCTTCTTCACAGATCTCTGTGCCCGGATCTCCGATCCTGACATGCGTGCGAACAATTCCAGGTAGCCCTTTGGTGAGTTCCAAGGCGTGGCTCAACGCTTCCTTGCTGGACTCTTCCTGAAAAGACTGGATCTGCTCTTCAGAAAAAAAGCGCTTTACATGAAACATATTATAACTGAGCTGGACATTTAAGAGAATGAGCTCCTTGTCTTCCCCTTCGACTAGAGAAAGTGCAAAACGAACGGCTTTGTCGGAACCTGCCGACCCATCAACCGGTATCAATATTTTTTTCATGTGTGTGCACTCCTTTATAAATTCATACGCATAGAAGGCTATTCAGCCCGAAGCTAGAGAGGGATTTGCTTATTTTTAAGCTGTTTCTGTTTCTTGATCTTCCCTGCAAGAAGGACCGCTGTAATAATTATAACGCCTAATCCCCATTTCAGCATATCATTTCCTTCGAAAAATCCATGCAGGAAAGGTTCCTCTGCGATCATCTTGGATGCGGTCCAGGCCAATACGCCGGCTCCGATGTAAATGATGACCGGGAACCGTTCCACCCATTTCAGGATGATCGTACTTCCCCAAACGACAATGGGGATACTGACCATCAGCCCCATCACAACTAAAATAACGCTTCCGTGGGCTGCGCCGGCAACGGCCAGGACATTGTCCACACCCATGACGGCATCTGCGATGATGATCGTTTTAACAGCACCCCATAGATTCGCTTCGGACTTCATTTCGCCATGCCCTTTATCTTCAACAAGCAACTTGAAAGCGATCCAGATCAGCAACATTCCGCCGGCAAATAACAGGCCTGGAATTTTCAATAACCATACGACAAAGATAGTTAACAGTGCACGAACAATAATAGCCCCGGCGATTCCCCAAAAGATTGCTTTCTTCTGTTTTTCTGCAGGGACATTTCGGGCTGCCAGGCCAATGACTATCGCGTTATCACCAGCCAGGACCAGGTCCATAATAATGATGGCCAGTAACGACGAAAAAAACTCTGAGGAAAATAACTCCATTCAAAAACCTCTTTCTATAAAATTTCTCTTCATTTCTTAGTATATATAAAAAAGACCTTTAACACAAACGTCAATCATGAAGTGTGTTAAAGGTCTTGCTTCCCATTTGGAGTATAAAGCCAGGTAATCGACCATCCCGGTTGTTGACTTTATAGCTTATAAGCTACTCCCCTTTAATAGAGATACAATACTATACTGCAAGCGGTTCGTCAACAAAAACCAGCCAGACAAATCAAGGGTTCCGTTACATGCCAATAGAGCTTGTTATAAAGGTTAAAACACCAACAATTCCAATAAAACCATACACGAGTTTTTTCATCATCTCGGCATTGATGCGATCGACTATTTTACTACCCAGGAAAATCCCAACCATCAATAGAAATACTCCCCCCACGATCAGAGGGATCATGGAATCGGTGATCTGCCCCTTCAGAATACGAACCGTTACACCATAAAAACCAGAAACTGCAAAATAGGCTTGCAGGGTCCCGAGATATTCCTCTTTCGACTTGGTGGTTGCCAAAAAATATACGACGATCGGTGGGCCGCCGATTCCGAAAAAAGCATCGATGACAGCGGCTAGAGCCGAACAGATAAAAGCAGATAGAACCCCGGCTTGGATCGTTAATTTCTCCGAGAAGAAAATGAAATATATAGCCATACCTAAAAAAGATATACCCAATATAGGCTTCAAAAAATCAGCTTGTATATTGACTGCGATTGTTAGCGCGGCTAAGTAAATCGGGAAATAAATTACAAGGGGCAGCAGTATTAATTTAATATTCACGGATTTGCGATAGCGATATAGAAGCAGAATACATAAGAACAGGACGATGCTCTGACTCAAAGCAGCCGACTGTACGACCGAAAAAACGATTGGGAAGAATATCATGAGAACAATACCTGCTCCAAAGCCGGTAACACTATGTATAAACCCGGCGAGGATAGCGGGAAGCAGAACCCACAGCAATTGATAAACAGATAATCCCATCAATTAAACCCCTTTCGTATCAAACCGTATCCAAACTGCATCCAAACTGCATCCAAACTGCATCCAAACTGCATCCAAATTGCATCCTTCATTTATATAATAAGCGGTATCTCGAAATGTAGCAAGGAAATCATCCGATCATGCCAATTTGAATTTTCAACAACCATTCGGGCTGCCAGGCCAATGACTATTGCGTTCAAAAACCTCTTTCTGTAAACGTTTTTTTTAACTCCCATTTATAAAAAACCTTTAACACAAATCATCAATACTGAAGTGCGTTAAAGGTCTTGCCTTCCTAATGGATGTATACCAGTGTAACCTTTTATTTTTATTTGGGTATAAATACAATACATGTAGGAGAATAGATTGAAATTTTGGAATTCGATCATAAAAATATATCTCAGTAAATCAGATTTTGGCATTTGAAAGGAGGTTGATTTTATGGCAAATATGCTAGTTGATGTTCGAGGTGAAACATGCCCGGTACCACTTTTAGAGATGCGAAAGGCATTAAGAAAAGTCAATGAGGCGATACAATTGAAATAATCGGTACCCATCCTGCCTCTAAATAGGAAATTCCGATAGCTGCAGATGCGTTATCCGTAAAAATTATCAGCAATGAACAGAATGGGATTGAGTGGAAAATAGCGCTCCAGAAGTCATTGCAAATGAATTTTTGTATGGAAGTAGGTATAAAAATGAGCGAGAAGGCGACAACTATTGTCCACAGCGGAGACAGGGATAGAATATACAGCGCATTGATCTTCGGAAACGGAGCCTTATCAATGGGCATGGATTTTTCGTCATACTTTACTTTCTTTGGTTTGCTGCTACGATCAAAGAAGAGGCAAAAAAAGACTTGAAAATTTATGGGATGTGAAAGAGGTAATGATCGAATTTGCATAGTAGCTAAATACTGCACGGGTATGATCAATTTCTATACTAAAAATTATCCGTTAAGGCCCGTCATTTATTATTCATTATCAGTGCCATGAAAAATGGAGGTTGTTTTCGATGAGTATATATAAAATTCCGTTAGACCAGCGCGTAATCGATATCGATTCACGACGTTTTGCATCCATAGAGAAAGCACTGGTAGAACTGATCACAAATAGCGACGATAGTTATTCGCGACTGGAAAGTAACGGTGTATCGGCCAGCGGGAAAATCCGGATCAGTTATGAACGCCATTTGAATGGAGCAGTTATTATTGTATCGGATCAGGCGGAGGGCATGTCGTTTCAGAGAGCAAGCTCTGTTTTGTCGTATGGAAGCGCATACAGCCTTTTAGCGAATGGCCAGATTGCCGGCAGAGGTTATTTTGGACGAGGTCTGAAGCAGGCGGTTTATGGTCTGGGGCACGGCTGGATCGAGACAATTTATGAAGGAAGAATTTCCAGAATAGATCTTTACCGATCGGAAAACGGAGAGTACCTATATGACGACTGGGACGGTGACAAACCAGCGCAGGGGAACGATTATGCCAGGCTTAATATTTCGGAAGGCAGTAATGCGACTCAAGTTACCATCGTGATCGATAATCCGGAAACGAATATCCTTCATTTCAATTCGCTGGCAAATATTATGAAAAATAATATCTATCTTCGAGAGATTCTTAACCGTCGTGATATAGAATTGTTTAACCCCAACAGTCCGATCAATGAGCCGGCTACGGTTTTGCTGCAATATACAGAGCCTGAGGCGGTAGTCCTGATAGGTCCGGATGAACCCGGCAGCTTCAAACATAAGGATCAGATATATGAATATACGCTGACATTAAAAAAAGCAATAAACACCCCTTTAATTTTAAAAGGTGACGGCCGTACAAACGGTTTGCTGACAGTTTCAAATCATGTCGTTTTTGATTGTCAGTTCTTTCATCATGAGAACCAATTGGGAACGGAATTTTTATTTGGGACCGTACAATGCCCGGGGATCGTTACGATGCTGGCAGCCGGACATCCGGTTATCAGCGACGAGCGGGAAGGGTTGAATCTAAAAAACGCTTTTGTTCAGGATTTTTCCGCGTCTGTCAGTAAAATGGTTGAAAACGCAGTGAAAAGCGAACAACTGAGACTCAGCCACATCGATCATGCAACGACATCCCGGCGCACTCAAGCGCTTATTGAAGAAGTTCTGCAACAAATGAATTTTATTGCTGCAGATGAATTGGGCATTACCTTGCCAGCCGGTTCGGGCAAACATAGGATGAAAAGCAAAGTGCGTCCTGCAGCGCTCAGGTTTGCCACACCTTTTTATTATCAGAAAGTATCACACCCTTTTTCAATCAAATTGGCCGTAGACCGGACGCAGCTGCGTGGGCAAAAGATGTTGTCATTTGTTTATGAATTGCCCGAAAGCATGAAGATCGATCCGCAATTGGATACGATGCCTCTATCGAAAATCCCGAAAGATGGCTATTTTCGATGGATCGTGACGGGCACAGCAATCGGCGAATATGGAAAGATCGAAGTCGGCGTCGGATCTTATTCCGCGACATGTGAAATTGTTATAGCAGAAGAGGCCCCGAAAACTGAAAATAACATTGCGGCCAGCGATGAATCTGTGAAAAAGAGCAGACCAATCAATTATTTCAAGGGTTATGAACTTCGCAACCTGGGAAACGATTTGGACCGTGCAGTATTTAGTCCGGAGGAGCAGCTGATATTAATTAATACAGAAGCTCCGACGGTGAGACTTTATGTCAATGGACATGGGCAATTCAAAGATGGGGCGCGTCTTTTATTAGCAGAACTGTTATTGGATGTTATCACCGATGAACTGGCGCAGCGTTATTTTGACCTGATGAAGAAGAAGGGAGAACCGGCCAGCTTAAAACAGATAAAACAGGACTTCATCCGCCGTTATGGCCTGGTGATTCATTCCATACTTCTGGGAGGACACTAAAAGAAGCTTCATGCTGCCACACAGCCTTTTCATAAGCGACCGATCATAAAAATTATATCCTGATAAGTAGAAAGGAAAGAAGCCATATGGTAGAATTTCATTCAAAAGAAGATTACAGGCTTACACTGGAACTTGTAAAAGAACTTTGGGAAAAAACCTATAATACCGATGGGAAGCCTGACTGGTCCCACATCCTGCCTTATTACGACGAGCATATCCACTTCAGAGACTGCATACAGGAAATCCGGGGCATCGCCGACTTCAGGGCCATGACCGAGAGGCTCACAAAACGTTCATCCGATTTGAACATGAAGCTGGTGAAAGCGGTGCAACAGGGCAATGATATCTTTATCGAATGGGAAATGACCATCAGCTATAAGAAATACCCAAGCTCGGTCTTATATGGGCTTTCACGATTGAGCATTAATGATCACGGTAAAATTATTGAACAACGGGATTATTATGATCTGTGGGGAGATATCTTCGACAACATTCCTCGTTTTGGCAAAGGGTATAGGAACTTCATGAAGAAAAAGTTCGGGTGATCAATATGGATGATAAAAGGATCCGCAAGTATTTTAAAGAGTATCGCATATCCAATGTGATGGCGATGATAAGGAACAACTCCAAAAGCCCGCAAATTTGTGAGGATGATTGCAAGGGCAAGCTGGTTGTCATCACCGGCGCCACTTCCGGCATTGGGCATGCGGCTGCCAGAAAGTTTGCCTCGAAAGGCGCAGACCTTTTTTTCATCAACAGAAACCAAGAAAAGTCAGAAGTGTTGAAGCATGAAATTGAAAGTGAGTATCAAGTAAATTGTGATTACATTTTGGCGGATCTGAGCAGCATGGAGGAGACTCATGAAGCTGCACAGAAGCTGCTGGAAATAGAGAAACCGATCGACATACTGATCCACAATGCGGGTATTTATCTAACAAAACGAGAAATCACTTCTGCGGGGATCGAGAAAGTCTTCATGGTCAATTATCTTTCGTCATATGTTATAAACTATATCCTGAAGGATAAACTGAAGTCCCAGGGAAAGTGCAGAATTATTCTCGTCAACTCGGAAGGGCACCGCTTTGAGGCTTGGGGGCTGCACCTCGATGACTTGGACTGGTCAAAAAGACATTATAGCGGTTTAAAAAGCTATGGTTCGGCAAAACTTGCTCAACTCTTGTCCATGATCCAGTTTGATGAATATTTTCGAGGCTCCGGAGTAACCATCAATGCCATGCACCCTGGAGCTGTAAAGACATCCACGGGGCAGGACAACGGCCTGTTTTACAAGTGGTTTAAGAAAAACCTATTGGACAAGGCTTTAAGATCCGTTTCGATCGCAGCGGATGCGATCTATTATTTAGGGGTTTCTAAAGACATCGAAAACACCAGTGGCAAATTTTACAATCTTACAACCCTTGAAGAGCCTGCTCCTCCGGCTTTGGATAGGGAAAGTTCAAGAATCCTATGGGAAGCAAGTTTGAAAATGGCGAAATTGGAAGGATCATATGGAACAAGATAGATACGATGCAATCATTGTTGGAGGAGGGATCGCCGGGCTTACATCGGCTGTATATCTTGCCCGCAGCGGCAAGAGGATTTTGCTTGTGGAAAAAAATGAGGAGCTTGGCGGCTTGGTAAACTCCTTTGAAAGAGACGGTTTTGTTTTGGATGCTGGTGTCAGAGCCATTTTGAATGCCGGAGTCGTATGTACCATGCTAAAAGATCTGGATATCCATCTGGATTTTCAACCGAGCAGGGTTTCGCTGGGAATTGAAGACAAAATCATCCATATAGAAGATGTGGACTCCATTCGCGAGTATCGGAACTTATTGGCAAGCTTGTATCCGGACAGCGCAGAAGAGATCGATCGCTTCATCGAAGCCATGCTGAAAATCATGAAACTGCTGGATGTCCTATATGGAATTGAAAACCCATTGTTTAAAGACGTGAAAAACGATAAAAATTATGTTTTCAAAACGCTTTTGCCATGGCTGCCCAAGTATCTTTGGGCCATCAGAAAGATCAACAGCCTGAATGAACCTTGCGAAGATTATCTGAAGGGGATCATTAAAAACCCTTCCCTCGTGGATATCATTTCACAGCATTTCTTTAAAGGGACGCCCACATTTTTTGCATTAAGCTATTTCACATTATACCTCAGCTACATCTATCCAAAAGGCGGGATCGGGAAGCTTTCCGATGCTTTGGTGGAGAAAATACAAGCGTTCAAAGGGGAACTTCTGACTAATACACTTGTTAAAGAAATCCATGCCGCAAAGCAGTATATTGTCGATGATAATGACAATAAGTATTATTACAAAAACCTTGTCTGGGCTGCTGACTTGAAGACTTTGTATAATATTGCCGGATTGGGCGATTTGGAACCCGGAATCAAAGGTGATTTTGAAAAGATGAAAGGAGCGATCAAAAAAGGGAAGCCGGGCGAATCGGTATTTTCTCTTTATTTGGAAGTGGATTTGCCGGCATCTTATTTCAGGAATATCTCCCATGGACATTTATTTTACACACCGTCCAGAAAAGGGCTGGGTAGCATTCACAGAAGCGAGCTGAAAGAAATGCTGGGCAATTGGGAAAGGCTGGACAAGGAAGATGTCCTTTCATGGCTGGATCGTTTTCTGAAATACAACTCTTTTGAGGTATCGATCCCTGCTCTGAGGGACCCTGACCTTGCGCCTGAAGGCAAAACGGGGTTGCTGGTGAGTATTCTCATGGAATATGAAATATTTGACAAGCTGAAGGAATCCGGCTGGTACGATGAATTTAGAAACGAAGTCGAAAATAGAATGGTGGATATTCTATCTGAAACCGTATACCCGGGGCTGAAAGATAAAGTTGAGAAGCGTTTTTCCTTTACGCCTTTAAGTATCGAAAAAAGGATTGGAAGCACTGGCGGAGCGATTGTGGGATGGTCTTTTGAATCCGCGATCCCCGTGGTCAACAAAATGCAAATCGTTAGTAAATCAGTATTCACACCGATCCCCAATATCTATCAGGCAGGACAATGGGCCTATAATCCGGCAGGAGTGCCGACCTGTATCATGACGGGGAAATTGGCCGCAGATCATATCATTAAAAAATTGAAGTAAAAATTATTTAAAAATAATCACAGCTCTTAATTAACAGTGCGGTATAGCGGTATTTAGGAGGGCAATGCGTTGCTTGAAATCGTTGTTTGTGAGGACAATAAAAGATATCTGGAGTTGATAGCGGAGAACATCAGTCTATTGCTGGATGAACATAAGATCAAAGGGTCGGTGGTCCTGCAATGTGATTCTCCCGAAATTGTTGAGGCTTTCCTTAGGGAAAATAAGCCGAACGTCTATTTCCTGGACATTGACTTCAAATCGAAGACAACAGGCATTGATCTGGCTGCGAAAATCCACCAAATGTTACCCGATGCCTACATTATTTTTATTTCACAGTACACAAATCTGGTTTTCAAGTCCTTTAAAGTGCGGCCTTTTGATTTTTTGCCAAAACCGGTCTCCAAAGCCAATCTTGAGAATGTTTTGCTCGAAGTCAATAACGCTCATTTGAAAAAATATGACTATAGTCGCCCGGAATTCCTGCAGGTAAAAATAGGCTCACAGCTATATCAAATAGAAAAGAGCGAAATCGTCTTCATCGAAAAATATGGGAATAAATGCATCATTCATTCGACCAATAAGATCGTTGAATGCTATCAGTCCCTTGACAGCATTTCCGAGGAAATCGCCGACGCAGATTTTATACGGTGCCACAAAAGTTTTATCGTTAATAAACGATTCATTGAGCGACTCAATCTACCGGACAAGGAAATCGTTCTTACCAACGGTCAAAAGTGCTTTATCGGCGGGAGATACAAAAAGAGCTTGCTCACTGAGTTAAACAAAACATAAAACGAAAAAAGGTGGCTATGATGAAATACCAATTCCGCTCCATCAGCACTATTCAAAAATATATGATCGTACTGATTGTGGCTTTTGTTGTTTGCTCTGCTTTTACAAATCTATTATTTTTCAGGGCAGTCAACAATATCAGTATTGAAAGCGACCTCTATCAGGAGATCAAGAGCAGCAGCGCGCTGAAAGCCGATATATTCCCCCCGACACTCTATATAGTTGAAGCGGATCTTCTTGTCCAGCAAATCGTCAATCAAGAAGATGAGCAGAAGCGTGCTGAGCTGCTCGAAAAAATGGAGAAAACAAAGAACCAATATTTCACCTATTATGATTACTGGGCAAAGAATATTAGCGATAAGACGCTGTCCGCGCTTCTTGCCTCTTCCAATGTCTATGTAACGGAGTTTTACAGGATATATGACAAAGAATTTCTTCCGGCTCTTGCTCGCGAAGATGCTTATACACTGCAGAACATTGTTGACATAAAAATGAGCATGACATTCGAAAAGCACAGGGAAGTAATTGATGAGATGTCCGGAATCATTGAAGTTTCAAAAGCTGCCACGGAGAAATCCGCGAAGGAATATGCGGATCGGGTCACAGATCTGATTCTTGCTGTATATATCCTGTCGGTCTTTATCATTGTCGGGATTTCATTGATTATATTGAAGAAAGTTGTCTCAATAGAGAAAAACATCGTATCCTCCCAACATGAGACGGCTATGGCAAATGAACGTCTTGAGCTGATCGCTGAGGGTCTGAAAAAGTTCAAGCACAACTATGATAATACGCTTGCATCGATTGAGGGTTTTGTGCTGAAAGATGATATGCCGGGACTAAGGGATTACATGGAAGAAATCATTGCTGAAAAGAGCAAAAATGACATGGTAAATTACTTTAAGCTCAATTTCATTGACAACCCGGCAATCACCGGCCTGATCATCTCGAAGATGATTTATGCAGAAAAGCTCGGAGTCCAATTTATTCTGAAGGTCCGGACCGACGCTGTTGACATTGCGATCAAGCTAAACCACTTGTGTGAGATCCTCGGGAACCTTCTTGACAACGCCATTGAAGCGTCCTTGGAAAGTGAAGAGAAAAAGGTCTCCCTCAAAATGGAAGAATCGGAAGATGCCTTTAGATTTGAGATCTTCAATTCGACCCATGCCGCCCCTGACCGGTCAAAGATGTCGGAAAAAGGGGGCACTACAAAGGGCGAAAATCGTGGATATGGCTTATGGATCGTCAAGGAAATCCTGGCAAAATACGACAATGTCGTACTCAATACAACAATTGGCGAACTTTCAGTGACCCAGGAGATTGTTGTATTGAAGAAACAAGCATCTACTCGGGAAACTTTGTTCACAGATGTTTTGTAATATCAAAATAGTGTTTCGCCACATCATTATTGTTTCGATCTCTTCTCTCGGTTATTCTGTCTCCGTGTCATTACGATAATGCACCTAGAAATGAAAGAATAATAACTTTTAAGGGAGATGAGTATTTATGATTAATCAGGCAAACACCGGCTTCATGTTGATCGCAACAAGCCTTGTGATGCTTATGACGCCGGGCTTGGCCTTCTTTTATGGAGGGCTTGTTGGCCGAAAAAACGTTCTGACTATTATGGCCCAGAGTTTCATCTCGATGTCCGTTACGACGGTAATCTGGTATATCTGCGGGTATTCACTTTGCTTCAGCGGAGGCGAAGGGAAGATTATTGGGAATCTGGATATGGCGTTTTTGTCCGGTGTTACACCGGACGTTATTATGAACGGCTCCAACATTCCGCTGCTGGTTTTCGTCGCCTATCAAATGATGTTTGCTATCATCACGCCTGCGCTGATCACCGGCGCCTTCGCGAACCGGGTCCGTTTCGGACCATATGTTGCATTTCTCGTGGTTTGGCTATTGTTTGTCTATTTCCCGCTTGTCCATATGGTTTGGGGAGGCGGTTTAATGGCAAAACTGGGGATACTTGATTTTGCCGGAGGAATAGTCGTGCATACAACCGCGGGCATGGCAGCCTTGGCATCGGTCTTGTTTGTCGGGAAGAGAAAGGTGGTCAGTGAGCCGCATAATCTTCCACTTGTGGCTATTGGCACGGGGCTTTTATGGTTCGGCTGGTATGGATTCAACGCCGGAAGCGAGTTGCAGGTAGACTCTGTGACCACTTTGGCCTTCCTTAATACAGATGTGGCTGCTTCCTTTGCCGCTTTTGTCTGGGTTGTGGTTGATTGGATCCGCTATAAAAAGCCGAAGTTCCTGGGTATATTGACTGGCGCTGTTGCTGGGCTGGCTACCATTACCCCGGCTGCAGGCTATGTTACTACCGTTTCCGCTGTCATCATCGGCTGCTTAGCAGGAGGAATATGCTATCTTGCTGTGGAAATGAAAAATCATCTCAAGTGGGACGATGCTCTGGACGTATGGGGAGTCCACGGAATCGGCGGAATCCTGGGCACGATACTGCTCGGCATTTTCGCGACGCGTTCCGTTAATGCTGTTGGGACAGACGGACTTCTCCAGGGGAATGTTACATTTTTCTTGATGCAGACCGCTGCAGTCATCGTTGTGGGCGCCTATGCGTTTGCATTCAGCTTTCTGGCATTGAAGGTGATAAGCATCTTTACTCCGGTCAAGACGACCGAGCAGGAGGAACGAGAGGGGCTTGATATTTCGCTTCATGGAGAGATTGCATACGAAGAAGGAACGTATTAAACAGATCTATAGCTAAAAGCTAAGATAAAGTAAACGGAAGGGCTGCCTTAAAAAATTAAGGCAGCCCTTCTGCTTTTTCAATTGCATATTAAAATTTCTGACCTGCCCACTGCCTTCGCATATGAAGAATGTTGTCTCTACTGTTATAGCAGGTTCTCAGGAAAGATAAAAACGAATTCCAGACAGCTCAATTTATCATATTCTTGTGAGCAGGTAGTTGACAAGCCAAAATAGGTAATATATTATATAATAAAGTAACGTATTACATATAATATTATAGAAGGAGCGATTGAATGGACCAAACAACAAAAATGCCCGATAAACAATACATTTTTGGCTCACTTTTGATTATTGCGAATCGGATGGACACGCTCTTGGAAAGGGAACTCAGACAATTTGGTGTAACATCCAAGCAATGGTTTTTGTCGGTTATAATCGATAGCTTGTTTAGCGAGCCTCCGACTATGAAGGAAGTTGCAAAAGAAATGGGCAGTTCGCATCAGAACGTTAAGCAGGTTGCATTGAAACTGCAGGAGAAAAATTTGCTTGCTCTTTATAAGGATAAAAAAGACAGAAGAGCCACCAGAATAAAAATGACTGATGAAAGCCAGGAGTTTTGGGCAAAAACCCAGCCTAAGGGAGAACTATTTACGGAAGCACTCTTTGAGGGTGTAAAAAAGGAGGATCTGCAAATAGCGAGGCAAGTATTACAAAAAATAATGGGCAATTTGGAACTGATGGAAAAGGGAAACGATGAGGAGGCTGATAAAGTATGAAAACACTGATCATATACGCCAGCGTTTACGGATTCTCCGAAGAGTGTGTAAATGATTTGAAGAACCGACTCAACGGCGATGTTGAAATTTGCAATGTGACTTCGGAAGGGAAACCGCAACTTGATCATTATGACAATATCGTGATAGGGGGGCCTATTTATATGGGCAAGCTCCCTAAAAAACTGACCGGCTACGTCTCAAAGAACGCTTCGGAGATTGCAGGGAAAAGACTGGCATTGTTTATTTGCTGTGGTTTGCCGGAACATTTTGAGGAACATATAAAAAACAATTTTCCCGTTGAATTAGTTCAAAAGGCAGTAGCAATGGAGTGTTTTGGCGGTGAACTTAGAATGGACAGAATGAATTTAGCGCACAAAATGATCACCCAGGCTATGGAAAAAGCACAATCAAAGGAAGGGAAAGCCAAACCGTCTAAAATGCCTGAAAATATCCAAAAGCTTGCAGCGGCAATCAACCAAAACGGATTCGGAGCTTAAGGGCATGATAAAAAACAATAAGGTAATTACAATTCTCGTTTTATGCATTGGCATCGTAGCGTTGTTTGCGTGCCTGGCGGGACTATTCTTAAAAGGTGGACCGGGACAATATGAGTTCAGGTCCATCAATGGAGAAATCGTAGACATCTATGGAAGCGGTCTATACAGAAATGATTCCGTGTCGGTTGCATCTCAAGGGAGGGCGTCGGATTTAGTGACCCTGGTTTTTGGAATTCCAATCTTGTGGATTTCGTTATATTTGACAAAAAAAGGGTCATTCAGGGGACAGATTATGATGACGGGAACGCTGGGGTATTTTCTATATACCTACACGTCCTATACATTTTTGTGGATGTATAATTCCTTTTTTATCCCTTATGTGATACTGATGGGAATGAGCCTATATGCATTTGTATTATGTTTCATGTCGTTAAATATCAAGAAGATCCCTCTTGCGTTCAGTGATAACCTGCCCGTCAAATTCTTGGGAGTATTTCAGATTTTTATAGGCTTTGCAATAGGGTTGCTATGGCTCGGTAAAATTGCCCCATCTGTTTTTGCTAGTGAAACACCTATAGGACTTGAGCATTATACAACGCTGGTTATACAAGGCATGGATCTTGGCATTGTTGTTCCAACCGCTTTTCTTTCGGGGATTTTACTGATCAAACGCAACTCCTTTGGATATTTGCTTTCATCGGTGATTGTCACCAAAGGGGTTACGATGCTGACGTGCATTTCTGCAATGATCGTGAACCAAGCATTAAATGGGGTTGAAATGAGCCTCATTGAAACGATCCTATTTCCAGCATTCAATATATTGGCGTTTATTTGTCTGTTCTTGTTGATGAAAAACGTCAGTAACGATGCAAATACAATACTTGAAACTGAACCAACATTGTAGCATTGAAGCAATTCGGGAAGTATTGGATATTCTATCAACCCGATAAAGTAAAAAAGGACGGACTAAAATATGATAAAATTGGTTAACCCTCTAATAGCCTTCATCATTATAATCTGCGGCCTGACAGGCTGTGGAGTGCATATACAGGCTGATCTGCCGGATATTCCTGCTGCGCCAGAAAGTATAGAACGTCTGGGCTATGAAGGAGGCAATGTCGGCGCTGGCGGGCTGGTGTGCGGCGGCGATGACGGGTACATCTATTATCGCAGTGAAAGCGACAGTTGGAAGCTGTATAAAGCGAAGCCCGACGGCTCTTCCAAGACCAAGGTCAGCGACCGTGTGATTGAAGGTATCAATGTGCTTGATGGCTGGGTCTATTTCATAGACCACTTCGATGGCAATTCAATCTATAAAGTCCGCACGGACGGCACCGAAGAAATCAAACTGGTTGATGGCTGGTGCTATGACCTTTATGCTGCCGAGAGCGGACTGTATTTTGACAAGCGGGATGAAAACAACCATTCTCAAGTCTGCCGTGCAGATCTGGATGGCGAAAATTTCACCATGCTAGTGTCGGATATGACGGTGGCCTATTACTATAAAGGGAATATATATTATAAAAATTCTCAGGAACTGGGAGTCTACGATATCACTGCAAAGAGCGGAAAGTCCCTTGTGAAGGGCGAGACCTATAATGTCTCCGTGGATGATAGCGGCATCTACTATTGGGCTGTGGATAAAGAGGAATTCCACCGTATGGATCTGAATGGAGATATGGACAGCATTATTCAAAAAGGTGGGGATTACTTCAACTATCATCAGGGCAATTTGTATTACATGGGTATCAGTTCAAATAAGAACGGACCATGCCATGTGATCAACCGTCTTGATTTGTCCAACAATGAGACCACCCTGCTCCTGGAAGAAGCCAACGAGTATTTTGACACCCATGGGAATTGGCTGGGCATAACCTTCAGGCAGTGGCTTGAACACCCGGAAACTGTGGACCCTTCCATGATCGATGAAAAGGACGGCGGATTGAAAAACGGATTCAACGAATCAGTGGGATATGTGTATGCTGTGGGTGAGCACCTTTACATGCGTGCCGCTTTGAGGGAGAGCCTGCTTATAACAGGTAAAGTCGATTGCATCGCCCGACTGGATGAGGACGTGATTATTTGGGATTAACAGAGGAGGATGACAGAATGAAAAAATATCCGAGAACAGAAAAATACGATCATAAATGGATTGTCGAAAACTGGATGGGGCCAAATCCGCTGTGGCTTTTGGAGGAGTTGTGTGAACACATGGACTTGAAGCCTGGGATGAAGATCCTTGACTTGGGCTGCGGAAAGGGCATTACCTCCATATTTCTGGCGAAAGAATTTGGCGTAACGGTATTTGCCAACGACTTGTGGATCAGCGCGACGGAGAACCTGAAACGTTTTGAGGAAGCCGGCGTAGCCGACCTGGTGTTTCCCATCCATGCGGAAGCCCATGCACTACCGTATGCCGAGGGATTTTTCGACGCTGCGATTTCGATAGACAGCTACCAGTATTTTGGAGCGGATGAAATGTATTTCCCCTGCACATTTTCAAAGCTGGTAAAGGCCGGTGGACAATTTGGCATCGTGGTTCCGGGCCTGACGAGGGAATTTGATAAAGGCTATCCTGACACGCTCAAGGAGCACTGGGAGGGAGAAATGTTCAGCTTTCACAGCAAGAATTGGTGGAGTCATCTTTGGGAAAAGACCGGGATTGCCGAAATAACCGCTTGTTATGAACTGGAGGAACCCAAAGAAGTATGGCGGCCGTGGGCAAAATGGGCGAAAGAGAATCTTGGATTTAATGATGTGGAATTTTTGGATTCCGATACCAACAATGATATTGCACTGATTGTCATGAGCGCTATTAAAAAATAGACTACTCCCGGTGTGTAAAGATGTATTAAGCGGAGGAAAAATTATGAAATGGAATGAGGTATTCCATATGAATCAGATCTGCATATAGGTATATGATTGTGGAGGAACACAAAATGATAACAACAGAAAGTCTACTGTCAATTTCTAAAGACGATTTGCCGGAAGCCTCTAAGGCACTGAACAGAGAGGATATTGCTCAGTTGATCGAATGGCTGCCCCTGAAAGATGATAATATCCGGTATCAGGCTTTTCTCCTTCTGCAGAACAGATCCTTGTTCTTTTCCGATGTTTATCCTTATTGGGAGACCTTTCGGAAAAAACTGAAAAGCGACAATTCTTATCAGAGAAGCATTGGACTAATGCTGATTGCCGAGAATGCTAAATGGGACCAGGAAAACCGGATGGAAGATACGATGGATACATACCTGACGCTTCTTGATGACGAAAAACCCATAACGATACGCCAATGTATTCAAGCTTTGGGTAAAATTGCTTCGGCCAAACCCGGCTTGAATGATAAAGTGGCTTCCCGGCTAACTTCCTTTGACATTATGGCTGTGAAGGAAACCATGCGAAAATCCATACTGCTGGATATCCTGAATGTCTTGTTCATCATGAGGAGCGAATATAAAACAGATGAAACAGAACACTTCATCTTAAATGCACTGTCAGGTGAAATATTGGATAAAAAGTCAAAGAAACAAATTGAATCCCTTTTATAGTGTTGAGGCCTTTCACTTTTTTATAAGAGCGAAAGGTAAAATCACTTTCGATATTGCCGGAATTCCGAGGGTATGGGATCGGAACTGAACTGATGGAAAAAAGGATAATCCTGCAGTACGGTTATATATGCGGATGGGGTATAAGATAAGTGAATATGAAGTACCTGTTTACAGAATCAAGCCGGATGGCAGCAACAAGATGGATTTGAAATAGTGGTTATCGCCGGGATCATTTTAAAGGCATTTCAGTGTCTGAAAGGAGCGCAAATGAAAATAAGAAGGATTTCAATAATTGGCCTACTTGTCATCGCTCTGTTTCTCCTATATGGCTGCGCTGAAAAACAGCATGATGCGCCTTTCACTGTTAGCGTGCTGCCTCAGGAACTCAAAGGATTTTCAATATCCGGTCAGAGCATCCATTACCTTGTAACGGTCAGTGAGGGAGCCCAAAAGGATCCTGTTAGGATCTCCGCATCATCGCAAGGGGCGGAGGTAGTTGTTGTACAAGAGGATATCGTCGAGGGGCAGGTGGCCGAAGTGATCGTCGTTCCAAGGGCCGAAAGCATAGGAAAGACTGTTGATGTACTCATTGAAGGAAAACGTGGAGCAGTTACGGAAAGCAAGACGATGACGTTTGAAGTGATCGATGGAGCAGATGACAGAAAGGAACGGGCCGAAGAGATTCTTATGCCGTTTATCACATTCCTTTCAGAGACGCATCCGGAATTCAACATAACGGAAGAAACGGAATGGACCGGAACGATGGTCAGCCCACAGTGGCTTGTAGTCTCGCATTATCTGTTCTTTACAGAGGAATGGGAGCTGCACCTGGAATGGCATGTGATGGTAGCCCCACATGATTGGGCGAGGATCGACTTGAGGCACCGGTCTGACGAGATAAAACCTTCAGCCGCCTTCGAGATTTCGTCCGTCAGCCTCGGGACAAAGCCGGTCCCAATCGAGGTTCCAGCTGAAATTTGGAGATGAAAAGGATGAGGAGGACTGATTGTACAGCTTTTCGAAATGAGAATCAGATATAATGAACAGAGGGGGATAGGATCATGTTGAACATCATTGACAAGAAAGACTGCACGGGATGTTTCGCATGTGCAAGCATATGCCCACAGGATTGCATTGCAATGGAATCGGATCCCGAAGGCTTCTGGTATCCCCAAATAGATAGCAAGAAGTGCACGGATTGTGGATGCTGCGAAATAGTCTGCCCGATCCTGCAAAAGAGACAGGTGGATAGTGAATCCATAGCATATGCGTGTATCAATAAAGATGAGAATGTTCGAAGGGATAGTTCCTCCGGAGGCTTGTTCACTTTGATTGCTGAGCAAGTGATGGATCAGGGAGGGATTGTTTTTGGTGTCTGCTTCGATGATGATTTCACCATATTGCATGACAGCGTAGAAAAAAAGGAAGAGTTGCATAAATTCCGGGGGTCAAAATATGCCCAGAGCCATATCGGAAGGACCTTTTGGCAGGCAGAAGAGATTTTAAATACCGGCAGGCAAGTGATGTTTACAGGAACGCCGTGCCAGATAGCAGGCTTGAAATCCTTTTTGCAAAAAGATTACGACAATCTGTTTTGTATGGATATGATTTGCCATGGCGTGCCGTCCCCTAAGGTCTGGCAGAAATACAAACAGTTTCGGCGCAGCGTGGACAATGCTACTCCTCAAAGCATCAGCTTCAGACATAAGAGTGAAGGATGGAAGCGGTTTGCTGTACAATTCAAATATGCAAACGGTTCGGAATATGTCCAGCCGTTCACCAAGGATTTCTACATGAAAGCCTTTCTGAAAAATGTCTGCCTTCGGCCTTCCTGTTATGCTTGTCATTTTAAGAAGCTGCAAAGGGAAAGCGATGTGACACTGGCAGATTTCTGGGGCGTTCAAGAACTCATGCCGGATATGGACGATGACAAAGGCACTTCCTTGATATTCGTCCATAGTGAAAAGGGGAAAGAGTTGCTTACCCGGATCAGAGACAACATTGTTTTGAAGGAAGTCGATATCAACAAAGCCGTGGCTTATAATCCTTCGGCCATACGATCTGCTGAAAAAAATCCCAACCGGGAAAAGTTCTTAGAAGAGCTGGACCTCCTTCCATTTGACGAGCTTTACAGGAAATATTGCACGAAAAGTACAGATTCGTGAGGCAAGGCTCCACTCTGGAAACTGAAAAGAAATGCCAATGGGCCGATTTGCAGTTACTTGCTGCACTTAGACCATTGGCATTTTATCAACTGAAGAAAGGAATCTATAGTACAATCCTGTTCTTATGGATGGAATATTGCCTTTATGGCCAGAAAGTGAAGAGAATATAATCGGTTCGGGAGGTTGTAAAATGTCATTAACAGATAAAAAAGAAGATAGGGAATTAGTGATAACTCGATTATCAAGATCCTCCTGGTTTAAGTTAGAAACCAGCGACAAGATCATTCACTTTGATCCTGGGTATACTGGCTATTTTGAAAATCAAGGAATACCTTTGGATGAACTTCAAGACAAAGCGGACATTGTTCTTATCTCTCATTATCATAAAGACCACATCCAACAGGAAGCTCTTGACAGGATCATTAAGAAAGACACGATCGTCATTGCTCCAAGAGCTTGTGCAAACAGAATCAATGCCAATGATATTCGATTCGTCAAACCGGGCGATTCGTTGGATGTTTATAATGTAAAAATAGCTGCCGTTGATGCATATAATACGCTTGAAGGGCACTCAACAAGAAAGGTACATCATAAGGGTGATTTTGTAGGTTATATCATTTATATTGAAAATAAAGCAATATATTTTGCTGGGGATACGGATCTGATACCTGAAATGAGAGATCTCGGTGCCATCGATATAGCTTTTCTTCCCATTGGCGGGACTTTTGTTATGGATCTGGAAGAAGCTGTTGATGCAGTTTGTATAATTCATCCGAAAGTTTTATATCCCATGCATCAGGGTAAAAAGAATCCAGAGATATTTAGAAATCAAGTGAGTGCAAAATCGGATGCTAAAGTCAAAATTCTCGGAATAGGAGACAAAGCATATGAATGACATGAAAATCATGGACCTGACGCCAGAAAATATTGCGGATTATGGCGTATGCGGCTATAAGGATGTGAACAAGCATCCTGAATTGCGAAGAAAAATCGAATGGTTCAAAACATATTATAAAAAAGGGCTCAGAATCAAAATTGCTCTTTCTGAAAAAGGCAGCTATCAAGGTATGCTGGAATACATCCCGGGCAAATATGCACATCGGCCTGTTGAGGCAGACGGCTATATGTTCATACACTGTATTTGGGCGGGCTTTTTAAAAGAATTCAAAGGCAAGGGATATGCAACGGCCCTTATCCAGGGATGCATTGATGAGGCAAAACATGAGGGCATGAAAGGTGTAGCAGTAGTTACGAGAAAAGGCTCCTTCATGGCAAAGGATGATATCTTTCTTAAGCTCGGTTTTGAAGTAGTGGATACAGCTGAACCGGATTTTCACCTTATGGCCATGAAGTTTGATTCTGATGATTCCAGTGTTGAAAATCCAAGGTTTAAAGTGGATTTACTGAGTAACCTTGAAAGGTACGGGAAGGGATTGACCATCCTGCGTTCGCCACAATGTCCCTATACTGAGAAGAACGTGAATGCTATTCTGAAATCGGCCAAAGAACAATTCCACCTCGAAACCCAACTAATTGATCTTGATGACGCCGATGCCGCCCAAAACTCGCCATGCCCTTTTGGCGTATTTTGTATGGTATATGACGGAGAAATCATCAGCCATCATCCGATCAGTAACGGAAGATTCATGAACATCATGCAGAAAGTATATAAAGGCAATTGAAAAGAACTTGAAAACGTTCTTTACGAATACGCAACATATCAGAATCAACAAGCCATAGAAGCTTCATAGCAATCCGTAGAAAGTCAGGAGGTAAGTAGATGCCAGATCAATTGGATTATAAAAAGGAGTACAAGGATCTTTATCAACCCAAGGCGGTTCCAATGATTGTCGATGTGCCAAAGATGAAGTTTATCATGATCGATGGCCAGGGAGACCCCAATGATGAATCGGGAGAATATGTAAAAGCACTCGAATCGCTTTATGGCTTATCCTACACCATTAAAATGAGCGGGAAAAGCGGGAATGCTCCGGCGGATTTCTTTGAATATGTCGTTCCTCCCTTGGAAGGGCTATGGTGGACAGCGCTTGACCAGCCCTTTGATACGAGTCAGAAGGATCAATTGATCTGGACAGCGATGATCAGGCAGCCAGAATTTGTCACCGATGAGGTATTCCAATGGGCTGTTGACACATTGAAGAAAAGAAAGCCGCAGCTTGATACATCCAAGGCAAGGTTGGCGGAATTCACAGAAGGGCTCTGTGTACAGATGATGCATATTGGCCCTTATGATACGGAAGCAGTAACGGTTAAGGCTATCGATGACTTTGAAGCATCCAATGGATACATCAATGCCATTTCAGAAGCAGGACCAGACGGAACCATTCGCAGACATCATGAAATTTACTTGAATGATCCGCGCAAAGTTGCTCCGGAAAAAATGAAGACGGTCGTTCGGCACCCAATCAGGAAATAAAAGTAGGGTTAAGGATAAAGATAGGGATAGGGATAGGGATAAGGATAAGGATAAGGATAAGGATAAGGATTGGTCCCACAAGAGTCTTCTGAATTGCTCCTGTGGGATTTTGCTTTTCATATAGGGAGTAAAATGGTAAATGTTTAACAAAAAATAAATGCAATATATAGTTTACATTTAGCAAGATATGATATACACTAAGATTGTTAAAGGAGGTATTCCATGAAAAACAAGAGAATGAAAATAGCTCGAATGGAAGCTGACATGAAACAAGAGGACTTGGCAAAAGCCGTTGGTGTTACCCGACAAACGATCGGTCTAATTGAATCAGGAGAATATAATCCAACACTTAACCTTTGTATCGCAATTTGCAAGGCACTTGGCAAAACATTGAATGATTTATTCTGGGAGGAATCGAAATGAACAGGCATAATTCGCAAGATGAAAGAGTTATAGCGCAACGCCGTAAAATAAACAGTGAAGCTTATGGCATTCTGATGATTGCGCTTCTGTGTTCGATACTCATTCAGCAGTTTCTCCTGAATGCCCCGTTTGAACAGTATGCCGTGGAGTTTATAGGCTTCTTCGGAATGTCCTTTTACATGATCATACGGTATTTGATCTTGGGACTGAACATATACGGAGAAGGTAAACGCTCGAATGTCATCCCTTTCGTGAACAGTATCGTAACGGGATTTGTAGTAACTGCAATCAGTGGCGTTTCGAACTATACAAAGTATGCAGCCCAATATAAGGAAGATGGTATAGGTTATTTCATCGCCGTGTTGGCAGCTACATTTATCAGTGCGACGGTCGCTTCTTTCGCCGTGCTAGCATTCCTGAACTACCTGAACAGGAAAAAACAGTTGGGAATTCAAAAAGAGTTAGACGAAAAAGAAATGGACGAATAGCCAGGTTTTCTGAAGCATTAGCTAGTCTGGTATGGACTTTCTGATATGGCTTTGATTTTCAAGACGTAGATGCTCATAATTGAGGATCCTCCCTCCGAAATTTGTTCCAATTTCAATGTTAAAATCGACCGCTCAAATGGCTGCAGCCCTTGTAGCAGAAACTTTATGGGAAGAGGGGACAATAAGTTATTTTTATATAAAAAATATTAATTCTTAAATGCAGGGGTATAATTCTGCTATAGTCTTATATCGATATTAAGACGCTGCAAAGCAGGATTACGATTAGAAGGAAGGTGAGGACATGGCAGAAACGCATTTGACCCTGAGCCGTCAGACAATCAAACTAGGCTTGATTATAGTAATTAAGCAGCTATTTCCTGAAGAATCGCTGAAAGTCGCCTATTCGATGCAGGAATCATTGTTTTGCAGGTTTAATGAGACAGCGATTTCAGTGAGAGAAGTCCGACAGATCCATTTGAAACTGAAAGAATGGATCCAGACCGATCCTGATATTGAGTTTATAAAGCAGGAAGGTGGTTATTACCATTACCGTGTAGACGGAAATGTTGTTGAGACGATTTATCCATGTGAAACCGTCGTGGAAAAAATCGAGCCTTTCGACATCATACCGTACGAAGACGGATTCATTATTGACTTTAAAGAATATAGGCACGCCAATGAACCTTTGGTTCTGCCCGACAAACTATCCGCTACATATGATAAGACCCAGAAGTGGCTTAAAAACATTAAAGTAGAACTGCTTCGTGATATCAACAACTACATCGCAAGCGGCGCGACCCTTAAACTTATCGGAATAGCAGAAGCTCTACATGAAAAGGAGATATCAGATATTGCGGATATGATCCTGCAGCGAAAGAAAATCCTGCGAGTTCTGCTCATTTCCGGAGCATCTTCTTGCGGCAAAACCACTTTTGCACAAAGACTGTCAACACAACTGAACGTAAACGCGTTTAAGCCGGTCACGCTTTCTTTGGATGATTATTTTGTGAATCGAGAAGAAACCCCGCTGGATGCAGATGGCAAATACGATTTCGACTGTTTCGAAGCATTAGATCTTCCGTTTTTACAGCAGCAGCTTTCGGCGATAATCAAAGGAGAACTCGTAGATACTCCTATTTTTGATTTCGTAACGGGTCATCGTTCGGAAAAAACAAGGAAAATACAGGTTGGAAACGATCAAATCCTTGTTGTGGAAGGCATTCATGCGCTGAATCCAGCGTTGTTTCCCGAAATTGACAGGAACGCGTTGTTTAAAGTATATCTCACGGCACTTTTTCAATTAAATATCGATTTGACGAACAGAGTTCCAAGCACAGAAGTGAGATTGCTCAGAAGAATTGTCAGAGGCGATCGATTCCGGGGCACACATCCGGAGGAAACGCTGAAGCAGTGGCAAAACGTAAGGCGTGGGGAAGACAAAAATATATTCAAGTTTCAGGAAGAAGCCGATATCATGTTCAATTCCAGCCTCCTTTACGAACTGAATGCGCTAAGACCATTCGCTGAAGAATCGCTGAATAAAATAGAGGATGACAGCCCATATGCAGAGACCAGGGAACGGCTGCTTAGGATGATCGCATTCTCTGAGCCGATGGACACCGCGAAAGTGCCTTACAATTCCATATTGCGTGAATTCATAGGTGGAAGCATCTATTTTGATTAAACAGATTGAATATCTGGTATGCATAATTACTTGGTGAGTAGAAGCAAAGGATGATGGAGGTGCACTATGGCTGTTGAAGAAACATCAAGAGAAATCAGATCCCTCTCAGACCTCGGGGAGGCAACATTCGCTGTTGCAGAAGGGATGATAATAGGTGAGATAGTTTTAAGCAGAATGCCTCATGCACGGATCCAATATTATAGAACTGTCATGGATTGCCTTTCAGCATTGAAGAATGGGGAAGTGGATGGTGTTGTTTATGATGAACCGATCTTAAGACACATTTCAGCGCATTCACCCGAATTGTATTTAATCGAAGAAAAGTTTACAGAGGTCGATTACGGATTTGCGGTAAACCTAAACAGGCAGGATTTGAAAAACGCTATAGATGGTACCGTAGCCGAGCTTAAATCAAATGGCATTTATGATGAGATGAAAAAAAGATGGTTTCCAGAATCCGGGGCATTAGGGATCATGCCAAAAATAAAATTGAGCGGAGAAAACGGGATATTAAAATTGGGCACGACCACAACCGATAGACCCTTCGCGTTCACGGTTGGTGATAATATCAATTCGGGGTTTGATATTGAATTGGCTAAGCGCATATGCTGCAAATTGAAGATGGACCTGGAGATTCATAATATGATTTTTTCAAAATTGATCCCTTCTCTTCTTTCGGGGAAAGTGGATATGATCGGAGCTGCCATATTTATTAATGAAGAGAGGTCTAAAAAGATTCTCTTTTCGGAACCTTATTTTCATGGAGGTTTGGCGGTCATCGTTAAAAAGTGATCCGCCATAGGGAATTTTAAATATAAATAATAGCGGTATGAATGGGGATCGATATAAAAATAAACCAGCGTTCAAACGGATCGACCTGGAAACAGGGAAACAAGGCAGGTAAAAGAGTAAAAAACATCAAATCAGGAGGTTAATGTATGAAATTCTGCTGGAGTACGTTAAGAGTAAAAGACATGGATGAATCGATCCAATTTTACACGGACATTGTTGGGCTGGATGTTGAAAACAGATTTAAGGCTGGCCCTGTGGAGATTGCATTTTTAGGCAGGGGTGAAACAAAAATTGAACTTATTGCCGAAAGTGAAAACAGGGACATCAATGTCGGTCAGGACATTTCCTGGGGATTTGAGGTCCCATCGCTTGACCAGCTGCTTGCGCTGGTCAAAGAAAAAGGCATCCAGGTTGATGGCGAACCGATCCAGCCGAATCCGCATGTTCGGTTCTTCTTTGTGAAGGATCCAAATGGGATGAGGATACAGTTTGTGGAGCATATTGTTTAACCTGAGGGCAACGAATGCCTTCAAAATAATCGGATCAAGGCAGCCTTCAGCTGAGCGATTTTCTCAGCATAAAAATTGTATACAAATTCAGACAAATTATACAAAAAAATATTTAAAATTTCTGATAAATTTACACTAAACATATTGAACCTCCTGCTATTTTATGATATAGTGCCCCTGTTTGCAAAATATCTACTATTGGGAAATGATTAATGGAGGGGAAATGGCACAGGGAAATAATCAATCTACTATCGCGAATCCATCACCGTTGGGGCTGTTGGGATTTGGAATGACGACGTTACTGCTGAACTTACACAACGCGAACATTATACCGCTATCGATTGTAATTATAGCATTGGGGTTTGCTCTTGGCGGAGCCGCACAAATAATAGCCGGAATCATTGAATTCAAGAAAAACAACGTATTTGGCGCTACAGCCTTCACTTCTTATGGCTTCTTCTGGTGGTCCTTGATCATGATCTGGATCAATCCATTTCAGGGGATCGCAGCAGCAGATGAAAAAAGCATGGGTTTCTATCTTCTGTTCTGGGGGATCTTCACCTTATTGATGTTTGTAGCCACGCTGAAACATAACCGTTCGCTGCAATTCATATTTTTGTCTTTAACGGCGCTGTTCCTGCTCCTATCGATCGGAGATTTTACAGGTATTAGCATGATCAAGATCGCGGCTGGCTGGGTTGGGATCATATGCGGGATTTCCGCCATCTATACAAGCCTTGCACAGGTGATCAACAACGAATATAGCAGAACGTTATTGCCGCTTTAGTGAATATAGAAAGGAATTTATTCTGCTCTATAGGGCGTTGAGCTGTATTGCCGGATATCATAAGGGGAATAATATAAAAATATAGGCTTCAAGTAAAGAAACATATTAAGCATATAAAGTATTTAAAGCTGCAAAATAGGGCAAGAGCTCCGGGACCGGATACCTCTTGCCTTTTATAATTGCATGAAACGGATACATTTTTTTGGCATTGACTGAAAAGCGATGCTCTACATGCCCTCGCCCAAAGATTATGCCAAGGTCGATGTTGGTCCGAATTAATTTTGAGCCTGCCAAAGGTCCCTGTATTATAGGAAAGATTGTTGCGCCGATTATTATATTAAAATGACGATGATTCATAGTATAATAATTCCAATAGGTAGCAAAATGAGTTTTCAAGGGATGAGCCGGCATTTCTGCTTTACAAGGGGTTTGGCATTTGCAGTTATTGCTGCATCGGTAGAACCATTGCTGCCGGGAACTGGAGGCTTTCGAAAATTGCAGGCTTCCTTCAGAGGAATCATTAAGGAACCAATAAATGGGGTAAAGGAGGAATTCATATGGCAGAATTGAAGACCAGGCAGCACGATGCAGATGTATTTGAATTTATTGCTGATTTTGCGAATACAGAACAAAAACGTAAGGATAGTTTAGAACTTGTGAAGTTGATGCAGGAAGTTACCGGTCAGCCTCCCAAGATGTGGGGGCCTTCGATTATCGGCTTCGGCAGCTATCACTACAAATCCAATCGAAGCAAGCAAGAAGGAGATTGGTTTTTAGTTGGTTTTTCGCCCCGCAAAGCAGCGATCTCTTTATATGTTTTTTCAGGCAACCCAGAGCATGAGTATCTGCTCAAAGACCTGGGAAAGTATAGAATGGGGAAAGCCTGCATCTATGTTAATAAGCTGTCAGATATCGATTTAGAGGCATTAAAAAGACTCATGTGCGCCACTATTGATTATTTGGAAAAGAAAAACATCTAGAGGGCATGTTGATAACTGTTTGCAAGAGTTACAAACATGCCAATTTCCATAGCCCTATGATTATGAACACTATGTAAGGAGGCTCCATGAAAGAAAATTCGAATCTAATCAGAACCGATAAGCTGCATCCCGTCCAGTTGAAGGTTTTTTTTACCATGATCGCCCTGTACACCTTCTATTTTACTTCCAGCTATAATCTGGGCCCGGCAACGAAGTACATCCAGGAGGATTTCAATATGACGAACAGCGAGTTCGGCATACTGTTCACCATCTTCACGCTGGGATTTGGATTGGGGCAGTTTGCAGCCGGATTTCTCGGTGACCGATACAATCCAAAGCTCCTCATGATGATCGGCGCTGTAGGATCCATCGTGGCCAACGTCGGCTTTGGCCTTTCAAACAGCATGACTGGATTCTGCATTTTCTGGGCGGTCAACTCTCTCGCCCTGTCCATGGGATGGTCCCCCGGCTGCAGCATTCTCTTTAAATGGATCCCGAGGCACAGGCAGGGCCTTTTCATGGGTTTGTTCGATGCCTTTGCTTTTCTGGGCGGCATTATCATCTATCCTGTGGCGGGTTTCGCCATTACATACATCAGCTGGAGAGCGGTCTTTTTCATACCGCCTGCCATGCTGGCCAGCTGGACCCTGGTATACTTTTTAATCGTTAAGAGCACGCCGGAGGAAAAAGGGTATGTGGTCGAGTGGAAAGAGAGCGATGCAGAAGAGCGAAAGGCTACGGGGAAAGACTATTTGTCGATTCTAAAGAGCCCTCTCATGAATCTGGTCTGCCTTGTGGCGATATGCAGCCAGTTTGTCCGGTGGGGCCTCGTGAACTGGATCATCAAGATCCTGAGCGAATCACCTGAAAACGGCGGATTTGGTTTGACGCTTATCGCTGCTGCAGCCGTTGCTTCCGGGATGCACTGGGGCGGAGCCTTTTTCTCCATCGGCATGGGGTATATTTCGGATACCGTTTTCAAAGGGAGCCGGTGGCAGATCATCTCCGTTGGATTTGCAACCAGTGCGGTTTCCCTCCTTATCGTCTACATCGCAGGAGCCGGATTGCTTCGTCTTCCTTTTGGACTACCGATCCTGGCGGTGCTGCTCTTTTTAGCAGGCGGCTGCATCCAGGGGGTACAGGCGCCGATTTTCAATCTGCCCGGCGATGTGCTGGGACCAAACCTGGGCGGCACCGGTGTGGGGATCGTGAACGGGTGGTCTTATCTTGGAGCATCCTTTGCAGGCGGTTCTTTGGGGTATGTTATGGATCATTACACGCTGATCGCAGGATTGCTGCTCATGGCAGCGTTGTCCCTTGCCGGAGCCATCCTGGCCGTCTTGATCAAACGCTAAAACAACTTGCATGGCCTTGACACGATTGAGGTAGAAGAGGGAATGCATCTTGACCAATAATTAGCAGGGAAACACGTGGAGGCCCTTATGCCAAAAGAACAAAATAGAGAATTGAAACTTCTGAAGATGATCCTCTGGGTATATATTATTTTTTGTTTTATTATCGCGGGACTGAACTACGGGTATGTCAAGACTGCGCCTGAATCTGTTGCAAAATGGATTACAATTGCCTGGCACTTTTACGAAAACTGGGTCAAAACGATCTTTATCATTGCCGCCAGTGTTCTGACGATTCGAATCATCAAGCGATCAGAGCGAACCCGTATGCGAAAAAGGAACCTGATCGGTTTTGTCATCGCAGCTCTTGTGGTCCATATCTTCACACCTCTGATATTGAATAATAGTGAATTATATTTCTTTACGATGCCGCTGCCCTGGACGACCACTCCGCTGCAGTTGCTCTATGAGAGCTCGTCATTTTACGAAAGCAGATTTCCACTTTGGGGGTTAGCTGGATTAACGGCGGCGCTGATCTTCTATGTGGTTGTCAGTGTGATCGTTTTGATCGGCACGATGCTCTTTGGCAGGCGGTGGCAATGTTCAACGATATGCCTATTTAACGGATTTGCTTCTGAAGTATTCGCTCCTGCATTTCCATTGATCGGGAAAAAGAAAGTCGTCCGGCCCAATATACTTCGGATATTGATGTTTATAAGGAGTCTTTTGTTTACGCTCGCGCTATTTTTTACGCTTTATTGGGTATTGCTCCTGTTTGGTATACCGCTATTCGGAGACTATGATCTGATCGGGAAAATAGAAAACTATAAATATCTGAGTGCGGAATTATTGATGATGATGTTCTTCTGGATTATTTTCATTGGTCGAGGGTATTGTTATTATTGCCCTTTAGGAACCTTGCTGGGGTTTCTGGGGAGGCTCGCCGGCCAGAAAATAATTACGAACAGGACAGAGTGCATAAACTGCAAACAATGCAATGCAGCCTGCCCGATGACAATAGATATCAACAGCAAGGCATTGAAGGGAGAGCCGGTGACATCATTAAGGTGTGTCGGATGCGGCCATTGCGTGGATGCCTGCACGACGCAAACTCTATCTTATACAACGACATTTTTAAGTGCGATATCGAAAAATAAAAACGGCCAAGCTTTTTGAGAATAAAGAGAAGTGTAGCTGAAACTGCTGAACGAGAGAATCAGAAGCTTTTTCAGTAAAGGATCGGAATGTGAAAGGGAGTGCGTATGAAGTACAAAGGGACTTTGATTGCTGTTTCCGATATCGATCGGAGCAAGAAGTTCTATCAAGACGTTTTAGGATTGAAGGTGCTTGAAGATTTTGGGGCCAATGTCATGCTGGAAGGGGGCGTCTTTCTACAAACCATTGAAACCTGGAAAGAATTTATCAGAAATGAACAGGCAGATTTACCCAACCTTGCGTCTGAACTCTATTTTGAGGAAAGGGATATGGACAAATTCCTGAAACATTTGAAGGCCTGCGATATTTCCTACATCCATGAACCATTGGTCCATAGCTGGGGACAGCGAGCGGTCAGATTTTACGATCCCGATCGGCATATCATCGAAGTGGCAGAAGAAATAACCCAGGTTGTCAGGCGATTCATTGATGATGGATATTCTATAGAAGAAACCGCAGCCAGAATGGATGTGCCCTTGGAGTATGTGATCAGATGCCTGGAAGCATCCGATCCTTTTGTATGAGGATTTGTCGCTGCCTAATCACTGGACAGTATAGGCCATAGATTGTAAAATGAATATAGGCTTTGCCAACTGCGAGGCTCCGAAGATCCGGGTCGCTTTTGGATTTTAATGTGTTAAAAAGGGGAGGTCATCATGAAAGAGAAGATCAAGCCGTGGATCAAGGTCTGTCCGCCCTGAATCCTGATTTATGTCCTGCTGGCAGTAGGATTCGGATTATATACTTTATTCAAATATCTGTTTTAATACCAATTAATAATGAAACGAGAGAGTCATCATGAGGAAAAGGACAAAATGCACGAATCGTTTTTTCGCTATAGTTATTGCACTATGCGTTTTGATAATCTTTGCACCGGCCCAAGCGGATGCGGCAATGGCAACGGATATCTCCGGTCACTGGGCCGGAGAAACGATTCAGAAATGGATCGATGAAGGGACCGTAACGGGCTATGAAGACGGCACCTTCAGACCGGAAAACAGCATCACCAGAGCGGAGTTCATGGCACTGGCCAACGGACTCTTTGAATATACGGAAGGCTGCAGCGCGTCATTTTGGGATATGAAGGAGGACGCCTGGTATGCGCAAACGGTTTCCAAGGCGGTCGCCGCAGGATATATCGCAGGCTACCCTGATGGGACCATACGTCCGAATGCGCTCATCAGCAGAGAGGAAGCCGCTTCTGTTCTGATGAAGATCATGAAGTTTAAGGCTGCTGAAGCTGCGGCAGCGGGATTCACGGACCTTGCGGATCTGGGATGGAGCAGGGGCGCCGTTGGCGCGGTCTATTCCGCCGGCATCATGTCGGGATATCCGGACGGAAGCTTTCAGGGCCGGGACCCCATCAAGCGATGCGAAGCCCTGACAGCCCTGGATAAGGCCGTAATGAATCTCTCAGGCCAACCTGTTGAAACCGATGCGACGCTCAGATATACAGCTCTGGGTGATTCTCTTGCATACGGATCCAAGGTGGGGGAAGGATTCGGATATGTAGATCTATTGGCCGCCAAGCTCTTTCAGGAAGCAGGAGACAGCCAGTTTGATGCGGTGAATCTGGGCAAGCCCGGGAAGAACAGCAGCGCGCTGCTGGCGGACCTGAGGACAAATCCGGCCACCATCCAAGCCGTGAGCAATGCCGATGTCATCACCATCAGCATTGGGGGCAACAACCTGCTGAAACCTGTTATGTTTGAAATTGAAACGACCTTTGGCCTGGACGCACAATCCGACACCTTCAACCAGGAGCTGGCAGTGATGCTTGCGATCAAAGCCAACAGGGACAAACTGAAGAATATTATGACTGAGGTGCTGCCGGAGCTGGAAGCTGGCGTGCTTCAGTTCAGCCGGGACTGGCCGGAGATCATCGCTTCCGTGAAGACTCTTTCACCGGATGCGAAGGTCCTGGTGGCAACGATCTATAATCCTCTTCCGGAGGATGAAACATATTACGATGCTTTCGACAAGCCCATCCAGGAGCTCAACGCAGTGATTTCATCCCAAAGCGGATGGTATCAGGTGGCAGATGTCTATGAGGCTTTTGGGGACTATGGAGGAACGGAGTCCCTGACCAATTTCGACCTTCTGAAAGGCTGCTTCGACGTGCATCCTACCGTCAAGGGGTATGAGATGATCTATCAATGCCATCTTAATTAAAGGGGCGTGAGGACTATGAACAGGCATGACCTGATCAAATCAGCAGAGGATTATATTGAGGGTGCAAAAGACAACTTTGTCCCTGAGGATCTGGCTTTATCAAAGGAAGTTGCCGGCATGAAGATTTTCGAAAAGCCCATTTTTGGATTCGCCATGGCGGATGATAGGCTTTTCAAGGAGCTGCAGCGGCCGGAGGTTATCGGCAAGCATGTGCTGCTCCCCAAGGAGTGGCTGCCCGGTGCCCGCACTGTGATCTCCTTTTTCATGCCCTTCGCCGAAAGGGTCAAAAGAGCCAACAGCAGGGACTCCGAGTGGCCTGCCGATGAATGGCTTCATGCCCGAATCGAGGGGCAGGCGTTTCTGGAAAAGGTGTGTATGCATCTCAAATCGGTACTGCTTGACGCGGGCTACGATGCCCTGGTGCCGATTTTTGATCCGAGATTCCGGGCATACAACGCGGACCCCGACCCGGAGCTGGCGTTCACCAGCAACTGGTCCGAACGGCACGCCGCCTATATTTGCGGTCTTGGCACCTTCAGCCTATCCAAGGGGCTGATCACGGAAAAGGGCGTCGCCGGCCGCTTCGGCAGCCTTGTGACGGAGTTGTATCTGCCGCCGGATAAGAGACCGTACAGCGGTCTTTATGATTACTGCACGATGTGTGGTATCTGTGAGGGCCATTGCCCGGCAGAGGCAATCACCCTGGAAAAAGGGAAGGAACACTTGCCTTGCTTCAGGTTTCTGAATAATACTCTGAAAAAGTGCCGGCCACGTTATGGCTGTGGGAAATGCCAGGTTGACGTGCCTTGCGAGTCCTGTGCACCGGCGAAGTTGTGACGATTCACACAGAGAAATAATCAAGACATTGGAAGAGGGGAACGGATATTCATGTTTTTCATTGGAGTGTTTGGCGTACAGGATAAGGAAGAAAAGATCGAGGCAGGAAACAAAGCCATCTGCCCTTCTTGTGATGGCAAAACCGATATGGAACTCATCAAAACGTATACCTATTTCCATATCTTCTTCATCCCGACATTCAAATGGAATATCAGATATCACCTCAGGACGGGCTGCTGCGGCAGCGTCTATGAGTTGAACCCGGACGTCGGAAAGCAATTCGAAAGAGGGGATTATCCGGTGATCAGACCGGAGGATCTCCGCAGGATCGACAGATATCTTCCATATAAAGTCTGCGCTAATTGCGGGGCTCGCGTGGATACGCATTTCAACTTTTGCCCAAACTGCGGGAAGAAAATAGATTAATCTTGTAAGGAGGCCTACTCAGCATGAACATACTGGTCACCGGCGGCGCCGGATATATTGGATCCCATAACGTAGTAACGCTGCTGGAAGCGGGACATGGGGTGGTCGTAGCCGACAATCTCTGCAACAGCAAAGCGGAGGCCATCGATAGGATCAAAGAAATAACGGGTAAGAAAGTCGCCTTCTATAAAATAGATGTCACGGAAGAATCCGCAGTGGACAAGATTTTCGATTACCACAATATCGATGCCGTGGTCCATTTTGCAGGCCTCAAGGCCGTGGGCGAATCCGTAGAAAAACCGTTGGAATACTACTATAACAATCTGCTCAGCACCATAGTGCTGGCAAAGGCCTGCTTGAAATACGGCGTGGACAAGTTCGTTTTCAGTTCCTCCGCGACGGTGTACGGGGATAACAAGGTGCCTTTCACAGAGACCATGGCCCTCCTACCGGCAGCCAATCCCTATGGCAGGACGAAAGCCATCAGCGAACAGATCTTGATAGATATAGCAAGGGCGAACCCGACATTTTCCGTATCGCTGCTGCGGTATTTCAACCCTGTGGGAGCTCATGAAAGCGGCTTGATCGGCGAATCCCCCAATGGCATCCCCAACAACCTCATGCCTTATATCACCCAGGTGGCCAAAGGGAAGCTCGAAAATCTGAAGGTGTTCGGAAACGATTATCCGACGGCGGACGGTACCGGTGTCCGGGATTACATCCATGTGATGGATCTGGCCGCAGGCCATGTGGCCGCTCTGGAAAAGCTGTCCCCGGGAGCCCATATCTACAATCTCGGTACCGGCAGTGGGACCAGCGTGCTGGAGCTGATCCAGGCATTCGAAGAAGCGAACAACATTAAAGTGCCTTATGAGATCACGGCAAGAAGGGCCGGGGACATCGCGGAGTGCTATGCCGATGCAGGCAAGGCGGAGCGTGAGCTTGGATGGAAGGCCGTACGGAGCCTGAGGGAGATGTGCCGGGACGCCTGGCATTTTGAGAAAGCATTGGCGGAATAACCTTATACCGACTTGTATAACTGGGGCCATATGGTATAATAGTTTTCGGACCGTTCAACAGGAATATGTAAAGGAGCCGTTTTTTTATGCAGCCTGAAAATGAGATGGAGATCGAATATTCATTGTCGGAGATATTTTCGATTTTGATAAAAAGAGCCTGGATCATCGTGCTCTGTGTTGTGATCGCTACAGCCGGAGCATTTATAGTGACCAAATTTGTCATCGATGAGAAGTATACATCTTCGGTGTCCATGTATGTGGCGCCCAACAGCAATAATGTGGATGTGCTGGCTTCCCTGAGCGAACTGAATTATGCCCAGGAAGTGGTGAACACCTATATCGAGATTTTGAAAACCAACAGCTTCATGACGTCGGTGGCCTATGCCAGCGGACTGGGGTATTCCCAGAAGGATCTGGCGGAGATGGTGGAGATCAACGCAGTGAACGATACGGAGATCTTCATGGTGACGATCACCACCGAGGATGCGGACCATTCTCTGAAGCTTGCCAACACCATCGCCCAGATGGCTCCCCAAAAGATCATCGAGATCAAGGACGCGGATGCGGTGAGGGTGGTGGATCCTGCGGTGCTCCCAATAGAGCCAAGTTCTCCGAATGTGCTGAAGAACACCGCCATCGGTCTGGCTTTGGGCCTCATGGCCGGCGTTATGCTGGCGTTCCTGCTGGAGATGCTGGACAAAAGGGTCAAGAGCGAAGACGAACTCGTGAGGCGTTATAACTTACCGGTTCTCGGTTCTGTGCCGAGATTTGATAATTAGAGGAAGACGGGAACAGGAAAATGAGAACAAAAGGTTCCAACAAAAAAGTAAAGAACAGAGCCCGCAGGGTGCACGATTTCCTGGATCACTCCTCGGACTTCTCCGTGGTAGAGGCTTATAAGACCATCCGTACCAATCTGATGTTCGCCATCCCCAAAGCCGGATGCAAGAAGGTCATCGTCACCAGCTCCGTGCCGAAGGAGGGGAAAAGCACCAGTGTAACCAATCTGGCCATTTCTCTGGCCCAGGCCAATGCCCGGGTGCTGCTCATCGACTGCGATATGCGCAAGCCCTTTGTCCATAAGATCTTCAAGATGAAGGCCATACCCGGACTTTCCGATGTCCTTGGAGGACTTTGCGGCTTGGCGGATGCGATTCAGGCGACTCAATATCCGTCCCTGATGGTGATCTGTGCCGGCACCATCCCGCCGAACCCGGGAGAGCTTCTTGGAAGCGCGGTGATGGCCGATATGATCGCATTCCTGGACAGCAAATTCGACTATATCCTGCTGGATACGCCTCCGGTGAATCTGGTGGCGGATACCCTGAGCCTCACCAAGATCGCTGATGGCGTGGTGATGGTGGCTCGTCAGGACATGACCCTGCATCCGGAATTCGCCAAAGCGCTCAGCAGCCTGGAGTTCGCCGGCGCAAAGGTAGTAGGCGTCATTATGAACGATGTGGAGAGCGGCAGGGGCTACGGCTATAAGAAATACAAGTACGATAAAAAGTATCAGGGATATTACAATTTCTATAAAGAGCCTGAAAGGGGCGGCGAGACATTGTCAACCAAAGAATAATATCGGGTTGACAATCCTTCCTTTGTGCAATATAATCCTATTGTTATCTTATAGATTATCTGCATATCGGAAAGGAACCTGTTATGAAAAATCAGAAAACATCGAACTTGACATTGATCGGTCTCATGACTGCAGTGACCTGCATTCTGGGGCCGCTTTCTATTGTGATCCCAATTTCACCCGTGCCGATCTCTTTCACGAATCTGGCCATTTATCTGACCGTGATCCTTCTGGGATGTAAAAAAGGGACCATCTCCTACCTGGTCTATCTCCTTATCGGCTTCGTCGGAGTGCCGGTCTTCTCCAACTTTACAGGAGGCCCGGGCAAGCTGCTGGGACCGACGGGAGGATATCTGATCGGCTTCATCTTCATGGCTTTGATTGCCGGATACTTCGTTGATAAATACCCGGGTAAGCTGCCGATGTATATCGTTGGCATGGTGCTGGGCACTCTTGTGACCTATGCTCTGGGCACCGCATGGCTGGCTTATCAGGCCAACCTGACCTTCCAGGCAGCATTGTTCGCCGGCGTGATTCCATACATTCCGGGAGACCTTGTGAAGATTGGCGTGGCCACAGCGCTTGGCAGTACCGTGAAGAGCCGGGTAAGAAAAGCAGGCTACCTATATGAGAACTGACGGGCTGAAGCAATTCGACGCGCAAATCGATCTGCCCAATCTTTTGGAACTGGCAAGGGAGATCATCTCGGGAAGAAGGCTGACAAGGGATGACGATCTGAGTTTTTTCGCTGACGCCGACCTATCGGAGCTTTGCACGGCGGCGAACGAGATCAGAAAGACGCTGTGCGGCGACCGGGTGGACCTTTGCTCCATCATCAACGGCAGGAGCGGCCGATGCAGCGAGAACTGCAAATTCTGCGCCCAGAGCAGCCATAACTGCACGGGTGTCGACGAATATAGCTTCCTTGATGCGGAGGCTATTATAGAGGATTGCAGGAAGCATGAAGACAAGGGCGTTCACCGTTATTCCATCGTCACAGCCGGGCGCGATCTTTCCGGCGGCGATTTGGAAAAGGCCTGCCGGGCCTACAAGGCAATGAAAAAGGAATGCAACATCGAGCTTTGCGCATCCCATGGACTTTTGTCGGAAGCGGCATTCGCGGCATTGCGGGAATGCGGCGTTACCAACTATCATGAAAATCTGGAAACCTCAAAGAGGAATTTCCCCAATATCTGTACCACTCATACCTACGAGGATAAAATCGCCAGCATCAGGCTGGCTCAGAAGCTGGGCTTCAATGTCTGCTCCGGCGGGATCATCGGGATGGGCGAAACCTTCGAGGACCGTCTGGATATGGCTCTGAGCCTGTCAGAACTGGGGATACACTCGATCCCTCTCAACGCGCTGATGCCGATCCCCGGGACCCCTTATGAGAATCTGGACCAGCTTTCAGAGAACGATATCCTCAGGACGATTGCGATGTTCCGGTTCATCAATCCGGCAGCCTGGATACGCCTTGCGGCGGGCAGGAGCCTGATGGAGGATTCCGGCAGAAAGGCCTTCCTATCCGGCGCAAACGCCACCATAACGGGAGATCTGCTCACTACATCAGGAAACAATATCGATCAGGACAAGGCCATGCTTCGAGGAATCGGCTTCAATCTGAGCAGCCCAGCTCTTCTCTCATGACGTTGATGAGATGATAGATGATCATGGCGGTCATGCCCCAGATGGCAAAGCATTCATATCGATAGATCAGTACGGTGCTCCTGCCTTTTCTCCAGTTGTAGCCTCCTTCAGCATTGATCATCTCGTAAGGGAAATCATCGGAGACCTGAGGCAGGACATCGAACTGATATGTCACCGGTTTGTTTTCCATGAAAAATTTCAACGGCACCAGAAAAACATCCTTGACCTCGTCCGGACTCACGTTCAGGCCGAGGTATGTTTCGTAGTCCATGACCCCCAGGAAAGGGTATAGGGTAAAGTTGCTGTAGGTATGCAGGTAATCCAGCTGTCCGATGCATCGGATCTGATCCTGCCGGATCCTGAGCTCCTCGCAGGTCTCGCGGATAGCGCAATCCATCATGGATTCCCCTTCTTCCCGACGGCCTCCGGGGAAACAGACCTCACGGGGTTGCCTTTTCAGGGCGTCCGCCCGCACCTCAAACAGCACAAAAAGCTCCTCGTCCTTTTTCACCAGGGGCACCATCACGGCATAATATCGGTAGGTCCCCAGGGGGACCGGTTTTCTTTTTTCAAAGACCTTCTCAAAATCATCCAGCTTCATTACGGGACACCTTTCATATATCATTTGCATCATTTACAAAATTACAACATTTACAACTGTTCTGTCGTTATTGTATCAAATAATATGAACAGGAACAATCGATACCCTCCCTATTCTCCCGCGTTTTTGTGTTTAAAAGAGTGGTTGGGTGTGTATAAAACAAATACAATATTTCAATTCAGAACCATTTATATAGGGTTGGAGGTGGATGGATGAACGAACTGAAGAAATTTGAGAAGAACTTTTTTGATGTACCTTCGATATTCGAAGACAGCTTTTTACCAAGCTACAATTCATTCATGAAGGACATGTTCAAGAAGTGGCCGAAGGGCGAATTTCTAGCACCTTTTAAGACGGATCTGAAGGAAGAGAATGACAAGTACATCTTGGAGGCCGAGCTTCCGGGATTCGCTAAGGAAGAGATCAAAATCAATCTGGACGGCGACAATCTGACCATCAGTGCCGAACACAAGACAGAGGAAAAATCCGAGGAGAAGGGCAAATACATCAGGCAGGAAAGATATTACGGCTCATATAAGAGGACATTCGACGCCGGAGCCATCAAAACAGATGACATCAAGGCCGAATATAAAGATGGAGTGCTGAAGCTTGAGCTGCCGAAGAAAGAGCCAACACCGGAAAAAGAAACAAAAACCATTGAAGTCAAGTAGCACTGAGGCAGACGGCAAAGAAGCCGGAGGGCAATGATGCCCCATGACAAACAAGCCGTGGAAAAATGATAATTGAATAAAGAGATGACGGAACACCGGGAAAGCACAAACCCCGGTGTTTCTTTATTTCTGTATGTCATTATTTATATTCTTCATTTTTGTTTCTTTAACGCTTGCGTTTTTCACAATTTCATTTCGCTTTGGTTTGTTCTTCTGGCGATTCATTGTATTTCCGGCGGGTGCTGCCATTTCCGTTGCGCTGGCCTTTGAGGTTGATATAGGAGCTAAGGAAGACCAGGGCGATACCGATGATGCCGCTGACAGTGAGGGTCTCTCCGAGGATGATGAAGGCGAAAAGCGGAGCCAGACCCGGCTTGATGAAGAACACGATGGAGGCGGTCCCGGCATCTGAATGCTCCATGGCCATGAAATAGGTGAGATAGCCGAAACCAGTCACGATGATGCCTGCGTATAGAACCAGCAGGATATTATGGCTGCCCATGCCCGAAAGTATGGGTTTGTCCAGAGCGATCATGATGAAAAACATAGCCACAGAGCCTAACAGGAATCCGATGCTGGTCTGTGGAAGCCCTCCAAGCCGCTGGACGGTCTTTCGCCCCAGAGCGCTGTATAGGCCAAACAGAAGGGCTGCCAGAGTGGTCAGACCCGCCCCTGCAAGACTGTTGCCCGGGGCCATGTCCCATGGAGTGGCCATGAATACGATACCGATGATGCCCACGATCAGAGCAGCGACTTTATTGATGGTGAATTTTTCTTCTGTGAGGAAATGGGCGAAAACTACGGTGAAAACCGGATTGATGCAGAAGATCACAGCCGCCGTGGAAGCGTTGGAGCGCTCTACGCCCATCTGGAACAATACCATGGAGAGTGGGATGCAGACGATGCCCAGAAGAAGCATATAGAGATAATCTTTGCCGCTGATGACGGTATGATTCTTTTTGATGCGGATGATTGCGAAAGGAAGCAAAAATAGTCCGCCGATGACAAACCGGATGAAGGTCAGCTGGAACGGGTCCAGACCGCTGGCAGCGATTTTCAACGCTACTTCCATCGTGCTGAAGATCACAGCGGATACAATGATAAAGAATATGATTTTTTTCATTTCGACTGAAAGTCCTTTATAAAAGTCTTAGTCGTCGTTTACGCGATAGGGAGCGTTTCCGGCGGATGCAACACATTATATCACAGCTGTCTTTCTGATGCCATCACCACAATAAAAAAGAACCCCGGACAGACAATTGCGTTGTCTGCCGGGATCCCGCTTTAATATTTTTATACTGATAAGATTTAGAGTTTTTCTCTCTTCACATAATGAGTATGGAGCAGATGATGGGCTTTTTCGCTGTATGGTTCGCCCAGGAACTCTTCGTAAAGCTGCTTGATGTATGGATTTTCATGGGACTTTCTGATCGGCTTGCCTCGATCCTCTTCATAGATGGCATTGGTACGGGCCTTCAGGATCTCGATATCCCCATGATGATAAGGCTGGCCGCCGCCGCCGATGCAGCCGCCCGGACAGGCCATGATCTCGATGGCGTGATAGGTGCTTTCCCCGCTGCGGATCCTGTCCAGCAGCTTTCTGGCGTTGCCCAGACCATGAGCTACGGCGATCTTGACATCCAGGTCGTTCACCTTGACAGTAGCTTCCTTGATGCCTTCCATGCCACGCAGAGCCTCGAAATCGACCTTTTCCAGGGTGGTATTGGTTAGCCATTCGTAAGCTGTTCTCAATGCCGCTTCGATAACGCCTCCTGTAGCTCCGAAGATGACGGCGGCTCCGGTGGACTCGCCCAGCGGATTGTCGAATTCCTCATCCTGAAGGTGCGAGAAGTCGATGCCGGCTTCCTTGGCCATCTTGGCCAGCTCCCTGGTGGTGATGACATAGTCGACGCTCTTCATGCCTTCAGTGTTCAGCTCAGGTCTTGCCGCCTCATATTTCTTGGCCAGACAAGGCATGACGGAGACCACAACCATCTTTTCCGGATCCACGCCGAATTTTTTTGCATAATAAGTCTTCGCAATGGCGCCGAACATCTCGTGAGGGGATTTGCAGCTGGATGGAATGTCCAGGAGGTCCTGGTAATGATGCTCGAAGAACTTGACCCAACCCGGACAGCAGCTGGTCAGGATCGGCAGTTTGCCGCCGTGCTGAAGTCTGTGCGCGAATTCGGAGGCTTCTTCCATGATGGTCAGGTCGGCAGCAAAATCGGTATCGAAGACCTTCTTGAAGCCCAGCTTCCTCAATAGGCACGCCATCTTGCCGGTCACGCAGTGCCCCGGCTCCATGCCGAATTCTTCTCCCAGGGCTGCACGGACCGCCGGCGCAGTCTGCACGACCACATATTTATCCGGATTGTTGAGCTCGTCCCACACATCGGAAACCGCGCTGATCTCGGAAAGGGCCCCCGTCGGGCATACTGCGACGCACTGGCCGCAGAAGGTGCAGGCCGTTTCCATCATCGGCAGTCCGAAGGTCGGCTGGACGACGGTTTCAAAGCCTCTGTCCACGGCGGAAAGAACGCCGCAGGTCTGGACTTCATTGCACATGGTTTCGCATCTTCTGCAGAGAACGCATTTGTCCATATTTCTCTTGATGGAGTAGCTGGAGGCGTCTTTTTCATAGGTGGTCATGGCGCCTTCGTATTTCAGCCCGCCTACGATGCCAAGATCCGCTGCAAGCTTCTGCAGATCGCAATGCAGATTCTTTTCGCAGTACAGGCATTCCTGAGGATGGTTGGAGAGGAGAAGCTCTACGGAGGTTCTTCTTCCACGGACCGCTCTCGGCGAGTTGGTCTGCACTTTCATGCCTTCCGCCACTTTCGTGACGCAGGCAGGGGAAAGATTTCTTCTGCCTTCTATTTCTACCACGCAGACCCGGCAGGATGCGGCTTTGTTGACGGCTTTGAGATCATGCAGATCCAGATGGCAAAGCGTCGGGATCTCGATGTTCAAAAGCTTGGCCGCTTCCAGTATGGTATATTCTTCCGGCACATTGATGTCGATGCCGTTGATGTTTAATTTAACTTCGCTCATGTTAGCGCTCCTCCTCCCTTATTTTTTCACTATCGCATCGAATTTGCAGGCTGCCATGCAGGAGCCGCATTTGATGCATTTATCCTGGATGATGGTGTGGACCTGCTTCACGGATCCTTCGATGCAATCCACAGGGCATACCCTGGCGCAGGCCGTGCAGCCGATACATTTCACCGGATTGACATAGTAGGATATCAATGCTACGCAGCGCCCGGCCCGGCACTTCTTTTCCTTGACATGCTCCACATATTCATCATAGAAGTATCTCATGGTGCTGAGGACAGGGTTCGGAGAGGTCTGCCCCAAACCGCATAAAGCGGTGTCCTTGATGGCTTCGCTGAGCTCTTTGAGCTTGTCCAGATCCTTCATAGTGCCATTGCCCGATGTGATCTTCTTCAGGGTTTCATGGAGCCGTTTGTTTCCGATGCGGCATGGGGTGCATTTGCCGCAGGATTCTTCCACGATGAATTCGAGGTAAAATTTCGCCACATTGACCATGCAATCGTCTTCATCCATAACGATCATGCCGCCGGAACCCATCATGGATCCGATGGCTGTCAAATTGTCGTAATCGATCGGGGTGTCCAGATGGATCGCCGGGATGCATCCTCCTGACGGGCCTCCGGTCTGGGCCGCTTTGTACTCTTTATCGCCCACGATGCCGCCGCCCATGTTAAAGACGATCTCACGGACGGTGGTGCCCATCGGAACTTCCACCAGGCCGACATTCTTGACTTTTCCGGCCAGGGCGAACACCTTCGTGCCCTTGCTTTTTTCCGTACCGATCTGGTTGAACCAGGAAGCACCCTTGAGGATGATAGCCGGGATGTTGGCGAAGGTCTCCACATTGTTGACGGAGGTCGGCTTCTCCCAAAGACCGCTTTCTGCCGGGAACGGAGGCTTGTTGGTCGGTTCGCCTCGTAGCCCTTCGATGGAATGGATCAGGGAGGTTTCTTCGCCGCAGACGAAAGCGCCTGCCCCGTAGCGGATCTCGATCTCAAAATTGAAATCGCTTCCCAGGATATTTTTACCTAAAAGTCCGGCGGTTTTCGCCTGGTCGATGGCAATCAGCAGTCTGTGGACGGCCAGCGGGTATTCCGCACGGATGTAGATGTATCCGGTGTCGGCGCCGATGGCGTAGCCTGCGATGGCCATGGCTTCCAGCACACTGTGAGGATCTCCCTCCAGGATGCTTCTGTCCATGAAGGCTCCCGGGTCCCCTTCATCGGCGTTGCATACGATATATTTCTGGTCGGATACGGATTTTCGGGTGGCCTGCCACTTGAGGCCCGTCGGGAATCCGCCGCCGCCTCTTCCCCTGAGGCCTGAATCCATCACTTCCTTGATGACTTCCTCCGGCGTTCTTTCAAAGAGGCATTGGGCCAGGGCCTGATAGCCGCCTACCGCCAGGTAATCCTCCAGGGATTCCGGATCGATGGTGCCGCAGTTCCGCAAGGCGATCCGGATCTGATTGTCGGCGACCCCGGCTTTTCCGATTATTTTGCTGTCGACCGCTTTATCTTCTGCCAGATGGGTCCTGACGATTTCTCTGGCGGTTTCTTCGTTGACATAGCCATATACCACGTTTTGTTTGCCCGGCGCCGCGATCTCGATGGTAGGCTCCGCATAGCAGCTTCCTATGCAGCCTACTCTGACCAGCTCGACGTTTTTGAGGCCGAGGGTTTCGATCTCGGATGCCATGGCTTCCATGGAGGCTTTTGCGCCGGCGGCGATGCCGCAGGTGGAAAGGCCGACATATACTTTGGTCACTCCGTCGTTTTTCGAAAGTTTATCGCCTAGAGCCTTCAGCTCTTCATAGCTTTTTATTTTATCCATCGTATTTCAACCTCCCCTCTACTTATATTCCGCTAGGATCTTATCGATCTGGTCTGTGGTCAGTCTGCCGTAGACTTTGCCGTCCACCATCATGACCGGTGCCAGCCCGCATGCGCCGATGCACCTCAGGGCATCGATGCTGAATTTGCCGTCCGCTGTGGTCTGGCCGGCTTTGATTTGAAGCTTCTGCTCAAGCATGCTCAGGATCCCCTCTGCGCCCCGTACGAAGCAGGCGGTGCCCATGCAGATCTGGATCAGATGCTCGCCCTTCGGCACTTCCGTGAAGAATGAGTAGAAGGTTACGACCCCGTTGACTTTTGCGCTCGGAATATCGAGCTTCTCGCCGATGTGGCGCTGGACCTCACGGGGCAGATATCCGAAGATGGACTGCGCCTTGTGAAGGACCGAAATCAACGCGCCTTTTGTGTCATCCAGCGAGCCAATGTAATTGTCAAGTTCCTGATATTTTTCTTCCGTGATAGAATTGCTGCGACCGGTGCTCATCGATAATGACCTCCTTTGTATTTTTTTATATATTCTAACACCTTTATAGAATTAAGCAATCAGGCAAAGATTACCAAAAAACAAAGATGGCCGCCCGCCAAGATTAAAAGATGATCACCACGCAGGGTTTTGAAGATGTGAGTCTGGCCAGCGTTTCCATATGGCATTCCAAGTGTATAAGTGTTACAATGGCAGAAGCAGAATGAGCGCAAACATGCGGATTAAAAGGAGGTGGCGTCTGTGGATAGCAGGTTAGCCAAAGATATCATGAAACTGATGGCGGTGAACAAGGACGAGATCTATGCCATTCTTGAGATGCTGGATCCCCGGAATATCGGAAGCGGCGAGATCCATATCACCGAGGAGCTGATCAATAAAGGTCTTTGGGAGTTTGTGAAGGAAAAGGCCGGGGACAGACTGGATGACTACACCGTCCATTTTGACGGCGGCCGGATCTATCTGGAAGTGATCACGAAGATCATGGTCAAAGTGAAGATCAACATGGTCATCACGGTGAAATCCCTGGAGTTTGACGGCAACGGCCATCGGCTGACCTTTACCTATGAAAAGGGCGCCAACTCTCCGGGCAACACGCTGATCCCGAAAGCGCTGGAAAAGGTTGCGGAGAAAAATCCGACTCTGATGATGGTCAAAGGCAATCTTGTGGTCATCAATATCGACGGATTCATGATATCCAAGGATCTTCCGTACTGGCTCACCTTGAATTATTTGAACGCCATTGCAGGAAAACTGAAACTGGGCTACCGGATCATCGGGTGAGGCCATGAAGAAAATTCTGATGATGACCACCGGCGGGACCATCGCTTCCGCGCAGACGGCACTGGGGCTGATCCCGGCCCTGGATGGAGAGGAGCTGCTCTCCTATCTGCCGGACATGTCCAGCCTATGCGAGCTGGAAACTCTTGAGATCTCCAGCATCGACAGTACCAATATGACCTGCGGTATTTGGATCCGGCTGGTGGAGACCATCCGGGATAATTATGATGAATACGATGGCTTTGTGATATGCCACGGCACGGATACCCTGGCTTATACCGCAGCAGCCTTGTCCTATATGATACAGAATTCGGCGAAACCTATCGTAGTGACAGGCTCTCAGAAGCCCATCACCTTTGACTCCACCGACGCAAAGGTGAACCTCACAGACAGCATCCTTTATGCCCTGGATGAGGAATCGCGCGGAGTCCAGATCGTTTTCAACGGCAAGGTCATCACCGGGACCCGGGGCAAGAAGACCATGTCCGTGAGCTATCAGGCATTTTCCAGCATCAACTTTCCGTTCCTGGCCACCATACAATTCGGAAGGATCGTCCGCTATATCCCCCAACCGGCCTACGATCAACCGGTGGAGTTCTATACGCAGATGAACGAACGGGTCTTCTTACTAAAGCTGACCCCTTGCACCACCGATGATATCATCGCAGAGATATTCAAGCTTTACGACTGCGTGATCGTGGAAAGCTTCGGAGTGGGAGGCCTGCCGGACAGGCTGGTGGACACCGTGGCGGACTGCATCAACGCCTATCCCAAAGGGAGGAAGATCCTGATCATCACCACCCAGGTGATCCATGAAGGCAGCCATATTTCGATCTACGAGGTTGGCAAGAGCCTGCGGGACAGGATGCCGTATCTGGAATCCCGGGATATGAATCTGGAGACCATCCTGGCCAAGATCATGTGGATCCTGGGAACAGGCCGGGGAGAAAGGTCCTTTGAGGAAATCGAGAAACTGTTTTATGACCCGGTGGAATATGATGTGCTGGGATAAGGAGGCATAATATTTATGAAAAGTAACGTTTTAGTGATAACCGGCAGCCCCAGGAAGGGCGGCAACACCGAAATGATGGCGGATGCCTTCATCAAAGGGGCCTTGGAAAGCGGCCATAGTGTGAATAAATTCGAAGCAGGATTGGAAACCATTTCCGGCTGCGATGCCTGCGACACCTGCTGGTCCACGGGATACGCCTGCACCCACGACGACGGGTTCAGAAAGCTGGAACCGCTTCTGGAGGCTGCGGATGTGCTGGTTTTCGCCTCGCCTATCTATTTTTACGGGATCACTGCTCAGCTGAAGTGTGTGCTGGACAAGTTTTACGCTTATCTGTCAGGAGACTGCAAACGGCCTTTGAAGATCCGGGAGCTGGTGCTGCTTTTATGCGGAGAAACCGACATCACGCGGGAATTCTACGGAGCTGTCGACACCATAGGCTGCACTGCCCGTTTTATGGAATGGAAGTTCAACAAGGTACTAACCGTTACCGAGGTATGCGACCCGGGGGACATCGCCAACACCGATGGACTCAGAAAAGCCGAGGAAATGGGTCGGGCATTGTAAGATTTTGAACAAAGTAATAGCACGGCTGAAAGCGCGGGCACGGTGACGGCATGGATAGATGCAATGGAATGAGCGATGGCAGGTTTATGAACAAAAAGAAACGTTTATGGCCATTAAGGATCTTAATGATCCTGGTTCTGCTGGCTGTGGCAATGGCTCTGGTGCTGACAGGCTGTGCTGGCTTGGGATCCGACAAATCCGAATCAGAGAGCACTGTACAAGATAACGCGACGCAATCGGCAGTTTCGGAATATATTGAAGTTGAAACACCGCTGGGAACTGTGAAGGGTGCAGTGAACGGCGATGTTTTTGTATTTAAGGGCATCCCATACGCAAAGCCCCCGGTGGGCGAGCTTCGGTTTGCACCCACCCAGCCGGGGGAGCCTTGGCAGGGAGTGCTGGATTGTCTAGATTATTCTGCGTCTGCCCCTCAGGTTGGGTCGATCGAGGGATCCAATGGGGAAAGCGAAGACTGCCTCTATTTGAATATATGGGCTCCGGCGGGCGGGACGGCTTTGACAGCTTCGGGAGCCGGCGCGCCGGTCTATGTATTTTTTCATGGCGGATCCTTTTCGAAGGGTGCCGGAAGCAAATCGGTTAATGATGGAACAAATTTTGCGGAAAAGGGCATCATTTTGGTAACAGTGAACTACAGGCTGAATGCCCTGGGCTTCATGGCCCTGGAAGAGACAATGAAGCAGTATGGCACCACGGGCAATTTCGGGACGCTGGATCAGATCCAGGCGTTAAAATGGGTCAGGGACAACATTTCCGCCTTCGGAGGGGATCCGAAAAGAGTCACAGCAGGGGGCAACTCGGCGGGCGCCTTTGCCGTATCCGCTCTGATGATCAGCCCCCTTGCGGAAGGACTGTTCTCCCAGGCCGTTCTGGAAAGCGGATGCGTTTTGTCCAGCCCTGTGACTTCGCCTTACAATCGGGGCGATCTGGAAAAGTCCATGAACATGTCCAGACGCTATGCGGAGATGTTCGGTGCTGGAGATTCTTCGGAAGGGCTTTCAACTCTGCGGAAGGCAGACGCGGACTTTTTGGCCCATAACGCCGTCTTCAGCCTCAACTTCATCGACCCTGCCACCTATAGCTTCTGGCCGGTTTTCGACGGGACCGTGATCCCGACGGACCCGCTGGCGGCCGTGGAAGAAGGCCGGATAGCCCCGGTGAAGCTTTTTGCAGGCTATAATACCGATGAAGGCTCCCTGTTCATCGACGAGGATATTTCGAAAACGGATTATAAGACCAGCGCCTATCTGATGTTCGGCGCCGAAAAAGCGGAAAAGATATTGGGCAGGTTCCCAGTCACTCAGGGTTATAATGCTGCTGCAAGAGATCGCGATTTGGTGACGATGTCCTGTTTCCGGGCGGGAATGATGGAATACGCGGACAAGCTTTCGGAAATGGGACAGGATGTTTATCTCTATCATTATGATTATGTGACACCGGCGCTTCGTGAAAATAGCATGGGAGCCACCCATGCTTCAGAACTGCCTCTTTTTTTCGGGACAGCGAAAAACCTGGATCATGAGGGGGAGTCTTTGTCCCGTGAAATGCATCTGGCTTTGGTCAATTTCATATTGAACGGGGACCCCAACATCGGTTTTGAGCGGCCGAATGGATTGCTGTGGCCGAAGTACAGCGGACAAAGTCAAAAAAGCGAAATAAACGAAGCCAACACCATGCTTTTTTCGACGGAATGCAGGATCGAAGGCGTTGCGGATCAGGAAACTCTTGATTTTATACGGGAGCTGATGTTCGGCGCCGGCATGATCCGCTGACTTGCTGTTTCGAAATGGGCATTGCTTTGAATCGCTATTTTTGATAAGATTAACAAGGTTGAATAAAAAATTGAATATTTGACTACACAATATCCGAGTTATCAGACCCTATGTGTTGGCGGGTCTTGTAGCCGATGGGTTTTCGGAGGGATCCGGAAGCCTCCCGTGTTTGGAAAGGAGAAGAGGTAGAAATGAAAACAAAGAAATTATTTGCTTTATTGTTAGTATTGGCCATGGTTTTCTCAATGGTGGCTTGCGCTCCTGCGGAAGAAGAGCCGGCAGAACCGACAGCTGCTGAAATCCAAGGCAAAATCATCCTGGCCACCACCACTTCGACCAAGGACAGTGGTCTTCTGGACTATATCCTTGATGATTTCACCTTTGAAACCGGCTGGGAGGTCGATGTGATCTCCGTGGGCTCCGGTGAAGCCATGGCGATGGGCGAGGCCGGAGAAGCCGATGTGCTTCTGGTTCACTCTCCTGCAGCAGAAATGGAATTTGTAGATGCAGGACATGCGGATGCGGACGGTAGAGTTCTGGTCATGTACAATGATTTTGTAATAATCGGAAACCCTGAGGACCCTGCAGGTGTGTTGACAGCAGCTCCGATGGATGCCATCGCCGCTTTCAAGGCAATCAACGACACAAAGTCGGAATTCATCTCGAGAGCAGATGAGTCCGGCACACATAAAAAGGAACTTTCGATCTGGGATAAAGCCATGATCACTCCTGCAGGCGACTGGTATGTTGAAGCCGCTGCCGGTATGGGCGACGTGATCCAGATGGCCAATGAAAAGCTGGCTTATACCCTTTCCGACAGGGCTACCTGGTATGCCAATGAAGCAAGCACCGATTTGACGATCCTTTGCGAGAATGATCCGAGCGGTCTTCTCAACAATCAATATGCATGCATCTGCGTAAACCCTGAGAAGAACGACATCATCAACGCAGAGGGTGCAAAAGCTTTCCAGCAGTGGATCGTTTCTGATGCCACTCAGGAACTGATCGGCACTTTCGGAGTGGAAGAGTTCGGCGCACCGCTGTTCACTCCAAATGCTGAATAAACACAGAAGACCGACAACTTCAAAAGGCGGGGGCATGATCCCCGCCTTTTTCGAGTATAGCTGCAATAACCAAAACAATAACCATTTAAGCAGTATTCTATAGAGGATTAAATATAAGACACCATGGGTGAAATTGCAAAAGGAAGCGCAGAAGCATTGAATTTGATAATTTCCGGGGATCCGGAGCTTTATGGCATAGTAGGGCTGTCTCTTTTTGTTTCCGGGATTTCCGTGCTGATCTCCACCGTCATCGGCCTTCCTTTGGGTGTGCTGCTGGGGACTCATAGCTTTAAAGGCAAGGGGATCATCATTCGTATCACCTACACGTTTATGAGCATGCCGCCGGTTATCGCGGGGCTTTTCGTATTTCTTATCCTCATGAGGAGGGGCCCCTTCGGCCACCTGCAGTTGAACTATACTCCCACTGCTATGATCATCGCCCAGGTTTGCCTGGTAACGCCGATCATCATGGGGCTGACCTATAACCTGGTTAAAGAAAAAGCCCGCACCATCCGGAATCTCGCGCTGACCCTGGGAGCACGGGGATCTTCGATCCTGGCACTGATGATCTATGAAATGAGGGTAGGACTCACTACGGCGCTGGTGTCGGGCTTCGGCCGGGCCATCTCCGAGGTGGGGGCGGTAATGATCGTAGGCGGCAACATCAAAGGAAAGACCCGAGTCATGACCACTTACATCACGGAATTAAAAACCATGGGAGACTACAGCAGAGCCATCGCGGTAGGGATCATCCTGCTGATCATTGCGTTCCTGATCACCACGATTTTATATAATTTCCAGGAGCGGGAATCAAAATAGCAAATGACATCAAAAGCATCAATAACATCAATAGAGATAGTAGGAACAGAAAATGGAATTGGTATTCAAAGAGCTGACAAGAGAATATGACGGGAAGAAAGTTCTGGACATCAGGGAGGGGTCTGTTGCCGGCGGCTCCCGGACAGCGGTCGTGGGGCCCAACGGGTCGGGCAAGAGCACGCTGCTGAATATCATCGCGGGACTGGACAAGCCCACTGCGGGAAGGGTTTTCTACGGCCCTGAACGCCAGGAACTGGATGAAGTGTCCCGTGACATCACCATGGTTTTTCAGAAACCATATCTGATCGCTGCCAGCGTTGAAAAAAACATCGCATACCCGATGAGACTCAGGGGCTATGGCGATGCAGAAATAGAAAAGAGAGTCGAAGAGCTTTGCCGGGAACTGGGACTGACAGAACTCAGGAAACGCCGCAGCTGGAAGCTTTCCGGAGGAGAGATCCAGAAGGTTTCCCTGGCCAGAGCCCTGAGCTTCCAGCCCAAGCTGCTGCTGCTGGATGAGCCCACCGCCAATATCGACCCGGCCACTACAGCGGAGATCGAAAGAATATTGGTGAAGATAAACCGTGACATCGGCACCACGATCATGTTCGTCACCCACAACCTGGCACAAGCCAGAAGAGTATGCAACCGGATCATTTTTTTGAATAAGGGACAGCTGATCGAAGAAGGACCATGCAGCCAAGTGCTGATCAGCCCCCGGGAGGAGCTGACCCGGCGGTTTATATCGGGAGAGTTGCTGTATTAAGAAGATTTGTTTATCGGATCTTCTTTTTTTTATGGCTGTTGTAATCTATTTTATGCCTGCTTAATGCCTGTTTATGCTTATTTTACGCGTGTTTGTATGCGTGCCATGCCTTCTTGCATGCACAATTCGAGTCCGGCGACAGGCTCGAAATTGTCAATTCTGTGACCATTCCGTCGCGGCGCTTTCACAATAACCATTATTTTCAAACACAGAAATGATTTTTCCTGTTCACACAAAGGGAGTAGGCTATTCTTATCAGAAAAAATGCTCAATAAAGCAAGGCGGACAAAAGGAGGCGACAAGCATGCCCATGGAGGTTTTCAACAGGTATGAAAAAAAGTATTTTGTGACGGAGGAACAACTTTGCCGGGTGCTGGCTTTGATCGAACAGCATATGACACCGGATAAGCACAATCGCACCGGAGGGACTTATTCTATCAGCAATATTTATTATGACACGCCGGACGATTATTTGATCAGGACATCCCTGACCCATCCGGCATACAAGGAAAAATTGAGACTCCGGACATATGGCATTCCGGACAAAAGCGATGAAGCATTCCTTGAGATAAAGAAAAAAGTGGAAGGCCTGGTGAACAAGCGGCGGACTTCCATCAGCCTTCCGGATGCCTATGGATTCATGGAAGATAAGGGTGCGCAGCTTCCTGCTCGCTGCACCAATCCACAAGTCATGAAGGAGCTTTTTTATATGGTGAACCGCTATGAGCTGGCACCCAAGGTGATGATCGCCTATGACCGGCTGGCGTATTTTGAAAAGGGAAACCCGGATCTCAGAATTTCCTTCGATACGAATATAAGGGGAAGGAGAAACGATCTGCGCCTGGAATCCGGAAATTTCGGGCGGCTCATCGTGCCCAGAGGTTTGTGGCTCATGGAGATCAAAACAGCCAGGGCAATGCCTTTGTGGCTGGCAGCTCTGCTTTCAGAGGAGGAGATCCGCCGAGTCAGTTTTTCGAAGTACGGCAGGGAATATGAGCAGCACCTGGCTGAGGATCCGGCTTTCAGCCTCACAGATAAATACAACCTGGGAAAGGACGGTATCAAACAATGCTGGATTCAATAATGCAGGCGCTGACCACCACGGAGGAGAGCGCCGTGACAAACCTGGAGCTTCTGACGGCCATTCTGGCGGCATTGGCCATGGGCTTTGCCATCAGCATCTGCTTCCTCTTCAACAATAAAAGCGCCATGACCCGCAGAGGCTTCGCGGTGACGCTGGTCATGCTCCCGGTGATCCTGGCCGTGATCATACTATTTGTGGGAAGCAATATAGCCCGAGCATTCTCCCTGGCCGGAGTGCTGTCCATCATACGATTCAGGAGTGCCCCGGGAGATCCGAAGGACATCGGATACATCTTCTTTGCTACGGGCGCCGGAGTTGCAGCCGGCGTCGGAATGTATATCGGCGGCGCCTTCTTTGTGGCGATCCTGTCTATCGTGCTTACTTTGATGGAAGCCTTCCATTTCGGCGGAACGAAGACGGCTAAAACCCTGAAGATCACGGTGCCGGAGAATCTGGATTATGGATCGGCTTTAGAGAATGTTCTGAAGCATTATACGAAAAAATATCTGTTGAAAAAGGTCAGGACCACCGACCTGGGCTCACTATACGAGGTCAGCTACCAGGTCGTACTGGATGAAAGAGTCAACGAAAAGGAGTTCCTGGATGAGCTGCGATGCTGCAACGGAAACCTTTCGATCACACTGGATATGCGGCCGGAGGAATAGGCCGGAGAGAATGGAGGAGCAAATGGAACCGATAGAAGTGCAGGATGAAGTACAAGGCCAAAAACACGATTCTGGACAAAATAAAGAAACGAACAGGCAGCGAAAAATAGAACAACGCGCAAATAGGGATTTGATGAATAACCAAAAGCGGTCATCCCGAAAATCAAGGATCCTGGCGGTTTTTCTTGCGGCGATGATGGCCACGGGCAGCCTGGCTTTAGCGGCTTGCGGAGAACAAGCGACTGAGACGGAAGAGGGCGTCGTCACCGGAGCCCTTGAGGAGATCCTGACAGAAGAAGGAGTGACGCTGTTGCCGGATGAATTTCTGACAGCGACTCTGGAAAGCGCCGGGACCATCAAAACCTACACGGGTTATGAGTCGGAAGAATACCAGACGGTGCAGTTCAACGGCGCAACTATTGATTTCCAGGGGTCGGGGGCCGAAGTCGACGGCTCGGATCTGGTGATCTCATCCCCGGGTACCTATGTGATTACAGGAACTTTGGACGATGGCTGCATCATCGTGGACAGCAGCCAGGAGGAAAACGTAACGCTGGTGCTGAACAATGCTTCAATAAACTGCAGCGACGGTGCGTCGATTTTTGTGAAGAATTGCGGCAAGAATGTGATCATCTCGCTGCCTGACGGCACCTCCAGCACCGTGGTGGACGGTGCTGTCTACACCAACGAATACGTCGAGGATGAGGAGCCCTCTGCGGCGATCTATTCCAATGACGATCTTCGGATCAATGGTACAGGACAACTCATCATCAAAGGGAATACTAACGATGGCATCAAATGTGACGACGATCTGCAGATCATCGAAGCATCATTGGTCGTGACCGCTGCGGACGACGGTATCGTAGGGAAGGATTCCGTGGAGATCGGCGGAGGAGATATTACCGTAGATGCCGGCGGAGACGGCATCAAGGCCAGCAATGAAGAAGAAAGCGAAAAAGGCTATATCGCCATAGCAGCAGGCAGTTTCAACATCACCGCTGTGAATGACGGCTTTCAGGCCGAATCGGCTTTGTTGATTTCAGAAGGGGATTTCAAGATCCAAACCGGTGGAGGAGCCGAGGCTTCGTCTGTCAGCGATGGTCAGGAAGAAAGCGACAGCGCTAAAGCCCTCAAGGCTTCAGGGAATCTTTTGATCAGCGGAGGTACATATTCCATAGACAGCAGAGATGACGGGGTTCATTCCAACGGCAATGTATTGGTGAAAGGCGGGATACTGAACATCGCCACCGGGGATGACGGCATCCACGGCGACGCAGCTCTGGGGATCGGCGGAGGAACCGTTTCTGTCACGAAATCCTATGAAGGCATAGAAAGCGCGCTGATCGTCGTGCTGGACGGCATGGTGGATATCAATTCCAGCGATGACGGTGTAAACGTAGCCGGAGGGAATAGCGAGAACACTACAGCGATGACTGCCTCAACCGCAACCACAGCGAACGCAGATGCAAACACTTCTGCCACTGCGGTAGCGGGCGGGGGAGATGTAAATGGAATGGATCCGCGCCAGCAAGACCAGTTCGATGGGGATTCCAGCAGAAAACTGATCATTTCAGGTGGGACCATGACTGTGAACGCCGAAGGGGACGGCATCGATGTGAATGGCTCCGCCTACATGAGCGCAGGAACCGTGACGGTCAACGGTCCAACAAGCAGCGGCAATGGAGCCTTGGATTATAGCGGCGTATTTGAAGTGAGCGGAGGGACCCTCCTTGCTGCCGGTTCAGCCGGCATGGCTCAGGCTCCTTCTGAAGGCAGCTCCCAATATGCCATTGCAGCGGCCTTCGATACAAAGAATGCAAATACCAATGTCCGGGTGGAGGATGAAAACGGTAAGACGGTGATCTCCTTCACACCGATGAAAAGCTACGGATTTGTCGTGATCAGCTCGCCTCTGCTGGAAGAGGGAAAGACATATACCATTAAAGCGGATGGCACGGATATCGGCACAGCGACCCTGGATTCGATCGTATCGGTAATCGGCACCCTTGGCAATGGGATGATGCAGCATGGACCGGGAGGGCAGGGCAGGCCGACTTCTCCTGATGGGGGCATGGCTCCCGGAGAGCAGGGCGACAACGGCGCAACTGGCGGGAATGGCGGCGGAGGTCAATAAGACTGCATGCCAGACCCATCAGTCAGCACCGGCAATGCAGAGGGGGCAACTCAAGCTCTTGGTTCCAAATCCAATGCGCCTATGGTATAATTGTACAATGTCGATTCAGTATAACTGAACAATACAATTCATTCGGAAAACTGCAAAGAAGGTGCAATATGAAACTATTAAAAGTGGATACGATCAATGAAGCGAAATCAAAGCTGGATGAACATTTCAACGGTATGGAATGGCGTTCTCTGGAACTCCCGGTCAACAAGGCTGTGGGCCGGTATCTGGCGGAGGATATAACCCCGAAGGAGGATTCGCCGTCCTTCGCCAGAGCCGTGGTGGATGGGTATGCAGTTCGTGCGAAGGACACTTTCGGCGTCAGCGAATCCTCTCCGGTATTCCTGAGACTGGTTGGATCTGTGGAGATGGGCAGGCCTGCCAATTTTGAACTGAATACGGGGGAAGCGGCCTATGTGCCTACGGGTGGCATGCTCCCTGCGGGCTCAGACGCAGTGGTGATGGTTGAATACACGGACCTTTTGGATGATAAAACCGTCTCCATCAATCGGAGCGCCGCCCCGAAAGAGGGAGTCATGTCGGTAGGGGACGATTTTTCCAGGGATGTCATGATCTACAAAAAAGGCCATAGGATCAAGCCTGTGGATATCGCTGTCCTGGCAGCTGTGGGCCAGGCTTTTGTAAAGGTTTTCGACCAGCCTGTGGTATCCGTCATCTCCACCGGGGATGAGATCGTCAGCATCATCGAAACACCGGGGCCTGGAAAAGTGAGGGATGTGAATTCCTTCGCTCTTTCTGCCATGGTAGAGCAGACCGGATGCAAGGTCGGCGGTGTTTTTCTGATAAGAGATCGGGAAGAAGAATTGATCCAGACTCTTCACGCTGCCATGGGGATCAGCGATATGGTCATCATTTCGGGCGGCAGCTCCCAGGGCGCCAAGGATTATACGGCAAGAGTCATCGACGCCATGGGTCAACCGGGCGTCATCACCCACGGACTGGCTATGAAACCCGGAAAACCGACGATACTCGGCGTTGTACAGGACGGCCATTGCCAGTGCTGCAACCGCAAAACGCTGGTGGCTGGATTGCCGGGACATCCGGTAGCCGCCATTATGGTCTACAATGTCATCGTTGACTGGTTCGTCAAGAAGCACTTTTTCGGCCGGGAAGGGCAGCCCATCGTCATCAGGGCGGCGCTTTCGGAAAACGTCGCAGCAGGAGAGGGGCGCGAGACCATCATCATGGTCAGGATTGCAAGAAATGAATCCGGCGCTTTCGAAGCGCAGCCGGTGCACGCAAAATCCGGCGCAGTTTCACAGCTGAAGGAAGGTGATGGCTACATCATGATCTCCTCGGATTCGGAAGGCTTGAACGCCGGAACGGAAGTGGATGTTGTGCTGATCCAGCAAATGATGTAGAAAGGAATCCCCGGTGGAAAGAAATATATACCTTGAGAATACGGATATCGATGAGGCGCTGAGCATCTATCTGGCCAGGCTGGAATGCAGCATGGGATCTGTGGCTGTAGAGAAAATAAAGACCGGCGACGGATTGGGAAGAGTGCTGGCAAAGCCGGTATTCGCCCGTGTCTCCGCGCCAAACTATAACGCTGCCGCTATGGACGGGATCATGGTGGTGGCTTCCGCGACTTACGAGGCTTCTGAAGCAAGTCCGGTCTCTTTACTGCGAGGCAGAGATTTCGAATATATCAATACCGGACACCCGATGTTGGAGCCCTATGACGCCGTGATCATGATCGAGGATATCGTGCTTCCCGGGGGTGAAGACTCCGGGACAGCGGTCATTAAAAGCGCCGCTTCGCCCTGGCAGCATGTGCGGCCTGTCGGGGAGGACATCGTGGCAGGGGAAATGGTGCTGCCTGCGAATCACCAAATCAGGCCTATGGATATTGGCGCTGTGCTGCTTGCGGGCATCGGCGAAGTGGAGGTTTACGAAAGGGTGCGCATCGGCATCATGCCTACCGGAACGGAGATCACCGATTCCTACGAGCATCTGGAAAAAGGCATGATATTTGACGGAAACTCCTGGACCTTCAAGGCTGTAGCGGAAGAATTGGGTTGCGTTGCTGAAAGGATCAGCCCAGTCCCCGATGATTACGAAGCCTTGCGGAAGGCTCTTCAGGAGCTGTTGGAGAGAAATCATCTAGTAGTCATAAACGGCGGATCTTCTGCCGGAAGCAAAGATTATACCAAAGCTCTCATTAGCGAGCTTGGTGAACTGGTGCTCCATGGCATCGCTATCAAGCCCGGCAAACCGACGATCCTGGGCATTATCGGCAGCAAGCCTGTCATCGGTGTCCCGGGTTATCCGGGATCGGCTTTTCTGGTATTTGAAGAAATCGTTGGGGCGGTCATTCGAAAACTGCAGCATGCCCGGGAAGCATCCCACCGCTATGCACAGGCGGTTTTGACCAGGCGGGTGGTGTCCTCCCTTAAATACAGGGAATACATCCGGGTCAAGCTGGGCGCTGTGGACGGGAGGCTCATCGCCACACCCCTCAACCGGGGAGCCGGGGTCACCATGGCCCTTGTAGAGGCCGACGGACTATTGGTGATCCCAAAGAACAGCGAGGGCTTTGAAGCCGGCGAGATGGCCCAGGTCGAATTGACAAGAGATATTCGGGATATTGAAAATACGCTGGTTTCCATCGGCAGCCAGGACATGATCATGGATTTTGTGGCGAACCTGATGGAAAAAGAGCCGGGCAATATTCATCTTTCCTCAGCCCATGTGGGAAGCATGGGAGGCATCCTGGCGCTGAAACGCGGTGAAGCCCATATGGCTCCGATCCATCTTCTGGATGAAGAAACCGGTGAATACAACCAATCATATATCGATAGATACCTGGGGGAAGATTTCGTTTTAATCAAAGGCGTTCCCCGGGAACAGGGCCTGATCATTCCAAAGGGGAATCCGAAAGGCATCAGAGCCTTTGATGATATTGCAGAGCGCGGCCTCACCTTTGTGAACCGGCAGAGAGGCTCCGGTACCAGGCTGCTGGCGGACTATTTGTTTAAAAAATCCGGCGCAGATACGGACCGGATCGTGGGATATGACCGGGAAATGACCACCCACATGGCTGTGGCAGCAGCGGTGGAGGCCGGAACTGCGGATGCGGGCCTGGGAGCCTATTCCGCTGCGAAGGTCATGGGTCTCGATTTTATATTCATTGCCAACGAGGAATACGATTTTGCAATAGGCAGAAAGTATCTGGAAACACCCATGGTAAAGGCCTTTTTGAAGGTGCTCGGCAGTGAGGAATTCCATCAGATCCTCAGGGATTTGGGAGGCTATGGAGAATAGGGACCGACATCGGAAGCACAGTGGCGGGAGCACGCAAATGGGAGCATGAGAACAGGAGAGGGACCCTGATGTTTGAAAACAGATATAGCAGGAATATATGTACTCTGAGCGGGGAAGAATGCTTGGCAGTGAAGGATCTCAGCATTTGTGTCATCGGCTGTGGAGGCCTGGGCGGATATATCATCGAGATGCTGGGGAGACTGGGCATCGGCCATATAACGGCGGTAGACGGGGATGTTTTTGACGAGACCAATCTGAACCGGCAGCTTCTAGCGACGGAATCTCTGATAGGAAGAGGCAAGGCCGAAATCGCCGGAGAGCGTATGGCCGAGGTCAACTCGGAAGTGGAATTGAAGGTTGTGCCGGAGTTTCTGACAGAGGAAAATGCCTGCCGGATCATCGCCGGCCATGATTTGGTCATGGATGCTCTGGACAACATCAGCAGCCGGCTGATATTGGAGGAAGCCTGCAGCCGCGAAAAGATCCCTTTGGTCCATGGTGCCATTGCAGGCTGGTATGGCCAGGTGGCTGTCGTTATGCCCGGCAATCATTTTCTAAAAAAGCTTTATACCGGCAGCGGTTGCGGAGGGGAACACGGTGCTGAAAACAGGGGCAGTGAAGTGGAAATGGGGAATCCATCCTTTACGCCGGCTATCGTGGCAGGAATCCAGGTCTCGGAGGGCATCAAACTGCTGCTTAAAAAAGGAGAGACCCTGGTTGGCAAAATGCTGACCATCGATCTTGAAAGACATGATTTCGAAGTATTTTCCCAGTAGATTCAGAGCAGGGCATGGATAGCAAAAAATGTGAGGCATTCATGTCCTTTTTGTTTGCAGTGATTCATGGTTGTGATATAATCATTCTGTTATTTTTTTGTGTATACAATATTAATATATAGTGAAAAAAGCATCATATTTATATTGCTGTTTTAAGAATAAAAATTATCATATATGAAGAAAGCGGGGACAAGATCAGTGTTTACAACGGTTAAAGAGGTAAAAGAGTTCTGCAAGAAAAATGATATCAAATTCATCGACTTCATGATGGTGGACATCAACGGAAGATGGAGGCACTTGACGGTCCCGGAGGGAAGATTCACCGAGGATACGGTAACAAGCGGACTGGGCTTTGACGGATCCAATTACGGATTTGCGCCGCTGGAGAGAAGCGACATGGTATTCATCCCGGATGTGACGACTTCCTATGTGGATGCCTTTGCGGAAATACCGACGGTGGCCATGTTGGGGGATGTCTATGTCATCGAATATCCGGACAATAAGAGATTCGATCAGGACCCGAGGAATGTTGCGGTCCATGCGGAGGAATACCTGAGAAAAACCGGCATCGCTGATGAAATGAGAGTCGGTCCCGAATTTGAATTCTACGTTTTTGACCATGTGAGCTACTCTACGGAGCCGAACAGTATGAAGTTCCATCTTGATGCAGATCAGGCTCACTGGAACGTCGGGGAAGACACCTTCAATCTTGGATACAAAATGGCCCACAAGGGCGGGTACCATATGGCGCCGCCGGTGGATGTGCTGAGTGATCTGAGAAGCAGGATGTGCCTGCAGCTGGAGGACAAGGGCGTTAGCGTCAAATACCACCACCACGAGGTGGGAGGCGCCGGCCAGCTGGAGATCGAGCTGGAGTTCGGCACCATGAGAGAGATGGCCGACAAGACCATGATCACCAAATATGTTATCAAGAACCAGGCCATCAAGGAAGGCAAAACGGCAACATTCATGCCGAAGCCTATTTTCGGGGAAGCAGGCAGCGGAATGCACGTGCATATGCATTTGTTCAAGGAAGGTAAGCCGGTGTTCTTTGATGAGAAAGGCTATGCCCAGTTATCTGAAACCGCCATGTGGTTCATGGGCGGGATCCTGAAGCACAGCGCAGCGCTATGCGCCCTCACTGATGCCAGTACCAATTCCTATAAGAGACTGGTACCGGGCTATGAAGCGCCGGTTACGGTGGCATTCGCAACAGCCAACAGAAGCGCGGTCATCCGTGTGCCGGGCTATGCCAAGTCTCCGGAAAAGAAAAGGTTTGAATTAAGAAGCGTCGATGCCACCTGCAATCCGTATTATGCGTATTCCGCAATATTGATGGCGGGGATCGATGGCGTATTGAACAGGATAGACCCTGTCAAGGAAGGATACGGGCCTTATGACGTCAACATGTACGACCTATCCGACGAGGAAAAAGCCAAGATCAAATTCCTGCCAAAGAGTTTGGACGAAGCTTTGGACGCTCTGGAGAAAGACCATGCATTCCTGACGGACAGCGGCGTGTTCCCGAAAAAGCTGATCGACCTTTGGATCGGCAACAAGCGCGCTGAAGCTGGAAGATATAACAGAATGCCGCATCCGGTAGAGTTCGATATGTATTATGACCTGTAGTTTGCAGATCGCCTTTACGCAACATGGCTGAATCTGTAGCTCCCTGATAGGAGCAATGATCGACTTTTGCCGCACAAGGCATGGATCCAATGAAGTTCAATAAGCGGCCAAAAGATTTTATCAGAATCCGATGGCCGTTTTTTTTGCGGCTCGGCACAAGGAGCTTGTTATGTTTGAATTTTTTGATGTTGAGTACAAGGATATTCTGAAAATCCCCGCTATGAAAATCGACCGGGGGATCACAGTTCTGGTGGGTGTCAGCGGAAGCGGAAAAACCACCTTTCTTAGGATGCTGAATAAAATGATCTCACCCACCGCAGGCAGGATCCTTTATAAGGGAAAGGACATCAAGGAGATCGATTCCGTGAAGCTTCGGAGAGAAGTGATGATGCTGTCTCAGGATCCGTTGATATTCCAGGGAAGCATCCGGGATAATCTTTTAAAGGCTTTCGCTTTGCAGGAAAGAGAATCCCCGGATGACAGCAGCCTGGAAGAGGTCCTCTCGAAGGTCCGGCTGGATAAACCGCTTCATGATCCTGCTGCAAAGCTTTCCGGCGGCGAGAAGCAGAGGCTCGCTCTGGCCCGATTGCTGCTGCTTGATCCGGAAGTGTATCTTCTGGATGAACCATCCTCCGCGTTGGATAGTGAAACAGAGGATATGATCATAGGGATGCTATCAGAAAAAGCGAAGGAAGAGCACAGGTCCGTGATCATCGTCACTCATTCAAGAGTCATCGCGGAGAAATATGCGGATATTGTCGTTGAGATACCGGGAGGTAGGATCATTGACAGGAGGAGCGATCATGGAAAGGATCATTGAGTTGGAATTTTGGCAGGTTTTGATCTCCTTTGCGTTTGTGCTGATGGTGCTGGCCATTGTCAGGAGAAGAGGGATCCTCCGGGAAAAAGAAATATTCCTGTCTTCCGTCAGAATGACGGTGCAGCTGATCCTTACAGGGTATGTCCTGGCATACATATTTGAAAATCCAAGCCCACTGGTGACCGGGAGCATCATCATCCTGATGGAGGGCTTTGCCGTGTTTACAGTATTCAATAAGTTCAAGGGGAAACTATCCGGAAGTCTTAAAACAGTTATCGCCCTATCCCTGGCGTCAAGCACCCTTGTCTGCATGCTGTTTTTCCTGTTTATTATTGTGCGGATCAGCCCATGGTATGATCCACGTTATTTCATCCCTATCGCTGGGATGTTTGTCGGAAATTCGATGACCGGCATCGCACTGGGAGTGAAATCCCTGACGGAAAGCATGACCCTACAAAAGAATGTTGTTGAAGAAGCTCTGATTCTGGGGGCGACGCCCCGTGAAGCCACCCGGTCGATCATCAACAGCACCTTTGACGCAGCAATCATGCCCACGATCAATTCCATGGTGGGTATGGGCATCGTTTTCCTGCCCGGGATGATGACCGGCCAGATTTTGTCCGGTACAACCCCGACCACGGCTGTTACATACCAGATTGCCATCATGTTCGGGATCCTGGGGGCGGTTGCATTGTCAGTCATCCTGATGCTGCAGTTTGGATACCGGACCTATTTCAATGAAGAGGATCAGTTGGTCTGAAACGTCAGACCCGCAACGTGTACACTATTGACATAGCGTACACTTTCCAATACAATGAGCCTATTTGAACAAACAATTTGGTGAGATGATCCATTGCCGAGGCGGAAGGAGCTAAAACGATTCTGCGAAAAGGATGGAAAGAAATAGTAAAAACAATTAACTGATTCTTAGAAAGGAACGATAACAGATCGTGGGAAGCCTAGTTTTGTTATCCAATAAAAAATGAGTAAAGTATTGATAGGCGTCGATAAATCCGGTGCTTTTAGAGTGTATCTGACGATAACGACGGAAATGGTGGAGGAAGCCAGGCGGATCCACAATACTACCCCGGTGGCTACAGCTGCCCTGGGGAGAGTGCTGACCGCTGCCGGGATCATGGGCGTGATGCTGAAAGGTGCTGGCGATAAATTGACACTGATTTTCAAAGGGGACGGACCTGCGGAGCAGATCCTTGCAGCCGCTGATGGAAAGGGAAAAGTTAAGGGCTACATCGCAAACCCCGAGGTGGACCTTCCGCTGACACCCGCCGGGAAGCTGGATGTGGGCGGCGCAATAGGGATCGGCGAGCTTACGGTGATCAAGGACCTGGGCCTCAAGGAGCCTTACAGCGGCAAAATCGCTCTGGTCAACGGTGAGATCGCAGAAGATCTAACCGCGTACTTTTTTATCTCCGAGCAGCAAAATTCATCCGTTGCATTAGGCGTCAAGGTGGATGTGGATTATACGGTGAAGGCGGCGGGAGGCATGATCATCCAGATGATGCCCGGTGGCGAGCTAACACCTGCGGTGGACGAACTGGAGAAGATGCTGGGACAACTGCCTCCGCTGACCACCGTTATTGATGAGGTTGTTTCAACATCTCAGGGGAAAACAGAGGAAGGGATCATAGCGGATCTGGCTGACCGTATTTTTGGGGGTATGAAAGAGGAATACCGTCTCAACATTCTTGAATATAGGGATATCCAGTGGGAATGCGATTGTTCCAGAGAGCGGATCGAACAGGCTCTGATCACCATCGGTAGAAAAGACCTGCTGCAGATCATCGATGAAGACGGCAAGGCTGAATTGACTTGCAGCTTTTGCACGAAAAAATATCGCTTCGATAAGGACGAGCTGATGAAGATCTACAAATCTATTTGAACAAGTCCTTGAACCGGACCGTTGGCCACTTGGCCACTTGGTCGCTTTAAGCGCGCTCCTTCCAGTGCTTGAAGAATTCTGCCAGACTCGGCAGGTCCGGATATTCCTTCAGGATTTCTTCCTGGGTAAAGACCTTGCAGCAGCCCGGGAGGAATTCCGGCACGGCGAAGCAGGAGACCAGTGTGAAGTATTCCGAAGTATAAGACAGGAACTTGCTGCCCGGCTTGCCTTCGCCATGGAATATTGCACCGAAAAGAGTCCCTGCTGGGATCACCAGTTGAGGCGTTTCACCGATGCTGAGATTGGTGCCGAGGGTGATGATCTTCAGACGCCTTTCCGGAGTGATGATGTAGATGTCAAGAGGATAGCCATACATGAAATTCCATATCTCATCCGTATCAATGGTATGGAACGACGAAATATCCTCCTCACCCAGAAGATAGTACATGGAGGAGGCGGTTTTACGGCTTCCGTCCGGCATTTCGATATCGCTAACGTAAGTTCTCTTGAAGTACCCGCCCTGAGGATGCGGCTCCATTTCCAACCTCGAGGTCACGTCGAATTTTTCCATTATACTCCTCCTTCAAAGACTACCATAACAGGATCCTGCAATGTTAAACCGATTATACCATATTTTTTCGGCTCTATAACACGAAGTATGTTATAATGTAGCGAGATTTTCTTTGGGAAATGTGGCGAGTATTTTCTTTGGAACGGGAAGTTTATGGGCAAGGTTGAAAACAATAATAATAGTAATAATAATATAAATCGAATATCAGGCAATAAAGGAAAAAGCGTTTTTGAGATTCTTGGAATGACCAGAGCCGACATATTATTAGGCGTGAGCTTTATAATTGCCGGCATTATTAGTGTGGCCGCCATTCCGGCATTGGGCGGCGGAGCCGGTGCGACGGTGGAAATCAAAGTTGCCGGAGAATTGAAGGGGATATACAAGCTGGACGAGGACAAAGAAGTCCACATAGAAGGTTTGGGCAGCAACACGCTGGAAATCAGCGACGGAAAGGCTTTCATGACCTATTCCGATTGCCCCGACCAGTATTGCGTGCATCACAGGCCGGTTTCAAAAGACGGCGAGTCCATCATATGCTTGCCGAATAAAGTGGTCGTCACCATCAAAGGCGGAGAGGAGCAGGACGTCGATGCGGTTGTCAACTAATAAGATCGCCCTTTGCGGCGTGCTTACATCATTGGCTGCTATTTTCTCTTATGTGGAAGCCATCATACCCTTTAATTTTGGGGTGCCCGGCATCAAACTGGGCCTGGCTAATGTGGTGATCGTTTTTGCCTTGTACAGCCTGGGCTCCAGCTATGCAGTGATCATCAGCATTGCGCGGATCATTATCGTATCTTCTCTGTTCAGCAGTCCGGCCGTAGCTATGTACAGCCTGGCGGGAGCCTTGATCAGTCTGCTTTGCATGGCGATGCTCAAGAAAACAGGCAAGTTCAGCATCGTCGGAGTCAGTATGGCCGGCGGAGTTTTTCATAATCTGGGACAACTGGCAGTGGCCGCTGCGGTAGTGGAGACCCTGGAGCTGTTGTATTACCTGCCGGTGCTTATCACAGCGGGTATGGGCACGGGCATCCTCATCGGGGCCATCGTGGTAAGAGCCATGCCTGCCATAAGGCCATTGCTTCGGTTTCAGAGTTCCTCCGGAAGGGACGGTGATCCGAGGTGAAGGTTTATTTGTCGGAGCAGGCAAACCCCTTGCTGAAGAGGTATCTGGCAGAGAAGGGTTTTGACATCCTCGAGATCAGAAAGACCGGACGGGTCTATGACGGAGTTGCGTCCCACCCTGACATATATCTTTGCAGGATATGCGGTCAGACGGTGGAGGCCGGAAATGACTTGGGCTTTGAATATCCCGAAAACATCAAATATAACGGGGTGCAGATCGGCAGGCATTTTCTGCATAATACGAAACATACAGCGCCATCGCTGATGAAAATCGTCCGGGATTGCGGCCTCAATATCGTTCATGTCAATCAGGGCTATACAAAGTGCAATACCCTGGCGGTGGATGAGTCCTCCCTTATTACATCGGATACCGGTATCGCTCGTGTAGCGGAAGAAAACGGTCTGCAGGTGCTGCTGATCCGGCAGGGGCATGTGAAGCTTCCGGGATTTGCTTATGGTTTTCTGGGTGGCGCTTCCGGCAATACGGGCAGCACGGTGATCTTCAATGGCGCATTAGCAGCCCATCCTGACCATATTGCAATTAGACGATTTATCAACGAAAGAGGTTTGGACATCCGGGATTTTCCGGAGTATGAGCTGGAGGATATCGGATCTATCCTCTTTGAAACCTAATCTGAGCCGCAGCAATAGAATAATATAAAAGAATATGAAATAATATAATACGATATGAAAGAACATGCAATCATACCCATTTTCATTCCCCATCTGGGCTGTCCACATGCCTGTGTATTCTGCAATCAGAGAAAGATAACGGCTAGGCAGCCCCTGGTCAGTGCCGGCGATGTGGAAAGAATCATTGAAACTTACCTTCCGACGCTGCAGGGCCGGGGTCTAAAGACCATCGAGGCGGCTTTTTTCGGCGGAAGTTTTACAGGGATCCCTTTGGAGCTTCAAAGGGATTATTTGAGTGCTGTAAAAAAATATAAGGATAGGGGGCGTATCGATAAAATCCATCTCTCTACCCGGCCAGATTATATCAGCGAAGGGATCCTCGATTTGCTGGAAGAATATGGTGTGGATATCATTGAGCTCGGGGTGCAGTCCTTTGACGAAGAGGTCCTGCTGCTGGCAAACCGGGGCCACGACGCTGAAATTGTTTATATAAGCGCGGAGCAAATCAAGGCCCGTGGCTTTGAGCTGGGCATCCAATTGATGATCGGCCTGCCCGGCGACAGCTTTGAAAAGGATATCCATTCAGCCGGAGAGCTGATTAGAATAAGGCCATCCATCGCCAGACTATATCCCACGGTGGTCATTGAAGAAACAGAGCTTTACGAGATGTACCGGGCTGAAAGCTACAAGCCTCTGAGCACGGAGGAGGCTGTCAGGATCACGAAGGAAATGTACAAGCTGATCCATGGCGCGGGAATCAACATCATCCGAGTGGGACTGAAAAGCACGGATATCATCCGGAAGGACGGCAGCGTCGCAGGAGACAGCTTCCATCCTGCCTTCCGCCAATTGGTGGAAGGGGAGATCGCCAGAGAAACGCTGGAAAGGGAACTGGAAAGCCTCATAAAAAAGAACCCTGGAATTAGCCGGGTCCGGATGCTGAGCAATGAAAAATCATTTTCCAATATGATCGGCAATAGAAAGGCTAACAGGATCTATTTTGAAAATAAATATCCCGCACTCTCCATCGAGTACGGGATCGATAAGGAACTGGATGATTACTGCTACAGAGTCGATTTGTGAAAGAAAATCAACAAAGCAGACCGTCAGATCCGCATGAGGCCTTTCTGAATAGCTTCTATTGTTGGAAGATATTGGTTTTACCTAATGCCTTCTGAATCGTTATGGCGATGACCATGCCTGCCGAAAACTGCCCGATGTTCCAAGGCACGCCGATCCATGGGGAAACCCAGCTTCCGTACATGACAGCCTCGGCGATGAAATAGCCTACCACCATCAGAAGCCCGGCAGGGATCATGGCGATAAGATTCTTTGCTATAGGACTGATCCTGGTGTTTTTGGAAAGCTCCAGGAGAATCAGACCGGTGATCAGGGCCATCAGCCCTTTGATGACGAAAGTCCATGGAGCCCACATGGCAAACCCTGCCAGCAGATCTCCCAATGTCGAACCGACAGCGGCGGCAACGGTCCCATATTTCCATCCCAGTAAAAGGACTGCAAGATATATCATGGCATCCCCGAGATGCACATAGCCTGTAGTCATCGGGATCGGAACCTTGATAAACATGGTACAAACCACGATCAATCCCATCATTAAACCTGTTACGACAATCTTTTGAGTATTATTCATGACAATTCCTCCACATGCTCACTAATGCAAAAAATGAATGTTCAGCAAACATTATACTACGTAATTGTTTGTTATGCAGTAAAAATGTAAGGCAAAATCATATTGACCTTAAAGAAAGACAAGATTAAACTGAATTTTGGGAGATCGTGTGCTTGGGGATTCAATGAAGCCGGAAGCACAAAAATATAAAATATAAAAAGGCATGGATATGAAGGGAGAAATACAATGAATATCAGCTTTACAGAGGAACAAAAACTGCTGCAGGAAGCGTTCAGAGCGTTTGTAAAAGAGTCGGTAGCTCCTAATGCCGCCAAGTGGGACGAGGAGGACTGCTGTCCGATAGAGCTGTTCCCGACCATGGGGGATCTTGGGATCTTAGGCATATTCGTGCCTGAAAAATATGGCGGGGTGGGTCTTGGGCATGTGGAAAGGGTCATGGCCCTGGAAGAGATCGCTCGGCATTCCGCCGGACTTGCCATGTTCGTGTTCACGCACCAGCTGGGCATGGCAGCCATACTGGACTTTGGATCGGAAGAGCAGAAAATGAAATATCTGCCGGGCATGTGTTCCGGAGAAACCATATGCGGTCTGGCGGTGACGGAGCCTGGCGGCGGCTCGGATGTAGCGGGCCAGAAGACCGTTGCTGTTCTGGAAAACGGCATGTGGAGCGTGAAAGGCAGAAAATGCTTCATCACCAATTCTCACATCGCTGATGTGACAGTGATGACTGCGAAAACAGGCGAAGACGATAAAGGCCGCGCCACTTTTTCTGCGGTCATACTGGAAAAAGGAACACCGGGATTTGCTCCGGGAAGAAAAGAGCATAAAATGGGACTTCGAGGGTCTGTTACCGGAGACCTGGTCATGGACAACGCATTGATCCCGGAAGGGAACATTTTGGGGGCTGTGGGCCAGGGCAACACCATCGCCATGAAGGAGATCGGAGAAGTAGGCAGGGCAAGCATGACGGCGATCTGTGTTGGCATCCTGAGAGGCTGCGTGGAGGAAAGCGTCAAATTCGCCAATGACAGAATGCTGTATGGCAAACCCATTTCGAAGCTTCAAGCCATTCAGTTCCATATAGCAGAGAACCGGGTGGATTATGAAGCAGCCAGAGCGCTTCTTTATATAGCGGCAACCAAGAAGGACCAGGGCATTCCTACGACCGTGGACTTCGGAATGGCCAAATTTTTCGCCGTGGAAGCAGCGGTGAGAGCGGCTAAGAGGACCATTGAGTTGATGGGAGGATATGGCGTGATGAACGAATATGCCGCCGGCAGATTCCTCAGGGATGCTATGGCTTCGATATCATCCGGCGGGACCAGCGAGATCCAGAAAATCATCATCGCCGGGGATACCATCAAATCCTTCAGTTAGTGATTTATGGCCAATTTTTACGATCGGTAGGAGACAGATATTGAACATCATCGTTTGTGTAAAACCCGTTCCGGATCCAGAGAAGTACAATCTGCTCGCCATCGATAGCAATACCAAGCGGCTGGTGAGGGAAGGGATCCCGACGATCATTAATCCGGCGGACAGAAATGCGCTGGAAACCGCATTGAATTTAAAAGAAAAACACGGAGGAGAGGTCACAGTGGTCAGCATGTCGCCTCTGTTCAGTTCCGACAAAATAACCGAATGTCTGGCCATGGGAGCGGATAGGGCTTATATCGTCAGCGATCCGGCCTTCGGCGGTGCGGACACCTATGCGACCTCCTATACTCTGGCCAAGGCCATCGAAAAAATCACGGAGAGAACGGGAGACCCTCCGGATCTGGTGCTGGGGGGAAATGACAGCGCTGACGGCGCCACCTCTCAGGTGATGCCTCAGCTGGGAGAATGGCTGGGGCTGCCCCACGTCAGCAACGTGACGGAGCTTCTTATCAGTGAGCCTTGCGCTGAACTGCGTAAGAAAACATCCACCGGCTTTATGGAATACGAGTTGGAATTGCCTGCAGTTGTGGCGATCGCCAGAGGCAGCAACAAGCCAAGGCTGGTCAGCGCCATTGGGATCGTCAGAGCAAGAAGCAAAAAAATCGAGGTATTCACAAAGGAAGATCTGGATCCGGATGAAAACAGGATCGGGCTGGCGGGCTCTCCAACAAAGCCCGGAGAGCTTTTAAGCCCTGATATGAGCAGAGCTTCTATACGCATCGACGGAGAGATCCCGGAGATCGCAGAAAAGATATTGGACATTGCCAGAAAAGCCGGAGGCATTTGCTAGGAAGGAACGCAAGGATGGATGAACAAAGGATGGGGGGGAATATGGGAATAGGGAAGGTGCTGATCATTGCAGAAATGCAGGGAGGCATAGTGTTGAAGGCTTCCTATGAACTGCTGGCCAAAGCCAGACGCGTATTTTCTTTTGGGGATGTCAAAATCGGCTTTGCGGTTTTCGGAGATGATATACAAAATGCAGTTCGGGAGCTGTCAGCTTCCGGGGCGGATTTTGTTTTCGGCATGGAATCCGCCAAACTGGCGCTATTCAATGTGGATTATTTCGCTCTGGCTATGAGGGAAGCTGTGAAGGCTTGGGACCCTGACGTGATCCTGATCCCGGCAACTTCCTCCGGTGAGGAGCTGGCGCCCACCTTGGGAGTGCGCCTTCATACCGGTGTTGCAGCCCATTGCGTTGACTTCGAGTTGAGGGAGGATGGCCGCTTTGTACAGATGGTTCCGGCGTTTGGAGGCAAGGTTATCGGCGAGATACTGATACCGGATAGAAAACCGCAGATCGCTACAGTCAAGCCAGGCATGTTCCAGGCGGAACCTCAGCCGTCAGTACGATGCGAAGTGATCATGCTGGATCATAGCTCTGTGGAGAGCTTTTCTTCGAAAATCAAGGCCTTGAGGAAATTGGAAAAGGAAATGACCGGCCAACCGCTGGACAAGGCCCCGGTGGTGGTTTGCGGAGGATATGGTTTAGGCAGCAAGGAGGTCTGGGAGAAAATCGAGCTTCTGGCATCAAGGCTGGGAGGCGCCGCCGGCTGTACCAGACCGGTGGTGGACGAAGGATGGGCGGAGGATGAGGATCTAATGATCGGGACGAGCGGAAAAACCATACGGCCAATGGTCTATATCGGATTCGGCGTCTCTGGTGCAGCTCATCACGTTTGCGGAATGAAAGACGCCGGCATCATCATATCGGTTAACAACGATGAGCAGGCGGAAATGTTCCATGTGTCGGATTACAAAGTGGTTGGGGATCTGAAAGGCATTCTTGATGAGTTGTTGAGGCAGTGCCCGCCACAACAGACCTGATCAGCCACGGGAAGTCAATTTAACCTATTGGGTATTGTTCTGTACTAAAAGGAGATCATTTTATATAGGTATAGATATCTTCAATGCTCTTCTTGGAAGGTCCCTTTGGGGTGTCTTCGGGAACGCCAATAGCCATAAGAGCCACCAGGAAGAAACCCTCTTTTTCAAATCCCGCTTCGGTTTTAAGAAGCCCCATGATTTCATCGGAAGCGATATTGCCGCTGGTGAGCCAGCAGGTCCCATAGCCAAGCTCCACGGCTTTCAGGCTGAAGTTTTCCAAGGCGGCCCCTATGCTTTGCATGCTGGGATTCCGGATATCCATCAGCTGATGCAGAAGCTCGGCGCCGTTTTCCATGCGCAGGTAGTCGTCATAATAGGAATGGATGAATGGTGAAGACAGCACCAAAGTCAGGACATTTGCATTCAAAAAGAACATGGTGTAGTTCTTGCAGAGCTTTCTGTGGCGCAGGGCTTTTTCCGGGTCGATCCGATCCATCTCTGCCGAGAGCGCCTCATTCTTATCAAATACGGCCTGCCCGACTTTTTCAATCAGGTCGCGGTTTTTAATGGCTACAAAATGCCAATTCTGGCTGTTCTTTTCCGAAGGGGCCAACGCTGCGGCCTTTATGATATCCAGGATGTCTGATTCCGGGATATCGACTTTTTGATATTTTCTCACGCTATGGCGCTCATCGATCGCTTTTTGAAGTTCCAATATTGAATTCACCCCTCTCTGCAATCATCACAGTTCAAATGCCGTTCCAGCCTCTCAACGATAGCACGACGCTATCTGCTGGGCCCCATCCAGAAGGTCTTTGAGTATCGGCTTTTCATAAGGTCATCCATGGTCATGCCGATATGAGTTTCGATATCCACGATCAACCCCTCAGTCTGGGCTTTCTTGGCGGTAATGATTTCGATTGCAACCGGATTGTTTTTCACTTTTTCGAAGACATACTCCATACGTCTCTCAAGACCCACATATTTATCCTCCAGGACAGTCCGGTCTCCCAGGCATACCAAATCCAGCTCCCTTATTTCCGACACCTTTGTGGTCAGGGTATAGGTCATATGTTGGCGGATGATGCCGGCTTCTTCTTCATAGCCCATGCTTAGAAGGATATCGGCGCCAACATTCCAGTGCTCGTCATAAACCCGGGCGATATCGTGAAGCAGCCCGGAAGAGCGGATCAGGCCGATGTCGAGGGGAAGCTCTTTTGCCTTCAGGGAACGGCCAACAGAGACCGCTACTTTGCTGACCTCCATGCAGTGGCGGATCACATGATCGGGTGTGTGGTGTTCATGCAGCAATGCAAGGCATTGTTCTTTTGTCAGACGTTTCTTTTTCATAAGTCCATTATACAGGATATATTCCGTAATGGGGCATTAAAATCTTTACAAATAGTGTATAATATTATGTGGTTGTGTGGGCAAACCGTTATTGTGCCCGGCTTCCTGAAGGAGAAGAATGATGAGAGAAAAGATGGCCCTTGTGCTTGGCGGAGGCGGCTCGAGGGGTGCTTACGAAATAGGCGTCTGGAAGGCCTGCCTGGAGCAGGACCACCAATTCGATATCGTGACCGGGACATCTGTGGGAGCGATCAATGCCGCCATGGTGGCTCAGGATCTTTTTGAGCTGGCCAGAAAGCTTTGGCGGGAATTGGAAACAGACATGATCTTCGATATCGACACCGAAGGGCTCCCCAATCTCAAATTCGCCCAGGAGATCGAAATTGCAGGCATGAGTGCTGAAGAAGGCCTGGCATATCTGAGAGAAATGTGGAAGCATAAGGGCGCTCCGGCCAGCGGGCTGAACCGGCTGCTCCGATGCTATATTGACGAGGACAAGGTGCGGAAATCCCCTTTGGATTATGGATTGGTGGTCACAGAGGTGCCGCCGCTGAAGGATAAACAAGTGATCAAGGGGCACCGGCTATTCAAGGAAGACATTCCGCAGGGCAGACTGCATGATTATATCATGGCCAGCGCAGCCTGTTTCCCTGCAGCGCAAGCCTACGAAATCGATGATAAAACCTTTATTGATGGCGGATACGTGGACACGGTCCCGGTAAGCATGGCTGTGGAGCGAGGGGCTTCCCGGGTGATCGCAGTGGACCTGAATACGGGCAATCCGCTTCAAAGGATCCGGAGCAAGAATTTTAAGAATCTGACTTGGATCTCCAGCCGCTGGAACCTTGGCAGCATGTTGATTTTCGACAAGGATAATGCCGAGCGGATCATGGAGCTGGGACACCTTGACGCGCTCAAGGCCTTCGGGGTCTGCACCGGCAGGTATTACACCTTTAAAGCTGGCCAGTATACAGATGAAGAAGTCAAGGGTGCAGATGCGGCGGCGAAGGTTTTCGAACTGGATCCCCTGAATATTTATGCGAGAGAAGAGGTGAACGTGGCATTGGCTGCACTGGTGGCCGAAATGCGGGGCAGGAAGAATCTGGAGCTTCTAAGCGCCAGAACCCGGGCTCTGGCCATGGCGGATAAAGTCAGGAGTCTGCCTCAGAATGCCGTGGATCTAATCATGAAACCGGAAAGCATGGTGCTGGGAGAGGAAGCTCGGGCGGCAAGATATCTCCTCAAAGAAAAAATCGTATGAGCAGAAGGACCTCGAAAGAGGCCGGCATGAAAGGAAAAGCTATGGATGAAAGAGTGAAAAAGATTATCGACAACAGCTCCAGCATCGTTTTTTTTGGAGGAGCCGGTGTTTCCACTGAAAGCAACATTCCGGATTTCCGTTCGGAAACCGGGCTTTACAATGCCCAGAAACAATACGGACACAGCCCGGAGACTATGATTTCACGCAGTTTCTTCTTTGCCGATACAGAAACCTTTTATGATTATTACAAGAAGAATATGATTTATCCGGATGCAAAGCCCAACAAAGCGCATCATGCACTGGCCCGACTTGAAGAAGAGGGGAAATTGAAGGCGGTGGTCACCCAAAACATTGACGGACTGCATCAGGCGGCAGGAAGCCGGAATGTTTTTGAACTGCATGGTTCGGTCATGCGCAACAACTGTATGGATTGCTGGACATTCTATGATTTGGACTATATATTGGATCCAGCCAATTGCATAGATAAGAAAGGAAATCAAACATCCATACCATACTGTCGGAAATGCGGGGGCATCGTCAAGCCTGACGTGGTGCTCTACGAGGAGCCGCTGGATGAAGAATGCATCAACGGCGCAGTGGATGCCATCCGAAAAGCGGATACGCTGATCGTTGGAGGAACATCTCTTGTGGTTTATCCCGCAGCAGGCCTGATCAACTATTTCAGGGGCAAGAGCATCATATTGATCAACAAATCCTCCACGCAGTATGATTCAAGGGCGACACTGGTCATTCAGGACGCGATCGGCGAAGTGCTTGGAGATTAAGATGAAAGGGCGGTGGAATCGGGGGATCCGCTGCAATTACATGGCAAACGTGCACCAATATATTTTAAATAGAGCATCTATATGGTATAATATAATTTATGGTGCAAATAACCATTGCTAAATCAAAGGGTCTCAGCAGGATCTCATGTGTGCAAAAAAAAAGAGATCCGGGTTCTGGATCCAAAAATAGAAATATAAGATCAAGGCTTTAAAAACTCAAAAGGATTAAAGGATTAGTGGAGGAAAAATGAACTTATTGATTTCAAACGATGACGGTATTAATGCGCCGGGGATACAGGTGATGGTCAAATCGCTCTGCCCCGAAGCCAATATTTATGTGTGTGCGCCGGACAGCCAGCGATCGGCGTCGGGCCACGGAATCACTGTAGCTCAACTGTTGGATATCAACGAAGTGCCGTTCGAAGGCGCCAAGCTTGCTCTTTCGATTTCCGGCACACCTGCGGACAGTGTGAAATTGGGCATTGCATTTTTAAATAAGCATGGAATCGATATTGACATGGTGTTTTCGGGCATCAACCACGGAGGGAATCTGGGAACGGACACTCTGTATTCCGGTACGGTTTCCGCGGCCATCGAGGGATGCATCTGTGGTAAGCCAAGCGTTGCCGTATCCGTCAACAGCCATTTGGTCAAAGACTTTTCCATAGCCGGAGAGATGGCTTTCAAAGCCCTGAAAAAGTGCTATGGCAAGCTGGACAACCGAACGGTGATTAACATCAATGTACCGGATCTTCCAAGGAATCTGATCAAGGGCGTTAAATACACACGGCTTGGCCTAAGGGAATATGACAACTGGTTTATCCCTCAGCAGTGCGAAGACGGCAAGATCCGATACCGCTATGGCGGGGACCCCGTTGTTTATGAAGGATTGCCGGGCAATATCGATGTGATGGCCATGCAGGAGGGGTACATCACCATAACTCCTCTGCACTATGATCTGACAAACCACGGCTTGATCGAGGAAGTACAAAGCTGGAGAATTGAAGAATAACCATGACAGGGAGGGATGGAATATGAAAAATGCAAAAGCGAATAGGGACAATGCGGTCCTGATTGTTGTTGATTTTCAAGAAAGGCTGCTTCCGGCCATCAAAAACGGAGAGGAGATCTGTGCAACGGCAGCGAAGCTGATCAGAGGAGCCCGGATCCTTGACGTGCCGGTGCTGGCCACGGAACAGTATCCGAAGGGCCTCGGACCGACGGTCCCTTCTATCGCGGAAGTACTAGGAGACACCCAGCCGATAGCTAAAACAAGCTTCAGCGTCATGGGCGAACCGTTTTTTGCCGAGGTTTTTAACGAGCTGGGCAGAAGCGACGTCATCCTGTGCGGCATTGAAGCGCATGTCTGTGTGGAACAGACGGCTCTTGACCTGATCGGCGAGGGCTATAATGTATTCATCATCGAGGATGCCATCGGCTCAAGAAGCAATAATGACAAGAAATACGCCAGCCGCAGGATGGTGGAAGCCGGCTGCATCGGCACCACCTATGAGGCCATCCTGTTTGAGATGCTTGGCGGCGCGGAAGCTCACGGATTCAAAGAAATATCGAAGCTGGTGAAGTAGACATGTACATGTTTGACAACCGGATCGCCATCGAACATAGACCGATACTGGAAGAATACTTGAACGGCTTTGATTACAGAACATCAGGGCTTTCGTTCACATCGCTTTATATGTGGAGGGATATCAACCACTTCAGCTGGCAGATCATCGGGGATTACTTATGTATTTCCGGTATAAGCCATCTAGAGCTGGAGGACGGGATAATCCTCCCGTTTTTGTTTCCGCCCCTAACCAGGACGGGAGCTTACGAACCCCAAAAGCTTCATGAAACGCTATATGCAGCCAAGGAGATCTTCGAGGCCAAGGGGCAGCCTTTCAGCATCCGTCTGATCCCGATGCATATGCTGGATATGGTGAGGCATTCCTGCCCCGGGGAAATGCGCTATATCGACGACCGGCCCAACTACGAATATCTTTATCTGTTGCAGGATCTCATCAATCTATCCGGCAGAGATTACCACAGCAAGAAAAACCACCTCAATTACTTTAAGAAGCATTTTGAGTATGAGTATGTGCCTCTGACCTCCGCCATGACGGAGGAAGCCATGATGTTCATCAAGGAATTCAATGACAGAAAAGAGGTGCCGGACAATGAAAGGGCGCTTCTGGAAATGGAGGCTCGGGCTATGGAAGATGTTTTCCGGAACATCGAGAGTGTTGGATATATGGCGGGTGCCATTCGAATCGGAGGCAAGGTCGAGGCCATCGCCATCGGCGGGAGGCTGAACAGAAATACTGTCACCGAGCATGTTGAAAAAGCGAATGTGGAATACAGAGGTCTTTATCAGGCCATCAACAATGAATTCTGCAAATCTGTGGGAGCTAACTTTAAATATATCAACAGGGAAGAGGATATGGGGATCCCGAATCTCCGAAAGGCGAAGCTATCCTACAAACCCGTTAAGCTTATTGAAACCTATATTGTTGTGTGTAAGGAAGATTATGCTAAACGCTAATAGCGGTAATCTTCAGGTGTGAAAAATATTTTTATCATCGCAGGGAGGCAAGTTTACAAATGGAAGTTCAGAAGATCATCACGAAAAGCGAAGCAGCCTATAATGCAATCAAGAATGCCATATTCAAAATGGAGTACAAGCCCGGAGACAGGATCGTCATAAGAAAGATCGCCGAACAGATCGGCGTCAGCGATATTCCGGTGAGAGAGGCCTTGAGCAGACTGGAGTCGGAAAACCTGGTGGATATGGAGCCCCATGTGGGCTACAGGGTCAAACAGATCAGCAACCGGGACACTTTTGAAAACCTGGAAATAACCTATGAGCTGGAAGCTCTGGCCATACGGAAAACCGCCGAGAATATCAGCGATGAAGAAATCACTCGGGCGGAAAAGGAATTGAAGGAAATGGAAGCGCTGGCCTTAGCAGAGGAATATGTTGCTTATCTGTCAAAGGCGAGGGAATACAAACTCAATCTTTACCGAACCGGGAACAACAGCAAACTATATCATACCCTGGTCCCGCTTTTCCACGCCACGAATCCCCTGGGAATTATCTATCTTTCCGTGCCGGGCTGGTGTCAATATTCTATGGACAAACATGCGGAGATATTCAACGCCGTCAGGAATAGGGATGGGGAAAGAGCCTATACACTTATGAGGGAATATAAGGCGGAAGGCTTGAAGCTGGTGGCGCAAAAATTCTTTGGAGGCACTAGCTTCGAATAAATCGTATACAATGAAATGGACAGAAACTTCATAATTGCAAAATAAAAGCAAGTAAAGTATAATGTTGCGTGTGCTTCTTGTGTGTAGAGTAAAAGTATGGATTATATCAGATATAATTTTTAAGGAGGATTTAAAATGAGAGAGGTAGTTATCGTTGGAGCAGCAAGAACTGCAGTTGGCAATTTTGGTGGGTCATTGAAGGATATCCCAGCTTCCACATTGGGCGCCATTGCAGTTAAAGAGGCTCTGAATAGAGCAGGGATCAAAGCAGAGCAGGTTGATGAAGTCATCATGGGAAGCGTTCTCCAGGGGGGGCTTGGACAGAATATAGCAAGACAGATCTCAATAGAAGCTGGAATCCCGATCGAGGTTCCTGCAATGACTTTGAACAAGGTTTGTGGTTCCGGTCTTAGATCGGTTTCGCTGGCTGCCCAGATCATCAAAGCGGGCGATGCGGATATCGTCGTTGCGGGTGGAGCTGAGAACATGTCCATGGCTCCTTATGTAGCTCCGACAGCTCGCTGGGGAGCAAGAATGGGCGATACCAAGCTTGTTGACATGATGGTTTACGACGGCTTGACCGATGCATTCAGCAAGGTCCATATGGGGATCACAGCTGAAAATATCGCCGAGAGATGGGGACTGACCCGTGAAGAGCAGGATGCTTTTGCAACAGCATCCCAGAACAAGGCGGAAGCCGCTGTCAAATCCGGAAGATTCAAGGATGAGATCGTACCGGTGATGATCCCTCAGAAAAAGGGTGATCCGATCGTATTTGATACGGATGAATTCCCTAAATTCGGAACAACTCCGGACACTTGTGGAAAACTGAAGGCCGCTTTCAAGAAAGACGGCACAGTAACAGCAGCCAACGCTTCCGGTATCAATGACTCCGGCGCTGCTGTAATCGTTATGTCAAAGGAAAAGGCTGACGAGCTGGGGATCAAACCTCTTTGCACCATTAAGAGCTATGCTTCCGCCGGCGTTGATCCTCAGATCATGGGAATCGGACCAGTCCCTTCATCGCAGAAAGCGATGGCAAAAGCCGGTATCGAAGTTAAGGATCTTGACCTGATCGAAGCAAATGAAGCCTTTGCAGCCCAGTCATTGGCAGTTGGTAAAGAGCTCGGATTCGACTCTGAAAAACTCAATGTAAATGGCGGAGCCATTGCGATTGGACATCCGATCGGCGCATCCGGATGCAGGATCCTGGTTACCCTGATCCATGAAATGATCAAGAGAGATTCCAAACTCGGACTTGCCACCCTTTGCATCGGCGGCGGCCAGGGAACAGCATTGATCGTAGAAAGATAGTTTAAAGATATTTTAAAGATATGGAATAAACTGAAACAGCGTACATACATCGTACGCTGTTTTTTTGCGAAGTTTTTCCGCCGTCACTCTGTTGCCCTTGAAAATCAAAGTCTATTTGTATATACTTAAAAAATATGAACCTATGAAGGAGCGGATAAATGGATTATTACAAAGAATCACTGAAAATGCATGAAGAGAATAAAGGCAAGTGGGCCATGGTCAGCAAGGTGCCCCTTGAGACCAGGGATGACCTGAGCATTGCCTACACGCCCGGAGTCGCCCAGCCTTGCCTGGAGATAAAGAAGGATCCGGAAAATGTCTATAAGTACACTTCAAAACAGAATACCGTGGCGGTAGTCAGCGACGGGTCCGCTGTTTTGGGACTTGGGAATATCGGCGGCAAAGCCGCCATACCGGTCATGGAGGGCAAGGCGATCCTGTTCAAGGGCTTCGCTGACATCGATGCGGTGCCGATTTGCCTGGACACGCAGGATGAGGAAGAGATCCTGATGATCATAAAAAATATTGCGCCATTTTTCGGTGGCATAAATTTAGAGGATATCGCGGCGCCAAGGTGCTTCGACATCGAGTCAAGGCTTCAGGAAATGCTGGACATTCCGGTATTCCACGATGATCAGCACGGAACTGCGGTGGTTTGCTCGGCCGCGCTCATCAATGCCCTGAAAATAGCAGGCAAATCGCCGGGCGAGGTCAAAGTGGCCATCAACGGGGCCGGAGCTGCCGGAGTGGCTATTACAAAAATGCTTCTTGCGATCGGAGTGGAGGATATTGTTGTCTGCGACAGGAGTGGTATCCTGCACGATGGCAGGACTGAAATTTGTTCAGCCAAGAGGGAATTGGTCGATATTACCAACGAAGCGAATCTGACGGGGCAGCTGGCAGCCGCGGTTGAGGGAAGAGATGTGTTCATCGGCGTTTCGGCGCCGGGATCCCTGACTGAGGAGATGGTGCGCACCATGGCTAAGGATCCGATCATATTTGCCATGGCCAATCCCGAACCCGAGATCTTGCCTGAAAAGGCGATAGCTGCCGGTGCGCTGGTGGTGGGGACCGGACGTTCCGATTTCCCTAACCAGATCAATAATGTGCTTGTTTTCCCGGGACTGTTCCGGGGTGCTCTCGATGCCCGCGCATCCAGGATCACTCAGGAAATGAAGGTCGCAGCAGCGTATGCACTGGCTTCCTATATACCGGACGAAGAACTTGCTATTGAAAAAATACTGCCGAGCCCGCTGGACAAAAATGTAGCGGCTGTTATTGCCAAGGCGGTTGGAGAGGCTTGGCTGAAATCTTTGGAGGCATAAAGGATGAATCAACGCGTCGAGAAGGATTCCATGGGAGAGGTGCTGGTGCCCGGCGACAAGCTTTGGGGAGCTCAGACTCAGCGAAGTCTGGAGAATTTTGAGATAGGCACTGAAAAAATGCCGATGGAGGTCGTCCATGCCCTGGCCTGCTTAAAAAAAGCGGCTGCCCTTGCTAATTGCGAGCTTGGGAATATGGATGCCGGAATGGCTGACGTTATCGCAATGGCTTGCGACGAGGTGCTTTCCGGGAAGTGGGATGATCAGTTCCCTCTGTCCGTCTGGCAGACAGGCAGCGGCACCCAATCGAACATGAATATGAATGAAGTGGTGGCCCATCTGGCTAATAATATGGCCGGGGACATCCTGATCCATCCAAACGACCATGTCAATAAAGCCCAGAGTTCCAACGACGCCTTCCCGACAGCCATGCACATCGCGGCGGTCCTCGAGATAGAAAACCGCCTGCTGCCACAGATAGTTGCTCTCCGGGACACCTTCGATGAGCTTTCGCAAAAATATAAAGATCTCGTGAAAATCGGGAGGACCCATCTGCAGGATGCCACGCCATTGACCCTGGGACAGGAAATGAGCGCCTGGCGGGCTATGCTGGAAAAATCGGCAGCCATGATCGAAGCGACCCTTGGACCTTTGAGAGAATTAGCCGTGGGCGGAACAGCCGTGGGCACCGGTATCAATGCACCGGCGGGCTTTGGAGAATTGACGGCAAAGATCTTATCGCAGCTCGCAGGCAGCGAGTTTGTGTCATCCGACAACAAATTTCACGCCTTGACCAGCAAGGACGCTCTTGTCAATAGCCATGGCGCGCTGAAAGCCCTGGCCTGTGACCTGATGAAGATATGCAACGACGTCCGATGGCTTGCCAGCGGGCCGCGCTGCGGCATCGGCGAGCTGACGATACCGGAGAATGAACCGGGGAGTTCGATCATGCCGGGCAAAGTGAATCCGACCCAATGCGAAGCCCTGACCATGGTTTGCTGCCAGGTCATGGCCAATGATGTTGCGGTGGGATTTGCCGCATCCCAGGGCAACTTCCAGTTGAACGTCTATATGCCCGTGACTATTTATAATTTTTTGCAGTCGGTAAGGCTGCTGGCAGACGGGATCCGGTCTTTCAATAAAAACTGCGCCGTGGGGATCCAGCCGGTGCTGCCGAAAATAGAAGCCAATTTAAGATCGTCACTCATGCTTGCAACAGCTCTGAATCCGCGTATCGGTTATGACAACGCGGCAAAAGCCGCTAAAAAAGCTTATTCAGAAAATATGACTCTGAGAGAGGCTGTTTTGGAGCTGGGCCTTCTCACCGGCGAAGAGTTCGATGAAATAGCAGATCCGAAGAAAATGGTCTGAGGATTGCAAAAAAGATCAAAAATTGGTCGATGCAACAGTTTCCTATGGTATAATATTCTGTTGATGCTTTTGGCAACAAATGGCACAAACCGTTATAATTACAATACATTTTTCTTTAAAAAAACTCAACATATCAGCGGATCGGAACAGCCCGATCTATTTTGGAGGGATGACTATGGCAGAGACTGATAGAAAGCCTGCAAAGGACGAGGGAGAAAGTTACGTTTCTACAAACTTTATCCACAACATCATTGAAAAAGACAACATGACCGGCAAGTATGGGCAGAAGGTCTATACACGATTCCCGCCGGAACCTAACGGATACCTGCACATAGGTCATGCAAAATCCATTTGCCTGAATTTTACTACGGCTATGAAATATGGCGGAAAATGCAACCTGCGCTATGACGATACGAATCCTGTCAAGGAGGATGTGGAATATATCGACTCCATCGAGGCCGATGTGAGATGGCTTGGATTCCAGTGGGCAGAAAGACTCTGGGCTTCCGATTATTTTGACAAGATGTATGAAGGTGCCGTGGAGCTCATCAGGAAGGGAAAAGCTTATGTATGCGCACTTTCCGCCGAGGAGATGAAAGAATACAGGGGGACGCTGACGGAACCCGGCAAAGAAAGTCCATATAGAAACAGAAGCATTGAAGAGAACCTGAGGATTTTTGAAGAGATGAAAGCCGGGGAATATGCCGACGGAGAGTTGGTCCTGCGGGCTAAAATCGACATGTCCTCGCCGAATATCAACATGCGGGACCCGGTAATATATAGAATCGCCCATGCCACACACCATAACACGGGCGACAAATGGTGCATCTATCCGATGTATGATTATGCCCATCCCATCGAGGACGCCATCGAGGGCATCACACATTCCATATGCACGCTGGAATTCGAAGACCACAGGCCTCTATACGATTGGGTGCTGAATGAATTGGGATGGTGGCCGGCGCCGCCTCAGCAGATCGAGTTTGCCAGACTGAACCTTACCAACACTATCATGAGCAAGAGGTATCTGAAAGCCCTGGTGGACAACCATACGGTTGATGGCTGGGATGATCCAAGAATGCCGACCATCGCAGGACTTAGAAGAAGAGGCTATACTCCTGAAGCGATCAGGGATTTCTGCGACCGGATAGGTGTTTCCAAGGCAAACAGCACCGTTGACGCGGGTCTGCTGGAGCACTGTGTAAGAGAAGATTTGAAAACAAAAGTGGAGAATCGAAACGTCGTATTCGATCCTGTCAAAGTGATCATAACGAATTATCCTCAGGATCTTGTGGAGGAGATGGAAATCGAAAACAATAAAGAGGTCCCTGAAACGGGCAGTCGCATGGTGCCTTTCTCCCGTGAGCTGTGGGTGGACGGCGAAGATTTTCAGGAGATCCCGGAAAAGAAGTACTTCAGACTATTCCCGGGCAATGAAGTGAGACTGAAGGGCGCCTACTATATCACCTGCAAGGAAGCTGTCAAGAATCCTGACGGCAGTATCAGAGAGCTGCTTTGTGAATACGACCCTGCAACTCGAAGCGGCAGCGGCTTTGAGGGACGCAAAGTCAAGGGGACCATCCATTGGGTGGATGCGGGGACCGCGGTCCCGATCACGGTCAGGGAATACGGATATCTAATGATCGATGGCCCGGACGGAAACCAGACGATGAATCCCGATTCCATGAAAGTGGTCACAGCCTATGCGGAGCCGAAAGTCAAAGAGGCAAAACCCGGCGAAAGATTCCAATTCTTCCGTCACGGGTATTATATAGCGGATGAAAAACTCACGACGGAAACTGAGAAGGTTTTCAACCTGATCGTTGACCTCAAGAGTTCCTGGAAATAGAAACCGCTGTGCAATCGCCCTGTCTGCAAGGATCAGGGCGGTTTTTTTGGAAATTCGAAACGGATCCCGATGGGAGGAGTCCAAGGAGGGATTGAGCGATGGATAACAATACACTGAGGATCATTATATTTGCTGTCGCAATTGTGATAGGCTGGCTTGGCGGCTTTGGCGCAGTATACATTTTCAACCGGCTGCCGGCAAAATGGCTGACTGATTATGGGGATGCCCCAAAAGCAGAGCTTCTGGATCCACATTTCAAACGGCTTAAAGGACATCCATGGAAGCTCGTATTTTCGATGCTGTTCATAGCTTCCGGCATCTGGATCGCCGAAAAATACTGGCTTTCAGGCTATGGACCCTGGTCGGTCTTGGCCCTGGTCATAGCAAGTCTGATCACCATGTGGCTTTTGCTGCTTATCGGATTTTCCGACGGCATGTACGGGATCATTCCCGATCAGCTCGTGGTGGTATTGGCATTGACAGCGGTGGCATATGCCCCGTATAAACCGGACTTTTTCGACCCTCTTTATGGCGGATTAATGGGTGGAGGGCTTCTGCTGATCATCGGCGCCATGTCCAAACTCGTTTACAAAAAGGATGTTCTCGGCATGGGGGATGTCAAGCTTTTGACCGCTATAGGCCTGGTCATGGGGTTGAAAGGGACGATCACCGTATTGATATTGACTTCTTTCGCCAGCTTGATAGGCTTCGGGTACGGAGTTTTGAGAGGTAGACTGAAGCTGCTTGATTCAGCCCCTCTGGGACCTTATATTGCAGGTGCGACATATGGCTGCATGCTTTTTGATATAGCATCGATATTATTATAGAAGAATAAGGCGGCGGGAAAGGGAGAATGATGAAGAACATTCTGCTGACAATTGAATATGACGGCACGAATTTTCATGGTTGGCAAAAGCAACCCGGCAAGAGGACGGTGCAGGGAGAACTTGAGAAAGTTCTGTCCATGGTCTGCAATACCGGGATCTCGCTGAACGGCACCAGCCGAACGGATGCGGGAGTCCACGCCCTGGGGCAGCAGGCATCCTTTAAAGCGGAATTCGGTATTCCGGTTGAAAGGATAAGCTATGCAGCCAACAATCTCCTCACGGGAGGCATGAATTCAATCACGGTGGGGGATGTGCGCATCAAAGAAGTGCTGGAGATGCCTTTGGATTTCCATGCGCGATTCGACGCCAAGGGCAAAACCTATCGGTACAAAATACTGAACCGGGAGGAAATCTGCATTTTCAGCAGGAATTACTGCTATCAGGTCAGAAGACCTTTGGATATTCAGGCCATGGAGACAGCGGCATCCATGATGACAGGGACCCATGACTTCAAGTGCTTTCAGGCAGCGGGCAGCGAGGAGAAAGCTACCACGGTGCGTACGATCACTGGGATCGACATCGCAAAAAAGGGTGAGCGTATCGCTATCGAAGTTACGGGAGACGGTTTTCTTTACAATATGGTGCGCATCATAGCCGGCACGCTGGTTGAGGTCGGCCTGGGCAAAAAAAAGCAGGAAGATATCCCGCGTATCATCAGCAGCCTGGACAGGAGCAATGCCGGCCATACCGCTCCGCCTCAAGGGCTATACCTTGCGAGAGTCTATTATGATATGATATAATACCCGGGATACAAATGGCTGGATCAATAATAGAAATAAAATGAGCGGATGATTATGCAAATTGGAGGCGCGAATAATATGGCAAGACCTGATTGGGATTCTTATTTTATGAAAATGGCCGAGTTGGTTTCCACAAGGTCCACTTGCATGAGAAGGCAGGTTGGAGCGGTGATCGTTCAGGACAAGCACATCGTGGCAACGGGCTACAATGGAGCACCGAGAGGCATCATGCACTGCGATGAGAGAGGGGAGTGCCTCAGGCAAAAGCTAGGCGTGCCATCAGGCGAGAGGCACGAGCTCTGCATGGCTCTGCACGCCGAACAGAATGCCATCATCCAGGCGGCGACTTCCGGACAGACTATCGAAGGAGCCACGATATATATCACACATCAACCGTGCATCATTTGCGCGAAGATGATCATCAATTCGGGAATCAGAAGGATCGTTGTCAAAGAAGGCTATCCGGATCAGCTTTCCGTGGATATGCTTGCAGAAGCAGGACTTAAAATAGTATTACTGGGAGATTAGTATTAGGAGATTGCAATAGATATGGATTATCCGGGACCTATTACATTTTGGGCTGTCTTTTTATTGGCGGCTGTTGTTGCATGCGCTGCAACACCTATAGCCATTAAAATAGCGTACAAGATCGGCGCGCTGGACATCCCCAAGGACGGACGAAGGATGCACAGTAAACCCATGCCAAGGTTTGGCGGGCTTGCGATATTCGCTGGAGCCACTGCAGCCCTGGCTGTTTTCTTGTCCGGAGACGCCCACATACGCGGGATCATCATCGGAGGTGCAATGATGTACATCCTTGGTATCATCGATGACCTCAGGGGCATGCCTGCCAAAGTCAAGCTGCTTGGGCAGATTTTGTGCGCGGCGGTAGTATGCGCCTTCGATGTGCGCATTATGTTTATGACCAATCATTTCGGCTGGCTCTTTGGCCAGGACCACGTCTTTTTCGCGGGGGCTCTTTCTTGGATCTTTACGATAATTTGGATCGTAGGCATCACAAATACCATCAACCTCATTGATGGACTGGACGGCCTGGCTGCGGGGGTATCGGCTATAGCTTCTTTATGCATTGCCTATGCCGAATATATACATGGCTACTATCTCGGTACGCTGGGTATGCTGGCCATAGCCGGCGCGGCCCTTGGATTCCTACCCTTCAACTTTCACCCTGCCAGAATCTTCATGGGGGATGGCGGCTCCATGTTCCTGGGCTTTATGCTGGCTTCCATGGCGGTGGTCCAGCCTGCCAAAGGGGCAACCATTGTTGCAGTGATTGTGCCGGTGCTGGTCCTTGGCCTGCCGATTTTTGATACTGCCTTTGCCATTCTAAGGCGTCTGATCAATCACAAGCCTATCATGGAAGCGGACAAAGGACATCTGCATCATCGGATCATGGCCATCGGCATGGGGCAGAGCCGCTCCGTCATGATGCTCTATGGCATATCCGCCATTATGGGCGTGGCAGCTGTTTTGTTCAGCCGGGATCTGTTTGTCGAAACTGCAGGTCTGACAGGAGTCGCCGCTATGCTGGTCTATATATTCCTCACGGATGCGTCCTTGCTGTTGCCGGATCTCAAGGGCATCAATGTCAGGAAACTGGAGAAGCAACAGAGCAAAAGAATTACAGCAGAATCACCCGGGGAGGAGAAATCATCATGAAAGTATTAACTGTTTTCGGAACCAGGCCGGAAGCCATAAAAATGGCGCCTCTGGTCAAACTCTTAAAAAGAGAGCCCGGCATCCGATCCGTGCTGTGCGTGACAGCCCAGCATAGAGAGATGCTGGACCAGGTCCTTGAACTGTTTGAGCTGGTCCCGGATTACGATCTGAATATCATGAAGCCGAATCAAACCATCAGCATGATCACATGCAATGTGATCATGGGCCTCGAGGAGGTGCTGGAAAAAGAGAAACCCGATGTCGTCCTGGTCCATGGCGACACTACAACGACGTTTGCTACGGCCCTGGCGGCTTTTTATAAACAGATCAAAGTGGGCCATGTAGAGGCTGGTCTCCGGACCTATGATAAATATTCCCCTTACCCTGAGGAAATGAACCGGGTGATGGTTGGACATCTGGCAGATTTTCAATTTGCTCCTACTGAGAGAAACAGACAGAATCTGCTGAAAGAGAACATCCCGGATCAAAGCATCTTTGTTACGGGGAATACCGTGATCGACGCGCTACTGGAAGTGGCGCACAAACCCTACGAATTCGAGGATGAAACGCTGCGCTCTATCGACTTCACCAACAAGCGGGTCATCTGTGTCACCTGTCACCGCCGGGAAAACCTGGGAGAGAATATGGAGCAGATTTTCGGCGCCATTCGGAGGGTCGCCGCTGAATACGAGGATGTCGAAGTTGTCTACCCTGTCCATCTGAACCCAAAAGTTCAGACTATTGCAAAAGCTGTGCTGCAGCATTCGCCGAATGTGCATCTTATAAAGCCGCTCAATTATCAGCCATTTGTCAATCTGATGGCAAAATCGTATCTGATCATAACGGATTCCGGAGGGATGCAGGAAGAGGCTCCTTCCCTGGGCAAACCGGTGCTGGTGGTCAGAAAGGAAACGGAAAGGCCGGAGGCGGTGGAAGCCGGAACGGTCAAACTTGCCGGTGTTTCGGAGGATGCGATATACGGCATGACAAAGGATTTGCTTGAAAACAAGGACTTGTACGACTCCATGGCCAAGGCGGTCAATCCATACGGAGACGGCAAGGCATGCCGCCGGATAGCGGATATTTTGGCAGCCATATGACAGACATTATTTGTCATAGCAAGAAAAACTAAAAACGATTTTTTAAAACGCAAAGTAGTACCGAAAATTTACATTGAATTCTGAAAACATTAGAAATTTTGACCTTTTCAACCCTGTATGCTTTACACGAAGGCTGCAGGGTTTTAAAATAGGCGATAAGTGTTTTTATGGTGGAGTAGTAGCGTTTTGAAGAAAGTTGCGGGAAGGAACAGGCTTTGGAATATGTATTAGCGGTGTTGGCGGGCATTGTATTTGGAGGTATTGTGGGGGTCTGCAAGTACCTTTTTATATGGAAAGGCCTGCTGCATCCCAAGAACCCGGACGCCCTTACGAACCGTCAGACATACGGAAGGATTTTTATCAGCTACTTGGTGAATGTCGCCACTCTGCTGACAGTGTATTTTGTCAGAAACATCATTCCGTTCGATTTTGTGGCTTTTGCCATTGCTACAGCCTTTGCCCTCAGCCTTGCAGGCAGGGGGGCGTCTTTCAGGAAGTCATCCAAACCGGCGGACGGGTATGAGGAGACAAAAGAGATGTAGGCCGGTTCAAATAATTTCAATCTATGGATAACCATTTTAATAGAACTATTATTATTATCAGAGGGAGACAGTAGAAATGATAGAAGCATTACATTCAATGGGCATGTCAAGCCAGATGATTTCAAGTTCGGTTATCACCATTATCATAACAATAGTGGTCATAGCGGCAGGAAGACATATGGAAATGATTCCGAAAGGTCTGCAGAATTTCGTGGAAATATGCGTGGAAAGCCTGCACAACTTCTTTATCGGCGTAATGGGAGAGCATTCGGGTAAAAAGTTTTTCCCTCTGATCGCCACATTGTTCATCTACATATTGATCTCCAACTATACCGGATTACTGCCGATGTCGGGACACATCCCGGGACTCGCAGCGCCGACCAGCTCCATCAATTTCCCGATAGGAATGGCTATCATCGTCTTCATCACGATCGAATATGCCGGTATATGGGGCAACCATGGTCTGAAATATTACAAGCACCTTTTCAAACCATTTGCATTTCTGTTCCCTATCCTGCTTCTTGAAGTATTCATACATCCGGTTTCGCTGTCTCTCCGACTTTACGGAAACATCCATGGAGAGGAAACGGTCGTAGAGCAGTTCTTTGAGCTTTTACCTCTGGGACTCCCGATCATCATGCTGGCTCTGGGCGTTCTGTTCTGCCTCATCCAGGCGTTGGTTTTCTCCCTGCTTTCCGCAATCTACATCAGTGAAGCCGCGGAACCGGTGGACGGAGAACCGCTGGAGCACCATGCATAAGCATTAAACGGATCAGGTATTTATTCCCGCTGCGGGCCGTGGCCATGGCAGGGGGATATATATAAAGCCCGGGAGATTGAATAATGCTATGGGATTATGTATGGTATTCAAGAATCCGGGAACAAAAAAAAGAAAGCTGTAATATCAGCAGAAACGAAAGGAGATTAACAACAAATGACGACTTTAACAGGATTAGCAGCAGCACTGGCCATCGGCCTTTCAGCTATCGGCCCTGGTATCGGACAGGGAATCGCAGCTTCAAAAGCTTTGGAAGGTATGGCACGTCAGCCAGAGATGGCCAACTTGCTCCGTACAAACATGATCGTTGCGCTCGCCATCATGGAATCACTCACAATTTATGGCCTGCTTATCGCTTTAATTCTAGTAGGAAAGATGTAGCAATAATGATTTTGTTTGGGGAAATCCCTCAAAGACAAGGAGGGTTTATTTATGGTTGAAGCACTGGGCATCGAATTAAAAGAAATACTATTTGCTATTGTAAACTTCTTAGTCCTGGTGGCTGTATTGGGGAAATTCCTGTATCGCCCGTTTCTTGAGATGCTTGAAAACAGGAAGCAGGCAATAAAAGGAGCTTTTGACAGTGCAGAAGCAACCAACCGCAGAGCAGACGAGAAACTGGCGGCATACAATAAACGTGTTGCCGACGTTGAAGCCGAAGGCCGTGAGATCATTAAAAATGCCAAGATCAAAGCCGAAAAGCAGGCCAAGGATATCTTGGACGAGGCCAGTGAAAAGGCCGGTAATTTGATCGTTCAGGCAGAACGTGAAATTGAACGCGAACAGGCTAAGGCCATAGCGGAATTGAAGACTCAGGTCGCAGCTCTTTCACTTTTGGTTGCGGAGAAAGTTTTAGAAAAGCAAATTGCCATAGAAGGTCAGGATGAATTTATCAATAATATTATTGAACAGGCAGGTAGGTCGGAATGGCAGAATTAACAGTAGATATCATATATGGCAAGGCCTTATATATGGCGGCCAAAGAAGTTGATAAAGTACAGCTTGTCCGGGACGAGGCAAGAGAGGTTCTTTCAATTATGAAAAGCGAACCGGATTTTGTGGAGTTCATCAATACGCCGGTCATCCCGGCTCGGGACAAAAAAGAGGTGCTTGAAAAGGTCTTTGGCGGCAAAATCTGCGACGAACTTCTGAACCTGCTGTATGTATTAGTTGATAAAGGCAGATCAAGGCATATAGCAAAGATATTTGCTGTTTATGAGGGACTGATCGATGAAGCAGAAGGTTATGCCATTGGCAGGATCATTTCAGTCAGCCCGCTTAAAGAAGAACAGCTTAAGAAGTTTGAGGCAGAGACGGCGAAATTATTAAGAAAAAATGTCAGACTGAAAAACGAAACGGATCCCGGATTGATCGGCGGGGTCAGGATTTTTATTGACGGGAAACTTATTGATGCGTCGCTGAGAAGTCGCCTTGACAACTTAGGTAATACAATAATATAGAAGGGAGGCAACGTTATGAATTTACGACCTGAGGAAATCAGCGCCGTGATAAAGGAACAGATCAAGGGATACAAAAATCAGCTTGAAGTTTCGAACTTCGGTACAGTTATACAGGTTGGCGACGGCATTGCCAGAGTATACGGTTTGGAGAATTGCATGTCCGGCGAGCTTCTTGAATTCCCGGGCGATGTATTCGGCATGGCTCTGAACCTTGAAGAAGACAATGTAGGTGTTGTAATCATGGGTTCCGATAAGGAAATCAGAGAAGGCGACATCGTGAAACCTACCGGAGCAGTTGTTGAAGTGCCGGTTGGAGAGGGAATGATCGGGCGTGTTGTCAACGCTCTCGGACAGCCGATAGACGGCAAAGGCCCTATCAAGACGACCGAGAAAAGACCTGTCGAATCTCCTGCGCCGGGCGTGCTTCAGAGAAAGCACGTAAGCCAGCCGCTGCAGACCGGATTGAAAGCCATCGACTCGATGATCCCTATCGGGAAGGGCCAGCGTGAATTGATCATTGGAGACAGGCAGACCGGTAAAACGGCTATTGCGATAGACACCATTATAAATCAGAAGGAAGAAGACGTTATCTGTATCTATGTTGCTATAGGACAGAAGAAGTCAACCGTTGCACAGCTGGTGCAGACATTGGAACAAAAAGGAGCCATGGATTATACGATCGTGGTATCCGCCACGGCATCGGACGTCGCTCCGCTGCAATATATTGCGCCATATGCAGGATGCGCTATGGGTGAATACTTCATGTATAAAGGGCAGCACGTTTTGATCATCTATGATGATTTGTCGAAGCATGCTGTTGCATACAGAGCCATGTCGCTGCTTTTAAGAAGACCTCCGGGACGTGAAGCATACCCGGGCGATGTTTTCTATCTCCATTCAAGACTCCTGGAGAGAGCGGCCAAGCTTTCCGATGAACTGGGCGGAGGCTCCCTGACAGCTCTTCCGATCATCGAGACTCAGGCCGGCGACGTAGCGGCATATATTCCGACCAACGTCATTTCTATAACGGACGGGCAGATATTCCTGGAATCCGAGTTGTTTTTCTCAGGGCAGAGACCTGCGGTAAACGCCGGTATTTCAGTATCCCGTGTAGGAGGAGACGCTCAGATCAAAGCCATGAAGCAGGTCGCAGGAAAAATCAAACTGGAACTTGCCCAGTATAGAGAACTTGCTTCCTTCTCGCAGTTCGGTTCCGACGTGGATAAAGCCACCCGGGACAGGCTGGAGCATGGCCGGATCCTGATGGAGATCCTGAAGCAGGGACAGTATAGTCCGCTTTCGGTACAGCATCAGATCATGATCATTTATACAGCGATCAACGGTTATCTTGCAGATGTTCCGCTGGAGGAAATCAAAGATTTCGAAAAAGACTTCTATGAGTTTGTTGATACACAGCATGCGGATATCGCTAAAGATATCAAAGCAACGCTGAAGCTGGAGCCGGCAACGGAAGACAAGCTGAAAAATGCTATTTTGGAGTTCAAAAAAATTAGAGAGAAGACTCTTTAAATAAGAGAGGAGGCAGAATAAATGGCCGGAGCAAGCAATTTGCGGGACATTAAGAGGCGCATCAAATCAGTTACGAGCATCGAGCATATAACCAGCGCCATGAAACTTGTGTCGGCAGCTAAGCTGAGAAGAGCCAAAGCCACCTTTGAGAGAACTACCGAGTACTTCCACTTTGTAACAGATTCTATCGCTGAGATATTCAACAATACCGCCGAGGTTCCCGATAAATATCTGGAAGGCGGCAGGGAGATCAAAAAGACCTGCTACATCATCATCACAAGCTCAAAGGGACTTTGCGGAAGCTTCAACTCCAACGTAATTAGAGCAGCTCACCAGGAAATCAAGGAAAGCTCGAGCAGTGCAGTGGTGGTTGCGATAGGCGGAAGAGGAAAGGAATATTTCAAGAAGAGGGGTTTTGAGATCATCAGCGATTATCTCGCGCCTCCGGAGACGATTTCCTTCCTGGAGACCAGGGCGATCAGCAAACCGATCATTGAACTATATAATCGGGAGGAAATCGACGAGGTGGTCATTGTTTACACATCCTTTGTAAACAATATGGAGCAAAAGGTAAAAGTCATGAAGCTTCTGCCGTTTGCCATCGAAAGAAGCCCTGATGTTATGAAGCAAGAAAAACAAGTTGAATACGAGCCGTCCGTTGAGGATGTTTTCAACTACTTAGTTCCTAAGTTTGTTGAAATAACCGTTTATGGGGCGATCGTGGAATCGGCGACCTGTGAGCATGCAGCGAGAAGAATGGCTATGGAAAATGCCACGAACAATGCGCGTGATATGCTGAAGGATCTGTCGCTGTTCTACAATAGGGCAAGACAGGAAGCCATCACCAAGGAAATCATTGAGGTGGTTTCGGGCTCGGAAGCACAGAAATAGGAGGTGACATAGTTTGAACAAAGGATATATACACCAGATCATAGGGCCTGTAATTGACTTGAAGTATGATCCGGCACAAATGCCGGAGCTGCTCAATGCAATACAAATCCCATTTGGTGAAAAGACAGTTGTGGCAGAAGTAGCGCAGCATATCGGAGATGATGTCGTACGTTGCGTCGCGCTTTCGTCAACAGACGGGCTGAGAAGAGGCATGGAAGGGTTTGACACCGGAACCCCTATTGCTGTACCTGTAGGGAGAGAGGTCCTGGGCAGGCTCTTTAACGTCATTGGCGAAACAATAGATGAAAAGGGGCCTGTTGAGACGGCAGAAAAGCATTTTATCCACCGTCCGGCTCCAAGCTTCGAAGAACAGGAAACCTCGGCTCAGGTATTTGAAACCGGGATCAAAGTTATTGATCTGATAGCCCCATACACCAGGGGAGGAAAGGTCGGACTGTTTGGCGGCGCCGGTGTTGGAAAGACTGTATTGATCCAGGAGCTGATCGCCAATATTGCCAAGGAGCACGGAGGCATTTCCGTTTTCGCCGGCGTAGGCGAACGTACTCGTGAAGGAAACGATCTGTATTATGAAATGATCGAATCCGGCGTAATCGATAAGACCGCCATGGTGTTCGGGCAGATGAATGAACCACCGGGAGCCCGTATGAGAGTTGCGCTGACTGGGCTTACTATGGCCGAATATTTCCGTGATGATGAAGGTCAGGACGTTCTCCTCTTCATCGACAATATATTCAGATTTACCCAGGCGGGTTCCGAAGTATCGGCGCTGCTTGGCCGTATGCCTTCCGCCGTAGGTTACCAACCAACACTGGCGACAGAAATGGGCGCTTTGCAGGAAAGGATCACATCTACTAAGAAAGGGTCCATAACCTCTGTACAGGCGATATACGTACCTGCGGACGACTTGACGGACCCTGCTCCGGCAACGACATTTGCTCATCTGGACGCCACGACAGTACTCAGCCGTGCAATCACGGAAATGGGTATTTACCCTGCGGTAGATCCGTTGGATTCCACATCCAGGATTATGGATCCGCTGATTTTGGGCGAGGAACACTACAATACTGCCAGAAACGTCCAGGAGGTCCTTCAAAGATATAAGGAACTGCAGGACATTATCGCGATCCTGGGTATCGACGAGCTTTCCGACCAGGACAAGCTGCTGGTCAACCGTGCAAGAAAGATACAAAGATTCCTGAGCCAACCGTTCAGCGTTGCGGAAGCATTTACAGGGACACCCGGTAAATATCTGCCTCTTAAAGATACAGTCCGCGGTTTCAAAGAAATCCTGGATGGCAAGCATGACGATATTCCTGAATCGATGTTCCTGTTTGCAGGCGGCATCGACGAAGTAGTAGAAAGGTATAACAAGAGCCATGGCTAAAGCTGTAAAACTTGAGGTGATCACACCTTCAAAACTGTTTTATAAAGGCGAGGTTGAACTGGTAATCTGCAGAACTCTCGAGGGAGATGAAGGCTTCATGGCAAATCACATGTGGGCCTGCAAGCTTCTTGGCGTGGGAGAATTGTGGATCAAGGAAATAGGCTCTGATGATTTTAAAATTGCCGCGATCTCCGGAGGCTACGTCGATGTCAAGGACAGCATCATCATCTTTACCGACTCGGCCGAGTGGCCTGAGACCATTGACGTGGAACGTGCCAAGGCGCTGAAGCTGGATGCCGAGAGCTGGCTGAAGGAGCACAAGGAAGAAGCGGAAGAAAATGACGTTCTTTTGGCCAAGATGGCTATTGTCAGAGCTATTACCAGAATGAACGTAGCCGAAGGCGGCGCTCGCCGGAAAAGGTAGATGATCGGCTATTTCTTTAATAGCAGCAATACGAAAAGGCCTCTTTATCGGAGGCCTTTTCTTTTAGCCTAAAAAGAAGGAGAGGCATGATTGTCAGCAGAAGATGCTGCATAGGATGTGTCTTGGCCACAGGGGACAGGGGTAGTTGAATTCAAAGGCATAATAGTTTATAATTTCCTTGTGTAAAAAGGGAGTGCCCATGAGCTATAGAGTAAAAATGAAAATGTTCGAGGGACCTTTTGATCTACTGGTCTACCTCATCGAAAATGCGGAAATGAACATTTACGATATCGAGGTAACCGAGATCACGAAGCAGTATCTCGCCTATATAGGAAAGCTGGAAGAGCTGGATGTTGCCATAGCCGCTGAATTTATGGTGCTTGCAGCTACTTTAATTGAAATCAAGTCAAAAATGTTGCTGCCAAGGACTTCCAGCGAAATTGGAACGGCCTTTGAGGATGACCCCAGAAAGGAACTGGTCAAAAAACTTCTGGATTATAAGAAATATAAAGCAGCTTCTGAAATGCTCTGCGAGAGGGAAGAACTGAACAGCCGGATTTTTGAAAAACCGAGAGAAGACATCAGCAGGTATACAGAGGAACCGGAAGAGTACCTTAAGATGGACCTATCCCAATTTATCTCGGCATTCAATTATTTCATACTCAAAAAACAGCGCCTGGAGGAGATACGAAGAAGCTATCAGCGGGTGAAGCGAGAGAAGATCACCATCGAGCAACGCATCAGATATATTGAAAAATTATTTACAGCACGGGGAGCCAGATCTCTCCCATTCATGGAACTATTGGCCAGAAAAGACCGGTATGACGCCGTTGTGACCTTTGCTTCCCTTCTGGAAATGATCAAAGATCGCTCTGTCGATGCGATACAGAAGGAAAATTTCGGCGAGATCCGTGTAACAAGGCGGGACGAAGGAGAGAAACGCTCATGACAAGAAAAACCATAAAAGCAGCATTGGAAGCGATGATGTTCACCTGGGGGGAACCCCTGGGCGTGAAGACCGCGGCGGAGGTGTTTAACGAGGAATGGCATGAAATATATGACTGCTTTAAGGAGCTCCAGGCAGAATATCAGCAGGAAGGCAGAGGCATCCGAATCAGAGAGGTTGACAAAGCGTTCCAGTTTGTTACGGATCACGAATGTGTTGATTACGTTGAGAGATTATGCACACCTATCAAAAAACGAAGGCTATCACAGTCAGCTCTGGAGGTGTTGGCCATCGTCGCCTATAAACAGCCTGTCACAAAAGCTGAAATCGAGGCAGTGAGAGGTGTCCGATGCGATAGAGTCATGGAAGGCCTGGTCAACAAGGGACTTGTGAAGGAAGTTGGAAGAACTGAGGGGATCGGAAGGCCAGTCATTTATGGAACGACAGAAGAATTTTTGAAGCATTTTGGATTTTCCAGCATCAGAGAGCTTCCAGAAATTGAAGATATCGATGGCCTCGTCAATGAGGAATATGGCGGACTCGAAATATTTGGCCGTGATAGCGGTGCGGAACTGAGCCCGGATTTGGAATTGGATTGATAAAGAATGGATTTTAGCAAGATTCAGGCCATGAGCCTGGTGAAAAGAATACTAATCAGTGTTTTCGGCATATATTTATACGCCATTCTATTTTCGGAATTGGTTATCAGAGCGGTAACAGTGAGGCCTCTCATCGGCCCGGGACTGCTGCTGCTGCTGACGATTTCTGTGGCAGGCGCAGCTTTGCTCTATTTTGTCACGCTGCTGTTTCCGGGGAGATTCCGGAATGCATTTATGACGCTTGTACTATCAGCGGGCGCTTTCATTGGCGCTGCTCAAATCGTTTATCACAGTTGCTTTGGAACATATTATACTGTATATTCCATGCTGCGGGCGTCTGAGGTGGTTCAGTTTTGGCGTGAAATCGTAAATGAGATCGCATCATGCCTGTTGCCCGTGGCGCTGCTTCTGGCAGTGCCCGTTATATTTCTAGTTATGCGCAGCCGATTGAATAGATCAGGTGATATTTCCGGCATCAAAAGAAGTGTTGCTGCGATCGCTGCATTTTCGCTTTTGCTTTCTGCGTTGATCATCGCAGCGCCATGGCAAAGATCCTCAGATCAGAATCCTCTTCGGGATGCCTTGTTTAAAACCAATTCCATCGACTTGTCGGTTTCGAATTTTGGCGTGGGCATGGCCATGATCATTGACAGCAAAAGACTGCTCTTCGGCTTTGAACCCAGGATCGATGCATCAGCGGCAGCCGAACTGCATCCGAAAGAGGAAGACACCGAAGAGAGTGTGGATTATGATCGCAATGTCATGGACATCGACTTCGATGCGCTGGCTGAAAATGAAACTAATGAAGTATTAAAGTCCATGCATGAATATTTTTCCAGGCAGACAGGAACTTATCAGAACGAAAAGACAGGGATCTTCAAAGGTAAAAATCTTGTTTTTGTCTGTGCAGAAGGCTTTTCCAGTCTTGCCTTGCACAAAGAATATACTCCGACATTGTATATGATGGCAAATCAGGGGTATCGATTCACGAATTTTTATAATCCGATCTGGGGTGTTTCCACCTCGGATGGAGAGTATGTTCAGTGCACCGGCCTTATACCGAAAGCGGGTGTTTGGAGCATGAAGCTGTCTGCGGACAAATGGCTTCCGTTTACCATGGGCAATCAGCTCAGCAAATCGGGCAGCAAGACCCTGGCTTATCATAATCATTATGCGGAATACTACGGAAGAACCGAAAGCCATCCGAATCTGGGGTATGTTTACAAAGGCCTTGGAACAGGGTTGAAAGTAACAGAACAATGGCCGGAATCCGATGTGGAGATGATCGATCTGACGACTTCTGAATTTATTGGCCAGGAGCCGTGGCATGTCTATTATATGACTGTCAGCGGGCATTTGAATTATAACTGGAACGGAAACATGATGTGCAGAAAGCACCGGGAGGATGTGGCGGACCTGAAGATGAGCGAAGCCTGTAAAGCTTACGTAGCTTGTAATATGGAGTTTGATCAGGCAATGAAACTTCTTATGGATAGGCTGGACGAAGCGGGTGAACTGGAGAATACGGTCTTCGTCATATCCGGGGATCATTATCCCTATGGCCTTAAGGATGCTGAAATCAGCGAATTCCTTGGCCATGAACTGGAGCCTGAATTCGAAAAATACAAAAGCGCACTGATCATATGGACGCCGGATATGGAACCCGAAACGGTGGATAAATATTGCAGCACCTTGGATATCATCCCAACGATCAGCAATCTGTTCGGCCTTGAATATGATTCCAGGCTTCTTTCCGGCAACGACATCTTCAGCACAGCAGCTCCTTTGATCATGTTCCGGGATAAAAGCTGGATAACAGCAAAAGGGAAATACAGTGCGAAAACCGGGGAAGGTCCGGGTCTTTCCGCCGAATATATTGAATACGTGAATAATATCGTCAATAATGAATTTATATTTGCGCAACTGATCCTTGAAAACGACTATTATTCAAAGATTATCGAAAGATGGGAAGCGCCGGTCAGATAAACCGGATGGATGCAATGGAAAAAAGAACCATTATCGCCAAGGGCCTTAATAGCAGTGAACTGCTGAAAACTCTGGCTGTGGGGAACAATCCCCAAGTCAATCAAATTTTCATGACGCCTTCCAAGGTCTGTGAGGAGGCGCTGCTTTCCTATGGCATCCCGTTGCCGGGAGAACGGATCTCCGGACAAGCCGGGATTTTCATTATGCTGAGGATCCTCCGGGAAAACATCGAAAGCGCTACAAGGTATTTCAATTCGGCCTCCTATGCCGACGCGGTGATGTGCCATCAGGCCTTGACAAAGCTCCGGATGCAGCTGAATCGCGTAGAGGAGCCTGAAATTTCAGGCATTTCAAGATTGCTTTCAAAACCTGTGGTCAAGGCCAAGAACAAGGCCATTGTTGAGGAGCTGGCCATACCATATTTGGAAGCCTTATCCCGTCTAAATTTATTGGATGCTCCCGCCCTTTATAGATATGTGATTTCAAAGGTTTCAGGAAGAAAAAAACCGCTGCTGATGGGCAGGGCTTTTTTCGTTGAGGAATATCCGGTAAGCCCGTTGGAGTACCAGCTGACTGCGGCTATTTTTGGCAGGGATCGGATCGAAACCATCTCCCGGGACGAGCTTTTTGGAGGCATCTGCGCCGGGCCGGAAGTTTCATTAGGCCGGTTTGAGCAGTTTTCATCCTATGGTTCTTCAAATGAGCTTAGGAGAGTTCTTGATCGGATGATCAAAAGCGGAGAACCTCTGGATTCTTTCGTGATCGCTTCTCCCAAGCCGGAAACATTTTCACAGCTTTTACGTGAGTATGAACATTTGGACATACCTTACACTCTCGGATCAGGCATCAGCGCCGTCCACAGCCGTGCTTTTATTGACGGGACACTGGATTGCAAGGCCGATGCATCCGGGTGGATAGAGCTGCAATCATTGATCAAAAACGCAGGGATTGCAGGCTTTTCAGGCAAAGAGTTGAGTGAACTCTCCGCGGATATCATGAAAGCGTTATCCGCTGAGAGGATATTCATGGCAAACAGCTGTGAAGGGAAGGTCCACCTGTCCGATTTGGGGAGTCTGCCCCTCATCAACCGAAAAAATGTTTTTATTATGGGCATAGAAGCTCTGGCGGGTGCCGGCAATGAGAATGCCATCCTGCTGGATGGAGATATCATAGGTATCCGGTCTGAAACTGAAAGATCGGAACTTCTGACATCTGTGGATAAGACGATCAAAAATGCAGAAGACTTCAGATGGCTGATAAATCTTTTAAAAAGGCAAAGGAAAAATGTTACAGTCAGTTATTCGTATTTTGATACCGCAGCCTTGAAAACCCAGTCGAAGCCGGCTGTGTTTTCATCTTTAGAAGAAGAATTCACTTCCGTTGGGGACTGGGGCTTTTTTGAAGGGGACCTGCTTCCGCTATCCGAGGAAGAAGCGTATATGAAACAATATAAAGATGGCAGTAGGATGCGGCCTTTGGAAGCAGACTTAGCCGTCGATAGTCCCGTCGGAAATCTGCCGGAGCTTCGGATATCCTCCACCGTTGCAGAGAAGTTGGCACTTTGCCCTTACGCTTTTTTCGTTGAAAAACTCCTTAAGATAACCATGCCGGAGGAACCCAGGGATAAAACCCTATGGCTGGATGCAAAAGAAACCGGCTCTCTCTGCCATGAGATCATATCTTTATACAGCCAAAAGTCCGGTGCCCTGACTGCCCGTGAAGAAAAGAAAATATTGATGCTTAGCCTTGCGGAAGAAAGAATAACAGCCTGGCAGCAGCTGATGCCTTCGCAAATGGATAAAACCTTTGAGATCGAGAACATCAAGGATATATGCATAAAATATGTGGAGCTGAAGGAGACGCTGCCTCAGGCTGAGACATTGGCCACCGAACTTTCCATAGGGGATGAGCCGGTGATTCCCGGCCGTCTGTCCATTCATGGGAAGGCCGACCTGATAGAAAAAAGAAACACGGACAAAGGTGAAGAAATATTTGTCCTGGACGCGAAAACGGGTAGAAACGTCAAACAGATCGAAGACGACCTCGAAACCTGTGTTCAAGCGTTGATATACTGTGAATTATTGAATAGGACGGCATATCCGGGCAAGGTCTCCGGAGCCGTATATTTGTACCCTAAAGCCGGCAGATATGTCGCTTGCCGGTACAACGAAGGGGTGTCTCTTGCATTGAGGGAGCGTTTTAAAGAAAGGATCGCATCCATCGAGAAGGCTGAAGGATGGAAAGCAGAGGGAACCGACGCATGCGCCTTTTGCACAGCGAAAGCAATCTGTGAAACGGACGGCAGGTACCGTTATTTTGATGCCCTTGTGAAAGGAGGGATCATCCTGTGAATTGCGCTGCTTATAGCGATGCTGATGCAAGAGGTAAACTGGTACGGAAGGAGTATCTGGATAAAAATATTTTTTTATCAGCGGGAGCCGGGTCAGGGAAAACCTCCAGTCTTGTAAAGAGAGTAATAGCCCTTGTTCTGGACGGAAGGGACATATCCTCTATTGTAGCCATTACATTTACCAGGGAAGCGGCAAAGATGTTTTACGGCAGGATCACCGAAGCGCTGGAGGAGGGCGCGGATACTGCCCCGGATGAGTGCGCCAGTGAATTGCTGAGAGAAGCTCTGGCCAATATCGATTCTGCTTTTTTCGGCACCATCGATAGCTTTTGCAGGAAGATGCTGCTGGAACATCCCTCTGAAGCAGGGATATCCTCGGATATAACGCCGATGGAAAAGAGCGGCATGCTTAGAGAGCTGGCTGCTGCTGTTCTTGAAAGGCTCGTGAACGACCGGGAGCCGAAGGATCTATTTGAGAAATTCAAAGATCTCAGGGATCATGATATCAGCAACAGCCAAATCATCAGCATCATAGAACATGTTGCACAGGAAGATATTTTCGAAATAGAAATGGGGCAAGAGCCGGCGCCCTTTGCCGGAGATCCCAAGGAAAGGCAATGGCTGGATGAGGCTCTCGAAATAGGTGACATTCTCAGGGAAGCGTACGAAACTGCGGTAGTAGCGGGAAACAGCCGGAAGACAGCCGAGGAGCTCACGACAAAGGACTGCTATTCCTCTTATTTGAAAGGCGTCCGGTCCCTGGACCGAATACACCCGGTGAAGGCGCTCCATTACCTGGAATTAATGACGAAAGCCTGGGGATATAAAAGAAGCAAGCTGCCGAAACCTCAAATGACCCTGGAGTGGGCGGAGGCGATACTCGCCTCAGAAGAAACCGCCGATTTGAAAAAGCTCTATGAGGACAACAAATATTATAAAGCACTGGAATTTGGAAACCTGGCGAGACCGCAGGTCCTGTCCCTTGAGAAGGAAAAAGGACTGATCACCTATAACCAGAGTCTGAAGGCGCTGGTGGACATGCTGGTTCGGGATGAAAAAACCGGCGGTGAGCTGCTATCTTATATCCGAGCAAAATATAAGTATTACCTGATCGATGAATTTCAGGATACCAACCCGCTCCAGACCCGGCTATTCAAGTATCTGACGGAGAATATGCCCGGGGCTCTGTTTATCGTGGGGGATGACAAGCAGGCAATCTACCGATTCAGAGGCGGTGATGTTGACAATTTTAAAAGTGTTGAGGAGCAGTTCCATGTTGACGATAACAGCGTCTCTCTCCGGCTGACCTGCAATTTCAGATCCAGCGAAGCGCTGAGGGAATGGTTCGATAGAAAATTCGGCGAAACCGGTTTTTTCGGCAGAGAGTTTCCTAATATAGAACAAGCCGATAAGCAAAAAAAGTTTTCCGATATTGAAAAGGAAGTTTTGGATGGTGTCTATGAATATCCCGTCATAAAAAAGAAAAAAAGCAGCGGCGGTAAGGAAGGGGTGCCTGGAAACGAGCACGAGATGGTGATTTCCATCATCCGTCATTTGCTGGGTAAGAAAGTCAGTAGCTATGACCACGGGACGAAAGTCATGTCTGCCCATAGCTTGGCCTATGAAGATATGATGGTCATTACAAATACGAAAGATAAGCTGGGGGGCTACATTGAAGCCTTCAGAGAGGCAGGGGTGCCGTACAACGTGGCCGGGAGCTCCAACCTGAAAAACAGTCGTGGACTCCGGATGATGGCCAGGATCCTGGACGTGATGACCCATCCTGATGACAGTTTCAAAGAGGCGGTCTGTCTTATGGCTGAACCTTTTTCTTTGACAGCAAAGGAGCTGTATGACGGCGTTTGCGGAAACCCCGGGGATACATTGACCAAGGTCAAGGAACTGATTAACTCCATCAGAAAAGAGACGGAACAACACCCGCCGGCAGCAATATATCTTCATATCATGGAACGACTCAAGCTCACGCCGATGCTATCGGCCTTTTGCACGGGAGAGGAACCCGACACTTTATACTACGGTCTTGAACTGGTGCGTCAGGCGACGGCGGAAGGAACAGTGGTGGATATGTCCAGCCTGCTTTCCTTTATTCATGAAGAGCTCCTTTCCGGCGAGTATGAATATGAGATGGCTCTTTCAGGGACGCCAAGGGGAGTCCGGTTGATGAACCTTCACAAAACGAAAGGCTTGGAATCCAAAGTCGTTATTCTGGCGGATGCAGAAAAACCAGCGGATAAAAGCGGCTGGGTAGATAGGCATTATGATTATGAGCGAGGAAAAGTAAGCTTCTTCAATATAATAGGGCAAGGCTATAACGGGAGCCGCGGCGCGAAGATCGTTGAAACCGCGCAGTTCGACGATTTGAAAACCCACGAGATTGAGAAAATCAGGGAGGAGCAGATCCGGCTCAAATATGTGGCTGCCACAAGAGCTGAAAACCTTCTGATCATACCAAGACTATTTAAGAATGAAACCATGCCGGAGGAGCTTTGTCGAGGCCTTGTTCCCGGCGCACAAGCTGAGGGAGGTTGGGATATGCTGCTGACAGCGGACCTGGAAGTTCTAGCGCCGCAACAGCAGGTGCATGATGTTGCGATCAGCGAGCGTTATGCAGAGCTTGCTGAATTCAGCCCCCCGATATGGAATGCGGCGCATTCCTTCATCACGATCAATCCAAGTAAAGTATCTGCTTTAGATGAAAGAGAATCGGTTCAGGCAAAACAGGATACCGCCGATATCCTTCCAGGCCCGGGGTTCGACACGCCTTTGCCATTGGAAGATCTGGAAACCGGGGATGAGGAGGTTCAATGGCAGAAAGACGGCACTTTGACAGGGACTCTGGTTCACAGGATCATGGAGACGTTGGTTAACAGGGTACATGAAAGGATCCATCCGGATGAGCTTTCGATCATTTTGGACAATATCCTTGTTGTGAACAAGATCCCGCCGGCACATGCAATGCCTTACAAATCAATGATGCTGGAAATCGCAGAGAAAATTTACAACGGAGGGTATTGTCAGGATCATGTTGCCGGCTTTAAGAATGTGCCGGTCGATATTATGGCGGAATTGCGTCAAAGCTCGGAAATCCATACGGAGTTGCCGTTCTCAATATATTTGAAGAAGGATGACGGCCTTTTAGCATTATTATCACAGGAACTATGCATAGAAGCCGGGAAAGACAGCTATATCAACGGTGTGATGGATCTCGTCTACAAGAAGAACGATGAGTGGCATATTTGCGACTATAAAACAAACTTCTCAGCGGACAACCTTCTGGAACATTACAAGGGTCAGCTGACCCTTTATAAAACCATACTAAAAGTGTTGTTTGATCTGGATCGGGAGCCTGAGGCGTATCTATATCATATTCCTGCCCGAAGCAAGGAGTAATATGAAAAAAGTTCTCTATGGCAACAACAGGGGCGGGAGGATCTGGGAGCTGGATCTCATTCGAGGCCTCTGTGTACTCGCCATGATTTTTGATCACACGATCTACGATCTTCGTTTTGTATTCGATGTCGGAACGCCCTTTGTAATGGGATATTTTCATTGGGGGGTGCGGACAGCGGTTCGGATACCCGTGGTCCTGAGCTTTGTGATGATCAGCGGAATAAGCAGTTCGTTCAGCAGATCCAATTTGCGTCGCGGCCTTGAACTGGCCGGAGTGGCGGCGGCACTGACACTGGCCACCGCATTGCTCGATAAAGCCAATGGAAACGGTGATGAGTTTTTAATCACCTTTGGCGTTCTGCATATGCTTTCGGCTTCGATCCTGCTCTTTTATATTCTGCGCAAATTTTTGACCGACCGGTGGATATTTCTGATCGGCCTGACTCTTGCTGTAATCGGCATTTACTACTATATAGGGGGGCATCAGGCTGAAGAAAACTGGACGTGGCTTGGTCTGATCGTCCAGTTGAAAGGAGCATTTTACTCTGCGGATTATTTTCCGCTGCTGCCCGGAGCAGGATTTTTCCTTCTTGGCGGCGTTCTGGGCCCCGTTCTATATAAAGAAAAGAGGAGCTATTTCGACAGAATAAGAAATCCACGCCTTTCAAAACCGTTACTTTTGGCAGGCCGCCATGCACTGATCGTGTATCTTGTCCATCAGCCGGTGGTCCTTTTGATATTATCTATCGTATTCTTTCTGGCTACGAGCCGTCCTATAACCTTGTGATGCTTCAAGGTGAAAGGACAACAGTCAAGCTTGCCGGTCGGCCTTTATAAATTGTATTTGTTAATTTTTCTGACATACTGGGTCTGGCTTATTCCCAGGGCTGCAGCCGCCTTTCTCGAAGATTTGTAGGTCTCCTTGGCATGCTTCAGGATGTTCCTTTCAAAGTTTTCCACCGCGTCGTCCAGAGAAACATCCGCCTTATGAACTTCAGCGGGAAGACCCGCGTTTTCGAAAATGCTCCGATGGAATTCATGCATCACGTCCAGCAGCGTGATATTTTCGCCCTTGGCGGAAATCATCAGCCGCTGCATGAGGTTTTCCAGTTCTCTGATGTTTCCCGGCCAGCTGTAATTTCGGAGATAGTCCACGGCATCTTCGTTGATACCCCTGGCTATGCCGAACTTTTCGCTGTAAAGTTTAATAAAATAATTGATGAGGGCGGGGATATCGCTGGGCCGTTCTTCCAGAGAAGGTACTCTGATGGGGAACACATTCAGCCGGTAATAGAGATCCCGGCGGAACAGCTTCTGATCCACCAGTTCTTCGAGATTTCGGTTTGTCGCCGATATGATGCGGACATTGGTCATGACAGGACTGGTGCCGCCAACACGGTAAAATTCGCCGTCCTGTATGGCGCGGAGCAGCTTGGCCTGCATTTCAGCGGGCAGTTCTCCGATCTCATCCAGAAAAATGATACCGTTATCCGCCAACTCGAAATATCCTTTCTTGCCATTTTGATTAGCACCGGTAAAAGCGCCTTTTTCATATCCGAAAAACTCCGACTCCATCAGATTCGGAGCGATGGATGCGCAGTTGACTTTGATATAAGGCTGCAGCTTTCTGCTGCTGTTCTTCTGGATCACGTTTGCCAGCTTTTCCTTTCCGACGCCGGTTTCCCCCGTGATCAGCACATGGCAATCGTATTTTGCCACATTGAGTGCTTCATCCATGACAGAAACCATAGCCCGGGATTCACAGACGAATCCTTCCGCCTGGGCAAGCCGGAAGCCGGAACCTTCTTTCATATGTTCGTGTTTGCTCAAAGGATATGCGGGGTCGTCATTAACCGGAGCCTTTCTGGTTCGGGCATAGGCAAGGTACGGCACCAGCTCCTTCGTCATCAGGATGTCGAATTCATCATACGCTTCCAGGTAACCATCCGCACACCGGATATTGAGATGTCTGGAAATGGATTCGGTTATATATAGAGCGATGTTATAGTTATTGATCAGATTTGCAAAAAATACCGATCCGCCTGATTTTGTAGCCAGTATATTGATGGTTTCTGCCCCCGGTATATCTGCGCAGTTGATGGAGACATCGAAGAGAGAATCGATATTCAGCCGGTCAAGGCACTCCAGTGGTTTTAGGATATTAACGAAGTGGATCTCGTTAAATACCATGGACAGGAGTTCGTCCACCTTCTTGCCGCTCAGTACCAATTCGGTCTTTTTATCCAGAAGACAGATGATATTGGCTTCTTCTCCCACGACTCTACGTACCGCATGCCCGTATAGAAGGTTCATCATGAGGTTGTTGCCCACCACAAGGAAATTCTTTTTGTTGACCGCTTCTTTACTTACACTGAAAAGCGTTCCGGATTCGTTGAATGTGAAAAGTATCAGGTCCACCGGCACATCCTCCGGCTTTTTAATGACCGGGATCTCGTTGAAAGCAATGGCGTAGCCTTCGGCTTCTACCTGGCCAAACGCGCGGTTTACGGTATTGATCCTGCTGATATAAAGGGGTACGGTGGTCAGGGATGTATTGCAAAGGACTTCATCACCCACCTTGAGTCCTCTTTTATTGTTATATTCGCTGCCGATCTCTTCCACGACACCATAAAGAAGACCGCCCGTATCCGTGACCGGATTATGCAATTTCCCCCGCTTAATGACTATGTCAATTATTTTCTCTTTGATGGCCTCATCGTTATTGTTGGATTCCATCGATATCTGCTTGAAACTGGTACCCTCCAGATGGATCCTTCGGATGCCGATCCTCATTTCATCCGGATAGATTTCCCTGCTGTTGTCGACCTTCCATGCAATCGTCGGCAGTACGCTGCCGGGCTCCATTACGCGCCTGGTACCATATGACCCTTTCATACATTCCACTCCTGTTCTTTGGTGAGTTAAAAACGGTTCACTTGATTTGATGATACACCATACGTTCATTAAAAGCAAGCAGCGGATCTGGAAAACCACAGATGAAACCTGCGATAAACGCATTGACCCAGCTATTCGTTGCTATTATTTATTGTGAATGGTATAATCCAAGCAGCAAGGAGTGGAGAAAATGAGATTGAACAGATATCTGGCACATGCCGGAATAACCAGCAGACGTAAGGCGGATGAATTAATTGAAAACGGAAACGTCAAAGTCAACGGCAAACCAGTGAAAGAAATGGGCTACGATGTTTTGGAGGGCGACCGGGTTGAAGTCAACGGAACCCTGGTGGAAGCCCCGGGCAAGCCGGTTTATTATGCTTTAAACAAGCCCGTTGGATATATTACTTCTACAGACGATGAAAAAAACAGACCCGTGGTAACGGATCTGCTCACAGATGTGACCGCCAGGGTTTTTCCTGTTGGTAGGCTGGACTACAATACATCTGGCTTATTGATCATGACCAATGACGGAGATCTGGCATACAGGCTGAGTCATCCGAAGCACGAAGTTCCTAAAACGTATCTGGCGCTGATCAGCGGCACACTTTCCAGAGAACGCCTGAGCAAACTGCGAAAAGGCGTCGATATCGGCGGTTACATTACAAAGCCGGCTGTGGTCAATATATTGAAACAAGCAGAAAGATCCTGCCTCGTGGAGATCACCATCCATGAAGGCAAAAACCGGCAGGTCAGAAAAATGTTCGCTGCTGTGGGGAACCGTGTGGTGGATCTACAGCGTGTTGCGATCGGAGAGGTCAGGCTTGGCAGATTGCTGGAAGGCCATTATCGCAAACTGACTAAAGCAGAACTGGATTATCTGAAGTCTTTATAAGGAAATATTTAAAAAACGGCCCTTATCTGATCGGACATATCGTTTCAGATAAGGGCTTTTTATGTCATATGAACGAGTTTCCTGAAAATGAACCGATATATGTTCGAATTCAAGGGGAGCGAACACAAAAATGTTCGAATTGATCTGCCTTTCTTCATCGAAACGTTGAAAAAACTAAGCTTCAGAATTGGCACAGACTTTGCTTAATAATAGATTATGGCAAGGGGGCTCAAGAGCGCACCGATTGCTGAAAGCAATACCTAATAAATCTTAAAGCGTCTTTATTAAAGTCAAGAAAAAAGATCAGAAGCCAAACAAAAAATCAAAACAATATCTAAGGAGGATAAAATTATGAGTTCTAATCACGAAGGAGAACTGCAACGTGGACTCAAATCCAGGCACATGAACATGATCGCCATCGGCGGAGCCATCGGAACCGGTCTGTTCGTTGCTCTTGGAGGATCGCTCAGCGCGGCTGGTCCTGGCGGAGCTCTGCTGGCTTATGGAGTAATCGGCATCATGGTTTATTTCCTGATGACAAGCTTGGGCGAAATGTCCACCTACATGCCTGTCTCCGGAGCATTCGAAACATACGCGACAAAATTCGTTGATCCTGCACTGGGCTTTGCACTGGGCTGGAACTACTGGTACAACTGGGCTATCACTGTAGCCGCCGAGCTGGCTGCCGGCGCTATCGTCATCCAGTTCTGGCTGCCGGATTCAAATCCGGTCCTGTGGAGCGCGCTGTTCCTGGCGTTGCTGTTTGCACTTAACGCGTTTTCAGCAAAAATGTACGGCGAAAGCGAGTTCTGGTTTGCAGGCATCAAGGTTGTCACGATCGTAGTATTCCTCGTGATCGGTGTTTTGATGATCCTGGGCATCATGGGCGGGAAGGCGCCCGGATTCCAGAACTGGGTGCTGGAGGACGCTCCTTTTGCAGGAGGACTCATGGCTGTCATCAATATATTCATGATCGCCGGATTCTCATTCCAGGGAACTGAGCTTGTGGGCGTTGCTGCCGGCGAAGCGGAAGACCCTGAAAAGAATGTTCCTAAAGCGATCAGAACGGTATTTTGGCGTATACTCTTATTCTATATCGGCGCCATTATCGTAGTTGGATTCATCCTTCCATATAACGACCCGAATCTGCTTCAGGGCGGTGTAGAAAATGTGGCGGTCAGCCCATTCACTCTCATCTTCGAGAGAGCCGGGATCCTGGCAGCGGCATCCATCATGAATGCGGTCATCCTGACCTCGGTGCTGTCCTGCGGAAACTCCGGACTTTATGCGGCCACTCGTATGCTTTATGCAATGGCCGTTGAAGGAAAAGCGCCTAAAATGTTCACTAAGGTCAATAAGAGAGGCGTTCCGATGGCTGCTCTGATCGTGACCTCCATAATAGGAATGGCTGCATTCCTGTCATCCCTGGCTGGATCCGGAACCGTATATCTCTGGCTGGTCAATGCGTCGGGCCTGGCTGGATTCATTGCATGGCTCGGGATCGCCATTTCACATTACAAGTTCAGAAAAGCCTTCCTGGCTCAGGGACATAGCCTGGATGAGCTGAAGTTCACAGCGAAATGGTACCCGTTCGGACCGATCTTCGCTATGATCCTGTGCCTGATCGTTATCATCGGACAGGGAACCTTCGCTTTCTCGGGCGGGTCCATCGACTGGCTGGGAATCGTTGTAGCTTACATCGGCATTCCGCTTTTCCTTGCTTTATATTTGGGCTACAAGATTGTGAAGAAGACCAAGGCGGTGGATCCGGCAGAAGCCGACCTGTCAAAGGGTTACGCAAAGCAGATATAATATCAGGATAGAATGACGGTCCTGTCTCTATGGTTTGGGCAGATCAGCTATGAATAAAAAATGAATGTTTTTCCGGCAGGCAGCAATTAATCGCTCTCTGCCGGTTTTTTTGCCGGGAGCGCGAAACCTGCACACAGCCATAGTGAGCCTGAATTTACATCAGATTAGAATTGGCGTTTTTTCGCAGAGCTGATGATAGATAAAACTCATAACCAGGATGGCAGGTATGTCCAATCAGATAAGGGCTTTTTTATCATTCGTTTAAAATGCGGCTGAAAAAAAGGCTGCAAAAGCAGCGAAAACGCCGCAGGGATGTTGGGGAACACAAAAGTGAACATATATCGGTTCACTTTTAAAAGGACCGAACACAAAAACGTTCAACTCGGCCCGCAACTCTTCCTTTAAAGGTTGAAAAATCAACGTTTTAAAGTTGGCACAGACTTTGCTTATATAATAGATAAAGGCAAATCAGAAGCCAAATAAAAATTAAAAACAAAAATAAAAAATCAAAACCAAAATCCAAGGAGGATAAAATGATGAAAAAAGGCAACCCATACGGAACACACAGAGTTATTTCACCGAAAGGAGTCCTTCCTCAGCCGGCAGACGTGATCGACAACACAATGGAAATCTACGATAATGAAGTACTGATCGACGTACAGACCTTGAACATCGATTCCGCTTCTTTCACTCAGATTGAAAAACAGGCTAATGGAGATATTGAAGAAATCAAGAAGATCATGAAAGGCATTGTTGCCAAAGCCGGAAAACACAAGAACCCTGTAACCGGATCCGGCGGCATGCTGATCGGAACGGTTAAAGAAGTCGGCCCTGCATATGTAGGAGACCTCAAAGTAGGAGACAAAATCGCCACACTGGTTTCCCTGTCCCTGACTCCACTGGTGATAGAAGAAATTTTGGCTGTGCGCCCTAACATCGACCAGGTGGACATCAAAGGCCAGGCAATCCTGTTCCAGAGCGGCATCTATGCAAAGCTTCCTGAAGATATGCCTGAAGGACTTGCGCTTTCCGCACTGGACGTTGCAGGCGCTCCTGCTCAGACTGCAAAGCTCGTTAAGCCTGGCGATACTGTTGTGATCATCGGCGGCGGCGGCAAATCCGGGCTTCTCTGCTTATATGAGGCAAAGAAAAGAGCCGGTGTAACAGGCAAAGTCATCTGCATCGGCGGAAGCGAGAAGTCCACGGAAAGAGCCAGAAAGCTGAACCTGGCAGACGAATATTTCGCGGCGGATGCCACCGACGCAGTAGCGATTTACGAGAAGGTTTCCGAGCTCACCAATGGAGAACTGGCTGATCTGGTTATCAACTGCGTAAATATTGAAAACACTGAAATGGCGTCGATTATGTGCTGCAAAGATTTTGGAACCGTTTACTTCTTCTCCATGGCAACCAGCTTCACAAAGGCAGCCCTGGGAGCTGAAGGCGTAGGTAAAGATATCAACATGATCGTGGGAAACGGATACACAAAGGGCCACGCAGAGATCACCCTCCAGGTGCTTCGCGAGTGTGAGCCTTTAAGAAAATTATTCCAGGAAATGTATGCATAGTATCAATCTGGCGTATAACCTATATATTCGGAAGACCGAAAGGGAGAGAGTAAAAAAATGACAATTAGAAACTGGAAAGACGTCCCTCTTTGGAAGGATGTAACAGATGAACAATGGAATGACTGGCACTGGCAGGTTAAAAACAGACTGACCACCGTTGAGGAAATCGCGCAGGTTGTTAACCTGACACAGCAGGAAAAGGAAGACATTCAGAAAGTAATGGCAGGCTTCAGAGTCGGGATCACACCTTATTACGCATCCCTGATGGATCCGGACGATCCGAGTTGCCCGGTTAGAATGCAGGCCGTTCCTACCATAGCTGAAACACATCGTTCCCAGGCTGATATGCTGGATCCTCTTCACGAAGATGAGGACTCTCCGGCACCGGGTCTTACCCATAGATATCCGGATAGGGTACTTTTCCTGATTACGGACCAGTGCTCCATGTATTGCCGCCACTGCACCAGAAGAAGACTTGCCGGTGAAACTGACGGTGCCCGTTCAAGAGAAGACATCGATGCATGCATCGCGTACATCAAAAGGACACCGCAGGTCAGAGACGTACTGCTATCCGGAGGGGACTGCCTGCTGGTCAGCGATGAGAAGCTCGAATATATCATCAGTGAATTAAGAAAAATTCCGCATGTGGAGATCGTCAGACTGGGTACCAGAACACCGGTCGTTATGCCGCAGCGTATAACGGACAAGCTCTGCGAGATGCTGAAAAAGTATCATCCGATCTGGCTGAATACGCATTTCAACCACCCGAAAGAAATGACACCGGAAGCTTCCGAGGCATTGAAAAAGCTGGCGGATGCCGGAATTCCACTCGGAAACCAGAGCGTACTTTTAAGAGGAATCAATGATTGCCCGCACATCATGCGGGACCTGGTTCACGAACTGGTGAAAAATAGAGTCAGACCTTACTACATTTATCAGTGCGACCTGTCTCTGGGAATTGAACATTTCAGGACCAAGGTTGCAGCCGGCATCGAAATCATTGAAGGCCTCCGGGGACATACATCTGGATTCTGCGTCCCGACCTTCGTCGTAGATGCCCCGGGTGGCGGTGGCAAGACTCCGGTTATGCCTCAGTACATTGTTTCTCAGAGTCCGGACAAGGTGATCCTCAGAAATTATGAAGGTGTCATCACCACCTATACCGAGCCAAACCACATACAGCAGCTGGAGTGCAAATGCGACTATCACACCGGTAAAAAAGAATATCATTATGAGGGTGTCGCGGGTCTGGCACAGGGCGAGCACCTGTCATTGGAGCCGATGAATCTCCAGAGACACGAGAGGAACAAGCACAGATAAGAGGATGCAATGGGTTTGCTAAAAGAATTGGCAACTAAATATAAAACTGTCTCGATTGTGGGGATGGCCAAGAACTCGGGCAAAACAACAGCGCTCAACTACTTTATTGAAGAGGCTATGGATGAAGGGATGCTTCTTGGCGTGACTTCCACCGGACGGGATGGTGAGTCGACAGATCTTGTGACCGGCACCGAGAAACCAAGGGTCTACCTGTATTCGGGGACTCTGGTTTCGGTTCCGACCCAGCTTTACGAACTGGCAGATGCAGGCCTGGAAATCCTGAGAATGACAAATTACCATACTTCCATTGGCCAGGTCATGCTTTGCCGGGTAGTGGATTCCGGATATGTGCAGATCGCCGGACCTGTCAATACGGCAGACCATAGAAGGCTTTGCGGAGAAATGTTTGATCGTGGCGCAGAGATGGTGCTCATCGACGGCGCAATCGACAGAAAATCCATCGCGGCGCCGGAAACTTCCGATGCCATCATCCTGGCTACAGGCGCGGTGCTTTCCAGGAGTCTTAAACGGGTCGTGGAAGAGACCGCGCATATTGTCGGATTGTACCAATTACCTGAACTGGAGGCGGGCGAAGCCCGGAGTCTGCTGGAATCCGGACCGATGGACAGGATCGTTATTCTGGATAGGGTTGAACAAGGATTAACAGCAAGGGTGCTGGATCTTAAAACAGGACTTTCGGCATCAAGATTTCTGGATGATGAAATAAACGATGATTCCGAATCCGTCTTTATTCCAGGGGCCTTGACCAATAGTGTTATCGCTGATATCAATCCGGAAAAACTGAAAAGAGTCAAGGTGATCCTGAAGGATCCAACAAAAATATTTATTGACAGCATGAACTGGCAACAGCTGAGAAAAAAGGGATTTACAGCATATGTTCTGGACAATATAACGGTGGCCGCGGTCACAGTCAACCCGATGGCCCCTCTCGGCTATGCGTTTGGGCACGAAGAATTGAGATCTGCTATGGAAGGAGCTTTAATAGGGATACCGGTGATCGATGTCAGAATGTAGAGGGGATAGGGCCATGGCAAAAAGACTGGCAAATGTTAAAACCAGAAACCAGGTAGGATTGGATTATGTGATTTCATGTCTGAACATCATCACTCCTTATGGGAAAAAAGAGCTGAAGGGGCTTGTTCCCTTCCGGCGCGGCGAGGAAAGCCTCTTAAGGAGAGAGTTGCTTCGTGTTGCGTCTATGGCGGAGATCTATAGATCGCACAAAGAATTCTGCGATTCTATCGAAAGAGCTATGATGCTGATGAAGGATTGTGCCTTCACCATTGAAAGGGCTAAAAAAAATGTTCTGACTGTCGTGGAGCTTTACGAATTAAAATCCCTTCTTCTGGCTATGCGGGCATTGGATCAGGCTGTGGAACATGGAGCGGAGGAATTAAAAGAAATCTATCCGAAGGAGTTCCTACTGGAGGAAACGGAGGAACTGCTCAATGTCCTTGATCCAAGAGGAGACAGGATCAATACCTTTTATATTTATGACGAGTTTTCACCAAGACTGGGAGCTCTCAGGAAAGAAAAGAGAGAAATCGAGATACGGGCCCGCTCGCTTAGAAAAGCCGAAAGCATCAAATTGAAGGAAGAAAAGGGGATCAGTCTGACTCCAAAGTTCGATTTATCCGTATCAAAATCTGAAAGCTTAAGAATCAAGGAAATGGAATCCGTCGGCGAACTGGTTAAAATCGACGAGGACTATATGAGCGTAACCTTCGCCCTTAGGGAAAGCGATGAGGTTTGCGATCTGCTCCGGCGCACGGGTCTTCTTGATGCGGATATTGACGAGGAAGAAATGTCTGTGCGAGTGGAGCTGTCGAAAAAGGTGGCACGCTGCGAAAGAAATCTGCTGGAAAATTGCGGGAGGATCGGAAAGCTTGATATGACCTATGCCAAGGCTGTTCATGGGGTTATGCATCATCTGAACATGCCGGAAATCGTCGATGACCATATGCTGGAATTCGAAAACGGCAGACAGCTGCAGGTGGAAGATGTGCTGAAAAGGAAGGAAAGGGATTACTGCCCTGTCAGCATCTCGTTGAAGCAGGGCGTCACTTGCATCACAGGCGCCAACATGGGAGGCAAGACCGTATCGCTGAAGCTTGTGGGACTGGTGGCTATCATGGCCCAATATGGTTTTTTTGTACCGGCGGAAAATGCGCGGATAGGTCTTTCCAATTTTATACAGATGCTTATCGGAGACAGTCAGTCGATTGAGAGAGGTCTTTCCAGCTTCGGCAGTGAAATGGAGGAACTCAAGGAAATATTGGATAATAGCGAGGATCGTTCCTTGTTGCTGATCGATGAGATTGCAAGCGGAACCAATCCAAAGGAAGGTGCGGCACTTTGCAAGAGCCTGGTGGAATATCTGATGAAGAGGCCTTATATCAGCCTGATCACCACTCATTTCGACAATGTCACAGATGTTTCCGGGGTGGTGAATATGCAGGTCGCCGGACTGGCGGGCGCGGATTTTACGAAGCTTAAAAAAGAACTCCGCTATGCCAATCGTCGTGAAAGGATCGAGCTTGTAGGTAAATATATGGATTATCGCCTGATACGTATAAGCGGCACCGGCGATGTGCCTAAGGATGCGCTGAATATAGCCGGCATGCTTGGGGTATATAGTGAAATAATTGATAAAGCAAAAGAATACTTATAAGGAGTCAAGAATGAAAAGTAAATTGAATCTCGACCCGGCGCAAATAGATGAAGCCCGTTCCTGCGCGGCAAGGATCGCCAGCAGCATGCAGGGTTTCATAGACAAACATTCCACCGTTTCAACAGAAAGAACAGTCCTGAGGCTGCTTGGTGTTGACGGAGTGGACGATGTTGATACACCCTTGCCGAATGTTGTAGTGGATCAGTTGGATAATGCCGGTGTTTTATCAAAAGGAACAGCTTTCTGGATGGGCAATGCAATGATCCAGACAGGACTTGCGCCTCAGGAGATCGCGGAAAAAATGTCCGCTGGCGAACTGGATATTACAAAGCTACCGGTAACAGGTAAAAAAGAAATCGAAGACAGGATCAGGCCGGTGGTCTCGGAATCGCTCAAAGCCATCAGAACGCAGACCGAAGCCCGTGAAAAATATCTGGCTACCATAGGAGAAGGCAAGCGCCCTTATCTTTATGTTATCGTGGCTACAGGCAATATTTATGAAGATGTGGTGCAGGCCCAGGCTGCAGCTCGTCAGGGGGCGGATATTATCGCAGTTATCAGAACGACTGCCCAAAGTCTTCTGGACTATGTGCCTTTCGGCGCTACTACGGAGGGCTTCGGCGGCACCTACGCCACCCAGGAAAACTTCCGCATCATGAGAAAAGCTCTTGATGAGGTGGGCGAGGAAGTGGGGCGCTATATCAGGCTCTGCAACTACTCCTCAGGCTTATGCATGCCGGAAATCGCTGCCATGGGAGCTATAGAACGTCTTGATGTTATGCTGAATGACGCGCTGTATGGGATACTATTCCGCGATATCAATATGCAGAGGACCCTGATCGACCAATTTTTCTCAAGAGTCATCATCGGTTACTGCGGGATCATCTTCAATTCCGGAGAGGATAATTATCTGACCACTGCCGATGCATTTGAAGAAGCCCATACGGTGCTGGCGTCCCAATTCTTAAACGAACAGTTTGCAGTTCTTGCAAACATTAAAGAAGAATGCATGGGACTGGGGCATGCATTTGAAATGGATCCGGATATGGAAAATGGATTTTTGTATGAATTGGCCCAGGCGATCATGGCCAGGGAAATTTTCCCGAATGCAGCATTGAAGTATATGCCTCCTACGAAATTTATGACAGGCAATATATTCAAAGGAGCGATCCAGGACGCCCTGTTCAATCTGGTTTCTGTTTGGTCCGGACAATCTCTCCAGCTGTTGGGAATGCTTACGGAAGCCATCCATACTCCGCATATGCACGACAGATACCTTGCCCTTGAAAATGCCTCCTATATTTTCAATAATGCAAGGATGCTGGGAGAAGAGACTGAGTTTAAAAAGGACGGGTTGATCCAAAAGCGGGCTCAGGCGGTACTCAGAGATGCGAATGCTTTGCTGCATGATATTGAAAAGGAAGGCTTGTTCTCAACCATCGAGAAGGGCAAGTTCGGAGGCGTCAAGAGACCAAGAGACGGGGGGAAAGGCCTTGCAGGTGTATTTATGAAAGACCAGGATTACTTCAATCCGTTTATTCCGATGATGATGGGAGGTGCACAATAATGTTAGCCGGCAGCCAAAATACAAAAGTTGCAAATACTGCAACGGCACAGGTCGATCTGACGAAAGTGAAACCCTATGGGGATACGATGAACGACGGCATGACCGAGCTGGCATTCACCCTTCCGGTTCCTTATGGCGAAGAGGCTTCAGAAGCAGCGAAGCTGCTGGTCAAAAAAATGGGCTTTGATGATCCCGCGGTCGTATACTCCAAAGATATGGGGGGCGGATTCACGTTCTTTATCGTTTACGGCAAATGCCAGCACACGGTGGATTTCACCCAGATCAAAGTGACCAAGGTTGAGACGGATGTGATGGACAGGGAAGAATGCGGCAGGTACATCGAAGAAAACATTGGACGGACGGTCGTTATAGTGGGCGCTTCTACCGGGAGCGACGCGCATACAGTAGGTATAGATGCCATCATGAACATGAAAGGGTTCCATGGTCACTATGGCCTGGAGAGATACAAAGGGATCGAAGCCATCAACATGGGCTCCCAAGTGCCCAATGAGGTGCTTATAGCTAAGGCAATAGAGGTCAATGCCGATGCGATCCTGGTGTCTCAAACCGTTACCCAGAAGGATATCCATATCTCCAATCTCACCAACATGGTGGAACTGCTGGAGGCTGAAGGCCTGAGGGACAAGGTGATCCTCGTCTGCGGGGGTCCGAGGATATCCCACGAACTGGCCCAGGAACTGGGATACGATGCCGGCTTCGGCCCGCATTCCTACGCGGAAGACACTGCATCCTTCGTTTTGACGGAAATAGTCAAAAGAGGTATGGTTGACAAAAAACCGTTGTAGGGTATTTATTTGACATTGCTTATTAAGTATATTGCGAAAGGGAACGAATACATGATAAACAAAATCAAAACTGCCCAGGAGGCGGTCGCGGAGATCCAGGACGGTGCGTCGATCATGGTCGGCGGCTTCATGGTCGTTGGCACTCCTGAGATATTGATCGATGCTCTTGTCGAAAAAGGCGTGAAGGATCTGACTATAATATGCAATGATGCGGGACTGCCTGGAAGAGGTGTCGGGAAGCTGCTGACAAACGGCCAAATCAAGACCCTGATCGCTTCTCATGTAGGATTGAATCCTGAAGTGGCCCAGCGGATGAACACGGACGTGCCGGAAGATAAACTCGAATGCATACTGGTCCCCCAGGGGACTCTTGCTGAACGGATCAGAGCGGCAGGGGCCGGACTCGGGGGCTTTCTGACGCCAACCGGTGTGGGGACTATCGTGGCAGAAGGGAAACAGGTCATCCATATGGATGGCAAGGACTACCTGCTGGAAAAACCGCTGAAGGCGGATTACGCTTTTATCAGAGGATCTGTTACGGATCAATTCGGGAACACGACCTACAATGAATCCACCAGGAATTTCAATCCTTTGATGGCTACAGCCGCCGAACATGTCATCGTTGGCACTTGTGAAATCGTTGAAACTGGAGAAATAGACCCTAATCACGTGATGACTCCGGGCATATTCGTAGACGCAATCGTAGGAGGTGAGAAACCATGGCAGATATAAAAGTGAGGATCGCGTCCCGCGTTGCGAAGGAACTCAAGGACGGAGACGTAGTCAATCTGGGCATTGGCTTGCCTACAATGGTGGCAAATTATATCCCTCATGGCGTGGATATCGTGCTGCAGTCTGAAAACGGCTTTTTGGGTATCGGACCCGCTCCTGCAAAAGGAGAAGAAGATGTGGATCTGATCAATGCCGGGGCTCAGTACGTTACGGTCAAGACAGGAGCAAGCTTCTTCGACAGCGCAACGTCCTTTGGCATCATCAGAGGAGGCCATGTGGATGCAACAGTGCTGGGATCCCTGGAGGTGGACCGTCACGGCAACCTGGCGAACTGGATCGTTCCGGGCAAAATGGTGCCAGGAATGGGAGGTGCCATGGATCTTGTTTCCGGAGCGAAAAAGGTTATCATTGCCATGCAGCATACCAACAAGGGTGTTCATAAAATCCTTGATGAATGCACGCTTCCATACACGGCCATCAAAGTTGTGGACATGATCGTCACGGAAATGGGCGTCATGGAAATCACCCCGGAAGGGCTGGTTTTGAAGGAACTTCATCCGGAGTTCACATTGGATGAGATCAAAGCAGCAACTGGCTGCAAGCTGATCATATCTCCTGATTTAAAGCCGATGGAAGAGGAATAAGCGTTACTTATACTTGTTATTAATGAGCGTCTTTCCGCAATTTTGCGGAAAGACGCTCATTTTCTATTATCCAAGCATAATAAACTTGACGAAGCCAGCAGGAAGGTGTAAATTAAATCTGTATCAAACAGTGTTTTAATCGCGGTTTAAACCGTGGTTTAAATCTTTAGCAGGAGGTTTCCATCAGGTAAAATGTCAAAGGAAAAAGTCTTTGAGGCGGCAGAAAAACTTATCAAGCTCCATGGAGTCGAGGGGCTGACAATAAGGAAAATTGCAGAACTGGCTGGAACCAACGTGGCCTCTGTCAATTATTATTACGGTTCCAAAGAAAAGCTGGTCAATGAAGTTTTAAAGAAGCAATTTGAAGCCTTGTCTAAATGCTTCAAAATTTTGGATGATCAGGATTCGGATCCTTTCGATCGTCTGAAAAGCTTCTTTTTTTTATATGCCTCCATATTGGCAGAATATCCGGATCTTGCAAAACGCGTCTTTTATCAAGAAAACCTCTTCGATTCTCAAAAGGAATATATTGAATTTATCAAAAGTCAGGGTTTTGAAAAGCTGGTGGATACGATCATCGAAATTGTGGGAGAAGAAAATACAGACAAGACCATGCACATGATACCGCAAATGTTTGCAGCCATACTATTTCCGGAAATATTGGGAAATAAAATATTCAGGGACGTACTTCCATTAGAGCAAAGTGTAGAGTTGTTCTTGACCCACTACTTTTATCAGTATAATCCTGTAGAAAAGAAAAAAACTGGAGGTCCATATAGGAAATGAATGGAGAAAAACATTGCATTGTTCTTCAAAACATCAGCAAGTATTTTGGAGACAAGCAGGTCTTGGACAATATCGATTTGAAGATTCCCCGTGGTTCAATTTACGGCATTCTTGGGCCTTCGGGCTGCGGGAAAACCACTACTGTTAAAATAATGGCGGGAATACTTGAAGGGACCTCCGGAGACGCGTATGTACTGGGAGAGAGGATGCCGCAGCTTGCCATGATGGATCGCATAGGTTATATGGCTCAATCGGATGCTCTCTATACGGCGATGTCAGCTTATGAGAATCTTGCGTTTTTCGCATCCCTCTATGGTATGAAAAAACCACTTGTCACAGAGAGGATTGATGAAGTTATTTCCCTGATCAACCTTGGGGAATATTTGCACAGCCCAGTATCCGTATTTTCCGGAGGCATGAAGCGCCGGTTGTCTTTGGCTATGGCTCTGATCCATCACCCGCAAGTTCTGATTTTGGATGAACCAACGGTAGGCATAGACCCACTGCTGCGCAAGGATATCTGGGGCAAGCTCAATCAAATGGCTGCCACTGGAGTCGCCATAATCATTACTACTCATGTCATGGATGAGGCAGACAAATGCAGCCGCCTGGCGATGATGCGAAGCGGAAGGATTATTGCTGAAGGAACTCCGGAGGAATTGCAGAAGAACATCAATGCAACAGATATTGAAGAAGCGTTTATATATTACGGAGGTGGAATGGATGAGAATTAAAGCCATGGCTTTCAGGATCTTTCATCAAATCCGCCGCGACCGGAGGACACTTGCACTGGTTCTGCTGGCTCCAATGCTTCTGATATCGCTCCTGTATGTCATACTTGACTCAACGACGACGGATTACAGAGTGGGTATTGTCAACGCCCCTCAAAGCTACATAGACAAATTATATGAGAACAATGTCGATACCATACGATTGTCCGGGGAGGATGAACTGGAGGCCATCGAAACGGGGGCTGTCATCGCTACAGTTAATATGGTTGGCGGCAAGCTATATATTAAAATTGATGGCACAAACTCGTCGAAAGCGACATCGCTTTTAGCAATTCTGGAGATGGCATCAAAAGAAAAATCGGAACAGCACCGTGCCGATACGGCGTCAGACATAGATTATATTTACGGTTCTCCTGAGTTGTCGGTTTTCGATCACTTTGGCTCTACGCTTATTGGAATCATCGTGTTTTTCTTCGTATTTCTGATTTCCGGCATATCTTTCCTGGGGGAAAGGACCTCGGGCACTTTGGAAAAACTATTATCTACGCCAATCAGAAGATGGGAGATCGTGGTTGGATATGCAGCAGGGTTTGGATTTCTGACAATCCTTCAATCCGCATTGATAACATTTTTTGTTGTATATGTTCTGGATGTGGTCATGGTTGGATCATTTTGGCTGGTGCTATTGATTACACTATTGTCAGCTCTGGCAGCGCTGACTCTTGGAACGTTGATCTCATCGGCTGCGGCCAGCGAGTTTCAGATGATCCAGTTCATCCCGATCATCATCGTGCCTCAGATATTCTTCTCCGGCCTGTTTGACCTTTCTCCCGGCTGGAGCGCTGTAGGCAAAGTCATGCCGCTATATTATGTGGCGGACGCATTGAATAAGGTTATGATAAAAGGAGACGGGCTGAATGCCATTGCATTGGATATCGTTGTCCTTGTGGGATTTTCCGCCATGTGCATGGCGGGCAACACATTGCTGCTGAAGAAGTATCGCAGGGTTTGATGATAGGGAGGAACGTGAACATGGATCACTCTAAAATAAAGGATAAGATCGCAAAAGCAAACATCCATCCAAGGAAGAAAGCCTTGCCGCTGATCCTGCTCCTGGCTATTGGCATTGCAGCGGCTGCCTACTATTTTCTGGGCATCAGCCGCGATACATTGCTGGGAGAAGTTGAAGCGACCCTATATCCGCATAAGGCTGAAGTAGCCGGCAAGATCCTTGAGATGCCCATAGACTTGGGCTCGGAAGTGAAAAAGGGAGCTATCCTTGCCGTTATTGAAAATACCGGATTGCGCTATGATATTGAGCAGATGGAATTGTTGATAGAAAAACAAAAGCTTGCGTTATCCGAGTCTCAACTGGGTGCGGAAGGAAGTACCCAGGCTGAAAGAAATCTTGCTGTGGCGCAGGCCGCCTATAACAGTGCTTTAGCCACCTGCAACAAAGCACAGAACGACTATCAGAATGCCGCAATCCTTTATCAGGAGGGTGCGATTTCAAAGGATAGCCTCGACAATGCAAAGTTGAAGGCCGATAATGCCAGAGAGGCTCTTGCTGCGGCAGCGGCCCAGTTGCAGGGCGCGTCCAGCCAGACCTCCGCAAAATCCGCGGAGCTGGATATGAAGCAAAATGAGAGCCGCCTAAGGCAGATGAAAGAAAATCTCGAAAAATATACGATCCGGGCTGCCGTTGACGGAACCGTCATGAGTTTGAGTTATGTTGCGGGAGACACCATCGCCCCCGGTTATAATCTAGCTGATATCGCAAGTGCTGGAGGGAAGTATCTTGTTTTCTACGTTCCGGAAGAGAGATTGGGACAAATCGATTATGGGGGAGAGGTCATCGTCTTCAGCAAGGGTAGAAGATACACCGGCATTGTGAAATATATCGACGTGAACAGTCAGTATACGCCTAAGGACATGCAAACCGCCGCTAATAAGAATAAAGAAAGCTTCAAAATAAAGGCCCTGCTTCCTGATGATGTCCCGCTGAAGCCGGGAGAAACCGCTGAGGTGGAAATCAAATATGACTAGAACTTATATATCATTGATTTTTGGACTTCTTCTCTGGGGAAGCATGGGCGTATTCGTGAGGCAGGTTACTCTGCCGAGCCAGGAAATCATATTGATCCGCTATATCCTTGGAAGCCTTTTTCTTCTTCTGGTATTTTTGCTTCGCCGGCAGAAGCCGGATAGTTCCGCACTGAAGAAATGCCTGCCGCTACTGGCCATTTCGGGCTTTGCCATGGGAGTCAATGGCATTTTCCTTTTCAAGGCTTATATGCTGACAACGATCAGCGCAGCCACGCTGGCCTATTACTGCGCTCCGCTTCTGGTTATGGCCGCATCCGTCATCCTGCTGAAAGAAAAGCTTAAGTGGGTCAAGGCGGCGGCAATAACCGCTGCGATGCTTGGGATGTTTCTTCTGAATGGAACCGGAGATATGGCAGGCCCGAATCCGGCAAAGGGGCTTGTTTACGGGTTGGCTGCTGCTGTACTATATGCAACAGTGACCATCACTAATAAATTTGTTCGAGGGGTCTCAGGGCTGGAAGCAGCACTGGTGCAATTGATCCTGGCGATACCCCCGGTTCTTATATATACGCTGATGGTCCACAGGGGGCCATGGCATTTGAACGGTGCGGCGGAGATCCTGGCGCTGTTGATGATGGGGATCGTTCAGACAGGGCTTTGCTATCTTATCTATTTTTCAGCCATCCAGAAATTGCCCGGCCAGACCATCGCGCTACTAAGTTATATCGATCCGGCATCCGCATTATTCTTTTCTGCGATATTTCTGCATGAAAGGCTGACGCCTGTCCAGCTGACGGGAGCACTGCTGATCCTGGGCGGTGCGGCATTCGGTGAACTGTACAAAAAGAAAACCGGCCTATCGGGCCGGGCTGATATTTAAACCGTGAACAGAGGAATATTTATTATTGACCCTTATAGGCTGCTTTAAGGCTGGAAATTTCCTGCGCATATCCAGAAAGCTCGTCATTGGGAGTTTCAAGAATACACGGAAGTCCCCTGACAACCGGGTGATTGATGAATCTCACAATGGCTTCAAATCCGATTTTCCCCTCTCCGATCCTTGCGTGCCGGTCCTTTCGGGCTCCGGGAGCGTTGTTGCTGTCATTGATATGAAATGCTTTCAGGCGATCAAGGCCGATGATCCGGTCAAATTCTGAAAAAACTCCATCAAGATCGCTAATGATATCGTATCCGGCATCGCTTACATGGCAAGTGTCCATGCAGACACCGATTTTTTCTGAGAGCTCCACTCTGTCAATAATCGCACGCAGTTCTTCGAAACGCCCTCCAATTTCTGTGCCTTTGCCGGCCATGGTCTCAAGAAGCATGATAGTGCTTTGATCGGGTTTAATGATATCGTTCATTATTTCTGCGATTTTGGCGATCCCGGTTTCCACCCCCTGACCCACATGGTTTCCGGGATGAAAGTTGTAATAATTGCCCGGCGTGTATTCCGTCCTTGCCAAGTCATCCGCCATTACCATATACGCAAAATCACGGATCTTCGGATCGGCAGAGCAGGGATTTAGCGTATAAGGCGAATGGGCTATGATTTTCCCAAAATCGTTGAGCTTCCAAATCGACAAGAATCGGGAGATATCATCCAAGTCCAATTCCCTGGCCTTGCCGCCTCTGGGATTTCTGGTAAAAAACTGGAAAGTATTGGCCCCTACGGAGATGGCATCCTTCGCCATGTTTTCATATCCTTTGGAACTGGTCAAGTGGCACCCAATATATAACATGCTGATCCTCCATTATAGCAGTGTTTCCTGAGTGTCTTTATCAAACACATGCAGCTTGGCCGGATCGAATGTGACTTTGATCCTTTCGTCCATCTGGGCAGTTGTGGAGTTAGGCACTCTGGCCGTTAGTTTATTCCCCTTATAGTTTATATAAAGGTAAACCTCTGCTCCCATAAGTTCCCGGACTTCCACCAGAGCTTCTACATAAGGGAGGTCATCCCTATCTACTTCATTGACATCTTCGGGCCTCACGCCCAGTACAACGGCATGATCCAGATGCTCCTCGAGATTTTTATCAGCCAGCCTCTCAGGCAGGATATAAAAACGGGCATGCTCCACTTCCATATAATGCCCTTTTTCATCCTTTCGGAGGGTGGTATCGATGAAATTCATCTGCGGTGTGCCGATAAAACCTGCTACGAACATATTGCGCGGATGATCATACAGATACTGCGGGGCATCGATCTGCTGGATGAAGCCGTCCTTCATCACCACAATGGTGTCTCCCATGGTCATGGCTTCCGTCTGATCATGGGTCACATAGATGAAGGTCGTTCCCAATCTTTTATGGAGCTTGGCAATTTCTGTGCGCATGGATGCCCGAAGCTTGGCATCCAGATTTGAGAGAGGCTCATCCAGGAGAAAAACGGAAGGATTCCTTACCATGGCGCGGCCAAGGGCTACCCGCTGTCTCTGCCCGCCGGAAAGGGCTTTCGGCTTTCTGTCTAGAAGATGCTCTATGTCCAAAATCCTGGCTGCCTCCCGGACCTTTCTATCTATATCATCTTTGGGCTCTTTTCGAAGCTCGAGTGCGAATGCCATATTTTTATATACCGTCATATGAGGGTAAAGGGCATAGTTTTGAAAAACCATTGCGATATCCCTGTCTTTCGGAGGCACATTGTTGACGACTTTGCCGTCGATGAGGATCTCGCCGGAGCTGATTTCTTCCAGACCGGCCAGCATCCTGAGAGTGGTTGATTTCCCGCAGCCCGAGGGACCTACAAGAACAACGAATCCTTTGTCGGGAATATCCAGATTAAAATCGTGAACAGCAATAACGCCGCCAGGGAACTCTTTAACAACATTTCGGAATAATATCGTAGCCATGTCTTTGCCCTCCCGAAATCATTATAGTAGGAATTTTTAGAATCAGTCAAGACAAACTTTGAGGCCCTGCAGCCCCCGAATGATACTTTGTTGTAATTTTCTGAATACAGGAGTAAAATATTGTAAGAAACGGCAGAACAGGAGAATCACATGAGAGGGAGCGGAATATTGTTGCCGGTGTCCAGTTTGCCTTCAAAATACGGCATAGGCACCTTGGGTAAAGAGGCATATGGATTTGTTGATTTTTTAGAGAAAGCGGGGCAGACTTACTGGCAGATCCTGCCATTGGGACAGACGGGCTACGGAGACAGCCCTTATCAGAGCTTCTCTGCTTTTGCATGCAATCCCTATTTCATCGATATCGACAGATTGAAAAAACTTGCGCTTCTGACAGAGGAGGAAATCAATAGCTCCGGAATGAATGAGACTCCTGGAAACATCGACTATGCGAACCTTTATGACACGAGATTGCCTTTGCTGCGAAAGGCTGCAGCCAGAATGGATCCTCATGAAAGGGATTACATCGCATTTGTGGCAGACAATGCCGAATGGCTTGAAAGCTATGGGCTTTTTATGGCTGTCAAGGCCGAAAGGAATATGGATCCATTGTGGAAATGGCCGAAAACCATTCGGCTGGCTGATAAGGCAAAAATTGAAAAGGAACGGATCAGGCTGAAAGAAGAAATCGAATTCTGGCGCCGGATCCAATATTTGTTTTCGACTCAATGGAAGATGTTGAAAGAATATGCCAACAAAATGGGTATAAAAATAATAGGCGACATGCCAATATATGTATCTGCGGACTCCACGGAGCTTTGGATGGAGCCGGAACTATTTCAGACAGATGAAAGCATCAAGCTTTGCGATGTCGCCGGATGTCCTCCGGATGCCTTTTCGAAAAATGGCCAGCTTTGGGGAAACCCGCTTTATGACTGGGAGTACCATAAAAAAACGGGATTTGAATGGTGGGTCCGCCGATTCAGACATGCAGGAAGTCTTTATGATATCGTGCGATTCGATCATTTCAGAGGCTTGTCCGGGTATTATTCGATCCCGGCTGACCACAAAACAGCCAGACGAGGAAGCTGGAAAGAAGGGCCGGGCAGCTGTTTTATCAAGGCTATCAAAGAAGAACTTCCTGAGGTCGGGATCATAGCCGAAGATTTGGGCTTTTTAACGGAGGACGTGAAGGCGCTTTTGACAGAAAGTGGATTTCCGGGCATGAAGGTTCTGCAGTTCGCCTTCGATTCCAGAGAGCGGAGCGATTATCTTCCTTATAATTACGAAAGGAACAGCGTGGTTTATACCGGAACTCATGATAATACGACGATCAAGGGATGGGAAACATCTGCACCGGAGGAGGATGTGAGCTTCGCTAGAGAATACATGGGGATCAGCCCGGAGGACGATTTGTCAAGAGCCTTCATCAGGCTGGCCATGGCCAGCGTTTCAGATACCTGCATCATACCGGCGCAGGATTGGCTGGGTTTGGGAGAAGAGGCCCGGATGAACATCCCATCAACAACTTCAGGCAACTGGAAATGGAGACTGAAAAAAGGCATGCTTAACGACGATCTGGCAGCGGAGATCCAAAGAACGACAGATATTTACGGCAGACTGCAGCATTCATAAAAATGCCGCCGGCAATACACCTAAATGGATCAAATTTTATTGCACATATAACTTTACTATTACTTAATTCTTTAATTTAATCTTGAAAAACGAAGGAGGAAGATTATGAAAAAGTTTTTGGCAGTTCTTTTGATACTTTTATTGGCATTCACTTTCGTCGGATGCGGCGGAGGAGAGAAAGAAGAAGGAGTAGAGGTATATTTCCTGAACTTCAAACCGGAGGTCGAATCAGTGTATGCATCCATAGCTGAAGATTATGCAGCGGAAACAGGCAATACCCTTAAAGTAGTCACCGCAGCATCCGGGACCTACGAGCAAACATTGAAATCTGAGATCGCAAAATCAGAGGCACCGGTCATATTCCAGCTGAATGGCCCGGTGGGCTATGAGGCATGGAAAGATTATTGCATGGATCTTTCAGGAACTGAATTCTACAATATGCTGGCAGATAAGAATATGGCTATAAAAGAAGGTGAAGGAGTGTACGGCATCCCTTATGCAGTGGAGGGCTACGGAATTATCTATAATAAGGCTATTATGGATAAATATTTTGCCCTTGAAGGCGCGGTTGCAACCGGCATGGAGGATATCAACAACTTTGCTTCCCTGAAAGCAGTGGTCGAAGACATGACAGTCAGAAAAGAAGCCCTGGGCATAGAAGGGGTCTTCGCATCTACGTCTCTGGCCAGCGGCAATCAATGGAGGTGGCAGACCCATCTTGCCAACATCCCGTTATTCTATGAATTCAGCGACATGCAGGGCTATGACAATACGGTCATGGCCGGATTGGATGCTTCTACCATAGGATTCACTTACAATCAGAACTTTAAAAACATATTCGATCTCTATATCAACAATTCATGCACAGCTAAAACTCTGATAGCGGCAAAGACCGTTGACGACTCCATGGCTGAATTTGCACTGGGAAAATGCGCTATGGTCCAGAACGGCAACTGGGGCTGGGGCCAGATATCCGGAGTGGCCGGCAACACAGTCGCAGAGGAGGATGTCATGTTCCTGCCTATCTATACAGGCGTTGACGGAGAAGAAGCTCAGGGCCTTTGCGTAGGGACAGAAAACTATTTCGCCATCAATTCTAAAGCCACAGAAGAACAGCAGGCGGCTGCGCTGAATTTCCTTGAATGGTTGTTCGGCAGTGATACCGGCAAGGCCTATGTGATAGGTGAACTGGGCTTCATCGCTCCGTTCACGACCTTTGGCGAGGAAGAAAAACCGACGGATCCCCTGGCAAAGAATGTCCTTGCCTGGATCGAAAAAGAAGGGATAGAGTCTGTTGCATGGACATTTGCGGCGTTCCCGTCGGAACAATTCAAAAATGACTTTGGAGACGCTCTGTTAGAGTATGCCCAGGGGAGTCAGGACTGGAATTATGTTGTCAATGTAGTCAAGACTTCCTGGGAAAGCGAATATGCAGCGGCACATAAATAATCATATTGAAATTAGGGCGCCTTTATGGCGCCCTTGCCATCAAATGAGCCGTACTTGCCTGGGGAGGAATTCTATATGCAGCGCGCTTTGAAAAAATACTATCCGATATTCGTCATACCTACCGCGCTGGCTTTTGCCATAGCTTTTGCGATCCCTTTTTTAGCGGGCATCATGCTTTCCTTTACTGAGTTCAGAACAGTGGTGGATGCGCAATTCGTTGGCCTTGCAAACTATTACAAGGCGTTTTCCAATGAGGATTTCAAGAATGCATTGATATTCACTGCGCAATTTACAGTGGTTTCTGTGATCATCATCAATCTTCTTGGATTTACATTCGCCTCGATCCTTACAAGAGCGCTGCGGGGGACCAACGGCTTCCGTACAGTGCTCTTTATGCCGAATCTTATTGGAGGGATCGTTTTAGGCTACATTTGGCAAATGATACTCAACAGTCTATTGTACTACTCAGAACTGACTATTTATGCAGATGCAAAATATGGTTTCTGGGGCCTTGTTCTACTGATGACCTGGCAGTTGACAGGATATATGATGATCATATATATCGCAGCGATCCAAAACATCCCGGTGGAGTTGATCGAGGCGGCTAAGGTGGATGGCGCTTCGAAAACGGATATTTTAAGGCATGTCACAATTCCCATGGTAATGCCGGCCTTTACGATCTGTATTTTTCTCACGCTGACGAATTCCTTCAAGCTGTTTGATCAGAACCTTGCCCTCACTGCGGGTGCGCCTTCCAATAGGACAGCTATGCTGGCGCTGGATATCTATGACACCTTTTATGGCAGGGTGGGATGGGAAGGCGTGGGGCAGGCAAAAGCGGTCATATTCTTCCTGCTTGTTGCGGTGATCGCCTTTGCTCAACTCAGAATAACAAGAAGCAGGGAGGTGGAGAACTGATGCTGAAAGAAGACAATAAGAATGCAACCCAAAAGAATTCAATCAAAATGAAAGAGAAGGCCACGGGGATGTTTTACATCATGCTTGCGGTTTCCGTTGCATATCTGGCACCCGTGGCGATCGTTTTCTACAATTCCTTTAAAAGCAAGCTTTACATCAGCAGCGAGCCATTCAACCTTCCGTCAAGAGTGACCTCCGTCGGATTTGACAATTATATTGAAGGGATCGAAAAAATCCAGTTTTTCAAGGCCTTTGGCTATTCGTTGTTTATCACGGTTTTTTCCGTAGCAGCCATCGTCCTGTTCACCGCCATGACGGCATGGTTCATTACCCGCATGAAAACCCGAGTCAGTAAAGCCTTGTATTACTCATTTGTTTTTTCAATGATCGTGCCGTTCCAGATGGTCATGTTTACAATGTCGAAAATGGCCAATATCCTGCATCTTGACAACCCGGTCGGAATCATATTCATCTATCTCGGATTCGGAGCCGGTTTATCCGTATTCCTTTTTTCAGGATTTGTAAAAAGCATACCGGTGGACATCGAGGAGGCGGCCATGATCGACGGCTGCAGCCCGATACAGACATTTTTCCTGGTGGTCTTTCCGATATTGAAGCCGACAGCCATCACGGTGGCGATTTTGAATACCATGTGGATATGGAACGATTATCTTCTGCCGTATCTCGTGATCGGCACAGAGTATAAAACCATCCCTATCGCTATCCAGTACCTGCGGGGAGGCTACGGCGCTGTGGATATGGGGCATATGATGGCTATGCTGATATTGGCGATCATTCCGATCATCATATTCTATCTGACCTGTCAGAAATATATCATCAAGGGTGTGGTTGCAGGGGCGGTCAAAGGATAGGCAATATCCTTGGCCTGCCAGCTGCTTCAGAATAAAATTAATCAACGAAGATGTTTTTCCAGCAAATCTATGAAAATATTCATAGATTCTTTCTTTGGGAAAATAGCGCGGGCGTTTTGCTTGTTGCCCCCACCCTTTCCCTGATAAATCGGCGCGTTTTCCTTCACGAGCTTGCCGCAATCCACGGATTTCCCGTCTGAAAACAACAGCAGAGTGTTTTCCGCAGGAGCTGCGATTATTAACAGCTTCCTGATTTTCTCAGTAAGAGGCCTTCCGATATTCAGCAGATCGTCCACAGGCATATCATCGTACTCACGGATAATGATACTGCTTTCCCGGGATGCACTGTCAAGCAGCGCTTCAATTTCAGCCATCCTTGATCTGGCTACAGATTGTTTCAGTACAAAAAGGGTGTCCCGGGTTTTTTTGTTTTTCATTTCCGCTGCAGCCATTTTATCTAATAAATCATCCAAACCTGCGGAATAGCGGTTGCCGATACTCATAAGCACATCATGTGATTTATCGAAGATGGCCAAAGCCCTTGCACCTGCTTCGAAGTAAACCCGGTACATCCCCTTGTAATTTTCAATCTTCAGGATCTTGATCAATCCCACCTGACCTGAGGTGGAGGGATGGGTGCCGCAGCAAGCCACGCAATCTGCCGGATCGTTGATATCCCCTACACAAACGATCGAGATCTCCTCATCGATGGCAAGGGCCTTGCGCAATGGAAGCCCTGAGGCTTCTTTTCTGCTTTCGAAGTTCCGCACTGTAACAGGTACGTTTTGCCATATGATTTCATTGGCCGATCTTTCGATTTTCATGGCTAGCAGCCAGTCGATCTGTTCAGGCCTTGGATTCTGACCACTTGGCTCGGCTTCGAGATTCATATCGATGGTCATATAGTTTTCTCCCATATGGAAGCCTCTGTTAACAGCACCGCATTCCCGGAAAAAAACGCCTGAAAGAATGTGTTCTCCGCAGTGGCGCTGCATACTGTCAAATCGTCGGCCCCAATCCAGAATGAGCTCAACTATGTCGCCGGCCTTGGGCAGAACGTCTAAGTTATCCACAGCTACGCTGTGGTAGACTACACCATCCTTTTCATAGACCTGCGTTACAAGAAGATCGCCGATATATCCGCTATCGCAGGATTGTCCTCCTCCCTCTGGAAAGAACAGGGTCTTGTCCAGCACAAGTGTCCGGCTTTCCGCATCTGAGGAAATGACTGACGCTTCAGATCTACTCAAGTAAACATCCTCTTTGAACAGTTTTTTTGTGGTCATATTTGTACTCCCGTCAATAGCTATGAACAGCCTAAAAATTTCAAAATAATTATAGCACAATATTGGGGAATGTTATATAATAACGAATATAGTACAAGTTTGCTATGAGAATTCGTTTTGTTTGTGGTATCAGAATCTGTCTAATGCGGTTGCATTTACAAGAAATAGACCTGTGGATAAATCCTTTGGAAGTAAATTACAAAATGCCTAAAAACCTTTAAAATGCAACATTTAAACAAAAAATTATTTTCCACAGGCCCCTTGGGATAAAATTGTATACGATCCCGGCGGCCATGTGGATAAATCCCGCGAGGCTCGATTTTAAAAGGTTTTTGGGGTGTTGAAAAATCGTTTTACTCATAAATGCGCGGTTTACATAAAATTCAGAAAAGTAGAAAATCCCGGCGCTGGAAATGCAGCATTTTACCGGGTTTAAAATAATGAATTAAGCACGAAAGGTATGGATTAAGGAGAAAAGTATGCTTAAGGAGAAAAGTATATACAGGGAGGAACTCCCTGTAAATGTTCTGGTGACCAATATTCTGGATTATCCGATACATTTTCATAATGATCTGGAAGTGGTTTATATGCTGGGCGGATCCATCAGCATGAAAAATGGGTATTATACTTATATTTTAAAGCAGGGGGACATATTCATACTGAATCCTCGCGAGATCCACAGCTTTGAAAGCACCGGCGAAAAAAATATGGTTATGATGCTCCAACTGGATACCGCCTACTTTTCCAATTATTATGAGAGTCTGAAAAACAGTTTCTTTGTAACAGATATGGAGGATGATTCCGATGAAAGCCTGGAGATCCTCCGTAATATTCTGGCCAAGATCATGATGGAAGTCCTTCAAAAGGGCTATGGCTATGAGTCAAAGGTGATAGAATCGGCTCATAATATGCTGACGTGCCTGTTTTCGGATTTTCAATATTACCTCATGGAAGACGGAAAGTTTGTGAATGGGTCCAAGAATAAGGGCAACAAAATCCTGGCAGGCAGACTGAACAGGATCACGGACTATATGTATGATAACTATTCAAGGAAGCTGACGCTCAACGAAATCGCCGACCGGGAACATCTCTCGATCTATTATCTCTCCCATGTCATCAAGGAAGCCACAGGACTTTCATTTCAGGAATTGTTGAGCTTCATAAGAGTGGAGCAGTCAGAAAAGCTGCTGCTTGGAACAAATAAAAAAATCGGCGCCATCGCGGATGAAACCGGCTTTTCTGCTGTACGCTATTATATCAAACACTTTGAAACATGGTATGGTATGCATCCTTTGGAATACCGGAAGAAATTTACGGGTAAAGTGGCCAGCCGGGAAATCGTCGCTAAATATGAAAGGACGGCTCCGGTGGAGATCGAGGCGGCGATCAGAAGACAGGTCAAGGGCGTGTACAATAACTATCTTGCAGGTAAAAGGGCAAAGCCTGTCATTGTGGACATCGATATCGTGGAAACTCTCTCAGAGAATTCCGTGCCGAAGGGATTCCCGGAAGATTTCCTTGAGGCCGATGTCATGAAACCGGCAGCACGGCCTTATAATCTTTTGAAATCGCTGAAGGAAAGGATTCTGGCAGCGGGAGAGAACTATATCGTCTCGACTTCTGCGAAAAATGCCAATGAGATCAATTCCATAAGCATTCTTGTCTATAATATCAACAAGGATTTGAAGAAAACACTTTTGACTGCCACTGCCCGGGAGCATGCCTTTGAAGCCATCAAGGCTTTCGAGGAGGAGCAGGAGGTGCTGATCCGCTGCAGCGGGCTCAATGGGGAATATAAGGTGAGCCGATATAAAATGAACCGGGAATCCGCCATCACTGCCTATGAGGAAAGTCTGAAGACGGAAGGTCTGGCATCCAAGCGCCGTTCCATCATCAACAATTGGAGCACCTTGCCAGGTATTGAGTTCGGAAAGGCGGCCGTAACAGACACATTAAGTCTTAGAAGCACGTTGAAAGGCTTATCCGCCGAATTAATTCTTGTAGATAAGCAAAGTAGTTAAAATTTGCCAGCAACGATATTATTGCCAAATTATTCTGTCAGAAGTAGAATCAAAATAAAGGACAGACATAAGGAAAGCAAAAAGTAATGTAATTCCAATCCATTTAGAAGAACGGGGGAAAGAATATGAACTTACTTATTATCGGTGCTGGCGGTGTTGGCACTTCTGCTGCCATGATTATAAAAAGAGCGAAGGAGCAGGGCGACTGGGCAAAAAAAGTTGTTATATCAGATTACAACTTGGCCAGAGCCCAGGATGTCGCGAACAATATTTGCGGCGGCGGCAAATTCATACCGGAGAAAATTGATGCTAAAGATCCAAAAAGCATGACCGAAGTGATCAAAAAGCATGGCATCACCTGGGTGATGAATGCAGTGGAGCCCACTTTCAACTTTACGATCTTTGACACCTGTCTGGAAAACAAAGTGGGCTATTTAGACTGTGCAATGACACTTTCAGAGCCTCATCCGGAAAAGCCGTTTGAAAAAGTCCATGTCAAACTGGGCGATTATCAATTTGCCAAACACGAAGAATGGGAGAAAGCGGGCTGCATGGCCATCGTAGGTTCCGGTGTTGAACCGGGCATGGCGGACGTATTTGCGAGGTATTCAGAAAAGCACCTGTTTGATACCATTGATGAAGTGAATGTAAGAGACGGGGACAATTACACCGGGAATGAGAGCGATTTTGGATTTTCCGTGTGGACGACCATTGAAGAATGTCTGAATGCTCCGGTGATCTGGGAGAAGGGCAAGGGCTGGTTCTGCACAGAGAACTTTTCCGAGCCTGAAATTTTCAATTTCCCTGGCGGGATCGGTCCGGTGGAAGTGGTAAATATCGAACATGAAGAAGTCATGCTGGTGCCAAGAGTCATCGACTGCAACCGGGTAACCTTCAAATATGGAGTGCCAAGGGATTTCAGGCAATTGCTTCTTGACCTGAGAAGAGTGGGCATGGATGACAAAACCAGAAAAATCAGAGTGGGAGACAGCGAAATCACCCCTCGGGATTTTCTAGTCAAAGTCATTCCTTCCCCGGTGGCATCCACCATGAAGATGAAGGGCAGAGGCTGCGCAGGCGCATGGATCACAGGCACCAAGGATGGAATGAGAAGGTCTGTATACATTTATCAGGTGGCAGACAGCCAGGAGTGCATGAAGAAATTTACCACCAATTCCGTTGTTGCCCAGACGGCAGTCGGACCGGTGATCATGATGGAACTTGCTGCTAAGGGCATTTGGGATACTAAGGGTGTTCACGGACCGGAAAGCTTCGATCCGGATCCTTTTGTGGAAAGATTGGCAAAATACGAATTTCCGGCAGCCATCAGGGAAATGGATTCAGAATACGCGGATGCTATAAATGAAAAGAAATTTCTCGATGTCATAGCCGATTAATAATGCAATAACCAACCTTTCAATAAGTAAACGACAAAAGAGGCTGCTTCCTGATGCAGCCTCTTTTGTCATCTATCTGTTATCATCTATCTGTTATTATGTCGAAAATCTGTTTATTGATTTTCTTGACCGGAGCCCCTGTCAGATTTGAGCAAACGGTAATCGAAATGCTCAGCTCCGGACAGATCCAGAAGCTGGCTCTGAAGCCGTCATCGGTGCCCTCGTGCCCATATAATGTATATCCATTCTGCTGCCTGATAAACCATGAAAGTCCAATCTGCTCACTATTATTCGGCACTATGGCAAATGGCGACCATGGGTCATCAGCACCGATGATCTCGCTGATTACAGGAGATTTGTTGATCCATGCGGCTGCCCATCTTTTGATATCCTCGATGTTGGTGGTCAATGTGGAACTTGGTCCGTGGGCCCTGTTATACGGATAGTGTTTTTCTAATATTATATGGTTATCCTGATCCTTCGAATGAGGCATTGCCATTCCCGCTGCCTCCAAAGCTGTTAGATCCAGGCTTCCGTCGCTGCTCCGTTCAAACGTGAGAAGAGTAGAATTATCCATTCCCAAAGGTTTGAAAAGATTTTGTTTAACATACTCTTCGAAAGTAATTCCGCTGACTTCTGCAATCAGCGTTCCTAAAAGCTCGTAAGCCATATTGCTGTACCGGAATCCCCCTTCGCCAGGCCTCCATAAAAGGCTGCTGCCGGTAACCTCCGCTGACAGGCAATATCGTTTTAAAGCCCCGTCGTCAGTCTCGGGTTTGTCCCACCTGTAATCCTTCACATCGCCAAGACCTGAAGTGTGGCTCAGAAGCTGCCGGATCGTTATTTCCTTGTAGGAATCCCCGGTAGCACTATTCGGAGCAACAAAAAACCAGGGCAGCAACGAAGAAACTTTGTCATCCAGACTGAATTTCTTCTGTGATACGAGTTTCAGGACTGCTGCTCCGACGAAAAGCTTTGTGACAGAGCCCATATGAAAATAGTGGGTTTCTCTTAAAGGAATTTTTTGAGAAAAATTTGAAAATCCAAAAACTCCGGTATAGTCGAATCCGTCCTTGCCGGTCAGACCGACGGCCAGACCTGGAAGGTCATAATAGAAAAGAGCGTCTTCCAGGGATTTATTGAGTTTGCTGAAAATATCCGTATTCATGGTCTTTAAATCAGATCAATATTGTCATCATCGAACAGTTCATCATGAAGATCCGTTTTAAGTCCCTCTTCATTGTTGCTTTCTGCCATGTATTGAATATACTCTTTCATGACAGAGGCTCCGGTCAGCGCGAAAAGTGCCCCAGCCGCTACCGCCGCTTTGCTTTTATTCTCTTTGGACACAGCAAGTCCTGCCAGCACACCGAAAGACATGGTGCAAACCTTTAAAACTCCAATATCCCAGCAATCCATGGTTTTTATATAGTCATTGGATTTTTTGATCAAGTTCGTCATTGGTATACTCCTTCCCGCCCCGATATGAGCGCTATGCTATTTCTACAAATAAATAATTTATTTCGATAAAATCCATTGAATTATAGGGTATTATAACATATATCAATATAAACTTGAAACAAGGATGAAAAAATAGCATAATTAACCCATAATACGGGAATCAGTTTAATGAACATTAATGTTGATAGGAATTAATATGGAGGTGGGTTTTTGCAGAAGAAGGCGCTGAATGAAAGTTATAAGATTTTTCTGGAGAGGATGACAGAGAAAAACTTATTAAAAAGACTAAAAATGTCAAAAAAATCCATGCTGGCGCTGCTGGCGATGGATGATTGGAAAAACAATCTTGCAGTGCTACTGGCTGCTGATTCTTTCAGTTGCGCCGATGTACTTCAAATTTCAAATAAAACCTTGAGCAGGATCAGCCCGGAGCCCGAAGAGGGCTGGCTTGAAAACATATACAACCACATAATCGGATTACTTTTTCCTCATAGAGCATCACAGGAACCAAAAAACACGGAAGCGGATTATGAAGCCGGGGGCGTTTTTCTTCTCCATATCATCAGGACTGTTTATAAGCTTCGCAAAGGTGATAAACACTTCGACCTTGACAGAGATATCAGAGTGCTCAAGAATGAAGAGATATCAGGGTTGGGAGCAGAAGCTGAATATCTGAAGCTGAAAGCGATGCTGAGAAATTACTATCTGCACGAATTTATGCTCATTGGCACGGAGGTAACGACATTCAACACTCTGGGGCATATTGCAGGAGTGCACTATGTTGCGATGCATGTGGCTAAGCAACTGGCTTCAGCAAATGCACCTGTTGATATCGCATTGGTATCAGGAGCAGCCATTTCCCATGACCTTGGGAAATACGGATGCAAGCCGGAAGAAGCCACCCGAACGCCGTACCTGCACTATTATTATACCGACCAGTGCATGAGAAGCTTCGGCATGCCTGTGATCGCTCATATAGCAGCAAACCATTCCACGTGGGACCTCGAACTGGAAAACCTTTCTGTTGAATCGCTGATCCTGATCTATGCCGACTTTCGAGTAAAAAGCAGCCGAAACACCCAAGGGAAAGAAATTACGTACTTCTATACCTTGAAAGAAGCTTTTCAGGTCATTTTGGATAAACTTGACAATGTGGATGACGCCAAAAGGGAAAGGTATACGAAAGTTTATTCAAAGCTCAAAGATTTTGAGGAATACATGGAGTCCCTGGGAGTCAATACGGAGCTCGATTCCGAAAAGCTTGAAAAACCACAGAAGAAAGATCCGGCGCTGCTGAATCCCGATGAAGTGATCGATACATTGAAGCATCTCGCTATTGAGCATAATATCAACTTGATGAGCAAATTCAATAATGAAACTTCCTTCGGAAACCTGGTTGAAGCTGCCAGAAGCGAAAAGCAATGGAAAAACATCCGGGCCTATGTCAGCATCTTTCAGGAATATTCCACATACATGACCCAGAAACAAAAGCAGATGGTGCTGCACTTCCTTTACGAATTGCTCATGCATCGGGAAGGCGATATAAGAAGGCAGGCTGCTTATGTCATGGGGGAACTGATCGCCGGATATGACGAAGAGTACAGAAAAGAACTTCCGGCAGGTGCTCTGATCCAGAATGATGATATGACAGGCCTTGAGCTTTGGGATCTATACCTAAAAGAAATTATTTTCCCGGACTATAAAATCACCGACCAGCACAGAAGGTGGATCGGCTATTCCTTGAGAAGCGTATTCAAATCCATCCTGGGGCAATGCAAAAATGCAGAAATCAAAAAGTACATCGAGACGCTGTTGAAATATTACGACGATGCAGAGATAAACGATGCATCAGCCTTTGTGCTGCTGGATTCCATGCTCTTTATCCCTTTCGAAATCTGTAATACTGAAAGCAAGTTAAAAGCTTTGGAATTTGCAGCCGGCGTCTCTGCCCGCAAGGTCACAGAAATTAAAATATCTGCCCTCCGATGCGCAAAATATGTAGTAGAATCCGACAACAGCCCGGCACTTGTCCGGCTCGCAGAAAGGATCATTAAAAATTCCAGAGGAATGAACGGGATCAGCGCTGTATACCTAAAGTATAAAATACTTAAGGCATCCGGCAACCAGGCCTTGGAGTCCGATAAGTGCTCCGGCATGCTGTATTCAAAAGAAAACGGAATTTCTGACATTTTTCTTGAGAACCTCAAGACAGACACTCCTTGGGTCATTAAGTCTGTCAATATCGAACTTTTGCTGGACAGGCTGGAACAGGGTATGGAAGAAGAATTGCTGCACATAACGACGCATCTTTCCAACCTTCTTAAAGTCAGCGAGAGGGTGACCGTTCGGCATAGCGCGGGCAAAGCCCTCCTTTCTGTGATCAAGCGCCTTCCATTGGATCAGAGGAATGAGGTGGTCATCGAGCTAACAAGGGGCCTGGAAATCGGAGAGTACCAATTTTCAAAATACATACCGGAATATCTGGGGGAGCTTGGTCTGTTTTTGCATCCGAACGAATTGGATGAGCTTATCAACGAGCTGGAAAAACAAACTGAAAGCACCAATGATCGAATAAGCTCAGTTGCATTGGATACTGTAGGAGTGGTGGTCCGAAAATATTCCGACTATAAAACGCGATTCATTGAAAAAGATAAGACATACGATGAGAGGCTTGAGAGGCTTCTTGGGATATTGCTTCGTGGACTTGGCAATTACCATCAGGTCGTGTGGCAGGAAGCCTTTGAGGTCATCGGACAGCACATTTTTGGAGCGAAGGAGCTTCCGCTGGATGAAAAATGCAAGATATTCAAGCTGATCTACAAAAAAATGCTGACGCTGCTTGTGGACCAGCAGGAGTCTGAATTGGCGTTTTTCAATAACTCCGCCTCCCTAAACAATATATACCGGTTTATCAAGGATTATACTTTCGCCTATGGCGCTTTTGCCATCGAAACAATGAAAAAGGCGGCTTTTTTCCCGGGGACCTTCGATCCGTTTTCTTTGAGCCATAAAGGCATCGTGCAGGAAATCAGGAAACATGGGTTTGAAGTGTATCTTGCATTGGACGAGTTCTCCTGGTCAAAAAAGACACAGCCCAGGATGGTCAGGCGCAAAATCATCACCATGTCTGTTGCTAATGAAGGGCATGTATTCGTCTTTCCGGACAGTATACCGATCAACCTCTCCAATGAGAGGGATCTCAACAGACTGCGCGAGCTGTTGGACTACAAGGAGCTTTATGTAGTAGTCGGGAGCGATGTCGTCGCCAATGCATCATCCTATAAAGCTCCGCCTACGGAAAGCTCCATCCATCATTTCAATCATGTGGTTTTCCAAAGAGAAACTGCTGCGGAAGGGGCATGCCCTATCGATGGGCTGAACGCCGCATGCAAAAATATCAAAGGGAAAGTGCTGGAGCTGAAGCTGCCGTTATATCTGGAGGATATCAGCTCCACAAGGATCAGGGAAAACATCGATCTAAACAGGGATATTTCTAATCTGATCGATCCGATCGCGCAGAATTATATTTATGATAACAGCTTATATCTAAGGGAGCCTCAGTATAAGTTGATCATGCAGACCAAGGATATTTCCATCGAGGAAGATACCGGCGCCAACAAGGCCCTGGTGAAGGAAATTGAGGAATCGGTCCTGCACAATGACCCTGCTTCCAACAAGTTCAGAGACTATATGAATCGCATATCCACCAGCATCGTCATCATCAGGGATGGGCGGCAGGGGAATGCCATTTCGGCTCTCTGCGCGTACAACAAAATCGACACGAAAGATCTATATGCTGAATTCAAAGATCTGGGAACAGCTACTTACATCAGGGAACATGCCTCCGGCAAGATCGCTGTAATCGGCGGGCTGGTTTTTTCCGAAACATCGGAAATCCAGGATCTGCCGCAACTGATCCTCACGGAAGCCTTGTCAGCCTGCCTTCGCGATGAATTCACTTATGCCGTTTTTCACAAGCGTCAGACCGGAGAGATCCAGCGAAAAACAGTCGAGGTACTGGAAAGGCAAGGCTTTTTCAAGATCCCATCAAGGGATGGTACCGATATTTATACCGTAGACATGAAATTCCCGCTGGCCCTCCTGCAAAACATGGAGACGACTATCAAGGATCCGCTCAACAGCAATGAAAGAGTTCTTAAAGCATTGGAAGCTGCGTATAAGAACCTTCAAAGAGCATTGACACGCCTTTATCCCGGGAATCTGGTGATTTCCTACAATGCAGGTGTTATGCACCATAAACTCGTCAAGATGATCACGGCGGAGAACCAGGTACCATGCGAACAGAAGGAGGTCAGGGAGCTGGGCCCGTATATGTGCGTGCCTTTTGGCAAGATCCTCCGGGGCAAGGCTGTTCCGAATACAGTGACGAAGACCCTGCATACTGACAAGATATTCGATCCTGAGATCAAAACCTCTGTCATTGGGCCGTATCCATATTACTCCCCTCTCCTGAACCAGATCAGGACGATCAAATCCTTCGACAGGGGCGTCATACTGGTGGATGATATCCTGCATAAAGGCTACAGGATCAAAGAACTGAACCCGATGCTGGAGTCCGAAGACATTTATGTTCGTAAAATAATCGTAGGCATTCTTTCCGGGCAGGGGAAAGACCTTATGACGATACAAAAGAGGAGGGTCGGGAGCCCATACTTCATCCCTAATATGAAGGCCTGGTTCGTTGAATCTTCCATGTATCCTTTTATAGGGGGCGATAGCGTGAGAAGAAATCCTGTGGAAAATGCCAGTGTTATCCCGTCGATCAATCTCATCCTGCCCTATGTTGCACCGGGATTCCTGCAGGGAGCGCCAAGAGAAGCCATATATGATTTTTCAATGACTTGCCTCCAGAATGCTGCGAATATCCTGAAGGTGCTGGAAGAGGAATATCAGGAGAGCTTCCAGAAAACATTGACATTAAACAGACTCAGCGAAGCTGTCATCTTTCCGCGCTCTCCGGATAATGGGGAATGCATGCAGTATGATTTGAATGTTGCGCCATCTGTCTATGTTCTGAATGATATCGAGAAGTTGAAAAGACTGAGAGGAAGCATAATCGGAGGATAAGGGGCGAAGAGATGCATTATATAGAGGAATTGGCAGAGGTAGCGGCTTTTTGCTGGAGCCCTCTGGATACCGAAAAGAAGCAAAGAGTCAGCATTCTGGCTATGGGTGACGTAGGAAGCACGCTGCTGATCGGGTTGGCGCTTTTAGGAGGAGAAAGGATCGACAGCATTGGCATTTGGGATATCAACGAAAATAACGCGTTGAGATTCGAGCAGGAAATCAATCAGATCGCCTACCCGTTTGAATATAATAAATTGCCCGCAGTGGAAGCAATCGATGAAAGCAGGCTTTTCGACTGCGATGTATTTGTCTTTTGCGCCTCCAGGGGTGTGCCATCCGTTGGTGAAAATGTAACAGATGTCAGGATGGCTCAGTTGGAGGGGAATAGGCCGATCGTCGAAAAATATGCGGAACTGGCTGTGAGGAGAGGATTCAGGGGGCTTTTCGCCGTAGTGTCGGACCCTGTTGAACCTTTATGCAAGGCTGCGCTTATGAAAGGCCTATACCCTGAGCAGATCCAGGGCTATGGCCTTGGTGTCATGAACAGCAGGGCGGCATATTATGCGAAAAAAGACAAAAGATTCGCCCGGTTTCTAACAGAGGGAAGAGCTTTTGGACCCCATGGATCAGGGCTGGTGATCGCGGACAGCATCAATGATTACGATGATGGGCTTTCGAAGGAGTTGACAACTTTGGCAGCCGAAGCAAACCTTCGGGCCAGAGAAACGGGATACAAACCCTATATCGCGCCGGCACTTTCTTCCGGAGCCATATCAATTTTGCTTACGATTTCAGGGGACTGGCACTACAGTTCGGTCTATCTTGGGAACCGTGAAAAAGGGGCTTTTATGGGCGTTAAAAACAGGATGGGCACGGATGGGATCGTTATAGAGAAGATACCACTGCCGGACAAATTGTTCGCCAGGATCAGAGACTCCTATGAGGAGCTTTGTCGAATCATTTAATTAAACTACTGTACCCCAATCAACCGGAGGAGGCGATGAACACCATGTCAGATAATGATCAGCATCGTAACGGAACGCATCCTAAGGAATTGATATTGATAGAGCCCCTTTGCCGCGAGAGAAGCAAGACAGAGCGACTGGCGGCAATACTGGACAACGCTTTAGAAGATCATCCTTACGAACTTGTAGCCACTGCTGAGGAGTTTTCCCTCACGGACTTTAAAAATAAGAGGTTGCTATTCGCGATTTCTTTGGGCGAATCCGGGATCAACCTGGAGCATTATAGTATATTGAAAAAAATCCGACTGGACCGGGAGTGCTTTGCCGGGTGTACCGGAGCGGTCATAGTTGACGGGCATAGCGAACTATATACAAAGGAGGTCGCAAGGCATCTCGTTTTCAGCGCCAATATGGCAGGATGCACCTTTATTGGAAGACCTCTTGTGGAGGGAACAAGATCCCTTGAAAATTTCAGTGTTATTGCCAAAACCCGGTCCATCAGCAACATTGACGCATACATGCAGCAGGGAAAAGACCTGATCGAACGGCTACTGCGATTTGACAGCCACAAAAGGGAGGAACCAAAACTCCTCATGCTTCACGCAGGGAACAGCGAGACATCGAACAGCCTGATGCTTTGGGCGATGGTGAAAAAACAACTCGAAAGCGCGGACATCCATATCAAAGAAATATCGCTAAAAAACGGGCAGATGGTGGATTGCAGGGGATGCCCGTACAACACATGCCTTCACTATGGCGAAAAAAGCTCCTGCTTTTATGGCGGCGTGATCGTTGAACAGGTTTACCCCGCGGTCATCGAGTGTGATGGGATGATCATGATCTGCTCCAATTACAATGATGCGGTCAGCGCCAACATTGCAGCATTTATCAACCGGCTGACAGCCCCTTTCAGAGCCAATGACTTCAGTGCCAAGAAGCTATTCGCCATTATCGTTTCAGGCTATAGCGGCAGCGATATTCTGGCCGAACAGCTTATCAGCGGCATCAATATGAATAAAAGCTTTATACTGCCCGAGAGATTTGCGATGCTGGAAACAGCCAACAACCCGCTTAGCATAGGCGGTTTGAACGGGATAGAAGAAAGGGCCGGCATTTTTGCGGACAATATCATAAGACAATTGAAGCTTTGATCCGTGCCATGAACGGATCTTGGCAGGAATACTGGAAATGCAAGGGAGGCTTAATAATGAAATACAGGACGTTTAAAAAAACAGGACAGGATATTTCTGTTTTAGGCTTCGGCACCATGAGGATGCCGGTGCTGTCTGATGGTAATATTGATATGGATGAGTCCGTTAAACTCATACGAAGAGCGATCGACCTGGGCATCAATTATGTCGATACAGCTTACATGTACCATAGGGGACTCAGCGAAACCGCTGTGGGGAAAGCGCTAAAGGACGGATATCGTGAAAAAGTCATCCTGGCGGACAAAATGCCTATCATCATCGCGAAGGAAGAGGACGACGTCAAAGCGATCTTTGAAAACCAGTTCAGACGCCTGGATGTTGATGTCATAGATTTTTATCTGCTGCACAATGTAAACGTGCACAACTGGAAAACGGTAAAAAAGTTGAATATGCTGCCTTTCCTGGAAAGGCAGCGGGATAAAGGAAGGATCAAGCAGATCGGCTTTTCTTTCCATGACAGCCTGGAACTTTTTAAAGAGGTGATCGACGCATACCCTTGGGATTTCTGCCAGATACAGCTGAACTACATGGACATCAAGCACCAGGCGGGCCTGGAGGGTTTGAAATATGCAGCTTCAAAGGGTATACAGGCCGTCATCATGGAGCCGTTGAAAGGTGGAAAGCTCACGGATATCGTCCCCCCGACAGTATCCGCTCTATGGCAGGAGGCTCCAATAAAAAGGACGCCGGCGGAATGGGCGTTCCGATGGGTTTGCGATTTCCCGGAGGTTTTGACGGTCCTGTCCGGAATGCATAACCTGGAGCAACTTGAAGAGAATGTTAAAATCACGAACAGCTGCGAGGCGAATACGCTAACCGATGAGGAAAAGGGCCTCATCGAAAAGGTGGCTGCCGAATACAACGGCCTGATCAAATATTCCTGCACATCCTGCCAGTATTGCATGCCTTGCACCGTGAAGCTCAATATACCGTTGATCATCGATTTCTTCAATCAATGGCATTTATATGGCGGAAATGAAAAAATCAAGAAAGATTACCGCATGTGGGTGGGTGAAAAACGCAAAGCATCGAACTGCATTGAATGCGGAGCCTGTGAAGAACATTGCCCTCAGCAGCTGCCTATCATCCGGATCATGAAGGAAGCAGCCGATCTTTTCGATTGACCTGAGCGCGGCAGCTACTTCGCGGCTTTCCCCGTCAGGTGTTCAATATCCATCGCTGCGACCAGGAATTTGCCGGTGCATTCTTTGATATATTCCTTGCCGCTTTCAATGTAGTCCGGGGAATACTTTTCGAGGATCAGCAGGGATGCATGGTAGAATTCATCTCCCCCGGTCAGGAGCCTAACCTTGCCGAAGGCTATTGCGCTGGCGAATTTGGTATTGAAATCCGAAGGCTTGACATCATCCTTTTCAACGACGCAAAAGGATACTTTCGGATTTTTTTTAATCGAGGACAGTTTGTGCCCATCCGCATTGGAACAATGAAAGTATATTTTCCCATTATCATAAACATAGCTCAAAGGCACGGCATAAGGGTAGCCATCATCGCCATCCACTGCTAAAATCCCATGGGTCTGGGATGAAAGTATGGATAGGGTCTCTTCCGGTGATACGCCTTTGTCTTTTCTTCTCATTTCTCTGAACATTTCGCACCTCCTGGTCCAATCGTTATCTTTAAATCTTTATTGGTTTGACAGCAATATCCTTCAGGGCTTTTATTCCTGGTAAAAGTCTATAAAATCCAGAAAGTCCTCGATGTCATCCTGTATAAATTCGTAAAGCACCGGTTCTTTGAATTCAAATCTGCCCGCCATCACGACCCGGTTGCCCAGGCTGCTTATTGAAAGGTCCTTTTCCATGGCCTTGATGTTATCCAATAGATAAGAGCTGAGCAATAACTGCCCGTAGTCGGAAACGAAATAACAGCCGAAAACATCGTCATGAAGCCGGTAGACCCGCGACCGGACATGCTCATTGTCCTTGTTGTAGACCATAAAGAGCCGGCCTTTTTCATAAGGGGTCATAAAAGCTGTCTGGGCTAGCTGCGGCATCGTGTCCGCGGCTTCGTCGGATGTGGTCCTGATATCATAGCAGGTAACATATTCCAACCGGCTCAGCATCATGGCAGCTTCGAAGGGGCTTACAGAAAACATTTTATGGCGTTTGAAGCTTGTGATCATGCTGTTCTCACAATTCAACTCCGATACCATCACGTAATACCGGTTGTCTGCTTCGATCAAAGAGTCGCACATATAAGAGCCATTGACGATTTCAATGGTGTTCTTACATAAGGTCGCCCCGGGGATCTCCGGATAAATATCCAGACCAAAGGGTGCTTCAAAGAATCCGCCATCAGCACCGCCCTCGACTCCCGGAGCGTGGCACAGAAATGCTGCAGGCATAAAGTCCCGGGCAAAAACACGCATCAGAAAGTAATTGATCGCTTCGTTATCGCAGGTGATCGGCGCACATTCCTTGGAAAACAATATCCGGCGGGAATCCCGTGAAAGGCTGATTTTCGGGGTCATTAAAAAGGCATAATCTCTGGAATTTTCAGCGGGATCCACTCCAAGAAGCTTACTGGCCCGAGTATAATCCTGAACTAGAAAGACGGCTTCATCCTGGGTAAGCTCAACCTTTTGGCCGCCCAGTCCACCTAGCAGCAGATCTTCGATTCTCGTTAGTTCAGCTATATCATTTCCCACATGGGTCATATAATTATCGAGGCCATATTCCTCCGCATCAAAATAAAAAAACTGATGCAGGTCTTCGGTGTCGTCGAGGCCCTGCCGATGCCAGTGAATATAAAGCACTTCTACGCCCATCAACCGTGTGTCCGTCACAAAGGCGGAAACAAACCGGTACAACGATCGGGAAGCGGGGTCCAAACCGCCTTTTATTACTTTGAAATCCTTCATTTTCTCGCTTTTCATACAAAAAAGTATACCCTAAAAATGCCATATTGACAACTCAAAGAAATAAGGGCATAATACTGGATGGGAAATTAAATATGCCTTATCAAGAGCGGCTGAGGGAATAGGCCCTGCGAAGCCCGGCAACCTGGCAAAATGCAGATAATGCAGAATGCGAAGGTGCTAAATCCTACAGAATCAGCATTCTGAAAGATGAGGAGGATCATTATAAAAATCTTGCCTCTCATATAGATGAAGAGGCTTATTTATTTTCTATTAATAATTATTAATAGATATTTGAAAGGAACAAAAGGAGATTCAAATGAAAAAACTATTCACATCAGAGTCCGTTACAGAGGGGCATCCGGATAAAATGTGCGATCAGATCTCAGATGCGATACTGGACGCCATATTAAAGGAAGACATGTATGGCCGGGTAGCGGCCGAAACAACAACGACTACAGGATATGCCATGGTTATGGGAGAAATCACCACCTCATGCTATGTAGATATTCCTAAGATCGTCAGAGAGGTTATTTGCGATATCGGTTATGATCGAAGCGATTTCGGATTTGACGGTAAAACCTGTGCAGTACTGACTGCAATTGATGAACAATCTGTTGATATTGCTATGGGAGTTGACCCTGGTGGGGCCGGAGACCAGGGGATCATGTTCGGCTTTGCCTGCAATGAAACACCGGAGCTGATGCCTATGCCTATCAGTCTGGCCCATAAGCTTGCGATGAAGCTCAGCGCCGTGAGAAAGAACGGAACACTGGCATATTTAAGGCCTGATGGCAAAACCCAGGTAACGGTCGAATACGATGGCGATAAGGTCAAGAGAGTAGACACGGTAGTCATCTCCTCCCAACATGACCCTGACGTGACAAAAAAACAATTGACAGAGGACATCATGGAGAAGGTAATCAAGGAAACGATACCTTCAGCGCTTCTGGATGATGAAACCAAATACTTCATCAATCCAACGGGACGCTTTGTCATCGGAGGACCTCATGGAGATTCCGGGCTTACGGGCCGCAAAATCATTGTCGACACCTATGGGGGGTATGCTCGTCATGGCGGCGGTGCTTTTTCCGGGAAGGATCCGACTAAGGTGGACCGGTCTGCTACCTATGCCGCAAGATATGTTGCCAAGAATATCGTGGCCGCCGGACTGGCAGATAAGGTGGAGATCCAATTGGCCTATGCCATAGGAGTTGCCGAACCCGTTTCCATCTTAGTGGACAGCTTTGGAACAGGCAAAATCGAAGATGACAAGCTGGCGCTTTTGATCAAGCACAACTTTGACCTTACTCCTGCAGGAATCATCAAGACTCTGGATCTGCGCAGGCCGATCTATAGACAAGTGGCGGCTTACGGACACTTTGGCAGGACCGATGTCGAAATCCCATGGGAAAAAACTGACAAGGCAGAACTTCTCAGAAAAGAGGCGGCGCTGTAATCCTGCAGCGCTGTAAAGAATTAAAAAGCGAGAGACCTCTTTTTATTGATATTCTTTAGGGTTTTGTATATAATATAATATTATTGTATTTGAGAGGTTATCCACATGGGAGTGAAAGTTGCAAAGTTTGGCGGCAGTTCCGTTGCTGACGGAATACAGCTGGCCAAGATTAAAGAAATAATCAAAAAAGATCCGGAGCGCCGCTATGTCGTAGTTTCCGCTCCGGGTAAAAGATATGAGGGAGATAACAAAATAACCGATCTGCTGTATTTATGCAGAACGCATATTGAGCACAATCTTCCCTTTGACCAGGTTTTTCAAGTAGTGTGCGACCGGTTCACAGCTATGGCAGTGGGTCTGGGCATCGATGTCGACCTAACAGAGCATTTTGATAAAATCAGAAGAAAGCTGCTTGAGGGTTCTTCGGAAGACTATATTGCGAGCAGAGGGGAATTTTTAAATGCCATCATAACGGCTGCCTATCTTGGCTACGATTTCGTTGACGCGGCCGGGCTGATCCTTTTTGACGAAAATGGAAAATTCTTGGCGGAGGAGACAAACAAGGTTCTGGCAGAAGAGCTGAGCAAGCATCAAACCGCTGTAATGCCGGGATTTTATGGAACAACACCGAACAATAAAATCAAAACATTTCCAAGGGGAGGTTCAGACATAACCGGCGCCATTGTGGCCCGAGCGGTGAATGCAGACGTCTATGAAAACTGGACGGATGTCTCGGGTTTTCTCGTGGCGGATCCACGGATCGTCAAATCAGAGCCTATTGCGAGGCTTTCCTATAAGGAATTAAGAGAGCTCTCTTATATGGGGGCGTCAGTGCTGCAGGAGGATGCTATTTATCCTGCTCGAATCGCAAATATCCCGATCAATATTAGAAATACAAACGAGCCGGAAAATCCCGGAACCATGATCACCGAAACGGAAGAACGCGATCCTAACAGGATCATCACCGGAATTGCCGGACGCAAAGATTTCACTGTAGTGGCCATTTATAAAGATATGCTGGCATCGGAGGTGGGCTTTTTAAGAAAGATCCTTTCCGTTTTCGAGGAGTACGGGATATCTGTAGAACATTGCCCGACGGGGATCGATAACATATCGGTCGTTGTCAACACAAAAGACATCGAAGAAAAGATCGACGATGTGGTGGAGGCTATTAAAAACAGATTGAAACCTGATACTGTCGATGTATTCAACCAGATCGCCATGATCGCCACCGTAGGCTATGGGATGTCCATGCGCCCCGGAGTATCCGCCAAGCTTTTCACGGCATTGGCCGAAGCAGGAGTTAACATTCGCATGATCGATCAGGGCAGTAGCGAGATGAATATCATCGTTGGTGTTGCCAATAAGGATTTCGAAAAGGCCATAAGGGCTATTTACCATGCATTTGTGGGATAGTTGGGAATGCACTAGTCAGTATTGCAAAAACAACATGCAGAATTAGGATATTAGAAACTCGATGTGGGGCGGAATTTCTGCTCCACATATTCATTTTTGTGAAAAAATAAGGTATAATGTAATTTGTGGTTTCTTTAAAACAAATTTCAAGGAGAATCGAAAATGGAAGACGCCATTGCAAGTCGAATAATCATCATTATTATACTTCTCTGTTTATCAGCATATTTTAGCGCCACAGAAACTGCATTTACTTCTGTCAATAAAATCCGAATCAAGAATATGGCCAGCGAGGGGAACAAGAGAGCCAAGCTCGTCCTCAGCCTCTCGAAGAATTTCGATAAACTGCTGACAACGATCCTGGTGGGCAACAATATTGTGAATATCACCATGGCAGCTATCGGAACGCTACTTTTCGTGGACCTTTACGGCGAATACGGCGCAACGATTTCGACAATGGTCATCACGGTCGTAGTTTTGGTATTTGGAGAAATCAGCCCCAAGAGCATGGCCAAGGAAATGCCTGAAAAAGTCAGCATGGCCGTTGCTCCGACGATAAGGATTTTTATTTTTATACTGACGCCATTCACTTGGATATTCGGATTGCTGAAGAAAATGATCGGCAGGATATTCAATGTCAAGGATGAGCGAACTATCACAGAAGATGAGCTGTTGACCATGGTGGAAGAAGCCCAGACCGAAGGCGGGATCGGCGAAGAACAAAGCGAACTGATCCAAAATGCTATTGAATTTAATGAGCTGGAGGCTTATGACGTACTGACGCCAAGGGTAGATGTGGTGGCCGTTGAAGTCGACGACAGTAAAGAGGAAATCAGCCGGACTTTCCTGGAAACCGGTTTTTCCAGACTGCCGGTTTATGAGGACAACCTTGATAAAGTGATAGGAGTGCTGAATCAAAAGGATTTCCATAATTATCTTGCCCATACAGATAGACAGGTCCACGACTTGGTCAAGCCGGTGGTCTTCGTCTCCGGATCCATACGGATCGCGGCGTTGCTTAAAAAAATGCAGAAGATAAAAACTCACATCGCGGTCGTCGTGGATGAGTACGGGGGAACTGAGGGCATTGTCACCATGGAGGACATTATCGAAGAACTGGTGGGAGAAATCTATGACGAGCATGATGAATTTGTAGATTCAGAAATCAGCATCGAACCATTGGCAGATGGAAGCTACCGGGTCCAGGGAACGGCAAATCTGGAAAAATTCCTGGACATATTCGATGTTGAAACGGATCTGTCGGTGACTACCGTGAATGGTTGGGCTTGCAAGCAAATGAACGCCATACCGAAAGTCGGCGACTATTTCGAGGAGACCATCGAAGACCAGTTGTTTATGGTCACGGTCACGAAAGCTGACGAGAAAAAAGCCCAGGAAGTGATCGTCTTTGTGAAAGATCTGGCAACTCCGGAAGAAAAGGGCTAAGGATTCAACGCTTCGCTTGTGAATCTTTGAATAGTTGAAGGAGAACAATATGGGTTTTATGGAAAAGGTCTTCGGAGACCTAAATACAAAGGAAATAAAAAAACTCGATCGGATCGTTGATCGTATCGAGGCCTTGGATAATGGCATGCAGGGATTGTCCGATCAGGAGCTCAGGGCAAAGACAGAAGAATTCAGAGACCGTATCGCTCAGGGAGAATCCCTGGATGACATATTGCCTGAAGCTTTTGCCGTATGCCGGGAGGCGGCCTGGCGGGTGCTTGGACTGAAGCATTTCAGAGTTCAGCTCATAGGCGGCATCGTCCTGCACCAAGGCCGTATCGCTGAAATGAAAACCGGTGAAGGAAAGACTCTGATGGCCACGCTGGCAGCCTATCTCAATGCTTTGAGCGGCCTGGGGGTCCATGTGGTCACCGTCAACGACTATCTTGCAAAGAGAGACCGGGACTGGATGGGGCAGATCTACGAGTTTTTGGGCCTTACAGTGGGATGCGTCATCCATGCCGTCAGCGGACCGGAAAGAGTGGCAGCGTACCATGCAGATATTACTTACGGCACTAATAACGAATTCGGATTCGACTACCTCAGGGACAACATGGTGCTCTACCGTGAAAACCTCATGCAGAGAGAACTCAACTTTGCTATCGTGGATGAAGTCGATTCCATTTTGATCGACGAAGCGAGAACTCCTTTGATCATTTCCGGCCAAGGGACAAAATCCACGGACCTTTATCAGAAAGCGGATCGTTTTGTCAGCAATTTGAAAAATGATATAGATTTTACTCTGGATGAAAAGGAGAAATCCGTCTCCCTGACAGAAGCCGGAGTTGAAAAATGTGAAAAATATTTCGGCGTTGAAAACTTCTCCGACCCGGAAAATATGGAAATAAACCATCACGTGCTGCAAGCGCTGAAGGCAAGAAACATTATGAAACGCGATATCGACTATATCATCAAAGAGGGCGAGATCATAATTGTTGATGAATTCACCGGACGACTTATGTTCGGACGGCGCTATAGCGACGGGCTCCATCAAGCCATCGAGGCTAAGGAGAGTGTGCTGGTCCGGTCTGAGTCCAAAACTCTGGCCACCATTACTCTGCAAAATTATTTCCGCATGTATCAGAAACTGGCAGGCATGACTGGAACCGCCAAGACCGAAGAGGCTGAGTTTAGAGATATTTATAACATGGATGTCGTCGTAGTGCCGACAAATAAGCCGGTCGCCAGGATCGATCTTCAGGATGCTGTGTATTCTACCCAGAAAGGGAAGTTCAAAGCCATCGCGGACAGAATCAAAGTCATCCACGAAACCGGTCAGCCGATTCTGGTGGGCACTATTTCAATAGAGAAGTCCGAGCTGATCAGCGAGATGCTGGGAAGGCGCGGAGTAAGACATAACGTGCTCAATGCAAAGCAGCATGAGAAAGAAGCGGATATCGTTGCTGAAGCGGGCCGGCTGGGTGCGGTCACCATAGCCACCAATATGGCTGGCCGTGGAACGGATATCGTTCTTGGAGGCCGTGATGCAACACCGCAGGAAAAGGAGCAGGTCATCCAGCTAGGGGGTCTGGCGATACTGGGTACGGAGCGCCACGAGTCGAGGCGAATAGATAATCAGCTCAGAGGCCGGTCGGGACGTCAGGGAGACCCGGGTAAGACTCAATTCTACATATCCCTGGAGGATGATTTGATGCGTCTTTTCGGAGGCGAAAGAATACAGAACATCGTTAATAAATTCGGGATCAGCGAGGACGATGTCATCGAAGCGGGAATGCTGACTAAGTCTATCGAAAATGCACAGAAACGGGTGGAAGGCCGAAATTTCAGCATACGTAAGTATGTGCTACAATATGACAATGTCATGAACAAGCAGAGAGAAATCATCTACGGGGAGCGGCGCAAGGTACTTTTCGGAGAGAATCTGCGTGAATACATCTCTCATATGATGGAAGAACTTGTTGACGAGGTGGTGGAACCCGTGACCGTAGCTTCAAAGTATGCGGAAGAATGGGACATAGAGCATATCGTATCCGGCCTGAGGAAAATCTGCCCGCGGTTCAGCGGCCTGGATTATCGTCCCGAGCAGCAGTTGAAGCTAACGGAGCAGTCCTTAAAAGAGGATATACTTGAAAAATTTGACAAGTTATATCAGGAAAAGGAAGCAGAGATCGGCGAGGAAAGAATGCGTGAACTGGAGCGCATGATCCTGATCAGAGTAGTCGACAATAAATGGATGGATCATATCGACGCCATGGATCAACTCAAGAGCGGCATCGGGCTTCGCGCCCTGGGTCAGCAGGATCCCGCAGCAGCATATGCGACGGAAGGCTTCGACATGTTTGAGCTGATGGTGAAAGCAATCAAGGAAGATACGGTTAAATTCTGCTATAACGTTACCCTTCAGACCAATACCGAAAGAAGGGCTGTCATATCCGGAGGCGATGAAAGAAAAGACGAATTCGTTGACCACGGAGGGGCGGATGGCCATGGCTCCGGCAGCGAGGGCGGAGGAGCTCCGTTTGCGAATCCTGCTCCCATGAACGCAGAATGGCCGCCTGCCCAAGGAAGCGTCCCTCAGGCAGCGCCAGCCCCGGATCGCGGCGGCAAGCAGGAAACCGTCCGAAGGAATGAAGTAAAAGTTGGAAGGAATGACCCGTGTCCATGCGGCTCGGGGAAGAAATATAAGAACTGCTGCGGCAAAATATAGGAGGGATAAAAATGGTTCAATTAGATCAAATTAAATTTGAACTGCCACAAGCCAGATCGACTTTGAAAGAGGTAGGTGATTCCCTTTGACCTGGCTGTATTAGGAGCAAGGCTGGAGGAAATAAACAAAGAAATAGAGGTAGAGGGATTCTGGAACGACCATGAAAAGGCTCATAAACTTCTCAAGGAAAAGAAAGCCATTGAGAACAAAGTCAATGAATATAGCGTTTTGGAACAGGAGTTATCCGACATCGAAATCATGATCGAACTGGCGGAGGAAACAGAAGACTATACCGTTGTCGAGGAAATCCAGGAGGCATATAAAAAGTACACTGAAACGGTTCAGGACTTGCGGTTGAAGACGCTTCTAAACGGTGAGTATGATGCGGGCAGCGCGATCATCCATCTTCATGCCGGCGAAGGAGGCAAGGATGCGCAGGATTGGACAGAGATACTTCTTCGCATGTATACCCGCTGGGCGGAGCGCAAAGGATACAAGATAACCACTGCAGACATACAGTATGACTCAGAGGGGGGGATCAAAAGCGCTACACTGCTTATCGACGGTGATTATGCATACGGTTTTTTAAAAAATGAAAAAGGCGTTCACCGGCTTGTAAGAATATCGCCGTTTGATTCATCCGGAAGAAGGCATACGAGCTTTGCAGGGCTGGATGTCATGCCCGAGATCGATGATGACATTACCGTTGATATCGACCCTGAGGACCTGAGAATCGATACTTTCAGAAGTTCAGGAGCTGGTGGGCAGCATGTCAATAAGACCGACTCAGCTATCCGGATAACCCATATACCGACCAATATTGTGGTCACGTGCCAGAACGAACGGAGCCAGCATCAGAATAAGGACACTGCCATGAAGCTGCTGCGATCTAAACTCATGGAGGTGGCTCTGGAGGAGCACAAAGAAAACCTGAAGGAGCTGAAAGGCGACTACAGCCAGATCGCATGGGGAAGCCAGATCAGATCATACGTCTTCCACCCGTATACCATGGTAAAGGATCACCGAACAGGAGCGGAAGTCGGGAATATCGGCGCTGTCATGGATGGTGACCTTGATTACTTCATCAATGAAAAATTGAAGCAACGTTAAAATGAAAGGCAACGCACGAATGAATGGAAGGATCCAACAGACCCAAAAAACTAAGATCACAACGATTTTGTTCGATTTTGACGGAACGGTCATGAACACGAACGAGCTGATCATCGAATCATGGCAGCATACATACAGAACGGTGGAAGGCAAGGAGCGCCCGGTGGACGAAATAGTGAGGACTTTCGGGGAGCCGCTGCTTACCAGTATGGAAAAGGCTTTGCCGCAGATCCCGCCGGAAGAAGCGGTGGAAATATATCGAAGCTATCACCTGGAAAGCTTTGGAGAGAAGATCACTATTTTTCCGGGGGTCAAAGAAACCTTAAAGGCTTTGAAGGCTGAAGGATATAAACTGGCCGTTGTTACATCCAGAGCTGAAAGGACAACTTTCGAGGCTATGGAAAAATACGATATCATAGATTGCTTCAGCGCGGTAGTGACCTGCGACGACACCACAAAGCACAAGCCGGATCCAGAGCCTGTTATGATAGCATTGCAGAAGCTGGGTAGTACCGTGGAAGAAAGTCTGATGGTGGGCGACAGCATGTTCGATATCGGTTGCGCCAGAAATGCGGGAGTTAAATCAGTACTAGTGGGTTGGGCCGTGGCTGTCACCGATGAAGAGAAAGAAGGTCCTATGGGTCCGGATTTCATCATCGAGGAAGCTGCGCATTTGTTTGATCTGCTATAAGAAAATGAGCGTTGATTTGATGTAATATCCACGATTTGCAAGATCGCTGAATAGATGCAAAATTAAAGGGCTGCCTCAGTGGGCAGCCCTTTATTGTATGGTGAAATCACGAACTAATAAGATAGCTATAAAGGTTTATTCATTCACTACATAAGTCGGACGTTTCGCATAATGAGTATGCAGAAGCTTGTGTGAAAGATGGCCATTTGGTTCGCCGAGGAAATCTTTGTAAAGAGCCTGAACTTCGGCATTCTTATGAGATTTTCTTTCAGGCAGACGCTGGTCTTCTGAGTAAAGAGCGTTTGCTCTATTGATCCTTGGGTTAATATCGATCCTGTCCTTCGCGCATACGAATGACTGACCGCCGCCATGAACACAGCCGCCCGGACAAGCCATGATTTCGATGAAGTGAACATCCAACTCGCCAGCTCTGACTAAGTCCATAAGCTTGCCGGCATTTTTTGTGCCATGGGCAACAGCAACTTTGACTTCTGTATCCACGCCGCCGATAGGGAGAACAGCGCTTGCAGTCTTAACGCCTTCGATACCTCTAACAGAGGAGTACTCGATATTGGCAAGATCCTGTCCTGTCAAAATATCTGCAACAGTTCTTAGAGCGGCTTCCATTACGCCGCCGGTCGCTCCGAAGATAACGCCAGCGCCCGTCCCTTCGCCCATCAGAGGGTCTGGTTCTGCATCCGGAAGGCTTTCAAACATGATGCCTGCCTGCTTGATCATATCGCCAAGCTCCCTTGTGGTCAGTACATAATCCACATCAACAAGACCATCAACCAGCATTTCAGGTCTTTGTGCTTCACCCTTCTTTGATGTGCAAGGCATGATGGATACGGATACGATCTTCTTAGGGTCGATGCCTTCTTTTTGAGCGAAATATGTTTTGACCAAAGCGCCGAACATCTGCTGAGGCGATTTGCATGTTGATAGATTATCAAGTAAATCAGGATAGAACATTTCGCAATAGCGGATCCATCCAGGTGAGCAGGAAGTGATCATCGGCAGTTTGCCGCCTTTAGTGATTCTGCCCAGCAGTTCGGTTCCTTCTTCCAGAATCGTCAGGTCAGCGGTGAAGTTCGTGTCGAAGACTTTGTCAAATCCTAGCCTCTTCAATGCTGCATACATTTTTCCGGTAACCGGGGTCCCGACAGGCATCCCAAATTCTTCGCCCAAGGACGCTCTGACACCAGGAGCTTCCTGAACTACAACATATTTGTCAGGATCTGCGATGGCATCGAATACTTCGTCTATATACTGTCTTTCGCGAAGAGCAGCTACCGGGCAAGCTATGATACATTGTCCGCAATACGTGCAGTTCGCGTCTCTCATGCTGAAATCGAAGGCCGGAGCAACTTCTGTTCTGAAGCCTCTCTTTGTGAAATCTAAAACGCCAATCCCTTGTATGTCTCTGCAGGTGGATATGCAGCGACCGCAGAGTATGCATTTTGAAGCATCACGAACAATGGAAGGGGAAAGCTCATCGATCGTGCTTTCTCTCTTGGCGCCCTCATATTTAACATCTTTGATGCCCAGCTTGTCGCAGAGGGCCTGAAGCTCGCAAGTCTGATTTCTATTACAGGTCAGACACTCTCTGTTGTGATTCGCCAATATCAACTCCACGTTTGTCTTGACCGCTTCTCTGACCTGAGGAGTGTTTGTCCTTACATTCATTCCCTCGGCAACCTGAAGTACACAGGATGCAGGAAGATTTCTCATTGGAACTCCGTTGATATCCGCTTCAACTACGCAGACTCTGCAAGCAGCGATTTCGTTTATATCCTTCAAATAGCAAAGGGTAGGGATATCTATGCCGGCTTCTCTTGCCGCCAGCAGTACGGTATAATCCTTTGGAACACTTACAGGTATTCCATTTATGGTTAAATTCACTTTTTCCATTATATTTTATCTCTCCCTTCTATTTTTTTATGATTGCATTGAACTTGCAGGAGTCCATGCAAACGCCGCACTTGATGCACTTGTCCTGGTCGATGTAATGCATTTCTTTTACGGAACCGGTAATAGCGCCAACAGGGCACTTTTTAGCGCAAAGAGTGCAACCCTTGCAATCTTCAGTGATCCAGTAAGTACGGAATGCTTTGCAAACGCCGGAAGGGCACTTATGATCCAAAACATGGGCTTCATATTCATCTCTGAAATGCTTCAAAGTAGATATTACCGGATTTGGCGCAGTCTGACCCAATGCGCACAGGGATGTCTTCTGGAGATTTGCCCCCAGATCTTGGAGTCTGTCCAGGTCGTCCATAGTTCCACTTCCAGAGGTTATCTTGTTCAAGATCTCCAGCATCCTCTTTGTACCTTCACGGCATGGTGTGCATTTGCCGCAGGATTCGTCAACGGTAAAATCCAGGAAGAAACGGGCGATGTCCGGCATGCAGTTGTCTTCATCCATAACGATCATTCCGCCTGAGCCCATCATGGATCCTATCGCTACGAGGTTGTCAAAATCGATCGGAGTGTCAAGATTTGCGGCTGTGATACATCCGCCGGAAGGTCCGCCGGTCTGTACGGCCTTGAATGCTTTTCCGTTCGGACATCCGCCGCCGATCTCATAGATGATCTCGCGGAGGCTGATACCCATTGGAACTTCAACCAGTCCGGTGTTGCAGATCTTGCCGCCGAGAGCGAATACTTTAGTGCCGGTGGATTTTTCAGTGCCGAAACCTCTGAACCAATCAGCGCCCTTCAATATGATCTGAGCAATATTGGCCAGTGTTTCTACGTTGTTGATACAGGTCGGTTTGCCCCAAAGTCCTTTATTTGCAGGGAACGGAGGCTTATTTCTTGACATGCCGCGCTTGCCTTCGATGGATGCGATCAGAGCTGTTTCTTCTCCGCAAACGAATGCTCCTGCGCCAAGCCTGATATCGATATCAAAACTGAAGTCAGTGCCGAAAATGTTATCTCCAAGAAGTCCCATTTCCTTCGCCTGAGCGATGGCTATCTTGAGCCTCTTGACAGCTACCGGATATTCCGCTCTGACATAGATGAAGCCTTTAGTCGCGCCTATGGCGTAGCCACCAATGGCCATGGCTTCAAGAACCGCATGCGGGTCGCCTTCCAGAACAGATCTGTCCATAAATGCGCCCGGATCGCCTTCGTCAGCGTTGCAGATGATATACTTCTGATCAGCCTTGTTTGGGGCTGCGAAGCTCCATTTAAGACCTGTTGAGAAGCCTGCGCCTCCACGGCCTCTTAAACCGGATTTCTTCATTTCTTCTATGACTGTTTCAGGAGTCATTTCTAAAACGGCTTTTGCGAGGGCCTGATAACCGTCCATTGCGATATATTCTGTGATATCTTCCGGATTGATCAGTCCGCAGTTCCTGAGGGCTACTCTCTTCTGTTTTTTGTAGAAATCAAGATCTTCAAGATTCTTTAACTCTCCGCCAACGGTATATTCCTTAACAGGAGTTCCTCCTGCAAGATGCTCATTAGCAACGCGGATGGCTTTCTCTGCGTCCATATGGACGTATGTAACTTTTGTCCCATCCGGTGAAATAACGTCAACGATCGGCTCATATGTGCACATCCCTATGCAGCCGGTCGGTCTGACGATTACATTTTTAAGGCCTTTTGCTTCGACTTCCTTTACGAAGGCATCATAAACAGGCTTTGCGCCTGCAGAGAGTCCGCACGTTGCCATCCCGACAACCACTCTCAAACCTTCTTTGATCTTGACCTGGTCGATAGCTTTTGCCTGTAATTCTTTTAATTCATTCAGTGTTTTCATACTGGCCACCCCTATCCTTTGTACTTTCCGAGAATATCCGGAATTACGCTTACATCGCCAAGCTGGGCATAGACGTCATCATCGATCATCATAACAGGGGCAAGTCCGCAGCAACCCAAGCAGCGTGTAGCTTCCACTGTAAACAATCCGTCCGTTGTCGTGCCCCCGACATTTACGCCCAACTCATCACAACATTTGTCGAGAACGGCCTGCGCACCCTTAACGTAGCAAGCGGTTCCAAGGCATACGGCAACTTTGTGCTTACCCTTTGGAGTAAGGTGGAATTGGCTGTAGAACGTGGATACACCGTAAAGTTCAGCAATTGGTATCCTTGTCTCTTCCGAGATAAACTTCTGAACTTCCAACGGAAGATATCCGAAGATGTGCTGAGCTTCCTGAAGGACCGGCATGGTAATACCCTGCGTGCCCTTGAGGGAGTCGATGTACTTCTTGAGCTCTGCAAATCTTGGATCGTCTGCTTTAATGCAGTTGCATTGGCATTCATTTTGCATTTTTCTCATCTCTCCTTTAATTCTTTGGTTTTGATTTGATTAGTTCTGTGATTTTTTTAACAGTCTCATACGCTTAAATGATAGCACACATAAATATGTGAAGCAAGAAAACAAAAGCGTTCAAAGTTAAGTTTTTGGCAATCTTGAAGCAAATCAGGGCGCGGTTTATCGTATTCCAAATTTTCAGTATATTCATGCGAAAATTAGTACAAAAAAGTAGCAAACTAGTTACTTTTGAAAAACTGAACCGGGGTTCGGCAATCGGGATTTTCTTAGAAATTGAACAGCGGGATTCGGGATCAAAGCAGCCTAATACGAAAGATTTTTAGGACGATTTGTACTAAAAGCGTCAAGCGGGCAAAATGTGCGAGAGAATGATTATTGATTGTAATCATAAGAAATTGTGGTAAAATCCGCTGGCGTGTTTTATAATATAACAATATTCGCAATAAGCTACTGTGGCTCAATGGCAGAGCAGCACATTCGTAACGTGCAGGTTGTGGGTTCGATTCCCACCAGTAGCTCCAGTCTTTTATTAAGGGGTGGTCATCATAGATATTATTGCTGGTTGGGAGCAATTCGTATCATGGCTGGTTCTGCTCTTTATTCTGTACGCTGTGGTGTCTTCAAAGGTGCGGCAGGAAGCGGCGGCTTTTGGAGGGCTGCTGCTGCTGGGGGCACTGGGAATCAGCGAGCCTGCTGAACTTTTTTCCGGATTTTCAAATCCGGCCCTTTTTACTGTCATTATCGTACTCGTCATGAGCGAAGGTCTTGTCGCATCCGGCATGTTCACCGGTTTTGGGAAAAGTATTGCCCGGAGGATCCATAAAGCAGAAAATCAAATCGTTATCGTATCTCTTGCCACTTGGCTCATGTCTTTTTTTGTCAACAACGTGGGCGTGATTGGAGTCATATCTCCGACGGCGGAACGCATGTCGAAGCGTGCCGGCGTCAGCACGGCCGATTTTGGCCTTCCGATCGTCTATGCAACCTTTCTGGGGGGCTCTGTCACTCTCATTTCAACGGTTTCAAATCTAATTGTATCTTCATTCAGAACCCAGGCATTCGGCCAGCAGTTCGGCATGTTCGATTTTGCTGCGCATGGCATTGCAATGTCCGCAATGGCTTTGCTTTTAATGTATGCATGCCGTTTGTGCGGCTATAGAGTTGTACATAAAGATAATGCCGGTATATCGAAAAACAGCCCGCCGGACGCTGACGATGGGGCAACAGATAAAAAGTTTATTCCGGAAATCGTGCCGCCGGAGAAGAGGAGCTTAAAGAATACCGTGATCGTTCTTTCGACGCTGCTGCCTGCGATCCTACTGGCGAGCTTCAGACTAATACATCCTTCCATCGGATTTGGCCTGGTGGTTGTCCTGTGGATCATATTCGGCATTCTTCCCTTGCAGAAGGCGTTTAAAGCTGTAAACCTTCCGATATTGCTTTTTCTAGGCAGTATGCTGAGCCTTTCGGAAATTCTTAATCAGACACGGGCTCTTCCTGACCTTGTGAATGCGATCATGCCTTTATTCAACTCGCTTCCTGCGTACCCGCTTATATTAGCACTGCTTTTTATTACGGCGATCCTTTCAAATATACTCGATAATGCGGTCTCGGCGTTGCTGATGGCGCCGGCGGCCATACTGCTTTTCCAGTCCGGAGCCGTGAGCGTAAATGCCGATGCTTTGCTCATGGCTGTTGCAGCGGGGGCAAGTTTGGGTATAGTAATACCAACACACCAAGCGACTATAGTAGCCATGAACAGCATGGGATTCGAAAAGAAGGATTTCATCAGACAGGGAACTGTCATTGCAGTGTTGGCAGGGATCATCGCTTCCGTCGTCATCCTGATTATTTGGAATTGACAGCTTCATTGAGAATACCCGGCGTTGTGCGTCCTTGGCTTATAAACTTATCGCTTTATCATAAGTGTAATTAGGGGGGTTGAAAATATGGAATTTAAACAGATTTATACTCCGGGCCTTGCCCACTGCTCTTACATTATCGGAGGTAAAAATGCTTGCCTGGTGGTGGATCCGGCGAGAGATGTCAGCCAATATCTTTCCGCAGCCAAGACGCTGGGCCTTCCTATCAAGGGCATCCTAGAGACGCATCTGCATGCGGATTTTGTATCGGGCCATGCCGAATTGATGGAACTGACAGGAGCGACCATTTATATTACGGAAAAAGCGGCAGCCATGTTCGATCATCATCCGCTGCACGATCAGGAGGAGTTCGTCTTTGACACCTTGCGGATCAAAATGCTTGACACGCCGGGCCATACGCCTGAATGCTCCATTTTCCTTGTTTCGGACCTTGAAAGAGGCGAAGAGCCGGCAGTGGCTTTTGCCGGAGATACGCTTATGGTGGGGGATGCGGGAAGGCCGGACCTTTTTCCCGACATCAAAGATGAACTGGCTGTCAAACTATATCAGAGCCTAAGAAAAATTGAACGGTTGCGCGACAACATTGAATTGTATCCTGCCCATGGAGCCGGCTCTCTTTGCGGGAAAATGCTGTCTTCCAAGCTCTCTTCAACTATCGGTACTGAGAAAATGCACAATCCTGCAATGTTGATGCATCCGGAGGAATATTTTGTAAGCCATTTTTTGGAGGGTATGCCGGAAGCACCGGACCATTTCATGAGATGCTCCGAAATCAACAGAAAGGGAGCTTCGGCTGTGTCGAAGCTCAAGAAGCCTGTTGGCTATGACCCTGAAGAGTTCTATGAGCTCAGTCGCTCCGGACACATTGTCGTGGATACAAGGGATCAATTGGGCTTTGGCGCTGCCCACGTACCGGGAGCATACGGCTTGAGCCTGAAAGGCAATTTTGCCACATTCTCCGGGTGGGTGCTCCCGCCGGACAAACCTCTGCTGCTGGTTCTTGACAACCCTAATGACTTGGCGGCGGCCCTCAAAGGCCTTTACAGTGTAGGCCTTGACAATGTTGTGGGATATCTGGAAGGAGGTATGGCGGCATATTCCGCCAGCGGGCTTCCAACAGCGCGGCTTGAAAGCATTTCCGTAACCGAGGCGAAGCAGAGATATGAAAAAGGGGAAATATTTCTGGTGGACACCAGGCTGAAAAGCGAATGGGAAAGCGGACATATCGAATGTACCATGCACGTGCCGGCTCCGGATGTCAGAAAGGTCTACCGTGAATTGCAGGGAGACATCCCGGTGGCTTTTATATGCAATACTGGCAACAGATCCTTGCTGGCCAGCAGTCTGATGCTGAATCTGAGCGGGATGAAGAACGTTATAAATGTAATAGGCGGCACATCCGCCTGGATCAAGATGGGCTTTAAGACTGTAACGGAGGGAGGGGATCATTGTGAAATTCCTGTTCGATAATCTATGGCCCTGGTGGTTCGGAGGCATCGCTATCGGGCTATTAGTACCGGCCATGTATTATTTTCTGAATACCGCTTTGGGAGTCTCGACGAGCTATGGGAACCTTGTTAAGATCCTGCATCCAAAGACCAGGCTCAAATGGCTGAATTCGAAAGACTTCGAGAACCGCTACAATTGGAGGTTCATCTTCATAACCGGGATGGTGATCGGCGCTTTTTTGTCAGCCAGAGTATCCGGAATGCCCCTTGGCACTAATCAAATGGGTATTTTCACTGAACTGGTCGATTGGCCATATGTCTCTTATATGTTATGGTTTTTCCTGGGAGGGATATTCATGGGTCTTGGGGCAAGGCTTGCCGGAGGGTGCACCTCGGGGCACAGCATACACGGATTGGCGACTTTTCAGCGATCCAGTCTGGTGGCCACCCTGTTTTTCATCCTTTCCGGCGTTGTGGCGACATATCTGATCCGCCAGTTTATATTTGGAGGTGTTTGATATGAAAAACAATTGGGGATACTTGATGGCCGGAGTCTTTTTCGGCTTTGCGTTAAGCCGCTCAGGAGCTTCAGATTACAACTTCATCCATTACATGTTTTCCGGGCAGGACCTTAGACTGGCATTTCTGATGATAACCGCTATTGTGACAGGCGCTGTGGGGATGCAGGTTCTAAAAAGGCTGGGGAATAAGGACGTACATGGCAATGATATCGCGATAAACAGGAAACCTTTGGATAAAAACACTGTTATAGGCGGTATTGTTTTCGGGACCGGATGGGCTGTGACCGGCGCCTGCCCGGGTACAGTGCTGGCGCAGATAGGCGAAGGCAAGGCGCTTGGACTCTTTACGGCGGCGGGCATGATATTCGGCACTTATCTATACGCCAGGTTAATTGAAGAGAGATCAAAGGAAGAAACAGGCGCTAGATAAAGTCATGAGATGGAAATGCTTTGACAGTCATGGGAAAGTCCTGAACACCGGCAAGAATAGTTTGACAAAGGATAGAAATTCCATTAAAATTATTTTATATGAATAAAGGACTTCATTACTGACGGAGCATAGTGGGGAACCACGGGGGAATGAAGATCTTGAAGCGCCGACCGTCTGGGCAATATTTGGGCAACCGAATATTGCCCTTTTTGTCCTATTGGATTAAGAGGAGATCGGTTACCTGAATATCAACTGTATATCAAAAGATATGGAGGAGATGAAGATGGACTTTAGTGCATGGGAATCATTTAATGGCGACCTATGGAAAAACGGAATCAATGTCAGAGACTTTATTCAGACTAATTATACACCTTATGAGGGTGATGAGAGCTTTCTGGCGCCATCAACAGAGCGAACGCAGAAGCTGATGAATAAACTGGATCATCTGTTGGAACTGGAACAGGAATTCGGGGGAGTTCTTGATATCGATACCCAGACAGTGAGTTCACTTACCAGCTATAAACCGGGATATCTTGACAAAGAACATGAGATCATCGTCGGGCTGCAGACAGACAGGCCTTTGAGAAGAGGTGTAAATCCTTTCGGCGGTGTCAATATGACAAGAAATGCCTGCAGGGCATATGGATATGATCTGTCAGATAAAGTTGAACAGGAATTCACCTACAGGACAACGCATAATGACGGAGTTTTTCGTGTGTATAATGATGACATCAAGGCTGCAAGAAAATGCGGCATCATTACCGGACTGCCCGATGCCTATGGCCGCGGCAGGATCATCGGAGACTATCGAAGGGTCGCCCTGTACGGGATCGACGCACTAATCGAAGAAAAAGAAAAAGACAAGACAAAGCTTGGAATGGAAACGGCTGATGTGGAAAACATCAGGCAGCTTGAGGAGCTTTATCAGCAAATCGCATTTCTGGGCAAACTGAAGGAGATGGCTGCAATGTACGGCAGGGATATCTCCGCACCGGCGAGAAACGCCGCGGAGGCCGTCCAGTGGCTGTATTTCGGCTATCTTGGAGCTATCAAGGAGCAGAACGGCGCTGCCATGAGCCTTGGACGTATAAGCACGTTTTTGGATATATATTTTGAACGGGACATAAGGAACGGGATCCTTACAGAGGGGCAGGCGCAGGAAATCATGGACGATTTTGTGATGAAGCTGCGTATGGCCAGACATCTTCGCACCCCGGAGTATAATGAACTTTTCGCGGGGGATCCTATGTGGATCACAGAATCAGTCGGGGGCATAGGGGAGGACGGGCGTGTGCTGATAACAAAGAATTCTTACCGTGTACTTCATACGCTCTACAATCTGGGATGCTCTGCGGAGCCGAATCTGACGATCCTGTGGTCGGAAAAACTGCCGGAGGTGTTCAAGCGATATGTGGCAAGGGTGGCCTGTGAGACCGCAGCTCTACAGTACGAAAACGACGATCTGATGAGGCCGATATATGGCGATGACTACGCCATCGCCTGCTGTGTCTCCGCAATGCGTGTCGGTAAAGAAATGCAGTTTTTCGGTGCCCGTGCAAATTTGGCGAAACTGCTGCTTATGAGCCTCAATGGGGGGAAAGATGAATTTAGCGGCGAGCAGGTTGCGCCTGCAAGGCCGCCCTTCGAGGGAGAATTCCTTGATTATGAAGAGGTGCTGGAAGGCATGGATTTCTACCGCACATGGCTTGCAGGGACATATGTCACCGCTATGAATATGATCCACTATATGCATGACAAATATGCATATGAGAAAACGCAGATGGCCTTGCACGATACCTGTGTTCACCGCTACATGGCCTTTGGAGCTGCAGGGATGTCCGTGCTTGCCGATTCGCTTTCAGCAATAAAATATGCCAGAGTGAAACCAATACGAAATGGAGAGGGGCTTATTGTGGATTTTGAGACCGCAGGTGAATTTCCGGCATTCGGAAATGATGATGACCGTGTGGACTCCATTGCAAGAGAGCAGATAGAAAGGTTCTATTTGGAGCTCAAGAAAAATCAGACCTATAGGAATGCAGAACATACCCTTTCTATTCTGACCATCACATCAAACGTAGTATATGGGAAGAAGACGGGATCGACTCCCGATGGAAGAAAGGCCGGGGAGCCATTTGCTCCGGGTGCGAATCCAATGCATAACAGAGAGAAGCATGGCGCGCTGGCATCATTGAATTCCGTGTCAAAGCTTGCTTTCGGCACTTGCAGGGATGGCATTTCCAACACCTTCTCCATCGTGCCCAAAGCCCTGGGGAAGACGCCTGATGAGCGGTACAGCAACCTTGTAAACGTCCTGGATGGATATTTTCATAACAAAGCCCACCACATCAATGTGAATGTAATGAACCGTGAAACCCTGCAGGAAGCGTATGACGATCCGGGCAAGTATCCGAATTTGACGATTCGTGTTTCCGGATATGCAGTGAATTTCAATAGGCTGTCAAAAAAACATCAGCAGGAGATCATCTCCCGTACATTCCACGACGCAATGTGATTTTGAGGAGAACAGTATGCCAGGCGGTGAAATAAAAGGCGTGATCAGCCAGTTTCAAAGTCTGGGGACATTAGATGGTCCCGGACTCAGATATATTATATTTATGCAGGGCTGCCAGCTGCGCTGCATTTATTGCCACAACCCGGAAACCTGGACATTTGAAGGGCGATCATACACCGTGGACGAAGTGCTCGAAAAGATTCTTCGCTGCGGATCCTATATAAAAAAAGGAGGGGTCACCGTCTCCGGCGGAGAGCCGCTTCTTCAGTGGCGTTTTGTTAAAAATCTCTTTTCAGGGCTTCAACGGGAAGGAATACATACGGCGCTTGATACTTCGGGCGCGGGCGATCTTCAGGGTGCGGAGGAAGTGCTGAAAGCTACTGATCTCGTCATCTGCGATCTGAAGTTTTCCACTGCTGAAGAGTATCGGAAATATACCGGAGGGAACATGGATCATATACTCAGATTTCTGAAGCTGACGGAACAGTGCGGTGTCCCCCTCTGGATCAGGCATGTAGTGGTGCCGGGAATTACTGATAATGTGGAAAATGTAGAAAGAATCCATGCTCTTGCGCACCAATATAATAATCTGGAAAAGTTTGAATTGCTTCCCTTTAGAAAGCTCTGTGCTGCCAAATATGAAACAATGGGGATCCCGTTCCCACTGGCGGATACTGAGGAATGCACCAGCCGGACTATTGAATGTTTTGAGAAGCTGCTGAAGCGAAGCGATGAAAATGCCGCCGGATTTGACCAGGGGTCGGGCAAACAAAAAATATTGACAACTACGATGAAAAACGTTATCATTTAACACAATTCAATATGAAATGCGATGACCGGAAACAAGTAAGCTGGTGTATGCACTTAAAGAGAGCTGCCGTTTGGTGCGAGGCAGCAGGCAGCATCATCCGAATACATTCTGAGAGCAGCGCACCGAACGGAAGCGCGACAGCGACCAAGTAGGCTGCGACGGGTTTGCCCGTTATAGCGATAGAGTATAAACATAGCGATGTGAAGTTGGATCCGCTGTGTCGTACTCGATGAGGCATATGTCGTGAGGCATATGTGAACTGAGGTGGTACCACGGTGAATATTCCCGTCCTCTGTTGCAGCAGCAGGACGGGATTTTTATTTGTTCGGGAGGGTTCATGAAATGATAGTAAAATTACTAATGCTTGCAATCTTTTTCGGAGTCATGGTAGCGGTGGGCATCTATAGCCGCAAGCATGCTACGGATGTGGACGGATTCGTGCTTGGAAAACGTTCAGTAGGTCCCTGGCTGACGGCTTTCGCCTATGGGACATCTTATTTTTCGGCAGTTATTTTTGTGGGATATGCGGGACAGTTCGGCTGGAAGTTCGGTCTTGCGTCAACCTGGATCGGAATGTTCAATGCTTTTGTAGGATCGCTACTGGCCTGGAGAGTTCTGGGGAGGAGGACCCGAGTTCTAACTCATCATCTGGATAGCGCTACTATGCCCGAATTCTTCGGTAAACGATATGAAAGCAAAGCGTTGAAAATCACTGCTTCAGTCATTGTGTTCGTGTTTCTGATCCCTTACACGGCTTCTTTGTATAATGGGCTTTCCAGACTTTTCGGCATGGCTTTCAACATCGACTATACAATCTGCATATTCGTAATGGCGGCTCTGACCGGCGTATATGTGGTAGCCGGCGGATATATGGCTACAGCGATCAATGATTTCATACAAGGATGCATCATGCTGGCAGGGATCATTATCGTCATCCTGGCAGTACTCAATGAAAATGGAGGCTTTTTGTCATCCCTTGATCTCCTTGGCAGGGTAACAGACGATACGGTTTCCACGACCCCTGGAATTTTTGCTTCCTTTTTCGGCCCGGATCCCCTCAGTCTATTCTTTGTTTGTATTCTGACGTCTCTTGGAACCTGGGGCCTGCCTCAGATGGTACAGAAATTCTACGCGATCAAAAGCGAGGATGCCATAGATCAAGGAACTGTCATATCAACGATATTTGCCATGGTGATCGCTGGGGGCTGCTATTTTCTGGGAGGTTTCGGAAGACTGTTTTCGGATCAGATCAATGTTGCGGAAGTGGGATACGATGCCATCATACCTAAAATGCTGGAGTTCCTTCCGGATGTTTTACTCGGCATCGTGGTCATCCTGGTCCTTTCGGCGTCCATGTCCACGTTGTCTGCACTTGTTCTTGCGTCCAGCTCCACATTGACACTGGATTTTCTGAGAGACAATTTTATTAAGGATATGAGCCAAAGCAGACAAGTCGCAGTTATGCGGCTGCTGATCGTTGTATTCATCTCCATATCCGTGGTCATCGCCATCATTCAGTACAAGAGCAGCATCACCTTCATCGCGCAGCTTATGGGCGTTTCATGGGGTGCTTTGGCGGGAGCCTTTCTTGCCCCGTTTTTATATGGGTTGTATTGGAAAAAAGCAACAAGAGTGGCGGCCTTTGCCAGCTTCATCTTTGGCACGGGGATCATGGTGCTGAATTTGCTGTTCAGGCCGGCTTTCCCCCTACTGCTGCAGTCGCCCATCAATTGCGGAGCCTTTGCGATGATTGCAGGCCTGCTGATTGTTCCACTGGTCAGTTTTTTTACAAAAGAACCGCCTCTTGAAGAGGTTGAAAAAATGTTCTCCTGTTATGATCAAAGGGTTCTGGTGTCAATTAAGAAAACGCTGGGAGAATAACGGTAGGGCCATAATACACTCCGTCTCTGCTGATCGGCAAAGACGGAGTGTTTTTTATGGCTGGAATAAATACTTTATGGTATAATATTTCCATCGTGTCATGGGCAATACACGGGTTTATGCTAATAAGACCGGGTGGTTATGGATGAATAAAAAAAAATATAAAGATCTATTGTATAATATGCGGCAAATCAATGATCTGAAGGATATGCTCGACTCCAGCGCGGCGATATATAGTGACCGGATCGCGTATTTGATCAAGGGAAAAGCCGGCGGCGACTACATCCCGGTCAAATTCTGGCAGTTCAAGGAAGATGCAGATAGTATGGGTACGGCGCTTTGTGCAATGGGCCTGGCTGGCAGAAAAATCGCTTTGATTGGTGAAAACAGTTATCATTGGGTCGTCGCATATATGGCCACTGTCAACGGAACAGGTGTGATCGTACCCCTTGATAAAGAACTTCCCCCTGGGGAAATCGAAAGCCTTATGAAACGCGCGGGGGTGTCCGCCATTGTATATTCCGGGAAACTTGCTCAGGAGACTAAAGAAATCATTCAAAACATGGAAGGGATCGAATGCAGGATCTGCATGGATCAAGATGCTCCGTCAGGAAAAGAAGGATTCTATTCCTGGGATGAGGTCGCGGAAAAAGGCAGGAGCCTGATCGAGGCGGGAGACAGGAGTTTCTTGGATGCGGTCATCGATCGTGAAGCGATGTGTACATTGCTGTTTACTTCTGGCACCATGGGCTACGCAAAGGGCGTCATGCTTTCTCATAAAAACATTTCTTCAAATGTCTACAATTTGTCTAAATATATCTGTATTCGTCAGCCCGGTGTGGGGCTTTCCGTCCTGCCGATGCATCACACCTATGAAATGACATGCCATATTTTAACGGCCATTTACCAGGGGGTCTGTGTGGCCATCTGCGAAGGCCTCAAGCATATTTCAAAAAATCTGGCTGAATCTCAAACAACGGTTATGTTAGGCGTTCCACTGGTGTTCGAGTCTATGCATAGAAAAATATTCAAGCAAGCAGTCGCGGCAGGCAAGGGCAACAATTTAAAATTTGCCATAGCCATTTCCAAAACGCTCAAATTATACAATAACCAAAAACTGATCCGAAAAGTGTTCGCCGACATCCACAAGGCCGCCGGAGGCCACATAGGACTGTTCGTCGCGGGAGGCGCAGCCATAGACCCACAGGTGATAGAGGATTTTCAAGCGATGGGGTTTCCGATGATACAAGGTTATGGCATGACGGAGAACGCCCCTATTATCGCGGTCAATCGCGACTCCTGCAGCAAGCCCTCCTCGGTAGGATATCCCATGCCCGGCACTGAAATCAGGATAGCGGATCCGGACGAAGGGGGTATTGGCGAGATCATCTGCAGAGGGCCCAGCGTTATGGTTGGGTATTATGATGATCCGGAGCGAACGGCAGAAACTTTGAGGGATGGCTGGCTTTATACCGGAGATTACGGATATTTTGATGATGATGGAATGCTTTATATTTCAGGCAGAAAGAAAAATGTCATTGTCACCAAAAACGGCAAAAATATATTTCCGGAAGAGGTAGAGTATTATCTTTGCAGAAGCGATTATATTCAGGAAGCACTTGTTTACGGCATCCAGGATCAAGAGAGCGGCGCAACGGTCGTCAGTGCAGATATATATCCGGACTTCGAAAGGATCCAGGAGGCTTTTGGACGCATGGAAGAGCAGGATCTGAAGAAATTCATGAAAAGCGCTGTTGAGCAGGCCAATGATAAGATGCCGATGTATAAACGAGTGAAGCGTTTTGAAATACGCTATACCGAATTTGAAAAAACCACTACGAAAAAAATCAAACGAATCGACCGTTCCGGTATAGATGAATATAGCAATTGCAAATCGCAATAAGAAGAGGGGAATCAAGGAGGCGTGGAAATATGGAAAGAATATCTGCTGAAGAGTATAGGGCGCTAAAAGCAATTGATATGGCGAAAGCCGAAGCCTTTGCGCGACAGATCCGTGAAAGCAAGGATCCCATGGTCCGGTATAAAGATTCCAGACCGATAACGGATCTGAAACATATGATCGAAACCAGTTCCAAGTTATATGCCGATAATGCCGCCTTCTATGTCAAACAGGATAAAAACAGCGCTTATATTCCAATCACTTACAAGCAGATGATGAAGGATGTAAATGGCTTGGGCACTGCGTTGATCGTGGGGGACCTTAAAGATAAAAGAATCGGCATAATCGGTGAAAACAGCTATATGTGGGCGACGATGTACCTGGCCTCCGTTTGTGGTGTTGGAGTTGTAGTTCCATTGGACAAAGAGCTTTCTCCGAATGAATTAAAAGGTCTGGTCAAGGAAGCGGAGCTTAGCTGTGTCGCTTTCGACAAGAAGTTCGAGAATTTGTTCAAGGAGATAAAGGTTGATCCGGAGAACGATCTGGAGGTACTGATCGGACTTGAAGCAGGGGAGAGTGACGGAGAAGTTTTTGCCTGGCGCGATTTGGTGCACAAAGGAAGCAGGCTGGTCGATGAGGGGAACAGATCCTTCCTGGACGCTCAGATCAACAGCCAGGAAATGAGCGTTCTTCTTTTTACATCGGGAACCACCGGAGTCAGCAAGGCTGTCATGCTATGCCATGAAAACATTTGCGTAGACCTGATGTCTCTGCCGACGCTGCTGGAGGTGAGAAGCGATGACATATTCTTTTCCATGCTGCCGGTCCATCATACCTATGAATGCACCGGGGGATTCCTGATGCCGCTGTATAAGGGAGCAGCCATAGCCTATTGCGAAGGCTTGAAATATATCGTCAAGAATCTTTCCGAAGCCAGGCCGACGATGTTTCTTACAGTGCCTCTCGTTATCGAAAATATGCATAAGAAAATCTGGCAGAATGCGAAGAAGAACGGCAAAGCAAATACTCTTCGCAAAATGATGAACTTGAATAGAAAAACCAAAAAAATCGGTCTGGACATATCGGGGCTATATAACAAACAAATCATGGCGCTCTTTGGAGGCCGGCTCAGAATGCTGATATCAGGCGGCGCAGCCATAGCGCCGGAAGTTCTGGAGGACATCAATGACTGGGGAGTGACAGCCCTTCAGGGCTATGGATTAACGGAGTGCGCACCAATGGCTGCTCTGAACCCGGACAAGAACCCGAAGAGCAATTCCCTGGGCTATATACCACCCGGGATGGCGTTCAAAGTTCACGAGGCGGATCCGGAAACGGGCATTGGCGAGCTGTGCATCAAGGGCGGCAATGTCATGCTGGGATATTATAAAAATCCCAAGGCCACGGCCGAGGTGATCCGGGACGGATGGTTCCATACAGGGGATCTTGGATATGTTGACAAGGACGGATATGTGCACCTGACGGGGAGGAAGAAAAATGTCATCATTACCGCCAATGGGAAAAATGTATATCCGGAGGAACTGGAATATCTTCTTTCGCTGAGCCCTTTGGTGCTGGAGTCAATGGTATGGGGGCTTAATGAAGCCGGGCAGGATACTTCGATCATGGCCACTGTCAAACCGGATGAAGAGGAACTTGCAGAACTCCTTGAAGGCAAACCAATGTCAGAGGTGCCGGATGAGACTCTGCTCAAACTGCTCTGGGCCGAAGTGGATAAAATAAATGAGGATCTTCCGGTCTGGAAGAAAATCAAAAAAATCTATATTAAAAGAGATGAATTTGAAAAAACCACCGGCAAGAAGATCAAGAGATTCGTTGATGCTAATAAGTCTTGATAGCTTTGGGATAGCAAGCAAGATGAAGTGAGGAAGTGAGGAAGTCATGAACAGATATCCGCAGGTGGAGGTCGATCTTGCCAAGCTCAGGCATAATATCGAGGAAATCGTTACAAAATGCGGGAGAAGGGGAATCGAAATCGCCGGTGTCATCAAAGGATTTTCAGGGATCCCGGAAGCCAGCTTGCAGTACGAACCGGCAGGCTGCTCCCTTCTGGCATCTTCCCGGCTCGAACAATTGAGAGCAGCCCGTGAAGCGGGGTGCCGTCTGCCGTTTCTTCTTATCAGGCTGCCGATGCTTTCTGAAATCCAGGAAGCGGTGGAGCTTGCGGATATCAGCCTTAATAGCGAATTGACTGTTCTGGAGGCTCTTGATCGTGAAGCGGGCAGACAGGGTAAAACGCATGGGATCATCCTGATGGCAGATCTGGGAGATCTCCGGGAGGGGTTTTGGGACAAGGAAGAACTGATCGATACCGCAGTCAAGATCGAGCAGGAATTCAAAAATCTCACATTGGAAGGCGTAGGCACTAATCTCGGGTGCTATGGATCAGTGGAAGCCACACCGGAAAAACTGCAGGAGCTTGTGGATATCGCAGACCTGATCCGGGAAAGAATTGGACGTAAACTCCGATATGTATCCGGCGGCGCTACAACCTCGCTGCCAAGGATATTTGAAAACAACATGCCGGAAGGGATCAATATGCTCAGGGTTGGAGAGGGGATCATCCTGGCGAAAGACCTAAGAGATCTATGGGGCTATGACATGAGTTTTATGTATCAGGACGCCTTTATTTTAAAAGCCGAAATCATTGAAGTGAAGGATAAGCCGAGTTTCCCGCAAGGCAAAATAATGTTTGATGCCTTCGGCAACACTCCGGAATACGAAGATAGGGGCGTTAGAAAAAGAGCCCTTCTGGCTATCGGGAAGGTCGACTACGCATTCCCGGAAAGTATTTTCCCGAGAATGAAGGGAGTTGAGGTCCTTGGCGCATCCAGCGACCATACGATCCTGGATGTGGAGGATGCGGAGCAGGAGATCAAGGTGGGCGATATTATGGAATTCGACTTATGCTATTCCACCATTGTTTTTGTTACCAATTCTCAAAACGTCAGGATCGTATGCAAGTAGCCGTAAAAAGCTGGCCGGCAGCTCGGGTATACATCGTATTCATTGACAAATAAAAGTTATTACATTATAATATTTCGATGTTACATACGTAAACGACTTGAAAGTCGAAAGGAGATTATAGATGACAGAAGAGATCTTACTAACCAGAGAGGGTTATGAAAAAGTCGTTGCGGAGCACGACGAACTGGTATCGGTGAAACGTCAGGAAGTGGCCGAGAGGATCAAAGAAGCCATTTCATATGGCGATATTTCTGAAAATGCCGAATACGATTCCGCTAAGAATGAACAGGCTGAGCTGGAAGAGCGTATAATAAAACTAGAAAACATGATCCGTCTGGCGAAAATCATAGATGAAGAAGATATTTCCGATGAAAAAGTCAATTTCGGTCTAAAAGTCCGGGTAAAAGACCAGAAAAATAAGGAAGTCAGCGAATTTGTCATCGTAGGCGCGACAGAAGCAGATCCTTTCGAGGGGAAAATTTCCAACGAATCTCCGATCGGAAAAGCATTGCTTGGAAGAAAAAAAGGTGAAGTTGCAGAGGTTACTGTGCCCGATGGACTTGTAAAATTCAAAATACTGGACATCAGCAAGGCCGATGAAAATCACAGAGACGCCAAGGCGAGCGGGGAAAAAAGTTCTAAAAAGAACAGCGCCAAGGGAGAGGAAGAAAAAAGAGCCAAATGACCGCCAAAGCATGTAATGTGTGCAGATTGAAGATCGCAGAATATACGAGGTGATAGAATGTCAACGGAAAAGGTAAACAACGAAGAGCTGATCAGTGCTACCGAAGAGGATCTTGAAATTTCTGAAGAAACTCTGAATGAACAAAGGCGTATCCGAAGAGAGAAGCTCAAAAAACTTCAGGAAATGGGAAGGAATCCTTTCCTTGTCGAGACTTGGGATATTGATAGCCACAGCAAGGAAATCAAAGATAACTTCGATGAGATGGAAGGCAAGCACGTCAGCATTGCAGGGCGTATCATGGCCAATCGCCATATGGGCAAGGCTTCATTCATCGACATTCAGGACAAGAGCGGAAGGATACAGTGCTACATCCGTCAGGACGGCATCGGCCCGGAAGAATATGAAATATTCCTGACCTATGATATTGGGGACATCGTGGGGATCGAAGGAGAAGTGTTTAAAACGAGACACGGAGAGATCTCTGTTAAAACCAACAAACTCGTGCTACTGTCGAAAGCCCTTCAGGTCCTGCCAAATAAGTTCAAAGGACTCAAGGACCAGGACATCAGATATCGCCAGAGATATGTGGATCTGATCATGAACTCGGAAGTCAGGGACATATTCTACATGCGGTCAAAAATCATTCACGAGATCAAGAGGGTCCTGGAAGAGGATTACAGCTTCCTTGAAGTGGACACGCCGATATTGACTACGATCGCAGGCGGGGCCAACGCACGCCCGTTTAAAACCCATCATAATACCTTGGATCTGGATATGAAGCTGCGCATTTCCAACGAGCTCTATCTGAAAAGGCTCATCGTAGGAGGGCTGGACAGGGTTTATGAAATGGGCAAAATGTTCCGGAACGAAGGTATGGACAGAAACCACAATCCGGAATTCACCTCCATGGAATGCTATATGGCTTACGGCAACATGGAAAGCGTCATGGAAGTTACTGAAAACGTCGTTTCAAAAGCGGCGCTGGTAGCCACGGGCTCCATGGTCATCGAATATCAGGGCAAACAGTTCGACCTGACACCTCCGTGGAGAAGGCTGAACATGGCGGATGCGGTGAAAGAGATCACCGGCGTGGATTTCTCCCTCATCGAAACGGATGAAGAAGCCAGAGCGGCAGCCATTGCGGCCGGCATGCACAAGGATGATGTGAAGAAAGCAACCCGCGGATTGATCATATCCGAGATGTTCGAAGCCTTTTGCGAGGATGCGCCGGGATACCTGGACGGTCCGGTATTCGTCGTCGGGCATCCGGTGGAAATTTCACCGCTGGCAAAAAGGGACCCTGAGGATCCAAGGATAACCAGACGGTTTGAAGCATATGTAAACGGTTGGGAAATCGCCAATGCTTTCTCTGAACTCAATGATCCGATCGATCAGTATCAGAGATTCAAGGAACAGCAATCCGCCCTGGAAGGCGGCGATGAGGAAGCTCATCCGATGGACGAGGATTTTGTCAACGCCCTCGAAGTTGGACTGCCTCCGACGGGAGGCCTGGGCATCGGCATCGATAGAGTCATCATGCTGATAACAAACGCGCCGTCTATTAGAGATATCATCCTGTTCCCGACGATGAAACCTATCGAAAAATAAACCAACAGGCGGATTAAATAAGATATTAATAGAGTGCTTCATCAGTCTTACCGGAGACCTGCGGTACTGCGTGGGCACTTTATTATTTTTATACGGTTATGGGAAATTCAAATTCAAATCAAGGAGCTTTAAATGAAAGAAATCGAATTAAAGGAACTTTTCGAGAATGCCGATCAGTACAAAGACCGTGAAATAACGGTGAGAGGCTGGATAAGAACAAACAGGGATTCAAATAAGTTCGGATTCATAGAACTCAATGACGGGACTGCTTTCAAATCCCTTCAAATCGTCTATGAGGAAAACATTATCGAAAACTTCGGCGATATCGCCAAAGCGCCGATTGCTACCGCACTTATGGTAAGGGGAGATTTTGTGTTGACTCCGGAAGCAAAACAGCCTTTTGAAATAAAAGCCAAAGAAATCGTTGTAGAAGCCGGTTCCGCAGCGGATTACCCTCTTCAAAAGAAGAAGCATTCCATGGAATTTCTAAGGGAGATCGCCCACTTAAGGCCAAGAAGCAATACCTTCTCCGCCGTCTTCAGAGTGCGTTCCCTGGTGGCCTATGCCATACACCGGTTTTTTCAGGAAAACGGTTTCATTTATGTTCATACGCCTATCGTTACGGGCAGCGATTGCGAGGGAGCCGGTGAAATGTTCAAAGTCACCACTCTGGATTTGAACAGCATCCCGTTGACGGAGAACGGATGCATCGACTTCAGCCAGGATTTTTTTGGCAAAGAAACAGGCCTGACCGTATCCGGCCAGCTTGAAGCGGAGACCTTTGCCATGGCTTTCAAAAAAGTTTACACCTTCGGCCCGACCTTCAGGGCAGAAAATTCCAATACTGCAAGACATGCCTCTGAGTTCTGGATGATCGAGCCTGAAGTGGCTTTTGCAGACCTGGAGGACAATATGAAGCTTGCTGAGTCCATGATCAAGTTCATTATTAGAGAAATCCTGGAGAAAGCGCCAAGCGAAATGAATTTCTTCAACAGCTTTATCGACAAAGGCCTTCTAGAACGGCTTGATAATATTGTGAACTCGGATTTCGGACGTGTCACTTATACCGAAGCTGTCGACATCCTAAAAAAGGCGGAAAAAGAGTTCCAGTTTCCTGTTGAATGGGGTATTGACCTGCAAACAGAGCATGAGCGCTATCTGACTGAAGAAGTATTCGGAAAACCGTTGTTCGTTACGGATTATCCAAAAGACATCAAGGCTTTCTATATGCGTTTGAATGACGATGGCAGGACGGTGGCGGCTTGTGACCTGCTGGTGCCGGGTGTCGGGGAAATCATCGGCGGATCCCAGAGGGAAGAACGCTACGATGTGCTGGTTGAACGCATGAAGGAAATGAATCTCGATCCCGGGGATTATGACTGGTATTTGGATTTAAGAAAATATGGCGGCGTTAAACACGCGGGGTATGGGCTGGGCTTTGAAAGAATCATCATGTATATTACCGGCATGAGCAACATCCGGGATGTGCTTCCTTTCCCAAGAACGCCAAAATCGGCAGAATTTTAAGCATGGATAAATTTTTGACGGCAATAAGAGATGGTTTTCTGAAAGGAGTCTCGACGGGCTGGTTTCTTTTAAAAATCATGATCCCGATTTATTTGATCGTGGTCCTGGTGAAGTATTCGCCTGTCATGCCTTGGTTTGAAAGAGCATGTGCGCCTGCCATGAAGATTTTTAATTTGCCGCCGGAAGCAGTGGTCCCTATTATTACGGGCGCATTTACTGATGAATACGGGGTGGTGGCGGCTCTGGGAGGCTTTGAATTCACCACTGCAGCCATCACAACTATAGCGATGATCACGTTGACATTTCACTCCATACCTGTTGAAAGCGCGATAGCTCGAAAAATCGGACTGTCGCCTTTCCGGTATGGAGCTTTACGTTTTATTACGGCAGTATTGATCGGCGTTCTGACAGGCTGGATAGGGGGCGTGTTAATTTAATGGCAGCAACATGGGATATAATATTAAAAGAAATGATCATGGGCAGCCTTTCCACTATGCTTAATTTGTTGAAGGTCATGATCCCATTGATGATAACGATCCAGCTTCTTATGGTTTACAACGTCATCGAAAAGCTGGCGAACAAACTGGAAGGATTGGGGAGGATCATGGGCATGTCTAAAAATGCCATGTTCCCTCTTCTGGTAGCTCTAGTCATGGGTGTAAGCTATGGCGCGGGAACCATCATCGAATTAAACAGAGCCAGCCCGATGTCTAAACGGGACCTTGCCCTAATCGGCATATTTATATTTTTGTGCCACGGGATCATTGAAACCGGAATGCTCTTTGGAGTTGCCGGAGCTTCCGTTCTGACCGTCACAGCGGGCAGAGTCCTGATCGCCTTTTCGGTGACGATGTTATTGGCAAGAACACCGATCCTGCGTGATCTGGACGATGCCACACCCTCTGGATGAACGTGGGCTGCGAATAAAAGCCGTTGCCATCCCAATACTCCAATGATATAATTGATTGCACTATGTGCGTTATGATAATAATTTTTTGGGAGGTCTTAATATGAAAGGCTACAATAGCGACAGTATAAGGAACGTTGCCTTGCTGGGTCATGGCGGCTGCGGAAAAACCACTTTTCTGGAAGCCGCGCTACTTGCTACAGGTGTCATCAACAGATTGGGCCGCGTTGAAGACGGAAACACCGTATCGGATTATGACAAAATGGAAATTGAAAAAGGCTATTCTATTGGGTTGTCGATCGTGCCGGTGGAGTACAACAAAGTGAAGATCAATTTCCTGGACACACCGGGATTTTTTGATTTTGTCGGCGAAGTCAACTCCGCATTGAGAGCGGCAGAAGCGGCTTTGATCATGGTGGATGCATCCTCCGGGGTCCAGGTCGGAACTGAAAAGGCATGGAACAGCTGCAAACAGTTCAACATTCCGAAAATCTTTGTCATAACCAAGACAGATAAGGAAAATGTCGATGTTGACCAGACAGTTGAAGATCTGAAGGCGAAGTTCGGCATCTCGGTAGTCACACTGGATGACAGGGATGCTTTAAATGAAGCTATTGCAGAAACAGATGAGGCGCTGCTGGACAAATTCTTCGGCGGCGAGGAGTTTACGGAAGAAGAGTTCAATCAAGGCCTGGCAAAAGGCATCGCATCGGGAAGCATAGCTCCGGTCATTTCCTGTTCATCCATGAAAGGCCAGGGCATCAAAGAGGTCTTGGATAACGTCATCAAATTTGTGCCAAAACCAAAAGACCATGCTCCATATAAGGCGTTTGACGCCAACGATAAAGAAATCGAAGTAAAATGCGACGAAAACGGAAAGCTTGCAGGGTTTGTGTTCAAGACCATTGCCGATCCATTCCTTGGTAAGATCAACCTGATCAAGGTCATTTCCGGCAAGTTTACCCAGGGCATCGAAGTATATAATTCCAGAGCCGAAAAAACTGAAAAGCTTGGATCGCTGTTTTATCTGAGAGGAAAAACCCAGGGCGAGGCAGGCACCGCTTTGGCGGGGGACATCATAGCGGCTGCAAAGCTTCAGCTTACTCAGACAGGAGACACTCTTTGCGAGAAGGCTAATGTCATCAAATTCCCTCGTGTGGAATTCCCTCAGCCGTCGTTGTTTATCGCTGTTGAGCCAAGTTCAAAGGGCGATGAAGAAAAAGTCTCTTCGGGACTTTCTAAACTGATGGAAGAAGATCCTTCCTTTGTTCTTGAACGCAATATTGAAACCCACCAGACATTGCTGGGAGGCCAGGGAGAACAGCAGCTGGGCGTTATAACGGCGAAGCTGAAGGATAAGTTCGGTGTCGATGTTCATACCGTTCATAGAAGGATTGCATATAGAGAGACCATAAAAGGCAAATCGGATGTACAAGGCAAGCATAAAAAACAGTCCGGCGGAGCAGGCCAATATGGAGATGTCCACATCAAATTCTCGCCTTCCGAACAGGAATTCGAATTTGCTGAAGAACTGTTCGGCGGATCCGTGCCGAAGAACTATGTCCCTGCAGTTGAAAAGGGACTTAGAGAGTGCATGGACAAGGGCCCTCTGGCTGGATGCAAGGTTGTGAACGTCAAAGCGGTCCTTTATGATGGGTCTTACCATGATGTGGATTCCAATGAAATGGCATTCAAAATCGCAGCAGCCCTGGCATTCAAGAAGGGTATCGTTGAAGCCAAGCCATGCCTTCTGGAACCGGTAATGCGTCTTGAGATCTTTGTTCAGGACGAATACATGGGCGATGTCATGGGAGACATGAATAAGAGACGCGGCAAGATCCTGGGAATGGAACCTCAGGCTTCCGGCGGGCAGAAGCTTATTGCGGAAGCGCCTCAGGCAGAGCTGTTTGATTATTCCGTGGCCTTGCGCTCCATGACTCAGGCAAGGGGTTCTTTCACCATGGCTTTTGAAAGATACGAAGAAGTGCCGGCACATCTTGCAGAAAAAATCATCGCTGACTACAAGTCGGACGAAGAAGCATAAAGACAATCCCAAATTGTTTCAGCGCCCGGGAGCAATATCCCGGGCCTTTTATTATCTTTAGCCGTAATGCAGAGGCAACAATAGCCAGAAAAAGATGTGAATGTGAATAATACTAAATAAAAACAAATATTTTTGTGGAAACCCACAAAAATATTGACTTATTTTGTGACTGTTATATAATGTACTGTAATGTTTAAAATGGGAAGGGGGCGAATTATTATGAAATTAACAGGAGCGGAAATCGTAGCGGAAGTATTGTTGGATCAAGGTGTAGACACAGTTTTCGGATACCCCGGAGGTGCTGCATTGTTTCTTTATGATGCCCTCTACAAATATAGCGATAAAATAAGACACATATTGACTGCTCATGAGCAAGGCGCTGCCCACGCTGCGGACGGTTATGCCAGGGCAACTGGGAAAACAGGAGTTGTCATGGCCACCAGCGGCCCGGGAGCCACAAATCTGGTGACTGGCATAGCCACCGCTTATATGGATAGTGTGCCTATGGTGGCGATCACAGCGAATGTGCCGTCGACGCTCACGGGAAGGGATGCTTTCCAGGAGATCTACATCACCGGTGTGACGATGCCTATAACAAAGCACAATTATTTTGTCAATAAAATCGAAGATTTGGAGAGATGTCTCAGAGAGGCTTTCAGAATAGCCTCAACAGGCAGAAGAGGCCCGGTGCTGGTGGATATCAGCAAGGACGTCACAGCGTCGACCTATGAATATAAAAAAGGCCCTCGGCAGGCATTCCCTGAGCTTCCGAAGGCTTCCGACGAAGATATCAGAAAAATCGCGGATATGATCAACGAAGCGGAAAAGCCGGTCATGTATGTGGGCGGCGGCGCTGCAATCTCGGGCGCGGCGGACGCTACAGCGGAGTTTATGCAGAAGGCCCAGATCCCGGCAGTATATACTATGATGGCCGCGGGGATCGTCGGATATGAAGACGAAAAAAACCTGGGGCTGATCGGAATGCACGGGACAGTCGAGGCTAATAAGGCCATCGATAAAGCCGACCTGGTGCTGGCTCTCGGAACCCGGTTCAGCGACAGAGTCGCTCTGAACACCGATAAATTCGCGAGACATGCCAGGATCATTCAAGTGGATATCGATAAAAGTGAATTCAACAAGAACGTCATCGTGGATTTATCGGTAATAAGCGATGTTAAATATTTTCTTGAAAAGCTCATACCGCTGATCAAACAGGCAGACCACAGCGACTGGCTTGATCGTATCAAAAAATGGAAGCTAAAAGGAAAAGATGTCAAAGCCGCTAAAAGCATGATTGCGCCTCACGAATTGATCGGTAAAATATGCGATCTGACTGACCGTGAAACGATATATGTGACTGATGTCGGGCAGCACCAGATCTGGGCGGCTCAATATTTGAAGCATTACAACACCAAGGCGTTCATCACCAGCGGTGGGCTCGGAACCATGGGATTTGGGTACGGCGCGGCCATCGGTGCTCAGATCGGCAATCCCGACAAGCGCGTCGTACATATAACCGGAGACGGATCGCTACATATGAATTTGAATGAAACATGCACCGCTGTCAGCTACAATCTTCCAATCATTACGGTTATATTTAACAACCGGGTCTTAGGGATGGTCTATCAGTGGCAAAACTCGTTTTATTCAGGCCGTATATCGCAGACGACGCCGGAAAGAAAAACGGACTTTGTAAAGGTTGCGGAAGCTTTCGGAGCGAAGGGGTTTAGAGCGGATACGCTGGAGGAGTTCGTCGTGGCTTACGAACAGGCTCTTAAAGAAAACGGGCCGGTATGGATAGACTGCGCCATCGACAGGACTTCGAAGGTGCTTCCTATGATACCAAATGGCGGTACGGTGGCGGATATTATTTTAGATTGATCAGGGGAGGTGGATACTATGAGAGGAAAAGAATCGTCAAAGCAGGTTGAAAAACGAGTCATTGTAGTGCTTGTTGACGACCAGCCCAATGTATTGGCAAGAGTTTCCAGCCTGATCGGCCGTCGCAATTACAATATACACACCCTGACGGCTACTGAAACAGATATGCCCGGAATTACCCGCATCACTGCTGTGGTAAGCGGCAACGAATATGAAATGCACCAGATCGTTTCTCAATTGGAGAAACTTGAGAATGTCAGACAGGTCGATGAAATAGAAAGAGGCAGCGGACTATACAGAGAATTGCTTCTGGTCAAAGTTGCTGCCGACAAAGTAAACAGGGGCGATATCAGGGACATAGCTGATATCTATAGAGCTAAAATCATAGATCTTTCCCCTCAAAGCATGATATTGGAGCTTACCGGGAGCTCCAACAAAATCGATGTGTTTCTTGATGTGCTGAGCTGTTATGAAATCCTGCAGGTTTGCAGAACTGGAACCACCGGGATCGAAAGAGATAAAATAAACAACTATGACGTTAATTTGAAAAAAGAGAGGTAAAAGGAAATGATCAAAAAATACTACGACACAGATTGTAATATGGGGATGCTGGATGGTAAAACCGTTGCGGTGATAGGCTTTGGAAGCCAAGGCCATGCCCATTCGCAGAATCTTAAGGATAGCGGCGCAAATGTAGTAGTAGGGCTGAGAAAGGATTCAAAAAGCTGGAAAACCGCTGAAGAGTCAGGCCTCAAAGTCATGGAAGTGGAAGACGCAGCTAAAGCTGGGGATCTGGTTATGATGCTCGTTCCCGATGAAATATCTGCTAAAGTTTATAATACCCAGGTGGCGCCTAACATGAAAGAAGGAAATGTGCTGATGTTTGCACATGGATTCAATATCCATTTCCACCAGATCAAACCGGCTGAATATCTGGATGTGATCATGGTAGCGCCTAAAGGCCCGGGGCATACAGTAAGAAGCCAGTACCTGGAAGGCAAGGGCGTGCCAAGTCTTATCGCCATCTATCAGGATGTTTCAGGAAAAGCAAAAGACTATGCGCTGGCCTATGCATCAGGCATCGGAGCCGGGCGTGCGGGCATTCTGGAAACCACCTTCAAAGAAGAGACGGAGACAGATCTTTTCGGTGAGCAGGCCGTATTGTGCGGGGGCGTCACGGAATTGATGAAAGCAGGATTTGATACGCTGGTAGAAGCGGGATATGCTCCTGAAATGGCTTATTTTGAATGCATACATGAAATGAAGCTCATCGTTGACCTGATCAATAGCGGCGGATTCGATATGATGCGCTTTTCCATATCCAATACAGCGGAATATGGGGATTACAGGACAGGCAAGAGATTGATCACTGAAGAAACACGCAAGGAAATGAAAAAAGTGCTGGCAGAGATCCAGGACGGGACCTTTGCGACAGAATTCATCCAGGAATTCAATGCAGGCGGGCAGGCAAAATTCCTGGCCACCAGAAGAAAAGAAGCCTCCCACCCACTTTGCGAAGTAGGCCAGGATCTGAGAGGCATGATGAGCTGGTTGAAGAAATAAGGAGATAAAGCATATGGTATTGCGAAGCGCGCAAGTCACTCAGGGTGTAGAGAGAGCTCCGATGCGGAGTCTTTTCTATGCCATGGGTTATACAAAAGAAGAGCTGGACAGGCCCCTTATTGGAGTGATTTCTGCTCATAGTGAAATAGTACCCGGCCATATGCATCTTGATAAAGTGGCAGACGCGGTGAAGGCCGGAGTCAGGATGGCTGGCGGCACACCGATCCTGATGCCTTCCATCGGCGTTTGTGATGGTATCGCTATGGGACATCCGGGCATGAAATACAGCCTGGCCAGCAGGGAACTTATTGCTGACAGTGTTGAAACCATGGCAATGGCTCATTGCCTTGACGGCCTTGTTTTAATCCCAAGCTGCGACAAGATCGTACCCGGCATGGTAATGGCCGCCGTTAGGCTGAACATTCCGGCTCTGGTATGCTCGGGCGGACCGATGATGGCCGGACTGGTCGATGGCGAAGAGGTGAGTCTGTCGAAAATCTTTGAAGCTGTTGGAGCCCGCAAGGCGAACCTGATCGATGATATGAAAATGCAGGAATTCGAGCAGGGCGTTTGTCCGGGCTGCGGATCCTGCGCCGGCATGTATACGGCAAACAGCATGAACTGCCTATGCGAGGCCATCGGCATAGCGCTTCCGGGCAACGGAACGATCCCGGCGGTGCAGAGCGGCAGGATCAGGCTTGCAAAACAGGCAGGTATGGCGATCATGCAGCTGATCGAAAAGGATATCAAAGCTAGGGATATCATCAACGAAAAATCCATCCGGAATGGTCTGGCCTGCGATATGGCTCTTGGCTGCTCCACAAACAGCGTGCTTCATCTTTTGGCGATTGCCAATGAAGCGGGAGTTCCGCTGGACCTTGAATTATTCAACGAGACCAGCAGCAAAGTTCCGAATCTTTGCCATCTTGCTCCTGCAGGCCCTGCCCATATGCAGGATCTGGACGTGGCAGGCGGGATACAGGCAGTGCTTTCAGAATTGAACAAGAAAAAGTATATCGATCTTACCGCCATGACTGCCACAGGGCAGACAGTAGGAGAGAATATTAAAAATGCATCGGTTAAAAATTATAACATTATAAGGCCGATAGAGAATCCATACAGTGAAACGGGCGGGATCGCGATCCTTTGGGGAAATATTGCAGAAGATGGAGCGGTGGTCAAGAGAAGCGCTGTGGCCCGGGAGATGCTTGTCCACTCAGGGCCGGCGAGAGTTTTTGACAGCGAAGACGATGCAATTGCGGCGATTTATGCCGGACTGATCAAGAGCGGTGATGTAGTAGTCATTCGATACGAGGGCCCGAAGGGGGGACCAGGCATGAGAGAAATGCTGAATCCGACCAGCGCTCTTGCAGGGATGGGACTGGATAAATCTGTAGCGCTGATAACCGACGGCCGTTTCAGCGGCGCAAGCCGGGGCGCATCCATTGGACATGTCAGTCCTGAAGCCGCCGCAGGAGGCGCGATAGGACTGCTTAAGGAAGGCGATATCATCGACATCGATATTCCGGGATCAAAATTGTATGCCCGGGTGACACCTGAAGAATTCAATGAGCGTCATAGAACCTATGTACAGCCCGAACCCCGGGTCAAGACCGGTTGGTTGGCAAGATACGCCAGAATGGTATCCAGTGCAAACACCGGTGCAGTGCTTGAATAAAGTAAAATCAAAAAAACGGGTCCCAAGGCGGAACCCGTTTTTTATTTATGTTTTTCCCTTTTCTAACTGAACAAACTGCTTTGCCGTACGAGGACTTCGTCCGCCGTTTCTTAGAGCATATGCCTCTGCCCGCGCATCCAGGATCTCATCCGGCAGATGCAAATCGTATTCTGCGGCCAGGTCTTTGACTATTTTCAAGTAGGTTTCTTTGTCGGGCCGCAGGAATGTAATGTTGAGCCCGAATCTGGCAGCCAGGCCCATCGTTTCCTGGATGGTATCGGACAAGTGTATGTCGTCGCCCGTTCGGTCCGCCATGGATTCTCTCACCAGATGCCTGCGGTTGCTGGTGGCATAGATGACTACATTATCTCCGAAGACTGAGACACTTCCCTCGAGAATGGCCTTTAATGCGGAAAAGTTATCATCATTGCTCATGAAGGTCAAATCATCGATGAAAATAATAAATTTGAGCGGATTTTCCGAGAGTTCCCCTATGATATCGGGCAGTTTGTTAAGCTGTTGTTTTTTTACCTCGATCAGCCTTAAGCCTCGATCTTTGTATTCATTTGCCACGGCTTTGACTGTGGCGCTCTTTCCTGTTCCGGCATCTCCGTAAAGAAGGACATTGCCGGCAGGCCGGCCCTCTAATAGATTGAGAGTATTGCCGATGACCAGCCCCCGCTCCCTTTCATAACCGCTCAGGGTTGAAAGCCTCTGTTTGTCCGGATATTTAACCGGTGTTATGACGCCATTTACTATTGTAAACACATGATATTTTGAATAAATACCAAATCCCTGCTGCTGGAGATTTTCAATCCGCTCCAGATAGCCGCCGATAAAGTCATGTGCGGTTGTGCGGTATTCGGGAAGGTACCCGCCGTATTCCGAAACCTCGGAGATTGCTTCCTTCAGCATTTCCGATGTAATATCGGCTAAAGACTGCAGTAGTTTGAGTTCTTCTTTCAGACAGGCTTCGATTTCGGGCACTTTGCGGCAGGCGGCTTTTTTTATATAAAAGTTCTCATCTTCGAGAATCGACCGATAGAGCAGATTCCCCAAATCTCCGCCTTCAGGGTAAAGTTCCGATATGAATTCCCCGTAAACAGGAACCGGGTCCCCGCCCTTTTCCAGGATAAAAAGTAGCTCATGGAGCTTTTTCATAAACGGGAAAGAAAGCAGATTTCGGAAAACAACCAGACTTCCAAGGCCGGTGTTCAGATGTTCCAGACTTAACATATTCATTCTCCCTTGCAATGATTGGATCATGTCCCATTTTAACATAAGGCCCGCGGCCTTACTACGAGTATTAATCATTTTGCTTTTATGTTACAATATATACGCAACTTTCACGTAATATACACAGAAATTGGCTAAATTGTACTTGAGGTGATGAAATTGGCAAAAATATTAGTTGTGGATGATGAAGCAAAAATACGCGAGGTCATTAAGGAATACGGAGAATTCAACGGCCATGAAGTGGAGGAGGCGGCGGACGGCATGACTGCTGTCGGTTTGGTCAAGCTGAACGAATACGACTTGGTCATTATGGATATTATGATGCCGAAACTGGACGGATTCAGCGCATGCAAAGAAATAAGGAAGGTAAAAGACGTTCCGGTCATCATGCTGTCGGCCAGAGGTGAGGAGTACGACAAGCTATTCGGCTTCGAGCTCGGGATCGATGATTATGTGGTCAAACCCTTCAGCCCCAAAGAGCTGATGGCTCGAGTCAGCGCAGTCCTTGCAAGAAAACAGGCTTCTGTAGTTCCAGGACCTCAGGTGCTGGAATTTGGGGGACTGACCATCAATATTCCGGCACGGGCGGTAATGGTAAACGGCAAGAAGGTGGAACTGACACCAAAAGAGTATGACCTTTTATTTTACCTGGTTGAAAACAGGAATATTGCCCTATCCAGAGACAAGCTGCTTTCGGATATCTGGGGCTACGACTTTTTTGGCGATGACAGGACCATCGATACACATATCAAGAACCTCAGAAACAATCTGGGCGAATACCGTGATTTTATCGTAACTTTGAGAGGGGTAGGCTACAAATTTGAAGTTTAAACTCGCCCATAAACTGACTTTTGATTCAAATAGCATACGGTTCAAACTGTGGCTCTATTTTGCGTTGTTTGCAACGTTCCTGATGATCATTCTGTGGACGCTACAGATTTTCTTTCTGAATAATTACTATCAGGAGATGAAAATAGCAGAAACCAACAGGATCGCCAATGTCATTACTTCTCAGTACAATGATGACGGGATCGTCGATATAATCCGCAACCTTTCCTATAGCAACGATATGTACATCCACCTGGAGACAACGGACGGCACCATTATATTTTCGCCGGCCTCCGAGGGGGGGAGAAGGCCCAGCTACGGATATATCAATGAAATGGGAGCCATGAAGGATCATCTCCTGGCCAGTGGCAAACTATCGATAAGCACTTTAATACCGGAAGGCCGCACGGATATGAACACCTTGGCGTATGCCGGGTTCATACAAGCAGAAGATGGAAGATCAGTGATACTCTATATCTTTTCGCCGCTCTACCCTGTTGATTCAACGATAGCGATCCTGAAGCAACAGTTGATATATATTACTGTGATCGCCCTGGCAGCCGCTTTTGCCCTTTCTGCTTATTTGTCCACGCGGATCACAAAACCGATCAAGAAAATTACCAACCAGGCTGCCAAACTGGCCAAAGGGGATTATGGGGTGACTTTTGACGGAGGCATTTATACAGAAATAACCAATCTGGCAGATACCTTAACGCAAGCTTCAGTGGAACTAGGTAAAAGCGACCAGCTTCAAAAGGACCTGATCGCCAACGTTTCTCACGATATCAGAACGCCTCTCACGATGGTAAAATCCTATGCCGAAATGATTCGGGATATTTCAGGGAACAACGCTGCCAAACGAAATCATCATCTCCAGGTGATCATCGACGAGGCTGATCGGCTCAATCAATTGGTGGGGGACATGCTGACTTTATCCAAAATGCAATCCGGCGTTGATGTGCTGAGCAAAACCGAATTCAATATGGCTGAAGTGATAGACAGCGTGGTCCATCCCTATGCCGACATCATGAAAACCGAAGGCTACAAAATAATCACTGATTGCGACGAAAGTCTCTGGGTGATCGCCGATCTTCCGAGAATCAAACAAGTAGTGTCCAACCTTCTTAATAATGCAATCAAATACTGCGGCAAGGATAAAACCGTACTGATCAACTTGAAATCCGTTGGGGATAAAGTTCGCTGCGAGGTGATAGACCATGGGATGGGAGTGGGCCCTGATGAAATATCCCAGATATGGGAACGTTATCAAAAGGGGAGCACCAACCATGTCAGAAAAACCTCGGGAACAGGCCTCGGCTTATCTATAGTTAAAGAAATACTCATGTTGCATAATGCTGATTTTGGAGTTGAAAGCACGCCGGGAGAAGGATCCAATTTCTGGTTTGAGTTGAGATCGGCTTAATAAAGATGAAAAAATATATATATAGGAAAGGAAACTTCGGGTTTCGCTTTGGATTTCTTGACATAGCACACGATTAAGAAGTATACTGAAAGATAGTAGTATCGTGGAGGGATTTGCCATGTTTAGCATAGGTGACAAAATTGTGTATCCAATGCATGGCGCCGGAATCATCGGAGAAATCGAACAACGTAAAATTCTAGGCGAAATCAGAGAATACTATATATTGAACGTGCCTTGTGGGGACATGAAAATCATGATCCCTGTAGATTCCTGCGCAGAAATAGGCGTGAGACCCGTTGCAGAGCCGGCAACAATAAAAAATGTCCTTCGGATACTGAAAGATGACACCTCTGACATGCCCAGCAACTGGAACAGAAGGTATAGGGAAAATATGGACAAGTTGAAAACCGGGAACGTAGAAGAGGTGGCGGAGGTCGTCAGAAACCTTACGCGCTCGGACAGAGAAAAAAAATTATCCACCGGTGAGAAGAAAATGCTTGCCAATGCAAAGCAGATCCTGATCAGCGAGATCGTGCTGGTTCAAAATATAGACACTGCAAAGGCTACAAAATTGATCAATGATGCCATTTAATCTTCGGCATATGGAGGTTTAGCAAGCCTGCGCCGGATCATGAAGATGAAGGGAGGAATCAAACAGCAATAAATGATAAGAAAATTAATAAGACTTGTGTTTGCTTCTGTCGGCGCAGCAGTCGGCTACGGAGTTTTTCTCCTGGCCAAGTATCTTATTGGATTCGCAGATGTGCCGCCTGACATAGGATTTACCGAAGGGCAGCAGATCGTTGCCGCAATTATTTTCGCAATTATTTTCGCAATTTTATTTTTTAGATTAGTACCGACAATCAGCAAACAAAGCAAAAAGGCTGCAAAGAACATTGAAAGAGACCTGCAGGGTGTGGCTGCAAATGAACTGGTACTTGGGACTTTTGGATTGATCACGGGATTGATCATTGCTTTTTTGATCAGCGATATTTTTAAGAATATCGAAATATTTTTTTTGGGGACCATCCTGACTATATTCACCTATTTGATCATGGCGTTTCTGGGCGTGGTCGTTGCAACCAAGGCCGGGCCTGACATACCAGCTTTGATGGCCGCCAGCAGCACACGGAAGGAAGGCGGCAAAACAAAAGGGAAGGGGCAGGACTTATCCCCAAAGATATTCGACACTTCGGTAATTATTGATGGCCGGATCGCCGATATCATGAAAACCGGATTTCTGGAAGGACCGGTGGTGATCCCGGAATTTGTTCTTGTAGAATTAAGACATATTGCGGACTCTTCAGACAGTTTAAAACGCAATCGCGGAAGACGGGGTCTGGATGTTCTGAACAGGATCCAAAGCGATTATGGAGTTGAAATTTACAATACTGCTGCGGAGAAAGCTCTGGAGGAAATCCCTGAAGTGGATGTCAAACTCCTCAAATTAGCTCAGATCATGAACGGTAAAGTCGTCACCAATGATTTCAATCTCAATAAGGTCGCTGGCATAAAAGGCGTTGGGGTGCTCAATATCAATGAACTGGCTAATACGCTGAAACCAGCCGTATTGCCCGGTGAAGACATGACGGTTTTTCTTGTAAAAGAAGGCAAGGAAAACAGACAAGCAGTAGCTTACCTGGACGACGGAACGATGATCATCGTAGAGGATGGAGATAAATTTATCGGCAAGACAACGGAAGTTCTCGTAACCAGTGTTTTGCAAACATCTGCCGGTCGCATGATTTTTGCAAAAATGAAAAGGGATAGAGATAAAGATAAAGATAAAGACAAATAAGGCATGTATAACAGTAAAAAAGTAGCAGCCATTATCGCCGCCGCCGGTGCAGGGAAACGCATGGGCGGCGGTATTCCTAAGCAATACATGGACATAAGCGGAAGGCCAATGGTAGTCTGGGCAGCGGAACCGTTCGAGAAGAGCGATTTAGTTGACCATGTTTGTATTGTTGTAAATAGTGATTACGATGAAAGGATCCTTGAGTATCTGGACCGAGACACGATCATGGTGCTGGGCGGTTCTGAAAGACAGGACTCCGTTTATAATGGACTAAGAGCATTGCCCAGGGATACGGATATCGTGCTCATCCACGATGGCGCCAGACCATTTGTAAAACCTGAATTGATCAAGAGGGTCATCGAAGCAGTGCTTGAACAAGGAGCCGCAGTTCCAGGCGTTACACCAAAGGACACCATTCGGACACAAGACAAGACTTTGAATAGAAATGAGCTTTATATTGTTCAGACGCCCCAGGGCTTCGAAGTAGATATCATTTTGGAGGCCTACGAAAAGGCATTCGATGAGGATTTCTACGGCACCGACGACGCCTCCCTGGTGGACCGCATCGGAAAATCCGTCGTGATCGTTGAGGGGAGCTATGACAATATCAAGATTACTACTCCCGATGACTTGGCTGCAGTGCAAAAAAACGATGAAAATCCTTATAAAATTGGAACCGGATACGATCTCCACAGATTGGAGAAAGACCGAAAACTGATTTTGGGCGGCCTGGAGATCCCTTATGAAAAAGGTCTGCTGGGACATTCGGATGCAGATGTGGTCGTGCATGCCCTGATGGATGCGATCCTGGGAGCCCTGGCGCTGGGTGACATCGGCAAACATTTTCCGGACACGGACAACAGATATCGGGGGATATCCAGTATGGAGCTTCTGACCGAAGTCATGGGCATGATGAAGGACGAGGGCTATAAAATAAAGAATGCCGACCTGACCATTATTGCGGAAAAACCCAAAATCGCACCTTATGTCGAGGCGATGAAAGATAAGCTGGCTGCTGCTCTTGAAACTGAAACAAACAGAATCAGTATCAAAGCAACCACTATGGAGGGAATAGGATTGATCGGCAGAGAAGAAGGCATGGCTTGCCAGGCTTCCGTTCTGCTGGCGTACACCAACGAAGAAAGAAATTGATCGCAGGCGATTCTGCCGCGATATTTCATATAAAGACTATGTAAGGAGAACAAACCAATGAGATTATCCCAAATGCATTTAAAGACTCTGCGGGAAATCCCGAATGAAGCAGAGATCGCAAGCCATATATTGCTTCTGAGGACTGGTATGATCAGAAAGCTGGTTTCCGGCGTTTATGGATTCATGCCTTTAGGCTTAAGGTCGGTCAAGAAAATAGAAAATATTGTAAGAGAAGAGATGGATGCAAAGGGAGGACAGGAAATCCTCATGTCAGCGGTCCAGCCCGCGGAATTGTGGATCGAATCTGGAAGATGGACCGCCTATGGGCCGGAACTCTGGCGGCTGAAAGATCGGAATGGAAGGGACTTTTGCCTGGGCCCGACCCATGAAGAGATTTTCACCGATATTGTCAGGAACGATGTGAGCTCCTATAGGCAGCTGCCGCTGAACCTGTATCAAATCCAAACAAAATACCGGGACGAAGCCCGGCCGAGGTTCGGACTGATGCGGAGCAGAGAATTTGTAATGAAAGACAGTTATTCTTTCGACAAGGATACAGAGGGACTTGATAAGAGCTACAACGATATGTATGATGCCTATGACAGAATCTTCACCCGTTGCGGCCTGGTATTCAGACCTGTAGAAGCAGATACTGGAGCGATAGGGGGATCAAACTCCCATGAATTCACAGCGCTATCGGATGTGGGAGAATCTCAAATCGCATATTGCGACAGCTGCGAGATGGCGGCAACAGTGGAACGGGCCCAATGTGTAGATCAGGAAGCCGACATAGAGGAGATGCTCCAGATGGAGGAGGTTTATACACCAGGCACGAAAACCATCGAAGAGGTTGCTGATTTTCTTGGCATACCACAGAAAAAGACGATCAAAGCCCTTCTGTTTGCCAAGTATGACAGCGAAGGCAAGGAAAACGGCTATGTTGCGGCCTTTGTCAGAGGCGATAGGGAATTGAATATGATCAAGCTGGTCAATGCTCTGGGGATCCCAGAACATGCGCTTGAATTTGCCGATGAAAATAAAATGCATGAAGCCACCGGCAGCGTGGGCGGGTTTACCGGTCCAACAGGTCTGCGCGACTGCACCATTGTCGTAGATTCCGAGTTGATGCTGGCGAAAAATCTTTGTGCAGGTGCATGCAAGGAGGACTATCATATAATCAATGTCAACTACGGCAGGGATTACAAAGGGGATATTGTAGTCGATATTAAAACCTTAAAAGAGGGGGATCCATGCCCGGTTTGCGGAAGTACTGTCAAACATACAAGGGGGATCGAAGTGGGGCAGATATTCAAACTGGGAACGAAATATTCTGAGTCCATGGGAGCCTATTATAAGGACGAGAATATGCAGGACCGGCTGATCGTGATGGGATGCTATGGCATCGGCATAACCAGGACACTGGCAGCGATCGTTGAGCAGCATCATGATGAGAACGGGATAATCTGGCCTATGAGTACGGCTCCGTATCATGCGATAATAACTCTGGTTGGCTCGGAAGACGCTACGCAGATCGAAACGGCCGAAAGAATTTACAAAGATCTGATCAGCGCCGGCGTGGAAGTGCTGCTGGACGACAGAAAAGAACGTCCGGGAGTGAAATTCAAGGATGCTGACCTTCTCGGCATACCGGTCCGCATAACTGTTGGAAGAGGCGCTGTGAACGGGGTCGTTGAATTCAAACTGAGAAAAGAACCGGACAAGACCGAAATAAACGTAGCTGAAGCAATAGACAGAACTATAAAAATAGTAAACGAAGAGAGACGGGGATGAAAATTCTTTGGCAGCTTTTTACTTGTTTTTTTAGAATAGGGCTATTCACCATAGGTGGCGGCATGGCAATGCTGCCGTTTATATATAAATCTGTGGTGGAAGAAAGAAAGTGGCTTACAGAAAAGGAAATGCTGGACTGCATCGCAATATCTCAATCCTTGCCCGGTGTGATAGCAATCAACTCTGCAACATACGTGGGCAGCAGAAAGGCTGGATTCCCAGGTGCGCTGGCTGCCTCTGCGGGGGTTATACTCCCTTCATTCACTATCATCATCCTCGTGGTTAAGTTCTTGGGAACTGTTGGAGATAACAACTATATCGATGGAGCCTTTACGGGGATCAAAGCAGCATCCTGCGGTTTGATTTTATATTCTTCTTATAGAATCAGCCGGCATTTGGATCCGGGCTGGATGCCCCGGGCCCTTATGGTCCTGAGCTTTGCCGTTATCGTGATATTTAGATTTTCAGCCATATGGACGATCCTTGCGGGCATTTTTTTCGGATTGATCTATCACTGGCTGGCAAGGGAGAAGGGGGCGAAAGAATGATGTATTTTTCTCTCTTCTATATGTTTTTCAGAACGGGCCTTTTTGGATTCGGAGGCGGATATGCCATGTTGCCTCTAATATTCCAAAGCGTTCAGGAATTCGGCATCATGACAAAGGAAGAATTTTCAGATCTGGTAGCGCTATCCCAGATCACTCCGGGACCGGTAGCGGTGAATGCTGCAACCTATGTCGGATTCAATTACGCCGGGCTTCCAGGAGCGGCTATAGCTACGCTGGGTGTAACAATACCCGCCTTCATCATTATGCTGGCAGCAGCTAAATTCCTGGATAAATTTAATCAAAGTTTTTTTGTCAGGGGGGCTTTATCGGGGATGCGGCCCGTTACTGCCGGATTGATCGCAGCGGCGGCGGTGATGCTGGCGGAAACATCGTTGTTCAATTCGCCGCTTTTTACAAATGAATTTACAGCGGATATTATGGCAAATATCAATGTTGTACCTTGCATTATCTGTGCTGTTGCGATAGTAATGGCAGGAAAGTTTAAATGGAGTCCCATCGCGGTTACACTGGTAATGGGGGTGATAGGAGCGTGTGTATGTGGGTAGGAGGCAGCAGAGTCGTTATTCTGAATGATGACAAAAAAGTCCTGATGCTTCGGCATCATCAGGATGATAAAGATATTTGGCTGGTACCCGGAGGAGCTGTGGAATCCAACGAAAATTCGGCGGAGGCTGCAGTCAGAGAGGTCAAAGAGGAAACGGGGCTGGATGTGGCAATAGAAAGACTGATTTGGCACGTCGAGGAAGTCTCCGAAAAACGCGGGCAGAGATTTGTCAATTTTTTTCTGGCGCGGATCGTCGGAGGGGAGCTTGAATTGGGAGAAGATCCGGAAAGAAGCGTAGACGGCCAGGTCATGCGTGAAATCAAATTCGTCTCGAAAGAAGAAATGCAGAACCTTGCAGTGCTTTACCCGGAATATCTAAAGGACGAGCTATGGACAGCCATTGAAGAGGGTAGCTCTTCAGTCAACATATATAAAATTAGAAAGTAGAGGTGGCAATATGACAAGCATTATCATTGAAATGGAAAACGGAGGCATTATGAAAGGGGAACTTTATCCCGAAATCGCCCCGGTTACAGTAGCCAACTTTGTCAAGCTTGCAAAAGAAGGTTTCTACGACGGGTTGACCTTCCACAGAGTGATCCCAGGATTCATGATACAGGGCGGGTGCCCTCTTGGAAACGGGACTGGCGGACCGGGATACTCAATCAAAGGAGAGTTCAGAAGGAATGGATGTGATAACAATTTATGCCATGACAGGGGTGTTATGAGCATGGCGCGAACAGCCAATCCAAATTCCGCCGGCTCGCAATTTTTTATCATGACATCGAAATCACCCCATCTCGATGGTGAATACGCCGCCTTCGGCAAGATCCTGGAGGGCCTCGAAGTGGCCGACGAAATCGTCAATACAAAACGGGATTATGCCGATAAACCCGTTGATCCACAGCGCATGAAAAAAGTCACAATAGTAGAAGAATAGGGGCGAAAACCGCAAGATAGTACATATAATTTGAGACCAATCAATATATGAAAAAGTGCTCAAAGTGTTGATTATGCAACATTTGTGAGCATTTTTTATGTGTAGATTTTGTGAAAAATGACGCAAAAAGGTTGACATAATAATCGCAATAAGGTAGCCTATAAAAAAGCTGGTCGGAATAAGCGGGTTTTAAAATTTCCGAGAGAGCGAGGGGAAAAATGAAAAAAGGCATTACGGCTGCGATCATAGCAGTATTATTTATTGCGATATGCATGTCTCCGGTCTATACACTGGGGATGCAGACAGAAGAGAATTCGGGAGTGTTGACGGCGGGCTACGAAAAATCACTTGAGAAAGTGGGATATAGCACTGAGTATGAGTACAGCAATGAGATGACAGAAGGGGTCAGCGCACTGATCAGTCAAGGCAGCACCGGATTAAAAGAGAATGTTGCCTATGTGGTGAGAAAGAACGGTATAATAGTCACATCGAGAACGATTGCCGATCTGACCATAAAAGAATCAGTCAATGAAGTCATTATAATGGGCACTGCAAAAAGGACCGCATATGCATCGGGCAACCAGGAACAAACAGCAGCTAAAGTCAGCAGCGTTTCTTACGACGGGCCGATCAAGCAGGGAACAGGGAGCTTTATCAATCCGCTGGCAACATATAAGTTTGGTTCTAAGTTCGGAATGCGAAATGGCAGAATGCATTTGGGCGTGGATCTGCTGGCTCCGGCTGGCACGGATATCCATGCTGCTGACAGCGGTACGGTGGTATTCACCGGATACAGAAACTCCTACGGTTTATTGGTCATAATAGAACATGGAAACGGATTCACCACTTATTATTCCCATTGCAGCTCCGTATCTGTAAATGCGGGAGATGACGTGGTCAAAGGCCAGAAAATAGCCGATGTGGGCAGGACGGGCAATGCTACCGGCACCCACGTACATTTTGAAGTAAGGGCAAACGGCGTTTGCGTCAATCCAGCAAATTACATTTCCATAGCTGGTGTTTCAACGGTTACGGAACAGGAATCAGCCGCTGAAGAAGTGACCTCTTTGCCGGAAACAACGCCGATCTTAGAGATCGCTCCGGCGCAAACGACGGAAACGGCTGAACAGCTTCAGACGCAGGTTGGGCCAGAAAATCCACCGGTATCGCCGACTCCTGAGGCGATATCTCCGGAAGCATTGTCAGTGACAACCGAAACCCTTGATAATGCAGAATAATAGTAGTATAATAATTGGCAGGCATTTATTGTCTGCCTTTTTCTTTTTTTGAGGGGCTTATGACCTGAAAGCATGATAAAATGTGCCGGATGCGGGTATAACTCATATGTGCACGTTTAATTTGAATAATAGGAGATAAAATGAAAGTCTATAACACACTGAAAAGAAAAAAAGAAGAATTTGTTCCCATAGACAAGAGTGAAGTCAGGATATATGTGTGCGGGCCAACGGTATATAACTTTTTCCATATTGGGAATGCCAGACCTTTTGTTGTTTTTGATACCTTGAGGCGCTATATGGAATATAGAGGCTACAAGGTCAAATTTGTACAAAATTTCACGGACGTTGACGACAAAATAATCAATCGTGCTAAAGAGGAAGGCATCACTGCATCTGAAGTCAGCGAGAAATATATTGCGGAATACTACAAGGATGCTGCGGCGCTTAATGTAAAAAAGGCCTCGATACACCCTAAGGTCACTGAAAATATTCAGGAAATCATCGATTTTGTCAAAGGGCTGGTGGATAAGGGCTATGCCTATGAAGTAAACGGCGATGTTTATTACAATACGCGTATGTTCAGGGACTATGGTAAGCTTTCCGGACAGAATGTTGACGATCTTGAGTCTGGCGCCCGCGTAGAAACAGGCGATATCAAACGTGATCCGCTGGATTTCGCTCTCTGGAAAGCAAGAAAATCGGAGGATGAAATTGCATGGGACTCGCCATGGGGTATGGGACGTCCGGGCTGGCACATTGAATGCTCCACCATGTCAAAGCGATATCTCGGTGAAACCATCGATATCCACGCGGGAGGTCAGGACCTGGTTTTCCCTCATCATGAAAATGAAATAGCTCAATCGGAAGCACTTAGCGGAATCCCTTTTGCAAACTATTGGATGCATAACGGCTATATTACCATCGATAACGAAAAGATGAGCAAATCAAAGGGGAATTTCTTCACTGTACGCGACATACTGAAAGAATACGACGGTGAGGTCATGAGGTATTTTCTGCTATCGGGGCATTATAGAAATCCAATCAATTTCAGCGATGTCCTTATGGAACAGGCAAAAAACAGCCTTGGCCGCATGCTGAACGCCAAAGCAAATCTCAGGCATCTTGCTTTGAACGGCAGCGATGGCATTACAGAGTCTGAAAAAGAGATTTTTTGCGGCTTGTCCGTGTACAAAGAGAAGTTTATCGCAGCTATGGATGATGACTTGAATACGGCAGACGCAATCACTGCAGTGTTCGAAATGATCACCACGATCAATACAGCTGTTATCAATGGGGCAAGCAAAGAATTTGCTTCGAATTGCCTCGATCTGCTTCAGGAACTTTGCGATGTCCTTGGGTTGCTCCAGGACGATAAGGAAGAGGGCGTCGACCCCGAACTCCAGGCGCTGCTGGATGAAAGACAGGAAGCTAGGAAAAATAAGAATTTCCAGAGGGCTGATGAGATAAGGGACATTCTGAAAGCCAAGGGCATCACTTTGAAAGATACCCCTCATGGAGTTCAAATCGTAAGAGACTAGTTGCTATGAAAAATTTGAACACCACGGCCCTTGCTTATATGGGGGATGCCGTATATGAATGCTACATAAGACTCCACGTTCTCAAAACAGGCAAAGTGAATGTAGATGTGCTTCACAAAACTGCAGTCAAATATGTTAGAGCCGAAGGCCAGGCCACGGCTCTAAAAAAGATTTTTGACACATTGTCGACGGAGGAACAGGCCCTGGTGAAAAGAGCCAGAAACCGCAAAATCATTTCAAAACCCAAAAATGCAGACCCTGTCACCTATAAAATGGCGACGGCTTTTGAAGCGCTGATAGGAGATCTGTATCTTGCCGGCAGCAAAGAACGTTTGGAAGAATTGATAGAAAAGGCGATAGATGCTATCGATAGCGAGGTTGATCATGAGTAAAGCGGATGAATTATTTGTAACCATGTGCGTGGATATACTTGAAAGCGGATATTCTTCTCAAGGACAGACCGTACGTCCGAAATGGGAGGACGGCACTCCAGCGCATACCATCAAGCGTTTTGGGGTAGTCAATCGCTACGATCTTTCGGAAGAGTTTCCAGCACTCACGCTGCGGCCTACCGCAATTAAATCCGCAGTAGACGAAATGCTTTGGATCTGGCAAAAAAAATCAAACAACATCAAAGACCTTAAAAGCAGGATCTGGGATGAATGGGCAGACGAAAACGGTTCTATCGGAAAAGCCTACGGGTATCAGCTGGGCGTTAAATACAAATTCCCCCAGGGCGAGATGGATCAAGTTGACAACGTCATCTGGCAGTTAAAAAATTCCCCGTATTCAAGAAGGATCCTGACAAATATATATAATTTCAGCGATTTAATGGAAATGGGACTGGAGCCATGCGCATACAGCATGACGTTCAATGTTACCGGCAATAAACTGAATGCTATCCTGAACCAGCGGTCTCAGGATATATTAGCGGCAAACAATTGGAATGTTGTGCAATACTCCGTTTTAGTCCATATGCTGGCACAAACGTCCGGGCTGATTCCCGGCGAGTTGGTGCATGTGATAGCGGATGCGCATATTTATGACCGCCATATACCGATTATTGAAGGGATGATTTCGCGCCCGCAGTTTCCGGCGCCGAAGTTTAAACTAAATCCTGAAATAAAGGACTTTTATGAATTTACCATAAATGATATCAAAATCGAGGATTATCGGAACAATCCTCAAATCACAGATATTCCGATAGCAATATAGCCATCGGGGAAAGAGGACTAACGGAGAAATGAATGCGATCGTAGCAGTAGATAAAAATTGGGCCATTGGGTATCGGGGCGGTTTACTATGCCATATCCCCGGAGATCTCAAATATTTTAAGGAAAAGACAAAGGGCAAAATCGTGCTGATGGGGAGAACTACCTTTGAATCCCTTCCGGGCAAGAAACCCCTTTCAGACCGGATCAATATCATTCTCTCCAGAAACCCCGCCTTCCATGCCCCCTGTCTGGTATGTCATACAGTCAATGCACTGGAACGGGAACTGTCCCATCATGCTCCTGATGATGTCTTTGTCATAGGCGGTGCGAGCATATATCGGAAGTTTCTCAAGTTTTGCGACAAAATCTTCGTCACAAAAATCGACACCGTCTTCGAAGCTGACTGTCATTTTCCGAATCTTGACGAGGATCCTGACTTTGAACTCGTATGGACCAGCGATGAATATGAAGAATCCGGCATCAAATATCGCTTCACAGAATACAAAAGAAAGAATTGGTAGAAATATGGAAAATAGAAAAAGCACTGGCAAAGGCAAAAGTGCATCCGGCCGCCGCAAAGAATATCAACCTGGGAAAAGGGCCAAACAGCAAGACGAAAGTAAAAGCAAATCACCGAACAGAACCACAAACAACTCTGCGAGCAGAACGGCAACCAAACCCTCAACCAGACCTGCAACGCCTGCGGATAAAAGGACAAATCGGCCTGCAACAATCAGATCCAAAATAAACATCGCACCTGGCGCGATCAACAGCGATACAGAGTATGCCCATGAGAATGCCAATATAATATGCGGCAGGCATCCGGTGCTGGAAGCATTAAAAGCTGAGCGTACCATTGATAAACTTATTGTTGGCCAAGGAACTGAAGGATCGATCATCAAAATCATTGGTATAGCTAAAGATAAGGGGATCCCGATCCACTACAGCGAAAAGCCCGCCATGGACAGAATGGCCGGTGGTGGCGTGCACCAAGGAGTCATCGCTTTTGTTTCGGCATATGAATACAGTGAACTTGAAGATATTTTTGCTTTGGCTGCTAAGAAAGGGGAGAAACCCTTTATAGTGATCCTGGACAATCTGGAGGACCCCCACAACCTGGGAGCAATCATCAGAAGTGCGGAAGGAGCAGGGGCTCACGGGGTCATAATCCCTAAAAGGCGCGCGGTCGGCATCACTGAGACTGTAGTCAAGGCGTCTGCAGGGGCGATCGAATATGTACCGGTGGTCAAGGTCCCCAATATAGCGGAGGCCATCGAAGAACTGAAAGGCCGCGGCCTTTGGATCGGCGCATGCGACATGGGTGGAACGGTTTACAGCAAACAGAACTTAACGGGAGCTGTGGGCATCGTTGTTGGCTCAGAAGGCTCGGGAGTAGGAAGATTGATCAGGGAAAGATGCGATTTCATTGTTTCCATCCCAATGAAGGGAAGAATCAACTCTTTGAACGCATCAAACGCTGCGGCTATCATTTTATATGAAATAAGAAGGCAAAGAGATGAAGGAGCCGTTTAAAGGAATATCCGATGAAGACTTGGCTGTTATGGCTAAAAACGGGGATGGGGATGCCGCCGAACATTTGATCAGAAAATACAAGGATCTGGTTCGCGGCAAGGCCCGGATGTATTTTATTGCAGGCGCGGATTCCGAAGACATCGTCCAAGAGGGAATGATCGGGATATTCAAGGCTATCAAGAGCTTCGACCCCGGGAAACAGACGACATTCCAGACCTTTGCTGAAATTTGCATCAACAGACAGATCATTGATGCGATCAAAGCGGCCGGACGTTTAAAGCATAGTCCGCTGAATGAATCGGTATCTCTGGACAAACCCATGGAAGGCAGTGAGGAAAGTACTTTAAGGGATATCATCAGAGACCGGAATCCCGAATTGGAAGACATTGTTGTTTTAAATTGCGAGATGGATAAGCTATTGGTTCTTGGTAAGGAAATCTTCTCGGGGCTTGAGCTCAAAGTCTGGAACGAGTATCTGAAAGGCAGAACATATCCTGAAATCGCTGAAATCACAGGCAGAAGCGTTAAGACTGTGGACAATGCTTTACAGCGCACGAAACGCAAATTGGAACTGTATTTAGGTATTGAAAAATAGCGGAATTTTAATTGACATAGAGGTTTATATTTAGTATCATAATCGTGGTGTGCTGATGTAGCTCAGTAGGTAGAGCACTTCCTTGGTAAGGAAGAGGTTCGGCAGTTCGAGCCTGCTCATCAGCTCCATTTTTTTAATTAAAAACTTTATAAAAAGAGTTTTAGGAGGAAAATTTAAAATGGCAAAGCAGAAATTCGAAAGAACGAAGCCGCATGTAAACATCGGCACCATCGGCCACGTAGACCATGGGAAGACCACGCTGACAGCAGCGATCACGAAAACGTTGT